>SR_TP_S13solDRAFT_1000006_pt1 | contig 200401 bp, 193 predicted proteins | sample SodReaTP_S13sol_FD_11159 | JGI IMG/M metagenome (IMG submission 11159) | reverse complement strand
AGGGCAAGATAAAGGGGCGGCGACATGGCCGCCCCAAGTCCTTGTCTGCACATCTCTTTTGTGGCGCCACTCCGACACCGCGGGAGCCAGGTTCCAGGCAAGATCTTGTTTCCCCTCAACTCTCATGGCGCTAGGATCGACCGTCGGCTTGGCTGACCGAGCGGCGTCTGTCGGACCGCCAGGGGGCGGGGCAGGGGGATGATAGCTCTTAGCTTGCGGACTTTTTCCGGGGCCGTTTGCTCGATCCCTTCGTTGCAGTCTTTCCCATGGTCGGCTTGGCGATGGCGCGCCGACCGAGCCCCATCTGCTTGGCCTGCTCGCTGCGCTGCTTCGCATAGTTTGGCGCGACCATGGGATAATCGTGCGGCAGCCCCCACTTTGCCCGGTAGTCCTCCGGCGTCATGCCGAAGGCGGTCTGTAGGTGCCGCTTGAGCATCTTCAGCTTCCTGCCGTCCTCCAGGCAGATCAGGTGGTCGCGCTGAATCGAGCGGCGGATCGGCACGGCCGGCGTTGGCCCGCGATCCGGCTGCGTCGGCGCGCCAGCGATGGCCAAGGCTTCGTGCACCGCCCTGATCAGCGCAGGTAGATCGGCCGGGACAACCGCATTGTTCCGCACATGAGCGGCAACGATCTCGACGGTATGATGGAGGAGGGCCGACGGAGGCGGAGGTGATCGGGTATCACGGTCGGTCACGTGGAGTTCCTTGGTATCCAGAGGCGCGAAAGCTACCAAGTGGCATTGACGTCAAGTTGCGGGACAGAATGGTCAGGTGTGCTAACGAGCACAAATGGAAAATGCCAGGAGAGTGATGCCAGTCCAATCGGCTGTTTCTGCTTTGCGCTGAAGCTCGTCCCGAGGCCGCCACCGAGGGAGCTCTGCGGCAGCTGAGGCCGCCGGCGGTGCGATGTGGCGTTGAATGCGCGCTGTTGCCTTGAAGAGCGATGGCACAGGCTGCCCGGCGCTGCCGCCTCGACTGATGGTCCCGCCGAACAGCGGGTCGGTGCAGTCAACCGCTATCATCCGAGGCGAAGCGCCGGACGACGTTCTCCAGCAGGCGCGAAATGCCGTTCTCGTAACCTGCGTGCGAGAGGCTGCCGCAGAAGGTAATCGAGCCGACCGAGAAAACCGCGCCGCCGCCCGGTGTCCCAAAGTAGACGATCTCACCGCGGATGAGTGTCTCGGGCGGCTCGCCGGAAACGGTCCCGATGTGGGACAGCAGCTCCTCCGGCACGACCATGAAGCTGCCGCTGTGCCCTTCGCTGCGGGCGAGCACCAGCGCGTCGGGCGGCGTGCCGAGCTCCACATCCGCGCGATCGAGCTCGAACCCTGCCGCGCCACCGCCGCTCAGGCCGTAGTCGCCAAGCTTCTCCTCCGCGACCCCCTCGAAGATCCAGGCGACCTCCGGGCGATGCGAATCCGGAAGGCGGCGGTAGTAGGAGCCCTCGAAAAGGCCTTGCGCGGAAAAGCCGATCCCGACCAGGCGCTGGGGTGGCCGGCCGTTGCGCCGCCACAGGCCGCCGTAGGAACCGTCCGTGGCGTGATAGGACTCTCCCGGCTCGGCAGCCCAGGCGCGGATCCCGCCTTCGGCACGCCGCAGTTCGATCGCTCCCGGAAGGGCGGGGGAGCGGGCCACCCGCCAGTAGAAGCCGTTGCCGCCCAGATAGACCAGATTCCCGCCAGTGGCGGTGTACTCGGCGAGTGCGTTCAGCGTTGCCGGCGTGTGGTATTCCGGGTGGGATCCCGTCAGCACGACCGCATAGTCTCGGATCAGCCCCAGGCCCTCGTTGTCGAGATCCTCGTCGGTGATCACGTCGAAATCGATCCCGCGCGCCTCCAGCCAATCTGTCAGGTGACTATCGGCGGAGAAGTGGCGTAAGCCCGAGCCCCGCGGGTCGACGAAGGTCAGGAAGCCGGGACGCCAAGTCAGCACCGGCCGCAGCCTAGATACGAAGGCGTGACCGCTGCCGTCGGGGTGGAAGTTGTAGGTCGAGCGGCCGTAGATCGGAAAGTCGTCCGGGTTGTGGGGCGCTGCGCCCCATGCCGCCATGCGCTGACGCATCTCGTCGTCACAGTTGCCGCGCGCGTGGTTGGCATAGGCCAGATAGGTGAGTGTCGGGGCGAGAAAGCAGACCCTGGCGCCTGGCCGGCCCTTCGGTGGGAGCACGTAAAAGGGTAGGGTGTCCTCGGCGTCGCCCTGGCGCAGCCGGACCCCATAGACACCGCTGCGCAGATCCTTCGGCACGACGAACTCGAAGTCGGTCTCCCACCCGCAGTCGTAGAGATCGTCCTCGTGGAAATGGATCGCCGCATACTCCCGGGGGGCATGGCGCCAGCACATCTCCCGGCCGCTCCAGCGTGCGCCGCAGACCGCGCGGGTCGGCAGGTTGACCAGCCGGCCGTGCAGGCCCAGAGGCCCCCGGTCGATGATCGTCTGGCTGTCGATCTCGCGCGAGAAGTCCCACCACGCCAGCAGGCCTTCACTCCCCCCTTCGGGGCCACGTGGGCTCTTTCCGCTGTCCGGCCAGATTTCCTGCAGCCAGGGGTCTTCCAGGCGGCCGTTGAAGTGCCTCTCTGAACGCGTCGTACCGAGGCCGGCCGCCAAGGTCAGCTTGCATCCCTCCGGCAGTGGTGTGAGCGCGCCCTCCTTCTGGCTGCACTGCGTCGTTCCGCCGTCCAGGGTGGCGACGCCGAGCAGCAGGAGGCCGGCGGTCCTGTCGTAGCCGGCCCAGACCCGGTACCAGCACCGCCGGTGAAGCGCCGTCGGCAGGAACAGCTCGCTTCGGCTGCCGTCGCCGGGGTCGTAGGAGAAGAAGAGGCCCGCGCGCGATGCCTGCAGAGACCAGCCGGTCCCCTCCGCTCCCTGGCAAGCCATCAACACCGATCGCTCTTCCCGCACAAGCCAGGGCTGCATCAGCAGGCCGGCGAGCAGGCGCGGACCGGCCAGCCGCGGGTGGCCGGGCATGCGGGCATAGGAGCCGAGGTCGATCTCCTGCGCTCGGGCGGGATAGCGTCCGACGAAACCCGCCTCGACAGGTTCCAGCTTCATCCCCGGCCCGGCGGGGTTGGGATCGGCGTGGATGATCCGTATCAGCGAGGCTTCGTAGCTGCCATCGCCCTGGGCGCTCACCTTCACCGCGACTTGGTCGCCCGGCCGCCCCGATATCCTGTCCAGATAGCCCGTGATGGGCAACGCGCGTTCGAGCGCGGCCTTTTCCTCTTCCAAGGCCCTTCTCCCTTCTTAACTTCGTGTTCTGTTCCGGCAAGGGTCAGGACAGGACGCCCTGTGCCTCCAGCTCGGCCTCGTAGAGCGCCAGCGCCCGGCGGAGACCATCGAGGATCTCTTCGACCTCGGCGGTGGTCACCGTCAGCGGTGGCGAGACCATGATCCAGTCTCCGTAGCGGCCGCCGCTAGTCCGGCGGCAGTAGACGGCCAGGCCCGTTTCCATCGCGATCGCCTGGAAGCGGTTCGGGGCCTGCAGTTTGAGCGGTATCGGCCGCTTCGCCGCCTTGTCCGCCACCAGTTCCACCGCGAGCAGAAGGCCGCGACCGCGCACGTCACCGACGATCCTATTGCCCCGTCCCAGCGCTTCTAGCCCGGCCTTGAGCTCGGCACCGCGCCGGGCCGCATTGCCCATCAGATCGCGCTCGATCACCTCCTGGAGCACGGCATCGCCGACCGCACAGGAGAGGGGGTTCGAGAAGTAGGTGAAGGCGTGCATGAAGCCGCCGGCGGCCGCAACCTGCTCGACCAGCGCCGACGGTGCCAGGACACAGCCCATCGGTGTGTAGCCGGCGGCGATACCCTTCGCCAGCACCACGAGATCCGGTCGTGCTTTGGGCCAGTGGTCGGCGGCGAGGAAGGTGCCGGTGCGGCCGGCGCCGCTCATCACCTCGTCGTAGATCAGCAGCACGCCGTGCCGCGTGCAGATCTCCCGGACCATCTCGTGATAGACGTCCTCCGCAACCAGTGCGCCGGTCGCAAGCCCGCCCACGGGCTCCATGATGAAGGCCAGGACGCTCTCGGGGCCTTCCTCCCGGATCCGCTCGTCGAGGGCCTGGGCGCAGTGGCGCGCCCAGCTCTCACGGCTGTGGTTGTCTGGAATGCGATAGGTGAAGGGGGTCGGGACCTTCGGCATGGGCTTCAGCAGGGCGCCGAAGAGGGCGTGCTGCTGTTCGTCGCCGGTCACGGAGAGTGCGCCGAGTGTGGCACCGTGGTAGCCGGGCTCACGCCCGATGACCTTCCAGCGTTCGGCCTCGCCCTTCGTGACGGCATACTGGCGTGCGAGCTTGATCGCCGTCTCCGTCGCCTCGCTACCGCCGGAGACGAAGAAAGCCCTTTCGAGCCCGGGTCCGGCGAGTGCAGTGATCCGATTCGAGAGCGCGACGTTCTCCTCCGTCTCGAACATGCCGGGGAAGACGAATGTCGTGCGCTCCGACTGGCGGCGTAGGGCCTCCAGCACACGCGGATTGCCGTGCCCCAGGTTGTTGGCGACTGGACCGGAGGAGACGTCGATGTAGCGTCGCCCCTCGTCATCCCACATGTAGAGCCCCTGGGCGCGTACGATCCTCGGCTTGCGCGGACTGCCGGGCTTCGCGAAGAAGACCTGGATGGGGCCGCCGCTGGGGTCTTCGCCCAGCGGGCGGCGCAGAGTTTCCTGCCTGTTCATTGTCTCTTTTCCCACGCCTGCGGTGACCGTTACTCGGGCAGGCGGATGTCTTCGGTGGGCGTGCACAGCGGCGCGTAGAGATCCGGACGACGGTCCCGGAACATCGGCTTCTCACGCCTGGCGGCAAAGACGTCGTGGCGGGTCACGAGGGAGGAGATCACGCCCTCGCCGCTGTCGTCGCACTCCGCGGCTACGCTGCCGTAGGGATCGACGATCATGGACTTGCCGCCGAAGGTCCAGTCGCCCTCCCGGCCGACCTTGTTGGTTGGCGCGAACCAGGCACCGTTCTCGAATGCGCGAGCGACCATGACCGAACGCCAAGGGCCGACCGGGGGCGCAGCGAAGGGAACGACGATCAGCTCGGCGCCGTTCACCGCGACGCAGCGAGCGGACTCCGGAAAGAAGGTGTCGTAGCAGATGATGGCGCCGACCCGCAGGCCGCAGAGGTTCACGACCGGAAAGTGTGAGCCGAAGCGGAAGTAGATCTTCTCCAGGCTCTGCACCGCGGCGGGGTGGGCCTTGCGGTACTTGCCGACGATCGAGCCGTCGCGTTCGATGAAGAAGGCGGTGTCGTAGTAGAGCCCTGCCGCCTCCTCCTCGAAGATCGTCGCCACCAGGCCGATGCCGTGCTGCTTGGCCAGTGCGCGCATGCGCGTGATGGTCGGGCCGTCGGCCCGCTCCGCACGGTCGATGTGGGCATAGTCGCGCCATTGGAAGACGTAGGGGATGTTGAAGAACTCCGGCACCACCACCAAACCGGCTTCGTGCTCGCGCACCGCGGTCTCGACGAAGGCTTCCGCCTTGTCGAGGTTGGCGTCGCGATCGTCACCGCTGTTCATCTGCACCACGGCGAGCTTTACTTCGGCATCGGTCATGGGGGTCCTCCTGTTCTCGATTCAGGGAAATAGGCGATCGCGGGCGCGGGAAGGCCTCAGCGGTAGCCGAAGAGGTTGGGCAGCAGCAGGCTAAGCTGCGGCAGGTAGGTGATCAGCACGAGTGCGGCGAAAAGCGGGATCAGCAGCGGCCAGGTGCCGCGGAGCACGTCTCGGAAGGGAATGTTGCCCACGGAGCCCAGCAGGTAGAGCACCAGTCCCACCGGGGGCGTGAGCAGGCCGAGCGTCAGGTTGAAGATCACCACGATGCCGAGATGGATCGGATCGATACCGAACTGCATGGCCACGGGGTAGATGACCGGCACCGTGATCAGCAGTGCGGAGGCCGGTTCGAGGATCATGCCGACGATCAGCAGGAAGACGTTCAGCAGCAGCAGGAAGAGCCAGGGGTTGTTGGTCAGCAGCTGCAGCGAGTCGGCGATCTGCTGGGGCACGCCTTCGCGTGCCATGACGTAGGAGAAGAGGCCGCCGGCGGCGGCTATGAACATCACCTGCCCCGTGGTCCAGACGGTCTTGAGCAGGGCTGTGTAGAGCTTGCGCAGGTTCAGCCAGCCGGCCGCGAAGCTGAGGGCCATCAGATAGACCACCGTGACCGCGGACGCCTCCGTCGGGGTGAAGACACCGCCCAGGATGCCGCCCAGCAGGATCACCGGCGCGAGCAGGATCGGCACGGCCTTGATCACAGCGATGATCGCGCCGCGTACGCCGGGGCCTTCCACGCGCAGGCCGGAGCGCCTGCGGACGTAGAAGAAGACGTAGACGGTGAGTGCGAGGAAGATCATGAACGCCGGTAGTACGCCGGCCAGGAACAGGGCGGCGATCGATGTGCCCGAAAGCACCGCGTAGAGCACCGCGCCGATGCTCGGTGGCATCACCGGGCCGATGGTCGAGGAGGCTGCGGTGATCGCCGCGGCGAAGGCAGGGTCATAGCCGTTGCGCCGCATCGAGGGGATCAGCACCGAGCCCATGGCGGCGGAGTCGGCCATGGAAGAGCCGCTCATCCAGGAGAAGACGAGACTGGCGTTTACGTTCACATAGGCGAGACTGCCGCGAACCCGCCCCATGACCGCCAGCAGCGCCGCGATCAGCCGGTCGGCAAGCCCGGCGACGTTGGCCAGGAAGCCGACCAGGATGAAGAGCGGTACGGCGAGCAGGGGGAAAGAGTCGAGCATGGCCGAGACCCGCTGCAGGGCGATGCCCAGCGACAGGCGTGGTTCCAGCTCGACGTAGAGCAGGGAAGGGAGCAGCAGTGCGATCGCGACCGGTACGCGCAGCGCGAGCAGCGCAAAGATGCCGCCGGTAATCCAGAGGACGCTCATTGCGGACCCCGTTTCATTCCATGAGCTGGCCGCCGGCGGGGTCCTGCAGCCCCAGGGCGACCCGAATCAGGTCGACTAGGCTGTGCAGGGCCATCGCCAGGAAGGCGGCCCAGACCACGCCATAGAGCCAGACCATCGGCATGCGCAGCGCCGGCGAACGGGGCCGGATGTTGGTCATCAACCAGTCCCAGGAGCCATGCACCAGGAAGAGGCAGGTGCCGACCACCACCAGACTGGCGAGAATCTCCACCAGGCGCTGGCCACGCGGGCCGAGGAAGCGGTTGATGAGATCGATGCGGATATGGCCGCGGCCGGCAGCGACAAAGACCGCGGCGATGAAGGACATCCAGACGTAAGCGTAGCGCGCCAGCTCGTCGCTCCAGAACCAGGGGGACTGGAAGACGTAGCGGGCGATCACCTGCCCGAAGACCAGCGACAGGATGGTGACGAGGAGCAGGACGCCGGCGACCTGCTCCAGGGTCACCAGCGCCCGCATCGCAGTCTCCGTCCAGTGGCGCCGCTCCGGCTGCGGAGTGGCTTCCTCTGACACGGCTGTCCGCTCCTCAGTTGTCGATCTGCTCGACCAGGGCGCGGTAGACGTCGCTCCAGGGGAAGCCCTCGGAGAAGTAGGCTCGCGCCTGCTCCATCAGCGCGGCGCGGTCCACGTCCTCGACGATTTCGATCGAGCCGTTCTCTCGCCAGTAGACGTAGGCGGCCTCGTCCTGCTCCTCGACACAGGCGCGGACGGCGTGGGCAGCGTCGGTCACTTCTTCTTCCAGAGCGGCCTGCTGCTCGGCGCTGAGTGACTGCCAGAAGCCCTCGTTCACGATGACCGGAGCGGCCGTGATCAGGTGCCCCGTCACATTGAAGTAGTCGGCTGGCTCGTAGAAGGACTCAGCGCGCACGACCGAGGCCGGCGCCTCGGCGGCATCGACGATGCCCTGCTGCAGAGCCAGGTAGAGCTCGGCGTAGGCGGTCGGGGTTGGGCTGGCGCCGAGCGAGCGGGCGCCTTCGATGGAGACGGTCGTTTCGGGAACGCGCATGCGAAGCCCCTGGAAGTCGGCAGGCTCGCGTAGCGCGCGGTTGCCGAAGACGTGCCGCTCGCCGTAGAGCCAGGGCAGGCCCAGCACGCGGATGTTGGCGACCTCCAGCAGCTCGGCGAAGAGCTCCGCCGCGACCTCGGTGTCGTAGGCGGCGAAGACGTGGTCGACCGATTCGTAGAGGTAGTAGGTTTCGAAGACCGAGAGGCCCTCTACCCAGGCAGCCAGGATCGAGGAGGTCCCTCCGCTCATCTCCAGTTCGCCGGAGGCGACCTGCTGGACCATCTCGTTTTCAGATCCGAGCTGGGCCGAGTGGATCACGGTGATGTCGAAGCCCAGGTCCTTCAGACGCTGGTTCTCGGAGAGCGGAATCGCGCCGCACCGCACGATCGGCACCTGCGGGTTGAAGATCTGACCGATACGGATGTCCACCGTCTCTGCCTGGGCGGTGCCTGCGCCCCAAGTGAGCACCGCGCTTCCGGCAACCGCCAGGACCCCGGCCGCCACCGTCATTCTTGCCACTCCAGACATGCTTCCCTTGCCTCCATTGCTCGTTGTGCGCGGTTGCGCAGCGTTGTTTCAGGCTGCTTCTCGCGGTTTAGCGTCTCCGCTATCCACGACGTTTGAGGCTCGACGCCGCGAAGCCTTGTCGAACCGCCTAATCATCATGATATTTAGCCTCAAAGCGCTTGTCCATGGGCTCCTTATCGGGTCTGGGCTGCGGCGTGGCCTACGCAGGGGAAGGCCGCGCAGCTTGCGTGTGGCCCCACCGAACGGCGATAAAGCCAGAACTTCGCGGTACGGCAGACGTGGAGATCCGGCCCTGCCTGGCGAACTGAGTGGAAAAGGCCAATGCATCCGGATTCTTCAGCGCCCGATCTTCTTCGAACCGAGCCCTTCGACGTCGATCCGCAGCGGCTTCGGCGTCCCAAGAAAGCAGAGCTCATCGCAGATGAGGTGCGTCGCTGGATCGTGCGCCGGCAGTTGACGCCGGGGGACCGCCTACCGAACGAGAAGGAGCTGATCCTGCTGTTAAAGAGCAGCCGCGGCACCGTACGGGAGGCCCTGAAGATCCTGGAAGCACAGGGGCTGGTCGAGATCTCGCCGGGTGTGAACGGTGGCGCGAGGGTAGCCGTGATCAGCTACGAGAGCGCCAACTTTCATCTCAAGAACTTCTTCTATTTTCAGGAGCTGTCGTGGGCCGAGGTCTATGATTTGCGCGAGCAGGTCGAGCCGCGAGCAACCGAGCTCGCAACCCCGCACCTCACAGACACCGACTTTGCTGCGCTCGAGGCGACCATCGATCGTTGCCGCGAGGGCATCTGCGGTGGACTTAGCCAAAGCGAGCATCGGCAGGAAGAGGGGCGTTTCCACAGGATCATCGCAAGCCGGTGCCCCAACCCGATGCTGCGCTTTACCACCTTCTTCGTGCTCGACATGCTGGTGGACTTTGTCCGCTACCGGAACGTGATCGACCCGGAGACCGAGGCCTTCGCCGTCGAATGTGTCGGCGCCCACGAGGCTCTTTTGCCCTACCTGCGACGCCGTGACGGCACTGGTGCTGCCAAGCGCATGCGGGAGCACATCCGGGAACTTGCCCGCTTCCTGAGCAGCCGCGAGCAGATCGTGGAACCCAACCTGCTTCTCGAAAGGAGCAGCAGGCCGGGTTGACGTCTCCGCGATTAGGTGGCTCAGGGCCTCGGGTCTACCGCCTCCAGCGCTGGTGTTAGCGGCGGCAGCAACTCTGTCGCCCCTGCCATGAAGCGTATTGCAGTTGGGGCCAAGCTCTCGGAGTACATCAGGACATCGACCCCGGCGCTCTGAAGCACCAAATAAAGGCGCGTAATTTGTCTTATGGCGAATCGTGGGGGCAGTAGGGCGCCACCCCTTACTCGAATCCCATGCTTTCTTATCGGGGTTGTACCGCTCCTCTGTTCGGTCATCCATACGCTGCCCTTCTGGTCCGGTGGGAGCGATCAACCTGCAATCATTTAGCAAATTGCGAACAATGCCGTCATTGGATGTCAGCACTAAGCTCACAACGAAGCACGGACTCCGAGTAGCGATGCAGCGCAGACCATCTTGCACACGACTGTATCCGCAATCGCCGACCTCTGACGAAGCGCGGTAGGATTCGCCGCAAGCAGTACCAGACGCAATGTGGGCGGGGGAGAATGCTATTTAAAGGGGAGTGATACTGCCCTTTATCGCCCCAGCTGTTGCGTGGCGTGTAGCTTGGAGATAGTTTTGGCAGGTATCGAGTCTGGTCATAGTGGAAATGCTGGCCGGATGACGCCGGGCAACGGCTGTAGGGAGCAGCGCCTGGAATGTGGCCGGACAACGAGACTGGGCGAGACTTTCTGAACTTCACGGGCGTCGCCGACACCGTTGCCGAGATCATTGTTCAGGCCAACGGCCGGCCCATCTCGATCGGCGTCTCCGGCGCATGGGGCGTCGGCAAGTCCTCCATGATCAAGCTGATTCGCGGCGCCTTGGAAGAGCGCAATGGGCCCTTCGTCTTCGTAGAGTTCAACGCCTGGCTCTACCAGGGCTATGATGATGCCCGTGCGGCTCTTCTGGAGGTCATTGCCACCACGCTGAACGCCGAGGCGGAGAAGCGCAAGACGGGCCGGGACAAAGCGCAGGAGCTGTTGCACCGCGTCAACTGGCTGAGGGCTGCAAAGCTCACCGCCAGTTCGGCACTGGCACTCGCGCTAGGCCTGCCTGTGGTCGGGCTCGCCGGCGAGGTCTACCAGCTCGGCCGGAGGGCGATAGCCGGACAAGCCGATGAAGAGACGATCACCGCGGCTGGTGAGGCGGTGGGAAAGGTCGGCGACGAGCTTTCGGGCTTATTCAGGCCGCAGCCGGAGGCCTCGCCGCCCAAGGAAATCCACGCCATCCGTGACTGCTTTGAGCAAACCCTTGCGGAGCTGGAGGTGAAGCTCGTCGTCCTGATCGACGATCTCGACCGCTGCCTGCCGCCGACCACGATCTCCACGCTCGAAGCGATCCGGCTCCTCCTCTTTCTGCAAAACACGGCATTCGTCATCGCCGCCGACGACACGATGATCAAACACGCCGTGCGTAGCCACTTCGATGGCGTCGATGACGCCATGGTCATCAATTACTTCGACAAGCTCATCCAGGTCCCGATCCGCGTGCCGCCGCTCGGCACGCAAGAAGTTCGCGCCTACCTGATGCTGCTGTTCATCGAAAACAGCGCACTGCTAGAATGCGATAAGGAGGCGATTCGGGCAAAGGTCTGCAAGCAGCTGGCCCGGACTTGGCGCGGCTCCCGTGTTGACCGCGCCTTCATGCAGACCACCCACGACGCCTTGCCCGCCGAGCTTGTATCCCGGTTCGATACCGCCGACCGGCTCGCGCCGCTGATGACCACGGCGAACCAGATCGCCGGCAATCCTCGGCTCATCAAGCGGTTTCTGAACGCGCTTTCGATCCGCATGGCGATCTCCAACGCGCACGGTGTCGGTGTCGATGAGGCCGTTCTGGCCAAGATGCTGCTTTTCGAGCGCTGCGCCCCAACCGCGGCCTACGAAGCGCTCACAGCCGCCGTGAACAACGACGATGAGGGCAAGCCGCGCTTCCTGGCGGAATGGGAAGAGAAGGCGCTGGCCGGCGAGGAAGTGGAGCTCAAGGAGCCCTGGGACCACCCGTTCATCCGCGAATGGCTCACCGTGCCGCCGCGGCTTGCCGACATTGATTTGCGGGGTGTGCTCTATGTCGGCCGCGAGCATGCGCCGCTGATCACTCCGGAGGACCGCCTGTCCTCGGAAGCGGCCGAGCTGCTGGGCGCGATTCTGGAGCAGCCGGAAATGGCCGCCGCGTTGCAGGAACGCTTGGCCCGCGTCCCGCGCCCCGAAATGACCGTCATCATGGATCGGGTGCTGGAGCGCGCCCGCCAGATTCAGGAATGGGGCACGCCCCCCGTCCTTGAGGCGGCTCTTGCCGTCAGCGATACCGATCCCGCGCTGGGACCGAGCCTTGCGGCTTTTCTGATCGAGCGCCCAACGGCGCAGATCAAGCCTAGCATCGTGCCCAAGATAGGCGATCAACCCTGGGTGAAGGAGGTGTTCGACGCCTGGTACGCGTCCGGTGTTGCGTCGCCAGTGAAGGCCGCCATCACCCAGGAAAGGAAGCGCCATGGGCACATCTAGATCTGGCACCGGTCCGGGACCGGAAGTCCCCCTCGTCCCACCGTGGGTTCCCGACCCCGTGCCTCCGGCGGACGGCGACGGTCCGGATACTCCGGACGGTCAAGACCCTCAGACTCAGCCGGGTCCCGTGCCGCCATCCGCTCCGGCTCTACAAACCGTCCCGCTTGCGCCGAAGGCGCGGTTCGGCGGCGCACGGACCAGCCTCGGAAGCTTCGCGCACAGCGGCTCTGCAGAAGACATGAAGCGCGGGATCGGCCACTACGTCCGGAGAGGCTACAATGGCGCCAGCTCTGCAACGCAGCGCATGGGCGGGACGGTCCGCACCGCCGGAACGCTTTACGGTGCTCTCTCTTCGGCCGCGGCCGGGCAGGCCGCAGCGCCGGGCAGCCCATTCGATCCCGTGCTCCTTGCCGGGCGGACGGCCGCCGAGGTGATGGATGCGCTGGTCGAGGCCGTGCGGCCCACAGATGGCACGTTAGATGCCGAAGGTGCTCGCAGCGCCATCCGCAACGCAATGGCGGACCTGCTCGAACAGTTCCCCGAAGCCAACCTGCTCGAACTTTCCGAAGACCAGCGCCTCTTCGCCATTGAGCGCTACGTCGCCCTCGATGTCTTCAACCGCTTTGCTCTCGATCTTGGCAAGACGATCCAGGAGAAGGCGCCCAGCGCGACTGCTGGGCTAGTTCGTCTCAAGGAGGTGAAGGATTACGTCAAGCAAACCATCTCCGCCCGATTCCGCGCTCTGATAAGGGCCGGTGAGCAACTTGGGACGCGGCGCGTATCCGAGCTGGCGCGGCAGGCTCTTCGGGCGACGTTCGAGGTCTTCGAGGACTATGCCCGATGAGAATCATCTGCGCTCCAGAGGATCACAAGTTCGGGGCCGCCGGTCCCGACGCCCTCAACGTCATGCTCTACGGCCACGCGTGCGGACCGGAACTAGGAGCGGTCGGCGCAACCGCCCGCCACATCATACAGCGCCGCAAGCTCCAACCGGCGGCGCGCGCCTGGGACCTGTTGTCGATTGCCTTGTCCGTGATCGCCGCCGACACCGTCGTGCGGCGCGATCAGAGTCCGGACGGCTGGACTCGTGAGATTGACCTTCAGGTCGCCGTAGGCGACCCAGCCTTCTGGACCGCACAGTGCGGTCTTCTGACTCGGCAGCTCGCGTTTCTGACGACCGATATCTGGGACATCACGTTTCTTGAAGGCGGTGTCCAGCCCGTGCCGCCCAAGGCACCCTTGCGGCCCGAACAGGATTCCGTCGTTCTTCTGTCCGGCGGGCTCGACAGCCTGATCGGGGCGATCGATCTAGTGCAAGCGCACGGCAAAACGCCGTATGCTGTCAGTCAGGTCTCGAAGGGCGACAAGCAGAAGCAGGCATTCTTTGCTTCCCAGATCGGCGGCGGCTTAGCCCAACTCCAGCTCAATCATAGTACCGACTGCCCTGGCCAGAACGAGCGCTCGCAACGCGCGCGGTCCATCGTCTTCCTGGCGTATGGTGTGCTCACTGCTACCGCACTCAAGCGCTATCACGAGGGCGGACGCGTCAAGCTCTATGTCTGCGAGAACGGCTTCATCTCGATCAATCCGCCGCTAACGGGCGCGCGGCTTGGGAGCCTGAGCACGAGAACCACGCACCCGCACTATTTCCACCTCTTCCAAGAGCTACTGGACGCAGCGGGCCTCCGCGTCACCCTTGAAAATCCCTATCGGTTTGCAACCAAGGGCGACATGCTGCGCGCCTGCGCCGATCAGCCCTTCTTGCAAAAGCACGCTCACACCAGCACAAGCTGCGGGCGCTATGCGCGCTACGGCTATAAACATTGCGGCCGCTGCCTCCCCTGCCTGATCCGCCGGGCCGCGTTCCATGCGCGGGGAGTGAAGGACAAGACGTTCTATGTGTTTGCGAAGCTGTCTCGCGACGACAAGGATCACGCTCAGCATGATGATGTCCGGTCCGCGGCCATGGCCGTGGCCGCGGCCAAGGCGGAGGATCTTTCAAACTGGGGCGGCCCGGCGCTGAGCACGGCGTTGCTCGGGGATGCTGCGCCTTACAGGGAGGTTGTCGGCCGTGGCTTGGAAGAGCTGGCGGCCTTCCTAACGACGGCAGGCGTCAAGTGATCGATTTTCACTGTCATCTGGACCTCTATCCCGAGCCCGAACGCGTCGCCCGCGCATGCGGGGAACGTGGCCTCTACGTCCTCTCCGTTACCACCACCCCCAGCGCTTGGCACGGGACCAGCGCTCTTGCACAGCATCGGACGCGCACGGCACTGGGCCTGCATCCCCAGCTTGCCCATGAGCGCAAGACCGAGCTTGCGCTTTTTGACGAGCTGCTGCCGCGTTCGCCCTACGTCGGGGAAATCGGCCTCGACGGTGCGCCGGAATTCCGGGCTCACTGGAAGGACCAGCTTGCCGTCTTCCACCATGTTCTCGCTGCCTGCGCCCAGGCCGGCGGGCGGATCATGTCGATTCACAGCCGGCGTGCCAGCAAAGGTGTGCTCGACTGTCTCGAAGTACATCCGGGCGCAGGGATACCGGTGTTGCATTGGTTCTCGGGTAGCCCGCGCGACCTCGACCACGCCGTCAAGCTCGGTTGCTGGTTTAGCGTCGGCCCGGCGATGCTGAACAGCGAAAAGGGCCGCTCGCTCGCTGTGCGCATGCCGTGCGAACGGGTGCTCACCGAGTCCGATGGCCCCTTTGCCCAGATCGAAGGCCGCGCTGTGTTGCCCTGGGAAGTCGATCGGGCCGTCGCGGTACTGGCGGACCTGTGGGCCAGAGATCGGCGTGAGACCCAGAAGATTCTGAACAACAATCTCCGGAGCCTCACCCAAAGCCTCTCCACGGCGGTAGGCATCTGAGGTTCCTCTACGCGAAGGAGGCCGCTCGTGGGAGTCCCGAACCACTACAGCCACGATATCGCTGTGCGCTGCCATAGCCTCATCCGCCATTTGATGCCGGTCGTCAGCGATGGGTTACCCGATGACGAGCGGTTCGGTGGCCCGCTGCGGACAACCTTTCTGCTGGCTATGGCTGCGCCGATGATCGTTCTGCCCATCGAACGCATGTTTAAGCCGGGCGGTGTCCGTGGCACGCAGGTTGGAGACGACAGGGATCTCGATCCGACTCTGGCGGGCGAAGTGCGCAGCGTTCTGGGTGATGACCGCCCCTTCGTCGAGGCGCCCTTCGCGGCGGCTGCCGAATGGCGGTATGTGGCAGGCTATCCTCCGTTTAACATCGCCGATCGCTGGCCGGACAGGCTGCTTGACGAGCTTGCTATGCCGCAAGCGGTCGAGACCGCGCGCATGGCACCGGCGAAGCGCATCCTGCTGGACCTGCGGAATGCACTGGCCCATGGCGGGATTGCCTACCTTGGTCAGAATGGCCGCAATGCTGACGGCCCAGCCACGATGTTCGCATTTGTGGCCACGGAGCGGCGCAAGGTGAATATCCTCCGGATCGAAGAAGGTGCATTCACTGCCTTCCTGGGGGCCTGGGCGGATTGGCTGGGCCGGCAGGCAGCTGTGGTACATGCGCTTAACGCCCAAGGCGCTATCGCGGCGTAGCTTTCTTTGGACGCTCCAAGAGTGAGCGTGTTCTGGCAGCCGCCTGAAAACTTGCGTCAACTCGCTCAGCACTCATCCCGCAGTAGACGCTTACGATCGTCGGAGCCGACCTGAGCGGCCAAGAGCCTCAACCGTTTTCAAACAGCCTCTTAAAGCTTTGCAGATTGCCCGAGCTGGGTAAATTATCTGCATCGATAACGGGGCTAAGGATTCTGATGCAGCAAGAGAAAATCGAAAAAGAGCTTGAGCAGATGCGCAAATTGGGCAGCGTCAGCTCTTCCGATTGGCAGGCGTATACATGGAAGAACGAGCTGGCCGAACAAAAGCGGCGGATCGATTTGCACCTCGGCGAGGCGCTATCGGACGCGGAGACCGAACACAGTCCCTACCATATGCTCGAACGGGCGATCGGGGTTGCGGCAGTCTGTATGCGACGGCTGATCGAATGTCGGCTGGTGACAGATCGCTTTCGCGACACGGCTCTTGAGGTCCACGAGGTGCTTGCGAAGGCAGGCCTGGATTGGCGCGAACCGTTCGTAAGCCGCACTGCCAGCGAAATCTTCAACAACTATGATCTGACGGCCCGTCACGCGGAGAAGCGGACACCGAAGGTCATATCCGACAAGATGCTGCACGCGCGCGTCATCGGCGTGCTGTCCGGAAATGTATTTATGCCCGATGGCCTTCTCATCGCGTCGGACACGCAAAGCAAGACCCAGCTTTTTCATTTCACGCCGCCCGAGATCGCATCAATCTTCGATGCTTTTCTCGACGATCAGGTTCAATCCTCGACGGACGGATACTTAGATAAGGACGGTGATTTCAAGGGAGCGCGCAAGGTGTTCGCGATCAGGGATTAGTCGCCACTTGTGTGTAGCCGAGGGCCCCCGAAAGAGAGGATTGCCGTGCCAGACCGTAAGCTTTCACCATGCGCCCGTCAGACCGAGGCCGAGATCGAAAACTACTACCGTAATCAGCCCGAGGGATCGCCAGCCGTCGTTCGCCGGACTCACGGTGGCATTCTGACGTACCAGATCACGACCTTCGCCTTGCGGCGCACGCGCACCGGTCGCATCAACGTGGAAGGTGTCGGCGACTTCTATATGAAGTCCGGCAAGAATTGCTGGGAGCCGACCGGGCAAACCAGGCTGGTCGTACCGACCGACGAGGTGCTGGCTTGGGCGGCCGAAAATCCGCGCGGGCAGATGGGTGTCAGCATCTACGCGGACGAACCATTCTGGCGGAAGCCGCTGAGCAACTAACGCCAGGCTGCCAAATGCCCATGCCGTTCGAGGACACGCGGAAACTTCCTGCATCAAGCTTCCTGCATCAAGGGGGCAAAGAAGTTCCTCTTCCGGGCAGGGCTGGTCGAGCCAGTCGAGGCGCTGATCCCGGCGCAGCACCGCCATCTGACGATCGTGATAGGGTTCGACATCCGCATTGGAGGCCGTTGTCAGGATCGCATAGGCCTCGGGCCAATAGCGCGTTGCGGGCCTCCAGATGCCCGCGAAATAGAACCAGTCGCCGTTGGCGAGCGCGAAGCTGTAGTGCTTGCCCTCGCTGCGATGCCAGAATTCGGACGCCGGTATCAGGCAGCGATGGGATGGAAAGGTCCGGCCCTCGGCTCGCACGACGGTGAAAGGCTGGCCACCGGGCTCGCGGGGTTGAAGACCCTACGGCGGTTCCACCATCTCAACATCGCCGCCGTCGCGCCTTATGATGACGGGGCGTTCATCGAGCGATGCGTCGGAATCGAAAACCTTCGCGCTCATGATCGTCGAACATAACAAGAACACGATGGCGATGCAACGGCGGTCGAGACGGAGGACCAATGTGCAATGACTATAGGATGAAGGTGGACGTCGCTTCGATCGTTGAGGACTTCGCTGACCTGAAGATCAAGATCCGCTTCGGTGATGGCGCCCCGAACATCGAGGCACGCGACGACATCAAGATCACGGATGTCGGCCCGATCATCCGCACGGTCGATGGCGTGCTCGGCGAGGGCGACTTGGTGCAGCGGAGATGGAGCTGGCCAGCGCCGAACAAGAGGCCGGTCTACCATTTCCGCTCGGAGGGCCGCGAGTTCACCTCGAACCGCTGCCTGATTGTGGCGGACGGCTTCTACGAATTCACCGATCCCACCGAGAAGGGAAAGAAGCGGAAGGACAAATGGCTATTCACCAAGCGCGACGAGCCGATCTTCTGTATTGCCGGCACCTGGCGCGAGACGAAGGACGTCGGCGAGGCCTTCACCATGCTGACGATGGAGCCCGGGCCTGACATCGCGCCCTATCATGACCGCCAGATCGTCATCCTCGAACGCGATGCCTGGGCGGACTGGCTCGATCCATCCGTGCCGGCGCAGTCATTGATTAAACCGCTCGGCCCAGGTTCGCTGCTTGTCGAACAGGTGGGCTGACTAATAAGAGTGGTCGGGTTGATGTGTTGGGGGGCTGATGGAATTTAAACAGCGAACGTTAATCCAGATCGCAGATATGATCTGCGGCAACTTTAAAGATGAAGAGAGCTTTTTCGAGTATCGGAGCAGCTCGTATCTGACTGAGTTTTTCTCCGACTGCGATACGGATTATCGGCACAACGGCACGACCCGGAATTATTGGGTTGCGGAGACATTGAAGGAAATCCTCGCGGAGCCTCAGCCGGGCCCGAATGTACCGCCTGACACGTTCGGCAGGGTCATCAAGACCCTGATGGATCAAGGCAACGCAAAGAATGAGAGCGCGGATCGACCGAACGCGCTGGCGATGCTGAACGGCGCCTTGGCCAGGGAGGGCTTCGAGGCTTTCTACGCCGAAGACAAGCAATGCTATTTGCGCCACATGGCGACCAACACGATCGCCGCGCCCGGCCCGAACCCTCACAGGCCGTTCTCCTCAGCCGAGTTGAAACGGCGCGATCAACTCATTGCCTATCTCGAGACGGTGTCGGAGGATGCCCTCATCGAGGACGTACTCCTGCCGTTGTTGCGCCAGTTAGGCTTCCATCGGATCACGGCGGCGGGGCATCGCGACAAGCAGCTAGAATATGGCAAGGATGTGTGGATGAAGTTCACCTTGCCGACGCAGAACGTGCTGTATTTCGGCATGCAAGTGAAAAAGGGGAAGCTCGACGCGGCGGGCGTGAGCAAGGGCGCGACAGCGAACGTCGCCGAAATCTTGAACCAGGTCACGATGATGCTCGGCCACGAGATCTTCGACCCGGAAATCGGCAAGCGCGTGCTTGTGGACCACGCCTTCATCGTGGCGGGCGGCGAGATCACCAAGGCGGCGCGAAACTGGCTGGGCAACAAGCTGGACGCCACGAAACGCAGTCAAATCCTCTTCATGGATCGGGAGGATCTGCTCAATCTTTACGTGGTCACCAACCTGCCGCTTCCGACCGACGCGACGCCGGTGACGCCTGCGGAGGACGACGACCTGCCGTTCTGACACAGAGGCGGCACATCAGAGTTCAGAACGCCTTGCGGCATCGGGGTGGGCGGCGCTACTGGAAACTGAATTCATGAATATTGCCGAACACGCCGTGGTGCTCGAGCGGCATTTCCTCGACCGGCGGGGCGACCACGAACTCCAACTGACTCAAATCCATGTTCTCGATAAAGGGCGCGAAGGCGACAACGCGATTTTGGATCGCGGGAAGCGGCGCTGAGAAGATCGAGGGGATTCCCAGGCCTTGCGTTGCCGGTGTCCACGTCTGCGCGAACTGCTCGACCGGTCCCAGAGCGAGTGAATACGAGCTCAGATAGTGAAGCTCCCGGCGCGCTAAATCATGCTTGGGCATGAAGACGCCCCGGCGCACGTACAGCTCGCCGAGCGAACCCGGCCCCTCATCACCGAGATGATCGAGATAATCCGGCAAGAAAGCTTCGAGAAGCCCGTTGTTCGCTTGGAAGATCGCCGCCATTTCCTCGGGCGTGAACAGCGGAGCGATGCTTTCATCGACCGCGTTGATCACATAACGACCGGCCTGATTGGGATAGCAAAGTCGGTCGAAGTCCCGGATCGATGCCTTGACCGCCAGCATTTCCGGTGAATCCTGGCGCCGCTTTCGCCCGTCGGTCCATGACGTGGCAAAACTGACCAAATACATCTCGAATTTGGCGAACGGGACGCCTTTCCCGAGCACATAGTCGCGAAAATCGGCAGACCATTTTTTCTGTTGTTGGGCAAAGAAGTCGGAAGCGCGAGCGTCGATCTCGTCATCGTCCATCACCTTCGGACCTGGGGCGAAGGCCGCGCGCTCTGCTGACGCGGCACCGGAGCTGTCTGCAAGAAGCCGTTGCCGGGTGAGGGGATCGCTCAGGTTGTGCGGAAGGGTCGAAAGGAGAAGTCTCTCGCTGGGCTGCCAGGTATCGAGGAAGATGTCGTACTCATCGCGCTCTTCCCCATCGTCGTGGTCAGCGCTCATTATTGTCTTCCTCGTAGCCGGCGTAGTCATCCTGAGGTGCGTAATATTCGGCCGCATCATAGACTTGAGTTTTCTTGTATCTCTCGCCGAGGCCGGCGGCCGAGAGACGGGACAGACCAGCGATCTTCAAACCGCAGGCGATGCACTCGAAGCGACTTGGCAAATGTTCCTGCGTCTCGGTGATCTCGTCATCGTCCAGCTTCTGCACCGGAGCAGTCACAGGCTCTCCAACGGTGAGCGCCTGGGAGGTGCATGCGGGGCAGACAACGTGATGCCCGTGCTGGCGCGTGGCCCAGATGGCCGCTGCCTGGGTCTGCGACGCGCGATCACCCTCCGGCATTGAGAGCCACGCCTGCTTGTGAGCTTCGATCTCCCCCAGGACGGCCTTGGCGCTGACGTCGGCCGCAGCTTCGATGAGCTTGACCGCGACCTGGGCCTCTTCTTCGCCGATCAAGTCGGGCAACGCCATCCCCATCGAGCGCAGGAGGATCTCGCTCGCATGGTAGTAGTCCGGTTGCCATTTGGAGGCATTGATACCGTCAAACGCGGCCTCACCCGAATGAAGTTCGCTGTTGCGGCGGCCCGTATGCAAGATTCCAAAGTCCGAATTCTCTTTCGAGAAATCGGGCAGAATCGCCGCAAGCCGGCGAAAGACTTCGCTTACAGGTATCGATTTCGGAGTGAATTTCGCCTCGGTCGGTTTAAAGCCGAGAGCGTGGAAGAGGCTTGCCCACCCCTCCTTGCTATCGGCGAGCAACGCCGGGCTGATGTTGGCGAGAGCTGCCCTTGCGAGGAACTCCAACGACAGGCTTGACCAGAGAGCATATTCCCAGCGCTCGCTGTCGGTTGCGAGCATGTTCTCGACATAGCGCTGGGCTTTGACGAACAGGGCCTCCGGGTTCCACGTATCCGGGGTCGGATCGGCGGCGATGGTCTGCTTCAATGTAGCCTCTCCAAATAGATCCGCTCGATCGCACGGTCCTCGGTTCCTGTGACGATAGGCGACCGGGCGTGCAGCATGCGCCAGTTGTCGATGATCAGCGTGTCCCCCGCGCCGGCGAGCGCGATCGGGAGGGGCTGGGCGGTTGAAATGAAGGTTTTGACGGCTTCGATTGCGACCTCGCCCGTCCGGCTCGCAGCGACAAGAAACACCTCATCCCACCGGAAGCGATGCGTGGCTCCGGCCTGCTCGCATAATCTCAGGAGCGAGATCGAGCCGTTCTGTGGTCGGCGAGGCTTCACGATCGCGCGCGTCATGAGATTGAGGGCGGCGCCGTCGAAAATCACCCTGCCGTCGATCAGCAGGGTCGGGATCTCGGCATAGCCCTTCCTGCAACGTAGCAACAGGTATCGCGGCGGCAGACGCCAATGAGCGAGGTCGGTGTGAAACGGGAAGCGGTCCAGGCCGTAGATGCCGCTGTACGTGTTCGGCGCGGCGATTGCCCGAGGCGTCAGTTGCTGGACGAGACCGCCTTCCCAGGGAACGAGCGGCAACCCGAGAGCGGTCGCGACCGTTACGGAGTCCGTTTCGGGCAGGTAGGCGGGGAGGAAACTGTATCCGCAGCTTTGGATCTGATCGGCGAGCAAAGAATCCATCGCGGGCTAGAGTCGCCGAAAGCGGCCAGACTGATTGCCGGCAAAGCTGCAGATGAATGTTTTGCCAGTGCTTTCGCTGGAGATCATGACTGAGCCGCGGCGCCGCTGGAGCTGTGCGCGGATTGCGTCGGCAAACCCCTTCCAGGACATGTCATCCGGCCTGGTGATCTCCAGGGCAGTCCGATGCGCCAGTACCGCAACGTCAAGGCCACGACGGCGCAGGCGTGCTGCCGCGCTACGTATGTTGTCGCCGCGGACCCGATTGAATTCCGCAAAATAACGCATCACTCGTCCTCCTCGTCATCGCTAGCGAACGCGATCGAGACGCTCGCCAGACCATTGTTCCGGCTGAAGGCAATGAGCACGCCTTCCTGCGAGAGCGCGCGACGGATGGCCCTCAGCGTGTCGGCCTTGGAATCGCGACCCCGCTCGACGTTGCTGACCGTGCCTGCCGAGATCCCGGCTCGATCGGCCAGCGTTGCTTGGTCGAGGCCCGCCATCATCCGCGCAGCGGCATAGGTTCGCCCGAGGGCGGCGCTGTTTGAAAGATTGAGCGGCATCATCCCATTCCAGAATTGAGGAGGAATTAGTGTAAAACAAAAAAGGCGAAAATAGGGCCGATCTTCCTCAATGAAAATTCCGGCTCTTCACCTTGATCGAATGTCGACCGACCCCCGGCACGGGGAGGGCCGGCGATGGCATGACGGAGATGCGCCATCGCGTTGACGCGGCCGTTGGCTGGCCGAAATCGGCAGCCTCCGTTTGCCTCCGCCATCTGCGCAAGGCGATGCCGATCGTGCCGCTTTGCTCGGCGCAAAGCTGGAGCCGGCGCGAGGCCGTCATGTCCAGTCGGGCCACCTCGCCGACGACGGCACCGAGACCGCCATGACGTAAGCCTTCTTCGACGCAGGTGAGCACGGTCTTGTCGTTGCCCGCTTCGATATAGATGACGCGGTCCGGCGCGAGGCCTGCCTGGGCCAGCGCTGGAGCGAACAGGTTCTGCCGGGTGATGATCCAGAGCACCTTGCCTCGGGTCCGGGCCGCTATACCGCCGGCAAAAAGCGCTACAGCGGATCCATCGACCGCGCCGTTACCCCCACCGGCGATTTCGTGGAGCGCACCGAGAGCCAGGCCGCCTGACGGCAGGTCGCGGACGCCGCCTGGATGATATCGCCGACGCGCAACCTTGAAGCCGCTGGCCGGCTGGGGCTGGAGGGGTTCCAAGCCGCTCTGGGCAAGCTGTGACTGTCCGAAGTTTGTATATGTTTTTCGGACGGACGAATTGCCTCTTGTCCGAAAAAGGACTACAAACTTCGGACATGAGCGACGCGCCCGATCTAAAGACAGCCATACTTGAGCGCATCCGTGCGGACGCGCCGCGCAAGGTATGGACGCCCAGCGATTTCGTCGATCTCGCCTCGCGAGACGCCGTCGATAAGGCGTTGCAGCGACTGACGAAGGCCGAAACTCTCCGGCGGATCGATCGTGGGCTCTACGATCAGCCTGGCTTCAACAAGCTCACCCAAAAACCCAATCCGCCTGATCCGCGCTCAGTCATCGACGCCGTCGGGCGACGTGACCAAACCCGGATGCTTGTCGACGGCATGACCGCGGCGAACGATCTGGGCCTTACTGACGCCGTCCCGGCCAAGATCGTGGTGCACACCGACGCTCGGCGCCGCGCAATTAAGCTCGGCAATGTAACGATCACCTTCCGTCCGACCGCAGCCAGCAAGCTATTCTGGGCCGGACGACCAGCGATGCGCGTCGTTCAAGCGCTTCACTGGCTGCGCGATCTCCTGGTTCGTGAAGGAGAGAGTGATCAGGTCATGCGCAAGCTCGTCAAGCTTTTCGAAGATCCGACGGTGGGGCCGCCCCTCAAAGCGGATCTCACTGCCGGTATGACAGCGCTTCCGACATGGATGTGGGTGCTTCTCAAGCCGCTCGTTGAAAGTGACGCTGGCGTTCATCGTCGGCACGTCGATGATGAACGTGATGATGCTGACGCTGATGCTGATCATGATCGTCATCGACAACGAACGGCGGACGATGCCGATGATCAGCGTCATGCTGCTGTCGCCCGGCCCAAACGGAAGCCGCTTTCCCCGCAGAAGACACAAACCGCCAAGCGCGGGGCAGCTCGGGCGGTGAAGACATGAATCCGGCTTTCGACGAGGTTCTCGCGGCCGGGTCGGACGCGATGTTGAGCGCCTTCGATACGACGGCGCTACGCCTCGGTACGGCGTCCCAGAATATCGAGAAGGACTTCTGGGTCTGCTGGACGCTGGATGCCTTGTTCAATGGCTTGAAAGAGGGCGGCCCCCGCCTCCTCTTCAAAGGTGGAACCTCCCTGTCCAAAGGGTTTGGTTTGATCAACCGCTTCTCCGAAGACATCGATGTCACGGTGTTTCGGGACGACATCGGCGAGCCGGCCACCATCGAGGAGCTCGAAGCGCTGAGTGGCAAAAAGCGCCGGGCGCGCCTCGATGCGATCAAGGACGCTTGCCAAGCCTACATCAACGGCCCGCTGCGTGCCGAGTTGACGGTGATCCTGCAGGACCGGCTCCAGGCTGCCGGTTTCGGAGCCGACGCGGCACGGGTAGAAGCCGATGATGCTGATCCCGACGGTCAGACGCTGCTGATCTGGTATCCTGTGGCGACACCGCGATCGGACTATGTGCGGGCGGCTATCAAGATCGAGTCGGGCGCGAAGTCTGCTCTTGATCCGAATAGCGAAGTGCCGATTAAGCCCTATGTCGACGATGATCTACCGACGCTCGATCTGACCATACCGGCAGTGCGCACGGTCGATCCCGAACGCACCTTCTGGGACAAGGTCGTCATCGTCCACGGGTTGCGACGGTGGTTCGACAAGCGCGGCGAGCTGCGTGGGGGCGGTCAACGCGTATCCCGTCACTATTACGACCTGCACCGGCTTGCCGCGACGCCAGTCGGCGCGGCCGCCATCGCTGACACGGCGCTCGGCACGGACTGCGTCGCTCACGCCCGGATGTTCTTCAATCGACCAGACTTCGATCTTGCCAGCGCTGTGCCTGGCTCGTTCGTGCTAGCCCCGCATGACGCGATGATCGAGCAGTTGCGTGTCGATTACAGGGCCATGCAAGGCATGATCTTCGGCGATCCTCCAGATTTCGAGGCCGTGCTCGACAGCATCGGCTTGCTCGAAACGAGTCTGAACGAGAAGGGCGATATGGGAAGCGGGGCGGGGAAATGAAGCAGTTGGAGGGGGCTGTCGACACAGGGCAGGAGGCAGACGCGCACCGCGCGGGCGAGGCGATCGTAGCCCCGCTGCGCAAACGACGCCTCAGCGGCGAACTCTACCGGCGCGACCCGAAGATAGAAGCGCTCATCCCCGAATTGGCGATCCTGCCGCGTGACGAGTTGATTGCCAGGGCGGAAATCACCAAGCGCTCCGACCCGGGCTACATCCCTAGCGAATGTCTCGTCTATTTCATTCGCGCGAGCCGTCGAGACAACAACGAGGCGTGGTTCGAACGCCTCTATCGGATCCTGATCGGACGGGTGCTGCGCAGCTTGCCCAAGGAAAGCTCTGATGGCAGGACGGAATCGCTGACGCGCGGGGTCGTGCGCGACCAGGTGTTCAGCCGGTTCGTCGAGCTCCTTTCGGCGGATCGCGCCGACTATGCCGACAAGCTCGACTATTTCGAGGTGCGCTTTGATGGCGCGCTGGCAAGCCTGCGGCGCGATGCGCAGGAAAAGGCCTGGCGCGACGAAAATCGTTCCCAGCCCCTCGAATATCACGAGGAGAGTGGTGAACTGTCACCAGAGGTCGAGGCGGCCGCGGGGGCCCACGATCCCTTCGCCGCGTCGGATTTCGACGATCCGGCTTACCGGTCGCGCCTGGATGGAGCGATTGAAGCTCTACCGATAGAACAAAGCAGGATCATTCACATGCTCAGACAAGGCTTTCCCATCGACTCGAAGGAACCGGACGTCATGACCATCGCCAAGGCCCTGGGCCGCTCCGAAAAGACGATCCGAACCTACCGTGACAAGGCCTTCGCCACCCTGCGAGCCGCCATGACCAACGGAGACGAGCGGTGAGCCCCGCCGGCGCACGACCATCCCGCGAGTCCGTGCTCGACGCGTTCGCCGTTGAGAGCGAGCCTGGCCGCTCGACCCTAGAACGCTATCTGCGGCTTTACCCAGAATATGCTGGGGAGCTCATCGACCTCTCGCGCGAACTCCGCCGCGAGTCTTACGAAGACGCCGCACCCCTCTCTTCTGCCGATCAGGCGCTGATCGATGCGGCTTGGTCGCAACACGCGAAGGCTGTGCCGGCGGCGGCATCCGACCCTTTCGCGGCGCTGACGGTTGATGACTGGCGCACCGTCGCCCAGGATTTGGACGTGCCCCGGCAGGTCGTGACCGCGCTGCGCGAACGGCGGGTCTCTCTCGTCAGTATCCCGCGACGCTTCCTGGCGATGTTAGCTGAGGCGATGCGCAGCTCTGTCGCGCAGTTGGAGTCGTCCTGGGAGCCAGCTCCGCTGCTCGTTGCGCGCAGCTACAAGGCCGATAATAAGCCGGCGGCAGGCGAGCAGGTCACCTTCGAGCAGGTGCTGATCGACGCTGGCGTTCCGGCCGAGAAGCGCGCCAGATTGCTGGCGGAGGCTGACTGACATGGATAGCGTGGAGCTCGCTAGGCAAGTCGCCGCTGAGCTTCACGCTCGCCTCGTTGCATCCGGCGCCGATCCCTGGTCGCCTTATGATTTTGCTGTCGCTGAAGCCAAGCGGCGAGGGATCGACGTCGAGCCAACGGCGGCAGGGGCGGCTGTGCTCAACGGTGGCCGCGCGACCTTTGTCGCCGCCGACGATCTGATCCTCCATGAAAACATCGGATCTAGGTTCGAGCAGGCCTTCCTCGTGGCGCATGAGATCGGCCATGTAGAGCTTGGCGACGATCCCGAAGGCGAACCCGCGCCGGCGATTGATCCGGCCCGCGCGGCCGAGCCGTCGCCGGTCGGGATCGATCGGGTGATCGACTATGGGCGCAGGCAGCGTCGCGAGGTCCAGATGGATCTTTTCGCGCGCGAACTGCTGATCCCGCGAAACGTCGTGCGGGCGCTTCATGTGGATGGCGGCCTTTCCGCTTCTGAGATCGCTGCGAAACTCGGGGCGCCGTTCGAGGTCGTGGCGCAGCAGTTGTTCGATGCCTTGCTGTTGCCGCCGGTGCCGCCCACGCCGGCGGCAACGCACGTCGAACGGCCGCTCAATCCGCTGCAAGCGGCGGCGGCGGCGCATCGCGGGGAAGCCTATCTGCTCGAAGCGGGTCCTGGCACCGGGAAGACCCAGACGTTGATCGCGCGTGTCGAAGGCCTTCTGGAAGAGGATCTCGATCCCAGGCGTATCTTGCTCCTAACCTTCTCGAACAAGGCGGCGGGCGAGATGGCCGAAAGGATCGCGCGCAAGCGGCCCGAGGCGGCGGCCGCGATGTGGATCGGCACGTTCCATGCCTTCGGCCTCGATATCATCCGTCGCTTCCACGCGGAGCTCGGCCTGTCGAAAGACCCGCGGATGATGGATTGGACCGAGGCGGTCGAGCTCCTCGAGGAGGAGTTTCCGCGGCTGAGGCTCGCGCACTACCGCAACCTCTATGATCCCACCCAGATCATCGCTGACATGCTGGCCGCCGTCTCGCGGGCGAAGGACGAGGTAGTCGACGCTGAAACCTACGCCGGACTCGCCGATGCCATGTTGGCGAAGGCGGGTGATCCGGAAGCGCGTGAAGCGGCAGAACGCGCTGTCGAGGTGGCCCGTGTCTATGCCGCCTATGAACAGCTCAAGCGCAACGCGCACTGCATTGACTTCGGCGATCTTGTCGCTTTGCCAGTGCAACTGCTCGAAAAGGACGCGGCCATCTGTGCGGCGCTGCAGGCGCGATATGATCATGTCCTGGTCGATGAGTATCAGGACGTGAACCGCAGCAGCGTCCGGTTGCTGAGGGCGCTACGGCCTGACGGCCGCAATCTCTGGATGGTCGGTGACGCCAAGCAGTCGATCTACCGTTTTCGCGGCGCCTCATCCTTCAACATGACCCGGTTCGGCAAGGAGGACTTCCCCGGCGGCAAGCGCGGTCGATTGAAGCGCAACTACCGTTCGGTGCCTGAGATCGTTGCCAGCTTCTCCGGCTTTGCGATCACGATGCGCGCGGGCGACGCGGACAGCGGCCTCGAAGCGGATAGGGAAGCTAATGGACATAGGCCGGAGCTGCGCACGGTCCAGCGCGCCGAGCAGCAGCAGGTCGCTTTGGCCGATGCAATCGAGGAACTCCGGCGCGAGGGCTACGCCTATCGCGAGCAGGCAGTCCTATGCACCGGTAACGAAAAGCTGTCGACGATCGGTCAGGACCTCGAACGGCTGGGTGTGCCGGTCCTGTTCCTGGGCAGTCTGTTCGAGCGGGGGGAGGTCAAGGATCTTCTGGCTCTTCTTTCGATCCTTGTCGACCGGCGCGCCATGGGCTTGGTGCGCATTGCCTGCTGGCCGGACTTTGTCACCAGCTTCGCCGATGTGGCCGCGGTCTTTGACCATCTACGGGCGGCCGGGAATGCGCCGGCCAGTTGGCTGCGGGATGGCGAGACGATCCCCGGTTTGAGCGACGGCGGGCGACGGACCCTTGCCGGGCTCGCGGCTGCGCTCGACGGGTTCGATCAGACGGCCTCGCCCTGGACCGTGCTCGCGACGCTGCTGCTTGATCGCACGCGCATCGCTGCACGGCTCGGAACGTCGGCGGACCTCGCCAATCGCACGCGCGGCATCGCGATTTGGCAGTTCCTCAACTTCGTGCGGGCGCAGCCGGCCGGACGCGGGCTGCCCATCACGCGCCTGCTCGATCGAGTGCGCAGGCTTGTCCGGCTCGGCGACGATCGCGATCTGCGTCAGTTGCCGGCGGCCGCGCAACATCTCGACGCAGTGCGGCTGATGACTATCCACGGCGCCAAGGGCTTGGAGTTCGGCGGCGTTCATATCCCGGGGCTCAACAGCGATACGATCCCACGCACGCCGCCGGCACCGCCCTGTCCGGCGCCCGATGGCATGATCGTAGGCGCCGAAGGCAGCGCGATCGAGACGTTCCGCGCGGGTCAGGCCGAGGAGCAGGAGTGTCTGTTCTATGTGGCGCAGTCGCGCGCCCGCGACCGCCTGATCCTCTATGCGCCAACCGAGAAGAGCAACGGCCACAACCGACCGCTTTCGCCGTTCCTCGACCGTCTCGGCGCTACCTTGACACGCCATTCGATCGTGCCGGCGAGGCCGCTTCCCGTGGCGGCGGAAGCGCGGGGCGTCGACCTGGTCGTCGACGGGCGGCTTAGTTTCGGCGCCCCGCAGATCGCTCTTTATGAATCCTGCCCGCGTCGCTTCTTTTACACTCATGTCCTACAGGTTGGCGGGCGGCGGACCGCGACCGCCTTCATGCACTTGCACGAGGCGGTTCGTTCGGTGGTCGCGGAGGTGATCGCGGCGGACACACCCGTGTCCGAGCAGGCGCTGCAAGATCGCGCCGCGGCGGCGCTCGCCGACGAAGGGCTCGCCGGCCATGGCTACGGCGCTGAGTTCCGCGATCTGGCACTCGTGATGCTGCGCTTCTTCCTGGCGAACCGCGCCGATGCGGTCGCCGAGACGCCGGTTGCGCTGACCCTCAATTTCGGCGGCGAGGAGATCATCGTTCGGCCGGACGAGGTGCTGGTGCGGCCGGACGGTATCCGCGCCGTGCGCCGGATCCGCACGGGTCACATGCGGTCGGCCGAGAGCAAGGATGTCGGCGCGGCGGCGCTGATGCTGGCGGTCAAGCAGGCCTTTCCCGGCGCGGTCGTAGAGCTCGTCCATCTTTCCGACGGCGAGACGCACGCGCTTGCCTTGTCCGATCGGGAACTGAAGGGGCGGAAGGACAAGCTCGCAAAGTTTCTCGGCGACATCCGCGCCGGACGGTTTCCGGCCGAGGTCTCGTTGCGCACCTGCCCGAACTGCCCGGCCTTCTTTATCTGCGGGCAGACCCCCGACGGTCCCCTGCAAAAAAAGTTCGCCTGACCTTACCGGTCGGCCGACCTCGCTCCGATTGGACCCTTAGAGCCGCGGCGCTGCCTCGGTCGAACCTAAGGACCCAATCTTATGAATACCGAAGAACTTCTTGATTACGACGATCTCGGCGACGCCCTGCGCGAAGGCCGGGCGTTGCGTCCGGCGCGGGGGTATCGCTTTCTCCTCGCGCAGGGCGATCTCAACTTCCAGTCCCGCCTGGTGAGCGATCCGGTGCCGCTCGGCCGCCAGTTGCTCGAGGCCGCGGCACTCGACCCGGGGGACGGCTACAGCCTCGTCGCGATCCTGCCCTCGGGCGATTTCGAGGACGTGAGGCTCAACGAGCCGTTCAACCTGCGCGAGCGCGGCGCCGAGCGTTTCATCGCCTTCCAGACCGACCGCGACTTCAAGCTGACCCTCAACGACGACGAGCTGCGCTGGGGCAAGCCGGTCATCAGCGGCACGATCCTCTACGGCCTCGCCAAGCCGGACGACGGCGAGGCGGTTTTCCTCGAAGTTCCCGGCGGCGAAGACCGGCTGGTCGAACACGGCGAGCTGATCGATCTGACCCAGCCCGGCATCGAGCGGTTCATCACCGCGCGGCTGACCTTCGAGATCATCGTCAATTCGCGGCCGCGCACGGTGAGCGCCCGCACAGTGACGTTCGAGCAGATCGTCCAGCTCGCCTTCCCGGGCCAGCACGAGCCCAACGTCGTCTTCTCGATGACTTACCGGCACGCGGCGTCGACGCCGCACGCCGGTGAGCTCGGGGCCGGCGGAACCGTCAACGTCAAGAAGAAGGGCACGGTGTTCAATGTCACGCGCACTGTTCAGTCGTAATCCGGACCTCAAGCGGCTGCTGGACGAAGGCTACTTCGTCCAGCAGCAGGGCGGGTATCTCGTCATGCGCGAGGTGCCCTATGTCGATGCGCGCCGGGAGGTGCGCATCGGCACCCTCATCTCCAGCCTCACGCTCGCCGGAGATCAGACGCGCACGCCCGACACCCATGTCGTCCACTGGGACGGTGACTTCCCGTGCCACGCCGATGGCTCGCGCATCCAGGGCATCTCGCACGCGGCCGGCGCCTTCGATCTCGGCCACGGCCTGAAAGCGACGCACAGCTTCTCCAGCAAGCCGGATGGGGGTTACACCGACTACCACCACAAGATGACGAGCTACGCGAACATCATCGCGGGTCCGGCCGCGGTGTTGAAACCCGGCACGACGGCGCGCACTTTCCGCGAGCCGGAACAGGAGGAAGAGAGCGTCTTCAACTACGTCGAGACCGCCTCCGATCGTGTCGGGATCGGCGTCCTGACCGAACGGCTCATCAGCGAGCGGGTCGCCATCATCGGCGGCGGCGGCACCGGCGGCTACATTCTGGACTTCGTCGCCAAGACGCCGGTCCGCGAAATCCGCCTCTTCGACAGCGACGAGTTCCTAACCCACAACGCGTTTCGGGCGCCGGGGGCTCCGAGTCTGGAGGAACTGCGCGAAGCGCCGAAGAAGGTCGACTATCTGAAGCGCATCTACAGCCGGATGCACCGGAACATCGTGGCGCACGACGTCGCGCTGGGAGCCGACAACATCCACCTCCTTGACGGCATCACCTTCGCATTCCTGTCTCTCGATGCGGGTGACGCGAAGCGGTTGATCGTCGAGAAGCTCGAGACGATCGGTGCCGCGTTCGTCGATGTGGGCATGGGTCTTGAGCTCGACGACGGATCGCTCGGCGGTATCCTGCGGGTGACCGCCAGCACGCCGGAGAAGCGGGATCACGCCCGGCAGCGCATCTCCTTCGTCGGCGGCGGCGCCAAGGACATCTACGCCTCCAACATTCAGGTCGCCGATCTCAACGCCTTGAATGCCGTACTCGCGGTCGTGAAGTGGAAGAAGGTCCGCGGGTTCTATCGCGATCTCGAGCGCGAGCATCACTGCACCTACACCACCGATGGCAACATGCTGATCAACGGAGACCCGGCGTGATGCGGCACAAGCGACTCGATCATCGTTTCGTCGAACACATCCCCGAGCGGCTTGAGCCGGGCATTCTCTATGTTTCGATGGAATATGCGACATCGGCTCATAGCTGCTGCTGTGGTTGCGGCGAGGAGGTCGTCGCCCCCTTCACGCCGACGGACTGGAAAATGACGTTCGATGGCGAGACCGTCTCGCTGCGGCCGTCGATCGGCAATTGGACGCTGAAATGCCGGTCACACTACGTGATCGACCGCGGCAAGGTGATCAAAGCTGGCCCGTGGAGTGACGAGCAGGTTGAAGCCGAGCGCCGTCGTGATCGCTCCGCCAAAGCGCATTTCTACGGGCAGACGCCAAAGGTCGAGCCTTCTGTTCAGCCCACTTCGGTCACGGCGGAACCAGGCTTCTGGCGCCGTGTCTGGGACTGGTTGTCTGGCAGATCTTAACGACAAGCCCGGCGGCAAGTTGCCGTCGGGCTTGTCTCGCCTCGAAGCCAGCGCAGTCAGGGGGCTACTTGGCAGCGAAGGAGTCCTTGAAGAACGAATTTAGAACATTCATTCAAGGGCCTATAATATTTTCGGCGAATTCCTTGTGCAAGGAATCGCCGACACACCATATATTGATGTTAGGCATGGGGCGACCTCCTAGAACATGCGCGCTTCTATCCACGGTGGTGGAAAGGTTGACGCGCATGTTGTGACTTCCTCCGATGCTGGTGAACACATACAGGCCTTAAGAAGGAGCGCGAAAAATGGCTGAGACCGAATTCAAGCCCGGCGATCTTGTGCGGGTGAAGTCAGGCGGGCCGATCATGACGGTCGAGCAGGTCGGGAAGACGGCCATGCTGGAGGAGGATGCAGTCTGGTGTGTCTGGTTTGAGAAGGTTGGCAACAAGCAGGTCGCGCAGAAAGACACCTTTGCGCCGGTCGTGCTGGAGAAGGCTGAGAAGCCGCGAGCCGCGTTCTCCGTCGGCGTTGTTCGGGCGTAGCGTGGTGCCTCATGCCGTTTCGCGGCCTGTTCATCGGCATCGACCGTTATAGCTCGACCGGCATTGATGAGCTGACCTGCGCGCGTCGCGACGCGATGGCGCTGGAGGCACTGTTCTTCGACACGCTGGGCGGCAGCACCGTCTTGCTGGCAGATGCGGAGGCCACGCGGCAGCGGATTGAGGACGCATTTGGCGACCTGGCCGGCTGCGGCCCCGAGGATACGGTGGTGATCGCGTTCTCCGGCCATGGGTCGGAGACGCATGAGCTCGTCACCCATGATGCGAACCCAGATGATCTCGCCGGCTCCGCGATCCCGCTCGAGCTGTTGCAGGAATGGTTCTCGCGGATACCGGCGAAGCGCCTGATCCTGTTCCTCGACTGTTGTTTTTCGGGCGGCATCGGCGCGAAGGTTCTGCACGTCGATGCGAAGCCGCGCAGCCTTTTGTCCGCCGAGGCGCGCCTGGCTCAGCTTGGCGGCGCCGGCCGGATCATCTTCACCGCCTCGGCGGCGACCGAGCCTGCCTATGAGCACCGCCGGTTCGGGCACGGCTTTCTGACCCATTTCCTGCTGGAGGCGCTATGTGGCGCCGAGGAAGTCGTGAGCGGCGGCAAGCTATCCCTCTACCGCCTCCTCGAGCATGTCACGAGCCGCGTCAGGGCGGCCGCGCTGCAGGGCGGCAAAGATCAGAACCCGACCATGCGCGGGAGCATCGATGGCGATGTCGAGTGGCCCGTATTTGTGCCGGGTGCGAAGTATCAGGCCGCCTTCCCGGCGCGTCTGCCTGCCAAGGTGACGTCCGATCTTGCCAGCCTCTCCTCGGCCGGTTTCCCCGACGCGCTTGTCACCGCCTGGGCTGGAGCGATCCCGTCCTTGAATGCGCTTCAGATCGCCGCCATCACCGACTTCGGCGTGCTGGACGGCGAGAACCTGGTGGTGTCGGCCCCGACATCCTCGGGCAAGACGATGGTGGGCGAGCTCGCGGCGCTCCGGAATGTGCTGGATCGCAAACGGGCTTTGTTTCTGTTGCCGCTCAAGGCTCTCGTAGCGGACAAGCGGCGGCACTTCGAGAGCGTCTATGGCGGTTTCGGGGTCCGCACGGTGGAAGCGACGGGGGAGACGGACGACATCGGGCCTCTGCTGCGTGGCCAGTACGATGTCGGTCTCCTGACCTATGAGAAGTTCGCCGCGATCGCGCTTACATTCCCTCATGTGCTGGCGCAGGTCGGCGTGATCGTGGTCGACGAAGCGCAGATGATCGCCGACCGCGGCCGCGGCGCGAATCTGGAGTTCATTCTGACGCTCATCCGGATGCGCCGGCGTGAGGGGATCGAGGCCCAACTGATCGCGCTTTCGGCGGTGATCGGGGACACGAACGGGCTCGAGCAATGGCTCGGCGCACGGCTCTTGCGGCGCACGGAACGGCCGGTTCCGCTTGAGGAGGGCTTGTTGCTCGGCACCGGGCATTTCCGTTTCCTTGACCCGGAGACCCGCAACGAGCGGGTGGAGGGGCCGCTCGCTAGGCGTCTTGTCGGCGGCAAGGGATCCAGCCAAGATTGGATCATCCCGCTGGTCCGCAAGCTTGTCGCCGAAGGCCAGCAGGTGATCGTGTTTCGCGAAACCAAGGGCGAGGCCCGCGGCTGCGCTAACTATCTCGCGGAGTCTCTCGGATTGCCTCCGGCTGCCGAGGCGCTGACGCAGATGCCCGGCGGCGACCCCTCGCAGGCCAGCGCCGACTTGCGGAGCGCGCTGCGGCGTGGCGTCGCTTTCCACAACTCGGATCTCGACCGCGAAGAGCGGCGCGTCATCGAGGAAGAATTTCGCCGAAGCGGCTCGGGCCTGCGCGTCATCGCAGCCACGACGACGCTGGCGATGGGCGTGAACACGCCCGCGTCATCGGTCGTCATCGCCGGCTTGAATCATCCCGGCGACGAGCCCTATTCGGTGGCCGAATACAAGAACCTCGTCGGCCGCGCGGGAAGGCTCGGCTTCGCCGAGAAGGGGGCTTCGTATCTGCTGGCGCTTGATCCGCGCGCCGAGCATGATCTGTGGTCGCGCTATGTGACCGCGGAGCCGGAAGACTTGGTGTCCCGCTTCCTCGACGGGACTACCGACCCGCGCTCTCTGATTATCCGCGTCCTGGTCGCGGCGCGACGATCGGCCGGCGAAGGCGTGCCGAGCGAGGAGATTGCCGAGTTTCTGGAATCGAGCTTCGGCGCGTTCCAGGCCCGGCGCGCCCACAGCGCGTGGCAGTGGAGCCGGCCGGACGTGCTTTCGGCGCTGGCGGATTTGGAACGCCACGGCCTGGTGCAGAAGAACACCACGGGCGCGTATGAGCTAACCAAGCTGGGCCGTCTCGCTGGCGAGAGCGCGGCCGAGGTCGGGTCCATCGTCGCGCTTGTAGATTGCCTCGGATCGCTCCAGCCCCAAGACATCAGCGATCCCGTCCTGATTGCCGCAGCCCAAACGACGGTCGAGGTCGATCAACTCCTCTTTCCGATCAACCGGAAAAGCACGCAGAAAGAACCCCAGCTATGGCCTAACGAGCTGCGGCGGCAAAATGTGCCGTGGCACGTCCTGAACGCGCTTCATCGGGGGACCACAGACGATCATCAGGCGACGCTGCGTGCGAAGAAGGCGGTCGCTTGTCTCTTGTTCGTGTCTGGTCGCGCCATGAGCGAGATCGAGCGCGTGCTGACGCAGTTCGGCGGGGCGTTTGGCGGCGCCGCTGGCCCGATACGCGCGGTCGCAGCGCGGACTTGCGATCTGATGCCCGTCGCGGCCCGCGTCGCTGAAATCCTGCACCCGACGCTCGATCTCGGTGACCGTGTGAGACGTCTGGCGATCCGGTTGACCTATGGCGTGCCCAGCCCCGCCGTCGACCTCGCCCAGTTCGCCGGAGCTGATTTGCTGCGGGGCGACTATTGCCGCTTGGCGGCCGCGCAGCTCTGTGAGCCTGAACAGATCGACGCTGCCACCGACGATCAAATTCTGGCATGCGTGGACAAGGACCGGCGTAAGCTTGCCCTTGTCCACGATGCGGCGAAGCGCGTTGCCAAGCGTCGGGCCGAAGCGGTCACGCCGTCCGTCCCGGTCCTCGAAGCATATGCTCCCTGATTGCGCGCAGCGGGCGCGTGCCATGAGGGGAGACGATAGCTCCAAACCCGAGCCGCGCCCTGCAGGTCGAGATGGCATAATCGAATGTGGCTCGAACAGCTCTAAGGATGTTTCTGGGCAACGATGACGGTATAGACAGCGAGGCTCGACGAAGGTGCGTCGTAGTGTTGCGTACAGACGACGAGGTCAGTCTGATGATAATTCGCAGGCGCCTCGTCGCCGTGTTCAACGATAGACGGCGAAAGGTTTGTTTTTCGAATCCGGCCGAAAAATCCAGCATTTTCAGTAGCCGGTGTTTTTGACGGATTGGCTGACGGTATCGCGAGCAACGAAAATTTTTTTAGCGTGGAATTCCAATGCGCTATGGGTACAGGAAATAATCGAGTGGGAGTAAGGGGGCAGGGCGACGAAGAGCGGCCGGCCCTGCTTGGCCACCAGCGACAGGCGGCCGGCCTTGGCCTGACGCACCGGCTCTCCCGTCCGCTCCCGCAGGTCCCGGATCGAAAAGGTTTCCATCGCCAGCGATTCCAGAGTTGTTCCACGTTTTGATGGCACAAGTATCGTGCCCGATTCAGGAGCCGAGGAACGGAATTGGCGCTCTTGTCTTCCTTTCCTGCGCCCCACAGATGCGCCCGTCGCGACTGTCTCGCACCCTGCGCCGGCTTCCCCGCTCGGCGCCGCTGACGTAGTCTGCCGGCGAGGCGAGGGAGGGGCTATGCTGACGGGCGAGTTGCGGTCGAAGATCGACGGGGTTTGGAACGCCTTCTGGGCGGGGGGCATCGCCAACCCGCTCGAGGTGATCGAGCAGATCACCTACCTGCTGTTCCTGCGCGGGCTGGACGAGGCGCACACGCGCGAGGAGAACCGGGCCAACCGCCTCGGCCGGCCTCTGGAGCGTCGGATCTTTCCGGAAGGCAAGGACGGCATCGGCGCGGACGGCGGCGTCGCCTACGAGGCGATGCGCTGGTCGCGGCTGAAGAACCGGGACCCGGCGACGATGTTCGAGATCGTCGCCGAGCACGTCTTCCCCTTCCTGCGCGGCATGGCCGAGACCGGCACGGCGCACGCCACCCACATGAAGGGCGCGCGCTTCACCATCCCGACGCCGGCGCTGCTGTCCAAGGTGGTCGACCTGCTGGCCGAGATCCCGATGGAGGATCGCGACACCAAGGGCGACCTCTACGAATACATGCTCTCGAAGATCGCGACAGCCGGCCAGAACGGCCAGTTCCGCACGCCCCGCCACATCATCGCGCTGATGGTCGAGATGACCGCGCCGGGGCCCAAGGACGTGATCGTCGACCCGGCCTGCGGCACCTGCGGCTTCCTGGTCGCGGCCGGCGAGTACCTGCGCGACAACCACCCGAAGCTGTTCCACGACAAGGAGAGCCGCGACCACTTCCACGAGGAGATGTTCCACGGCTTCGACTTCGACGGCACGATGCTGCGCATCGGCTCCATGAACATGACGCTGCACGGCGTCGAGGACCCGGACATCCGCTACAAGGATTCCCTGGCGCAGGAGCACGCCGCCGACGCCGACCGCTATTCCCTGGTGCTGGCCAATCCGCCCTTCGCCGGCTCGCTGGACTACGAGACCACGGCCAAGGACCTGCTGGCCACGGTCAAGACCAAGAAGACCGAGCTGCTGTTCATGGCACTCTTCCTGAAGCTGCTGAAGCCCGGCGGGCGCGCGGCGGTGATCGTGCCGGACGGCGTGCTCTTCGGCTCCTCGACGGCACACCGGGCGATCCGGCGGATGCTGGTCGAGGACCACCGGCTGGACGGCATCGTCAAGCTGCCGTCCGGCGTGTTCCGCCCCTATGCCGGGGTCTCGACGGCCATCGTGCTCTTCACCAAGACCAACTCCGGCGGCACCGACCAGGTCTGGTTCTACGACTGCCGCGCCGACGGCTTCTCCCTCGACGACAAGCGCACGCCGCTGCTGCCGCCCGAGAAGCTGGGGCCGACGCCGGGCCGGCGCGAGGCCGGGCACTTCCTCAACGAGGCGCTGAGCGAGGCGGAGCTGGCGAAGAACAACCTGCCCGACATCGCCGCCCGCTGGGCCGAGCGCCAGGGCGCCGAGCGCGCGCGCCCGCGCACGGCCCAGAGCTTCTGCGTGCCCAAGGCCGAGATCGCCGCGGCCGGCTACGACCTCTCGATCAACCGCTACAAGGAGGTGGTGCACGAAGCCGTCGACCACCGCCCGCCGAAGGAGATCATCGCCGAGCTGAAGGCGCTGGAGAAGGAGATCGCGGAGGGGTTGGCGGAGCTGGAGGCGATGCTGTGAATTCGCGGATCGCGCGCCTTGGCGAAATCTGTGATATCCAGAGCGGAGGCACCCCTTCACGGGCGAACGCAGCATTTTTCGGGGGAGATATCCCCTGGGCGAAGATTGGTGACCTTGAACGCGCCAACGGTATTCTAAGTGATACCGAAGAGACTATTACGCCAGCGGGTCTCTGTGCCATTCGGGGGCGTCTTTTTGATGCGGGCACACTCCTTTTCGCCATCTATGGGTCGATCGGAAAGATGGCTTTTGCCGCTCGTCCGCTTGCGACCAATCAGGCTATTCTTGGCTTGCGCTTCCGTAAGGAATGCGAAGTGTCTCCTCGTTATGTTTATCATTGGTTGGCGGCCCGTAACGCGCGTTTCTTAAGTGATGGGCAAGGTATTGCTCAAAAAAATCTATCTGCGGGATATCTACGCGATCTCGAAATCCCGCTCCCGCCGCTCGACGAGCAGCGGCGGATCGCGGCGATCCTGGACAAGGCGGACGCGCTGCGCCGCAAACGCAAACGCGCCCTCGAAGTGATGGACGAATTGGAGATTGCCGAGACGAGATCTCGCCTGAACAGCGAGCATTCCATATGCTTGGCCGATGTGATTGCTGATGGTCCCGCCAATGGACTGTACAAGCCGGCGAAGGACTATGGGGAGGGCGCGCCCATATTGCGGATCAATAATTTCTATGACGGCCAAATCGCCGATTCAGCTTCGTTGAGACGTGTCCGAGTGAGCGGCGCGGAGCTTGCTCGCTTCAGCCTGTCCAAGGGAGATATTGTAATCAATAGAGTCAACAGTCTCGAGTATCTAGGCAAGAGTGCAATAGTTGATAGCTTGATCGAACCTACGGTGTATGAGTCGAATATGATGCGCTTTTCTTTGGATAGGACGGTGATGTTGCCGGAGGTATGCATCGCTCTGCTACAAGCACCGGAGATTAAGACACAAGTTCTGAAGAGGGCAAAGAACGCAGTTAACCAATCCAGCATAAATCAAAAGGACGTCTGTAGCCTACGGCTGCCTTTGCCGCCCATGGAAGAACAACAGGAGTTCGTCCGATCCAGGCAGGCGCGATCGAGGCAGACGGCCGCCTGCCTTCGCGGTCAGCGTTCGCTTGAAGCCCTCTTCCACTCCCTCCAACACCGGGCCTTCGCGGGCCAACTCTGAGCGGAGGCCGCCTTGTCCAACTTCGCCTTCCTCGCCGCCGAGTTTCCCGCCGTGCACGAGGCAGCGGTGGAGGCGGAGCGGCAGGCGGTGCAGTCGCCGACGGCGGCGGCCTTCTTCGCCGGCAAGGCGGTCGAGGTGGCGGTGAAGTGGATCTTCCGGGCCGACCCCGGTCTGCGACTGCCCTACCAGGACAACATCGCGGCGCTGCTGCACGAGCCGAGCTTCCGCCGGGCGGCGGGCGAGGCGGTCTTCGCCAAGGCGAAGCTGATCAACCGGCTGCGCAACCGCGCCGTCCACGAGGAGCGGACGATCAGCTCCGCCGATGCGGCCGGCGCGGTCAAGGAGCTGTTCCACCTCTGCTTCTGGCTGGCGCGCACCTACGGCCGGCGCGGCAAGCCGCCGCCGGGTCTCGCCTTCGATCCCGCCTTCCTGCAGCGCCGGCAGATCTCGCTCAAGACGGCGGTCAGCCACATCAAGGCGCAGCAGGCGGAACTGGACGCCAAGAACGGCGAGCTGACGAAGCTGCTCGCCGACAAGCAGAACCTCGACGAGGAGTTGAAGGCGCTGCGCGCCGAGGTCGCGGCCGCGCGCAAGGCCGCGGAGGCGACGCCCGACAGCCACGACTACGACGAGGCCGAGACCCGCGACCGCTACATCGACCTGCTGCTGCGCGAGGCCGGCTGGGCGCTCGACCGGCCCGAGGACCTGGAGTTCCGCGTCGAGGGCATGCCGAACAAGCAAGGCGTGGGCTATGTCGACTACCTGCTGTGGGGCGCCGACGGCAAGCCGTTGGGGCTGGTCGAGGCCAAGCGCACGCGCAAGGACGCCCGCCAGGGCCAGCAGCAGGCCAAGCTCTATGCCGACGCGCTGGAGGCGCGCTACGGCCAGCGGCCGGTGATCTTCTATTCCAACGGCTACGAGCACTGGATCTGGGACGATACGCGCTATCCGCCGCGCCGGATCGGCGGCTTCTACAAGCGCGACGAGCTGGAGTTGCTGATCCAGCGCCGCAGCGGCCGGAAGTCGCTGGCGCAGACGAAGATCGACACGAAGATCGCCGGCCACAAGCGACCCTATCAGCAGCGCGCGATCCGCGCCATCACCCGGCATTTCGAGGAGGACGGGGAGCGCAAGGCGCTGCTGGTCATGGCCACCGGCTCCGGCAAGACGCGCACGGTGATCGCGCTGGTCGACCTGCTGATGCGTGCCGGCTGGGTGAAGCGCGTGCTGTTCCTGGCCGATCGCGTGGCGCTGGTGAACCAGGCCACCGGCGCCTTCAAGGCGCACCTGCCGGACTGCGCGCCGGTCAACCTCGTCACCGAGCGCAGCGGCGAGGGCCGTGTCTTCCTCTCGACCTATCCGACCATGATGAACCTGATCGACGGCCGGCAGGAGGGGAAGGCCCGCTTCGGCCCCGGCCACTTCGACCTGATCGTCATCGACGAGGCGCACCGCTCGGTCTACCAGCGCTTCCGCGCGATCTTCGAGTATTTCGACTCCTTCCTGGTCGGGCTGACGGCGACGCCGAAGGACGAGATCGATCGCAACACCTATTCCCTGTTCGACCTGGAAGACGGCGTGCCGACCGACGCCTACTCGCTGGAGGAGGCGGTGGCCGAAGGCCACCTCGTGCCGCCGAAGGCGATCTCGGTGCCCTTGAAGATCGTGCGCTCCGGCCTGCGCTACGACGACCTGAGCGAGGAAGAGAAGGAGCAGTGGGACAGCCTGGAGTGGGGCGAGGAGGAGATTCCCGACAGCGTCGAGGCGGCCGAGGTCAACAAGCGGCTGTTCAATACGGAAACGGTCGATCTCGTCATCGCCCACCTGATGCAGAACGGTCTCAAGGTCGAGGGCGGTGATCGGCTGGGCAAGACCATCGTCTTCGCCAAGAACCAGGCGCACGCGCAGTTCATCGAGACGCGCTTCAATGCCGCCTATCCCCACCTCGCCGGCCATTTCGCCCGGGTGATCACCTACGAGAGCGGCCCCTATGCGCAGACGCTGATCGACGACTTCTCGAAGAAGGATGCCGCGCCCCATATCGCCATCTCGGTCGACATGCTCGACACCGGCATCGACGTGCCGGAAGTGGTGAACCTGGTCTTCTTCAAGCAGGTTCGATCGAAGACGAAGTTCTGGCAGATGATGGGCCGCGGCACGCGGATCTGTCCCGATCTCTTCGGCCCCGCCCGGGACAAGGAGTTCTTCCGCGTCTTCGACTACTGCCAGAACCTGGAGTTCTTCGGCGCCAATCCCGAGCTCAAGGAGGCTGGGGCGCCGCGATCGCTGTCGGAGCGGCTCTTCGCCGCGCGGCTCGACCTGATCCAGGCGCTGGACGAGAAGCGCGGCAAGGCCGGCGGCCTGGCGGAAGCGGCGGAGCCTTACGAGGCGGAAGGCGCGCCGGAAGCGCCGCCGAGCGAAGAGGCGGTCCGTGCCGGGGCGCTCAGGGTCCTGCAGGAGACCGTGGCCGCCCTCAACCTCGACAACTTCCTCGTCCGACAGCAGCGGCGGACCGTCGAGAAGTACCGGCGGCCGGAAGCCTGGGCCCGCCTCGACGCGGAGTCCCGGGAGGAACTGATCGAGACGATAGCGCCGCTGCCGTCGGCGAAGGGGCTGGGAACGGAGGAGGCGAAGCGCTTCGACCTGCTGCTGTTCACGCTGGAGCTCGCGCTGCTGAAGGGATCGAAGCGTTTCGGAGCGCTGCGCAAGCAACTGCTCGAGATCGCTTCCGCCCTGGAGCAGCAGAGCGGCATTCCCGCGATCGCGCAGCAGGCGGCGCTGATCGAGGAGATCCAGAGCGATCTCTGGTGGGAGAGCGTCACCGTTCCGCTGCTGGAGCTGGTGCGGCTGCGGCTGCGCGACCTGGTCCAGCATATCGAGAAGTCGCGGAAGGCCGTGGTCTACTCGAACTTTGCCGACGAGATCGGCGAGGGCGTCGAGCTCGACCTGCCGCAGGTCGGGGAGGCCGATTTCGCCCGTTTCAAGCAGAAGGCCCGGCACTTCCTCAAGGCGCACGAAGACCACATCGTGCTGCATCGGCTGCGGCACGGCAGGCCGCTGACGCCGAGCGATCTGAGCGAGCTGGAGACCATGCTGCTGACGGCCGGTATCGGCGAGCGGGGCGACATAGACCGTGCGCGAGAGACGAGCCAGGGCTTCGGCCGTTTCGTGCGCTCGCTGGTCGGCCTAGACCGTGCCGCGGCGAGCGAAGCCTTCGGCGCGTTTCTGTCGAGTGGCACGGCAACCGCCGCACAGATCGAATTCATCAACATGATCGTCGAGCACCTGACCGATCAGGGGGTGATCGAGCCCGAGCTTCTCTACGAGCCTCCCTTCACCGACATCGCGCCGACCGGCCCGGATCAGGTCTTCGACGAGGAGAAGGTGACGCGGCTCTTCGCGACGATCCGGGCGATCAACGAAAGTGCCGTGGCCTGACGGCCTGGACCTATCGGGAACGGCGCATACTTCTGTGTCGTGCAGACGAGCCTTCGGAACGACTCTCGTCATCCTGAGCGCAGCGAAGGATCTCGGGCCAGTTGGAGCGCGAGTCCCACGAGATCCTTCGCTGCGCTCAGGATGACGATGATGGGGAAATTCATAGGCTCACTGGCACTATGCGCCATCCCCGATAAGCCTGCCTTATCGCGATCGGCGGCCGAACGGTGCCGGAGCGCCGCCCCTTTAGGCCGCCCCGGCCGCGGCGCTGTCGAGGATCGGCCGGAAGCCGCCGTAGACCACGCGCTTGCCGTCGAAGGGCATCTGCTTGCGGTAGGGCTCCGCGCGCGGGTCGGCCATGACCTTCTCCCAGCCCGCCTCGCGCGTCGCCTTATCGGGCCACTCGGTCCAGGAGAAGACCACGACCTCGCCCGGCTCCGCCTTCACGGCACGGCGGAAGTCGGTGATCTCGCCTTCGGGGACGGCGTCGCCCCAGGTGTCCACCTTGCGGGTCGCCCCCTGCTCGGTGAAGACCGCGGCCATCTCCTTCGCCATGGCCTCGTAGGCCGCGCGCTCGGCCTCTGGCACGGCCAGCAGGAAGCCGTCGGCATAGCCCATGGGCCCGCCCGGCCCCAGGTCGAGGAAGGGGGCGAAGCCGCCGTAGATCATGCGCCGCCCGTCGAAGGGCATGGCGGCGCCCAGCTCCTTCATGCGCGGGTCGGCGAAGATCCGCCGGTTCGCGGCGTCGCGCAGGTCCCGGGAGGGGTACTCGAACCAGGAGAAGACCACCGTCTCCCCCGGCTCGGCCTTCACCGCGCGCCTGAAGTCCGTGACCTCGCCGTCCGGCACCGCGTCGCCCCAGGCCTCCACCATGCGCGCGACGCCGAATTCCCGGAGCAGCTCCTCCGCCTCCGCCGCGTGGCGGCGATAGGCCTCCTGCTTGGCGGTGGGGACCGCCGCGACGAAACCCTCGACGTAGCCCATCTCTCGCGTCTCCTTCTTCGATCGGCCATCCCCGACGCTGAAGAGTTGATATCAACATAAATGGCAGCTGTCAAACGATCGCGGGCGCGGGGGCTTCCGAAGCGGGCGCCGGCCGGCTATGCCCTTGCGGCGAGAAGGCAGCGACAGGAGGGAGGCCATGGCCGAGCCGAGGCTCTACGGCATCAAGAATTGCGACACCATCAAGAAGGCGCGCGCCTGGCTGGAGGGCCGCGGCATCGCCCACCGCTTCCACGACTACCGGGCCGAGGGGCTGGAGCGCGCGCAGCTGGAGGGCTGGGTGCGGGCGCTGGGCTGGGAGGCGTTGTTGAACCGCGCCGGCACCACCTTCCGCAAGCTGCCGGAGGCCGAGCGCGCGGGCCTGACCGAGGCCCGGGCGATCGCCCTGATGCTGGCCCAGCCGGCCATGATCAAGCGGCCGCTGCTGGAGCGCGACGGCGAACTGCTGCTCGGCTTCCGCCCCGAAATCTACGCCCGGACCTTCGGGGTCGAGGGTTAGGGGAGGGGCAGCGTTACCGGAGCCGCTCGAAGCGCCAGGTCTCGGCCACCTGGCGCGCGCCGGGGATCGAGCGCTCGGCCAGCGCCCTGTTGGCGCGGTTGCCGGTGGCGATCTGACCGCTCAGCCGGCGCAGGCCCTGCGCCGCGGCGTGGCGGAGCAGCGCGTCCATCAGCCGGTCGGAGGCGCCCGAGGCCCAGTGCGAGCGGGCGACCAGGATGGCGCCGACGTAGAGCTCCTCCTCGTCGTTCCAGAGCGTGGCCTCGGCCACCAGCTGCTCGCCCTCGAAGAGCAGGGCGAGGCCGTAACGCGGCTCCTCGAGATAGCCCCGCAGCGCCTCGGGCGTCAGCGCCGGCGCGCGCGGGTCGCGCGCGAAGGCGCGGTTGTAGAGGGCGGCCGCCGCCGCGTCCAAGGCGGCCTCTCCGCCGCCGTAGAAGCGCAGGGTGAAGCGCGGGTCGGGCCGCGGCGGCGGCGGGCTGCCGACCTCGGCCTCGTAGCGCAGCAGGGGGGCGATCTCCCGGAATCCCAGGGCCGGCAGGGCCTCGGCCAGCGCCTCCTGGCCGGCCGGCGTCGAGAGCACCGCCCGCTGCCGGCCGTCGCTCGGCGGCAGGGCCGCCAGGGTGCCGGCGACCAGCCGCGCCGCCAGCGCCGGCGCCGGCTGGGAAGGGGCCAGCGCCGCGTTCAGCAGCACCAGGCTCTCGCCCGCGCGCAGGGAGGGTAGCGGGGCGGCGGTCGCCAGACCGACGATCTCCCCGCCCGCCCGCGCCACCAGGCCGGGCCCGGCATGCGGCGGGTCGCCCCGCTGCCGCATCGGCCGCGGCCCGCCGCAGCGCCGCAGGAAGTCCTGCACGACCGAGGTCGGCAGGCCCGCGGCGGGCAGGATCTCCGGCTCGGACATGCCTACTCCCAGATCAGCAGGTTGGGTAGGGTCTCGGGGGCGGTGCGGCGGAGTAGGGCGTAGCCGATGCCGGCGAGGCCGCGGAAGAGGCCGAGGTTGTCGTCGTCGCCGGCGGCGTTCCAGCCGAAGGAGCCGTTTGCCTCGGCGCGCTCCAGCAGGGCGCGGGTGGCGGCCGAGGCCTCGGCTGCCAGGGTGGCCCCCAGGGCGTGGTGATCGGGCAGGTGCGCCGCCTCGGCCAGCAGCTCGGCGTTGCCCAGGTTGCCGCAGCAGAGTGTGTCGAGCGGCGAGAGCGGCCGCCGCCGCACGGTCGCCACGGCGGCGGCGACCTCGGCCTCCAGCGCCCCCTCGACCTCGCCGAAACGCAGCGTGCCGAGGCGGGCCAGGCCGATGCCGGCGGCGCCGTGGCACCACTGGCAGGGCCAGGCCGGCGCCTCGCCCGGCTCGGTCTCGCGCAGGTCGGGCCAGTTGCCCTGCTCCGGCGAGAAGAGTCTGCGCTCGTAGGTCAGGCAGTCGCGTGTCGCGGCGGCGAAGTCCGCCTCGCCGCTGGCCCGGGCCAGGGCGGAGAGGGCGTAGGCGAAGCCGGCGGCGCCGTGGGAGAAGCCGGTCAGGGGCCGCGTCTGCAGGTGCCGCCAGAGGCCCGGGTCGTCTTCGCCCGCGGGGGCGGGGCGGCTCGCCAGCAGGTGGCGGCCGCAGGCCACCGCGCGATCCAGCACCGCCGGGTCGCCGCAGTCACGGTAGAGGCGCAGCAGTCCGAGGATGCAGCCGGCGGCGCCGCCGATCACGTCGTAGGTCCGGTCGGCGGCGATGCGGCGGTCGCCGAGCCGCAGCGCCAGGCCGCGCGCGTCGTCGATCAGCGCCGGCTCGTCCAGCAGCCGGCCGGTCACGCTCAGGGCGTAGATCATCGAGCCCAGGCCCTCGGCCCCGCCCAGCGGCGTCACCCGCACCAGGTGGTCGGCGCGGCGGCTGGCGAGGCGGTGGCGCAGCGGCGCCAGGGCATCGAGCGCCAGGCCGCGGGAGCCCTCGTCCCCGGTCAGTCGGGCGTGGGCGGCCAGGAAGAGGGCGATGCCGGAGGCGCCGCCGTAGAGGTCGTCGCCCAGAGCGGCCAGGCGCCAGCCGCCGCCGTCGGCCAGGGCCTCCAGGCCGATCCAGGCGGCGCTGCCCGGCGCGCGGATGGCGCGCTCGGCCAGGCGGGCGGCGATGCGGCCGGCGGCCGCCAGGGCCGCGTCCGGCGCCAGCGGCGGTCCGGCCGTGGCCGGCAGCGGCCCGGCGGTCGCCTGGCGGTTGGAGGGGAAGGTCTCCTCGATCGTGGCCAGGCGCAGCACCTCCAGCTGGCGCGCGATCTCCGCTCCGTCCAGCGCGGCGATCCGCCGCCGCGCCTCCGCCAGCCCGGGGGTCAGGCCGCCGGCGACCGCGGCGCCTTCCCCGCCCTCGACGAGGCCGTCGCCGTCGGCCGGGTGGACGAAGTGCGGGATGTCGAGGCGAACGAGCGCGCGCCGCTCGGCGGCGAGCAGCGGCCAGAGCGGCTCCTCTTCGCGGTCCCAGTCGGCCAGGCGCGCGACGAAGTCGGCCTGGGCGCTCCAGGTCGCGCCGTCGTCCATGCGCCGATGGTCGCGCAGGCGCTGCAGCAGCAGCCAGTAGAAGGCGGTGGGGCGCAGCACGCGGCGCACCGCCACGCCGGCGAAGGCCGCGAGCGGTCCCTCGTCCGCCAGCAGTTCCGCCTTCAGACCCTGCAGGAAGCGGAAGTAGTCGGCGCAGCCGCGCCGCAGCACCGCGCTCCGGCCGGCCAGTCGCAGCGTCGCGCCCTCCAGCCGCGGCAGGTTCGACAGCGGGCGCCTGCCGGGCGAGCCGCGATAGGGCGTCATGGCGTCGCTGCCCGGATGGCGCCAGAGCACCGCCGGCGGGCGCTCGTCGTTGCCTTCGGCCAGGCCGCCGGCGGTGGCGAAGCCCGTGTCCGGCCGCTGCACGAAGCTCGGCAGCAGGCCGGTGGTCAGCAGCGAGTCCAGCAGCCGCTCCGCGGCGATCTCCGGTGCGCGCAGGGCCGGCGCACCGCTCAGCCGCGCCGGGTCCAGGGCCTGCAGCAGCATCTCCAGGTCGATCGCCACCGGCTGCTCGCCGGCGGCGATCAGGTTCTCCTCGTGCATGTCGCTGCCGGACAGCAGGTGGAAGAGGCAGAGCAGGGCGCCGGCGCGGCGGAAGAAACGCTCGGCCGCCGCTTCGTCGGCGCAATCGCCCGGCTCGATGCACTCGGCCCAGCCGTAGCCTTCGCGCGGCAGCACCCGGCCGGCGCGCAGGTCGATCGGCGGCCGCCGCGCGTTCAGCCAGTCGAGCAGCCCGGCCCAGGCGGCGTCCACGGCCAGGTCCTTGGGCTTGTAGATCAGGCTGCGGCCGTCGGCGAAGCGCAGCCGGCAGACGCCGCGGCCGCCGCGGTGCGGGTCCGACAGCCCGCTCTCCACCGCCGCCAGCGCCCCGGGGTCGCGGCCGTCGAGCAGCCGCTCGACGATCGCGGGGCGGTCATCGTGCAGGCGCCCCAGCAGCTCCGCGGTAGCCTCGATCCACTGCCGCACCAGCATCGCCAGCAGCCGCAGCAGCACGGGCTTGGCCTGGAAGAGCGCGGCGAAGCCCCCCGCCCGTGTGGCCGCCAGGAAGGCCTCGTAGAGCGCCGACGAGCTCTCGGCGGCGGTGGCGGCGGTCGTCCCCGCCTCCTGCCGCCGAGCGGCGAAGCCTTCGTAGAGCGCCCCGGCGCAGAGCTCCGTCACCGCGGCCAGTAGCTGCCGGTGCAGGTCGTCGCGGGCCGTCGGCAGCAGGCTCGTCACCGCCGCCCCTGGCAGGAGAGTGTCGCGGCGCTGCTCGGCGGCCGCGACGAGACAGAGGAAGAGCTCCTGGAAGGGCAGGGGCCGGTCCCTGTCCGGCGCCGCGGCGTCGCCGTCATCGCACAGCGCCGCGCCGATCCAGGCGGCATCGGCGATCCAGGCCGGCGGTGCGGCCCCCTCCGCCGGGGCGAGGGCGCCGAGTCGCGGCAGCACGGCCTCAAGCGACAGGCCGTCACGGGCCAGGCGCCGCTCGAAGAGCGCCGGGTCGCCGGCCGATGCCGCCTGGCGCCAGGCTTCCAGGCGGGCGTCCGCCCGTTCGGCCGCGCCGGCGGTCGGCCGCCAGGCCGGGGAGAGGCGTTCGTCCAGCGTCGCCGCCCGCACCGCGAGATCGGCCAGGACCGCGTCGGAGAAGGGCGGGATGGAGTCGCCGACGCCCGGACCGGGGTCTTGCCGTGCCGCCGTCACCGTCGGCCCGGACAAAGGCTTCGTCCAGCGATGCCGTACCGTACCATTCCTGTCGCTCCTCTCCCGCCGCGTCGGGCGAGACTAGAGCAGATCGCAATCGGATGGAATCATCCGATCGCGTGAATCTGCTCTAGATTCATATGGTTGTGAGCATTTCCCGATCGAAGCCGATCGGGAAATGCTCCAGAGACAAACCTCCGGCAGATGGTACCCCAAAGGCGAATCTCGGCGCCGATCAGGCGGGCCCGGGGATCCGCGCGATGACCTTGATCTCGAAATCGAAGCCCGCCAGCCAGTTCACGCCGACCGCTGTCCAGTTCGGGTAGGGCGCTTCGGCGAAGGCCTGCAGCCGGACGGCGGCGATCGCTTCGAACTGCGCGGCCGGGTCGGTGTGGAAGGTGGTTACGTCGACGATGTCGTCGAAGGTGCAGCCCGCGGCCTTCAGCACGGCCGCGAGGTTGTCGAAGGCGAGCCGGACCTGCTTCTCGAAGTCCGGCTCGGGCGAGCCGTCCTCGCGGCTGCCCACCTGGCCCGAGACGAAGAGGAGGTCGCCCGAGCGGATCGCCGCGGAATAGCGGTTGATGTCGTAGAGGGCCTGCCGGCCGGCGGGGAAGACGGCATCGCGCTTGGTCATGGGCTTGCTCCTGTGGGAAAGGGTGGCGCTTGCGGCGGCAGGGGTTCTTTCACCGCCGCGGCAGTTCATATACGCTTCGTATGTCGGCTTATCGGAGCATGCGCTTCGTATGTCAATAGTCGTACGAGGCGTATGTCGTCGCCGGGAGATGCCAGTGGTCGCGAAACGGCGTGCAGAGATGGTGGCGGAAACCCGGGCGAAGCTCGTGCGGGCCGCCCGGAAGGCTTTCGCGGCCAAGGGCTATGCGGCGGCGTCGATGGACGGCCTGACCGCCGAGGCCGGCCTGACGCGCGGCGCGCTCTATCACAACTTCGGCGACAAGAAGGGCCTGCTGAAGGCCGTGATCGACCAGATCGACGCGGAAATGCTGGAGCGGATGCGCGCGGCGCAGGGACGGGCGGAAACCCCCTGGCTCGGATTGCTGGCGGAGCACGTCGCCTTCATCGAGATGGCTCTGGAGCCGGAGATCCAGCGCATCATGCTGCTGGACGGACCGGCCGTGCTCGGCGATCCCTCGCAATGGCCCAACCAGACCGCCTGCCTGCGCCGGACGACGCAGGCGGTTCAGGCGCTCGTCGACGCGGGAACGCTCGCGCCCGTGGACGCGGAGGCGGTCGCCCGGCTGCTCAACGGCACGGCGCTCAACGCCGCGCTCTGGATCGCCGCCGCCGAGGATCCCCCCGCCGTTTTCGCGAAGGCTGTCGAGGCCTTCCGGCTTCTCGCGGCCGGTTTGCTGCAGAACGACGAAAGCTGAGGGCGCCGTCTCTCGGCCGTCCCGGAGCGGCGTAGGCAGCCGCCGGTTCCGCCCCTCTTCCCGACCGCCTCGATCGGCCGGTGGCCCTTTCGATCAGGGCTGTGCCGTCGCCTCCTTTCGGCAAGGCGCTTGACGGCCGCGTGCCGCCGGCTAGAATTTCGACTAACGACAAGAGTTTCGATATACGAAAAGTGAGAAAGCAGTGCGGATCGGAAAGCAGGACAACGCCCTCACCGCCATCGCCACCTCGGACGCCCATAGCATCACCGTGCGGGGCCACGACCTGGTCGAGGAACTGATCGGCCGGATCGACCTGACCGACTACTTCTGGCTGCTGGTGACGGGCAAGCGCGCCACCGACACGCAGAAGGCGGTGGCGAATGCCTGCCTGGTGGCGATCGCCGAGCACGGGCTGGTGCCGAGCGTCCAGGCCGCCCGCATGACCCTGGCGGCCGGGCCCGACGCCTGGCAGGGCGCCATGGCCGCCGGCCTGCTCGGCATGGGCTCGGTGGTGGCGGGCAGCTCGGAGGTCGCGGGCCGCTATCTCGTCGAGCTACTGGAGCGCGGCCGCCGCGAGGGGGACCTGGAAGCGGCGGTGCGGGGCAGCCTCGCGGAACTGAAGGCGGCGCGCAGGAAGGTGCCCGGGCTCGGGCATCCGCAGCATTCCGCCGGCGATCCGCGGGCGGACAAGCTGCTCGCGATCGCCGACGACCTGGGCGTCGCCGGCGAGCACGTCGGGGTGCTGCGGCTGCTGGGCCGGCTGGCCCCGGAGATCATGCAGCGGCCGCTGCCGATCAACGTCTCCGGCGCGATCCCGGCGCTGATGCTGGATGCCGGCTGGCCGATGGAGGCGATCAAGGCGGTGCCGCTGCTGGCGCGCGCCGCCGGGCTGTCCGCCCACCTCTACGAGGAATCGCAGCGGCCGATCGGCTTCATCATGTCGCACCACGCGGACCAGGCCATCGCCTACGACGGCGAGACGGCGGCGGAGGACTGAGGCACCGTGGTGAAGATCCTGAAGAACATCCGGGTGGTCGAGCTCGGCACCTACATCACCGGCCCGGCGGCGGCGATGCTGCTGGCCGATCTCGGCGCCGACGTGATCAAGGTGGAGCGCCCGGGCAGCGGCGATCCCTTCCGCGCCTTCAAGGGCGGCCTCTACTCGCCGCACTACCAGACCTACAACCGCAACAAGCGCTCGATCGCCCTCGACAGCCAAGACCCCGAGGACCTCGCGGTGCTGCACCAACTGGTGAAGACGGCCGACGTCTTCATCCAGAACTTCCGGCCCGGCGTGGCGGAGAAGCTGGGGGTCGGAGAGGCTGCGTTGCGGGCGCTCAATCCGGGGCTGATCTACTGCGCGATCTCCGGCTTCGGGACCTCCGGTCCGGCGCGCGACCGGCCGGCCTTCGACACCGTGGCCCAGGCGGCCAGCGGCTTCCTGCGGCTGGTGACGCCGCCGGAGAAGCCGCGGGTGATCGGGCCGGCGCTGGCGGACGCCATCACCGGGCAGTACGCGGCCCTGGGCATCCTGGCGGCGCTGGTCGAGCGCGGCGCGACGGGATGCGGCCGCCGGCTCGACATCTCCATGCTGGAGGCCATGACCCACTTCAACCTCGACAGCTTCACGCACTACTTCAGCGTCGGCGAGGTGATGGGGCCGCTGTCCCGGCCGGTGGTGTCGCAGTCCTATACCTTCGAGTGCGCGGACGGGAAGTGGGTGGCGATCCACATGTCTTCGCCGCCGAAGTTCTGGGAGGGGCTGCTCGAAGCGACCGAGCAGCCGGCGCTGGCCGAGGACCCGCGCTTCGCCGAGCGGATGGCGCGCATCGCCAACCAGGACGCGCTGATCGAGGTGCTGACCCCGGTGTTCCGGCAGCGCAGCCGCGACGCCTGGTGCGCCCGCCTGCTCAAGGCCGGCGTGCCGCATTCGCCCGCCTACGACTCCGACGAGGCGCTGGAGGACCCCCAGGCGGTGCACCTGGGCCTGAAGGTCAGCGCCGAGCACCCGGAGATGGGGACCTTCACCACCGTGCGGCCGCCCTACGCCTTCGACGGGGAGAGCGACCGCGAGGTCTGCCCGCCGCCGACGCTGGACCAGCACGGCGCCGAGATTCGCGAGGAACTGCGCCGCCGCAAGGCGGGCTGAGGGTGCCGGCCGTTACGGCACGGCGAGACGACAACGACAAGCAGGAGGAAAACGAGATGCGGACCCTTACCAAGACCCTGGCGGCCGGCCTGGCCGCCGCGACGCTGCTGGCCGGCGGTGCCGCCCTGGCAGAGTTCCCGAACCAGCCGGTGCGGATCGTCGTGCCCTTCGGCGCCGGCACCACCACCGACCTGGTCGCGCGCCAGGTCGGCGCCGGCATGGAAGCGGTGCTCGGCCAGCCCTTCGTCTACGAGAACCGGCCCGGCGCCGGCGGCAGCGTCGGCACCCACGAGGTGGTGACGGCGGCGGCCGACGGCTACACGCTCTCCATGGGCACGGTGGGCACCCTGGCGATCAACAAGAGCATCTTCCCGGACCTGCCCTACGATCCCGAGTCCGACGTCACGCCGATCGCCCTGGTCGGCTACACCCCGACCCTGCTGGTGGTCAGCGGCGAGTCCGACTTCGAGAGCCTGGACGACCTGGTGCAGGCGGCGCTGGACGAGGCCGGCGACGGCGTCACCTTCGCCTCGGCCGGCAACGGCACCTCGGGCCACCTCGCCGGCGAGTTCGTCCGTACCCGCAGCGGCGGCGACATGATCCACGTCCCCTTCGGCTCCGGCGCGGAAGGCCTGACCTCGGTGATCTCCGGCGAGGTCGACTTCATGTTCTACCACCCGGTCGCGGCGCGGCCCTACCTGGAGTCCGGCCGCCTGCGCGCGCTCGGCGTCAGCGGGCTGGAGCGTTCCTCGGTCGTGCCGGAGGTGCCGCCGATCGCCGATACCTTCGAGGGCTTCGATCTGATCGCCTGGTTCCTGCTGGCCGGCCCGAAGGACCTGCCCGAGGAGGTCGCGCGCAAGCTGCACGAGGCGGCGCTGGACAGCCTCGCCTCTGATGCGGTGCGCGGGCACTTCGCCAACAACGGCATCGAGTTCCAGGAGATGGCCTTCGAGGACCTGCCCGGCTTCATCTCGGAGCAGGTGGTGGTCTGGGGCCGGATCGCCGAGGACGCGGGCGCCCAGGTCGACTGAGGTCCTGCGCATCCGGCGCGGCCCCCCAGGGGCCACGCCGGATGGCTGCCCTGCGCTGCCTGCGCTTGTCGGCGGGCGGCGCGACGACGATTGGTACGGCCCATGACCAAGTTCCAGGACCCGGCGGCGCGGCTGCTGTCGCTCGCCATTGTCGCCTTCGGTGCCTACGTCGCCTACGAGGGTGCCGGCATGAATGTCGGCACGCTGCGCCGGATCGGCCCGGGCTTCTTCCCCATCCTGCTGGGGACGGCGATCGCGCTGCTGGGCGCGGCCACGCTCTTCGAGCGGCCCGAACGCCGCGCCGAGGAAGGTTTCGCCCTCCGCCCGCTGCTCTGCGTCTCGCTGGCGATCCTCGCCTTCGCGCTGCTGGTGCGCAGCGCCGGCCTGATCCCGGCCACCCTGGCTCTGGTCGCGCTGGTCTCCCTCGGCCAGAGCCGTGTGGCGCCGAGCGCCGCCGCGCTCACGGGGCTCGGCCTCTCTCTCCTCGGCTACCTGGTCTTCATCCAGGGGCTCGGCCTGCCGCTGCGGCCTCTCGTCCTGCCGTCCATCGGGGGAGGCGGCTGAGATGGAGCTCTTCGCCAACCTGGCCCTCGGCATCCAGACGGCTTTCTCCTTCGACGCCCTGCTGTTCTGCTTCGTCGGCGTGTCGGTCGGGACCCTGGTGGGGGCGCTGCCCGGCATCGGGCCGCTGGTGGCGATCTCCGTCGCCCTGCCGCTGACCTTCGGGCTGGACCCCACGGTCGCCCTGATCATGCTGGCCGGAATCTTCTACGGCGCGCAGTACGGCGGCTCGGTCACCTCGATCCTGCTCAACCTGCCGGGCACCGCCTCGACCGCCGTCACCGCGCTCGACGGCTACCCCATGACCAAGAACGGCCGCGCCGGCCTGGCCCTCTTCATCAACGCGACGGCCTCCTTCGTCGGCAGTTCCTTCGCCATCCTGGTCGTCATGGCCTTCGCGCCGGCCATCGCGGAGATCGCCATCGGCTTCAACTCGACGGAGTACTTCTCCGTCATGGTGCTGGGCCTCGTCGCCGCCTCGACCCTCTCGAACGGCTCGACGCTCAAGTCCTTCGCGATGATCGCCTTCGGCCTGATCCTCGGGCTGGTCGGCATGGACCTCAATTCGGGTGCGCAGCGCTACACCTTCGGCCTGATCCGCCTGACCGACGGCATCAGCATCATCGCCATCGCCATGGGGCTCTTCGGCGTCGCCGAGATCGTCAACAAGATGGCGAGCGCCCAGCCGGCGGTCGCGCCGAGCCTGCCGAAGGGCCTGGGCCTGCGCTCCATGATCCCCAGCCGCGACGAGTTCCGGCGCTTCTGGGCCCCCGCCGGCCGCGCCTCCGTCCTCGGCACCGTCATCGGCACGCTGCCGGGGGCGGGCCCGACCGTCGCCTCCTTCATGGCCTATGCCGTCGAGAAGCGCGTCAGCCGCGATCCCGGCCGCTTCGGGCGCGGCGCCGTCGAGGGCGTGGCCGCGCCGGAGGCCGCCAACAACGCCTCGGTGCAGGCCGCCTTCATTCCGACCCTGAGCCTCGGCATTCCCGGCGACGTGGTGATGGCGGTGCTGCTGGGCGCCATGATGATGCACGGCGTGATTCCCGGACCCGAGTTCATCTCCCGCGAGCCGGCGATGTTCTGGGGCCTGATCGTGAGCTTCTGGATCGGGAACCTCGTGCTCCTCTTCCTGAACATCCCGCTCATCGGCCTCTTCGTGAAGCTCCTGGCGATCCCCGGCAAGGTGATGTACCCGGCCGTGATCTTCTTCATCTGCATGGGGTCCTACAGCATCTCGAACAGCACCTTCGACATCTACGTGACGCTGTTCTTCGGGCTGCTGGGCTACCTGCTGCTGCGTTACGGCTTCCAGCCCGCGCCGGTGCTGCTCGGCTTCATCCTCGGGCCGCTGATCGAGGAGAACCTGCGGCGCTCGCTCACCATCTCCCGCGGCGATCCGCTGGTCTTCCTGGATCGGCCGGTCAGCGTCGTGCTGCTGTCGCTGGCGCTGCTGCTGATCCTGCTACCGGCGCTCCGGCCGCTCGTCCGCCTGGCGCGAGGCCGGCGGCGCGGTGTCGCCGGCCGGGAGGATCAGCAGGCGTAGACGGTGAAGCAGCCGTTGACGTTCTGGGCCGTGGCCGGCGGGCCGAAATGCGGCGCCCCGGCGGCTTCCAGCGCCTCGTCGGTCGTTTCCGCATAGAGAGCGTTTGCCGCCGCATCCAGGCGCGTCGCCACCGTCTCGCTCGTGCCTTCCCGATTCGCTTCCATCGTTCCCCCGATCCCGTTGTTCGCCGTCTGCGCTCGCCTCCGGGGATTGCGCCCCGAAGGTCGGCCGCAGCCTATCTCAGGCGGCGAGCGGGTCGCCATCGTAAAGCGGCGTCTCGCCGAGCGGCCGGGCGAAACGCCGGGTGGTGGCCAGGGGGCGCAGCAGCGGTGCCGCGCGCCGGATCAGCGCGGTGCTGGCGCGGTTGCTCTCCACCACCAGGGCGGCCAGCTCCGCGCAGCCCTGCGCCACGGCGAAGCGGATGAGCTCGCGGACCAGGAGATCGGCCGCGCCGCTGCCCCAGTGCGAGCGGTCGAGGGCGAAGGACTGGACGAAGCAGAGGTCGCGCCCGAGAAGGAACTGCACGTCGCCGACCGGACGTCCGTCGTCGAGCAACAGCAGGCAGCCGAAGGCCGGGTCGGCGAAACGCCCGGCGAGCTCGGCCGGGGCGATCTCGGGCGTCGCGGGCTGGCGGCCGAAGGCGCGGCGGTAGCGCTCGAGGATCGCGGCGTCGACCCCGGTCTCGCCGCCGCGATAGGGCTGCACCCGGAAGCGCGCGCCGGTCTCGGCCGGGGGAGCCGCCAGCGGGCCGCGGTAGTGGACCAGAGGGGACAGCTCGGTGAAGCCGTGCCGGCCGAGGAAGGCGATGGCCGGCCCGTCGCCGACTGTGCCGCCGACCGTGCTGCCGACCGTGCTGCCGGCCGGCGGCAGCGCCAGGAGCTGCAGGCGCGGCGCGCGTTTCCGCGCCTCGGCCAGCACGTCGCGCAGCAGTGCCGTGGCGAGGCCTTGCCGCCGCCGCTCCGGCGCCACGGCGACCTGCAGCAGGCCGAGGCTCTCGCCCGGCTGCAGGGAGGGCAGCAGCTCCAGCGTGGCCAGGCCGAGCAATTCGTCGGCCTCCAGAGCGGCGAAGCCGACGGCAGGGGAGGGGATGTCTTCGGCCGGCCGGGGCGCGGCGAAGCCGTAGAGGGGGTCGAGAAAGGCGTAGAGCCGCGCGGCGCTCAGACGGCCGGCCGGAACCCTCTCCAGACCGAGGGGCATCACGGGGCGGTGGGGAAGAGCGCCCCGGGCCGCCGCTCGGCGACCCGGGGCGGCCGTCGTCAGCACATCGGCGGGTGGCCGGTGCCGTGAGCGGCGCTGGTCATCTCGGCGGCGGCCTCGAGGGTCTCGTCGGACAGCTCGATCGCGGCAGCGGCGAAAGCGGTGTCTTCCAGGGTCTCGGTGGCGGGAAGGGTGCCATGCTTCATGGTTGTCTCCAGCTTCTCTCTGCGTGATCGGAAATGCGGTCTTGCGACGTCTTCTGCCGCCGTGGGACGCAATCTACAAGCAAAGCGCTCCCGGGGAAACAACAACCCCCGGATGAGCTGGAATGGGCGTCCAACCCTATCCCCGCCCTTCGTCCTCGATGGCGCGCCTTTCTGCAGGTCTCAGCACATCGGCGGGTGGCCGGTGCCGTGAGCGGCGCTGGTCATCTCGGCCGCAGCCTCGAGGGCCTCGTCGGACAGCTCGATCGCGGCGGCGGCGGAAGCGGTGTTCTCGAGGGTCTCGGTGGCGGCAAGGGTGTCGTGCTTCATGGTTGTCTCGAGCCTCTGTCTGAGTGATCGGGAGTGCAGTCCGGCGGCGTCTTCTGCCGCCATGGAATGCAATCTACACGTAATTTTCTCATCGGAAAGCACCTGCAAGCGGATAGCTCGATGCGCACCGCGCCGCGGCCGGATGTTGCCCGGGGGCGGCCGTCTCCGTAGAGCAGATCGCGATCGGATGGAATCATCCGATCGCGTGAATCTGCTCTAGATTCATATGATTGAGAGCATTTCCCGATCGAAGCCGATCGGCAAATGCTCTAGCGTCGGCCGAGCCCAGGTACCGCAGGGAGAGCGACCATGACCCAGTCCTTCGTCCTCTACGGCGCCCCCGGCTGCGGCTCGATGATCGTCGAGGCCGCTTTCGGCGCCGCCGGCATCGTGCCGGGCTTCGTCGACCTCGACATCGAGAGCGTCGGGTGGCGGGGCGACCCGCGGCTGCTCGAACTCAATCCGCTGGGCCAGGTCCCCACCCTGGTGCTGCCGGATGGCACGGTCATGACCGAAAGCGCGGCCATGATCCTGCATCTCGCCGACCTGCGGCCCGAGGCGGGGCTGATGCCGCCGCCGGGCGATCCGCAGCGCCCGGTCTTCCTGCGCTGGCTGCAGTTCCTGGTGGCCGCCGTCTATCCCACCTTCACCTACGGCGACGCGCCGGCGCGCTGGGTCGAGGGCGACGAGGCTGCGGCCGAGCGCCTGCTGCGCGGTACGGAAAGCCATCGGCAGAGGCTCTGGCGCTACCTGGAGGGGCAGGCCGGCGCCCCCTGGTTTCTCGGCCCGACCTGGTCGGCCCTCGATCTCTATCTCTGGGCCATGACCTACTGGAATCCCGGCCGGGCCTGGTTCGCCGAGAACTGCCCGCGGCTGCACGCGATCGGGATCGCCATGGACGACCATCCGCTCTGCCGCCCGGTGCTCGAACGCAGTCCCTTCGAGGCCTGACGGCGGCCCCGGGTCAGAAGCGCAGGAAGGGCTGCATCAGGCGGGGCAGCAGGCCGCGGAAGCGTAGCGGCGCCTCTGTGGCGATCAGGCAGATGCAGTCCACCTCGGCGTCGGCGATCGGCTGGTGCTCGGTCTCGGCGTCCAACTCGCCCAGGTCCCCGGCCTCGAAGCGGCCGGTCTCGTCGGAGAAGGAGCCGCTGAGCACCAGGGTCAGTTCGGCGCCGCCGTGGCCGTGCGAGGGCAGCGCCGTGCCCGGGGCGATGCGCAGCAGCCGGACCGTCCCCTCGCCGCGCCGCTGCGGCAGCACCTCGATGTGGCGGATGCCGGGTACCAGTCGGCGCCAGCGATCCTCGGTGACCGGCCCGACATAGTCGTCGAGCGGGGTAGGCAGAACCAGCGCACCCGGCGGTGCGGGCGGCGCGGGACGGCGCTGCTGCTCGGCCGGAACGGGCTCGTCGAGGCGCTGCAGCAGGCGGTCCAGGGCGTCGTCGGCGACAGCCGCCGGCGGCAGCTCCTCCAGCAGGACCCCGCCCAGGGTCTCGATCTCCTGCACGCGCTGACGGCATTCGGCGCAGTAGGACAGGTGCGTGGCGACGACCAGCGACAGGCCCTCGCCCAGGCTGCCGGCGCCGTAGGCGATCAGCGTCGCGTCGCTCGGGTGATGCTTGACGCTCATGGCTCCTCTCCGAGGAAGGAACGGACGCGGGTCATGGCGAGCCGCAGCCGCGACTTGACGGTGCCGAGGGGGATGCCCAGCCGCTCGGCGATCTCGCCGTGCGAGTGGTCGTCGAAGAAGGAGAGACGCACCACCTCGGCCTGCTCGGCCGGCAGGCCGTGCAGCGCCTCGCGCACGCGATCACGGCGCTGCACGGCCGAGAGAAGCTCGTCGGCGCGGGGCGCCTCGTCCTCGAAGCTCTCCAGTATCTCCACGTCCACCTCTGGCCTGCGGGTCCGCCGCAGGTGGTCGATTCTCAAATTGCGCGCGATGGCGAAGATCCAGGTCGAGGGCTCCGCCTTGGCCGGATCGAAACGATCGGCCTTGCGCCAGACGCTCAGCAGAGTTTCCTGCGCCAGATCCTCCGCCACCGGCTCGGGCGCGCCCAGGCGGAGCAGATAGGACTTCACCCTCGGGGCGAAGTAACGGAAGAGCTCGGCGAAGGCGGCGCGATCGCGCGACTGCGCGATCGCCAGAACCAGCGCCGAGGCGGGCGAGGCCGCAGACCCTTCCCGCTCGCTGCGCGCCGCCTCTTCCTCCCCGGGTGTCATGCTCTGCTCTTCCCCGACAACTGCCGGGACGGCCAGCATCGAGAGCAGGAGGCCGTGGCCTTGAATCGGGTTTCGAAGCAGCTGCGTTGCGCCATTCATTCCCTTCCTACGCGCGAGCGGCGGCGCTGGATCACCGCCTTCGCTCCGGTGATCCAAAGCGCGCGTCGGCACGTAAGATTAGCCGAACGCCGAAAGCTCCACCACCCGAGGTCATGTAGCAGTGCAGAGGTCCGTGTCGCCGTCCCCCGCGCAAATCCGCCGAGGCTCCCTCGACGTCGCCGTGATCGGCAGCGGCATCGCCGGCCTGGCGAGCGCCTGGCTGCTGTCCAAGCGCCATCGCGTGACGCTCTTCGAGAAGGACGACCGGCCCGGCGGCCACAGCAACACCGTGTCGCTGCCCGGTCCCTCCGGACCGATGGCCGTCGATACCGGCTTCATCGTCTACAACGAGCCCAGCTATCCGAACCTGACGGCGCTGTTCCGGCATCTCGGCGTGGAGACGAAGGCGAGCGACATGTCCTTCGCCGTGTCCCTGGACGGCGGTGCGCTCGAGTACAGCGGCAGCGGCCTCGCCGGGCTCTTCGCGCAGCCTCGGAATCTGCTGCGCCCGCGCTTCTGGGGCATGCTGTCGGAGCTGCTGCGCTTCTACCGCGAGGCGCCGCGGCGGGTCCGCGAGCGGCCGGGGCTGACGCTCGGTGCCTTCCTGGAAGCGGAAGGCTACGGTGAGGCCTTCGTCGAGGACCACCTGCTGCCCATGGCGGCGGCGGTCTGGTCCTCGCCGGCGACGGCGATGCGCGACTATCCGGCCGAGACCTTCGTGCGCTTCTGCGAGAACCACGGCCTGCTGCGGATCAAGGACAGGCCGGTCTGGCGCACGGTGACAGGGGGCAGCCGCCGCTACGTCGCGCGCCTGCTGGAGGACTTCGCCGGGGACCTGCAGCTGAACGCAGCGGTCCGACGCGTGCGGCGCGACAGCGGCGGCGTGGTGGTGGAGCGGCGCAACGGCGACCTGCAGCGCTTCGATGCCGCGGTGCTGGCGGTCCACGCCGACCAGGCGCTGGCCCTGCTGGCCGACGCCGATGCGGAGGAGGCGGCGCTGCTGGGGGCCGTCCCCTATCACCGCAACCTCGCGATCCTGCACGAGGACCCCGCGCTGATGCCGAAGCGGCGCGCCGTATGGTCGAGCTGGAACTACCTCGGCGGCGAGGCGGGGGCGCCCTGCGTCACCTACTGGATGAACCGTCTGCAGGGCCTGCCGCCCGGCCGTGACCTCTTCGTCACCCTCAATCCGCCGGAGCGCCCGCGCGAGGAGACGATCCTGCGCAGCTTCCTCTATGACCATCCGGCCTTCGGGCCGACCAGCACGGAGGCGCAGCGGCGGCTGTGGCGAATCCAGGGCCGGGGTGGGCTCTGGTTCTGCGGCGCCTGGTGCGGCGCCGGCTTCCACGAGGACGGCCTGCAGGCGGGGCTCGCGGTGGCCGAGGCGCTGGGCGCGCCGCGGCGGCCTTGGCAGGTGGCCGAGGAGTCCGGCCGGATTCACCTGGGGTCGGGCTGGGGCAGCCCGCCGCCGCGCGCGGAGGCGGCCGCATGACGATCGCCTCGGCCCTCTACCGCGGAACGGTGGTGCATCGCCGCCACAAGCCGGCAAGCCACCGCCTCGCCTACGGCGTCTTCATGCTGCTGCTCGACCTCGACGAGTTGCCGGCGCTCGCCCGCCGCTCGCGCCTCTTCGCCCACAATCGCTTCGCGCCGCTGGCCTTCTACGACCGCGACCACGGCGACGGCAGCGGCGCGCCGCTGCGCCCGCAGATCGAGGGCCGCCTGGCGGCCGCCGGCATCGACATCGCCGGCGGCCCCATCCGGGTGCTCTGCCTGCCGCGGGTCTTCGGCTACGTCTTCAACCCGCTCAGCCTCTTCTACTGCCACCGCCCGGACGGCTCGCTGGCGGCGGTGCTCTACGAGGTAAGCAACACCTTCGGCGAGCGTCACGCCTACCTCCTGCCGGCGACCGCCGGCAGCGACGGCCTGATCCGCCAGGCCTGCCCGAAGCGCTTCCACGTCTCGCCCTTCATCGGCATGGAGGCGCACTACGCCTTCCGCCTGCTGCCGCCGGGCGAGCGTGTGGCCGTGGCGATCCACGAGACCGATGCCGAGGGGGCCCTGCTGGACGCCTCCTTCACCGGCCGGCGCGCGCCGCTGACGGAGCGGACGCTGGCTTCCGTCCTCCTGCGCTTCCCGCTGCTCACCCTGAAGGTGATCGCGGCGATCCACTGGGAGGCCCTGAAGCTCTGGCGCAAGGGCGTGCCGCTGCACCCGCGCCCGCCAGCGGCGGTCGCTCCCACCACCACCATCACACCAGCGGAATAGGGAATCCATGTCCGCACGACCGCAAGCCGGCGTCCTGCGCCGCGACCTGTCGCTCACCCGCAGCGGCGCCGATTTCTGGACCGGCCGCCTGCTGCGCATCGCCAGCCGCCTGCGCCGCGGCCGCCTGTCGCTGACCACGCCGCAGGGGGAAACGCTGCTGTTGAGCGGTTCCGAGCCGGGCCCGGCCGCCTCGCTGCTGCTGCACAGCCCGCGCGCGGCGCGGCGCCTGCTGCTGGGCGGCAGCGTGGCCTTCGCCGAGGCCTATCGCGACGGCGACTGGGACAGCCCCGACCTGGTGGCGCTGCTGCGGCTGGTGACCGCCAACGAGCCGGTGACCGCCGGCCCGGCCCGCGGCCTGGCGCCGCTGCGCGCGGCCAATCGCCTCTGGCACCGCCTGCATGCCAACACCCGCCGCGGCAGCCGGCGCAACATCGCCTTCCACTACGACCTGGGCAACGCCTTCTACCGTCGCTGGCTCGACGCCGGCCTGACCTATTCCTCGGGACTCTACGAGACGCCCGGCCAGAGCCTGGAGGCCGCGCAGGCGGCGAAGTACGCGCGCATCGCCGAGCTGCTGGCGCCCGAGCCGGGGCAGCGCGTGCTGGAGATCGGCTGCGGCTGGGGCGGCCTGGCGGAGTTGCTGACCCGCGAGCGGGGCTGTCGGGTCACCGGCCTGACCCTCTCGCGCGAGCAGCTGGCGCACGCCCGCGTTCGCGTGCCCGAGGCCGACCTGCGCCTGCAGGACTATCGCGACGTGCGCGGGACCTACGACCGCATCGCCTCGATCGAGATGCTGGAGGCGGTCGGCGAGGCGCACTGGCCGACCTACTTCCGGCTGCTGCGCGAGCGCCTGGCCGAGACCGGCGTCGCGGTGCTGCAGGTCATCACCATCGCCGACGGGCGCTTCGAGCGCTACCGCCGCGGCGCCGACTTCATCCAGCGCCACGTCTTCCCGGGCGGCATGCTGCCGAGCCCCGGCGTCCTGCGGCGCGAGATCGCCGCGGCCGGGCTGCGGCTGACGGCCGAGCAGCGCTTCGGCGAGAGCTATGCCGAGACCCTGGCGGAGTGGCGCCGGCGCTTCCGTGCGGCCTGGCCGGAGATCGCCCCGCTGGGCTTCGACGAGCCCTTCCGGCGCCTCTGGGAATACTATCTCTGCTACTGCGAGGCCGGTTTCCGCGACGGCACCATCGACGTCGGCCTCTATCGGATCGAGCACGCGCGGTGAGCCCGCCGCGGCCGGGGCGCGGACTGCTGGCGGCCTATGCGCTGCCGGCGCTGCCGCTGTCGATGCCGACGATCCCGGCCTTCGTGCTGCTGCCCAGCTTCTACGCCCAGGATCTCGGTCTCGGCCTCGCGGCCACCGGTGGCATCCTGCTGGCGGCGCGGGCCCTGGACGTGGCCAGCGATCCCCTGGTCGGCCTGCTGAGCGATCGGTCCCGCGGCCGCTTCGGCCGGCGCAAACCCTGGATCGCCGTCGGTGCGATCCTCGCCGGCGTGGCCCTGGTGCGGCTCTTCGATCCGCCGGCCGAGGTGGGGGTGCTCTATCTCTTCGCCTGGTCGGCGCTGCTCTACCTCGGCTGGACCCTGGTGAACGTGCCCTATCTCGCCTGGGGCGCCGAACTCTCCGACGACTATCACCAGCGCAGCCGCATCGCCGGCGCGCGCGAGGCCTTGGGCATCCTCGGCATCCTGCTGGCCGGCTCGGCGCCGCTGGTCGCGGCCGCCTGGGGCTACGGCCAGGCGACCGCACTGGCGGGGCTCGCCTGGCTGGTGGTGGCGCTCGGCGGCGCCAGCGTGATCCTGCTGCTGCTGCGCGTGCCGGAGCGCAGGGCGGCGGCGCCGGCGGCCGTCGCGCCGCGGCTGCTGCTGCAGGGCCTGCGCCGCAACGCCCCCTTCCAGCGGCTGCTCGCCGCCTGGATGGTGAACGGCATGGCCACCGGCCTGGCGGCGACGCTCTTTCCGCTCTACACCGCCCAGCTGCTGGGTGCCGGGGACACGCTGCGCGGCGCGCTGCTGCTGCTCTACTTCGCCGCCGCCGTGGCGGCGGTGCCGCTCTGGCTGCTGCTCAGCCGGCGGATCGGCAAGCACCGGACCTGGTGCGTCGCCATGCTGCTGGCCTGCGCCGCCTTCGTCTGGACGCCCTTCCTCGGCGCCGACGGGGCGTCGGTCGCCGCCTTCGTGGTGATCTGCGCCGTTACCGGCGCGGCGCTGGGCGCGGACCTGGCGTTGCCGCCGGCGATGCAGGCCGACGTGGTCGACTACGAGACGCTGTGCCGCGGCGAGGCGCGGCCGGGACTCTTCTTCGCGCTCTGGAGCATGGGCACGAAGCTGTCGCTGGCGCTGGCCGTCGGTATCGCCTTCCCCGCCCTGGCGCTGCTCGGCTTCGACCCGCGCGCCGAGGACGGGGGAGGGCGCGAGGGGCTGCTGGCGCTGGCGCTGGCCTACGGCGGCCTGCCGGTGCTGCTGAAGCTCGTCGCGATCGCCCTGGTCTGGCGCCACCCCCTCACCGAGTCCCGCCACGCCCTCATCCGCCGCCGGCTCGATCGCCGTGCCGTGGCCCCTGCCGTCCCGGAGGCACGGCCATGAAGGCGGAAGACTTCGCCGGGCGCGGCCCGCGCCTGGTGATCGACGACTACTTCGCCGGCGAGACCCGGGCCTGGGGTCTGTTCCAGGACCGCTTCGGCCGGCTGCGCCGCCAGTTCACGGTCGACATCACGGGTCGGCACGAGGGTGGAGAGCTGCAGCTCGACGAGCGCTTCCGCTACGACGACGGGGCCAAGGAGCGGCGCGTCTGGCGCATCCGGCGGCTGGACGAGCACCATTGGGAGGGGCGGGCCGACGACGTCTGCGGCGTGGCGCGGGGCGCCGGCTACGGCAACGCGCTGAACTGGCGCTACCGCCTTCGCCTGAAGATCGGCGGCTCCGAGTGGCGGGTGCGCTTCGACGACTGGATGTTCCTGCAGCCCGGCGGCGTGCTGGTGAACCGGGCGCGGGTGTCCAAGTGGGGGATCGAGCTCGGGACCGTCTCGATCGCCTTCATGAAGCCGGCGCCGCCAGCCGGCGCCGGATGAGGCGGAGGACGGGGCCCAGCAGCGGCAGCCGCTCGTAGAGCTGCCGGCCGGCGTCCCAGTGGTCCAGGTGCTTCGCGATGCGGCCGTCGGCGGCGAAGTGCAGCTCGCTCACGCCTTCCACGACCCAGGGCTTGCCCAACGGCCCCGCCGCCTCCGCCACCATGCGCCAGCGCAGGAAGCAGACCTCGCCGTCCCAGGCCCGGGAGCCGACCAGGAAGAGCGGCTTGCGCAGCCGCTCCACGGCATCCTCGAGCACGCGCCGCAGCGCGGCGGGGCCGCGCAGGTCGTTGAAGGGATCCAGGAAGTGGACGTCCTCGGTGACCAGCTCGGGCAGCGTGTCGAGCGCCTCGGGCGACAGCGTCTCGAAGACCCGGATATAGCGCTCGCAGACGTCCGCCGGGCTCACGGCTTCGTCATCCGGCGCGTCAGCGCGAAGTAGAGGGCATAGGGCAGGCAGCGGCCGAGGCGCAGCAGCGCGGCGAAGCGGCGGGGGAAGACGATTTCGAAGCGCCGGCCGGCCAGGCCGCGGCGGAAGGCCTCGACGGCCTTCTCCAGCGGCATCAGGAAGGGCATGGGGAAGGCGTTGCGGTCGGTCAGCGGCGTCTTCACGAAGCCGGGATTGACCAGCTGCAGCCGCACGCCGTCGCGCTCCAGCTCCGGGCGCAGCGCCTCGCAGAGGTTGATCAGCGCGGCCTTGGTCGGGCCGTAGGCGGCGGCGCTCGGCAGGCCGCGGTAGCCGGCGAGCGAGGCGACCACGGCGACCTGTCCGGCGCCGCGTGCGCGCAGCCGCGGCAGCACCGCGGCGAGGCCGTGCACCACGCCCATGTAGTTCACCTCCATCAGCCGCCGCGCCGTCGCCGCGTCGAAGTCCGCGGCGCCCATGGGCTGGTGCGTGCCGGCGTTGAGCACCACGAGATCGAGGGGGCCGAGCGCCGCCTCGATCGCCGCCACCCCGGCCTCTACCGCCGCGGCGTCGGTCACGTCCAGGGGAAAGGGGCGCAGCCGGCCGTGGGCTTCGGGCGCGGCGGCAAGCTCCTGCAGGGCGGCGGCGTCGCGCGCGCTGACGGCGACCGCGCGGCCCTCGGCGGCGAGGCGCAGCGCCAGCGTGCGGCCGATGCCGCTGCTGGCGCCGGTGATCCAGGCCGAGCCGCTCATGGCCGGCGCCCGCTCACGAGGCGCCGCAGCGGCGGCAGACGTAGTCGATCGGCGTGCCGTCCCGGCCGAGAAAGCGCAGACCGACCCAGCGGCCCTCCCGGTCGTACCAGACCGTGGCCTGCAGGTCGCCCTGGTAGCTGTAGCGCCGCGCCGCAAGTGTCTCGCCGCCGGCTTCGATGCTCTCCTCGCCTTCGAAGACGATCTCCACCTCGTTGAGGCGGCCGGTCAGCGTGTTCAGCACGGCGGTCTCCCGCAGGACGCCGCTGTGCCAGTGGTCGGTCGGAAAGAGCGGTGCCGCGGCTTCGGCGGTGCCGCCGGAGCCCTCGATGCGCAGCGCCTCCTCCTCGCGCCTTGCGACGACGCGGCTCTCCTGCCCGTCGTCGTCGGTTTCCGCCTGCAGGCGCAGCAGGCCCGCCTGGTCCCAGAGGCTCTCGGAGCGATACGTGAAACGGTAGACGGGAATACCCAGGAAGCGCACCCGGATGTCGGAGCGCGCCGTCACCCGCAGCGCCTCGCCTTCGTGCTCGAAGGTGACCTCGTGGCTGCCGATCGTCCGTCCGTCGCGGCGGACCTCGAAAGCCAGGCCGTCCGCGTAGGCGGAGGCCAGGGCGAAGGGGTCGGTCCCGGTGGCGGCGGCCGGCGAGGCCGCGGCCAGTCCGAGCAGTGCCAGGGCCAGGCTCGATCTCGGCAGGAAGTCCATCATGATGGTTCCTCGCGGTGCTGGCCGGTGCGGAGGCGAGCCCCCGCACCGGCGTGCGCCGCCTACTGCGGGAGCACCACGGCGTCGATCACGTGGATCACGCCGTTGGAGGCCTCGATGTCGGCCGTGACGACGTTGGCTTGGTCGACCATCACGCCGTTGGTGGCGTCGATGCTGAGCGACTGGCCCTGCACCGTCTCCGCCTCGAGCATCTGGCCGGCGATGTCGGCACTCATCACCTTGCCCGGCAGCACGTGGTAGGTCAGCACCGCCACCAGTTGGTCCCGGTTCTCGGGCTGCAGCAGCTGCTCGACCGTGCCTTCGGGCAGGGCGGCGAAGGCGGCGTCGGTCGGCGCGAAGACGGTGAAGGGACCCTCGCCCTTCAGCGTCTCGACCAGGCCGGCCGCCTCGACCGCGGCGACGAGGGTGTTGAACTGACCGGCCTCCACGGCCGTGTCGACGATGTCCATCGCCAGGGCATTGCCGGCCGACAGGCCGAGCACGGCGACGCCGGCGAGCATGAGCTTCCGCATGAAACGGCTCCTTTGATACGTTGTCGTCGGGTGGTCGTCGTAATCTTGCGCGCGTCGACTACGAAGCTTCCTACGCAGCGCGGCCCGGATCGGATCACCGGCCCCGGTCAGGCGCTGCCGCGGATCAGCACCCCGAGGTAGATCACGTAGCCCGCGAGCAGCAGCGCAGCCTCCGGGCGCCCGATCCGTCCCCGCATCGCGGCGCAGATCAGCAGTCCCAGCGTCGCCGCCAGCATCACCCAGACGTCGAGCCGCAGGATCTCGGGCGGCACCGGGATGGGATGGATCAGGGCCGTCACCCCGAGGATGCCGAGGACGTTGTAGATGTTGCTGCCGACGACGTTGCCGAGCGCGATGTCCGCCTGCCGTCGCAGCGCCGCGACCAGGGAGGTCACCAGTTCCGGCAGCGAGGTGCCGACCGCGACCACCGTCAGGCCGAGCAACGTCTCGGAAAGGCCGGCTGTGCGTGCCAGATCGATCGTGCCGGCGACCAGCAGCCGGGCACCGACGATCGTTAGGGCGAAGCCGCCGAGGGCGAAGGCCAGGGGGAGCCAGAGCCGCTTCGGCGCCGGCTCCACCGTCACCGCCTCCCGTTCCGACGCATGCGCGGCAGCCGGCACGTCGTGGACCCGGCGTTCCCGGCTGTAGGTGTAGGCGACGTAGGCGAAGAGCAGCGCGAGCAGCAGCCCGCCGGACAGCCGCGACAGCGTGCCGTGGGCGGCGAGCAGGACGCAGGCCAGGGCCGCCAGCAGCATCGCGCCGCCGTCGCGGCACAGCATCTCGCGGGAGGCCGCGAGCGGGTGGATCAGTGCCGCCAGCCCGAGGATCAGCAGGATGTTGGCGCTGTTGCTGCCTATGACGTTGCCGACGGCGATGCCGGGAGAGCCGGCGAGCGCGGCCTCCAGGCTGGTCACCAGTTCCGGCGTGGAGGTGCCGAAGCCGATCAGGGTGAGGCCGATCATGAGCGGCGAGACGCCTGCGCGGCGCGCCAGGTCCACGCCGCCGCGCACCAGGGCTTCGCCGCCGGCCAGCAGCAGCAGCAGGCCGCCGGCGAGTTGCAGGTAGACCATCGCTCCCGTCCCGATCGGGTCCGAGCATGCCGCCGTGGCCGCTGATGCGCCGATCCGCAACAGCTGGATCTCGTGTCGCGGCCTCGTCCGCACAAGGCGTGTCGTTCTGTGCCGTCGCTCAATTCCACCTTGCCTGCCGGGGGCGGCCCCGCTAGAAACCCCACAGCCTTTGGGGAGTAGTCACCCGCGCTGCAGCGGGGCCTCCGTCAACAGACTCGGGCCGCGAGGCCCGTGGCGGCGGCGACCGGCCGATGGACCGGTTCGGCGAGACCTTCGGCACCGACGCGAGCCTGGCCGGGGGCGGCAGCTCGCGCTGGTGGCCGTGGTCCGCAATGCCGCTCCCCCTAGGTGTCCCTTGGAAGCCTTTGCCGTTTCGACGCTGGTGGTGGCGGTCGCCGAGATCGGCGACAAGACGCAGCTGCTGGCCCTGCTGCTGGCGACGCGCTATCGCGCGCCCTGGCAGATCATCGCCGGCGTGACCCTGGCCACGGTCGCCAACCATGCGCTCGCCGGGGTCGTCGGGCGCCTCGTCGCGGACCTGCTGGATCCCGATATACTGCGCTGGCTGCTGGCCTTCTCCTTCGCCGCCATGGCCGCCTGGGCCCTGATCCCCGACCGGCTGGGCGAGGGAGAGGCGACGCACGGCCGCCGCTACGGCCCCTTCCTGGCCGCCACCATCGCCTTCTTCCTGGTGGAGATGGGGGACAAGACGCAGATCGCTACCGTGGCGCTGGCGGCCCGCTACGAGGCCCTGACCCTGGTGGTGCTCGGTACCACGGCGGGGATGCTGCTGGCGAACGCGCCGGTGGTGCTGCTGGGGCACCTGCTCGGCGGGCGCCTGCGGCTGGATCTGGTGCGCATCGGCGCGGCCCTGCTGTTCCTGGGCCTGGGTGCCTGGATCGCCGCCTTCGGGCTGTAAGCGCTGCTCATCGCCGGCCGCCCAGGTTGAGCGCCAGGAAGGCGAAGGCGGCGGCGACCACGGCGAGGCCGGTCAGCAGCATGGCCGTCTCGAAGCCCTGCCAGGCGATCAGCCCTCCGACCGCGAGCGGCCCGGCGACGCTGCCGATCCGCTCGGTCATGCGCAGCAGGCCCAGCACCGTCGTCTGGCCCAGGTTCTCCACCTCGCGGCCGGCCACCTGCGTCGCCAGCGCGATCTGCGGCGAGATGGAGATGGCGTGCGCGAAGCCGAGCGCGGCCACGGCGGCCGTGGCGGCCATCAGTCCCCCCCAGAGGTCGAGCGACGCCACGGCGAGGCCGGAGAGCAGGGTGCCGACGAAGGTGAAGGCCAGGGTGCCGCCGCTGCGGTCCGCGAGGCGGCTGGCCCAGGGGCCGAGAAAGACCACCAGCAGCGAGTAGGCCAGAATGACCCGCGCCGTATCGGCGGAGCTGGCCCCGAGATCGGCGAGGTAGAGCGGAATGCCGAAGATGACGAAGCCGGTCAGGACGACCTTGCCGGGGATCGCGGCGAAGAGCAGCAGCGCCAGGAAGCGCGGGTTGGTGAGCAGTCCGCGCACGGCGGCGAAGCTCAGGCGGGGTCGGGCCGGGCTGTCGTCGCCGCCTTGCGGCAGGTGCGCCAGCATGCGCCAGCCGAGCCAGGCGGCGAGCAGGCCGAGCAGGGCGGCGAGCCCGAAGACGGGCCGGAAGCCGAACTCGCCGGCGAGGATGCCGCCCACCGCCGTGCCGCAGATCGAGGCGGCCATCAGCGTGCCGACGAAGACCGACATGCCCTGCGCCCGCTCGTGTCGGGGCGTCACCGCGGCGATGTAGCCCTGGGCCGCGATGGTCACCGCGGCATAGCCGAAGGCCGTGGCGGCGCGGGCCAGCAGCAGCGACCAGAGGTCCGGCGCCAGCGCTGCGCCGAGGAAGCCCAGGATCGCCGGCACCAGGCCGGCGATGAAGATCCGCCTCACGCCGAAGCGGTCGGCCAGGTTGCCCGCCCAGGGCGTGGCCAGGGCGAGCACCGCCATGTAGACCGAGATCGGCAGGCCGATCAGCACCTCCGGGGTGATCCAGTGGGTATCGGTCGTGAGGCTGCGCACATAGAGCGGCAGGAAAGACTTCTGCAGTTCCTCGGCGAAGATGAAGACGAAGAGGGGCAGGCGCACATCCAGCGGCGTCGCCAGGGGCTGATCCCGCAGCCGCGTGCCGCGCAGGCCGAAGCGCTCGGCCAGGGCGGCGGCGACGGCGGCCGTTCCGGGGCGCGCCGCGAGGGCCGCCTGGCGGGCATTGAGCCCCTCGACCAGCGCATTGAATCGCTGCACCGTGTGCCCGACCTCGTCGTTGGCATGGTGCCGCAGGCGCGTCCCCAGTTCCCCATCCCGGGCGCGCTGGAGCAGCGGCAGCAGCGCTGCGATCGGCGTCGCGGTGGCGCGCACCAGCAGTGCCAGAGCGATCTCGAAGGCGATGAAGAGCGATACCAGCAGCACCGTCAGGATGTCGGCGACCATGTCCTGGATCTTGCGCCAGGCGTAGAGCTGGTCGATGCCGACGGCGATCACTGCCGTCGCCCGGCCGTCGGGGCCGGCGATGCGGTGCAGGACGACGTCCAGCGCTTCCATCTGGATCGCCATCTGCTCGTCCGGGGCGCCGGCCTGGAGCAGTCGGCGGGCCTGGGCCGAAACCTGCTGGAGCTCCGCGTAGTCGATCTGCCCGACCCAACGGAGCGGCCGGCCACCCTCGACGATCAGCGCGAGGTAGGCCACTTCCGAATGATCGTGCCGAACGCCTTCCAGGTACTCGGTGATGCCGGGCAGGCGTTGGAGGGGCAGGTTGTAGTGGGTGGCCCGCTCGAAATCGTCCGCCAGCATCCAGCCGAGAACGGAAGCCTTGGCCGTCAAAGAGGTTTCGAGATGGCGGTCGAAGTGGCGGTAGGTGGCGAAGGTGAGCGCGGTGGTCGCGGCCAGCATCAGCAGCAGCGCGAAGAAGACCAGGGTCCAGCGCAGCCGCGCCGTCAGTCGTTGCGCCGCGCCGTCCCGCGCCGTGCTCATCGCGATACCTCGGTCGCTTCGCCCCCGGGCGGCGACTGCTCGGCGGCCGCCAGGGCCGATTCGACCTCCTGCCGCCGTCCGGCGAAGTCGTCGAGCAGCGGGCGCAGCGCTGCCGCCGCATGCCCGTCGCCCGTTTCCTCAGCGAGGCTGCCGGCGATGCCCGCATCGATCCGGCCGATCAGGCGACGCAGCCGCCGGGACAGCAGCAGGCTGACCGGGACCGCCAGGCCTGCGGCGAGGGCGAAGATCGCCAGAGCGGTGAGCCCGAGATGACCGGTCATTGTCGCCAGTTCGGCCTGCCGCTGCCGGCGCGACAGGACGGCGACGAGGCCGCCGGCGTCGTCGCCGAAGCTGGTCCTGAACCCGAGGCCGACGACGAGGTGGCCCGATTCGGTGAGAGACCAGACCCCTTCGCTGGCCGTCGCCTGTGCCCTGAGCCAGGAGTCCGGCACCGTCGCCCCCTCCGGCACCGCCCCTCCGCTCTGGAGGACCCGGCCCTCGTGGTCGAACAGCAGCAGGTCGAGGAAGTCGTCGCTCTTTAGCCGGGCGCGCTCGCGCAACGCGGCGAGCGGCGCGAAGTCACGGAGCGGAAGGCCGATGTCGTGCGCCGCCGTGACGGCGTAGGAGAGGTCGAGCAGAAGGATCGCCGCCCGCTCCGTATCGAGGGTCCGCTGCGTGCTGTCGAAGCGCAGCAGGTTCAGGCCGACCACCAGCGCCATGGCCAGGGCCAGCGAGGAGATGGCGGTGAGCGCGACCTTGAGGGTGATGGACATGGTCGTCCCTCAGCCGCCGGCCGGCGCCGTCGATGATGCTGCGCTCCGGGCGCTCAAGTCTTCCCCCGCCTGCCCTTGTTCTCGTGGCACCCCCCGCCACGGTGACGCTTCCGCCGTCGGCGCGCTTCAGGTCCTCTCCTCGTCCCCGTTCGATTCGTCACCAGGGGTGGGATTGAAGACGCAGATCACGCCGTCTTCCTCGAGGCGGATCGCATGGTGCTGCCAGTCGGTGGCGCCGAAGTCGATCTTCCATTCGCAGAAGCCGCGTTGACCGGCCGGGCGTCCCTGCACCAGCGGCTCCAGCCGCAGCTTCGCGCCGTGCCAGAGGGTCGCCGCGTCGAAGATGAGGTTGAAGCCCGAGATGCGCAGGTGGCGGCACTCGCCGGGCGGCAGGTTCTCGCGCTCCCAGGCGAAGCCGAAGACCCGCATCGCCATGCTGACCGGCTCGGGCGCCTCGTTGCAGGCGCGCACCATCGCCTCGGCGGAGGCGCGGCCGGGCAGGGCCAGCGTCGCCGCCAGGGTCAGGATCGCGAGCATCGGGACCAGGCGAAGGGGCATCGTCGCTTCTCCTCGGGAGGGGGTCGTCGACCGCAGTCTGCCACAGCCGCGCGGAAGGGCATGAACGGAATCGCCTTGCTGCGGCGCGGCGTGTAGGATGGGCGGCAGAACGGGGGTGGCGATGGAGTTCGGGTTTATCGGTTGGGTCGTACGGTGGATGCTGGCGATGTTCTTCGTCTTCGCCACCTACAACCCGACCGGCTATTCCTTTTGGCACTGGATCGACCAGACCGGCCTGCACAACGCCTCGATCAAGGTGCTGTCGGGGCTGGCGCTGTTGCTGCTCTTCATCATCTACCTGCGGGCCACGATACGCTCGATCGGACCGATCGGCATCGGCCTCGTCACCGCGCTGCTCGGCTCGATCGCCTGGCTGCTGAGCGATATGGGGATCATCGACATCGGCAACCGGGCCGTGATCGACATGGTGCTGCTGGTCATGCTGGCGACCTTGCTGTCGATCGGCCTGTCCTGGTCGCACATCCGCAACCGTATCAGCGGCCAGATCGACTCCGACGACGTGACGACGCCGCCGCCGATCTGAGGAAGTTGTCTGCCGGGGCGCGACGCGGAGCTTGCATTCCCCATCGCCGCCTCGCTGTAATCGTCAAGTCGCCGCCGGCGGCTGCGGGGGAGTGACCGGGGGGAGTTGGGGATGGTTGGACGGGTGCTGGTAGCGGCCTCCATCAAGGGGGGTGCGGGGAAGTCTACTCTGGTCGCCTGTCTCGCCGTCCATTGGCTGCAGGACGGAAAGCGGGTGGCACTGCTCGACACGGACCCCAATCGCACCCTGACCCGCTGGCACGGGAAGGGCGGCGCGCTGGGCGGTGCGACGTTGCAGACCGAACTGGACGAGCACGCGGTGCTGGCGCGGATCGCCGAGCTGCGTGACGGGCACGATTTCACGCTGGTCGACTGCGCCGGCTTCGGCAACCAGGCCATGGTCTTCGCCGTCGGCGGCGCCGATCTGGTGCTGATACCGGCGATGGCCGACGAGGCCTCGGTCTACGAGGCGATGCGCACGCGCCGGGTGGTGGACAGCGCCTCTACCATGGCGCGCCGCGACATTCCGGCGCGCGCGGTGCTGACCCGGGCGAAGCGCAGCGGCGTCGCGCGCCACGCTCGGGCGCAGTTGGAGTCCCTCGGGGCCCAGCCTTTGCAGGCGGAGCTGGCCGATCGGGCCGTCTTCCAGGAGGCGAGCTTCTTCGGCTCCGCGCCGACGCAACTCGCTCCCTCCAGCATCGCCGCCAAGGAGGTGCGTGCACTCGCCGACGAGATCGTCGAGCTGAAGTGGTGAGACCGAAATCGATGACACGGGGCAGCAGGATCGGGGGAGAGTCGAGGTGGTGAAGAAGCCGATACCAGGGGTCGAGGTCGGGCCGATGGAGGTCGACACCGGCAACTATCCGAGTCTGGCGCAGGAGACCGGGACCAAGCGCCCGGCGAAATCGTCGGCCGCGGCGTCGCGGCGCGGCAAGCGCGGCGCGGCGGCTGCGGCCGAAAAGACGGCGACGACCGCCGCGCCGGTGACCCCGCCGGCGAGCGAGGCGGCTCCCGAGTCCGCGCCCGCGGCCGCTACCGCTACCGCGGCCACCCCCGACCCGGTTGCCGAGTCGGCGCCGCAGTCGGCTCCCGAGCCGGAAGCGAAAGCCGCTGCCGCGCCGCCGCCTCCGCCGCCACCCGCCGCACCGCCGCCCGCACCGCCGGTCGCGGCCCAGTCGCGGCGCGGCGACGGCGGCGAGCGGCAGTCGGGGCTGATCGCCGCCGCGGTGGCCTGCCTCGTGGCCGTGGTCGCCCTGGCGGTCGCCTGGTCGGGCCGCAGCGACGATACGCGGCTGCAGGCGCAGCTGGAGGCGGCAGACGCGCGGATCGCCGCCCAGGTGGCGGAGCTGCGCCGGGCCGGCGACGACAATCTCGACGCCGTGGCAATGCTGCTGGAGAGCGAGCAGGAAGACAGGCGGGCGCTGGCCGGCAGCCTGGCGCTGCTGCGTCTCGACGCCCGCGCCCGCGAGGGCGGCCCCTTCCTCCAGGAGCTGCGGTTGGCCGTGGACCTTATGGCGGACGATCCGGCTGCGCGCGAGCACCTCTCTGCCCTGGCCCGATCGGCCGAGCAGGGTCTGCCGCCGCACGATCTGCTCCGGGCCGGCTTCGACGAGGCGGTGCTGGCGCCGGCGCGCCCGAGCAGCGCCGCCGCCTTCTTCACCTCGATCAGCGGCTCGATCAGCGGCTCCGTGAACCGGCTGGTCGCGAGCGTGATGCCGAACGGCCATGCGCCGGCGGCACCCGACACGCGGCTGGCGGATTTCGCCCGGGCCGAGGTGGCATTGCTCGCCGGTGACCTGGAGGCGGCCGTGGCCGCCGTGCGGCCGCACGGCGAGACGCTGCCGCAGGTGGCCCAGCATTGGCTGGCCGTGGCCGAGCAGCGGCTGGAGGGGGAGCGGGCGCTGGCGGCACTCGACGAGCTGGTAGAGAGCGCGCTCGGCCGCTTCCGCTGAGCCGTCGAAGCATGGGGAGGCTGCCGTGGCGCGGCTGTCGCGCTTCCGCAACATCAGCATCGTCGCGCTCTTCATGCGGCGCTTGCTGCTGGCGGGCTTCTTCGTCTTCGCGGCCTACAACCCGACCGGCCGTTCCTACTACCACTGGGTGATGCAGGACGCGGGGCCGTTCTCCGCGTTGCAGGTGCTGGCCGGCGTGGTGCTGCTGACGGCCTTGGTGGCGATGACCCGCATGGCCGTGGCGGCGATGCGGGTGCGCGGCGTCGTCGCGGTCATCGGCCTGTTCTTCGGTGGCGTGCTGCTGCGCGTCGGCTTGGGTCTCGAGAGCTTCGACGAGATCCACCTGACCGGCACCGCCGTGCAGCTGGTGGTCTGCGGCATCCTGGCCACGGGGATGACCTGGTCGCACGCGCAGATCCGCTTCTCGGGCGAGCGCGACGTGCTGCACTATCCGCCCTGACCGGGTCGCCTCGGACCGGCGAGCCTTCGAAACGACACCCTCGTAGCCCACCGCTGCGCTCGGGATGACGGCGAAGGCTGCTTCACGGGCTCGCTGGCATCAGACCTCGATCGGTTCGATCAGCGTGATCGCGGCGTTGACGAGCAGGGCGGCGGAGACGCCGAAGATGATGGCCTGGGCGATGGCGGCGTTGAGCGAGAGCACCGAGGTCTTGCGGCGATAGCCGAAGTAGAGCCCGACTGCCGCCGAGGCCAGGGCGCTGGGCAGGATCTTGGCCAGCATCCAGGGCCAGCCGTCCGGCAGCCAGGCGCCGTCGCGGAAGACCAGCAGGAAGAAGGAATCGCGGAACAGCGCGGCGGGCTGGTCGGGGAACTGCACCTGCCAGGTCGCCAGGGTCGCGGCGGCCCCCACCGCCAGGATCAGCAGCGTCAGCAGCAGCGCGCCGAGCAGGCTGCTGGCCAGCACGCCGCCGCAGAGATAGGCCCTGTGGTCCATGTTGAGGCTGGCCATGGCCTCCAGCTGGCGGGCGTAGACCCTGTGGCCCAGGTCGGCGGCGATGATGGCCGAGTTTCGCGCGGCGATCAGGATCGAGAGCATCAGCGGTGCCATGATGCGGAACTGCGTCAGGCCGATCGCCGTCAGGGTGTCGTCGTGGACCAGCGGCAGGAGGTAGTCCGCGAAGGGCAGGAACTGGAAGGCCGACCAGGTGGCGACGAAACCGGTCAGGAGGCCGCCGACGAGGATGAAGGCGAGCATCGAGGGTGCTAGCGCCAGCAGCCAGAAGTACTGCCCCGCGTAGCGCAGCCACCAGGTGGGCAGCACCCGCGATCGCAGCCGGCTCGAGCTGTGCCGCGCCGGCTGTCCCGCAGGCGGGGCGGGCGGGCGCGGCCGCGCCGCGGCGGGGTCGGCGTCGTAGTCCGCCAGTTCTGGCGCATCGGGCGCCAGTTCGCGCAGTGTCGCGGTTTCGGGGTCGATCAGGAGCACCCGGTCGACGATCGGCAGCAGGGACTGGAGGTGATGCGCGACGATCAGCATCGACAGGCCGCGCTCGCGCCGCAGCCGGTCCAGCAACGCGACCAGCCGCCGCGCCTGGACGGGGTCGAGGCCGGCGTTCGGCTCGTCGAAGAACAACAGCGCGCGGTTGGCCAGCAGGCTGCGGGCGATGGCGACGCGCTGCTGCTGCCCGCCGCTCAGCTCGGCGGGGCGCTGCCGCCCCTCGATCCCGGCCAGCAGGCTGCGGGCGAAGCTCTGCAGTTCGGCCTCGGCGCCGCTGCCGTGGTCCGCCGCGGCGGCCAGGTTGCCCTCCACCGTGAGGTCGTCGAAGAGGGCGTAGTTCTGGAAGACGATGCCGCCCGCCGCGACCGGCTCCCGCGCCAGGTCGACGGTGCCGTCGGGCAGGTGGCAGCGGCCCTCCACCTGCCAGCCGGCGCTGCGGTCGAGCAGGCCCGAGAGCAGGCCGAGCAGGGTCGTCTTGCCGCTGCCGCTGGGGCCGAGCAGCAGCAGCACCTCGCCCGGCGCGATGGCGAAGCCGCTGTCCTGCAGCAGCGCCCGCCCGTCGTCCCGGCGGATCGTCAGCCCCTCCATCCGCAGCAGCGGCTCGGCTGCGGCGGTCATGGGAGGGGCTCCAGAGGGGTCAGCACCTCGCCGCTGGGCAGCTCGCCGCCGGCCAGGCGCTGTGCCAGCGGTGCCGGCGCCACCAGGACGAAATGAGGCCCTTCGAGTTGGAGGAAGGCGCGGATGACCAGCGCGGCGACGGGGTGCACGCCCTCCGAGACGCCGAGCCCGAGCAGCACCTCCACCATGCCGCGGGCCTCGTCCAGGCTCTGCTGCTTCAGCGCCGACAGGACGTCGGAGAAACGCGGATCGGCCAGCATGCGCTCCAGCAGGACGAGCAGTTCTTCACGCTCCCCCAGTTCGCGCAGCAGCGCCCGACCGAAGGCCAGCGCCAGGGCCTCGGTCTCCTCGGCGGTGAGGGCGGCGCTCAGGCCTTCGTCGAGCCGCGCCGCCACCAAGGGGTCCTGCAGCGTCCGGTCGAGGGCCAGCGCCAGGCTGCGGCGATCGATCTCGCCGGACACCAGTCGGCCGATGAAGCGTGCCGGCTCGGCGGTGAAGCTCTCGCGCAGGCTCTGCTGCACGTTGTCGAGCAGCACCGGCAGCAGTGTCGGCACGAACTCGGTCAGCAGCTCGTCGCTGTAGTGGGCGAAGGCGGCGCGGGCCGCCAGCCGCGTTTCCGGCGCCCGCCAGGCCGCCTCGATCGCCTCGGAGGCGAGCTGGCGGAAGGCCGGCTCGTAGTCGGTGAGAAAGGCCTCCGACTCGACCAGGGCGGTCAGCGTTCGCCGCCCCTCTCGCAGGAAGCCCTGCAGGTTGCGGCCCAGGGTCCGGCCCAGGGTCTCGCTGCGCAGGTCCCAGAGGGTCTTCACCGCAGCCGTCAGCAGCACCGTCCGCTCCTCGGCGCCGGCGCCGCTGCGGCCGGGATAGAGCAGCAGCCCGAAGCTGCCGTCCGATCGCAGTCCCGCCGTGCCGATGCGCTCCACCGCACCGTCGCCCCGCCAGCGGAAGACCGGCAGGCGCCGCTCCGCCTCGAGCCCCGCGGTGGCGGGAGCGGCGAAGGCGGCCGGCGGGGGGGGCGGCGGACCGATCGCACCGGCCGCCGTCCAGAGGCCCGCGCCGATCCCCAGCGACAGGATCGCCAGGGAAAGGGCGAGATGCAGCGTCCGGGGCATGCGTCAGTCGCCGCCGTGGGCGTCGGAAGCGTGGCGGGAGGCGCTCACGGGGGTGGCAAACCTGCTTGTTTCGACGGCTGCGACGCTATCACGCGGCCCTCGGCCCGCTCAAGCCGGGAGGGCTCAAGGACCGTTTCCGACGACCCCGGCGGCATGCTAGTCTCGGACCGGATCGAGGGGGTGCTTCGGATGTCGCTTCATCGCAGCGGAGAAGGAAAGCGGCCGGGCGCGGGGGTTCTGGCTACCGTCGGGCTGGCGCTGCTGCTCTTGCCGGCTCTGCCCGACGGCGCTCGCGCGCAGGACTCCCCCCTGTTGCGCCCCGCCGCCCTGTTGCGCCCCGCCGCCGAGGCGCCGATCGTCGATCCGGCGACGGTCGCACGGCGGGTGGGGGAGGCCTGCGTCTTCGGTGCTGCCGCCGGTGCCGCCGGCGCGCTCGTCGCCGGGGCTCCGGTCGCCGCCAGCGGGCTGGCCGCACCCAGCGTTTTCAGCATCGCCCTGGGCGCTGCGGCCGTGGGCTGCACCGTCGGCTTCGTCGGCGCCACCGCCGCGAGCGGCTTCAGCGTCTTCTGGGAGCGGCGGGTAGCGCCCGAGCTTGCGCCGGGATCGCGGCCGGGCAACGACGCCGCGCCGGAGATCCGGGCCTCCGACGACGGTCGCGGCTGGTCGATCCTGCGCACCGGACTGCAGCCGGCGCGCGACCTCTTCCAACGCCGCAGCGGGGAGTGACGGCGCGATGCAACTCCTGTTCCTCGCCACGGCCTTCACCGGCTATTTCCTCGTGGAACTCTTCTACGAGACCATCGCGGAAACCTCGGCCGACTACTACTACAGCGACTTCGCCGCGCTGTTCTGGGGGCTGCCGCAGACTTCGCCGGAGGAGTTGACCCTGCGGGCCGCGACCGGGCCCGAGATCGAGTATCTGCGGCAGATCTGCAGCATGCCCTTCCTCTGATCGGCCGCCACGATGCCGGGCCAGCGGGAGACAGGGGGAGGCCGCTTTCGGGGTCTGGGGGCCGCGCTCTGCCTGACGGCACTGCTGGCGCTGCCCGGTGACGCCCTCGGGCGCTCTCTGGCCCTCGAGGCGGCGGAGTTGGCCGACCTGGTGGCGGAGGAGGCGGAAGAGGCGGTCGCGGCGCTGCGGCACGGCGATCCGCTGGAGCCGGTCAATCGTTTCACCTACGCCTTCAACCTGCTGATCGAGGATGTCGCCCTCGATCCCTTCTATCGCCTCTACGTTCGCGTGCTGCCGGAGCCGGTGCAGCAAGGCGCCTACAACGTCTTCCAGAACCTGCAGGAGCCGGTAGTGGCCGCCAGCTGGGGACTGGAAGGGGAACTGGGCAACGCCGGCCGCGCCGGACTGCGCTTCGCCGTCAACTCTACCGCCGGTGTGCTGGGCTTGATGGACGTGGCGCGGCATTTCCGCCTCGAGCGCCGCAAGACCGACCTGAGCGCTACGCTCTGCCGCTACGGTGTACCCAGCGGACCCTATCTCGTGCTCCCCGTGCTCGGCCCTTCGAGCGGACGGGACCTGGTCGGGCGGGTGGCGACCAACCTGACCATCTACGCGGCCCTAGGCCCGTTGTTCTATCCCTACTACTCGGGCAAGCTGCTTACCGAGTATGTCGAGGAGCGGCCGGAGATGGACATGGCGCTGGCCGGGGCCGTCGACGGCTATATCCGAAACCGGGCCATCTTCCGGCAGCGCGAGGCCGAACGCTGCCGCGAGGAGACCCCGGAGGCGGCGGACTACCGCTTGCTCGGTTCCGACGAGGAGGGGCCGGAGGCCGGCGACGCCGCGAACTGAGCGGCAGGGGAGGGGAAGGGCATGGCGCGACCCGGCTTCGACCGGAAGAAGTTCTCGCGCTTCGATCTGCGTGCGTTGATCGCCCGCTGGCTCTTCGCGACCTTTCTCGTCTTCGCCGTCTACAATCCCAGCGGTACCTCGCTGTTCCATTGGGTGCGCAGCTCCTTCGCCGAGGCCTGGATGCTGCAGATCCCCGTGACCATCCTGCTGGCGATCTTCTACTTCCTGCTCCTGCGGGCCACGCTCCTGTCGCTGCGGGTGGTCGGCATCGGCATCGTCGTCGCGATTCTGGGCAGCCTGGTCTGGGTGCTCTCCGACCTCGGCGTGGTCGACCTGCAGCGGCGCGTCGAACTGGAGCTGTCGATCCTGCTGCTGTTGAGCGGTCTGCTGACGGCCGGGGTATCCAGCATGCACGTGCTCACGCGGCTGTCCGGCCAGGCGAACATCGACGATATTGCAGAGCCGTGAAATTCTTCCGCCGCGCGCATGATTTTTGAGGAGAATGCGATCATTCCTGTTTAGGGTCGGGCAGTCGGCACGGGGGAGCCGTGGCCGGTCGATCGAGGGCGAAGACGGAGGGGATGACGATGCGAAAGCTGTTGCTCGTTTCGGCGCTGGCAATGCCGCTGGCGATGGCGGCCGAGGTCCGGGCGGAGGAAGCGGCCTCGCCGCGCCTGCAGGCCCAGGTCCATCCGGCCCAGGTGCAGTTGGACATGCCGATCGAGCGCCGCATCGACGGCTACCGCATGCTGGCGATCACGGCCGGCGCCATCGGCGGCGCCGTCGTCACGAACATGGTGATCGGGAGCGTGGTCGCGCCTGCGGTGATGGGCGGTGCGGTCGGCGCCATCGAGGGCATGGGCGGCGCCTTCATGGTGGCCCGCGGTGCGGCCGCGGTGGCCGGCGGTGTTGCCGGCGGCTATTTCGCGGACTGGCTCTACCGCCACTAGGGCAGGTCGCGATCGGATGGAATCACCCGGTGGCGTGAACCGGGCCCTATCCTAAGAGAAGTCGACGGGGGCTCAGCGGCGCGGCGCGGGGAGCAGCGGCATCACGTCGGTGCCGTTGACCTCCAGCCGCCCGTCGCTCGTCGCCGTGACCTCGTAGCGCCGGGCGCCCGTCGGGCGTGCCGGGTCCAGCGGGATGCCGAGCCCCTGGACCAGGGTCAGTAGCTGGACGAGGCGCTGCGCCTGGGGCTCGCCGCGCAGCTGCTCGAGCAGCTGCGGCAGGCCCTCGATCTCGAAGCGCATTTGGCCGAAGAGGCCCAGCGCCGCCTGCGCGCTGGGGTTCAGCATGGCGTCGCCCTCCAGGCGCAGCAGCGTCGAGTCCCAGCGCAGGCCGGTCAGCCGCAGCTCCACCTCGGCGCGCTGCAGCAGGCGCCAGAGGTCCGGCAGCCCCAGGCCGGCGGCGTAGCGGGGTCCCGCCGTCGCGGCCACCAGCGAGAGCTGCCGCAGTAGCGCGTCGAGCTCGGCGTTGGGCAGGCCCAGGATCTCCAGTTCCAGCACGAGGTTGCGCGGCAGCAGGCCGCCGGTCAGCGGCGGCAGGGGCGTCATTCGCAGATCCGCCAGGACGGCGCGCAGTACGATCGCGCTGCGCGCGCCGCGCAGTCCGTCGAGGGCCAGCGCCGCCTCGCCCTCCGCGAGCGCCAGACTCTGGACGCCCGCTTCGAGCCCCAGGCCGGAGAGATCGAGGCTCACGGCCCCGGCGTCGAAGAGTGGGCTGGAAAAGGAGAAGAGCGGTGGCGCCGTGCCGTCCGCGTCGCCCAGGGCGGCGACCGCTTCGGCGTAGGCCGCCAGTTCCAGGCCGTCGAGCGCCGCGTCCAGCCGCATCGCCTCGAGGCCGATCCGGCCGCCGCCGCCCGTGAAGACCAGATCCCGCAGGTGGCCGGAGCCGCTGCTGTCGAAGAGGCCGGCGTCCTGGGCTTCCGCCGCGTCGCGGGGCTGGCTCTCGCCCGCGAGGCCCAGCTCGCCGATCGTCAGGGCGGCCTCTTCCGGCAGTGCGAGCGCGAGGCCGCCGAGCAGGGCCTCGAAGGTCAGGAAGCTGCCGGTCTCCGGGGCGTAGAGGCCCTGGCCGCTCTGCCGCTCGAGCGTCAGGGCGGCCTCCGCCTCCGGCCGTTCGGTGACCGGATGGAGGGCGATGCTCGAGGGCAGGCGCCAGGAGAGGCCGAGCAGCCCGTCCGGGCGGGGCGAGAGCAGCAGGTCGGCTGCATCGAACAGCAGGTCGCCACGCTCCTCGGCCAGCACGAGCCGACCCCCCGGCAGCAGGATGCGGCGACCCTCCGCCTCCGGCTCGACGGCGAGGGCGCTGTCGAGTTCCAGCGTCTCCACCCGCTCGTCGCGCAGCAGCCGCTGCTCGAGCCAGGCCCGCGCCGCGGCGCCCAGCGCAGCGTCGCTCTCCGGCAGACCGGTCTCCTGCGCCGTGGCCTGCGCCATGGCCTGCAGCGGCAGCGAGACGAGGAGCGCGGCGGCGAGGAGCGGGCGGCGGAAGGTCTTCGAAGGCTTGGACAAGTGGGGCTCCCGGTCGACGGCGAAGAGGGCCGACCATGTCACAGCTCGCCGCCCGCCGCCAGCCGCCGGCCGGGCGCAGGGGGCGCTGCGAGAGGCTGGCTTCCGCACCGCGGCATGGCTATAGTCCGGCGAGGCGAGACGGGATGGACCGGGGAACGGGGATGCGCAGTTTGATCCTGACCATTTTTCTGGTCGCGGTGGTGGCCTTCGTGCTGACCGACCCGCGCTGGACCGGCCGTTTGGCGACCCCGATCTCGGTGCCCTGGGAGAGCAGCGGACTGATGACGCCGGCCGGCTACGGCACCAGCGAGGTGCCGCGGACGACGCGGCTCGGGCCGGAGGAGCGCTGTGCCTATGCCGGCCGCTGGCTGAGCGAGCGCCAGGAGCGCGGCGCGCTGATGCGGCAGTCCGAGCTGGCGGCCTTCGAGCGGGTGATGGAGGGCTGCCTCCGCTGAGGTCTCAGCGGCGGACGTTCTGGATCAGCAGCAGGGCCACCAGGAAGGCCCAGAAGTTCAGCAGGGCCAGCAGCCAGTACAGCAGGCAGATCAGGTAGACGGTGGCATAGGCCGCCCAGACCAGGATCAGCAGGTTGCGTGCGCCGTTGGCGAGCGCGGCCGGTCCGCGCTCGACCAGCAGCGGCAGTACCAGCAGGGTGATCACGGCGGGCAGCAGCATCGGCTGCAGGCCGCCCAGTTCGTCGTGCGGCAGCAGGACCTCGCCGAGCGGATAGTTGAGCGGGTTGACCCGCTCCAGTAGGAAACGCTCCAGGGAGATCGCCCAGAAGCCGCGGTCGTCGAAGATGCCGGCCAGGGTCAGGCTTCCCGGCGGCAGGTTCTGGGCGAGCAGAAAGGCGCCGATCACCACGCCCAGCACCAGGGCGGCGGTCTCGATCAGCGGCGTGATCGGCAGCCGCGCTTCCTGCGCCAGGTTGATGAGCCGGCTGCCCGCGGCCAGCGGCACGAAGGGGATCGCCAGCACCAGCGCGGCGTGGAAGATCGCCAGCAGCAGCAGCGAGAGCAGCAGGTCGAGGCTCACCATCGCCGTGCGTCCCGCGCGGACCGGGTGGTCACAGCGCGCAGCCCGGGCCGTCGTCGCGGCGCACGGCGGGGTCCGGCGTGAAGCAGCTGGCCGGCTGGTAGTAGGCCGGCTGCGCCGTCCGGCGGTCGAAGATCCCGAAGTCGGCCGAGGCGATCTTCAGGGCCCCCCAGACGCCGAAGGCGGCCAGACCGACCAGCAGCATGTTCCGCAGGAAGAAGCGCGCGCGATAGAGCAGGAACAGCACGGCCAGCGCCAGCGGTAACACGACGAAGAGCGCGACGAAGACGGTTTCGACCATGGCCTGTCCCGGGTGGGCTCGTTGCGCTCTCGCGCCCGGCCGCATCGGCGATTGCGGGCACCTGCGCCACCTCCTAGGATAGCCTCTGTGGGCGTAGGCGCAAGACGGGGGATGGGATGGAGCCGCTGCTCCTGGCGACTATTCTGGTCGGTGTCCTGGCGACCAAGATAACGGTGGAGATCACCGCACAGCCGCTGTCCGACAATCTCCAGATGCTCCTCACCAACCGGTTCTGGACGCTGGAGCCGGATCGTGCCGCCGACCAGGAACTCCTGGCCGTGGTCAACGCCATGCTGCCCCCGGTCGAGGTGCTGGAGGAACTCTGCGCCGTACCGATGCCCTTTTGAGGCATCGCGGCGGCCCAGCGGGAGGAAACGAGATGCGCCGAGCCTTGCTGGCCTGCCTCCTAGCCGGAGGGCTGCTGCTGCCTGTCGCTGCCGCCGCACAGGACGCCGAGGCGGAGGCCCCGGCAGAGGCCCCGGCGGAGACCGGGGTCGCGCCCGGCGCGCCGCCGGGCCAGCATGCCCACACTTCTCCTTCGCCGGCCCCCGCCGATCGCGGCGGCGAGGATATGCGCATGATGACGGTCGCCATGGGCGCCATGGCCGGCTACATGCTGATCGCCATGCCGGTGACCCTGCCGGCCATCGCCGCCGGGGCCGTCGGTGGCCTGGCCGCGCGCTACTGGTACGATCGCCGCCCGGTGGCCGAATAGGCGCCTCTCGATAAGCGGCGCCTGGCTCACCCCGGAGAAAGGTCCGGCCGGCGCGCAGGACGCGACCCGTCGGCGCCGATCCGAAAGGTCCCGAAAGCGCAACGCCCGGCCGCGAGGGCCGGGCGTTCCTGCGTTCCGCCGAGGCGGAACGCACCGTCGGAATCGGGTCGAAGCGACCCGATCGGATCGCGCTCTAGTTTCCGTAGAGCCAGTTGCCGATGAAGCCGCCGGCGACGGCGCCGGCCGCTGCCACGGCGGTGCGCGCGGCGTTCACCACGATCACGTTGCCTCCCGCCATCGCGCCGCCGCTGGCCATGCCGGCCGTCAGCCAAGGCGTGATCAGGCCGCCCGTCGCGGCGTTCGCCACGATCACGCCACCCACGGCGCCGGCGCCGATGGCCAGCACGCGATAGCCGTCGATCCGAAGCTCTTCCGCCGGAACCGGCACGCTCTGAGCCGTCTGAGCCTGCGCGGCCGCCGGAACGACGAGCAGGAACAAGGCCACAAGCAGAGTACGCATTTCTCGGTCACCCCCATCCGTTGTTGAGAATCCCCAGCCGAGTTGACTGCTCTGAAGAGCGCCGAGCGCACTCGAACGACCTCCTTCGCGCCCCGCTGGCCTGCGGCGGTCCGCCAACTCCCGGCTCATCGGAGCCGGCTCGACGACGATACTGCATAAATCGTAGCTAAGGAAGCGCCCGCCTGTGCGGGCGAGGTTCAATCCGGGCCGGGAAGGTGCTATTGCTGTGACGATGGTGGACGGGCGGTGGACGGCCGGTTGATGGGCCGGCCGGTCCGGTGCCGCCCGCAAGACGGAGGTGGGTTTGGAGACGTCCAACGGTGGGGAGGCGCGGCGGCGCTTTCGGGGCTTCGTGCATATGGCGGCGAAGGAGCGGCGCTACCTCTCGCGCGCCGAGGAACGTCGCCTGCTCGAGGAGGGTGTCGCGCGCTTCGGCCTGGAAGCCGACGAGGCGCGCGGCATCCTGCTGAGCGTCGTCGACGAGCACGACTTCGTGCTGGAGCGGGAGCTGGACCGCCGCATCGCCACGGTGGTGGAGCGCGACGCCGGCCGTAGCCGCCGCCTCGACCGCAAGCGTTTCGACGAGGCGGCCGAACTCTATGTGAAGATGAGCGACGGGGCGGTATCGCACGAGCAGGCGCGGCGCAACGTCAAGCGGGTGATGGAGCAGCGCGACATCCGGCCGGCCCGCAGCGGCCTGCTGGCATCGCGCCGCTGGTTCCGCCGCGTCGGTTCGGCCGAGCGCGGGCGGATCGAGGCGGTCGAGGCCTGAGGCTCGGGCGGCGGGGTTCGCGGGCGTCCCGGGGCACCGGGGCGCCGCGAGAAGCGGGGGTTCTGATGAAGCGTTCGAGGTTGCTCGCCGGCGGTGTCGCCCTGGCCCTGGTGTCGGGGGGCGTGGCGGCTGCGTCGCAGGAGCGCTCGGCACGGCCCGAGATCTGGGAGCCGCGGCCGCAGCTCGCCGAGCCGCAGCGCCGTTCGGGCGCCGATCGCCTGCTCGAGGGAATCGCTGCGGAAGCGCAGTACTCCGGCGCCCGCCTCGGACGCATCCTCTCGGCCAGCCGTGACGGTGTGCTGGACCTCTTCCGGGCGGGTGGGGAACTGCTGCCGCGCGAGGCGCAGCCGCGAAGTGCCGCGCCGACGGTCGAGCGGCCGGCGGCGGCCGCGCCCCTCGGGCCGCCGCGGCGCGGGCCTGACGAGGCGGAGCTGAGCGGCATGCTGGAGCAGCTCTACGCCCTGCACAGCCCGCCCATTGCCGATCTCGGCGACCGGCCCGTGCCGCCGCTTCCCGGCGCCGGCCAGCGGCTGGGCCGCAGCGCCGAGGCGGGCGACGGCAGTGCGAGCGGGGCACGGCGGCTGCTCGATCGCCTGGAAGCGCGCGGCGACATCGCCGGGCGGCCGACCGAGCAGCGGACCCGCTTCACCGCGGTGCTGCCGCCGGCCGGCCTGGAGAGCCGCTTCGACTCCTGGAACGGCGGCGCCGTGGCGGCGATCGCCGAGGAGAGCGAGGTGGAGGAGATTTCCGGCTTCGCCTCGGCCTGTGTCGACCGGCAGAACGGGGATGCCGACCCGCTGCACCTGATGCGGCTCCGCGGCGCGGAAGGCGCGGCCGAGTCGGCGGTCACCGAACGTGCGGGTGCCGGTGCCGTGGAGCGCCCCCAGTACGCCGCGGTGCATCTGGCCGCCATCGTCTCCGACGAACCCCGCCGCCTGTCGGACGGCAGCATCTTCATGCCGAAGCTGACCCAGCGCCTGCTGGGTGTGCGGACGGTACTGGCCTGCGTCGACGATCTGCCGAAGGTCGATCAGCTGATCGGCCATGTCATCGCCAATCCCAATGCCAGCGGGCTGGTGCAGGCCGGCCAGACCGGGCGTATTCGGCCTGGTCCGAACGGCCTGCCGGAGCTGGGGATGCGGGTTCGGGCGGGGCAGCCCCTGGCGGTGCTGGAGCCGAACATCACCACGGTCGACCGCGGCCAGCTGGAGAGCCAGCTGGCGGAGCTGCGCAGCGACATTATCCGCTCGGAGCTGGAGCTGGCGCGCATGCGGGACTTCCCGATCGTGCCTTTCCGCACCGGCCGGATGCTCGCGCTGCGGCTGGAGCTCGACGGCCTGCGCCGGCAGCGTGACGCTCTGATCGCCGGCATCGACAACCACGAGGTCCTGCTGAGCCCGATGGACGGCGTGGTGGCCCAGGCCGACACGGTCGCCGGCCAGCTCGCCCAGGCCGGCGACACGCTCTGGAAGATCGTCGATCCGCAGCGCATGCGCATCGAGGCCATCTCCTATGATGACGTGCCGACGCGCGACATCCGCGGCGCCTGGGCGACCACCTCCGACAACACGGTGATGCGGCTCGCCTTCGTCGGCCGCGGCCTCACCCTGACGAACCAGGGCATCCCGCTGCACTTCGAGATCCGCGACCACAGCGATGGACTGGGCGTGGGGACCCCCGTCGCCGTCTACGTCGACGGCGGCGGCGGCGAGCGCGCGGTGGTGCTGCCCAAGGGATCGCTGGTGCGCGACGATGCCGGCCGCACGGTCGTCTGGGAGCATGTCGACGGCGAACGCTTCGTCGCGCGGCCGGTGCTGGCCGAGCCGCTGAACGGCCATCAGGTGCTGGTGCGCGAGGGCATTCAGGAGAACGCCCGCATCGTCCATATCGGCGCGCCGCACTTCGCCCAGATCCGCTGATCCGCCTCTTGCGCCGCGGCCGCCGCAAGGCGCAGGATGAAGTCCCGTCCATCAGCAGAAAGGAGGTGATCCAGTGTCTATCTCGATCGTGCCGCGCGAGCGGAAGCAGGTGACCTGGGTCTCCGCCTCTCGTGGAGCCCGCGCCCGCTGAGGCGCAGCACCTGTCCGATCGGGCCGCGGCCCGGTTAGGGAAGGGGCCGTCCCGCCAGGGACGGCCCCTTCTGCTTCTGGCGACTCGCCCCTGTCATTCCGGTTCCCCCGGGAACTGCCGCGCGTCTTCCGGGATGATCACGCCCGGCAGCCTCTGCGCCGTCCAGATGTGTACGGCCGTACCGAGATCGAGCGGCGCATCGAGCGAGCCGCCCTTGACGGTCAGGGTCTCCGTGGCTCCCTCGGGTTCGTGCCAGACCCTTGTCCCGCACGCGGGGCAGAAGGCGCAGTGCAGCTGGCCTCCGCTGTCGGTGCCGCGCGACCAGCTCTTCCAGGCTCCGCGCGTCACCCGGAAGTCCTCCCGGCGCACCTCCAGCGACAGGCCGAAGGCGGAGGCCGACTGCTTGCGGCATTCGCGGCAGTGACAGACGTAGAGGGCCAGCGGCTCGCCCGCGATGGCGTAGCGCAGCGCGCCGCACTGGCAGCCGCCGGTCAGCGGCCCGCTCATGGCGCCCTCGGGTCGGCGATCTCGTCGTAGCCGCGGTTCAGGAACTGGATCAGGCAGAGGCCATGGCCGAAGGGATCGGCGAGCTGGACGATGCGGCCCCAGGCCTCGGTGCGCGGCGCGCCTTCGCGGACCGCTCCGGCGGCTTCGGCGCGTGCCAGGGCGGCGTCGAGGTCTTCCACCACGAAGTCGAGATGCACCGGCGTCCAGTGGCGATCGTAGTCGCGCGACCGGTCGCTGCCTTCCGCCGCCCGGCTGCCCGCGGGCTTGGCCAGCAGGTAGAGCGGCGCGGACAGGCCGAGCAGCTCCACGACGGCCTCGCCGAAGCGGCGCCCCGGCTCCAGCCCGAAGGCCTCGCGATAGAAGGCGAGGCCGCGCTCCAGGTCGTCGACGTCGATGTTGACCAGCAGCTCGGGTTTTCCGCTCACGGTCCTGGCCCCTTCGTTCCCTGATTGTTCCGATCCTAGTTCCGAGGCTTCCCCGGCCGCAAGCGCGGCGGCGCTCACCCCGGTTGACAGCCCGCAGTCTTATATAAGACTGTTCGGCTTCACCCATCCGATCGAGCGGGCCACGCAGAAGGGCCCGACGAACCCCAGGGAGGAACCAACCATGCAGAAGAAGACCTCGACGGCGCTGGCCGTCGGCGTGCTGTCGCTGTCGCTCGCGGCCTTCGCCGCGCAGGGCACGGCGGTCGCGGAGTATCCGGAACAGCCGATCTCCTACATCATCTCCTTCAACCCCGGCGGCGAATCCGACGTCACCGCCCGCTTCCAGGAGCCGCATCTGGAGGAGATGCTGGGCGTCGACATCGTCGTCACCCACCGGCCTGGCGGCGGCGGCGCCGTCGCCTGGAGCGATTTCCAGCGCAACGCCGATCCCGACGGCTACAGCGTCATCGGCGTGAACCTGCCGCACATCGTCGCCCAGCCGATCCTGCGCGAGGACGCCGGCTACGACACCTTCGACTGGGAGCTGGTCACCTGGTTCCACTTCACCCCGAGCGCGCTGCTGGTCCGCCAGGACAGCCCCTTCGAGACGCTCGAGGACCTGGTGGACTATGCGCGCGAGAACCCGCAGGTGGTGACGATCGGCGGCAGCGGCACCTTCAGCGCCAACCACCTGGAATCGCTGCGGCTGGAGAAGGAGGCCGACGTCAACCTCACCTACATCCCCTTCACCGGCACCGGCCCGCTGCCGGCCGCCCTGCTGGGCCGCCACGTCTCGGCGCTGATGAGCTACACCGTGCTGGGCCTGCAGATGCCCGACGAGGTTCGGGTCCTGGCCGTCGCGGCCGACGAGCGGGTCTCGACCCTGCCGGACGTGCCGACCTTCCGCGAGCTGGGCTACGACATCGTCGGCGGCGCCTATCGCGGCGTCGCGGTGCCCAAGGGCACGCCGCAGGCGGTGATCGACCGCCTGGCCGAAGCCTTCGGCGAGGCCAACGAGTTGATCCGCGACCGGCAGGAGCCGATCGGTTTCGTCATGACCCACCACACCGGCCAGGATGCGATCGACCTGGTGCAGTCCATGCTCGAGGCCTACGGCGACGTCATCGAAGCCGAGATGGGCAACTGAGGCGGCGGCCGGGCGGCGGAGCGACCCATGGACCTCTTCCTGCAGGCTTTGGTCTCGATCCTGCAGCCGGAGATGCTGGCGATCATCTTCGTCGGCGTCACGGCGGGGCTCTTCGTCGGTGCGCTGCCCGGCCTCACCGCCACCATGGCGTTGGCGGTGCTGCTGCCCTTCACCTTCACCCTCAGCGCGCTGGAGGGCCTCGTCGCCCTCGGCGCGGTCTACATGGGGACGATCTACGGCGGCTCCTTCGCCGCCATCCTGGTCAACACGCCGGGGACGCCCTCCTCGATCGCCACCACCTTCGACGGCTATCCCATGGCCAAGCAGGGCCGGGCCTACGAGGCGATCTGCGCGGCCACCGTGGCCTCGGTGATCGGCGGCCTGATCGGCGTCGCCGCGCTGCTGCTGCTGGCGCCGCCGCTGGCCCGGCTCGCCCTCTACTTCGGCCCGGCCGAGATGTTCTGGGTGGCGATCCTGGGCCTGACCCTTATCGCGGCCCTCTCCGAGGGCTCCTTGCTCAAGGGCCTGCTCGGCGGCTGCATCGGCATGATCCTCGGCACCATCGGCGTCTCGCCGGTGGGCGGGGAGACGCGCTTCACCTTCGGCGTGCCGGCGCTGCAGGGCGGGGTCGAGCTGATCGTCGCCCTGATCGGTCTCTTCGTCGTCCCGGAACTGCTGCTGATGGCCGCGCGCGGCCGCGGGGCGCTCGGCGCGGTGACTATGAAGGCCGGACGGCGCGAGGCGGTGACGATCTTCCTGAGCACCGCCCGCACGGTCCTGGCCAAGCCGGTCAACCTGATCCGCTCCGCGGTCATCGGCCAGATCGTCGCCATCATCCCCGGCGCCGGCGGTTCCATCGCCTCGCTGGTGTCCTACGACGCGGCGCGGCGCGGCTCGAAGAAGCCCGAGACCTTCGGCAAGGGCAATGTCGAGGGGCTGGTCGCCTCCGAGACCAGCAACAACGTCATGGTCGCCGGCAGCATGGTGCCGCTGCTGACCCTGGGTATTCCCGGGGCGCCGCCCGACGCCATCATCCTCGGCGTGATGATGCTGCACGGGCTGCGCCCGGGCTTCGAGCTCTTCAGCGTCAGCGGCGTGCTGACCAACGGCTTCATCCTCTCCATGGGTATCGCCGCGCTGATGATGCTGCCGGTGGGCCTGCTCGGCGGGCGGCTGATCTACCGCATCGTCGTGCGCACGCCCTACTATTTCCTGGTGCCCAGCATTGCCCTGGTGACCGTGCTCGGCACCTACGCGCTGCGCAACTCCATGCTCGACGTGCTGATCATGCTGGGGCTCGGCGTCTTCGGCTATCTGCTGCGGGCCATCGGCATCCCCTCGGCGCCGATCGTGCTGGGGCTGATCCTCGGCGCCATCGCCGAGATGGGCTACGTGCAGTCGGTGCTCGGCGGCATGGCCTATGCTGTGCCGCAGCTGCGGCTGGTGGAGAACACCCTGTCGCAGATCCTGATCGTCCTGGTCGTCCTGGCGGTCTGCGGGCCGCTCTGGCTGGGCCTGCGTCAGCGTCTGCGGGCCCGACGCGCCGCAGCGGCGGGAGCGGCCGAGGCGCGGGGGAACGGCGAATGATCCTGCGCGTCAACACCGACCTGGCAGCGGGCCTCTTCGGCCTGGTCTTCACCGCCGGCTTCTGGTTCTCCATGGGGCGGCTGTCGAACCTCAGCTCGGTCTTTCCCGAAACCATCCTGGCGCTGACCGGCGTCATCTCCGTGGCGCTGCTGGTCAAGGGGCTGCTGCGGCCGGAGACGCGCGCCGTCTTCGACGAGGGCGACCGGGTTCGGCTGGTCGTGACCACCGCGATCCTCTTCGCCTGGTGGTGGCTGATCGGCTTCCTGGGCTTCTTCGTCGCCAGCGTCCTCGTCTTCCTGCTGCTGGTCTGGTACCTGGCGATCGTGCAGCGGCAGGTGGGGCTGCGGCAGCTCGCCTTCTGGGCGGTGGTGGTGCTGGCAGAGGTCTCCTTCTTCTATCTCGTCTTCAGCAAGCTGCTCTACATCCGCCCGCCGCGCGGGCTCTTCTTCTGACCGCCAACCGGAGTACCCGATGACCTACAGAATCGCGCTGATCCCCGGCGACGGGATCGGCCAGGAAGTGATCCCCGAAGGTGTCCGCGTGCTGGAAGCCCTGGCCGGCGACTTCGGCTTCGGCCTCGAGTTCGAGAGCTTTCCCTACTCCTGCCAACACTACCTGGACCACGGCGCCATGATGCCGCCGGACGGGATCGAGCAGCTGAGCCGCTTCGACGCCGTCTTCCTCGGCGCGGTCGGCGCCCCCGGGGTGCCGGACCACGTTTCGCTCTGGGGCCTGCTGGTGCCGATCCGGCGCGATTTCGACCAGTACGTCAACCTGCGCCCGGTGCGGCTGCTGCCCGGCGTCCGCTCGCCGCTGGCCGGCCGCGAGCCCGGCGACATCGACTTCCTGGTGGTGCGCGAGAACACCGAGGGCGAGTACTCCACCGTCGGCGGGCGCCTCTTCGAGGGCACCGAGCGCGAGGTGGTGCTGCAGCAGTCGGCCTTCACCCGCCACGGCGTCGACCGCATCCTGCGCTACGCCTTCGAGGCGGCCAAGGCGCGCCGCGGCAAGCTGGCCTCGGCGACCAAGTCCAACGGCATCATCCACACCATGCCCTACTGGGACGAGCGGGTCGCCGCCATGGCGAAGAGCTACCCTGAGGTGGAGGTCAGCCAGTACCACATCGACATCATGACGGCGCACTTCGTGCAGCACCCCGACTGGTTCGACGTGGTGGTGGGCTCCAACCTCTTCGGCGACATCCTCTCCGATCTGGGACCGGCCTGCGCCGGCGGCATCGGCATCGCCCCCTCGGCCAACCTCAATCCCGAGAAGCGCTTCCCCTCGATGTTCGAGCCGGTGCACGGCTCCGCCCCCGACATCGCCGGCAAGGGCGTCGCCAACCCGATCGCCACGCTCTGGACCGCGCAGATGATGCTCGACTTCCTCGGCGAGACCAAGGCGGCCGCGGCGCTGATGGGCGCCATCGAGCGGGTCTGCGGCGAGGGCAGGGCGCTGACCCGCGACCTCGGCGGCAGCGCCTCCACGGTGGAGGCGACCGACGCGGTGCTGGCGCAGCTCTAGGCGGGGTTCCCATGCGCATCGTCCGGATCCAGGAGGCCACGGCCTCCATCGCCTCCGACATCCGCAACGCCTACATCGACTTCTCGAAGATGGACGTGTCGGTGGTGAAGCTCACCACCGACGTCGTCCGCGACGGCAAGCCGGTGGTCGGCTACGGCTTCAACTCCAACGGCCGCTACGCCCAGGGCGGCATCCTGCGCGAGCGCATCCTGCCGCGGCTGCAGGACCTGCCGGCCGCGGCGCTCTACGACGAGGCCCTGGACAACCTGGCCCCCTTCAAGGCCTGGGAGCTGATGCTGCGCAACGAGAAGCCGGGCGGCCACGGCGAACGCTCGGTGGCGGTCGGCGTGGTCGACATGGCGCTCTGGGACATCGTCGCCAAGATCGAGGAGAAGCCGCTGCATCGCCTGCTGGCGGAGCGCTACGCCGACGGCACCTGCGACGACAGCGTCTTCGTCTATGCCGCCGGCGGCTACTACTACCCGGAGAAGGGGCTGCCGGCGCTGCGCGAGGAGATGATGGGCTACCTCGCGCTGGGCTACGACACGGTGAAGATGAAGATCGGCGGCGCCCCGCTACAGGAGGACCTGGCACGCATCGAGGCGGTGCTGCAGGTACTGGGCGGCGAGGGCGGGAAGCTGGCGGTCGACGCCAACGGCCGCTTCGACCTGGAGACGGCGATCGCCTATGCCAAGGCGCTCGCCCCCTACGGCCTGCGCTGGTACGAGGAGGCCGGCGACCCGCTGGACTTCGCGCTGCAGGCGGCGCTGGCCGAGTACTATCCCGGCCCCATGGCGACCGGCGAGAACCTCTTCTCCCACCAGGACGCCCGCAACCTGCTGCGCTACGCCGGGCTGCGGCCCGACCGCGACGTGCTGCAGTTCGACCCGGCGCTGTCCTACGGCCTGGTGGAATACCTGCGCACCCTGGAGGTGCTGGGCCGGGCCGGCTGGTCGCCGCGCCGCTGCATCCCGCACGGCGGCCACCAGTTCGCGCTCTCCATCGCCGCCGGCCTGGGGCTGGGCGGCAACGAGTCCTACCCCGGCATCTTCGCGCCCTTCGGCGGCTTCGCCGACGCCGTGCCGGTGGAGGAGGGGCGGGTGCGGCTGCCGGAGATTCCCGGCATCGGCTTCGAGGCCAAGGCGGAACTGATGAAGCTCTACGACAGCCTCTTCGAGTGAGCCCCGGCATGGCGCAGAAACGTGAGGCCGCGCCCACGCGCTACCGGCCCCTCTATCTGCAGGTCAAGGCCGGCCTGGTGCACAAGCTGCTCTCCGGCGAGTGGCCGCCGGGCAAGCTGCTGCCCAGCGAGTCGCGGCTGGCGGCGCAGCTGGGCGTGAGCCAGGGCACTGTGCGCAGTGCCCTGACGGCCATGGAGGAAGAGAACCTGATCGTCCGGCGCCAGGGCGTCGGCACCTTCGTCGCCCAGTACAGCGAGGAGAACGCGCTGCTGCGCTTCTTCCGCGTAGCCGACGACGCCGGCCGCCGGTCCCGGCCGCAGAGCCGAGTGCTGCGCCACGAGGAGGCCGTGATCCTGCCGGAGGTGGCGTCGGCCCTGGAGCTGCCGGCGCGGGAGCCGCTGCAGGTGACCCTGCGGCTGCGCAGCCTGGACGGCCGGCCGGTCCTGCTCGACCGCATCCACGTCCAGGCGAGCCGCTTTCCCGGCCTGGGCGCCGCTCCGGCGGAGGAGGTGACGGACCAACGCTACGTGCTCTACCAGCGCCGCTATGGCGTCACCGTGGTACGCACCCGCGAGCAGCTCCGCGCCGTGCTGCCCGACCCGCTCGACCAGGAGCACCTGGGCGTCGCGCCCGGCACACCGCTGCTGCAGATCCGCCGCACCGCCTACGACCTGGAGGGCCGCCCGACCGAGCTGCGCGTCAGCCACTGCCACACCGCGGAGGTGCACTACGAGGCAGCGCTGGAGTAGCCCTGGAGTTCGATGCGGATCTATTGAATAATCAATCGGCGATCATTGAGAAAGGAAGCAGGCCATGACCCCGCCGGCCCCTGCGTTCGACATCATCGACGGCAAGGCGGTGAAGAGCCTCGTGGAAGCCGAGGCGATTCGCGGCGCCGTGGTCCGCGGACAGCCGGGCGGCTGGGCCGTGGTGGTGCGGCTCGGCAGTGGCGAGCGGGCGGTGGCGGCGCAGCGCAGCCGCCGGCCGCGGCTTTGGCGCAACCTGAACACGGCCGCGGCCTACGTCCGCGACGAGCTCGGACTGTCGCGCTTCGAAGTGGACGCCGCCGGCCACGATCCGGAGGCCGTCGCCCGCAAGCGGCCCGACCAGGCCGAGCGCCTGCGCCGGCAGCACGAGGCGGCGGCCCACGACGCCTGGTTCCGGGCCGAGGTGCAGAGGACGCTCGACGCGCTCGACGAAGGAAGCCTGGGTCTGGTCTCGGAGGAGGAGCACGAGCGTCGCTGGCAGAGCAAGCGGGCGGCCCTGCTGGCCGGTAGCGGCCGGGGGCGATGACGCGGCTCCTCTGGTCGGAGGATGCCGAGGCCGACCTCGAGGCCATCACCGACTTCATCGCGCGCGACGACGTGGCGGCGGCGATCCGGATGCGCGAGGCGATCGAGCGGGGCGTCCTGCGGCTGAAGGCGCATCCGCTCTCCGGCCGGGAAGGGCGACTGCGGGAAACCCGCGAGCTGGTCGTGGCGCGGACCCCCTTCGTCGTGGTCTATAGGCTGGGCGAGGCGGTGGAGCTGTTGCGCGTCCTGCACGGGGCGCGGCGCTGGCCGCCTGCCGACGATCCCGACTGATCCTTCTCGAGCGACAGGAAGCTCTCCATGCGTCTCACCCTTCTCGGCACCGGCTGCCCGGTGGTCAGCCTGGAACGCTACGGCCCGGCGCAGCTGGTCGAGCACGAGGACGCGGCGCTGCTGGTGGACTGCGGCTCGGGCGTGACGCAGCGGCTGCTGGCCGCCGGACGGCCGGGGCGCGACCTCGACGCCGTGCTGCTGACGCACCTGCACAGCGACCACCTGGTCGATCTCTATCAGCTCATCGTCTCGGCCTGGCACCAGGGGCGCGAGCGGCCGGCCCGGGTCTTCGGCCCGCCGGGCACCCGCGCCTACGTGGAGGGGCTGATGGCGCTCTGGCGGCCCGAGCTGGACCAGCGCATCGCCCACGAGAAGCGCCCCTCCACCGCCGCACTGGAGGTGGAGGTGACGGAGATCGCGGCGGGCTGGAGCGCGGCCTTCGGCGGCCTGCGCGCCACCGCGGTGGCGGTCGACCACCAGCCGGTGCGCCACGCCTTCGGCTTCCTCTTCGAGGCCGGCGGGCGGCGCCTGGTGCTCTCCGGCGACACCCGCCCCTGCGCCGGGCTGGAGGCGGCGGCGCGCGGCGTCGACCTGCTGCTGCACGAGGTCTTCGTGCACCGCGAGATGCCGGTCGTGGCCGGGGTGCGCTCGGCCGAGACCGTGGCCAACGTCGCCGCCTACCACACGCTCTCTACCGAGGTCGGCAAGCTGGCGGCGCGCGCCGGCGTGCGCTGCCTGGCGCTGACCCACTTCGTGCCGCCGGCCTGCGACCGCGAGGCGCTGCTGGCCGAGGTGCGCGCCGACTTCGCCGGCCCGGTGATCCTCGGCGAGGACCTGATGCGCTTCGACCTCGCCGCCGCCACGCTGACCTACGGCCAGGCGCACCTCAGCCTGCCGCTCGCCGGACCTCCCCCGCGCCCCGCTGCTTGACGCGCGCCCGCCCGCGCGCAGAATGCCCGGCGCACCGCCTGCCACCGCAAGGCGAAAGGGCCCGTAGTTCAGCGGTCAGAACGCGCCGCTCATAACGGTGTTGTCGCAGGTTCGAATCCTGCCGGGCCCACCATCGCTCATTCGGTATTCCGCCCGTTCAGCGAACTCTTACCCAGACGGGGAGACCACCATCATGCTGGAGCTGCGGCCGAACTGTGAGGTTTGCGACCGGGATCTGCCGCCGGAGTCGGCGGCGGCGCGGATCTGTTCCTACGAGTGCACCTACTGCGCGGACTGCGCCGAGACGCTGCTGCACCGGGTCTGCCCGACCTGCGGCGGCAACCTCGTGGCGCGGCCGATCCGGCCGCGGCGAGCCTGGCGGGAGGAGCTGAAGCTGGGGCTCGCCAACCACCCGGCGAGCGACAAGCGGCGGCATACGCGCTGGTCGCGCGAGGAGATCGAGAGCTTCGTCGCGCGCCTGCGGGAGGTCGCGCCGGAGGAGCGCTGAGGCCCCCTCAGCCGCGCCGCGGCATCAGCACCGTGTAGTCCAGCTCCAGCACCACGGCCGGGTCCTTCTCGGGGAAGTCGGCGGCGCGGCGGTTCTTGACCGCGCGCGTGCGCAGGCGCAGGGCGCCGAGGTCGTCACGGCCGGGCAGGGGGCCCTTGTCCAGCACCTCTGACCAGGCGAAGAGCGTGTCGCCGGCGAAGCTGGGGGCGGCGTGGCGGCCGCCGTTGATCGCCGCCACCCGGATCGCGTTGGCCAGGCCGTTGCAGCTCAGCGCCCGGGCCAGGGAGATGACGTGGCCGCCGTAGACGAGGCGCTTGCCGAAGCGCCCCTCCGAGGCCAGCAGCTGGTCGAAGTGGACCTTGGCGGTGTTCTGGTAGAGGCGCGTGGCCATCTGGTGCTCGGCCTCCTCCAGCGTCATGCCGTCGCGGTGGTCGATGCGCTCGCCGACGGCGTAGTCCTCCCAGAGGTGCGGGCTGCCGGACAGGCCGCAGTCCCAGTCCCGGCCGTGCAGCCCCTCCGGCACGACCAGGGCCTCGAAGGGCACGGCCGGAGCGAGCTCGGGCACCACGGGCTCCGGCGCCGGGGCAGCGGGGTCGCGCTTGTTCACCAGCACCCAGCGCTTGAAGTCCAGCACCGCCTCGCCGCGCTGGTTCCTGCCCGTGGTCCGGACGTGGACCACGCCGGTCTCGCCCGACGAGGTCTGCTTGAGGCCGATCACCCGGCTCTCGGCCTCCAGGGTGTCGCCGGGATAGACCGGGGCCAGGAAGCGGCCCTCGGCATAGCCCAGGTTGGCGACGGCGTTGAGCGAGACCTGCGGCACCGACTTGCCGAAGACCAGGTGGAAGACCAGGAGGTCGTCCAGCGGCGCGCCCGGCAGCCCCTGGGCACGTGCCGCCTCGGCCGAGGACTCCAGCAGGAAGCGCCCGCCGGTCAGCGCCAGGTAGAGCGCCGCGTCCCCCTCGCTCACCGTGCGCGGCGTGGCGTGGCGCAGCACCTGGCCGAGGCGGAAGTCCTCGAAGAAGTTGCCGGGGTCGGTCTTGCTCATGCCTCCTGGTCCGCCTCCAGCGCGGCGATGGCCTCGGCCAGCGCGACGCTGCGCCTGGCCGCCTCGACGTGGAGGTTCTCCACCAGCCTGCCGTCCAGCACGGCGATGCCCTTGCCCTCGGCCAGGGCGGCGGCGTGGGCGGCGATGACGCGGTGAGCCTGCTCGATCTCGGCGGCCGAGGGGCCGAAGACTTCGTTGGCGGCGGCGATCGTCTTGGGGTGGATCAGGGTCTTGCCGTCGAAGCCCAGCGCGCGCCCCTGGCGGCACTGGGCGGCGAAGCCCTCTTCGTCGTTCAGGTCCAGGTGCACGCCGTCGACGATCGCGAGGCCATGGGCACGCGCCGCCAGGATGCAGAGCGAGAGCGAGGTCAGGACCGGGAGGCGGTCCGGCGTGTGCTCGGCGTTGAGATCCTTGACCAGGTCCGAGGTGCCCATGACCAGGCAGGTCAGCCGCGGCGAGGCACCGGCCACCTCCTCGGCCTTCAGCATGCCCAGCGGCGTCTCCATCATGCACATGATGCCCAGCGTCTCCGGCGCGCCGGCCTCCACCAGCACCGCCTCGGCCTCGCGCACCATGGCCGCCGACTCCACCTTGGGCAGCAGCACGGCGTCGGCGCCGCTGCCGGCCATGGCCCGCAGATCGTCGCGGCCCCAGTCGGTCTCCAGGCCGTTGACCCGCACCACCAGCTCGCGCCGCCCGTAGCCGCCCTGGCGCAGCGCCGCGAGGATGTTGTCGCGCGCCGCGGGCTTGGCGTCGGGGGCCACCGCGTCCTCCAGGTCGAGGATCAGGCCGTCGGCCGGCAGCGAGCGGCCCTTCTCCAGCGCCCGGGTGTTGGCGCCCGGCATGTAGAGCAGGCTGCGGCGCGGCCTGGCGGTCTTCGACATCGGCTGCTTCTCCCTTGGTGGCTTCGGAGACGGTCCGCGGGGTGAATTGGCACCCCGTGATGCCGCTGAAATGGCTGTTGTGGGAGTACCGGCCGGGCGGCAGTCTCGGCCACCGTCGACCCTCCCGTTCTAGAAACCTGTCTCGAAGCGAATGCCATGAACATCCTCTCCGTGCAATCCCACGTCGCCTACGGCTACGTCGGCAACCGCGCCGCCGTCTTCCCGCTGCAGCGCCTCGGCTTCGAGGTCTGGGCGGTGAACACCGTGCAGTTCTCCAACCACACCGGCTACGGCAGCTGGTCCGGCGAAGTCTTCACCGCCGAGCACGTGCGCGGCGTGATCGAGGGTATCTTCCAGCGCGTAACGCCCGGCGACTGCAACGCGGTGCTCTCCGGCTACCTCGGCGAGGCGGCGCTGGGGGAGGCAATCCTGGAGACCCTGGCCCGGGTGCGCAGCGCGCGACCCGACGCGCTCTATGCCTGCGACCCCGTGATGGGCGACGTCGGGCGGGGCCTCTTCGTGCGCCCGGGCATCCCCGAGTTCATGCGTGAGCGCGCCGTGCCGGCCGCCGACATCGTCACGCCCAACCAGTTCGAGCTCGAGCTGCTGACCGGCCACAGCGTCGGCACCCTTCCCGACGCCGTGGCCGCCGCCCGGGCGCTGCGCGCGACCGGGCCGGAGGTGGTGGTGGTAACTTCGCTCACGCACGCCGCGACGCCGCCCGAGGTCATCCAGATGCTGGCGGTCTCCGGCGAGGGGGCCTGGCTGGTCTCCACCCCCCGGCTGCCGCTGGAGCCGCCGCCGAACGGCGCCGGCGACGCCGTGACCGCGCTCTTCCTCGCGCACTATCTGAAGGGCGGCCGCTCGGTGCCGCGGGCGCTGTCGGGCATGGCGGCGGCCGTCTTCGAGATCATCGCCGCCACCCACCGTGCCGGCACCCGCGAGCTGCAGCTGATCGCCGCGCAGGACCGCCTGGTGGCCCCCACCCGCAGCTTCGAGGCCGAGCCGGTGGAGTGAGGCCGGCGCCCCCTGTTTTCCCGGCTCGTCCCCGCTTATTCTGCGGCGGGAAGGAGAGGGGGACTAGCATGGCGGCCTTGGAGCGCGACAGCGGGAGCGAGGCGAGCGGACGACCGGAGCAGCCCGTTGGCGCGCCCTTGCCGGACTGGGAGCCGCGCCCCCTCCCGCCGCATACCCCGCTGCAGGGTCGCTGGTGCCGGCTGGAGCCGCTCGATCCGGCGCGCCACGCAGCCGATCTCCATGCCGCCAATGCCGCGGACGGCGAGGGGCGGATGTGGACCTACATGACCTATGGCCCCTTCGGCAGCCTCGCGGACTATCGCGCGCATCTGGACCGGCTGGCCCGCTGGGAGGGGCGGCAGTTCTACGCCATCCTCGACGCTGCCGACGGCCGTGCCCTCGGCACGGCCGCCTTCGTGCGGATGCAGCCGGCGGTCGGGGTGATCGAAGTCGGCCACGTGGTCTTCTCGCCGGCCCTGCAGCGCACCCGAGTCGCCAGCGAGGCCATGTACCTCATGGCTCGCCGCGTCTTCGAGGAGGCCGGCTACCGCCGCTACGAGTGGCGCTCCGACCGGCTGCACCACGACGCCCTGGCGGCCGCCGAGCGCCTCGGCTTCCGGGCGGAGGCGGCCTTCCGTCAGGATTCCCTCTACAAGGGCCGCAATCGCGACACGGTCTGGTGCGCCCTGCTGGACCGCGACTGGCCGGCGCTGAAGGCGGTCTTCGAGGCCTGGCTCGATCCGGCGAACTTCGACTCCGCGGGCCGGCAGAGGCAGTGCCTGTCACGGCTCACCGCGACCCTGCCGGGGCTGCTCGAACCCCGCTTTGGCGCTGCCGCGGATCATGAAGTGGAGCTTCCGGGAGAGGCTTTCCGACCCTATCGAGGGGACAGCCTCTCTCGCCGCGAAGGAAGCCCCATGACTGCGTCGCCCGCGCCCGCGCCCCGCCTCAACGACCTCGGCCAGCCGATCGGCGCGCCGCTGCCCGACTGGACGCGGCGGCCGCGGCCGCCGCGCACGGTCATGCAGGGTCGCTGGTGCCGCGTGGAGCCGCTCGACCCGGCACGCCACGCGGAGAGCCTGCACGCCGCCAACAGCGAGGACCGCGAGGGCCGCAACTGGACCTACCTGACCACCGGCCCCTTCGCCTCGCTCGCGGACTATCGCGCCTGGGCCGAGGAGGCGGCCGCCGGCGAGGACCCGCTGTTCCATGCCGTGGTCGACGCCGAGAGCGGCCGGGCGCTGGGGGTCGCGAGCTACCTGCGGATCCAGCCGGAACTGGGGGTGATCGAGGTCGGCCACATCAACTTCGCGCCGCCGCTGCAGCGCAGCCGCCTGGCCACCGAGTCCCTGTACCTCATGATGGCGCGCGCCTTCGACGAGCTGGGCTATCGCCGTTACGAGTGGAAGTGCGACGCCCTCAACGCCCCCTCGCGCCGGGCCGCCGAGCGCCTGGGCTTTCGCTACGAGGGCACCTTCCGCCAGGCCATGATCTACCGCCGGCGCAACCGCGACACCGCCTGGTTCTCGATCGTCGACAGCGAGTGGCCGGCGGTGAAGGCCGCCTTCCAGGCCTGGCTCGACCCGGCCAACTTCGATGCCGAGGGCCGCCAGCGGCGCCGGCTGGAGGAACTGCGCGGGGGGTGAGGGCGTCTGGTTCGTCAAGGGCCCCCCTCACACCTCCACCTCGTGCACCAGCTCGGCCAGCAGGCGGCGCACGGTCTGCACGGCGGCGTCTTCCTCGCGGCGGGGGTGCCAGGCGGTGTGGATCTCGATGCTGGGCAGGGGCAGCGGGGCGGGGAAGCAAAGCAGCCGCGGGTCGGGCTCCAGGCGCAGGATGTAGGAGTCCGGCATCAGCGCCAGCAGGTCGGTCTGCAGCAAGAGCTGCGGGATCAGCAGGAAGCTGGAGACCACCAGCCCGACCCGGCGGCTGCGGCCCAGCTCCGAGAGCGCCGCGTCGACGACCGAGCGGCGGTTGCCGTCGGCCGAGACCAGGATGTGCGGATAGGCGAGCCAGCGCTCCAGGTCGAAACCTTCGGCGGCGGGGTGGTCGCGCCGCATCACCGCGATCTGCTCGACGGTCAATAGCCGCTCCCAGCGCAGCGTCTCGGCGGTGTCGGCGTAGGTGGTGATCATCAGGTCGATCTCGCCGCGGGCCAGCGCGTCGCCCGCCGCCTGGGTGGTGCGCCAGGGGCTGATCACCAAGTCGACGCCGGGCGCCACCTGGGAGAGGCGTCGGTAGAGGCGGGGCAGGAGGATCGCGGCGGCGAGGTCCGTGGTGGTCAGGCGTACCGTCTGCCGCAGGTCGCTGAGCGCCGGCTGCGCGCCGCGCAGCATCACCCGGGAAACGCCTTGCAGCGCTTCCCGCAGCGGCTCGCGCAGGGTCTCGGCCCGCGGTGTGAGCCGCATCTGCCGGCCGTTACGCTCCAGCAGCGGGTCGCCGAAGAGCTGGCGCAGCCGCTCCAGCGCGTTTGAGGTCGCCGGCTGCGACAGTCCGACCCGCTGTGCGGCGCGCGAGACGTGCGCCTCCTGCAGCAGGGCGTCCAGCACGACCAGCAGGTTCAGGTCGAGGCCCCGGAGATTGATCATCTCAATATCCAGATATTTGAACTATCCATTACAGAAATCTAGCACGCCCTCCCAGATCTCTTCCAGCACCGAGCGGCAGGGAGCCCTCGGCAGAGATCAAGGAGAAGTAAGTCATGAGGAAGTTCCTTTCCGCCAGCGTTGTCGCCCTCTCGCTCGCCGGCCTGGCCGGCGCCGCCGTCGCGGCCGACCTCGAGGTCTCGCCCTACGGCAAGGAGGGGCAGGAGCGCGGCCTGCACTTCGCCGGCCCGCCGGCCTTCCAGACCGTCTCCCCGGCTTCGGCCGGCGAGCCGAGCTTCGTGAACCGCGAGGCCTCCGAGGGCCTGCAGGCCGAGGCGACCGAGGCCCCGGATCGCACCCTGCGCCAGACCGTCGGCTACGACCGGCCCTGGGCGCAGTTCGACCAGGAGGCTGCCTACCGCGGTCGCTGATCCCCCGATCCCCCAATCGGCGACCGTCGGGCCGCCGCGTCTCCCCGGACGCGGCGGCCCTTTTTCTTTGTGGTTCCCGGCTCCCCCCCTTGCCCGTCATCCCGAGCGCAGCGAGGGATCTCGATCAGTCCTGCGCGGAAGGCCGTGACGCCACGCGCCCGGGCTGCTTCTTGTCTCACGCGGAGACACGGAGGCGCGGAGAATCGAGCCTGCATTCTTCTCCGCGCCTCCGCGGCTCCGCGTGAGACGATCCTTCGGTAGCGGATCGTGCCCTTATGGATCGAGATCCTTCGCTGCTCTCAGGATGACGGGAGGATAGGGACGCCGCTCAGTCGTCCAGCGGGAAGATCGGGCGGCGGACCTTCTCGAAGCGGAGCTCGCCGTAGTCCGAGGTGCAGACGCCGACGCCGGCGCAGTCCACCACCTGGCGGCTCAGCTCCTTCAGCCCGGCGCGCCAGTGCACCCGCGACTTCAGCATGACGTAGCGCTTGCGCAGCGGGTCGATGCCCAGGCTCAGCAGGCAGTTGAGGTCGTGCGGCTCGACGTGGCGCGAGATCACGACGATCTCGACCGCACCCGTGTCGAGCACCACCGTCGGTCCCATCTCCATCTGCACGCCGGTGTACATCGGCCCGATGTTGCGGTAGCGCCCGTCGGAGATCAGCCGCACCCGCGCCGTCACCTGGAGCGGCGGACTGGGCCGGGCGATCGCCGGCATGGCCAGCTTGCCGCCGAGCGAGAGCGTGACCTCGCTGCCGACGCCGGCGGCAATGGCCTCCTGTACCGCTGCCGGATCGTAGATCGCGAAGGCGGCGACGTCCTCCAGCTCCTGGCGCAGGATCTCGGCCAGCACCATCGTGGTGTCCATGGTGCCGCCCGAGGCGGCGTTGTCGTAGTGGTCGAGCAGGACGATCGGCCCTTCGGTCATGGCCTTGGCGCGGGCCACCGAGCTTTCCAGCGGCTCGATCTCGTAGACGAAGTCGCGCCGCTGCTCCCAGGCCCGGTCCAGCAGCTCCTCGCGCCAGACCTCGGCCCGGCCCGGGTCGCCGTCGGTAACGACCGCGACGCTCAGGCCGGCCTCGCGCACGTCGGCGTGGGGGAAGCCGACGAAGAGGCTGGCGCAGAGCGCGCCCTCGGCCTCCATCGCCCGGGCGCGCGCCTGCAGCGAACGGTTGGGCTCGTCGTCGCTGCCCTGGCGCATGACGTGCGGCAGCATCGGCCGGCTGCCCCAGGCGATCACCGGCTTCGCCTCGCCGCGGAGGGCGCGGATCAGCGTGCGGGCCGCGCGCAGGCCGGTCGCGTCCATGTCGACGTGGGGATAGGTCTGGTAGCCGGCCAGCACCTGGATGCGCTCCACCATCTCCGGGAAGACGTTGGCGTGCATGTCCAGCGCCACGGCGATCGGCGTTTCGGCGTCGAGCGCGCGGATGCGGCGCACCAACTCGCCTTCGCCGTCGGCGTGGCTGGCCGTGACCATGGCGCCGTGCAGGTCGAGCAGGATGCCGTCCCAGCCGCCGCGCGCCACCGCCTCGCAGATCGTCCCGGCGATGGTCTCGAAGGCGGCGTCCTCCACCGGGCCGCTCGGCCAGGCTTCGGCGGCGATGGCCATCTCCACCGCGGCGCCGACTTCCTCGGCCGCCTGCAGGAAGCCTCCGGTCACCGTACCGGTGCCGCGGTAGGCGGCGATGGCCTCGGCGCCGAGCGGCGGCGCCGCGCGCCCCGGGCAGAAGCGCGCCAGCGGCGTCGGCACCGGCGAGAAGGTGTTGGTCTCGTGCTTCATCATCGCCAGCAGCAGGCGCATGCCGTCTCTCCTCTCGGCTCGTGGGCGACCCCAGCATAGAGGGCCGGCGGCGCCAGTGCAGCGTCGACGGTGCAGCGGCGACGGGGCAGCGACGATCGGCTAGACTGGCGGTTCGCGGCAGGGGGATATCGCCATGCTTCATCGGCTGTTGCTTTCGGGCCTCGCGGCCCTGCTCTTCGCCGCCGGTCCGGCCGCCGCCGAAGGCGGGGCGGAAGCCGAGATCCGCGAGCGGCTGGAAGCCTGGACCGAGGCCTTCAACGCGCGCGAGGCCGAGGCCGTCTGCGACCTCTTCGCCCCCGATCTGGTGGCGACCTACCGCGGCCAGCCGGAGCGGGGCTACGCGGAACTCTGCGCCCTGCTGCAGTCCTCGCTGGCCGACGCCGAGCGCCGTTATCGCTACGAGCTGGAGCTGACCGAGATCATCGCCGAGGGCGACCTAGCCGCGGTGCGCCTGACCTGGCACTTGACGGTGAGCGACGCCGAGGGCCGCGAGCTGGCCCGCGGCAGCGAGCCGGGCCTCGACGTCTTCCGCCGCCAGCCCGACGGCCAGTGGCGCATCGCCCGCTTCCTGGCCTACGGCGAGGAGGAGTGAGGGCGGTAACGTACTACGCCGCGTTTTGGGATCGTGATCTCGAAACGTGGCTCCTTCTGGAGAAGCAGTTGCTTCAGCGTCGATCCGCCGACGGCTTGTAGTCGCGACCAATCGGCAGCGGCTACCAGCACCGCTGTGTCCACACCTCGGATTGTAACCACCTGCGGCCCTTCGGCGACGCAGACTCCCAGCAGCTCGCTTAAGCGCGCCTCGGCATCCTGAACCGGCCAGCGTCGCATCTGGCGCTCTCCCGACTGGCAAGACGACAAGACATGCTCCTCGTGTTGCTTCGTTGCAAGGCAGCTGTGAGCCCCGCCCTGCGGCGCGCTATCCTGCGTCGAGGGCGAATCGGGGAGGGAGGGGCGGATGCTTCGGGACGCGCGGCGCGACGAGGTCGGTCCGATCCTCGGGCTGATCGCCGAGGATCAACTGGGGGCCGCGCGCGAGCGGCCGGACGATCTCGCGCCCTACCTGGCGGCCTTCGACGCCATCGCCGCCGACCCCGACAACCGGCTGCTGGTCTGGGAGGAGGGCGGCGAGGTCCTGGGCTGCCTGCAGCTCACCTTCATCCCCGGCCTCTCGCGCCGCGGCGCCTGGCGCGCGCAGATCGAGGCCGTCCGGGTCGCCCGCGCTCGGCGCGGTGGGGGCATCGGCGCGCGGATGATGCAGGCGGCCGTGGCCCTGGCGCGTGAGCGCGGCTGCAGCCTGATGCAGCTCACGACCGACAAGCGCCGCCCCGAGGCCCACCGCTTCTATGCCCGCCTCGGCTTCGTCGCCTCCCACGAAGGCATGAAGCTGCCGCTGTAGATCCCGCCGCCTGTCAGAGCGGGTCGACCGGGCCCTTGGTGGCGGTGATCAGGCCGTAGTGCTGCGGCTCGCGGTGGCGGGCGAAGTCGAAGACGCTGGTCTTGTAGGACTTCCCCAGGTCCAGGTCGCAGCGGTAGGTGATCAGCTCGTCGCCTTCGGTCGCGGCCAGCGCCACGGTCTCGCCGGAGGGCGCGATGATCTGGGTGCCGGCGATCATCGGCACGCCCTCCTCGTCGCCGCACTTGGCCACGCCCACCACCCAGGTGGCGTTCTGGTAGGCGCCGGCCTGCATGACCAGGCGGTTGTGGTGCAGGCCCAGTGCGTCGTGCTCGGGCGCCGGCGGGTTGTGCACCGGGGTGTTGTAGCCCAGCAGCACCATCTCCACGCCCTGCAGGCCCATGACGCGATAGGTCTCGGGCCAGCGCCGGTCGTTGCAGATGCACATGCCGAGGCGCCCGCCGAAGGCCTCGAAGACGCGGAAGCCCAGGTCGCCGGTCTCGAAGTAGCGCTTCTCCAGGTGCTGGAAACGGCGCCAGGGCTCGTGCTCGGCGTGGCCGGGCAGGTGGATCTTGCGGTATTTGCCGAGGATCTCGCCCTCGGGGCTCACCAGGATGGCGGTGTTGAAGCGCCGCGTACGGCCCTCCTGCTCGACCAGCTCGGCATAGCCGAGGCAGAAGCCGAGACCCAGCTCGCGGGCCGTGTCGAAGAGGCGCCGCGTCTCGGGGCCGGGCATCTCGCGCTCGAACCAGGCGTCGACCTCGGCCTGGTCCTCGAAGTACCAGCGCGGGAAGAAGGTGGTGAGCGCCAGCTCCGGGAAGACCACCAGCTCGCAGCCCTGCGCCTTCGCCTGGTGCAGCAGCGCCACCAGCCGCTCCACCACCTGGGCACGGCTCTCCTCGCGGGCGATGGGGCCGAGCTGGGCGGCGCCGACGGTCAAGCAACGGGGCATCTTCTTCTCCTTGCCGAGGCCTGCGGGAAACGATCGCCCGGCGTCGGCGGGAGCGCAAGGGGGGCGGCGGGTGAACAACCAATCACCCTCACCCTAGCCTCTCCCAGAGGGAGAGGGTTCTTTTCGGTTCTCCCTCTCCCGCCGGGAGAGGGCCGGGGTGAGGGTGTTTTCCCCTAGGCCTGGACCGTCTTGCAGTCCTGCTCGCCCAGGCCGTCGATGCCGAGGCGCACGCGCTGGCCGGCGTGGAGGTAGACGGGGTTCGGCTTGATGCCCATGCCGACGCCCGGCGGCGTGCCGGTGGTGATGAGGTCGCCGGGCTGCAGGCTCATGAACTGCGAGAGGTAGGAGACGACCTCCTTGACCGGGAAGATCATCGTCTTGGTCGAGCCGTCCTGGTAGCGGTGGCCGTCGACCTCCAGCCAGAGATGCAGGTCCTGCGGGTCGGCCACCTCGTCCTTCGTCACCAGCCAAGGTCCGACGGGGCCGAAGGTGTCGTGCGCCTTGCCCTTGACCCACTGGCCGCCGCGCTCGGCCTGGAAGGCGCGCTCGGAGACGTCGTTGATCAGGCAGTAGCCGGCGACGTGGTCGAGCGCCTCCGCCTCGCTGACGTACTTGGCCTCCTTGCCGATCACCACGCCCAGCTCGACCTCCCAGTCGGTCTTCTTCGAGCCGCGCGGGATCTCGATGTCGTCGTTGGGGCCGATGATGCAGCTGGTGGGCTTCATGAAGACCACCGGCTCGCTCGGCACCGGCAGGTTGGATTCCGCCGCGTGGTCGGCGTAGTTGAGGCCGATGCAGACGAACTTGCCGACGCGGCCGACGCAGGGACCCAGCCGGCTGCCGGCCGGCACCTCCGGCAGCGAGCCGCTGTCGATGGAGGCGAGGCGCGCCAGCGAGTCCGCGCCCAGCATGGGGCCGGCGATGTCTTCGACGAGGCCCGAGAGGTCCCGGATCTTGCCCGTCGCGTCCAGCAGTCCCGGCTTCTCGCGGCCCTTCTCGCCCCAGCGCAGCAGCTTCATCTCTCTAATCCCCTCGTTCGTCGTGTCGGTCAGTAGGTGGCGCGGCCGCCGCTGATGTCGAAGACGGCGCCGGTGGTGAAGGAGTTCTCGTTCGAGACGAGCCAGGACACAAGCGCTGCGATCTCCTCGACCTTCACGAAACGCCCGCGCGGGATGCGGGAGAGCATGTAGTCGATGTGCTGCTGTGTCATCTGGTCGAAGATCGCGGTCTTGGCGACCGCCGGCGTGATGCAGTTCACGGCGATGTCCTGGCCGGCCAGTTCCTTGCCCAGCGACTTGGTGAGCGCGATCACCCCGGCCTTGGCGGCGCTGTAGGCGGCCGCGTTGGGGTTGCCCTCCTTGCCGGCGATCGAGGCGACGTTGACGATGCGGCCGTAGCCGGCCTCGATCATGTAGGGGGCGACGAACTTGCAGCCGTGGAAGACACCGTCCAGGTCGATCGAGAGCACCTGCCGCCAGGCCTCCACCGGATAGTCGACGACCGTGGTGTTGGGGCCGCTGATGCCGGCGTTGTTGACCAGGATGTCGATGCCGCCCCAGGCCTTGGCCGTGGATGCGGCGGCCGCCTCCACCGCGGCCGGGTCGGTCACGTCGACCGTCTCGCCGCGGGCCTTTTCGCCGACGTCCAGTTCCGCCAGAGTGCGCTGCAGCAGCGCCGCGTCGCGGTCCCAGAGCGCCACCTTGGCGCCGGACTCCAGGAAGCGGCGGACGATCGCCAGGCCGATGCCCTGGGCGCCGCCGGTGACGACGGCGCGGCGGCCGTCCAGGTCGTAGCGATTGGCCATGGATTCTCTCCCTAGGAGGCGGCGCGCACCGCCGAGGCGGTGAGGCCGTTGACACAGTTGCGCAGCTCGTCGCGCTCGAGGAAGGCCAGCAGGGTCTCCACCGCCTTGGAGCGGGCGTCCTGGCGGCTCTGCTCCGACAGCCAGGCGGTGTGCGGGCTCAGCATCAGCCGGCCGCGCAGCCACTCCGGCTGCTCCTGCCAGGTGCGGTACCAGGGCGTGGCCGGGTCGATCGGCTCGGCCGGGAAGACGTCCAGGCCGGCGGCGGCGAGGCGGCCGTCGCGGATCGCCTCGACCACCGCCGCCGGGTCGGCCAGGCCGCCGCGCGCGGTGTTGACCAGCACGGCGCCGCGCTTGATCCGGCCCAGGGCGGCGGCATCGACGATGTTCCGGGTCTCCGGCGTCAGCGGCGCGTGCAGGCTCAGGATGTCGGCCTGGGCCAGCAGCTCCTCCAGGCTGTCGACCCGCTCGATCCCGAGCGCGCGCTCGACGCCGCGCGGCACGTAGGGGTCGTAGCAGACGACGCGGAAGCCGAAGGCCTTGGCGCGCAGGGCCGCGGCCGTGCCGATGCGGCCGATGCCGAGCACGGCGAAGGTCTGGACGCCGAGCCGGCGCTGGCCCATGGAGGCGGCGCTGTCGAAGGCGCCGACCGGATCGGCCAGCAGTTCCGTGTGGTAGCGTAGCAGCCCGCGGCCCAGCACCAGCGCCATGGCGAGCGCGTGGTCGGCCACCTCGGCGGTGCCGTAGTCCGGCGTGTTGCTGACGGCGATGCCGGCGGCCGCGGTCGACTCCAGGTCGATGTGGTCGTAGCCGACGCCGGCGCGCACGATGATGCGGCAGCGCTTCAGACGCGCCACCACCGCGGGATCGAAGCGCAGAACGTGCCAGGTGACGATGCCGTCGCAGCCTTCCAGCACGCCCTCGGGCAGTTCGGCGGCGGTGCTGGCGCGGCAGATGTTCCAGTCGTAGCCCGAACCGGACAGCTCGCGCTCCACGACACCGTCGTCTTCGTACTTGGCGTCCGGCGTCAGAATGCTGAAGCGCGCCACTGTCTTCCTCCCCGGGAGTTTCGCGATCCGGCGCTCGAAAGGCGCCGGTCTTTGCGCTATTGTCTGACAAAAAGCGGCGGGAGCGTCAACGACGACCGCATCCGCACCGCCGATCGTGCCCAGGAGACAGCCATGACCCAGCCCCAGCTCACCCTGCGCCTGCGCGCGGCGGACGATGTCGCGGTCGCCCGCGCCGACATCCTGCCGGGCACGCCGCTCCCCGAGGAGGGGCCGGGTGGAGGGGTGACGACCCGCGAGCGCATCCCGCGCGGCCACAAGGTGGCGCTGCGCGCGATCGCGGCGGGTGAGGCGGTGCGCAAGTACGGCCAGATCATCGGCGTGGCGCAGCAGGCCATCGAGCCCGGCGCCCACGTCCATGTCCACAACCTCGCCATGGCCGAGTTCGAGCGCGACTACGCCTTCTGTGCCGAGGCGACGCCGACCGACTTCCTGCCCGAGGCCCGGCGCGCGAGCTTCCTGGGTTTCCGGCGCCCCGGCGGCGCGGCGGGGACCCGCAACTTTCTGGGCGTGCTGACCTCGGTGAACTGCTCCGCCACCGTGGCGCGGGCCATCGCCGCGCGCTTCACGCCGGAAGTCCTGGCCGCCTATCCCAACGTCGACGGCGTGGTGGCGCTGACCCACGGCACCGGCTGCGGCATGGCCGACAGCGGCGAGGGCTTCGCCAACCTGCAGCGGGTGCTCTGGGGCTACGCCGGCCATCCCAACTTCGCCGGCGTGCTGCTGGTCGGCCTGGGCTGCGAGGTCAACCAGATCCCCTTCCTGCTCGACGCCTACCGGCTGAAGCCGGGGCCGCTGTTCCAGGTCATGACGATCCAGGAGAGCGGCGGCACCCGGCGCACCATCGAGGCCGGGGTGGAGCGGCTCACCGCCATGCTGCCGCTGGCCAACGAGGCGCAGCGGGTCGAGATCCCGGCGGCCGAGCTGGCGGTGGCGCTACAGTGCGGCGGCTCCGACGCCTATTCCGGCATCACCGCCAATCCGGCGCTGGGCGCGGCGGCCGACCTGCTGGTGCGGCACGGCGGCAGCGTGGTGCTGGGCGAGACACCGGAGATCTACGGCGCCGAGCACCTGCTGACCCGCCGCGCGGAAAGCCGCGAGGTGGGGGAGACGCTGATCGAGCGCATCCGCTGGTGGGAGGACTACACCAGCCGCAACGGCGCCCAGCTCAACAACAACCCCTCGCCGGGCAACAAGGCCGGCGGCCTCACCACCATCCTGGAGAAGTCGCTGGGCGCCGCCGCCAAGGGCGGCACGACGAACCTGGTCGACGTGCTGCGCTACGCCGAGCGTATCCGCCGGCCCGGCTTCAACTTCATGGACACGCCCGGCTACGACCCGGCCTCGGTGACCGGCCAGATCGCCGGCGGCTGCCAGCTGGTCTGCTTCACCACCGGCCGCGGCTCCGTCTCCGGCTTCAAGCCGGCGCCGACCCTGAAGCTGGCCACCAACACGCCGATGTACCGGGCGATGGAGGAGGACATGGACCTCGACTGCGGTGAGATCGCCGAGGGCGGCTGCTCCGTGGCCGAGATGGGCGAGCGGCTGTTCCGCCTGATCCTGCAGACCGCCTCCGGCAAGCGCTCCAAGAGCGAGCTCTTCGACTTCGGCGACAACGAGTTCGTCCCCTGGCAGATCGGCGCAACGGTGTAGTGGGGAGGGGATCTCCTTCGATCAGGCGAGGCCGAGGAAGCGTGCGAGCGCTTCGTCGACGGCCCGCATGGCCTCGGCCTCGATGCGGCCGATCCGTGGCCCGATCTTCCGGCGCGGCAGGGTCACCGCCTTGTCGACGCAGACCTGGGAGGACTGCTGCAAGCCGGTAGTCGGACCCGGCTCTACGGGGATGCGCAGCAACGGCGCGTCGTAGAGCGTGGTCGTCAGCGGCAGCACGGTCACCGAAGGGTGCTCGGCGAAAGCCTCGGCCTGGATCACGAGGACGGGGCGCGGCTTGCCGTAGTCCCCCGGAGGGGCCGCCGTGACGATCTCGCCACGGATCACGGCTCCCATCCCTCGGTGTCGGCGGCCCCCTCGATCCAGCGCATCAGCTCGGCTTCGTCGCTGTCCGGGTCGGCGGCGGCCGCTGCGATGATCGCCGATTGCCGGCGCGCTTCCGCCTCGAAGGCCCGGCGGCGCTGCCGTTCGATCCGCTCGCGGACGAGTTCGCGCAAGAGTTCGCCGACCGGCTTCGCTTCCTGCGCGGCCACCTCGGCGAGCCCGGCCTTCAAGGCGGGATCGATGCGGAAGGTGACCGTCTCAGCCTTCGCTTCCTGTGTGGTGCGGGGCATGGCGGACTCGCTAGGTCGGGAATGTCATACATTATGTATGGCATTCTGTCGTGTCCGCAAGGAGGAGCCTATCCCAGCCAGCCGCCGTCGATGATCATGGCCTGGCCGGTGACGAAGCCGCTCTCCTCGCTCGCCAGATAGAGCGCGAGCGCGGCGATCTCTTCCGCCGTGCCGAGGCGTCCCATGGGCTGGCGCGCGACGAAGGCGGCGCGGACCTCGGCGGGGTCGCCGCCCTGGGCGGCGATGCGCTCGTCCAGCGAGGGGGTCTGCACCGTGCCGGGGCAGATGGCGTTGCAGCGGATGCCGCGGCCGACGAAGTCCGCGGCCACCGACTTGGTCAGGCCGATCACCGCGGCCTTGCTGGCGCCGTAGGCGAAGCGGTTGGGCACGCCGCGCAGGCTGGAGGCGACCGAGGCGACGTTGACGATGCTGCCGCCGCCGGCCGCGAGCATGGCGGGCAGGAAGGCGCGGATCACGCGGTACATGGCGGTGACGTTGAGGTCGAAGGAGAAGGCCCAGTCCTCCTCGCCGCAGTCCAGGATCGAACCGTTGTGCACGAAGCCGGCGCAGTTCATCAGCACCGAGGGCGCCCCGTGGCGCTCGGCGGCGGCGGCGATCGCCGCGGGATCGCGCACGTCCAGCGGCGCGGTGACGATCCCAGGCGCCTCGGCCGCCAGGGATTCCAGGGCCGCGGCATTGACGTCGGTGGCGATGACGCGCGCGCCCTCCGCGGCGAAGGCCAGGGCCGCGGCGCGGCCGATGCCCTGGCCGGCGGCGGTGACGAAGCAGCTCTTGCCGGCGAGACGTCCGGTCATGGGGGGCTGTCCTCCTCTTTGTGCCTGATGCCAGAGAGCCCATGAAATCGGCCGCCCCGAAGGTCGTTTCATGGGCTCGCTGGCATGCTACTCGAAACTATTGCTCTTGAAGAACTTTCTGCTTGGAGCACCGGCCTTTCCACCGTCATCGCGAGCGACCGCAGGGAGCGTGGCGATCCAGAGCCGTTAGCCAACGGCCCTGGATTGCTTCGCTTCGCTCGCAATGACGGCTGACAGGTTCATGCTCCAATCCGACACCGCACTGCGGCGTGACAGGCTCGCCATGGCGGCCGCGCCTTCCGGTCCCCTTTCGGGTCAGTGCGACTCGCGCGGGATCTCCGCGCCGCGGCAGCCGACCAGGAAGTCGAAGTCGACGCCCTTGTCGGCCTGCAGCACATGGTCGACGTAGAGCTTCTGGTAGCCGCTGGTCATGGCCGGCTCCGGCGCCTTCCATTCCGCGCGGCGACGGGCCAGTTCCTCGTCGGAGACCTCGAGGTGCAGGCGGCGGTTGGGGACGTCGAGCTCCACCATGTCGCCCTCGCGCACCAGCGCAAGCGGCCCGCCGGCCGCGGCCTCGGGGGCCACGTGCAGCACCACGGTGCCGTAGGCCGTGCCGCTCATGCGGGCGTCGGAGATGCGCACCATGTCGGTGACGCCCTTCTCCAGAACCTTGCGCGGCAGCTGCATGTTGCCGACCTCGGCCATGCCGGGGTAGCCCTTGGGGCCGCAGTTCTTCAGCACCAGCACGCAGGTCTCGTCGACGTCGAGATCGGGATCGTCCATGCGGCGGTGCAGCTCCTCGACGCTCTCGAAGACGATCGCGCGGCCGCGGTGGGTCATGAGCTTCGGGTCGGCGGCCGAGGGCTTGAGGATGGCGCCGTCGGGGGCCAGGTTGCCGCGCAGCACGGCGATGCCGCCCTGCGGCGTCAGCGGCTTGTCCAGCGGCCGGATCACCTCGTCGTTGTTGCACTCGGCGTCGGCGTTGTTCTGCCAGATGGTGTTGCCGTTGACCGTCAGCGCGTCCTTCTCCAGCAGCCCGGCCTCGCCCAGGCGGCGGATCACCGCCGGCAGGCCGCCGGCGTAGTAGAAGTCCTCCATCAGGAAGCGGCCGGAGGGCTGCAGGTCGACGATGGTCGGCACGTCGCGGCCCAGCCGGTCCCAGTCGTCCAGGCCGATGTCGATGCCGACGCGCCCGGCGATCGCCAGCAGGTGCACCACGGCGTTGGTGGAGCCGCCGATGGCGCCGTTGACGCGGATGGCGTTGGCGAAGGCCTCGCGGGTCAGGATGCGCGAGAGCCGGATGTCCTGGTGCACCATCTCGACGATGCGCCGGCCGGCCATGTGCGCCAGCACGTAGCGCCGGGCGTCGACCGCCGGGATGGCGGCGTTGTGCGGCAGGCCCAGGCCCAGGGCCTCCACCATCGAGGCCATGGTGGAGGCCGTGCCCATGGTCATGCAGTGGCCGGCGGAGCGGCTCATGGCCGCCTCGGCGCGCTGGAACTCCTCGGCGGTCATCTGGCCGCCGCGCACCATCTCGCTGAACTTCCAGACGCCGGTGCCCGAGCCGATCAGCTCGCCCTTGTAGTGGCCGTTGAGCATCGGCCCGCCCGAGACGGCGAGGGCCGGCAGGTCGCAGCTGGCCGCGCCCATCACCAGCGAGGGCGTGGTCTTGTCGCAGCCCACCAGCAGCACCACGCCGTCGATCGGGTTGCCGCGGATGGCCTCCTCGACATCCATGGAGGCGAGGTTGCGGAACAGCATGGCCGTGGGCCGCAGGTTCGATTCACCGCAGGAGAAAACCGGGAACTCCAGCGGGAAGCCGCCGGCCTCGTAGACGCCGCGCTTCACGTGCTCGGCGATCTTGCGGAAGTGGGCGTTGCAGGGGGTGAGCTCGGAGAAGGTGTTGCAGATGCCGATCACCGGCCGCCCGTCGAAGAGGTGGTCGGGGAAGCCCTGGTTTCGCATCCAGCCCCTGTGCAGGAAGGTGTCCCGCAGACCGGCGTTGTACCAGGCTTGGCTGCGCAGCTTCTTCTCGTCCTTGCTCATGGTGTGGCTTCTCCCTCCTGCTGTTTTTCTGCGCCGACGACGGCGTCGACTTCCTGGACGTGGCGGTCGATGATCTCGAGCATGGCCGCGCGCGCCGCCTCGGGCTCGCCGGCGGCGATCGCCTCGGCGACGCGGCGGTGGCGCGGCAGGGTGGCGAGCCAGTTGCCGCGGTCGCGGCCGCCGACCGCGAAGCTGTGCGCCAGCGCCCCCCAGACGGCGCCGCCCAGCGACAGCAGCAGCGGATTGCCCGCGGCCTCCAGAATGGCGCGATGAAACGCCAGGTCCGCGGCAACCTGCGATTCCAGGCCGGCGGCCGCTTCCATGGCGCCCAGCGTTGCCAGGATCGCGGCCCGTTGTGCCGGCGTCGCGCGGCTCGCCGCCAGCGCCGCCGCCTCGCTTTCGAAGAGGCGGCGCACCTCGGCCAGATGGCGGGCGAAGGCGGCGCCGACACCCAGTTCCGCGCGCCAGGCCAGCAGCTCCGGGTCCAGGTGGCTCCACTCGCTCTCGGCGCGCACGCGGGTGCCGCGCTTGGGACGGGTGTCGAGCAGGCCCTTGGCGGCGAGCAGCTTCACCGCCTCGCGCAGCACCGAGCGGCTGACGCCGAACTCCTCGCCCAGCGCGCTCTCGATCGGGATGGTGGTGTCGGGCGGGTAGCGGCCGGCCAGGATGCGCAGGGCGATGCCGCGCGCCACCTGCAGCGGCAGCCCGCGCGGCGGCGGGCGCAGCGGCGTCGGCGCGGGGTCGGGCAGGGCGGAATCTGACAGGGCGGAACCTGGCAGGGCGCTGTCAGGCAGGGCGGCGTCGGGCATGGCGGGTTCGCTGTCCGCTCAATTGTCTGATGAATGGATAACACGCCCGAGGCAGCCTCGCCAATGGCTGGCGCGCAAGGCGAAGGCCTATCACCCCCTGCGCCTGCGCTCTCGCTCCGTCATCCTGAGCGAAAGCGAAGGATCTCGGGCCGATCGGAGCCCCAACGGATCGAGATCCTTCGCTGACGCTCAGGATGACGAGAAGCGCCTGGAGGGCTTCCGTCTCACCCGTAGCGATAGGGGCGGCCGGCCTTCTCCATGGTCTCGTTGTATTCCTTCAGGATCTCCACCACGCGGGCGGTGCGGGGGCTCTCCTGGGCGATCTCGTCCCAGAAGCTTCGGGCCTCCGCCTCGACCTGGGCCCACTCGGCGTCGGGAATGGTGGTGAGCTGCAGCTTGTCGCCGAAGACGCGCAGCTTCGCCTCGCCGCCCCAGTACCAGTGCTGGCGGTAGTAGTGCGAGCTGTCCATGCAGAGTCGGAAGAGCTGCTTCAGGTGGTCGGGCAGCTCGTTCCAGCGCTCCGTGTTGGCGAAGTAGGAGCCGATCCAGGCGCCGGAGAGGTTGTTGGTCAGGAAGTAGCTGTTCACGTCGGCCCAGCCCACCTCGTAGTCCTCGGTGATGCCGGACCAGGCGATGCCGTCCAGTTCGCCGGTCTGCACCGCCATCTCGGCGTCCTCGTAGGCCACGTTCACCGGCACCACGCCGAAGCGCGACAGGAAGCGGCCGGCGGTCGGAAAGGTGTAGACGCGCTTGCCGCGCAGGTCTTCCAGGCTGTTGATCGGCTGGCGGGTGACGAAATGGCAGGGATCCCAGGCGCCGGCGGACAGCCAGGTCACGCCCTGGATCTCGCTGTAGGCCTCCTCCCAGATCTCGCGCAGGCCCCACTCCTCGAAGAGCACCGGCACGTCGAGGCTGTAGCGGCAGGCGAAGGGGAAGTAGCCGGCGAAGACGGAGACGTCCACCGGGGCGGCGATGGAGTCGTCGTCGGACTGCACCGCGTCGATCGTGCCGCGCTGCATGGCGCGGAACAGCTCGCCGTGCGGCACCAGCTGGTCGGCGTAGAAGAGCTCGATCTCCATCTGGCCGTCGGCCGCCTTGTTGAAGGCGTCGATCGAGGGCTTGATGACGTGCTGTGCCAGGGCGGTGCCGGCGTAGGTCTGCAGGCGCCAGCGGATCGGGCTCTGCGCCCGTACGGCCGGGGCCGGGAAGCCGGAGGCCGCGGCACCGGCCGCGCCGGCGCCGGCCAGGGTCAGGAACTTGCGTCTCGAGGTCATGATCGCTCTCCCCGTTGTCGGGGCCGGCGGGGTCGGCCCCTCGTTGCGCCGGCGGCCGCTCGCGGAGGAAGCCCCGCCGCTCCTCCTCGTCCGCCGTGTCGCTTTCGGTCGCCGGCCCTCCCGCCGGCGGTATCAGCCCCTGATGGAGAGTTGCTGCGGCAGCCAGAGCGCGATCTGGGGAAAGGCCATGACCAGCGCCAGCGCCAGCAGCATCACCAGGACGAAAGGCCAGATGGAGCGATAGATGTCGGCCAGACTGACCTCGGGCGGGGCCATGGCGCGCATCAGGAAGAGGTTGTAGCCGAAGGGGGGCGTCATGTAGGCGATCTGGCAGGTGATGGTGTAGAGCACGCCGTACCAGATCAGGTCGAAGCCGAGCGCGCTGACCAGCGGCACGTAGAGCGGCGCCACGATCACCAGCATGGCGGTGTCGTCCAGGAAGGTGCCCATCAGCAGGAAGGAGACCTGCATCAGAATCAGCACCTCCCAGGGGCCGAGCCCCAGGCGGTCGAGGAAGAAGCCTTCGATCGCGCGCACCGCGCCCAGGCCGTCGAAGACCGCACCGAAGCAGAGCGCGGCCAGGATCACCCACATGAACATGCAGCTGATGCCCAGCGTCTTGCGCAGGGTCTCCACCAGCACGCGGAAGGTCAGGCGCCGCTTCGCCAGGGCCACCAGGGTGGCCGCGGTGGCGCCGAAGGCGGAGCTCTCCACCAGGCTGGTGACGCCCAGCAGGAAGAGGCCGGTCATGAAGAAGAAGATCAGCAGCGGCGGGATGCCGGCGCGCAGCAGGCGCAGCTTCTCGGCCCAGGGCACCTGCCGCTCCTCCGCAGGCAGCACCGGGCCGAGGCGCGGCTGCAGGGCGCAGCGCACGACGATGTAGAGGATGAAGAGGCCGGCCATCAGCAGGCCGGGCATCACGCCGGCGAGCCAGAGCTGGCCGACCGGCTGGCGGGCGATCATGCCGTAGAGCACCAGCACGACGCTGGGCGGCACCAGGATGCCCAGGGTGGAGCCGGCCTGGATGACGCCGGTCACCATGATCTTGTCGTAGCCGCGGCGCAGCAGCTCGGGCAGGGCGATGGTGGCGCCGATCGCCAGCCCCGCGACGCTGAGGCCGTTCATCGCCGAGATCGCCACCATCAGCAGGATCGTGCCTACGGCCAGCCCGCCGCGCAGCGGCCCGAACCAGACGTGGAACATGTGGTAGAGCTCGTCGGCGATGCCCGACTCCGAGAGCATGTAGCCCATGTAGACGAAGAGCGGCAGCGTGATCAGCGGATACCAGCGCATCAGCTTGATGGTGGAGGAGAAGGCCATCTCCGAGCCGCCCTCGCCCCAGAGGAAGAAGGCCGCGATCACCGCCACGAAGCCGATGGCCGCGAAGACCCGCTGCCCCGTCATCAGCATCAGCATCATCGATGCGAACATCATCAGGGCGATGAGCTCGTAGCTCATGTGAGCGCCTCGCCGCGCAGCCGGGCGATGTCCTTGATCAGCTCGGCCAGCGCCTGCAGCAGCATCAGGAAGACGCCGAAGGTCATGACGATCTTGATCGGCGCCATGTAGGGCCGCCAGGCGGAGAAGCTGCGCTCGCCGTACTCCAGGGCATAGCTGGTGCTGGAGAGGCCGCCGTAGAGGAGGAAGCCGAGATAGACGATCAGGAAGAGCACCGTGACGCAGTCGACGCGCGCCTTGGTACGGTCCGACCAGCCGCCGTAGAGCAGGTCCATGCGCACGTGGGCGCCGAGCTGCAGGGCGTAGGGCCCGCCCAGCAGGAAGTAGGCGACCAGCAGGAACTGTGCCATCTCCAGGCCCCAGAGCGGCGGGATGGCCACGGTCTTCATGAGGGAGGAGTAGAGCAGGATGCCGATCATCGCGAAGACGAGCAGCATCGCCGCACAGCCGATCGCGCGGTTGGCCGCGTCGATCCAGCGCACATAGAGCTTCAGGACCCGCGGCAAGGCACCTCCCGTTCTCTTTCGGCCGGCCTCGGGGCCGTTCTTCGCTCGCAGGCGAACGATTGAGATTATGTAGAATTCACAGGGCGGTCGAGCGGGAAAGTTGCGGGCCCGGCCTCTCGGCGACCTCGGGGTGTCGCAGGCGAGGGTGATCCGGCAAGGGAGGCAGGTCATCCTGCGCGCAGGGATCCGGCCGTCGGGCCGTCATTGCGAGCGAAGCGACGCAATCCAGGGCCGCAGCCCCTGGCCCCTGGATCGCTTCGTCGGCTTCGCCTCCTCGCGATGACGGCCGTGGACCAGGGATGCTGACGACCGCGCTTCACCAGGAGTTCCCATGTCCCCCTTTTCCGAAGAGGAGCTGGCCGCGCGGGTCGCGGCGGTGCGCGCCGGCTTGGCGGCCCGCGGGCTGGAGCTGGCGCTGATCTCGGTGCCGGAGAACGTCTATTACCTGACCGGTCTGGACCACTGGGGCTACTTCGCGCCGCACGTCCTGATCCTGCCGCTGCAGGGGGAGGCGGTGCTGGTGACGCGGGCGATGGAGCGGGTCACCATCCTGAACCAGGTGCGCAACGCCCGCTTCGAGGGCCACGCCGACGCCGAGAGCGCCGCCGATCTGGCCGCCCGCCTGCTGCGCGACGCGCCGGTCGAGGTCCGGGCCGGCGGGGCGGAGGCCCTGGCCGCGGCGGTCGAGGAACTGGCGCCGCGCCGGCGGCGGATCGGCGTGGAGAAGGCTTCGCCGGCCATGCCCTGGCGCTTCGCCGAGATCCTGGCCGAGGCGCTGCCCGACACCGACTGGATCGATCTCGGCGATCTCGTGGACGAACTGCGGCTGGTGAAGAGCCCGGCCGAACAGGACTGCATGCGCGCCGCGGCGCGCGTCTCCGATGCGGCGCTGGAGGCCGCGCTGGCGGCGGCCGCCGAGGGCGTCCCCGAGAGCCTGATCGCCGCCGAGTGCCAGCGGGCCATGGTCGCGGCCGGCGGCAGCTATCCCGGCTTCGGCCCCTTCATCCGCTCCACCGCCCGGCTGGGCGAGGAGCACACCACCTGGCGCGAGGACCGGCTGCGCCGCGGCGACGCGCTCTTCCTCGAGCTCTCCGGCTGCGTCGCGCGCTATCACGCGCCGCTCGGCCGCCTGGTCCACCTGGGCGAGCCGCCGGAGGGTACCGCCGCCATGGCCGAGCTCTGCACCCGGGCCTTCGACGCCGTGGTGGCGGCGCTGCGGCCGGGCGCGCGGGCCTGCGAGGTCTATGCCGCCTGGCAGGCCGTGGTCGACGAGGCCGGCCTGTCCCACTACCGCCGCCATCACTGCGGCTACCAGGTGGGCATCGGCTTCCCGCCGAGCTGGACCGGCGGCAACAAGGTGGTCGGCCTGCGCGCCGACAGCGACATGGAGCTGCAGGCCGGCATGGGTTTCCACCTCCTGTCGTGGCTGATGGGCACCGGCCGGGCCGGCGACTAGTTCTGCTCCGACACCGTCCTGCTGACCGAGCAGGGACCGGAGCGGCTGACGCAGGCGCCGCGGCGGCTGAGCGTGGGGTAGGGGCGTTTGGTTGGTTCTCCGTGGCTGCCCTTGACCCCCCGCCGCCGCCCTCCGACACTCGCCGCGCAACGCGAGACGAGGAGAGCGGCGGCATGGACTTCGCCTTCACCCCCCGGGTCGAGGAACTGCGTACGCGGGTGCGTGCCTTCATGGAGGAGCGGGTGCTCCCGGCCAATGCGCAGTGGCACCGCGACGTGGAGGCCGGGATCTATCCGCCGCCGGTGGTCGAGGAGCTGAAGGCGCTCGCCAAGGCCGAGGGGCTCTGGAACCTCTTCCTGCCGGGACTGCGCGACGAGGAGCCGGGCACGCGGCTGACCAACCTGGAGTACGCCCCTCTGGCCGAGATCATGGGGCGTATCCCCTGGGCCTCGGAGCTCTTCAACTGCAACGCGCCGGACACCGGCAACATGGAACTGCTGCATCTCTTCGCGTCTCCGGAGCAGCGCGCCCGCTGGCTGGAGCCCTTGCTGAACGGCGAGATCCGCTCCTGCTTCGCCATGACCGAGCCGGACGTGGCCTCCTCCGACGCCACCAACGTCGCCATGTCGATCCGGCGCGAGGGCGGCGACTACGTCATCAACGGCCGCAAGTGGTTCATCACCGGCGCCGCCGACCCGCGCTGCAAGCTGGCCATCGTGCTGGGCGTGACCGATCCGGAGGGCGAGGCGCATCGGCGCCATTCCATGGTGCTGGTGCCGATGGACAGCCCCGGCCTGACGATCCTGCGCAACATCCCGGTGATGCACCACGTCGCCCCCGAGGGGCACTGCGAGCTGCTGTTCCGCGATGTGCGGGTGCCGGTGGAGAACCTGCTGGGGGAGGAGGGGGCGGGCTTCGCCCTGGCCCAGGCACGGCTGGGACCGGGGCGCATCCACCACTGCATGCGCTCCATCGGCCAGTGCGAGCTGGCGCTGGAGCTGGCCTGCGAGCGCGCGCTGGAGCGGCGCACCTTCGGCAAGGCGCTGCACGAGCACGGCCAGGTCGGCGAGTGGATCGCGCTCTCGCGCATGGAGATCGACCAGGCGCGGCTCTACGTGCTGCGCGCCGCCTGGCTTATCGACACCCAGGGCAAGAAGGCGGCGCGCAACGAGGTCTCGGCCATCAAGGTCATCGTGCCGCGGCTGCAGACCCGGGTGCTGGACCGGGCGATGCAGATCTTCGGCGCCATGGGCCTGACGCCCGACACGCCGCTGTCCTATCTCTGGACCTGGGGTCGGGCGCTGCGCTTCATCGACGGGCCCGACGAGGTGCACATCCGCGCCGTCGCGCGGCGCGAGGTGAAGGCGGCGCAGCAGGCGCTCGGCCGCACCGCCGCCTACTACACCCCGCCGGAGCTCTGACAGCGAAGCCTCACGCCGCCTGGCGCGTGGTCCGCTCCATCACCTCGAAGGCGTCGTGGCGGACGTGGTCGGCCGCCATTTCGGCGCGCAGGAAGTCCTCGGTGACCGTTCCGTTCTCCAGGCACTCGCGCAGCAGGCCGAAGAAGAAGGCCTCCTGGCGCGGGTCGGGGTGGGGCTTGTAGCGCTCCGGTGCGGCCGGCAGGCCCAGGCCGTCCTTGACGAAGCGGACCCAGGACTTGGGCTGGGTGAGCTTGAGCCGCTTCTCGGCCGGGGTGAAGTCGACCGGTAGGCCGCTCTTCCAGGGCTGGGTCTGGCGCTTGGTGTTGTGCAGCAGTCTGGTCTGCGGCGTCAGGCGGTCGAAGTCGTTCCAGTGGTCCTCGAACAGCCCCAGGCTCTCGCGCGGCTCCAGCTTCAGGCAGATCCAGTCCATGTAGTCGCGCTCGAAGCGGAACATGGCCTCGAAGTCCTCGCGCACGCGCCAGTGCGGCAGCTTGGCGCAGTCCAGCAGCATGACCGAGGAGGCGAGGCAGCCGCCGAAGCCCTTGGCGCCGGCGCGCGGGCGGCAGAACACCGCCTTGCCCTCCATGTCGCGCTGCAGCAGCTCCCAGATATCGCCCACCGCGAAGATGTCGGGGTCGATCACCACGGCGCGGCCCTGGTAGCCCATCAGTTCGGGCGGCATGAAGCGCAGCGGCGTGAAGGACTGCAGGTCCTCCATGCGCCAGACCCGCTTGCCGCCGTCGCGCAGGAACTCCTGTCCCTCCTTCTCCGCCAGGAAGGCCTGGTCCTCTGTGCTGACGATACGGACGTCGAACTTGTCGGCGTGGCGCGAGTTCCGCTTCAGCGAGTGCTGCGAGACCAGTGCGCCGAGCATCTGCTTGTGATTGGTGTGGATGAAGACGGTGGGACGGGTCGTCACGATCTCTGGCTCCCCATGGTCGGGCGGCAGCGACTTGGCCGCTCGCTCTTTTAGCAGAGCCTGGCCGGGCTGATAAGGCGGCGGACTGTCGCTGGTCAGGACTCGAAGAGGGCGGTACTATTTCCGCGTAAGAATTCGTAGAGGCGGCCGGCACCACTCTTGGTCCCGCGTGCTCGGTGCCCGGGGGATGGAAACAGTGGCCGAAGGCCGGGAGCCCATGACGTCGAGACGACTGCTGGTGGTCGAGGATCAGGATCTGATCGCCGAGGCCATCGGCTTCTACCTCGGCGGCGAGGGCTATGCCGTCGATCATGCGGGCAATCTCGCACAGGCCCGCGACCGCCTCTCCGGCACCGACTACGACCTCGTCATTCTCGATATGCGGCTGCCCGACGGCGACGGGCTGCAGCTGGTCGAAGAGCTGCAGGAGCCGGGCAGCCCGGCCGTGGTGATCGTCTCCGCCCGCGGCGAGGAGTCGGATCGCGTCCTGGCGCTCGAGGCCGGCGCCGACGACTATGTGGTGAAGCCCTTCTCCCTGCGCGAGCTGGCGGCCCGCGTGCGCGTCGTGCTGCGCCGCAGCCGCGGCGAGAGCGAGTCGCTGGCCTTCGGCGACTACCGGCTGGAGCCCAGCGAACGCCGCCTGCGCCACACGGACAGGGGCGAGGTGGCGCTGACCACGGCGGAGTACGAGGTGCTGTTCTGCCTGGCCGCCAGCCCCGGCGAGGCGGTCGACCGCGAAACCCTGACCCGACGGGCGCTGGGCCGGGACTGGCATCCGCTGGATCGCTCGGTGGATCAGATCGTCGTCTCGCTCCGCCGCAAGCTCGACCCCGGCACGGTCGGCGAGCAGGCCGGCGAGGCCCGCATCGTCACGGTGCGGGGGCGGGGCTATCTGTTGCGCCAGGGGCGGGACTGAGCGCCGTCGGTCCCGCTGCCGAACTCTGCGCCGACTCCTCCGTGCCGGCTGCCAGCTTCTCCAGCAGCGCCACCAGCGTCTCCTGCTCCTGCGGCGTCAGGCCGGCGAGGGTGCGGGCGGTGATGACCGGACCGTGCCGCCGCAGAGCCGCGGCCTCCTCCTGTCCCTTCACCGTGAGCTGTACCAGGCGGCGGCGCCGGTCGTCCGGATCCTTGCGCACCGCCACCAGGCCCCGCTCGGCCAGGCGGTTGACCACTCCCAGTGTCGTGGCCGGGTCCATGGCGTTGGCCTGCCCCAGCTGGGCGTGGGACTGTTCGCCGCGTTCGGAGAGGCGCAGGATGATCGAGAACTGCTGCGGCGTGACCCCGCGCGCGCCGACCTCGTCGGCGAAGATCTCGGTCGCATACTGGTGCGCCTTGCGCAGCAGGAAGCCGATCTGCCGTTCCAGGACATAGCCCATGCGGCCCTTCTCCCAGAAGATCGTTTGTATGGAAAGCACTCTTTGTCCCAACCCTAGCTGACCGCTTGACTTCAAAACAGTCCTGCCGTTTCCTTTGTGTAGAAAACAAATCTTCGCGGCAGGGTCGCGGAGAGCTGTCAGGGAAGGTGTGCCGTGGGAGCCTATCTGCGTCCCAGCACTCTCGATGCCGCCCTCGCCGCCTTGGCCGAGGGAGCCTGGACGCCGCTCGCCGGCGGCACGGATCTCTATCCGGAGCAGGCGACCCGAGACGCCTGGGGACGGCGGCTGCAGCCGGACCTGCTCGACCTCTCCGCCTTGAACGAACTGGCCGGCCTGGAGGAGCGCGAGAATCACTGGCGCATCGGCGCCGGGGTCACCTGGTCGCAGCTCACCCAGGCCCCTCTGCCGCCCTGTTTCGACGGCCTGAAGGCGGCGGCCCGGGAGGTGGGCGGCCTGCAGATCCAGAACCGCGGCACCCTGGCCGGCAACCTCTGCAACGCTTCGCCCGCGGCCGACGGCGGCCCGCCGCTGCTGGCGCTCGACGCCGAGGTGGAGCTGGCCGGCGCCGAGGGCCTGCGCCGCCTGCCGCTCGCCGACTTCCTGCTGGGCAACCGCCGCACGGCGCGGCGCCCGGGCGAGCTGCTGACAGCGATCCTGGTGCCGAAGCCGGCCGGCGAGGGGCGCAGCCGCTTCCTGAAGCTGGGCGCACGGCGCTACCTGGTGATCTCCATCGTCATGGTCGCCGCCAATCTGACGCTGGACGCGGAGGGCCGCATCGCGGGCGCGGGCCTCGCCGTGGGCGCCTGCGCGCCGGTGCCCCAGCGCCTGCCCGAGTTGGAGGCGCGGCTGCTCGGCCGCCCCCTGGCGCCGGGCCTGGGCGGGCTGCTGCGCGAGAGCGACCTGGCACCGCTCGCGCCGATCGGCGACGTCCGGGCCGAGGCCGACTACCGCCGTGCCGCTGCGGCCGAACTGCTGCGGCGCTGTCTCGATGAACTGGCCGGGGAGGCGGCATGAGCGCCGACGGCAGCCCGCAGACGGCAAGCACGCGCTTCACCCTCAACGGCCGCGCGGTGACGCTCGCTGCGCCGCCGGCCACGCGCCTGAGCGAGGCGCTGCGCGGTGGTCTGGGGCTGACCGGCACCAAGGTCGGCTGCGACGCCGGTGACTGCGGCGCCTGCACCGTGCTGCTCGACGGCCGCCAAGTCTGCGCCTGTCTCGTTCCGCTCGGCCAGGCCGAGGGTGCGAGCGTGACCACGGTCGAGGGCCTGGCGGAAGACCCGCTCGGTGCCCGGCTGCAGGCCGCCTTCCTCGCTCACGGCGCGGCGCAGTGCGGCATCTGCACGCCGGGGATGCTGATGGCGGCGAGCGACCTGCTGCGGCGCGAATCCTCCCCCGACGGCGCGGCGATCGAGCAGGCGATCGGCGGCGTGCTCTGCCGCTGCACCGGCTACCGCAAGATCCTGGAGGCGGTGGCGGCCGCGGCGCGTGGCGAGACCGTGCCGCAGCCGGCGCCGGCCGGGGCCGCGGTCGGTGCCCGGGTGGAGCGCCTGGACGGCCGCGCCAAGGTCTGCGGCAGCGACAGCTTCGGCGCCGACGCGGCGCCGGCCGAGGCGCTCTGGCTGCGCCTGGTGCGCAGCCCCCACGCCCGCGCCGCCTTCACCCTGGGCGACCTCGGGGCCCTGGTCGCGGCGACGCCGGGCCTGGAGCGCATTTTGACCGCAGCCGACATCCCGGCCCGCAACGGCTTCGGCATCTATCCCGATCTCAAGGACCAGCCGGTGCTGGCCGAGGGCGCGGTGCGCTACCGCGGCGAGGCGGTGCTGGCGCTGCTCGGCAGCCGCGCGGCGGTCGAGGGCTTGCGCGACGAGGACCTGCCGCTGGTCTGGGAGCCGCTGCCGCCGGTGGAAGGCGTCGAGGCCGCCTTGGCCGAGGGGGCGCCGCGGCTGCACGCCGATCGGCCCGGCAACCTGCTGACCCGCGGCTACCTGGAGAGCGGCGACCTGGCCGCGGGCTTCGACGCGGCAGCGGTGACGGCGGAGGGACGCTGGGAGACGGCTTTCGTCGAGCACGCCTACATCGAGCCCGAAGCCGGCTGGGCGCAGCGTGTCGGCGACCGCATCGAGGTCTCGGCCTGCACCCAGGCGCCCTACATGGACCGCGACGAGGTGGCCGGCGTGCTGGGCATCGCCCCGGAGGCGGTGCGCATCCGCCCGACCGCCTGCGGCGGCGGCTTCGGCGGCAAGCTCGATGTCTCGCTGCAGCCGATCCTGGCGGTGGCCGCCTGGATCACCGGGCGGCCGGTGCGCTGCATCTACAGCCGCATCGAGTCCATGGCCTCCTCCACCAAGCGCCATCCGTCGCGCATCGCCGCGCGCGCTGCGGCCGACGCCGAGGGGCGGCTGCTGGCCTTCGACTTCCAGGGCGACTTCGACACCGGCGCCTATGCCTCCTGGGGGCCGACCGTGGCCGGCCGCGTGCCGGTCCACGCCAGCGGCCCCTACCGCGTGCCGAACGTGCGGGTGCGGAGCCGGGCGGTGCTGACCAACGGGCCGCCGTCCGGGGCCTTCCGCGGCTTCGGCGTGCCCCAGGCCGCCATCGCCCACGAGTGCCTGATGGACGACCTGGCGGAAGGGCTGGGCCTCGATCCCCTGGCGTTCCGCCTGACCAACGCGCTGCGCGCCGGCGACGTGACGCCGAGCGGCCAGCGGCTGGAGCATTCGGTCGGCCTGGCCGCCTGCCTGGAGTCCCTGCGCCCGCGCTGGCAGGCGCTGCGCGCCGAGGCCGAAGCCTTCAACGCGAAGGCCGGCGGGCGGCTGCGGCGCGGCGTCGGCGTCGGCTGCATGTGGTACGGCATCGGCAACACCGCGCTTTCCAATCCCTCCACCATGCGTGTCGTGCTGCAGCGCGACGGGCGGCTGGTCCTCTACAACGGCGCGGTCGACATCGGCCAGGGCTCGGCCACGGTGATGGCGCAGATCTGCGCCGACGCGCTGGGCCTGCCGCTGGCAGCCTTCGAGCAGGTGTTGGGCGACACCGACCTGACCGAGGACGCCGGCAAGACCTCGGCCAGCCGCCAGACTTTCGTCTCCGGCAAGGCGGCGGAACTCGCTGGGCTCGACCTGCGCGCCGCGCTGCTGCGGCTCGCCAACGCCGGCCCGGCGGCGCGGCTGGCGCTCGACGGCGGCCTGTTGCGGGTGGCGGAGGAGGGGCGGGTGACCGAGATCGAGCTGGCCCGCCTGCCGGATGACCTGGAGGGCAGGGGCCGCTACGACCCGCCGACCACGCCGCTCGACGCCCGCGGCCAGGGCGTGCCCTATGCCACCTACGGCTTCGCCGCCCAGCTGGCGGCGCTGGAGGTGGACTGCGCGCTGGGCACGGTGAAGCTGCAGCGGATCGTCGCCGCCCACGACGTGGGGCGGGCGGTCAACCCGAGCCTGGTGGAGGGGCAGATCCACGGCGGCATCGCCCAGGGCATCGGCCTGGCGCTGATGGAGGAGTACCTGCCGGGGCGAACCGAGAACCTGCACGACTACCTGATCCCCACCGCCGGGGACGTACCGGAAATCGAGATCCAGCTGATCGAGGACCCGGAGCCGCTCGGGCCCTTCGGCGCCAAGGGCATCGGCGAGCCGGCGTTGATCCCGACCGCGCCGGCCATCTTCGGCGCCGTGCGGCACGCCACCGGCGTGGTGGTGCGCCGCGCGCCGCTGCTGCCGCACCGGCTGCGTGCGCTGCTGGAGGAGAAGGGCCTTGGCTAACGGTGCGCCGGACCGCACCGAGACCTTCGGCGCGCGCGAGGGCGACGAGGGCATCGTGCGCTGCGACGCCTGCCCGGTGCTCTGCCGCATCCGGCCGGGCAAGGCCGGCGCCTGCAGCCGCTACGCCAACGAGGACGGGGCCCTGGTCCGCACCGACCCGCTGGTGCTGACCCGCCGGGTCGCGGCCGAGGGCGGGACCCTGGTCTCCTTCGGCGAGGGCGCCTGGGACGGCAACCCCCTGGTCGGCCAGGAGGTCTTCGTCACCGGCATCGGCAGCGGCACGACCTATCCCGACTACAAGCCGGCCCCCTTCATCGTCTCCACCGAGGTGGAGGGGCTCGATACCGTCACCGTGGTGACGGAAGGCATCTTCAGCTACTGCGGCGTCAAGGTGAAGATCGACACCGACCGCCACCTGGGGCCGGAGCAGGCGCCGGTCTACCGCGACGGCGAGCAGGTCGGCCACGTCACCACGGCCGAGTACGGCTCGCAGATGCTGTCGCTGGGCGGCGTGCGCCACCTGACCGGCGGCTCCAAGAAGGAGGGCAACGCCACCTGCCGCACGCTGCTGGAGCTCTGCGGCAAGGAGGCGGTGGAGCTGAGCATCGAGGGCGGCTCCAGCGTGGTGGTGCAGGCCGGTGCCGCGCCGATCGTCGACGGTACGCCGGAGGAGCGCATGCGGGTCGGCTGCGGCTCGGCAACCGTGGGCATCTTCGCCATGCAGTGGCACGGGCTGGTGGACGAGGTGATCGTGGTGGACGACCACATCACCGGCGTGCTGACCGAGCACCAGGCCGGGCGCTGCCTCGACATGCCGCCGGCCGGTATCCGCGTGCGCGGGCGCCGCTCCACGCCGGGCCGCTACTTCCAGGTGGCGCAGCCGGGCCACGGCTGGGGCGGCACCGACATCCGCGACCCGCTTACGATCATCGAGAAGGTCGACCCGGCTACGGCCTGGCCGGGCCTGCGCCTGCTGATGACCAGCACCACCGGCGACGACGCCCTCTACCTGGAGCTGGACGAGGACCTGAAGCCGGCCCCGCGGGAGATGCCGGCGCCGCTGGCGGCCACGATCGAGCGCATCCGCGAGAACTGCGAGCCGGCGCTCTGCTCCGTCGTCTTCATGGCCGGCGCCGGCGGCTCCCTGCGCGCCGGCGTCACCGAGAACCCGGTACGGCTGACCCGCTCGGTCAAGCAGGCCCTGACCCGCGTCACCATGGGCGGCGCGCCGGTCCACGTCTGGCCGGGCGGCGGCATCACCGTGATGGTCGACGTCACCCGCCTGCCGGACCGGGCCTTCGGCTATGTCCCGACGCCGGCCATCGTCGCCCCCATCGAGTTCACTCTGGCACGCGACGACTATCTGGCACTCGGCGGCCACGGCGAGCGGGTGCTGACGCTGCGCGAGGTGCTGCAGCACTACGGCGCCGCCGCCCGCAGCGACCCCGCCCATCCCGACAACCCCTGGCCGCTGACGGGGAGGGGGCGATGAGCATCCAGGGAAACAGCCTCACCCCAACCCCTCTCCCAAGGGGAGAGGGCCGGGGTGAGGCTGTTTCCCTTTCCTGCGCCGCGCCTCGGATCGACCTCCTGCCCGGCGATCGCCTGCACCTGCAGGAGGGGCCGATCGACCTGGTGATCGGCGGCGCGGGGGCGCCGGCGGAGCTGGCCGCGGCCTTCCGCCAGGCGATCGCCCGCTTCGAGGGGCTGCTGCAGGAGCTGGTGGCCGAGCTGCCGCTGCTGCGCGCGCCCCTCGGCGAGGCGCCGCCGCCGGTGCGCGGGCCGGTGGCCCGGCGCATGGCCTCCGCCTGCCGGCCGCTGCGCGCGCACTGGATCACGCCGATGGCGGCGGTCGCGGGCGCCGTGGCCGACGAGGTGCTGGCGGCCGCCGTGGAGGGCAGACGGCTCGACAAGCTCTGGGTCAACGACGGCGGCGACGTCGCCTTCCACCTGGCACCGGGCGCCGCGCTCGACCTGGGGCTGGTCTCGGATCTCGCCAGTCCGCTGCCGCGCGACCGGGCGCGGATCGGCTGGGACGCGCCGGTGCGCGGCTGCGCCACCAGCGGCCGCCAGGGCCGCAGCCTCAGCCGCGGCATCGCCGATGCCGTCACCGTGCTGGCGCGCTCCGCCGCCGAGGCCGATGCTGCGGCCACGCTGATCGCCAACGCGGTCGACGTCGCGCATCCGGCGGTGCGCCGGGCGCCGGCCCGAAGCCTGGACCCCGACAGCGACCTCGGTGCGGCCGAGGTCGTGACCGCGGTCGGGCCGCTGCCCGAGTCGGCGGTCCGGGCGGCCCTGGACGCGGGCGAGAGCTTCGCCCGCCAGCTCGTTGTTTCGGGCGCGGCGACAGCCGTCGTAGTCTACCTCGCGGGCCGGGCCCGCGTGATCGGGGAGCATCCGCTTCCGGTGCTGGACCGGGAGCCCGTCTTGCAGACAGCAGGGAGAGGGGAACCATGACCTACGGGAAGTCCTTGTCCGGCCTCGCCGCTGCCGCGGCCGTCGTCGTGACCCTGGGGGCAGGGGATGCCCGCGCCCAGGAGCCGATCCGCATCGGCGAGTTCAACAGCTACACCGGCTTCGCGGCCTTCACGCTGCCCTACCGCGACGGCTGGACCCTGGCGCTGGAGGAGATCAACGAGGCCGGCGGCGTGCTCGGCCGGCCGCTCGAGGTGATCAGCCGCGACGACGGCGCCAGGCCCGCCGACGCCGTGACGGTCGCCAACGAGCTGGTGGCGCGCGAGGGGGTCAACATCCTCTTCGGCACGCTGCTGAGCCACGTCGGCGTCGCCGTCTCCGACTTCGCCAAGCAGCGCGAGGTGCTCTTCCTCGCCGCCGAGCCGCTGACCGACACGCTCGCCTGGTCGCTGGGCAACCGCTACACCTTCCGCCTGCGCCCCGGCACCTACGTGCAGGCGGCGATGCTGGCCGAGGAGGCGGCGCAGATCGAAGGCGCCGTGCGCTGGGCCACGATCGCGCCGAACTACGAGTACGGCCAGTCGGCCGTAGCCGCCTTCAAGGAGCTGCTCACCGACCTGCGCCCCGACGTGGAGTTCGTCGCCGAGCAGTGGCCGGGCCTGGGCCAGATCGACGCCGGCGCCGCGGTGCAGGCGCTGGAGGCGGCGCAGCCCGACGCCATCTTCAACGTCACCTTCGGCGGCGATCTCGCCCGCTTCGTGCGCGAGGGCGAGGTGCGCGGCCTCTTCGAGGACCGCACCGTGGCCTCGCTGCTGTCGGGAGAGCCGGAGTGGATCGACCCGCTCGGCGCCGAGGCGCCGGAGGGCTGGATCGTCACCGGCTATCCCTGGTACGCGATCGACACGCCGGAGCACAACGAGTTCCTGGAGAAGTACCAGGCCCGCTTCGACGACTACCCGCGGCTCGGCTCCGTGGTCGGCTACGCCGCGCTCTACTCCATCGCCGAGGCCATCGAGAAGGCCGGCACCACCGAGACCGAGGCGGTGGTCGACGCCATGATCGGCCTGACCATCGACTCGCCGGTCGGACCCATCACCTACCGCGAGATCGACCAGCAGACGGACATGGGCGCCTTCGTCGGCCGCCTCACGGTGGAGGACGGCATGCCGCGCATGATCGACTGGCGCTTCGCCGCCGGCAGCGATTACCTGCCCGACGACGAGACGGTGCGCAGCCTGCGCCCGCAGGAGTGAGGGCGAAAGTAGACCAGACACCCTCACCCCGCCGTCACGTCATCCTGAGCGCAGCGAAGGATCTCGACCCGTCGGAGCTCCGATGCCATCGAGATCCTTCGCTGACGCTCAGGATGACGCGTTCCGACGGGTAGCGGCGGAAACGACCGCTCGTCCATCCCCAGCACCGACCATCCGGCCTCGCCCCACCCCATGGACCTCCTCCTCTCGCAGCTGCTGACCGGTCTCGCCAGCGCCTCCTCGCTGTTCCTGGTGGCGAGCGGGCTGACCATCATCTTCGGCGTCACCCGCATCGTGAACTTCGCCCACGGCAGCCTCTACATGCTGGGGGCCTACCTGGGCGTCAGCCTGATCGGCCTGCTGACCGGCATCCTCGGCGGCGGCTTCCTCGCCTTCTGGGGCGGGGTGCTGCTGGCGGCCCTGGCGGTGGGGGCGGTAGGCGCGGCGGTGGAGATCGGCATCCTGCGGCGCATCTACCGCTCGCCCGAGCTCTTCCAGCTGCTGGCCACCTTCGGCGTCGTGCTGGTGGTGCAGGACGCGGCGCTGCTGATCTGGGGGCCGGAGGACCTGCTGGGGCCGCGCGCGCCCGGCATGGAACGCTCCAGCATCTTCCTCGGCGTGCGGGTGCCGACCTACGACCTCTTCCTGATCGCCTTCGCGCCGCTGGTGCTGGGCGGCCTCTGGCTGCTCTTCAACCGCACCCGCTGGGGTGTCCTGATCCGGGCCGCGACCCAGGACCAGCAGATGGTGGCGGCGCTGGGCGTGAACCAGAAGTGGCTCTTCACCGGCGTCTTCTTCCTCGGCGCCGCGCTGGCCGGGCTGGGCGGGGCGGTGCAGCTGCCCAAGGGCAGCGCCAACCTGCTGATGGACCTGCAGATCATCGCCTCGGTCTTCGTCGTGGTGGTGGTCGGCGGCATGGGCTCGATCCTCGGCGCCTACCTGGCGGCGCTGCTGATCTCGCTGATCCGCGTCTTCCTGATCGCCAACGCCCAGCTCACCTTCGCCGGCATCTCGGCCTGGCAGATGGAGCTGGTCTCGATGTTCCTGGTGATGGCCCTGGTGCTGGTGCTGCGGCCCTGGGGCCTGCTCGGCCGGCGCGAGGCGGCGGGGCACCAGCGCAGCGCCACGCCGGAGCCGCTGCTGCGCTCTGCCGACCTGCCGCTGAAGCTCTTCGCCCTGGCCGTTCTGGCGCTGCTGCTGGTGCTGCCCTGGCTGGTCGGCCCCTACTTCGTGGCCATCGCCACCGAGGTTCTGATCTTCGCCCTCTTCGCCGCCTCGTTGCACTTCCTCATGGGCCTGGGCGGCGTCATCTCCTTCGGCCACGCGGCCTACTTCGGCCTGGGCTCCTACGGCGTGGCGCTGCTGGTCAAGCACTGGGGCGCGCCGATGGAGGCGGCGCTGATCGCCGCGCCGCTGCTGGCGGCCGGCGGCGCGCTGCTGTTCGGCTGGTTCTGCGTGCGCCTCTCCGGCGTCTACCTCGCCATGCTGACCCTCGCCTTCGCGCAGATCGCCTGGTCGATCGCCTTCCAGTGGGTCGAGGTGACCGGCGGCGACAACGGCATCCTCGGCATCTGGCCGCCGCGCTGGGCCGCGCCGGTCTGGGTCTTCTATTACTTCGCCGGCGGCATCTGCGTCCTCGGGCTGCTGCTGCTGCGCCACCTCGCCTTCAGCCCCTTCGGCTACACCCTGCGGGCCGGGCGCGACTCGCCGCTGCGGGCCGACGCCATCGGCGTCGACGTGCGCCGCCACCGCTGGTTCGCCTTCACCCTGGCCGGCGCCTTCGCCGGCCTGGCCGGCGGCCTCTTCGCCTATCTCAAGGGCTCCGTCTCGCCGGAGAACATGGCCATCCCGCTCTCCGTGGATGCCCTGGTCATGGTGCTGCTGGGCGGCGTGCAAACCCTCACCGGCCCGATCGCCGGTGCCGCCGTCTTCACCCTCTTGAAGACCGAGCTGGTCAGCCTGACCAACTACTGGCGGGCCGTGCTGGGGACCGCGATCATCCTGCTGGTGGTGCTCTTCCCGCAGGGCCTCTCCGGCGCCGCCGCGGCGCTGCGCCAGCGCTGGGAGGGGCGGGCATGAGCGCGGTGCTGGAGGTGCGCGGCCTCTCCAAGGCCTTCGGCGGCGTGCAGGCCGTGGCCGAGGTGGACTTCGATCTCGCCGCCGGCGAGCTGCTGGCGCTGATCGGGCCGAACGGCGCCGGCAAGTCCACCTGCTTCAACCTCATCAACGGCCAGCTGCGCCCCGACGCCGGCAATGTGCGGCTGGCCGGACAGGAGCTGGTCGGCCTGCCGCCGCGGCGCATCTGGCGGCTCGGCGTCGGCCGCACCTTCCAGATCACCGCCACCTTCGCCTCCATGTCGCTGCGCGAGAACGTGCAGATGGCGCTGATCTCGCACCACGGCCGGCTGCGCGCGCTGCTGCCCTACGCCGGCGACCTCTACAGGGACGAGGCCCTGGCGCTGCTGGAGCGGGTCGGCATGGCCGAGCAGGCGGAGCGCGCCTGCGGCGTACTGGCCTACGGCGACGTCAAGCGGGTCGAGCTGGCCGTCGCCCTGGCGCACGCGCCGCGGCTGCTGCTGATGGACGAGCCGACCGCCGGCATGGCGCCCAGCGAGCGCGCCGCGCTGATGGCGCTGACCGCGGCCATCGTGCGCGAGCGCGGCATCTCGGTGCTCTTTACCGAGCACGACATGGAGGTGGTCTTCGCCCACGCCGACCGCATCCTGGTGCTGGAGCGTGGCCGCAAGATCGCCGAGGGGCCGCCGGCGTCGGTGCGCGCGGACAAGCGGGTGCAGGAGATCTACCTGGGCGAGGCGGCCGCCATCGAGGCGGTGCGCCGCCACGACGAGGCACTGCAGCAGGGCATGGTCCCGGGGCCGGGGCCGGTACCGGGGTTGGGGGAGGAGTAGCGGTGAGCGCGGTGCTGGAGGTCGAGGGGCTGGAGGCCTTCTACGGCCGTGCGCAGATCCTCTTCGGGCTGTCGCTGCGGGTCGGGCGCGGCGAGGTGGTGGCCCTGGTCGGCCGCAACGGCGCCGGCAAGTCCACCACGCTCAAGGCGATCATGGGCCTGCTGCCGGGCAGCCGCGGCAGCGTGTGCTTCGGCGGCGAGGAGATCCTCGGCGCTCCCTCCTACCGCATCGCCCGGCTGGGACTCGGCTACGTGCCGGAAGAGCGGCGCATCTTCACCGAGCTGACGGTGCGCGAGAACCTGGAGGTGGGCCGCCAGCCGCCGCGCGAGGGCGTGCCGGCCTGGACGCCGGAGCGGCTCTTCGCGCTCTTCCCCAACCTGGCGGAGATGCGCGACCGGCCGGGCGGGCGCATGTCGGGCGGCGAGCAGCAGATGCTGACCATCGCCCGCACCCTGATGGGCAACCCCGCCGCGGTGCTGCTGGACGAGCCCTCCGAGGGCCTGGCGCCGGTCATCGTCGAGCAGATGGGCCGCACCGTCGCCGAGCTGAAGCGCGAGGGGCTGACGGTGCTGCTGAGCGAGCAGAACCTGCACTTCGCCGGCGCGCTCGCCGACCGCGCCTACGTGGTCGAGAGCGGCCACCTGCGCTTCGAGGGCCCGATGCGCGACCTCCTCGCCGACGAGGCGCTGCGCAAGGCCTATCTCAGCGTGTGAGACGAAACGGCGGGGCAGGCGGTCGGCGTTGTCTCGCACCGTTCAGCGCCGTAGAGTTGCGACATGACGACACCTGAGACAACCGCGGCGCGCGGCGCCGCTTTCGATCCCGAGGCGGTGGACTGGTCGGATCCGGCGGCGGCCCTGGCCGCGGCCCGGGAGATCGAGACGCTCGGCCAAGCCGCCGTGGCCGAGGAGCTTCGCCGGCACCGCGCTGCGGGCCGCTCCCTGGGCTATATCGACGACCGGGGAGAGCTGGTGCTGGAGACGCCCGACGGGCGCCGCAGCGCGATTTCCCGCCGGGGTGGCGACTGACCCGTGACGGCACCCACCTTCTGGATCGTCGGCGGGCCGAACGGCTCCGGCAAGAGCACGCTCTGTCCGAGCCTGTTCGGCGGCCTGCCGGTTCTCAACCCCGACGTGGTCGCGGCCCGGCTCGTCGCGGCGGGCTCATCGCCGGCCGAGGCCGCGGTTGCCGCGGGTCGCGAGGTGGTGGAACAGACGCGCGGAGCCCTGAAAGGCGGCAAGAGCTTCGTCATCGAAACGACGCTGTCCGGGCGGATGCAGCTGCGGGCGGCAAGCGAGGCGCGCGACCGTGGCTGGCGGGTCGGTCTGGTCTTCGTCTGCGTTGCGAGCCCTGCGCTCTCGATGCAGCGGATCGCCTCGCGGGTGGCGGCCGGCGGACACGACGTGCCGGCCGCCGACGTGGAGCGCCGATTCGATCGTTCGCTGGCGCATCTCGTGGAGCTATCGGCGCTGGCCGATCCGCTGTTGGCCTACGACAACAGCAGCCGGGAGGGACATCGGCTGGTGCTCCTGCGCACGGGCGGCGCCACGATCTACCAGGCCGATCCACCGCCTGTCTGGCTGCCACCCGCCCTGCTGCGTTCCTGAAGCACCGGCGTTAGCGGTCGGGTACCGCCTTGCGGTGCACCGGCATCTGCCGGCCGAGCCAGACCAGGGCGACGACCAGCAGGGCGAAGCCCGGCGCGCGCCAGCCCAGGGCCTCGCCCAGCAGCAGCGCGGCGAAGCCGAGGGTCAGGAAGGGCTGCAGCAGCTGCATCTGCCCGACCCGCGCGACGCCGCCCAGCGCGAGGCCCGCATACCAGGCGAAGAAGGCGACGAACTGGCTGACCAGGGCGACGTAGAGGAATCCGGCCAACGCCGGGGCCTCCGGCAACCGCTGCGCCGGCAGCAGCGCCAGCGTGCCCGGCAGGGTGATCGGCAGGGAGAGCACCAGGATCCAGCAGATCGTCCGCCAGGCGCCCAGCTCCCGGGCCAGCCGCCCGCCCAGGGCATAGCCCAGCGCGACCGAGGCCACGGCCGCGAAGAGCGCGAGGTCGGCCGGGTGCAGCGTGCCGGCGCCTTCCCACACCGAGAAGGCCACCACCGTCGCGCTGCCCAGCAGGCCGACCAGCCAGAAGCCGCGCGAGGGGCGATCCCCGGCCACGGCGGCGCCGGCGGCGGCGGTGGCTAGCGGCAGGACGCCCAGCACCACGCCGCCGTGGGCGGCCGGCACGTACTGCATGGCCCAGGAGGTGAAGAGGGGGAAGCCGAAGACGACCCCCAGCGCCGCGCCCACCAGCGCGGGCAGCAGGCGGCGCGGCGGCCAGGGGCTGCGGGTCACGAGCAGCAGCAGGACCGCGAGCAGCCCGGCCAGTGCCGCACGTCCCAGGCCGATGAACCAGGGGTCGAAGGCCTGCAGCGCCAGGATGGTGGCGGGCAGGGTGACGGCGAAGGCGGCCACGCCGAGGAAGCCCAGGGCGAGGCCGAGGGTCTCGTCGCGCGGCGCGGCGCTGCGAGCGGCGGAGGTAGGGCTCATGGAAGCGCAGTCTCTCGACGGCCGGTGCGGCGGGCCAGGGCCATTGCGGGCCGCCGACGGGGACCACTGCCGCGGCCGTCGCGCCTCACGCCCGCTCGGCCAGCGGCAGGTTGACCAGGAGGTTCTGCGGCTTGAGCTTCAGGCGCTTCGCCGGGGTGCAGCAGAGCGCCAGATAGACTGGCCGGCCCGCGACCGAAGGCGCCATCAGGCTGGGATCGGCGAACTCCAGGCGGAAGAGCGAGAGCAGCTGTTCCAGCCGCTCCTCCTCGGGCTCGACGCCCTGGTAGAGGTCGTTCAGCAGCCGCGAGCCCTCGGCGTCCAGGCCGACATGCCAGACCCAGCGCTCGTCGCTGATCTGCCGTACCGGCTGGATCGAGACCTCCACCGAGAGGAAGCGGCGCAGCCAGGCCTCCAGCACGCGGCAGAGCGCATCCAGACCCGGGCCGGCGAAGTCGAGGTTCAGGACCAGGTCGTGGCGGCTCTCCCGCTCCCAGTAGTCGGCCGCGTTCTCTTCCGTCATCACGTCGAGGTCGATCGAGCGCAGCGGCGTCTGCGCCTCGGCCACCAGGCGCCCGAGCGAGCCGAAGCCGCCGCTGGTGGCGAACATCTCCACCGTTTCGGCATCCGCCAGCATGATGGAGCCCTTGTCGATCGTAACGCTCTGCTCGCGGAACAGCAGCTCGCCGGCGCGGGCGCGGAAGGGGTCCTCGATGCCGTCGAGGGCGGCGCGGAGGATCACGTGGGCCAGCTGGTCGAGGAAGAGCGGCGGCACCGGCAGCTCGCCCTTGGCAGGGTCCGGTGGTGCCAGGAAGTGCCGCAGGTAGGCCTCTTCCAGGCTGCCGGCGGCCAGCAGCCGGTCGCGGAAGCCGAGCCAGAGCTGCCAGTTCTCGCGCCCATCGGGATCGGCCAGGCGGGCCAGCCGATCCGGTCCCACCGCCTCGCGCGGGTTCTGCAGCAGCGCCTCGTGCAGCGCCCGCTCGGCCGCGCAGGCCTCCTCGGGCGGCAGCATCTCCGGCCGGCGCAGGTAGGCGCGCAGGAAGTCGTCGCTCGGCGTCAGCCGGCCGTCGGCGTCCCGGCCGGCCAGGTGGAAGCCGCTGTCGCGCCAGAAATCGGGCATGCGTCTCTCCTTTGCCCGGCAGCTATGCCAAGTCGGCGACGGCCCGTCCAGTAGCGCGGGACCGCACGGGCAGGGCAGCCATGCCGGGTGGGGCGTGGCGCCACCCGGCACGGCCGTGCTAGCCAGCGAGGGTTCCGACCCGCCCGAGAAGGTTTCCCCATGCCCCGATCCTGGAGCACCCTCAGGCCCGAGCGCCTGCTGGAGGCCGGCCGCAGCCTCGGCCCCGGCCTCGCGCTGGTGCTGGTGATCGGGCTGGCCGCGGCCTGGATCAGCGAGCACTACGGCGGGCCGCTGCTGCTCTTCGCCCTGCTGATCGGCATGGCCTTCAACTTCACCACGGCGGGCCCGCAGTTCCGCGCCGGCGTCGACTTCGCCTCGCAGCGGGTGCTGCGGCTCGGCGTCGCCCTGCTGGGTGCGCGCATCACCCTGGAGCAGATCGCCTCGCTCGGGCTGCTGCCGATCCTCGCCGTGATCGCGGCCGTGGTCTGCACCATTCTGTTCGGACGCCAACTCGCGCGCTGGCTGGGGCTGGGGACGGAACAGGGCATCCTGACCGGCGGGGCGACGGCGATCTGCGGCGCCTCCGCCGCGCTCGCGATCTCGGCGGTGCTGCCGAAGCGCGCCGAGTCGGAGCGCAACACCATCTACGCCGTCATTGCCGTGACCACGCTCTCGACCGTGGCCATGGTGCTCTACCCCGTGATTGCCGGCACGCTGGGCCTGGACGACGCCACCGCCGGCGTGCTGATCGGTGCGACGATCCACGACGTGGCCCAGGTGGTGGCTGCGGGCTACACCATCTCCGACCCGGCCGGCGACGCGGCCACCTACACCAAGATGATGCGCGTGGCCATGCTGGTGCCGGTGGTCTTCCTGCTCTCCCTGCTGTTCCGCAAGGAAACTCGGGAGGCCGCCGGCGGCGGGAGCGGGCGGCTGATCGGCCTGCCCCTCTTCCTGCTGGCCTTCGTCGCCCTGGTGGCGCTGAACTCGCTGGAGGCGATCCCGGCGCTTCTCATCGGCCCCATGGTCGAGGCCTCGCGCTGGTGCCTGGTCTTCGCGGTGGCGGCGCTGGGCATCAAGACCAGCCTGGGCGAGATCGCGGCCCTGGGCTGGCGGCCCTTCGCGCTGGTGCTGGGCGAGACGCTCTTCCTGCTGCTGTTGATCCTGGGCGTGCTGCTCGCCGCCGGCGGCGTCTGAGCGGGGCTGACCCGCGAAAGGCGCAGTCGACGCGGCTCCTGCCCGCCGGCTAGACTCGCCTTTCCCGCCGCTTCGGATCCCCTTCGCATGAGCCCAGCCGCGCCCGACCTGCCGCCCCGCCCGCGCTGCCTCGTCGTCGGCGCCGGCATCGTCGGCGTCGCCTGCGCGCTGCAACTGCAGCGCCGCGGCTTCGCCGTCACGATCCTGGACCCGCGCCCGCCCGGCACCGCCACCTCCTTCGGCAACGCCGGCGCCATCGTCACCGGCGCCGTGGTGCCGACGGCCACACCGGGGCTCTGGCGCAAGCTGCCGCGCATGCTGCTGGACCCGATGAGCCCGCTGAAGATCCGCTGGTCCTACCTGCCGCGGCTGACGCCCTGGCTGCTGCGCTTCCTGGAGGCCAGCCGGCCGAGCCGGGTGGAGGCCATCGCCGCCGCCATGGCACCGCTCTCCAACCGTGCCTACGACGCGCACCGCGCCCTGATCGCGGCGGCACGCGCCGAGGAGCTGGTGCGGCCGGTCGGCTGGCTGAAGCTCTACCGCAGCGAGGCGAGCTTCGCCGACACCGCCGCCGACCGCGACCTGATGGCGCGCAACGACAGCCGCTTCGAGGTGCTGAAGCCCGAGGAGATCCGGCAGCTGGAGCCGGGGATCGCGCCGAACTACGTGCGCGGCATCCTCTCCAGCGATGCCGCCTTCTGCCGCGATCCCGGCGGACTGGTGGAGGCCTATGCCCGCCACTTCGTCGCCGAGGGCGGGTCCATCCTGCAGGAACGGGTGACGGCCGTGGAGCGGCCCGACGAGGCGCGTCGGCGCGTCACGACCGACAAGGGCAGCCACGAGGCCGAGCTGCTTGTGCTGGCGGCCGGCGCCTGGTCGGCGCGGCTGGCGCGGACCTGGGGCGAGCGCATCCCGCTCGACACCGAGCGCGGCTACCACCTCAATCTCGACGCCGAAGGCGCGCCGGAGCTGCGCCGCCCGACCTACTTCGTCGAGGAGGGGCTGGTGCTGGCGCCGATGCGCGACGGCATCCGCCTGACCAGCGGCGTGGAGTTCGCCGGCATCGAGGCGACGCCGGACTTCCGCCGCATCCGCCGTCTGCTGCCGGCCGCCCGCGCCGCGCTGCCGGGTCTCGGCGAGCGGGTGACGCGGGAATGGATGGGCTGGCGCCCCTCCACCCCGGACTCCCTGCCGGTGATCGGCCGTTCGGCCCTGGACCCGCGGATCATCCACGCCTTCGGCCACGGCCACCTGGGCCTGACCCTCTCCGCCGTCACCGGCGAAGTGGTGGCCGCCATCGCCGCCGAGGAGACGCCGCCGCTCGACCCGGCCGCCTTCGTCGCCAGCCGCTTCGCCGGGGCGCGGGAGTAGGGGCCGCTCGTTGCGGTCACGCCGGAGTGCGTGTTAGAACAATGTTCTAATGACTCTGGCGGAGAAGGATCCATGCGGACGGTCGTGCGAAAGATGGGCAACTCCTCGGGCGTGATCATTCCCAAGCCGCTCCTGGTGGAGATCGGCGCCAAGGCCGGGGACGAGGTGGAACTCGTGGTCGAACAGGGGCGGTTGGTGCTGACCCCGCTGGTCGGGCGACCCCGGGCCGGCTGGGCCGACGATGCCCGCCGGCTGGCGGCCGAGGGCGACGACGCGCTGGTCTGGCCGGAATTCGGCAATGAGGGTGACGAGTCGCTGACGTGGTAGAGCGCGGCGAGGTCTGGCTGGTCGCCCTCGATCCCACCCGCGGCAGCGAGATCCAGAAGACGCGCCCCTGCCTGATCCTGTCGCCGCCGGAGATCCACGACCATCTGCGTATCGTGATGGCAGCCCCCATGACTACGGGAAGCCGGCCGGCCGGTTTTCGCGTTGCGGTGAGTTTCCAGGGCAAGGACGGGCTGGTCCTGCTGGATCAGTTGCGGACCTTGGACAAGCAGCGTCTGGTGCGGCGGCTGGGGCGTGTGTCGCCGGAGGTTCTGACCCGGAGTCTCGCGACGCTGCGCCTCATGTTCGAGGAGTGACGGCGCCGCCTCAGGCCCCCACTTCCGCCGCCGTCGAGCGCAGGGGGCGGCGCAGGGTGGGGTCGAAGGGGTTGAGGCGGGCGCCCAGGGCTGCGGCCTCGGCCTGCAGCTGCTCGACGACGGCGGGAAGGCGCCGGCCGGTGACGCGGTCGGTCAGCGTGCCGATCGAGAGCACGGCGGCGATGCGGCCGGCGGCGTCCAGGACCGGGACGGCGACGCCGGCCATGCCGGTGTAGATGCTGCCGGTTTCCACGGCGTAGCCCTGCTCGCGGACCTCGGCGCAGGCCAGTTCCAGCGCGATCTCGTCCACCGACATGATGCCGGCCAGTCGCGGCAGGTTGTAGCGGATGACCTCCCGCCGCTCCGCCTCGGGCAGGTGCGCCAGCAGCGCCAGGCTGCCCGGTCCGCGGCCGAGGATCACCCGGCCGCCGATGTCGCCGGTCAGGGTGCGCACCGGGAAGGGGCCTTCCTCGCGGTCGAGGCAGACGGCGTCGTAGCCGGCGCGCACCAGCAGGAAGGTGCTGTCGCCGATCGCCTGGGCGAGCCGCATCAGGGCGGCGCGGCCGAGCCCGCGCAGCGTCTCGCTGCCGCCCGCCCGAGCCGCCAGCGCGAAGAAGTCCACGGCAAGGTGGTAGCGCCGCTCGCTGCCGCGCTGCTCCACCAGCCCCTCGGCGGCCAGGGCGGCGAGGATGCGATGGGTCGTCGGCCGGGTGCAGCCGATGGCGACGGCGGCCTCGCCCAGGCGCAGGCCTTCGCCGCCGCTCTGCGCCAGTGCCCGGAGCGCCGCCACCCCGCGTCGGATCGTCTGCAGCCCGCCGTCGCTTTTCGCCATGGTCCGGGGTCCTTTCCGGGATTTCCCAGCGCTTTCGTTCGAAATCGCCATTATCGAAAACCTACTAGTAAAATTCCTGATAATGTATCGAATAACGGAATGAAAGCGGCTCTAGAGCCGAAATATGGAAGAAGCTGTTGACGCGCCCCTGCCGCGGGCGTCCAATTTTCGTAACGAAAGGGGCTCTAGGCCCCTCGCTCAGCAGGAGAGGTGGGAGCGATGCTGGAACCGGCAGGCAGGGTCGTGATGGTTTCGGGGGCCAACCGCGGCATCGGCAAGGCCGTGGCGCGTCGTCTCGCGACCCGCGGCTATCGCCTCAGTCTCGGCGCCCGCGACCCCGCCGCCCTGCAGCCCCTCCTCGCCGAGCTGCCGGGTGAAGCCCCGCTCTGCTGCACCTACGACGCCGAGGACCTGGCCTCGGCCGAGGCCTGGGTGGCGGCCACCCTGGAGCGCTTCGGCCGCCTCGACGGTCTGGTGAACAACGCCGGCATCGCCCAATCCGCCACGATCCTCGATCCGGACGAAGAGACCCTCGATCGCCTCTGGCGGGTCAACGTCAAGGGGCCGCTCCGGCTCACGCGCCTCGCCTGGCCGCAGCTGGCGGCGAGCGGGCAGGGTCGGGTGGTCAACGTCGCCTCGCTGTCGGGCAAGCGGGTCAAGAACGACAACGTCGGCTACGCCATGGCCAAGCACGCCGTCATCGCGCTGACCCACGCCACACGCCGCCTGGGCTGGGACCAGGGGGTGCGCGCCACCGCGATCTGTCCCTCCTTCGTGCGCACCGACATGACCGCCGCCGTCGACAAGGTGGCGCGCGAAGAGATGATCGACCCCGCCGACCTCGCCGAACTGGTGGCGACCGCGCTGGAGCTGCCCAACAACGCCGTGATGGCCGAGATGCTGGTGAACTGCCGGCTCGAGGACCTCTTCTAGGAGACGCCGCCGCATGCCGGCCGCCCTGTTGCACCGCCTGGCCGAGACCGAACGGCCGCCGCTCGCCTTCACCCTGGACGGCCTGCCTGCCACGGCGCGGGCCGGCGACACCCTCCTGACGGCGGTTTTGACCAATGCCGCGCGGTTGCGGGTGAACGAGTTCGACGGCCGCGACCGTGCCGGCTTCTGCCTGATGGGCGCCTGCCAGGATTGCTGGCTGCGGGTCGAGGGGCGGGGACGCCTGCGGGCCTGCACCACCCTGCTGGAAGAAGGCATGGCCGTTTCCACCACGCCGGAGCCGCTGCCGGAGCTGCCCTGGGAGCGCCAGCCGTGACGGTGTCGCACATCCTCGTGGTGGGCGCCGGCCCGGCCGGCGTCCGCGCCGCCGAGACGCTGGCGGCCGCCGGGCTGCGGCCGCTGGTGGTCGACGAGGGGCTGCGCGCCGGCGGCCAGATCTACCGCCGGCCCCCGGCGGGCTTCACCCGCCCGGCGAACCAGCTCTACGGCTTCGAGGCGGCGCGCGCCGCGGCGGTGCACGCCGCCTTCGACGCCCTGGAGGGGCGGATCGACTACTGGCCGCAGAGCCTGGTCTGGAACCTGGAGGCGGGCGTGGCCACGGTGCTGCGCGAGGGCCGCCACCATCGTGTGCCCTTCGAGGCGGCGATCCTGGCGACCGGCGCCATGGATCGCGTGATCCCCTTCCCGGGCTGGACCACGCCCGGCATCTTCACCCTGGGCGGTGCCCAGGTGGCGCTGAAGTTCCAGGGCTGCGGCATCGGCCGCCGCGTCGTCTTCCTCGGCACCGGGCCGCTGCTCTATCTCGTCGCCTGGCAGTACGCCAAGGCCGGCGCCGAGGTGGCCGCCGTGCTCGACAGCGCGCCGGCCGGGGCGAAGACGAAGGCGGCGCTGCGGCTGGCCGCTCGGCCGGCGATGCTGGCCAAGGGCCTCTACTACCTCGCCCGGCTGAAGGCGCGCGGCGTGCGGCTGGAGAGTGGGGTGGAACCGCTGCGGGTCGAGGGCGGGGAGCGGGTGGCCGCCCTGGTCTACCGCGCCGGCGGCCGGGAGAGACGGATCGACTGCGACGCGGTCGGTTTCGGCTACGGCCTGAAGTCCGAGACACAGCTGGCCGATCTCGCCGAGGTGCCTTTCGACTTCGATCCGCTCGACCGTCTCTGGCTGCCGCGGCACGACGCGGCCGGCCGCACGCCGGTCCCGGGGATCTATCTGGCCGGCGACGGTGCCGGCATCCTGGGCGCCGACGCCGCCGAAGTGGCCGGGGAGCTCGCGGCGCGCGCCCTGCTGCAGGACCGCGGCGACGGCGGACAGGCGGATCGCATGGCGGCGCTGGGCGGCCGGCTCGCCCGCTTCCGCCGCTTCCGCGAGGGCCTGGAGCGGGCCTTCCCCTTTCCGGCGCAGCTGGCGGCGGGGTTGCCCGACGAGCTACCGCTCTGCCGCTGCGAGGCGGTGACGGTGGGTGAGTTGCGCCGGGCAGCGACCGCCAAGGACGCGGCCGAGATCAACCGCGCCAAGGCCTTCACCCGCGTCGGCATGGGCCGTTGCCAGGGGCGGGTCTGCGGCCCCGCCGCCGCCGAGGTGCTGGCGGCGGCGCTGGGCCGGCCGGTGGTGGCCGTCGGGCGGCTGCGCGGCCAGGCGCCGGTCAAGCCCGTGCCCGTCGCGCCGCCGGCGGAAGAGCCGTTGCGGGAGGCCTCGTGATGGCCGAGCGGCTCTCCTGCGACGTGGCGATCGTCGGCGGCGGCACCGCCGGCTGCGCCGCCGCGCTGGCGCTGCGCGGGCGTGGCCTCTCGGTGGTGCTGCTGGAGCGCCGCCTGGTCGGCAGCCAGGCCAGCGGCGTCAACTTCGGCGGCGTCCGCCAGCAGGGCCGCCACCTGGCCGAGCTGCCGCTCTCCATGCGTGGCCGCCCCTACTGGGACCGTCTGCCCGAGCTGGTCGGCGAGGACTGCGAGTTCATGGCGAGCGGCCACCTGAAGCTGGCTCACAGCGAGGCCGAGATGGCCGACCTGGAGCGCTTCGCGCGCGACGCCGCCCCCTTCGGCCTGGAGATCGAGGTCTTCGGCGGCAACGCCCTGCGCGAACGCTTTCCCTTCCTGGGCTCCGCCGTGGTCGGCGCCACGCTCTGCCGCTCCGACGGCCAGGCCAATCCCCGGCTGGTTGCACCGGCCTTCGGCCGGGCGGCGCGGCGGGCCGGCGCCGACATCCGCGAGCACTGCGAGGTCACCGGCCTCGCCTGGGACGGCAACCGTTTCCGGCTGGAGACGGCGACGGGCCTCTCGATCGATGCCGGGCGGCTGCTCAACGTCGCCGGCGCCTGGGGCGGCCAGATCGCCGAGGCCTTCGGCGAGCCGGCGCCGGTCGAGCTGCTGCACCCCAACATGCAGGTGACCGAGCCGCTGCCCCACGTGCTGAAGCGCAACATCGGCGTGGCCGGCGGGCTGCTCTACGCCCGGCAGATCCCGCGCGGCAACCTGATCTTCGGCGGCGGGCGCGGCATCGGCGACCGCGACCGCGTCTGGTCGCGCCCGGGCGGCGAGTCCACGCTGGAGGCGATGCGCAAGCTCGCGACCTCGCTGCCGGCCTTCGCCGGCGTGCAGGTGATCCGGACCTGGAGCGGCATCGAGGGTGGCCTGCCCGACGACATTCCGGTGATCGGGCCGAGCCGCACCACGCCGAACCTGGTCCATGCCTTCGGTTTTTCCGGCCACGGTTTTCAACTGGGCCCGGTGATGGGGGACATCGTCACCGAGCTCCTGGTCGAGGGCGAGACGCCGAGTCCGATCGACGCCTTCGCCATCGACCGTTTCGGCGGTGCCGCGCCCGCGGACACCCAAGCGAAAGAGGCGGATGGACGCCTCGAGACAGGGAGAAGAAGTCATGCGTAGAACGACTTACCTGATGCTGTCCGCGGCCGTCGGCCTCGGGCTGCTGACGGCGCTGCCGGCGACGGCGGAAGCGGGAGGCGTCATCCGGGTCGGTATGGCGGCCTCGGACGCCGGCCGGCTCGATCCGCACCTCTCGGCAACGACGGTCGACAAGGCGGTCTTCGGCTGGATGTTCAACGGCCTGGTGCGCTTCGCGCCGGGCACCGCCTCGCCGGAGTACATCGAGCCCGACCTGGCGGAATCCTGGGAGCACAACGACGACGGCACGGTCTGGACCTTCAACCTGCGCGAGGGCGTGCAGTGCCACCACGGCTACGGCGAGTTGACCGCCGAGGACGTGGTCTATTCGCTGGAGCGCGCCGGCGATCCGAACCGCTCCTCCTTCTCCTCCGACTACGCGGCCTTCGAGTTGGTGGAGGCGGTCGATCCCTACACCGTGCAGATCACCCTGGCGCATCCCATTCCCAGCGTTCTGGGGCTGGTCGCGAACTACCACGGCGGCAACATCGTCTGTAAGGCGGCTGCCGAGGAGATGGGCGAGGCCTTCATGCAGCGCCCGGTCGGCACCGGGCCCTTCATGTTCGACGAGTACAGGGCGCAGCAGTCGCTCAACCTGGTCGCCAATCCCGACTACTTCCGCGGCGCGCCGCAGATCGAGGGTATCCTCTACCGCTACATCCCCTCCGACAGCAGCCGCGACCTCGCCTTCCAGTCGCGCGAGATCGACGTGATCTACGGCCGTCAGGACCAGACCTGGGTCGAGCGCACGCAGCAGATGGACGGCGTGGTGGTCGAGGTGATGGAGCCGGCCGAGATGTCGGTCATGTACCTCAACACCAAGTCGCCGCCGCTCGACGACGTGCGGGTGCGCCGCGCCATGGCGCACGCGCTCGACCGCGAGGAGATGCTGCAGTTCAAGGGTCCGGACGTCACCCGCGACGCCTGGTCGATCGTGCCCGGCGGCTATCTCGGCTTCGTCAGCTTCGAGGACGAGATCCCCGAGTTCGACCTCGACAAGGCGCGCGCGCTGCTGGCCGAGGCCGGCCATCCCGACGGCATCACCCTGAAGGTCGTCCACACCGCGCTGCCGGGCATGCTGGCGACCATCGAGGTCTTCCAGGCGCAGATGGCGCGTGCCGGCATCAACCTGGAGATCGACGTGGTGGAGCACGCCACCTTCCACCAGCAGATCCGCCAGGATCTCAGCCAGGTGGTGCACTACTCGGCGGCCCGCTTCCCGGTCGCCGACACCTACCTGACGCAGTTCTGGCACGGCGATTCGATCGTCGGCAAGCCGACGGCGGTGACCAACTTCACCCACTGCGACATGGCCGACGCGCAGATCGAGGCGGCCCGGGTGGAGACCGATCCGGCGCAGCAGCTCGCTCTCTGGGAAGAGGCCCAGCGCATCCTGCTGATCGACGAGATGTGCGCCGTGCCGGTCTTCGAGAACCTCCAGGTCTGGGCGCGCCACGACTACGTGGACTACGGCTACGACCTGCACGGCTCGCTGACCCTGGGCCCGATCATCAACGAGACCACGACGCTCAATAACTGAGGTCTGCGTTCAAAGCGCCCCGTTCCGTCATCCTGAGGCCGCAGGCCGAAGGATCTCGATCCGATGGAGCTCCATCTGGCCCGAGATCCTTCGCTGCGCTCAGGATGACGGCGGCGGTGCCGGCTGTGACCCCGGGGCGAAAGGGCCACGATGTTCCAGTTCTTCGTCAAGCGGCTGCTGTTCGCCATCCCGACGCTCTTCGCGGTGATGACGGTGGTCTTCGTGCTGGTCCGGATCGTTCCCGGCGACCCGGCGCAGACCATTCTCGGCGACCAGGCCAGCCAGCAGGCCATCGAGGCGCTGCGCGTGCGCCTGGGCCTCGACCTGCCGATCTGGCAGCAGTACCTCGACTTCATGTGGGGCGCGATCCGCGGGGACTGGGGCGTCTCCATGGTCAGCGGCAACCCCATCGTGCGGGAGGTGGGGGCGGTGCTGCCCTTCACCATCGAGCTGACCCTGGCGGCGCTGCTGCTCGGCGTCGTCGTCGGCGTGCCGCTGGGCACTTGGTCGGCGCTGCGGCGCAACAGCACGGTCGACTACGTCGTGCGCATCGTCTCGCTGCTCGGCCTCTCCTTCCCGGCCTTCGTCTCCGGGATCATGCTGCTGCTGGTCTTCGCCATCCAGTTCCGCTGGTTCCCGGTGATCTCGGTCGGCGACATGAGCGACCCGCTCGACCGCCTCAGGGTGCTGGTGCTGCCGGCGATCAACCTCGGCCTGATCATGGCGGCCTACATCACGCGGGTGACGCGCTCCTCGATGCTGGGCGTGCTGGGCGAGGACTACATCCGCACGGCGCGCTCCAAGGGCGTGCCGATGCGCGCCATCGTCTGGCGCCACTCCCTGCGCAACGCGCTGATCCCCGTGGTGACCGTGGTGGGCCTCTACCTCGGCATCCTGATCGGCAACTCGGTGCTGACCGAGATCGTCTTCAACCGGCCGGGCCTGGGCAAGCTGATCGTCGGCGCGCTGAGCCAGCGCGACTACACCATGCTGCAGGGCCTGATGGTGGTCTACACCTTCATCATCGTCGTGGTGAACCTGCTGACCGACCTGACCTATGGCCTGATCGACCCGCGGGTGAAGTACCAATGAGCACCGACACCGCCGTTCCCGGCCCCACGGCCGGACTGCCCGCCGCGCCGCCGCCGCGCAGCCCGCTGGCGCAGACGTTCCAGGCCACGCTGCAGGCCTTCAACACCAACAAGACCTCCTGGGTCGGGCTCTTCGTCTTCCTGCTGGTGGTGCTGCTGGCGGTCTTCGCGCCGCTCTTCGCTACCCACGACCCCAACGCCCAGCACATCCTGCACCGGCTCAAGGGGCCGAGCGCGGACTTCATCATGGGCACCGACGCCTACGGCCGGGACATCTGGTCGCGGCTGCTCTACGGCGCCCGCATCTCGCTCTACATCGGCACGGTCTCGATCCTGATCGCCATGGTCGTGGGCTCCGCCATCGGCCTGATCGCCGGCTACTACGGCGGCAAGCTCGACCTGGTGGTGATGCAGGCCAACGACGTGCTGCTGTCCTTCCCGGCGCTGATCCTGGGCCTGATCATCGTCGCCATGCTGGGCCCCAGCATCACCAACCTGATCATCGCCATCGCGCTGACGGCGATCCCGCCCTTCGCGCGCATCGCCCGGGCGCCGACCATCGTCATCAAGGAGAAGGACTTCGTCGAGGCCTGCCGGGCGCTCGGCTATTCCGACGCCCGCATCATCCTGGTGCACATCCTGCCCAACGTGCTCTCGGAGATCCTGGTGATGGGCTCGCTCTGGCTGGCGACGGCGATCCGGGTGGAGGCCTCGCTGGCCTTCATCGGCCTGGGCGTGCGGCCGCCGACCGCCACCTGGGGCGGCATGATCCGCGAGGGCTTCGAGAACATCCTCGACAACCCCTGGCTCTCGATCTTCCCGGGTCTGGCCATCCTGGTGCTGGTCTTCGCGCTCAACATGCTGGGCGACGGGCTGCGCGACGCCATCGACCCCAAGACGCGAGGTGAGGCATGAGCGGCGAAACCGTCCTCTCGGTCCGCGGCCTGACCACCTCCTTCCGCATCAAGGGGCAGTGGTATCCGGCGGTGCGCAACGTCAGCTTCGACCTGGCGAAGAACGAGACCCTGGCCGTGGTGGGCGAGTCCGGCTGCGGCAAGTCGATCACGGCGCTCTCGATCATGCGCCTGATTCCGGAGAAGACCGGCAAGGTGGAGGCGGAGCGGATCGGCTTCGAGGGCCGCGATCTCTCCAGGCTTCCGGAAGAGGAGATGCGCAAGCTGCGCGGCGACCGCATCTCCATGATCTTCCAGGAGCCCATGACCTCGCTGAACCCGGTGCTGACGATCGGCTTCCAGGTCTCCGAGGCGTTGCGCTACCACCGCGACATGGGCGAGCGCGCGGCGCGGCGCGAGGCGCTGGAACTGCTCGACCAGGTGCGCATCCCGGCGGCGCGGCAGCGCTTCTCGGACTATCCGCACCAGTTCTCCGGCGGCATGCGCCAGCGCGTCATGATCGCCATGGCGCTGGCCTGCAAGCCGACGATCCTGCTGGCCGACGAGCCCACCACGGCGCTGGACGTGACGATCCAGGCCCAGGTGCTGGCCCTGCTCGGGGAGCTGAAGGAGGCCTACGGCATGTCGATGATCTTCATCACCCACAACCTCGGCGTGGTCGCCTCGCTGGCCGACCGCGTGGCGGTGATGTACGGCGGGCAGATCGTCGAGACGGCGTCGGTCGAAGAGCTCTTCGAGCGGCCGACCCATCCCTATACCGAGGCGCTGCTGCGCTCGATCCCGCGCATCGACGAGGACAGCGAGACCCTCTACACCATCGCCGGCACGGTGCCGCCGATCACCCGGATGCCCGAGGGTTGCCGCTTCGCGCCGCGCTGCGCCCTGGCGGAGCCGCGCTGCCTCGCCGCCGACCCGGCGCTGGCCCCGCTGCCCGGCGCGCAGGCGCACGCCGTGCGCTGCTGGGTCCGCGGGCCGCAGGACGCGCTGGCGGCGGGAGCCTCGGCATGAGCGCGCCGTTGCTGCAGGTCGAGGGGCTGCGCAAGTTCTTCACGGTCAAGCGCGGCTTCCCCAATCCCAAGACCGTCACGGTGCGCGCGCTCGACGAGATCTCGCTGAGCGTGGAGGAGGGCGAGTCCTTCGGCCTGGTGGGCGAGAGCGGCTGCGGCAAGTCGACCGCCGGCCGCTCGATCCTGCGGCTGATCGAGCCCGACGCCGGGGCGATCCGCTTCCGCGGCGAGGACGTCATGGCTGCCGACAAGGCGCGGCTGCGCGCGCTCCGTCGGCAGATGCAGATCATCTTCCAGGACCCCTATTCCTCGCTCAATCCGCGCCGGCTGGTCGGCAACGCCCTGGCCGAGCCCATGCGCGTCCATGGTCTGGGCAGCGAGGCGGAGATCCGCGCCAAGGTGCGCGCCATCCTGGGCGAGGTCGGTCTGCCGGCCGATGCCGCCGAGCGCTTCCCGCACGAGTTCTCCGGCGGCCAGCGCCAGCGCGTCGGGATCGCCCGGGCGCTGACGGTGGAGCCGGCGCTGATCGTCGCCGACGAGCCGGTCTCGGCCCTCGACGTCTCGATCCAGTCGCAGATCCTGCTGCTGCTGCGCTCGCTGCAGGACCGACTGGGCCTCTCCTACCTCTTCGTTTCCCACGACCTGGGCGTGGTGCGCTGGTTCTGCCGGCGCATGGCGGTGATGTACCTGGGCCGCATCGTCGAGAGCGGGCCGATCCCGGAGATCTTCACCGAGCCGCTGCACCCCTACACCCGGACCCTGCGCGACGCCTCGCCAGTGCCGGACCCGAGGAAGAAGGTGACGCTGGCGAAGCTGGAGGGCGAGGTGCCCTCGGCCACCAGCCCGCCGAGCGGCTGCCACTTCCACCCGCGCTGCCCCAAGGCGAGCGACATCTGCCGCGAGGTCTACCCGGCGTGGCGCGAGGTCGCCCCCGGCCGCGGCGTCGCCTGCCACCTCTACGGCGAGGGCGGGACGGCCGGACCCGCGGCGTGAGATCGTTCCAGAGGGGTTCGCTGCGCTACGCCGCCTTCGCGGTTTCAATGGGGACCGCGCCGCGGGCGCTGGCGTCCAGCACCACGATCTCCACGATGTTCCCGTCAGCGTCGTAGCTGAGATTGACGTTCCAGCTCTGCGAGGCTTCGCGCACCACTGGAGCGTCACTCAAGCGTACGACGAGAATGTCGTCGTCGGGGTAGTAGGTGCTCTTCATGGATCGCTTTCCCGCCAGTAGGTCATGACCGTTTTCACGACCAGTTCACTCTCGATGGTCACCGCGGCACAGAGCAGATTATCCTTTCGGACTTCGTAGTGTTTAAAGATCCAGAGTCGTCTCGTGTCTTTCCTCTTGATGGTCCCTGTCTCGATCAGGTCGGCGAGGAGATCGACCTCGACAAGGCGCTCGGCCATGCGGGCCTCCGCGTGGCGCGTCGGACGCACGAGCAGGCCGAAACGTTCGCTATGCCAGGGCATGATGCTGCTCGCCCAGGAAGCCACGAAGGAAGAATAGCGCAAGTGTCGGCTCCGGGGGAGTAGGGGGCTCGCCTCTTGCGTGCTTCATAAGTGGCCGCAGATCGCTCCCCCACCGAATCCGCCTTCGTTGCGCGGCCCTTCTCGGGTAACGTGCCGCTGCCGTCGCGCTACGGCTCCAACCCGGGGGACCCTTCATGATCGTTACGCCTTTCCTGACCTTTGCCCTGATCGTCGCCGCCGTCGCGATCCTGATCATCTACGCCGGGATCAAGACCGTGCCGCAGGGCGAGAACTGGACCGTCGAGCGCTTCGGGCGCTACACCCGTACCCTGGAGTCCGGCCTGCGCGTGATCGTGCCCTTCATCGATCGCGTCGGCCGCAAGCTGAGCATCATGGAACAGGTGCTCGACGTGCCGGCGCAGACCGTGATCACCAAGGACAACGCCGCGGTGGTGGCCGACGGCGTGGTCTTCTTCCGGGTCGACGACACGGCGCGCGCCGCCTACCAGGTGCAGAACCTGGAGGAGGCCATCGTCAACCTGACCACCACCAACCTGCGCAGCGTGATCGGCTCCATGGACCTGGACGACACGCTGTCGAAGCGCGCCGAGATCAACGAGATCCTGATGGGCATCATCGACGAGGCCACCAACCCCTGGGGCGTCAAGATCATGCGCATCGAGATCCGCGACCTGCGCATGTCCGACGACCTGCAGGCGGCCATGAACCTGCAGATGACCGCCGAGCGCCGGCGACGCGCCTCGGTGACCGAAGCCAACGGCCTGCGCGAGGCCGAGATCCTCAAGGCCCAGGGCGAGAAGGAGGCCGAGATCCTGCGCGCCCAGGGTCTGCGCGAGGCCGCCTTCCTGGAGGCCGAGGCGCGCGAGCGTGCGGCCGAGGCCGACGCCAAGGCGACCCTCGTGGTCTCCCAGGCCATCGCCGAGGGCGACATCCAGGCGATCCAGTTCTTCCTCGGCCAGAAGTACGTCGAGGCACTGCAGAACATCGGCGCCTCGGAGAACTCGAAGCTGGTGCTGATGCCGCTGGAGGCGGCCGGGGTCACCGGCGCCATCGCCGGCGTCGGCGAACTGGTCAAGACCTTCGGCGCCCAGAAGTCCTGAGGCCCGTTCCGGGGAGGGGCGGTGATGATCGAGCAGATCTTCGACTTCACCTGGGGCTGGATCATCGCCGGGGTGATCCTCGCCGGCCTGGAGATCGTCGTCCCCGGCGTCTTCCTGCTCTGGATCGGCCTCGGCGCGCTGGCGGTGGGCCTGATCCTCTCCCTGGCGCCCGATCTGCCGCTGGCCTGGCAGGCGCTGGTCTTCGCCGGGGCCATGCTGGCCTCGCTGGGCCTCGGCTTCTGGGTCCAGCGCCGCAGTGGCCGAGGCCGCGAGGCCCGGCTGCTGAATCGGGAGCTGCAGGGGATGGTGGGGCAGCACTACCTCGCCATCACCCCCTTCACGGCCGGCCACGGGCGCATCCGGGTGGCCGACGGCAGCTATGCTGCGGTGGGGGAGGACATCGCCGAGGGCGACGAGGTCGAGGTCGTCGCCATCGAAGCCGGCCGGCCGCGGGTGGCGAAGGTGCCCCCGCCGCCGGCGGCGCAGCGGTAGAGAGTCAGGCGCCGCCTCGCGCTTCGAGCGCCCGCAGCAGCTCCGCGTCGCGGCCGTAGATGTCGGCCCGGAACTGCGGCTGGCCGTCGCCGCCGCGCCAGACCGTCGCATAGGTCAGATGCACCGGCATCGGCGTCGTCAGGTTGATGCGGCGCTGCGGCGCCCCCTCGGCGATCGCCTGCTCGACCGCGGCGCGCGACCAGTTCGGCTGGTCGCGCAGCAGTTCCTCGGCCAGATCGAGCGGACGGGAGAGGCGGATGCAGCCAGAGCTGAAGGCGCGCGCCGCGCGTCCGAAGAGTCCGGTCGCAGGGGTGTCGTGCAGGTAGACGTCGAAGCGGTTGGGGAACATGAACTTGATGCGGCCGAGTGCGTTGGCCGGGCCGGGCCGCTGGCGCAGGACGAAGGGAAAGTGGTCGCGGGAGTATTCGGCCCAGTCGATCTCCGTGACCGGGATCACCTCGCCCCCGCGCCGGGCCTCGAAGCCCTGGTCGGCGAGGCGCTGGGCGTTCTGCTTCAGGTCGGGCAGCTTGTCCTCCACCGCGATGCGCCGCGGCACGGTCCAGTCGGGGTTGAGCTCCAGGTAGCGGATGCGGTCGCTGAAGACCGGCGTGCTGCGGTAGGGCTGACCGACGACGATGTCCATCGACAGGCGGACGGCCCCCTGTTCCACCAGGCGCAGCTCGAAGCCGGCGATGTTGACCACGACGTAGCGCTCGCCGAAATCGCGCGGCATCTGGCGCCAGCGCTCCAGGGTCACCTCGATCTGGCGGATGCGGTCGGGGAGGGGGGCGTTGAGCGCCGCCAGGGTCTGGCGGCCGATCAGGCCGTCGACTTCCAGCCCGTGGCGGCGCTGGAAGCCCTCCACGGCGAACTGCAGGGCCGGATCGTAGAGGTCGACGAGGCTGGTGGGCGGGATTGTCAGGTCGCCTGAAGCGACGAGCCTTTCGCGCACGGCGACGATACGGGGATCGACATCTCCGGGACGCAGCGTCGGCCCGTCCGGCACGCGAAGCCAGTCCCCGAAGGCGTCGGCCTTGCGGCGATGGTTGGCCAGCATCGCCCGCAGGGCGCGGTACTCGGGATGCCGCGGCGCCTGCGCCTGCAGCAGGGCCGCCGCCCGCTCGCCCCGCGCCAGGGCCGCCAGCAGCCCGTGGGTGTCGAGCGTCTCCCGCTCCTCGTCGTCGAGGTCCGAGGCAGTCCGGCGCAGGCGGCCCAGGCGCAGATCGCCGGCGTAGTCCAGGAAGGCGACGCTGTAGGCCAGCTCGGCCTCGGCGGCGCGCCGCGGATCGCGGGCGGCAAGCGCCGGCGCCTGCTCCACCAGCCGGTCCGTTCGGTAGAAGCTCGGGTCGAGCCCGTCGCGCGGGGCCGCTCGCAGCGCGGCGATCAGGCTTCGCGCCTGCTCCGGGCGGCTCCAGAGCCGCGGGCCGGGCAGGGCGTAGAAGGCCTGCAGCGCCGGGCGGAAGTCTTCGACCCCGGGCGGCAGGGCGATCTCCTCCGCCAGCAGCGCCCGCACGCCCGCCCGCTCGAAGGCCTGCGCCGGGCCGATACAGAGAAGCAGCAGCGGTAGCAGGAGTGCGGCCTGCAGCAGCGGCCCGGGCCGACTCCGTCCTCGGTCGTTGGATGCGAGGGCCGTGCCGAGGCGGCGCACGCTCAGCTCCAGCTTCGGACCGGGCCCGTATCGAGATGCACGAAGCCCGAGCGGGGATAGTAGCCGACGCCGCCCAGTTCCAGGGACAGGGCGGCGGCGCGCAGCGCGGCGAGATCGCGGTCGGGCAGCGCCACGTCGATCGCGCGGCCTTCCATGTGCAGGCTTCGGGTGGCGACGCCGGAGCTGCGCGCGGCCAGCTGCGCGTTGGTCGCGGGCGAGCGGTAGCCGCTGATGATGAGGAAGGGCTCGCGGCTGTCCATCTGCCGGCGCAGGGCGGCGAGGTAGTCGAGCAGCCGCGGGTCGATCGGCTCGACGTCACCGGTGCGCCAGTCGCGCAGCAGCAGGTTGATCCGGCGCAGGGAGCCGGGGAGATAGCCCTGCTCGGCCCGGTAGGTGACGCTCAGCTGCTCGCCTGTATGGGCGTGGCGGAAGGCGAGGCTCCAGCCCGGGTTGCCCTCCAGCAGGCCGCCGGCGGTCGGTTTGGCCGGTCCTGCTCCGCTCGGCGAGGCGCCGGCCAGGGCCGGGCCGGCCTGGGCGAGGCCCGCGCAGCCGAGGCAGGCGCCGGCCGCGCGCAGCATGAAGTCCCGTCGTGCGATCATGCGGTCCCCCGAAGCACCGTTCCGCCGACGCCGATCAGGCGGCGCCCGAACTGTAATCACTACACGCCCGGTGCCGCGTCGCACAACGCTTCGCTTGGTCGCAGGCGGCGGCGCCGGGGTCTATCCGGGGCCACCGCCCGCCTGGCGAGAGGTCAGTTGGCCTGCTCCTCGCCCTGCTCGATCTCCTGCAGCAGCTGGCGGGCCGACTCGATGGCGGCCTCCAGTTCCTCGAGTTCCGCCTCGAGTTCGGCGATCGCCGCCTCGCGCTCGGCGATCTGCTCTTGCTGCGCCTCGAGCTGCGCGCTCGCCTCCTCCAGCGAGCCCTGCAGCGTCTCGATCGCGGCAGCCTCGCTGCGCAGCGCCTCGTTCTCGGCCTGCAGCTCGTCGATCTGCGCCGACAGGGCGGCGCGCTCTTCCATGCCGGCGGTCTGCTGCGACTGCATGGTGAAGGCGAAGTAGGCTGCTGCCGCGATAGCGGCGATGGCGATCACGGCGAGCAGCCGGACGCGATTGTCCTTGAAGGGTTGAGAACTCGTCTGGTCGGACATGGGATCGAGACCCTTTCCTGAGATGTCTGCCGGCAACTCCGGCGCGCCGCCATCCTGCCGGCCGCAGCCAAGGTGACGCAGAGATTGCGGCAAGTCCAGCCTACCCGGTCTCTCGCTGGCAGCAGACCGATTCCGGCGCTATGCCCTGACCCGCGCCTTCTCCGGATCGTAGAAGGGGAAGCGCACGACGCGCGCGGCCAGGCGCTTCTGCCGGCCGTCCAGCTTGCCGACCTCCAGTTCGCTGCCGGGCTCGGCATGGACGACGTCGACACGGGCCAGCGCGATGGTCTTCCCGAGCACCGGCGAACGGCAGCCGCTGGTGATCACGCCGATCCGGGCGCGGCCGTGATAGAGCCCGTCGCCGTGGCCGGCGATCTCGTTGCCGTCCAGCTCCAGCCCCACCAGCCGGCGCTGCGGGTTGTCCCTGCGGCGCTGCAGCGCCTCGCGGCCGATGAAGTCCGACTGCTTCGACTTGAGCGGTACCGTGAAGCCGATGCCGGCCTCGAAGGGATCGGTCTCGTCGTCGAACTCGTGGCCGGCGAAGGCCAGGCCGGCTTCGATCCGCAGCAGGTCCAGCGCCGCCAGCCCGAGCGGCGCCAGGTCGTGCGGCGCGCCCGCCTCGAAGACGGCGTCCCAGACTTCCGGCGCGTCGTTCGGGTGGCACCAGAGCTCGTAGCCCAGCTCCCCGGTGTAGCCGGTGCGCGAGACCACCAAGGGCCGGCCGTGGGCATGGCCGAGGCGTCCGACGGTGAAGCGGAACCAGCCCAGCTCCTCCAGGCTCGGCCGCGCCGGCGGGGTCCAGACCACTTGCTTGAGGATCTCGCGGCTGCGCGGCCCCTGGACGGCGAGGTTGTGCAGCTGGTCGGTGGAGGCGCGCACCCAGGCCTTCAGCCCCTGCTTCTCGGCGAGTTCGCGCAGCCAGAGGCCGCCGTAGTCGTCGCCGCCGATCCAGCGGAAGTTGTCCTCGCCCAGGCGGAAGAGGGTGCCGTCGTCCAGCATGCCGCCGTGCGGATGGCAGAGCGCGGAATAGACCACCTGTCCCGGTGCCAGGCGGCGCACGTCGCGGGTCAGGGCATGGTCCAGCAGCGCCTCGGCGTCGGGCCCCAGCACCTCGAACTTGCGCAGGGCGGAGAGATCCTGTGCCGCGGCCCGCTCGCGGCAGGCCCAGTACTCCGCCTGGGGGCCGTGGTCGCGGAAGGCGTTGGGCAGCCAGAAGCCGCGGTACTCGGCGAAGTCGCGGGTGAGCGCCGCGGTGCGGGAGTGGAAGCCCGTCTCGCGGGTCGGGCGGGGGTCGGCGTCGGCTGTCATTCTGTAGGCCACCGCTCTGCTGAAGCGCCGTTCGGCGGGATAGATGCGGACGTGGATGTCGGTCGGGTCCCAGGCGTTGGCCGCGTCGATGTCGTCGGGGCAGGCCGAGGAGGCGCAGACCAGGTCGGCGCCGGCGCGCAGCAGCACGTAGTCGCCGGGCCGCGACCAGGGCTCGTCCAGGAACAGCCGGTGCTGTTCGTCGAAGGCGGTGTTGTAGAAGAAGTTGACCGCCGGCCAGCCGGCGCGGCGGGCGATGCCCCAGGGCGCCAGCCGGTCGTTGAAGTTGTCCGTGCAGTTGACGTGGCCGGGATAGCCCATGTCCTCGTAGTAGCGGGCGGTGCAGGCCAGGGCGAAGGTGTCGTGCCGGCCCACGGTGTCCTGCACCACCTCCACCAGCGCGCGCATGTCCTGGTCGTAGAAGCGGGAGAGGAGGCCCGGCTGCGGATAGGCCGCGCCCATCAGCGTGCGGGTGGTGGTGACGTCGAGGCCCCGTTCCAACCCGCGGTCGAGGTCACGCCGCTCGAAGGCGAGGAAGTCGGAGCACTGCCGGCCGGCCACGTCGATCACCTGGACGTACTCGCCGGCGCGCACTTCGTAGGCCAGGGCGCTGGCGCGCGGGACGCGCAGTTCCAGCCGCGGCTCGGCCAGCGGTTCGGGTAGCGGCATCTCCTCGGGCCGCAGGAGCGTGGCCCGGGTGACCGCCAGCAGCAGGTCGGTCGGCGGAGTCTGGGCGTCGGGCGGCATCGGGTCGCCGGGCGCGGCGGCGAGCAGCAGCAGGTCGCGCTCGCAGGTCAGGGTCTCGCTCTGGCCGGCCGGCCCGTCCGGCGAGAAGAGGAGCACCGCCTCGGCCGCGGCCGGTTCGGCGCCGCGCCGGCGCAGGGCCGCCTGCAGCCGCTCGACCTCCGCACCGCCCCGCTGCAGCAGGGCGAGAAAGCCCTCGGGCGGTCCGTCGGGCGGCCGGCCCAGGGCGGCGGTCGCGGGATGACCGGCCGCATCGAAGGCGACCAGCTCGCAGGGCTGCCGCCCCTCGGGATCGATCACTGTGATCCGGTCGCCGGCGCGCAGCGGCAGCAGCAGGCTTCCGCCGCCGGGGACGCGCCAGCGCTCGTGTCTCGGCCCGCGCTGCGCCAGACCCGGCATGTGCGGCCGGCTTGCCCGCGGGCCGGCGAGGGATGCTGCGGCCGGCCGGGACATGCGGCCCTCCTCCTTCGTCGGCGGGAGAGCAGAGCCTAGCCGCCGGCGCGGCTCGCTGGCAACAGCCGGACGGACCGATTCCACCCAATCGCGGCAATTGGTGCGAATTGGCTCGGGCTTCGTCGCGTCACCTGGGCTCCCAGGCCCCTCAGCTCCAGGGGAAGGGGCTGTTGCTGGTCGGGTGCAGCCGACCCTCGGCGTAGCGCGACAGGCGGAAGGGCTCGAGCAGCACCGACGGGCTGCCGGTCAGCTCCTCGGCCACCAGCTTGCCGACGCCGATCATCTTGTAGCCGTGGTTGCTGTCGGCGATCACCGTCACGTTCTCGCAGAAGCGGTCGAAGACCGGGAAGGAGTCCGGCGTGAAGCAGCCCAGGCCGCCCGAGGGCTCCTTCTTCCACAGCCCGATCTTGCCCTCGAAGCGCTTCTGGCAGAAGGCCAGCGCCGAGCACCACATGTGGGCGAAGTCGTCGCCGACGATGAAGTCCGGGCTCTCCGGGCCGTAGGGATCGAGCGCGACCTGCTCCACCGGGGTCTCGACCTTGTAGGGCATGGCGCCGCCCTGGATGCCGCCGAAGTTGAAGTCGGGCTTGTAGTAGATGCCCCAGAGCCTGTCGGTGATGAGCGAGCCGTCGACGTCGCTGTGGAGCGGCGCGTCGGTGTCGACGTGGATCACCGGCGGCGGGGCGCCGTCGTTGGTCTTCTGCAGGTCGGGGTCGACGCCCAGCGTACCTTCCTCCAGGCACCAGTAGCGCCACATCGGCACGTCGCGCAGCCACTGCCCCTGCGGCCCCTTGATGTCGACCGTCTCCGGCAGTTCCAGCATCTTCCAGATCTGCGAGACCCAGGGGCCGACGCCGACCACGACCTGGTCGCAGGCGATGCGCCCCTTGTCGGTCAGCACGGCCGCCACGGCGTCGGAGTTGTGGCCGCGCTCGAAGCCGGTGACGGTCACGCCGGTGACGATGCGCACGCCCTCGCTCTCGGCCTTCTTCGCCAGGCCGTAGAGGGATTTCAGGTTGTTGGCGTAGCCGCCCTTCTTCTCGTGCAGCACCGAGGTGATGCCGCGCGCCTGCCAGTCGTGGAAGATGCCCTTCATGTAGGCCTCGGACTCGGCGGCGCCCTCGATGAAGACCGACTCGTAGCCGATCGCGCGCTGCTGGTCGTAGATGCTCGCCACGTCGGCCCGCATCACCTCCGGGCTGATCTGCATATAGCCGACCGGGTGATAGGCGAAGGCCTGGGGATCGCTCTCCCAGACCTCGACGCACTGCGCCATCAATTCGCGCATGGCCGGCTGAAAGTAGTTGTTGCGCACCACGCCGCAGGCGATGCCCGAGGCGCCGGCGCCGATCGCGCCCTTGTCCAGCACCAGGACGTCGGCGCCGTCCCCCCGCCCTTGCGCGCGCAGCCGCGCCGCCAGGTGCCAGGCGGTGGAGAGGCCGTGGATGCCGGCGCCGATCACGACGTACTTGGCATGGGTGGGCAGGGCCATGGGACGACGTTTCCCTTCGGGTTCGCGGCCGCCCGCGACGGGCGGCGTCTCGGGCCGATGCTAGGCCCGCCAGCCATCCGGCCATTTGCCTCCTTCCGACATCGTCGGACACCCAGGCGACAGGCCCCACCGCGGCGACAAAGCGCTTCGCAGATCATTTCAGACAGTCTATAGTTGTGCGAAAGGGCAAGTATTCATACCCGTTTTGATCGCGTCCGGTCAGGGAGGCTTTTCCGGACATGGGAGCGCCGCTGCTCGACGGGGCGGCGACAGTCTTGCTGCTGCTCGCCGGCCCCGCCTTTGCACTCGCGCTCCTGATCACCCTCGCTTCTTCAATCGAAGATTGTTTTGTCGACCTCTTCTGGCTTGCCCTCCGGCTAGTGGGCGACCCCGAGCAGGCCGAGGCCGCCGCGCTGCTGACCGCACCGCCGTCCGAGGAGCGGCCGCTGGCGGTGCTGGTGCCAGCCTGGCAGGAAGCCGAGGTGTTGCCGCAGTCGCTCGGGCACCTTCTCGCCACCGCCCGCTATCGCGACTACCGCGTCTTCGTCGGCTGCTATGCCAACGACCCGGCCACGCGTGCCGTCGTCGAGCACCTCGCGGCGGGCGATGCGCGCGTGGTGCCGGTGGCGGTGCCGCGGCCGGGCCCCAGCTGCAAGGCGGACTGCCTCAACGCCGCCGTCGCGGCAGCGCTCGAGCAGGAGCGGCGCGACGGCCGGCGCTTCGCCGGCTTCCTGCTGCAGGATGCCGAGGACATGGCGCATCCCGAGGCGCTGGCCTGCTTCAACCGCCTGCTCGGTCGCTGGCACCTGGTCCAGCTGCCGGTGCTGCCGCTGGTCGAGCGTCTCGGCGCGCTGGTCGGCGGCCACTATCTCGACGAGTTCGCCGAGATGCATGGCAAGGAGCTGCCGGTACGCAACGCCCTGAGCGGCGTGGTGCCCGGCTCGGGCGTGGCCGTCGCCTACGAGCGCGACGCGCTGCTGGACGCCGCCGCGGCCAACGGCGGCGAGGCCTTCAGCAGCGGTGCCTTGACCGAGGACTACGACCTTTCGCTGCGGCTCGCGCGGTTGGGCACCCGTCATCTCTTTCTGCGCCGCGTCGGCGGGCTTCGGCGAGTGCCGGGAACGCGGCGCGACCTGATCGGCACGCGCGAGCTCTTCCCGGTCGACCTCGCCGGCGCCGTGAAGCAGAAGGCGCGCTGGATCCAGGGCATTTCCTTCCAGGCCTGGCGTCGCTTCGGCTGGTGCGGGCCGGCGGCGCTGCGATACTTTCTGCTGCGCGACCGCAAGGTGCTGCTCTGTGGCCATGCCTCGCTGGTCGGCCACCTCGCCCTGGTCTATCTGCTGGCGCGGGAGCTGCTGGCGGATCACGCACCCTTCCGGGTGCCGCCGCCGCTGCTGCCAGACGACAGCCTTCTCTGGCATCTGGCGGCGATCAATCTCGGCTTTCTCTTCTACCGCCTCCTGGTCCGCCATCTCTGGGTCTGGGAGGTCTACGGCTGGCGCCATCTGCCGCTGGTGCTGCCGCGCTATCTGGTGGGGGCGCTGGTGAACTACCTCGCCCTCTGGCGGGCGACCCGCCTCTTCCTGCGCAACCTGCGCGACGGCCGGCCGATCGGCTGGGACAAGACCCGCCACGCCTTTCCGGCCGCCGAGCCGCTCGGCCCGACCCTGGGGCCCTCCCCTCGGCCGATGCAGCCGGCAGGAGCGTCGGCGACACGCCTGGACGATGCCGCATGAGCCGGGCGAGGGCGCCGCTGCGGCTCGCGCTGTCGATGCTGGCCGGTCTGCTGGTCGTCGTGGCGCTGTCCTTGGCCCTGTTGTCGGAGCGCGATCGCGCAAGGGCGGCGAGCGTCTCCCTCCGCTTCCTGGGACCGCAGGGGGTGGAGGCGCTGGAACTCCCCGGCCCGACCACGGCGGCCGCCTACGAACGGCTGCTGCTGCAGGCGGAGCAAGGCGGCCACCTCGCCCGCCTGTGGCGGGGGCTGCGGCGTCACGGGCCGCTGCGCGACGCACAGCTGCTGGCGGAGGCACGGGACCTGGAGGCGGCCGGCCGGCGTCTCGCAGCGCGGCTGCAGGGCGACCCCGGCGATCTGCCCACCGCCTGGCGGCGGCTGGAGCTATTGGCGGCGCGGGGCGAGCAGGCGGCCTTGGTGGAGGCTGCCGGCTCCTTGCTGGCGCAGGCTCCCGGCTTCGGCCCGGCCCTGCTGCGGCGCGCCCGGGCGCGGGAGCTGGCGGGCGACCGGCTGGGCGCGCTGGTCGACCTCGCCGCCGCGCTGGAGCGGCCGCTGTCGGCGGCCGACTTCGCCGAGGCCGCCTCGGCGCTGCTGCAGCTGCTGGTCGACCTGGGCCACCCGGTCGAGGCCCGGGCACTGGCCGAGCGGCTGGGTGAGGCGCTGCCGCTCTCGGCCGGCAATGCCGCGGCGCTGGGCCAGGCGGCGCACGCCCTCGGCGACCACGAGGCCGCGGTCGGCCGGTTCCGCCTCGCCCTGGAGAGCGAGGCCACGCCGGACCTGCTGCTGGCCCTGGCGCGCAGCCTGAGCGCGCTCGGCCAGGACCGCCCGGCGCTCGACCTGCTGCTCGGCGAGCGCTTCGAGGGACCGGCCGAGGGCGAGCGCCGGCGCCTGCTGTCGCGCCTGGCCGGCCGCCTGCGGCTGGCGGAGCTGGCGATCCTCTCCGCCGAGCAGTCGCTGGCCCTCTCGGAGGATCCGGGCCTGCGCCTGGAACTGGCCCAGCGCCTGCTGGATGGCGGCGCCAGCGACGCCGTGGCCGCCGAGCGCGCCCTGCTGGTCCTCTCGCACGGTGCCGCCTATCCCTGCGGCTCTCAGCCGGCGCCGGAACTCCGCCGCTGCCGCCGGCTCGCGGCCGAGGCGCTGCGCCGCAGCGGCCGGCACGGAGAGGCCGTGGAGCTGCTGCGCGCCGCCTTCGCGGGCTCCGAGGACGCCGGCCTGCTGGGCGAATTCGCGATTACCCTGCTGGCGCTGCAGCGCCCCTTCGAGGCCGGGCACCTGCTGGCCGGCCTGGCGACGGCGCGGCACGACGCGCTGGGCCTGGAGCAGGCGGCGGAAGCCTATCTCGACGCCGCCCGGCCCGATCTCGGTCTGGCGCTGCTGGACGGCCTCGGCGAGCCGCCCTCCGCCCGCGCGAAGGCCGTGGCTCTGGTCGCAGCCGAGCGGGCGGCCGACTGGCCGAGGGTGCTGCGCCTGCTCGACGAGCGGCCGCGCGGCGCCGACGGCCTGCCGGCGGCCGAGACGGAAGCCCGGGCCTACTGCCGCGCCCTGGCGGCGGTGCGGCCGCAGGCGCTGCGCGGCTGCATCGACGGACTGGCCCGGCGCCACCCGGCGGAGGCCGAGCTGCAGTACTACGCCGCCGACCTGGCGCGCCGCGAGGGCGATGGCGCGGCGGCGGCAGCCTGGCTGGAGCGGGCCGTGGCCTTGCGGCGCGAGGGGCTCTGGCTGCTCGAACTCGGCTACCTGCTGCACGAGCAGGGGCAGTCTGCGTCGGCGGAGCGGCGGTTCCGCGAGGCCGAGGCGGCCGGTGCCGGGCCGGCGGCGACGCTGGCCCTGGCCTATGCGCTGCTGCGGCGCGGCCGCCAGGGGCCGGCGGTGCACCTGCTGCGTCGCGCCCTGGCGCAGGCGGAGTTGGCGGAGCCGGAGCGCGTCACGGCCCTGGTGGCGCTGGCGGCGGTGCTGGAGGAGGCGCAGGCCTTCGAGGCGGCGGCAGAGGCCTATGCCGAGGCCCTGGCGACGGGCGAGGATCCGGCCCTTCGTCTGGGGATGGCGCGGGCCGTCTTCGGCGCCGGCCGCACGCTGGAGGCGGAGGCGCTGCTGGCGCCGCTCGACGGCGCGGCACTGGCGCCGGCCGAGCGGGCGCGCCTCTTCGACCTGGAGGCGGAGCTGGCGCGGGTACGCGATGACGGCACGGCCGAGGTGGAAGCACGGCGCCAGGCGGCCGCCCTGGTGCCGAGCGCCGCGCGCTACGAGCTGCTGGCCTCGGCCCTGCTGCGCCGCGGCCACGCCGGCGATGCGGGACGGGCGCGTGCGAGCCTGGCGCAGAGCGTGGCGCTCGGCGCCGAGAGCCCGGCGCTGCTGGCCCGGCTCGCCTACCTGGAGCGCGACGCCGGTGAGACCCAGCGCGCCGAAGGGCTGTTCCGGGAGGCGGCTCTGCGCGATCCGGAGACGCCGGAGTATCGCGAGGAACTGGCCCTGCTGCTGGCCGAGGACGGGCGGCGCGAAGAGGCGCTGGAACAGCTCCGCTCCGCTCTCGACGAGGCGGCCGCGCATCCCGCCGCAGGGGAAGCCGAGCGGCGGGAGAGGGTGCAGCGCCTGCGCGCCCTGCACGCCGGTCTGTCTCGGCGCTGGCGCCTGCGCTGGGAGGAGACGCTCTGCCTGGGCGGCGAGAGTGCCTGCCGGCGCACCTCGGTGCTGGCGCGCGAGAGTCGGGTGGGGCAGGGGCTGGCGGAGGCCGCCTTCCGGCCGCTGCCGTCCTGGCCGCGGCTGGAGTTGATCGCGCGCCTCAACTGGGACCGGGCGGCGCGCCGTCTCGCGCCGAGCCGGCGCTTCGCCCAGGGGGCGCTGGGGCTGCGGGTGCAGCCCTACGAGGATCGCGACTTCTGGGTGTCGCTGGAGCGCCTGCAGGCGCTCGGCGAGGGCGGTCGCAACGACTGGCGGCTCGCCGTCGCCTATCGCGCGGCCTACGGCCTGGACTGGACGGCGGGCGACAGCGGGCCGGCGCCCTTCGCCAGCTTCTACGGCGAGTTCGCCCGCCACGCCGGCGGCGCGCGGGAAACCAGCCTGGTGGCCGAGGCCCTGGCCGGGCTGCGCGCGCAGCGGGGAGAACGCTTCGCCTGGCTGCCCTTCCTCTATCTGGCCGGCGGGCGCGAGACGGCGCGCGATCTCGCCCTGGTCCGCCTGGAGGCGGGGCTGGGCCTCGCCGGCCAGTGGCGCGTCGGCCGCCATCCCTACGACGGGCATCTCGGCGAGCTGGGCTTGAGCCTGCGCCTCGGCCAGGAGCGCGACAGTCTCGGCGGGCGCGCCACGCGCGGCCAGCTCGGCCTGGCGCTGCGGTACTGAGGCCGTGTGGCGCACCTGGCCCAGGCTGCTGCTGTGGCTGCAGCTGTGGTTGCTGCCCTGGCCGGGGAGCGCCGCCGACTGCCCGCGGCTCTGGCCCGACGCCACCTTCCTCCAGCTCTACGCCGACGATCCGCCGCTTACCTCCGAGCGGCTGCGGCACTGGCGGGCGCTGGGCGCGGAGGAGCTGATCCTGCAGTGGAGCGCCTACGGGCCGCCGGACGGAGGACCCTTTCCGCTGGTGGAGTCCGGGCGCCTGGCGATGCTGCTCGACGCCGCGGCCGAGGCCGGTCTGCGCCTGCGCCTGGGGCTGCGCTACGATCCGGGCTTCTGGCGCGAGCGCGATGCCGGCGAGCCGGAGGAGCCGCTGCAACGCTCCGAGCTGGCGCGCTACCTGGAGCGCCGCCTCGCCGACCAGGCGGTGCTGCTCGCGGTGCTGGCGCCGCTGACGCGCCACCCGGCCTTCGCCGGCTGGTATCTCGCCGACGAGATCGACGACAGGCGCTGGAACGCGCGGCGGCCGCGGCTGCTGCTGCTCGACTACCTGCGGCGCAGCGCCGAGCCGCTGCGCGCCGACGCGCCGCAGGCCGACCTGGCGGTCTCGGGCTTCTCCGGCGGGCTGGTGCCGCCGGCGGAGTGGGCGGCCTTCTGGGTGGAGCTGCTGAACGCCGCTCGGATCGACCGCCTGCTGTTCCAGGACGGTGTCGGCGCCGGCAAGCTGGAGCCCGACGAACTGGACTACTATCTGCCGGTCCTGGCCGAGCGGCTGGGCGCGGCCGGCCGGGCGCTGAGCGTGGTGGTCGAACTCTTCGAGGCCGATCCGGAGCGGCCGGACCACTTCCGCCCGGCACCGCCAGCGCGCGTCTCCGAGCAACTGAGCCGCGCCGCCGGGTCGGGCCTGCCGCCGGCGACCTTCGCCCTGCCGCACTACGCCGACCCCGCGGCCGGCCCCGCGGCGGCCGAACTGGCCGAAGCCCTGGCCGCGCTGCGCCGCGACTGCGGCGGGTGAGGGGGCAACAGGCGCTGCGCTCAGAAGCCCAGCAGCAGGACCAGCGTCAGGCCGATCGGCAGGGCCACCAGGCGGCGCAGCGGCTTGCCCGGCTCGCCGACCACCGCATAGGCCAGCAGGGTCAGGCCGAGGCCGACCTTCAGGGCGGCGGCCAGCGCCAGCAGCGGATCGCTGCCGAGCAGCAGCAGGGCCGGGTTGAAGACGAAGCCGAGCGGCACGAGGAAGAGCCCGAGGCCGAGCTGCATGGCCTTGCCGGCGACCGGCAGCCAGGGGCAGCGGGCGATGCCGGCGGCAATAAAGACGTTGCCGCAGACCGGCGGCGTGATGGTGCAGAGCAGGGCGTACCAGAAGACGAAGAGGTGGGCGTAGAGCTCCGGCAGACCGACGGCCACCAGCGCCGGGCCGGCGACGGCGACGCAGATGATGTAGGCCGCCGTGGTCGGCAGCTCCATGCCGAGCACCAGGCTGGCCGCCGCGGTCAGCAGCAGCACCGCCCAGAGTTCGCCGCCGGAGAGCGAGAGGATCACCGAGGTGAGCTTCACCCCCAGCCCGGTCATGTTGAAGACGCCGACGATGATGCCGGCGCAGATGATCACCGCGGCGATGGTCGCCACCTGCTGCGCGCCGCCGATCAGCGCCCGTTCGGTGCGCGCCCACCAGCCCGACAGCGAGATCCGGCCGTCCTCCTGGAGGAAGAGCATCAGCCAGGTCGCCGCCGTGGCGAAGACCGCGGCGTAGGAGAGGGTGTAGCTGGTGAAGGCGATGGAGCCCACCAGGATGCCGAAGGGCACCAGGAAGAAGGGCACGGTCTTGGCCACCAGGGCCCAGCCCGGCAGCTCCTCGCGCGTCAGGCTGCGCAGGTCGTAGCGCAGGGCGTAGGTGTGCACCCCCATCCAGGCGGTGACGAAGAAGAGCAGGGCCGGCAGGGTCGCCGCCACCATGATCTCGGCGTAGGGGGTGCGCAGCAGCTCGGCCATGACGAAGATGCCGGCGCCCATGATCGGCGGCATGATCTGCCCGCCGGTCGAGGCCACGGCTTCCACCGCCCCGGCCAGCGGCGCCGGGTAGCCGCGCCGTTTCATGGCCGGGATCGTCACCATGCCGGTGGAGGCGGTGTTGGCCGCGGCCACGCCGGAGATGGTGCCGTAGAGGGCGGAGGAGATCACCGCCACCTTGGCCGCGCCGGCGCGCAGCCGCCCGGCGATCTGCGTCGCCAGCGACATGAAGCCGGTGCCGGCCTGGCCGGCCGAGATGAAGGCGCCGAGGATGATGAAGAGCGAGATGGTGTCGACCGAGATGCCGGTCAGCGAGCCCCAGAGCCCGCCCTCGGTGATGGTCAGCGTGCCGAAGTAGTAGTCGGTCGGAATGCCGGCGTGGCCGAAGGTGCCGGGAATGTGCTCGCCGAAGAAGCCGTAGAGCAGCACGATCAGCGCCACGGCCGGCAGCACCGCCTTGATGGCGCGCCGCGCCATCTCCAGCACCACCGCCAGCAGCACCAGCGCCACGGCCATCTGCAGCGCGCCGTCGAGGGCGCCGTACTGGCGGATCAGCACCGGGCGATGCAGCATGATGTAGGCGCAGGCGGCCAGCCCGGCCGCACCCAGCAGCCAGCCGAACCAGCGTTCGAGGCCGCCGCGCGGAGCGGCGACGCCCAGGAAGAAGATCCAGACGATGGCCAGCGCCATGTGGCCCGGCCGGGTGATGAGGTTGGGGATCAGGCCGGAGAAGGCGACCCAGAGGTGGAAGCCCACGGTGACGGCGGCCGCGACCAGCGCCACGCGCTGCAGCCACGGCCGGTCGGCGTAGCTGTAACCCTCTTCCGCCGCGGCCTGCTGCGCTGCCTGCACGCGCTTCCTCCCCCGAAAACGGCTTGCGAACGGCGGCAAGGGCTAGTGCATCGCCTTCGGCTTGTCCATGGCGAAGGCCGCGGCGGGCGGCTAGTCTTGGCGCCCCGACTATCCCGAGGAGCCACCATGAAGTCTAGCCAGCCCCAGGCCGTTCGCCGCGAGGACTATCGCCCCCCCGATTACCGCATCGAGCGGGTCGAGCTGGTCTTCGACCTGGAGCCCGAGACCACGCGCGTGACGGCGCGGCTGCGGGTCCGCGCGGCCTATGATCGCGCGGGCGGGCTGCGGCCGCTGGTGCTGGACGGCGACGAGCTGGAGCTGCTGTCGCTGGCGCTCGACGGGCGGGCGCTGGGGCCGGACGACTATGTGCTGGACGAGAAGAGCCTGACGCTGCCGGAGCCGCCCGAGGCCTTCACGCTGGAGATCGAGACGGCGATCCGGCCGGCGGCCAACACCCAGCTCTCGGGGCTCTATGTCTCCAACGGCGTCTTCTGCACCCAGTGCGAGGCCGAGGGCTTCCGGCGCATCACCTACTTCCCCGACCGCCCCGACGTGATGGCGACCTACCGCACCACGCTCCGGGCGGACCGGGCCGCCTGCCCGCTGCTGCTGTCCAACGGCAACCTGGTGGAGGAGGGCGATCTCGGCGACGGGCGGCACTTCGCCGTCTGGGACGACCCCTTCCCCAAGCCCAGCTACCTCTTCGCCCTGGTCGCCGGCGACCTGGCCTGCAACGAGCGGCGGGTGACCACCCGCTCGGGCCGGCCGGTGCGGCTGCGGATCTTCGTCGAGCACGGCAAGGAGGGGCGCACGGGCTACGCCATGGACGTGCTGGAGCGCTCCCTGCGCTGGGACGAGGCGCGCTTCGGGCTGGAGTACGACCTGGAGCTCTTCAACGTCGTCGCCGTCAGCGATTTCAACATGGGGGCGATGGAGAACAAGTCCCTCAACGTCTTCAACGACAAGTACATCCTGGCCGACCCCGAGACCGCGACCGACACGGACTACGCCGGGATCGAGACCGTGGTCGCGCACGAGTACTTCCACAACTGGACCGGCAACCGCATCACCTGCCGCGACTGGTTCCAGCTCTCCCTCAAGGAGGGGCTGACGGTCTTCCGCGACCAGGAGTTCTCCGCCGACGAGCGCTCGCGCCCGGTCAAGCGCATCCAGGACGTGCGCCGCCTGCGCGCCGCCCAGTTTCCCGAGGACGCGGGGCCGCTGGCGCACCCGGTGCGACCCGATTCCTATATCGAGATCAACAACTTCTACACCGCCACCGTCTACGAGAAGGGCGCGGAGGTGATCCGCATGCTGCACGGCCTGCTGGGCGAGGCGGGCTTCCAGAAGGGCATGCGCCTCTATGTCGAGCGGCACGACGGCCAGGCCGTCACCTGCGACGACTTCGTCGCCGCCATGGCCGACGCCAACGGCCTCGACCTCTCGCGGTTCGCCCGCTGGTACGGCCAGGCCGGTACGCCGGAGGTGACGGCCGAGGGGCGCTACGACGCGGCCGCCGGCCGCTACGAGCTGACCCTGAGCCAGCGGACGCCGCCGACGCCCGGGCAGCCGGAGAAGCAGCCGCTGCAGATTCCCTTCGCCGTCGGCCTGCTCGACCGCCAGGGCCGCAGCCTGCCGCTCCGGCTGGACGGCGGCGAGCCTTCGGAGACCCTGGTGCTGCCGCTGACCGAGGCGCGGCAGAGCTTCCGCTTCGAGGGCATTCCGGAGCCGGCGGCGCTCTCGCTCAATCGCGGCTTCTCCGCCCCGGTGATCGTCCATTCGGAGCAGAGCGGGGCGGAGCGCGCCTTCCTGATGGCCCACGACCCCGATCCCTTCGCGCGCTGGGAGGCGGGGCAGGACTTCGCCACCGGGCTGCTGCTGCGCCGGGTCGAGGAGAGCCGCCGGGGGGAGCCGAAACCCTTCAATCCCGCCTTCGCCGAGGCCATCGCGCGGATCCTGGAAGACGACCGCGTGGAGCCGGCCTTCGCCGCCGAGGCCATCACCCTGCCCAGCGACGACTATATCGCCGAGCGGATGGCGGAGATCGACGTGGAGGCGGTGCATGCCGCCCGCACGGCGCTGCAACGCGAGGTCGCCCGGACCCTGCGCGAGCCGCTGCGCCGCGTCTACGAAGCGAACCGGAGCGACGAGCCCTTCAGCCCCGACGCGGCGGCGGCCGGGCGGCGGGCGCTGAGGGGCGCCGCCCTGACCTATCTCTCGGCCCTGGCCGGCGAGGATCCGGCGGAGCGGGAGCGGCTGGTGGCGCACTACCGCGGCGCCGACAACATGACCGACCGCATGGCCGCGCTGCGCCTGCTGGTGGACCTGGAGGGGCCGGAGCGGCAGGCGGCGCTCGACGACTTCGAGGCCCGCTTCCGCGACGACCCGCTGGTGTTGGACAAGTGGTTCGCGCTGCAGGCGCTCTCCTCGCTGCCCGACACGCTGTCCCGGGTCGAGGGACTGCTGCGCCACCCGGCCTTCTCCCTGGAGCGGCCGAACAAGGTGCGGGCGCTGATCGGCGGCTTCACCGCCGGCAACGCCCTGCGCTACCACGCCGCCGACGGCTCGGGCTACGCCTTCCACGCCGAGCGTACCCTGGAACTCGACGCCATCAATCCCCAGGTGGCGGCGCGGCTGCTGGCGCCGCTCGGCCGCTGGCGCCGCTTCGACGCCGGCCGCCAGGAGAAGATGCAGGCGGCGCTGGAGCGCATCCTCGCCGCCCCGAAGCTCTCCGGCGACGTCTACGAGATCGCCTCGAAGTCGCTGGGATAGATGACGTGGCGTGCGTGTCTTCATCGGTCATTGCGAGCGCAGCGAAGCAATCTAGGGGCAAGAGGCCGTGGCCCTGGATCGCCGCGCTCCCTCCGGTCGCTCGCGATGACGGCTGGCGCCCGGAGAGCTAGGGAGAGGCGATGATACGACCGCTGGAGCGGGCCCTGGCCGGGGTGGAGGCGGAGGTCTGGGTGCTGCCGACCGCCGGCCTGCGGGCGGAGCGGGAGGCGCGGGCGGCGGCGCTGCTGGACGCGGGCGAGACGGCGCGTGCGGCGCGCTTCCACTTCGACCGCGACCGCCGCGACTACCGCTTCGCCCACGCCCTGCTGCGGCTGCTGCTGAGCAGCGCGGCGCCACGCGAGCCGCGGGCCTGGCGCTTCCGCGAGGGCGAGGGCGGCAAGCCGGAGCTGGCCGGGTCGCCCGAGGAGCCGCTCTTCTTCAACATCTCCCACACCCGCGGCTGCGTCGCCTGTCTGGTCGGCCGGCGGCCGCAGATCGGCGTCGACGTGGAGAGCCGCGACCGCCGGGTCTCGCCGGACCTGGGCGAGCGGCTCTTCGCGCCGGCCGAGGTGGCGCTGCTGAAGCACCCGGACGAAAGCGAGCGCTGGGAGCGCTTCTTCCGCATCTGGACCCTGAAGGAGGCCTACCTGAAGGGCACCGGGCGCGGTCTGCGCACGCCGCTCGACTCCTTCGCCTTCAGTCTCGATCCCCTGGCCGTCCGCTTCGCGCCGGAACTGGCCGACGAGCCGGCCGCCTGGCACTTCGAGCAGCGGCTGCTGCCGGGCGACTTCATCGCCGCCGTGGCCCAGCGCGAGCCCGCCGGCCGCCCGTCGCTGCGCTGGCGCCTGCTGGCGGACTGGCCGGAGGTGGATGCTTCCTGACGGCTCCCGTCGCCGTCATCCTCCCGCCACTGTCATCCCCCTTTCGCCGTCATCCTGAGGCCGCAGGCCGAAGGATCTCGGGCCGGTTGGAGCTCCGATGGACCGAGATCCTTCGGCCTGCGGCCTCAGGATGACGCGTGGAGTGGAGAGGGCGGTGGGACGCCGCCCCCCGAGCGCCCGTGGAAGATCGTCTCCGCGTCCCCCGCCGGCACCGGCGGGCCGGGGAGGATCTCGCGCAGGTAGGGGCGCAGGCCCTCCTCGCGCCGCCACTGCTTGGGATAGCCCAGCGAGACCTCCTCGAAGCGGGTGCCGTCGCGCCAGTCGGTGCGGCGGACGTGCAGGTGGCCGCTGACGCAGGCCAGCGCGTTGAAGCGGCGGTGCCAGTCCTCGGTGGCGCGGGTGCCGCACCAGGGGGCGAAGCGCGGGATGCGCGGCAGGTGCACCAGGTCGCGGCGCAGCGGGTAGTGGTTCAGCAGGATCGTCGGCAGGCCGGGCGGCAGCTCGCGCCGCAGCCGCGCCAGGCTGTGGTCGATCCGCGCGCGGCACCAGGCCTGGCGGCTGGGGTAGGGGTCCGGCGCCAGCAGCAGCTCGTCGGAGCAGACCGAGCGCTCCTCCTGCGCCCAGGCCACCACCGCCTCCTCCGGCACGTGGTCGGGGCGGAAGGAGTAGTCGTAGAGCAGGAAGAGCGGCACCACGGCACAGTCCAGACCGTCCTGGCGCCAGCGCGGATAGGGGTCCTCCGGCGTCACGGCGCCGGCCGAGCGCGCCACCTCCACCATCAGCTCGTACTTGGCCTCGCCGGCGACCGTCCCCTGGCCGTCGCGCACGGTCCAGAGCTCGTGGTTGCCGGGCGTCCAGACCACCTTGGCGAAGCGCTCGGCCAGCTGCTCCAGCACCTGCCAGAGCTGCTCCGGCTGCTCCGCCACGTCGCCGGCCACCAGCAGCCAATCCTCGGGATGCTCGCCCAGTTCCGCCACGGCGTCGCGGTTGCCCTCGACGGCGGCGTGCAGGTCGCTGATGGCATAGAGCTTCGGCAAGGGCTTCTCCCCGTGGCGTCTGCAAGGCTTGGGGTGCCGAGGCGGTCGCGTCAAGCCCTGCGGGGTCTCAGGACTCGCCCTGCTCGGCGTTGGGGAAGAAGAGCTGCTGGCCGTTCAGCTCGTAGGAGGCGATGGCGGCCTGGCCCTCGGGCGAGACCAGCCAGTCGACGAAGGCCTGGCCGTCGTCGGCCTTGACGTGGCCGTGGCGCTCGGGGTCGACCAGGATCACGCCGTACTGGTTGAAGAGGCGGTCGTCGCCTTCGACCAGGATCTCGAGGTCGCCACGGTTCTGGAAAGAGATCCAGGTGCCGCGGTCGGTGAGCGCGTGGGCGGGCATCTGCGCGGCGGTGTTCAGCGTCGGCCCCATGCCCGAGCCGGTCTCGCGGTACCAGCCGCCGGAAGGCTCGATGCCGGCCAGGTCCCAGAGTTCCAGTTCCGCCTTGTGCGTGCCGGAGTCGTCGCCGCGCGAGGCGAAGGCGCTCTCGCTCCCGGCGATCGCCGTCAGCGCGGCCACGACGTCGCTGGTGCCGGCGATGCCCGCCGGGTCGGCGGCCGGGCCGACGACGACGAAGTCGTTGTACATCACCTCGAAGCGCTCGACGCCGTAGCCCTCGGCCACGAAGGCCTCTTCGGCGGCGCGGGCGTGCACGAAGACCACGTCGGCATCGCCGCGCCGGCCGGTCTCCAGCGCCTGGCCGGTGCCCTGGGCGATCACCCGCACCTCGATCCCGGTCTTCTCCTGGAACAGCGGCAGGATGTGGCCGAAGAGCCCCGACTGCTCGGTCGAGGTGGTCGAAGCCACGGTGATGAAGCGATCCTGGGCCTCGGCCGGCAGCGACCAGGCGGTCAATGCGGCCGCGGCGGCCAGGCCGGCGGTGAAACGAGTGACGATGGACATGGGTTTTTCCCTCTCTCGCGATCTTGTCACCACAGCAGCTCGCCCCGCAGGAAGGCCGCGGCGGCCTCGCTGCGCGGGCGGTCGAAGAATTCCTGCGCCGGCGTGTGCTCCAGCAGGCGGCCGCCGTGCAGGAAGATCACCGCGTCGGCGAGGCGGCGGGCCTGGCCCAGGTCGTGCGTGGTCATGACCAGGGTGACGCCCTCGCGATGGAAGGCCTGGATCATCTCCTCGATCGCGCGGGTGGCGGCGGGATCGAGGGCGGCGCAGGGCTCGTCGAGGAAGAGCACCTGCGGCCGCAGTGCCCAGGCCCGCGCCATGGCCAGGCGCTGCTGCTCGCCCCCGGAGAGCACGCGCGCCGGCCGCTCGGCCAGGTCCTCCAGGCCAAAGCGCGCCAGCGCCGCCGCGGCGCGCTCGCGCCGCTCCCGCCGGCCCAGCCCCTGCAGGGCCAAGGCATGGATGACGTTGGCCAGAGCGCTGCGGCGCAGCAGCACCGGCCGCTGGAACACCAGGGCGTGGCGCCGGCGGGGCAGGGCGGCGCCGGGTCCGCACCAGGCGACCCGGCCCTCGGTCGGTCGGATCAGGCCGTGGCAGAGGCGCAGCGTCAGGCTCTTGCCGGCACCGTTGGGGCCCAGCACGATGGTCCGGCGCCCCGCGGCGATCTCCAGGTCCAGACCCGTGAGGAGCGGCTTGCCGCGCACGGCGTAGCCCACCCCCTCCAGGCGCAGCGGCAGGATGCTCGCTTCCCCGTGCATCGGCTCAGCCCGCGCTCCGCTGCGCCAGCCGCCCGGTGGCATAGGCGGCGGCGTTGAGCAGCAGGGTGAGCGCGATCAGCAGGATGCCGAGGCCCAGCGCCAGCGCCAGGTCGCCGCGGCTGGTCTCCAGCGCGATCGCCGTGGTCATGGTCCGGGTCACGCCGGCGATGTTGCCGCCGACGATCAGCACCGCGCCCACCTCGGCGCTGGCGCGGCCGAAGCCGGCCAGGATGGCGGTGATCAGGCTGAAGCGCGCGTCCCACAGCAGGGTGGGAATGGCGCGCCGCGTGGTGGAGCCCAGCGAGCGCAGCTGCTCCTCGTACTCCTGCCAAAGGTCCTCGATCACCTGCCGGGTCAGGGAGACCACGATGGGGGTGATCAGCAGCGTCTGGGCGATCACCATGGCGGTCGGCGTGAAGAGCAGGCCGAGCGGGCCGAGCGGGCCCGAGCGCGACAGCAGCAGATAGACCAGCAGCCCGGCCACCACCGGCGGCAGGCCCATCAAGGCGTTGAAGGTGACGATCACGGCGCCGCGGGCGGGGAAGCGATAGAGCGCCAGCGCCGCGCCCAGCGGCAGGCCGATCAACGCCGCCAGGAGAACGGCGCTCAGACTGACGCGCAGTGACAGGCCGACGATCTGGACCAGCGCCGGGTCCAGCTCGGTTATCAGCCGTGCCGCGGCGACAAAGGCGTTCTCAGCGGCCATTCCCATCCGATCCGTTCTTTGCGGCAAGTATGCAGATCGAGTAGGATTGGACCAAGAATGGAATTCTTGCAGGATAATGCAGCTTGAGCCCTTTTCCCGATCTCATGACGACCAGCGAAGTGGCCGACTACCTGCGGCTCGGGGAGCGCACGGTCTACGACCTGGTGCGGCGCAAGCGCATCCCCTGCTCGCGGATCAGCGGCAAGCTGCTCTTTCCGCGCCGCCTGATCGACCTCTGGATCGAGCGGGAGGTGGCGCTGCAGGGCGAGCCGCTGCGTGAGCCGCCGCCGATCGTCGCCGGCAGCAGCGATCCGCTGCTGGACTGGGCGCTGCGCGAATCCGGCTCCGGTCTGGCGGTGCTGGCCTGCGGCAGCGGCGAGGGGCTGCGGCGGCTGGCCGAGGGCGGGGCGGCGGCGGCGGCCCTGCACCTGCGCGACGCCGAGAGCGGCGAGTACAATCTGCCGGCGCTGCGTGACGCGGCCGGACTCTATGACGCGGTGCTGCTGCACTGGGCCTGGCGCGAGCAGGGCCTGGTGGTGGCCCCGGGCAATCCGCTGGGGCTGCGCGGCCTCGCCGATCTGCCGGCGCGCGGTGCGCGGCTGGTGACGCGCCAGCCGGGCGCCGGCGCACAGCAGCTCCTGGAGCAGCTGCTGCGCCAGGCCGGCGTCGAAGCGGCGTCGCTGCGGAGCCTGGAACGGCCGGCGCTGACCGAGAGCGACGTGGCGACGCTGGTGGCGGACGGCGAGGCCGACTGCGGGCTGGCGGTGGCCTCGGTGGCGCGGCGCCATCGCCTGGACTTCGTGCCGCTGGCCCGCGAGCGCTTCGACCTGGCGCTGCGCCGCCGCGCCTTCTTCCGCCCGCCCTTCCAGGCGCTGCTGGATTTCGCGCGTACGCCGGCCTTCGTCGCGAAGGCCGAGGCGCTGGGCGGCTACGACGTCGACGACGTCGGCCGCGTGCTCTACGACGGCGGTTGAGCGGCGCAGGGCCGTGGTACTCAGTGGCCGCCGGCGATGAAATCCAGGATCTGTGAGCCGGCGAGTTCGTTACCGGCGTCGGCGGCCGAGGTGAAGCCGACCTTGATGCTGTGGAACAGGCTGCCGCCCCCCGGCTCCGGGAAGCAGTGATTGAGCGAGTTCTCCCCCACGGCCGAGAGACCGAGGCCGGAACGCACCCAGTCCGGGTCGGTGTCCTTGGTGAAGCCGCAATACAGCCCGGCATTCCCCGGCTGCGCCGGGTCGTAGCTCTCGCCCTGGTCGGCGCGGGCCGGACAGTCGAGGCGAGCGCGGAGGCGGATGTGGGTGCCGCCGAAGGTATTGCAGCTCGTACAGCTGGGGTCGCAGCGCCGGTTGATCTCGATCCGCGCGGTATGATAGCGCCGCTGGCCCGGCGGCAGGGCGCGCGACATGAGTCCCTGCGTGCCGGGGTTCTTGAGCCAGTTGTTGCTGTCCGGTCGCCAGGTGCAGCCGCCGGGCGCGCCGCCGAACGAGGCCACCATTCCCTCGCAGGAGGGGCTCGGGGTGGCGCCCGGCTGATGATAGGTGTTGTCGGCGCCGTGCAGGACCGCGACGTGGGTGACGGTATCGGTGCCGTCGACGCGGTCGTGGCGCGGCGGGCCGCCGGTGCTGTTCATATCGAACTCCACGGCGAACTTCGGTCCGCCGTCGTTGAGCCCGACATAGCCCAGGTCGGCGCCGCTGATGCTCTCCAGGTGCTGCGCGCAGTTGCTTTCGGGATCGGTCACGTCGACCGCGCCGGGTAGGACCGTGAAGGTGAAGCCCTCGCCTTCCTGGATCGGGCCTACCTGGGTGAAGAGGAAGTGGAAGTAGGCGACGAAGGTACGGTCGGTCAGCAGGAAGCGGCGGTTCACCCAGGTGCAGGCGTAGCGGCCCTGCTCCAGGATGATCGGGTCGTTGAAGACCGGTTCGCCGCTCTGGTCGCGGTCGCCCATGTTGATGGCGTTGGTCACCTCGCCGTCGCCGCTCACCAACTGGGTGATGGAGGTGCCCGAGGTCGGTTGATTCTCGCCGCCCTCGGTGAAGACGAAGTCCGGCACGTCGTCGTCGTCGTTGACGTCGACCGTCCCGTCGACCACCGTCCCGCCGCCGTCGCCCGGGTCGACGCCCGGCGGCGGTTCATCGGGCGGCCAGTCCGGCTCCTGCAGCCGCGGCAGGCCGAGCGTGGCGAAGAGCTGCGGCACGCCGAAATCCAGCAGCAGGTCGTCGTAGTAGTCCGCGGCGCCGGGGTCGATCTCGACCTGGCGGAAGGGCAGGGTCACGAAGCCCTCGTCGATGCCGGTGGCGAGCAGGGCGTTGGGCAGTTCCAGTTCGCTGGTCGGCAGGGGGCGCGGCGTGCCGCCGGTGGTGTAGCCGCCGAGGCCGTTCGGCCCATGGCTGATCACCACGAAGGCGGCGCCGTTCGCTTCGGCCTCGGCCCCCGGCTCGCCGCAGTCCAAGGGCGAGGGATCGCGCAGCGGCTCCGCCGCCGTCAGGCCGCGGACCGTCAGGCCGATGCCGCAGTAGGGGTCGGCCGCCTCCGGAACGGCGGCTTCGCGCAGACCGCCCCGGGTGGTCAACACCCAGGCCGGCAGGTAGGTCAGACGCTGGCCCCAGGGGTCGTGGCCCTGGTCGCGGGCCAGGCCGAGACTGCGCCAGGGCACCACGGCGCCGGCGTCGAGCGGCAGGTCGCAGCCGTCGTCGTGCCGGACCTCGACCCCCTCCTCGGCGCCGGTCGCCTCCGGGGCGGCGGGGCAGGGCAGGCGGCCGCGCACCTGGGCGAAGTCCAGCACTGCCGCTCGGACGGCCTGCAGGCGCTGCAGCGTCTCGGCGTGGGCGTCGCGGCGCTGCTCGGCACGGAACAGATCGGTCGCCAGCATCGCCAGGCCGGCGCCGGCGACCAGCACCACTGCCAGCAGCAGCAGTGTCGAGCCGCGCTCGTGGCGGCGATCGCCGGGGGAGCGGGGTGGGGAAGGGATCGGGAAAGGCACGGCAGGAAGCTTGCGACTCGTCGGTCAGTTCTGCGGGCGCGGACCGAGGCCGGCGCCGTTGGCAATCCGGAGGATGGTCGGGCGGCGTACCTCGTCGTCGAAGTAGAGCGCGTCCTGCTCACCGAAGCGCTTCGTCGCGTCGACGTAGAAGGCCTGCAGGGCGTTGTTGTTGACGTTGGGCGTCTCGTTCGCCGGCGTCACCGGGCTGCGGCCGGTCGACTGGGCGATGTAGCTGCCGCTGCGGCTGTAGCCGCCGTAGCCGTTGGCGCCGTGGCTCAGCAGGACATAGGCCGCGCCGTTGCCTTCGGCCGGATCCAGCAGGTCGTTGGTGACCTCCGACGCGGCACTGCGGATGCCGAGACCGAGGTTCATCATGAAGGCCGTGACCTCGGACTCATCGCCTTGGAAGTCGCTCTCTGGGTCATCGACGCCTTGGCAGGGGCAGCCATACGACAAGTCCATGAAGCACATGGGGTCATTAACCAGGTCCGGAGGGTCGCTGTAGGCATCGAGAGACGGATCGCAGCCGCTCATGTTCATGGCGTTCGTCAGCACCAGCTCGGCGCCGACCCGATAGGTGAAGTAGCGGCCCCAGGGATCGATGACCTGGCCTTCGCTCAGGCCGAGGTCGACCCAAGGCGGGATGCCGTGCTGCTGATCGTTGTCGCAGCCGGTCTCGGGGTCGCCGTGGGCGCGGCCGTCCCCGGCGGTGGCGTCGGCCGGGCAGGGCAGGCGCCGGTGGCGGGCGACGTAGAGCGACAGCGCCTCCTCCACCGTGTCGAGGGCGGTGCGCACGGCGGCGGCGCGCTGCTGCTGCAGGAAGCCGAGGGCGAAGTAGGCGCCGCCGCCGATCAGCGCGCCGACGATGGCCAGCACGATCGCCAGTTCGATCAGTGTGAAGCCCCTCTGGCCCCGGTCACGCATGGAGGTCTCTGTCGTGCATTCCTCGGCCACTAGCCTAGGCGGTCCCGGCGAGCCGGGAAACGGAAACGCGACCGGCGCCGTCCCGAAGGACGGCGCCGGCCACACCCCACCCCCGTGAGGCTCCGGCTTACAGCCGGTGGCAGATGATGAAGGTCTGGTCCGGCGCATAGACCTCGGCGACGTCGGCGTCCTCGAGATCGGCGATCACCGCCTGGTTGTCGCGGTCGATGCCGCGGATGCGGCCGGTGTCGCCGGCGCCGTCGTCGAGCGCCGAGTCGATGATCTGCGCCACGTCGGAGTCGATGTTGGTGGCGCAGAGCAGCGGGCCGGCCATACCGAGGGGCCGCTCCGGGGCGGTCAGGTCGGTGTCGGCCCAGAACTCGAAGGTGCCGCCGAAGGGATTGTTCGGCAGCGAGGTGTCGTCGGCCGCGCCGGTGATCAGGCCGGCCGCGCGCAGGTGCGACCAGAGATTGTCGGTATCGGCAGCGGTCAGCGTGCCTTCGCCCGCACCGTCGACCACGGCGCCGCCGAAGCGCGTCGCGGCCCCATCGTCGTCGCCCGGGAAGGCGTTGTAGCGCTGGCGGTAGGTCTCGACCGCGGCGATGTAGCCCTGGGCCGAGTTCTGGTAGTTGGTGGTGCGGGCGTTGGTGATCAGGGCCTGGCCCTGCAGCACGCCGCCCACGATCAGGCCGATGATGACCAGCACGATCGCGAGTTCGATGAGCGTGAAGCCGCTCTCGCCGTCGCGCCCGTTGCCGGTCGCCGTGTTTCGCTCGATAGCCATTGTCTTGGTCCCCGTCGTGTCGATGATCCAGCGAACGCCGCATGGCGCCGCCTGTCTGCATGGAGGTCATATGGCACGCCCCCCGTGCCCCGACCTCTCATGATGGTGTTTTAGCAGATTTCCTTGTATCACATCGGCGATTTGCACAGTCGGCGCCCGATCAGCCGAATATCGCTGGAGCGGGGAGCGCGGCGGGGGCATCCTGACGCGGTCGCCGGGCGTCGAGGAGGAGGTGACCAGGGAATGCGGGGGAGCGGCCCGGTACGCGGCCCCGAGGGTGTCGGCGGCGGCGAGGAGAGCGCGGCGCGGCAGATGCGCCTGGGCGAAAGGCTGATCTCGGAAGGGCTGATCACCCCGGACCAGCTCGACGTGGCGCTGCACGAGAAGACCCGCTCCAACCGCATGCTCGGCGCCATCCTGGTCGACCTGGGCTTCATCAGCGACCAGCAGCTCGCCTCGATCCTCTCGGCCGCCAGCGGCCACGGCAAGTTCGATCCCAAGACGACGCTGCCCGACCCCGAGGTGGTGCGGGTCGTGCCCAAGGCGGTGGCGCAGCGCCACGGTCTGTTGCCGCTCTACCTCAAGGACGGCGCGGTCACCGTGGCGATGGCCGATCCCTACGACGTGCTGGCGCTGGACCAGGTGCGCCGCTACTTCCCGCGCGGCACGCTGGTGCACGCCCTCTTCGCCACCCAGGCGGAGCTGACCGAGGCGATCGACAGCGCCTACGGCTACGAGATCTCGATCGACGGCATCGTCCAGGAACTGCAGACCGGCAAGATCGACCTCGCCTCGATCGGCGACTCCGAGGGCGGCTACAGCCATCCCATCGTGCGGCTCTGCAACGCGCTGCTGATGGACGCGGTGAAGCTGGGCGCCTCCGACCTGCACTTCGAGCCGGACGACGGTTTCGTGCGCCTGCGCTACCGCATCGACGGTGCCATGACGCAGATTCGAGCCTTCCACAAGGAGCACTGGCCGGGCATCTCGCACCGCGTCAAGATCATGGCCGGCATGAACATCGCCGACAAGCTGAACCCCCAGGACGGGCGCATCAGCCTCAACGTCGGCGGCCGCGAGGTGGATTTCCGCGTCTCCTCGCTGCCGATGATCTTCGGCGAGAACATCGTCCTGCGCACGCTGGACAAGACCAAGGCGCTGGTGCCGCTGGACCAGCTCGGCTTCAGCGAGGCCAACCGCAAGATCCTCTACCGCATCCTGAAGCGGCCGGAGGGCATCATCATCCAGACCGGGCCGACCGGCAGCGGCAAGACCACCACGCTCTACGCCATGATCTCCTACATCAACAAGATGGAGCGGAACATCATGACGCTGGAGGATCCGGTGGAGTACGAACTGCCGCTGATCCGCCAGACCCAGGTGCGCGAGCACGTGGGCGTCTCCTTCGCCGACGGCATCCGCACCCTGCTGCGTCAGGACCCCGACGTGATCTTCGTCGGCGAGGTGCGCGACGAGGAGACGGCGATCATGGCGCTGCGCGCCGGCATGACCGGTCACCAGGTCTTCACCACGCTGCACACCAACGACGCCATCGGCGCCATCCCCCGCCTGGTGGACCTGGGCGTGCCGATCAACATGCTGGCGGGCAACATCATCGCCATCCTGGCCCAGCGCCTGGTGCGCAAGCTCTGCCAGGCCTGCAAGGAGGCGCGGCCGGCCACCGAGGAGGAGTGCCGCATCCTCGGCGTCGAGGCCGCCGAGCCGCCGGTGATCTACCACCCCAAGGGTTGCTCCGAATGCCGCGGCACGGGCCTCAAGGGGCGCATCGCCGTGGCCGAGATCCTGCCGGTGGACCAGCGCCTCGACGACGTCATCGCCGCCGGCGGCGTCCGCTCCGAGCTGCGCCGCGCCGCCGAGGAGTCGGGCTTTCGCAGCATGGCGGACGACGGCATCGAGAAGGTCCTGGCCGGGCTCATCACCATTCCGACGCTGATCGGTGCGGTGGATATGACGGACCGGCTGTAGCACCGCCATGGCGCAGTTCGTCTACAGAGCGATGAACGCCCGCGGCCGGACGGTGAAGGGCAACATCGCCGCCGCCAACGAGATGGACCTCTATCAGCAGCTCCGCGCCGGCGGCCTGGAGCTGATCGACTACCGCGAGCGCCGCGCCCAGGCCGGCAGCTCCTACTTCGCGCCGCGGGTTACGCTGCGCGACCTGATCCAGCTCACCATGCACCTGCAGCAGCTGCTCAAGGCCGGGGTGCCCGTGGTCGAGGCGCTGGCCGACGTGCGCGACGCTACCGAGAGCCCCCGGCTGCGCGACGCTCTGGTGGACGTCTATCAGGATGTCAACGAGGGGCAGATGCTCTCGGCGGCCTTCGGCAAGCACAAGAAGGTCTTCCCCGGCACCTTCGAGTCGCTGATCGGCGCCGGCGAGGGCACCGGCAACCTGACCGACGCCTTCGACCAGCTGAACAAGTTCCTGCGCTGGACCGAGGCCATGCGCACGCGCATCCGCAAGGCGGTGAGCTATCCGGCGCTGCTGTCGGTGGTGATGCTGGGGCTGATCTTCTTCATGATGACCATGGTGGTGCCCCAGGTCGTCGAATTCCTGGAGTTCCTGGGCGAGGACCTGCCCTGGACGACGCGCTCGCTGATGGCCGTCTCCTCCTTCTTCGTGAACTACTGGTGGGTGCTGGTGCTGACACCGCTGGTGGGCTTCGTGGCGATACGGATCGGCGTCAAGACCTCGGAGGACTTCGCCTACAAGGTCGACTACTACGCCCTGCAGCTGCCCATCATCGGGCCGATGCTGCGCAAGATCGGCTTCTCGCGCTTCGCGCACAACTTCGGGGCCATGTTCGACAGCGGCGTGGAGATCCTGGACGGGCTGGAATCGGCGACCAAGGCGGTGACGAACCGCGCGCTGGCAGAGGCGCTGGGCGTGGTGCGAGACCAGGTGCGCGGCGGCAACCCCCTGTCCATGTCGCTGCGGGTCTCGGGCGAGTTCCCGCCGCTGATCGTGCGCATGGTCCGCATCGGCGAGGAGAGCGGCAACCTTTCCGAGGTGCTGCACTACGTCTCGGACTTCTACGACAAGGAGGTCGACGAGGCGATCGACGGGATGATCGCCAAGCTGGAGCCGGCCATGACCTTCACCATGGGGCTGCTCATGGTCTGGCTGGCGGCGGCGGTCTTCGGCCCGCTCTACGGCAGCTTCCAGAGCATCGGGGCCTGAGGCGGTGGCGCGCTGGCCGCTGTCCCTCTTCAACCGGCGCCGGGTCCTGGTGGTGGCGGACGATGCGCTGCTGCTGGCCACCGCGACCGGCGGCTCGGTCGAGCTGGAGCTGCAGCTGCCCTTCGGCGAGGACAGCGACCTGACGCCGCTGCTCGAGGCCCTGCGGCGGCGGCGCTACCTGCCGCTGGTCGTCTTCATGGACGTGCTGCAGCAGAGCTACCGCCGGGAGGTGCTGCCCAAGGTCAGCTTCTTCGACCAGCCGCGCGTCGTCTCGCGCCGTCTCGACCTGACCTTTCCGCAATCGGACCTGCGCGCCGCCATGCGCATGCCCGGCAAGTCGGAGGAGAGCGGGCCGAGCCGGGTCGAGTACCTGCTGGCGGCCCTGCCGAAGTCGACGCAGATCGACCGGCTGTTCGGGACCCTGGCCGCGAACGGCATCGGCTTCACCTCCATCTGCCTCCTGCCGATCGAGGCCATGAGCCTGGTCGGCGCGCTGGCCGAGCGGCTGCCGCTCCCCGACCCGCCGGCGGCCGAGGAGGCGGCCGCCGAGGCGCCGCGCTGGACCATCCTGGTCAGCCCCCAGCGCACCGGGGGCATCCGCCAGCTCGTCACCAAGGACGGCCGGCTGGTGCTGAGCCGCCTGACGCCGGATCCGACGCTGGTGGAGGAGGCCGACCCGGCCGGCGGCGAGGCCGCCCCGGCCGTGCGGAAGGTCCTGGGCGCGGTGATCGCCGAGGAGCTGGAAGCGACGCTGGGCTATGTCTCGCGCCTCGGCTACAACCGCCGGGAGGGGCTGCGCGTCGTCGCCCTCTGCGACGGCGAGACCGGCGAGGCACTGCGGGCGGCGGCCCTGCCGCTGCGCGACCTGCAATGCCTGACGCCGGCGGAGGCCGGACGCAAGCTCGGCCTGTCCGGCGTCGATCCGGACGGCAGCAACCGCGGCGACCTGCTCTTCGTCGCCTGGCTGGGGCGCCGGCTGCTTCCCGTCATGCCGATGCTCTCGCCCGAGCAGCGCAAGCGCCGGCGCGTCGCCACGGCGGCGGCGGCGGCGACGCTGCTCCTGCTGGCGACGGCTTTGCACCAGGGGGTGGAGGTCGGGCAGCGCTACCTGACCGTGGACGGCCTGGAGGAGCAGCGGCAGGCGCAGCAGCGGCTGCTCGGCGAGCTGCGCGGGGAGTTGCAGCGCGAGACCGGGCTGCTCGGGGATTTTCCCGTCTCCGCGGCGGTGGTGACGCGGGCGCTCGAGCTGTACCACAGCCGCCTGGAGCGCCGCCCCGCCTGGGCCGATCTGGTCGGTCGCATCGGTGCGGTAAACGGGCCGGACCAGCAGCTGACCGACCTGGTCTGGCGCCGAGAGGCCGGTCAGGACAGGGTCACTCTCGAGCTCACCTACCGGCTCGCGCCCGATCGCGAGCTGGAGCAGGTCGCCGCCCAGACCGAGCGGATCCTGGAGGAACTGCGGCGGCGCTTCCCCGAGAGCCGGGTCACGGTTCGCGAGCACGCCGTGGACTTCACCGCGGACCAGGCGCTGCGCGGCGGTGCCGGCACCGGCCTGGGGGCCGGCCGGACGCCGCCGCGGCCGCTGCTGCTCTGGATCGAGGAGCCTATGCGGTGAAGACGCTCGTGACCTGGCTCGCCCTGGTGTCGCGCCGCGACTGGCTGCGGCTCGGCGTGGTGGCGCTGCTCTTTCTGCTGCCCTGGGCCTTCGATCGCTATCATCTGGAGGAGCAGGAGCGCAGCCTCGTCCGCCAGCTCGCCTCGAACGAGCGCAGCCTGCGGGACCTGCGGCAACGCCTCGACAACCTGGGCGAGGAGCTGAGGATCATAGAGGAGAACCGGGGGGCTTTCGAGGAACTGGTGGCCAGCGGCTTCGTCGGCGGGATCGACCGTCTCGCGGCCCGGCGCCTGCTGGAGGCGGCGAGCGACGCCAACCGGCTGCTCGGCATCACTTACCAGATCGGCCCGGAGGAGCGGCGCAGTGAGCGCAGCCTGGAGGGCGAGGGGCTGCGTTACGTGGCGGCCGAGATCAGCGTCGAACAGCAGGCCTTCCTCGACGCCGACCTCTTCCGCTTCGAGCGGACCCTGGCGCGCGATCTGCCCGGCGTGCTGGTTCCGCTTCGGCTGGAACTGCGGCGCGCGCGCGGCCTCGGCGACGAGGCCCTGGCGGCGGTGGCCCGCGGCGACCCCGTGCCGCTGGTCACCGGGCGCTACCTCGGCCGCTGGGAAGCCATCCGTCCCGCCACGCCGGAAGAACGGGGGGAACGATGAAGGGCCGTGCGCTGCTCCTGGCGATCACGGTCGTCGGGGCTTCTTTCGTGTCGGCGCCGACACCGGCGCCGGCGCAGGGTGCGGCCTTGCCGCCCTCGCTCTTCTTCTCGCCGGAGGAGGTGGCGGCGATCGAGGCGGCGCTCTGGCAGCGCGCCCAGGGCCGGGCACCCGAGGCGGCCGCGCCGCCGGCGGCGGCGGCGCCGCCGCGCAGCCTGCGGCTCGGCGCCATCATCCGCTTCGGGCCGGACCGCTGGACCATCTGGCTGAATGGCGAGCGCGTCACCCCGGCGAACCTGCCCCGGGCCGTGCGCGCCATCGCCGTGCGGCCGGACGCGGTGACGCTGGACTGGTTCGACGTCCGGCGCGGCACCCTGGTGCAGGTGATGCTGCGGCCCTATCAGGAGGTCTTTCTGGACAGCGGCGAGGTGCGGCCCTTCGATCCGGCCGCGCCGGAGGCGGGCGGCTAGACGTCGCTTAGCCCGTTTCGGCGCCTGTGGCACTTCGGTCTGTGTCCTCGCTGCAACAGTCCGGCATTTTGGCAACGAAGGCGGCCCCGTCCCGATTGACCCGGCCTCAGGGTGGGGGGTAGAGGAACAGTCAACGGTGCGCGTCGGTCTTCGCGTCCGTTGTTCAGAACACTCTCGTAAGGGGACCACAAGATATGAAGAAGATGCTTCTCGCGGCGACCGCCGCGGCCGTGGTCGGGGGCGTCGCCTTCGCCGGCACTCCCGCCCAGGCGCAGGAGGCCGAGGGCTTCTCGCTGCAGATCGGCGGCTTCTACAACACGCTGGTGATCGTGCGTGACCAGAGCGACACCGCGGCCGGCAACAAGATCCGCCGCTACGACTTCAACCAGCGCGGCCGCTGGCGCATCCAGGGTTCGCAGACGCTGGACAGCGGTTTGACTGTGGGCTTCGACTCGCAGTATGAGATGTTCGGCACTGGTGCGAATAACTCTGGTGGATTTACTACGAACCGACTGTACGCCTTTGCGCGCGGCGGCTTCGGTAACGTGCAGTTCGGCACGATGTACTCGGCTCCCTACCTGATGCACGTCTCGCCGCCGACCGCCGGCTGGGGCGTCGACGACACGGGTCACGCGCAGGGCTTCGCGTCCATCAACGGTCTGGGCTTCCCGGCGACGCCGACCTACTACATCAACCGCGCCATGAACTTCACCTACATGACCCCGCGGTTCGGTGGCTTCCAGGCCGGCTTCACCTTTGCGCCCGACCAGCGCAACAATGTGAACCTCAACAATCGGTTTATCGGCAACCTGTCGGCCCAGAACGCGACTGCCACCGGCAGCCGCTTCACGGACCTGCAGAACATCGTCGGCCTGAGCGCCAACTTCCAGCAGTCCTTCGACGAGTTCAGCCTGGGCCTGTCGGCTGGCTTCGAGACCGGCAAGTACAACCGGGGCGCCCGCAACATCCTGGCCGGCGTGCACCGTCGCGCCTGGACCGTGGGCACCGGCATCAATGTCGGCTTCGGCGGCCTGAACGCCGGTGTGGCCTACAACTGGGACAACGCCGGTGTGGACAACGTCCGGATCCACAACCTGACCGCCGGCCTGACCTACTCGATCGACGGCTTCACCTTCGGCCCGAACTTCGGCATGGTGCGCGAGCGTGGCAGCAACAGCCCGCGTCGTCAGCTCTACGTCTACGAGTTCGGCGCCCGCTACGCCTTCGCTCCGGGCGTGAACCTGGTCGGTTCGATCGAGCACGCCCGCTACAAGGGCGGCGTCCTCGGCAACGCCGGCAAGGGCACTGGCACTGCCGGCCTGATGGGCGTGCAGTTCAGCTTCTGATCGGGGGACCGGTCGACACCGCTTCGGCGGTGCACGGTGGAGGGGCGGCCTTTGGGCCGCCCCTCCTTTTTGTGTCGTTTTCCCGGCACCTCGGCGGTGGCCGGGATGAAATTGCGCTTGCGCGAAGGCCTCCTCCTGCCGAAGCTATCGTTATTGATAATGATAGTTGATCAGGGGTGAGGGCTTCGGTGGAAGGCGGAACGATCGGCCGGGAGGCAGCTGCGACGCTACCGCCCGACCAGACGGCGGTGGCCTCGGCCCCGACCGGCGGACTTTCCAAGTCGCGCAAGGCGGCGCAGGTCTATGCCGGCCTGCGCCGGGACATCGTGCTGGGGCGCCTGCGGCCCGGCGCACCACTGCTCGAAATCGCCCTGGCGCGCGACTCCGGCACCAGTCAGGGCACGGTGCGCGAGGCGCTGATGCGGCTGGCCGAGGACGGGCTGGTGGTGCGCGACGGCTATCGCGGGACCCGCGTCTGCGCCACCACGGCGGACGAGGCGCGGGAACTGTTGGCGCTGCGGCTGCGGCTGGAGAGCCTGGGCTTCTCCCGCATCGCCGCCGGCGTCACGCCGGCGCTGCTGGAAGGCCTCGCCGCGCGGGTGCGTGCCATGGAGGCCGCGGCCGAGGCCGGCGACGACTACCTTCTGGTCGAGCTCGATCAGGACTTCCACCTCACGCTCTTCAGCGAGGCCGCCCTGCCGGTGATGGTGCCGGTGCTGAGCCGCTGCATGCTGCACATGCATCGCCTCGCCTTCACCGAGCACGGCCGCACCCGCTCGCTGCTCACCTCGGCGCGGCGCCATTGGGAGGTGGTCGAGGCCCTGGCCAGCCGCGAGCCGGCGCGGGCGGTGACGGCCATCGAGCATCATGTCGGCACCGTCTGGCAGGCCGGTCCGCAGGGGCAGGAAGCGGGATGAGCGCACCGGCGCTGGAGGTGCGGGACCTCACCGTCGCCTTCCGCGGCGACGAGGGCGACCGCGTCACGGTGCTGGAGCGCGTGGGCTTCACGCTGGCGCGCGGACGCACGCTCTGCCTGGTCGGCGAATCGGGCTGCGGCAAGTCGGTCACGGCGCTGGCCGTCATGGGGCTGCTGGCGGAGAACGCAGAGCTGCTCGACGGCTCGCTGCGGCTCGACGGGCGCGAGCTGGTCGGGCTGGGCCGCGACGAGCTCGGCGACCTGCGCGGCAGCCGTATGGCCATGGTCTTCCAGGAGCCCATGACCTCGCTCAACCCGGTCTTCGCCGTCGGCGACCAGCTCTGCGAAGCGCTCCGCCGGCATCAGCCGCTCGCGCCGGAGGCGGTACGGGAGCGCGCGCTGGAGATGCTGCGCCGGGTGCGGATCCCGGCGCCGGAGCAGCGCCTGGGCGAGTATCCGCACCAGCTCTCCGGCGGCATGCGCCAGCGGGTGATGATCGCGATGGCGCTGGCCAACGACCCCGGCCTGCTGATCGCCGACGAGCCGACCACGGCGCTGGACGTGACCATCCAGGCGCAGATCCTGGCGCTGGTCCGCCGGCTGCAGGAGGAGACCGGCACCGCGGTGCTGATGATCACCCACGACCTCGGCGTGGTCGCCGAGGTCGGTGACGAGGTGGCGGTGATGTACGCCGGCCGCATCGTCGAGCTGGCCTCGGTGGAGCGGCTCTTCGCCGATCCGCAGCATCCCTACACCATCGGCCTGCTGAGCTCGATCCCGCGGCTGGACCGCGCCGGCGGGCGGCTGCCGACCATTCCGGGAGCGGTTCCGGCGCCGGGCGAGGCGCCGTCCGGCTGCCGCTTCTCCAATCGCTGCCCCTTCGCCGATTCGCAGTGCCTCGAGCGCGAGCCGCCACTGCGCGCGCTGCCGGACGGCGGGCACAGCGTGGCCTGCTGGAAGGCGCCGGTGGAACAGCTCGAACGGGTACCGGCATGACCGGGTCGGACATCCTGCGGGTCGAGGCGATCGCCAAGCACTATGCCGTCGGCCGCAACCCGCTGGGCCTCGGCGGGCGGTCGCTGCGTGCCGTCGACGGCGTCGACCTCACGGTCCGCCGCGGCGAGACCCTGGCGCTGGTGGGCGAGAGCGGCTGCGGCAAGTCGACCCTGGCACGGCTGATGCTGCGCCTGATCGACCCCAGCGGCGGCCGCGTCTTCTTCGAGGGGCGGGAGATCACCGGGCTGTCGCGGCGGCGTCTGCGGCCGCTGCGCGCGCGCATGCAGCTGGTCTTCCAGGACCCCTTCGCCTCCCTCAACCCGCGCATGACCGTGGGCACCATCCTGGAGGAGCCGCTGCTGCTGCACGGCTTCGGCGGCCGGGCGCAGCGCCGGGCGCGGGTGGCGGAGCTGCTGGCGCTGGTCGGCCTGGCCCCGGCCCACGCGGCGCGCTACCCGCACGAGTTCTCGGGCGGCCAGCGCCAGCGCATCGGCATCGCCCGGGCGCTGGCCTGCGGGCCGGAGCTGGTGATCGGCGACGAGCCGGTCTCGGCGCTGGACGTCTCGGTGCAGGCGCAGATCGTCAACCTTCTGGCGGACCTCAAGCAGCGGCTCGGCCTGACCCTGGTGGTGATCGCCCACGACCTGGCAGTGGTGCGGCAGATGGCCGACCGGGTCGGGGTGATGTACCTCGGGCGGCTGGTGGAACTGGCCGAGACCGCCGCGCTCTTCGAGAATCCCCGTCATCCCTACACCCGCGCCCTGATCGCCGCGGTGCCGCTGCCCGATCCGGCGGCGCGCGGCACGGGCCGGCTGCTGGAGGGGGACGTGCCGAGCCCGGTCGATCCGCCGCCGGGCTGCAGCTTCCACACCCGCTGCCCCTTCGCCGACGAGCGCTGCCGCCGCGAGACGCCGGCGCTGCGCGAGGTCCGGCCGGGACGGCAGGTCGCCTGCCACCACGAGGCCCGGGTCGAGAGCGGCCCGCCGGTCGCCTTCGCCGGAATCGGCGAGAGCGAGGCCTTCCGCCGCCGCGCGCGGCTGTTCACGGAGCGTCTGGAGCGCCTGGGGCGGGAGTAGAGCCCGAGGCGGAATGAGCAAAGCAGAACAAGGGAGTGCGAGATGAGAGGAAGTTGGAAACTGGGCCTGCTGGCGGCTGTCGGCATGAGCCTGCTGGCGGCGAGCGCCGAGGCGCAGACCCTGAGGATCGGCCTGCAGGAGGATCCGGACCTGCTGGACCCCGACCGTGCCCGCACCTTCGTGGGCCGCATCGTCTTCGCCGGGCTCTGCGACAAGCTCTTCGACATCGACGAGGACCTGCAGATCGTGCCGCAGCTCGCGACCGAGTGGTCCTGGGACGAGAGCAACACCGCGCTCAGCCTGCAGATCCGCGAGGGCGTGGTCTTCCATGACGGCGAGCCGCTGGACGCCGAGGCGGTCAAGTACAACCTGGAGCGCTCGCTGAACCTGCCGGGCTCGACCCGCCGCAGCGAGATCGTCGCCATCACCGGCATCGAGGTGACCGGCGGCCACAGTCTCACCCTGCAGCTGGAGCAGCCCTTCGCACCGCTGCTGGCGGCGCTGTCGGACCGGGCCGGCATGATGGTCTCCCCGGCCGCGGCCGAGGCGGCGGGTGACGACTTCGCCCTGAATCCGGTCTGCTCCGGCCCCTTCCGCTTCGTCGAGCGCGAGGCGCAGGACCGCATCGTGCTGGAGCGCTTCGAGGACTACTGGGACGCCGACGCGATCCACCTCGACCGCGTGGTCTACCGGCCGATTCCCGACACCACCGTGCGTCTCGCCAACCTGCAGGCCGGCGACCTCGACATGATCGAGCGCACGGCCGCCACCGATCTCGACGACGTGCGCGAGGACGGCAACCTGGAGCTCGCGATCGCCACCAGCCTGGGCTACCAGGGCATCACGGTGAACATCGGCAACGGGCCGCGCGCCGAGAACCCGCTGGGGCAGGATCCGCGCGTGCGCGAGGCGCTGGAACTCGCGCTCGACCGCAACATCATCAATCAGGTGGCCTTCGACGGGGCGCACACACCGGGCAACCAGCCGGTATCCCCCAGCAACCCCTTCTACGCCGCCTCGGTGCCGCTGCCCGAGCGCGACCTGGAGCGGGCGCAGGCGCTGCTGGCCGAGGCCGGGCAGGAGGGCCTGACCATCGAGCTGATGGCGGCGAACAACCCGGACCAGCTGCGCGTCGCGCAGATCGTCCAGGCGCTGGCGGCCGAGGCCGGCTTCCAGATCGAGATCGTCGCGACCGAGTTCGCCACCGCCCTGGACCGCCAGAGCGCGGGCGACTTCCAGGCCTTCCTGATCGGCTGGAGCGGCCGTGCGGACCCCGACGGCAACATCCACATCTTCACCGCCTGCGAGGGCGGCCTCAACGACGGCAAATACTGCAGCGAGGAGGTCGACCGCCTGCTGACCGAAGCGCGCTCCACCAACGACGCCGACGCCCGGCGGGCGGCCTATGACGAGGCGGCACAGATCTACCTGGCGGAGCGGCCGCGCATCTACCTCTACCACCCCAACTGGTTCTGGAGCTTCAGCGACCGGCTCGAGGGCTTCGAGGCCCATCCGGACGGCATGATCCGCCTCCAGGGCCTGCGGCTGGGGTCGTAAGGGGGCGCTCGTGGCCCGGCCCTTCGTGACGCGCCGCTTCGCGTCGCTCCTCAGGGCGAGGTGGTGCAAATTGCATCTCCCTCTTCCTGAGGAGGGGCGAAGCCCCGTCACGACGCTTTAGCGGACGCCCCTTTGGGGCGGCTAGGACACGGCCACGAGCCCGACCGGATTCTAGCGCGGAAACGAACCCATGCTGGCCTTCATCTTCCGGCGGATCGCCATCGTCATTCCGACCTTGCTGCTGATCACGCTGATCGTCTTCTCGCTGCAGCTGCTGCTGCCGGGCGACCCGGCGCTGGCGCTGGCGGGCGAGGAGCGCGATCCCGAGGTGCTGGCCTACATCCGCGCCAAGTACCATCTCGATCAGCCGATCCCGCTGCAATACTGGTACTGGCTGACAGGGGTGCTGTCGGGCGACCTGGGCCACTCCATCCGCACCCAGATGCCAGTGACGCAGCTGATCCTCTCCAAGCTGCCGATCACGCTGCAGCTCGCCGTCATGGCGATGATCGTGGCGCTGGCGATCGGCATTCCGGCCGGCATCGTCGCCGCGGTGCGCAAGGGCGGCGGCTGGGATTTCGGCGCCAACGTGGTGGCGCTCTCGGGCGTCTCCATCCCCAACTTCTGGCTCGGCATCATGCTGATCCTGCTGGTCTCGGTGCGCTGGGGCCTGCTGCCGGCCTCGGGCTACGTCAGCCCGCTGGAGGACCCGGTCCGCAACCTGCAGACCCTGATCCTGCCCTCCCTGGTGCTGGGAACCGCCATCGCCGCGGTGATGATGCGCCACACCCGCAGTGCGATGATCGCCGCCCTGCGCGCCGACTACGTGCGGACCGCCCGGGCCAAGGGTCTGCGTGAGCGCGTCGTGGTGATGAAGCATGCGCTGCGCAACGCGCTGATCCCGGTGGTCACCATGTCCACCCTGCAGTTCGGCGAGCTGCTGTCGGGCGCGGTGCTGACGGAGCAGGTCTTCACCATCCCCGGCTTCGGCAAGCTGATCGTCGACGCCGTCTTCAACCGCGACTACGCCGTGGTCCAGGGCGTGGTGCTCTTCACTGGGACGGTCTTCATCCTGCTGAACCTGATCGCCGACCTGCTCTATTTCCTGCTCAACCCGCGGCTTCGGCGATGAGGAGGCCGGCATGAGCGTCGCCCTGCAGCAGACCCCCACCGCCGCCCGGCCCGCCGGCTCGCGCGTCTGGCGGCGGCTGCGGCGCCATCCGGGCGCGCTGATCGGCGGCTCGGTGGTGCTGCTCTTCGTGATCGCGGCGGTCTTCGCGCCGCTGCTGGCGCCCTACGACCCGACCGCCAACAACTGGCTGGCGGTGCGCCAGGCACCCTCGGCGGCCTACTGGCTGGGCACCGACGACGTCGGTCGCGACATCCTCTCGCGCCTGATCCACGGTGCCCGCGCCTCGCTGGCCGCCGGGCTGGTCTCGGTCGCCATCGCCTTCGCCGTCGGCGTGCCGGTCGGGCTGGTCGCCGGCTACTACGGCGGCTGGATCGACGCCTGCCTCTCGCGCGTGATCGAGGCGCTGCTGGCCTGCCCCTTCCTGATCCTGGCCATCGCCTTCTCCGCCTTCCTCGGCCCCAGCCTGACCAACGCCATGATCGCCATCGGCATCTCCGCCTCGCCGATCTTCGCGCGGCTGACGCGCGGGCAGGTGCTGGCGGTGAAGACCGAGGACTACGTGGAGGGCGCGCGCGCCGTCGGCGCCTCGGACTTCCGCATCGTCACCCGCTACATCCTGCCCAATGCCTTCCCGCCGCTGCTGGTGCAGGCGACGCTGACCATTGCCGCGGCCATCATCGCCGAGGCCAGCCTCTCCTTCCTGGGCCTGGGGCAGCAGCCGCCGCACCCGAGCTGGGGCTCGATGCTGGACACCGCCAAGAACTTCCTGTCGCGTGCGCCCTGGATGGCGATCTGGCCCGGCCTGGCCATCTTCCTGGTGGTCTTCGCCTTCAACATCCTGGGCGACGGCCTGCGCGACGCGCTGGACCCGAGGGAGCGATGAGGAAGCCCTTAACCACAGCTTGTCCTCACACGGAGACACGGAGGACGCGGAGAACCGGAAACCCTCACCCCGGCCCTCTCCCAAGGGGAGAGGGGCTTTGTTTCTCCCTCTCCCCTTGGGAGAGGGCCGGGGTGAGGGTGTTTCAGTTGGTTCCCCGCGTCCTCGGCGCCTCCGTGTGCCATCGTTTCCGCGATGACGGGGCAGGGACACCACAGCAAGACAACCAATAAAGAGGAAAGCCGCATGTTCACCACCCGGCCCGAGATCCAGGGCACGCATGGCGTCGTCGCCTCCACCCACTGGCTGGCCTCGGCGGCCGCCTTCGGCATCCTGGAGCGCGGCGGCAACGCCTTCGATGCCGCCGTCGCCGGCGGCTTCGTGCTGCAGGTGGTGGAGCCGCATCTGAACGGCCCGGGCGGCGAGGTGCCGATCCTCCTCTCGCCCGCCGGCGGGCAGGTGCAGGTGCTCTGCGGCCAGGGGACGGCGCCGGCCGGGGCCACCATCGCCCACTACCGCGCCGAGGGGCTGGAGATGGTGCCGGGCACCGGCCTGCTGGCCGCGGTGGTGCCGGGCGCCTTCGACGCCTGGCTGACGCTGCTGCGCGACCACGGCCGCCTGGAGCTGTCCGAGGTGCTGGCGCCGGCGCTGGGCTACGCCCGCGACGGCCATCCGCTGCTGGCGCGGGTGGAGGCGACCATCGCCGAGGTGGCCGGCATGTTCCGCGAGCACTGGCCGAGCTCGGCCGCGGTCTTCCTGCCGCACGACGCCGTGCCGCGGGCCGGCGCGCTGTTCCGCAACCCGGCGCTGGCGGCGACCTGGCAGCGCCTGCTCGACGAGAGCGCCGGTGCGCCGAGCCGCGAGGCGCGGATCGACCGGGCCCGCGACCTCTTCTACCGCGGCTTCGTGGCCGAGGCGATCGAGCGCTACGCGCGCGGCACGCCGGTCTTCGACGTCTCCGGCAGTCCCCACCGCGGCGTCATCGCCGCCCAGGACCTGGCGGAGTGGCGTGCCGGCTACGAGGCGCCGCTGACCCGCGACTTCGGCCGCTACACGCTCTGCAAGACCGGGCCCTGGGGCCAGGGACCGGTGCTGCTGCAGTCCCTGGCGATCCTGGAGGGCCTGGACGTGGCCGCCATGGACCCGCGGGGGCCGGACTTCGTCCATGCGGTGGTGGAGAGCCTGAAGCTCGCCTTCGCCGACCGCGAGGCCTACTACGGCGATCCCGATTTCGTGCAGGTACCGATCGAGCGGCTGCTGAGCGCCGACTACGCCGCCGAGCGGCGGCGGCTGATCGGCGGCGAGGCCTCGCTGGAGCTCAGGCCGGGTATCTTGCCGGGCTTCGAGGAGCAGGTGCGCCGCGCCTGCGGCCTGCGCGGCGACACCGCGGCCCTGGCTGGCGCCGGCGCGGGCGAGCCCACCATGGCGCATCTGGGCGAGCGCCGCGGCGACACCTGCCACATCGACGTGGCCGATGCCGAGGGCAACCTGGTGGCGGCGACGCCGAGCGGCGGCTGGCTGCAGTCCTCGCCGGTCGTCCCCGAACTGGGCTTCGCGCTCTCGACCCGGGCGCAGATGTTCTGGCTGGAGGAGGGCGTGCCGGGCAGCCTGGCGCCGGGCAAGCGGCCGCGCACGACGCTGACCCCCAGCCTGGCGCTGCGCGACGGCGAGCCCTACCTGGCTTTCGGCACCCCCGGCGGCGACCAGCAGGACCAGTGGCAGCTCGCCTTCTTCCTGCACCATGCCGAGCACGGGCTGAACCTGCAGGAGTCGATCGACCTGCCGCTGTTCCACACCGACCACTTCCCCGCCTCCTTCTACCCCCGGGCCATGCAGCCGGGCAGCCTGACCCTGGAGGGCAACATGCCGGCGGCGACCGTGGCGGAACTGCGCGCCCGCGGCCACGCGGTCACGGTCACCGAGGACTGGGCGGTCGGCCGCCTCTGCGCGGCGGCGCGCGACGGCGAGGTGCTGAAGGCGGCGGCCACGCCGCGACTGATGCAGGCCTACGCCGTAGGGCGCTAAGCTGGGCGTGGTATAGATCCCTTCGGGGCAGGGAACCGACCCGACTCCCGTCATCGCGAGCGAAGCGTGGCGATCCAGGAGCCGGAGGCCCTGGCCCCTGGATCGCCACGCTCCCTTCGGTCGCTCGCGATGACGGCGGAAGGGTCGGGTGAAGTCGAGAATCTCGCAGAGCAATGGGAGGAACCATGCCGCTCATCACCACCGACGACGGGGTGCGCCTGCACGTGGAGGAGGTCGGCCGCGGCGTGCCGATCGTCTTCGTGCACGAGTTCGCCGGGGACCATCGCAGCTGGGAGCCGCAGCTGAGCCGCTTCGCCCGCAGTCATCGCTGCATCGCCTTCTCGGCCCGCGGCTATCCGCCGTCGGGGGTGCCCGAGGCCGTGGAGGCCTATTCCCAGGAGCGGGCGCGCGACGACATCCGCGCCGTGCTCGACGCCCTGGGCATCGATCGGGCGCACGTGGTGGGCCTGTCGATGGGCGCCTATGCGACGCTGCACTTCGGCCTCGACTATCCCGAGCGCGCGCTCTCCCTGGTGCTGGCCGGCTGCGGCCACGGCTCGGAGCCGGAGAAGCGCGCCGTCTTCGCCGCCGAGGCCGAGGCCGCCGCCGAGCGGCTGCTGCACGTCGGCATGCCGGAGGTCGCCGCGGCCTATGCCGAGTCGGCGACGCGGGTGCAGCTCCAGAACAAGGATCCGCGCGGCTGGGCCGGCTTCCGCGACCGTCTGGCCGAGCACTCGGCGCTCGGCTCCGCCAACACCCTGCGCGGCCTGCAGGGGCGGCGCCCCTCGCTCTACGACCTGGCCGAGCGGCTGCCCGGCATCGAGCTGCCGACCCTGGTGATCACCGGCGACGAGGACTGGCACTGCCTGGAGCCGGGGCTGCTGCTCAAGCGCTCCATCGCCACCGCCGCCCTGGCGGTGCTGCCGAACGCCGGCCACACCCTGAACCTGGAGGAGCCCGACGCCTTCAACCGCCTGCTGGCCGACTTCCTGCAGGCCGTCGACGGCGGCACCTGGCCCCGGCGCGACCCCCGCGCCCTGGCCGACGGCGTGCTGGGGATGAAGTAGAGACCGCCGGCCGAGCCCCGCGCCCCGGCATCGCCAAGGCATCCGTCATCCTGAGCGTCAGCGAAGGATCTCGTGGGAATCGCGCTCCAACTGGCCCGAGATCCTTCGCTGGCGCTCAGGATGACGGGAAACCGGCTCTCCGCGTGGCCCCTACCGCCCGCTGAAGGCCGGCTGGCGCTTTTCGGCGAAGGCGCGCACGGCCTCGCGGTAGTCCTCGCTCTCGACGGCGCGGCGCTGCACCACCTCGATGGCTTCCTCGTCCAGGCCGGCGGTCATGGCCGAGAGCTGCTGCAGGATCAGCTTGGCGCCGGCGATGGAGAGCGGGGCGTTCTCCGCCAGCTCGGCGGCGAAGCGGCGGGCGGCGGCCAGGGCGTCGGCCTCGGCCAGCTCGTCCACCAGGCCGATCGCCGCGGCCTGTTCGGCCGGCAGCCGGCGGGCGGAGAAGAGCATGCGCTTGGCCTGGGTCAGGCCGACCACCGTCAGGAGGTTGCGGGTCTCCTTGAAGCCGTAGACGATGCCCAGCCGCGCCGCGGGGATGCCGAAGGCGGAGCCCGGCGCGGCGATGCGGAAGTCGCAGGCGACGGCGAGGCCGCAGCCGCCGCCGATGCAGAAGCCCTCGATGGCGGCGATGGTCGGCTTCGGCAGTTCCAGGATGGCGTCGTTGGCCTCGTCGACCGTATCGGCGTAGACCTGCGCCTGCTCCGGCGTCGCGCGGACCTGCGGGAACTCCGAGATGTCCGCGCCGGCGCAGAACTGGCCGCCGGCCCCGGTCAGGATCACGCTGCGCACGCTCTTGTCCTCGGCGAAGCCGCGATAGAGCTCCGCCAGCTCCCGCCACATGGCTAGGCTCAGGCAGTTGCGCCGCTCCGGCCGGTTGAGGGTGACGACCACGACCCCGCCCGCTTCCCGGGCCACCTCGATCTCGCTCAAGTCCCGCTCTCCGCTTGCTGCGCTCTTCCTGTCGGCGCGAGGAACCTTGCCCCGCGCGCCCCGTTGCGGCAAGGCATTGACGTCCTTCGCCGGCGCGCCAGCTGTCAGCGTCGTTGCAGCAGAGAGGTTCAGGATGCCCGAGCGCCCCAGCATCGCCGTGATCGGCGCCGGCATTGCCGGCCTGGCCGCCGCCCGCCGTCTGGGCGAGGCCGGTGCCTACGTCACGCTGCTGGACAAGGCGCGGGGGCTGGGCGGACGCCTGGCGACGCGGCGGGCCGAGGGCTTCGCCTTCGACCACGGCGCGCAGTTCTTCACCCTGCGCGAGCCGGCGTTCCGGCAGCTGGTCGAGGCGGCCGAACAGGCCGAGGCGGCGGAGCCCTGGAGCCGATCCTGGGGCCGTTGGCGCGACGGAGAGCTGGGGCGGGAGGCCGGCGAGCGGGTGCGCTGGGTCGGCACGCCGGGCATGAGCTCCTTCTGCCGCCACCTCGGCGAGGGCCAGGATCTGGTCACGGAGCGCAGCGTGCAGGAACTGGTGCGCCACGGCGACGGCTGGGGGATCGTGACGCAGCGCGGACCGCTGGGGCAGCACTTCGACGCCGTGGCCGTGGCGGTGCCGGCGCCGCAGGCCCGTGCCCTGGTGGAGGGCGCCTGCGGCTTCGCCGAACGGCTGGGCAAGGCTTCCTACGCGCCCTGCTGGGCGGCCATGGCCGGCTTCGCCGAGCGGCTCGCGGTCGAGAGCGACGCCATCGAGTTCGAGGATGCGGTGCTCGCCTGGGCGGCACGTGACGGCAGCAAGCCCGGCCGGGCGGCCGAGGCGGAATCCTGGGTGCTGCACGCCACGCCGGCCTGGTCGCGCGCCGAGCTGGAGCGCAGGCCGGAGGAAGCGGCGCAACTGCTGCTGGACCGCTTCCGCGAGCTCCTCGGGCTCAGCGGGGAGCCGAGCGGGGAGCCGAGCCTGCTGCTCGGCCACCGCTGGCGCTTCGCCCGGGTCGAGCAGGCCCTCGGCGAGCCCTGCCTCTGGGACGCGGACGCCGGCATCGGCGCCTGCGGCGACTGGTGCCTGGGCCCGCGGGTGGAGGAGGCCTGGCGTTCCGGCGACGCCCTGGGCGCCGCCATGGCTGAGAGTCTCTGCCGGTAGAGGCCCACCGCTTCCGCTTGCCTTCGTGCCGTAGCCGCCCGAAGCTGCGCGGCCATGACCACTGCGACCACCGCCGCCACTCCCGCGACCACCGCCGCCCAGAGGGAGCGCCCGGCCGAGGCGCCGCCGCCGCTGCGCCGCATCGCGCTGGTGCTGCTGCCGGAGTTCGCCCTGCTGCCCTTCAGCTCGGCGATCGAGCCGCTGCGCGCGGCCAACCGCTTCCTCGGCCGCGAGGCCTACGACTGGCGGCTGTTCGGGGCGGTGGGGGCGCAGGCCGAGGCCTCCTGCGGCATCGCCTTCGCGGTGGAGCCGCTGCCGCCCGAGCCCAAGGGCTTCGACCTGATCCTGGTCTGCTCCGGCCTGCAGGCCCACCGCTTCCAGAACGAGCCGCTGCAGGCCTGGCTGCGCCGGGCGGCGCGGGCCGGCATCGCCGTGGGGGCGCTGGGCGACGCGACTTTCGTGCTGGCCAAGGCCGGGCTGCTGACCAACCGGCGCAGCGTCATCCACTGGACCTGCCTGGACGGCTTCGTCGAGAGCTATCCCGAGATCGACGTGCGGCCCGACCCCTTCCTGATCGACGGCAACATCCTGACCTGCTCCGGCGGCACGGCCGCCTTCGAGATGATGCTGCTGCTGATCGAGCGGGACTTCGGCGCCGCCCTGGCCGACCAGGTCTCGGACTACTTCCTCTACCTGCGCGACCAGGAGCGCGGCGCGCGTGGCCCGCTGCCGCTCTCGATCCGGCTGCGCATCTCCCACCCGCGACTGCGGCGGGTGGTGGAGAGCATGGAGGCCAACCTGGAGACGCCGCTCCCGATCCGCGATCTGGCGGCGGCGGTGGAGATTTCCACCCGACAGCTGGAGCGGTTGTTCCGCGACCAGCTCGGCACCACGGCGAAGAAGCACTACCTGGAGCGGCGCCTGCAGAAGGCGCGGCGCCTGCTCGCCCACTCNGCACTCTCGATCACCGAGATCAGCCTCTCCTGCGGCTTCCAGCAGCAGGGCCACTTCAGCCGCCAGTACCGCCAGGCCTTCGGCGAGAACCCGAGCGAGACCCGCCGCCGCGGCCTGGGCGGCGCGCCGGCGGC
>SR_TP_S13solDRAFT_1000005_pt1 | contig 213563 bp, 184 predicted proteins | sample SodReaTP_S13sol_FD_11159 | JGI IMG/M metagenome (IMG submission 11159) | reverse complement strand
ACCAGCTCGCACAGCTCGCCAGCCAGCTACAGCAGCTGGTCGGGCGGTTCAGAACCTGAGACGGTGCCGGGAGGCCGGCCCGGCCGGCCTCCCTCCTTCCTGCGACCCTCACCCCGTCGCAAGACGGTCTCGATTTGACTCATGTGCCTGTATGGCACACTCGCCGGCATACACCTGAATTGCTAATCATCTGTTTTTAGTAGATTATTTTTTGGCACGCTCCCTGCTTACCTCTTAGCCAGCAATCAACCAAGGAGGTAAGTGATGAAGCGTTTCCGCTACGGTCTGCTGACTTTGATCATTCTGGGTGTGTTCTCCATGGCCGGTCTCGCCGGCTGCGGTGGCGACGACCCGATGGATGAACCCATGGACGAGCCGATGGAAGAGCAGCAGGATGATTTCGGTGATCAGCAGGACATGGATGATGAGTGGGATGACGACGGCATGGACGACGACTGGGACGATGACGGTCTCGAGGACGACTGGGAAGACGACGGTAACGACTACTGATCGGTCCTTCCCGATGTGAATCGCCCCCCCGGCGATCCTGATGGCCTGAAGAACAGGCCTTTTGATCGGGCCGGGTCCGTGCAGGACCCGGCTTTTTTTACGTCAGCAACTTCATATTCAGCCCTGGTACCTGGCCCTGGGTCAGCCCTTGCGGTGCACATCCTGCACATGGGGCAGGCTGCCGATGCGATTCATCAGGCGGCTCATCTGGTTCACGTCCGCCACTTCCAGGGAGAGATCGAGCGAGGCGTGCTCGCCCCGGGCGTCGGTCTGGGTGTTGATGCCCAGGAGCCGTATCTGCTCGTTGGTCAGCACCTTTGAAACGTCCTGCAGCGCCCGCTGCAGGTCGGGGGTGTGCACCACCACGTTCACCGGGTAGCGACGCCCGCCCGGATCGGTCCAGGTGACATCGATCAGCCGTTCGGGCTCGTCGGTCCGCAAGCGCCCCACCTCCGGGCAGTCGCGGCGGTGGATGGTCACGCCTCGTCCCCGGGTCAGAAAACCGATGATGGGGTCGCCCGGTGCAGGGGTGCAGCAACGGGCCAACCGGGTGAGCAGGTTGTCCACACCGTAGATGGTCACCTCGTCGCCACCCTGGCTGGAGACCGTGCTGCGCTTGCGGCTGACCGGCAGCGGATCCTCCCCCTCCGGGCGCGGCAGCACCCGTTCACCGACGATACTGGCAATCTGTCCGGCGGTAATGTCGCCCCGCCCCAGTGCGGCCAGGAAGTCCTCCAGCTTGCGGAACCGGGTCTTCTGCGCCACGTCGTCCAGCGGGACGTCCTGCAGACCCAGGCGGTGCAGTTCCCGGTCCAGGATGTTGCGCCCGGCCTGGACGTTCTTGTCGTGGTCCTGCTGCCGGAACCAGGTCCGTGCCTTGGCCCGTGCCCGGGAGGTGCGCAGGTAGCCCAGCGAGGGGTTGAGCCAGTCGCGGCTGGGGGTGGCCGAGCGCGAGGTGATGATCTCCACCTGGCTGCCACTCTTTAGCGTATGGGTGAGCGGCACCATGCGCCCGTTCACCTTGGCCCCACGACAGTGGTGCCCCACGTGGGAGTGGATGTGGTAGGCGAAATCCAGCGGGGTGGCACCCCGGGGCAGGTCCACCACGTCACCCTGGGGGGTGATGACGTAGACTCGATCCTCGAACACTTCCGCCTTGAAGCGGTCGAGGAAGTCCTCGGCGCCGTTCTCCTCCTGTCCCCACTCCAGGATCTGGCGCAGCCAGGCGATCTTCTGCTCGAAGTCACGGTCCTGCTGGCCGCCCTCTTTGTAACGCCAGTGGGCGGCGATGCCCAGCTCCGCCTCCTGGTGCATGGCGTGGGTGCGGATCTGCACCTCCAGGGTCTTGCCCTCGGGGCCGATCACCGCCGTGTGCAGGGAGCGGTAGTTGTTCTCCTTGGGGGTGGCGATGTAGTCGTCAAACTCCTTGGGGATGTGCTTCCAAAGGCTGTGCACCACCCCAAGCACCGCGTAACAGGTGCCCACGTCGTCCACCAGCACGCGCAGGGCGCGCAGGTCGTACAGCTCTTCAAAGCGCAGCCCCTTGCGCTGCATCTTCCGCCAGATGCTGTAGATGTGCTTGGGCCGGCCCACCACATCGGCCTTGATCCCGGACTCGCGGAGGGCGTCGTGCAGTGACTGGCGGACCCGTTCGATGTAGGCCTCGCGGTCCAGCCGACGCTCGGCCAGCAACCGGGCCACCTGCTTGTAGACATCGGGCTGCAGATAGCGGAAGGCCAGGTCCTCCAGTTCCCACTTGAGCTGCCAGATGCCCAGACGGTTGGCCAGCGGGGCGTAGATATCGCGGGTTTCCTGGGCGATACGCCGCTGCAGGGCCTCGGGCAGTTCGCGGAGGGTGCGCAGGTCGTGCAGGCGCTCGGCCAGGGTGATGAATACCACCCGCACATCCGAGGCGATGGCCAGCAGCATCTTGCGCAGCCCCTCGGCCCGCTCGGAGGCCTCGGCCAGCTGTTCCGGGGCGTGAAAGCGGGAGATGTCCTGCATGCGCGAGGCGCCTTCCACCAGGTGGGCCACGTCGCTGCCCAGCCGCTTCCGGATACGACCCAGGGCGGTCTCGTCCAGGGTGGGCAGATCGTGCAACAAGCCGGCGGCCAGGGTGGCGGCGTCCAGACGCAACCCGGACAGGATAGTGGCCACGGCCACTCCGTGCTCGAAGTAGCTGTCGCCGGTGGGCCGTTGCGCCGACTTGCAACCCATCTCGGCCAGGCGCCAGGCCTCGCTCAGCACCTCGCGGTCGTCCTCGTCCAGCCAGGCAGGCAGTTGCGCCACCCAGCTGTCGAAGTCCAGCTGCGTCTCGTCGGGCAATTGTGTCAGTCCGGTATGTACCATCTACACCGCCATCCGCCGCCGGTCACAGGGCGTGAATTGTACCTGTCCCATCGGCACTTTCACCCCATCGCTGCCCCTATTATCCGCCACCCCGACCCCGAGCACATGTGGCAGCGCGGCACGCCCTGCATGCCCACCCCTGCCAGCGGGTCTGACCGTGGTCGTAGCCGCGGACTTGCACAAACCGGCGATACTGTATAAATTTACACCCATCATGACAAACGACACCCTGACACCCCGACAACAGCAGGTGCTCGAGCAGATCCGCGAGCACATCCGGCGCACCGGCTATCCGCCCACCCGGGCCGAGCTCTGCCAGGCCCTGGGCTTCCGCTCGCCCAATGCCGCGGAGAGCCACCTGCGCGCCCTGGCCCGCAAGGGGGCCATTGAGCTGCGCCCGGGCACCTCGCGCGGTATCCACCTACCCGCTCCGGCTGACGCCCCCGAACAGGACGGCGACGGCCTGCCCGTGGTGGGCCGGGTGGCCGCCGGCAGTCCCATCCTGGCCGAGTCGCACATCGACCGGCACTACCGGGTGGATGCCGGCCTGTTCTCGCCCCGACCCGACTACCTGCTGCGGGTGCGCGGCATGAGCATGCGCGATGCCGGCATCCTCGACGGCGACCTGCTGGTGGTACACCGCACCCACGAGGCCCGCAACGGCCAGATCGTGGTGGTGCGGCTGCACGACGAGGTCACCGTCAAACGCCTGGAGCAGCAAGGCAGCCAGCTGCGGCTGCTCTCCGAAAACCCCGATTACCCGCCCATCGAGGTGGACCTCACCCGCGACGATGCCAGCCTGGAGGGCATTGCCGTGGGCGTGATCCGCACCGAGGGGCTGAGCTGAGATTCCAGCCGGTGTCCATGGAGCCGAGACCGCCCTTGGCCAGGGAAGGCCACCATCGCAAATGCGAGGAGCCCAACATGACCGAGGCACTGGACCATCTGCTGAAACACCCCCGTATCTGGCGTGCCACCGGCGAGGCCGCCGACACCACCACTCACCGGGGCCTGACCACCGGCTTCCCGGACCTGGACGCGGTGCTGCCCGGCAACGGCTGGTCCGCCGGCGCCCTTACCGAGGTGCTGTACGACCAGCCCGGCGTGGGCGAGTTGCGCCTGGTACTGCCTGCGCTGGCCCGACTCAGTCGTGCCGGACGCTGGGTGGTCATCATCGCCCCGCCCACCCTGCCTTATGCACCGGCGCTGGCCGCCGCGGGCGTGGACCTGCGCCACCTGCTGCTGGTCCATCCGCGCAACAATCAGGAACGCCTGTGGGCGGTAGAGCAGGCGCTGCGCTCCGGCACCTGCAGCGCCGTGCTGGCCTGGCCGGGGCAACTGGACAACGCCGCCCTGCGCCGGTTGCAGCTGGCCGCCGAGTCCGGCGATGCCTGGGGCGTGCTGTTCCGCGCTCTCCAGCAGGCGGCACAGCCCTCCCCGGCCGCCCTGCGCCTGACCCTGGACCAGAATGCCGATGGCAACCGGCTGGATATCTTCAAATGCCGGGGTGGCAGCCGCCAGCAGATCACCCTGAACTTGGACCGGCCAGTACCGCTGCCGTCGCTGGACGCCTCGGACACCGACGCCACACCCACCCCCCGGCAAAGCGGCGGCAAGGCCCGTGCCTCAGGCGGCACGGAGTGGCACCGCCGCTCGCCGGCCACCGTGACCACCCTTCGGTCGCATCGGGCCCGCGGCAACCGCGCCCGCTCGCAGCTGGACCTGCCCCTGGATGGTGGGCACCGCTGAAGCGGCCGGCCACCTGACCCTGCCACCCGGCCATGGAGATGCCGCAATGCTGTGGCTGGCCCTCTACCTGCCTGAACAGGCTGCGCCCGAAGGGCCCGCGCCATCCCCGACAACGGGGGCGGCCGGGCCCATCCCCGGCAACGCGGCCGACGACACCCTGAACAACCTGGCGGCCTGGGCCTACCAGTTCAGCAGCCGGGTGAGCCCCTGGCCACCGGCGGCACTGGTACTGGAGGTCGGTGCCAGCCTGAACCTGTTCGGCGGCCTGGAGGCACTGCTGGAGGAGATGGATGAGGGGTTGGACCGGTTGGAGTTGGCCTACCGGCGGGCCGTCGCCCCCACGCCAAGGGCCTCCTGCTGGCTGGCCCGCTGCGGCCAATCGCTTGTCATCCGCACACCCGAGGCCCTGGAACAGGCGCTGGCGCCACTCCCCCTGACCGTGCTCGACCTGACGCCACGCCAGTACCAGGCCCTGCACGGCTTGGGGCTGAGACACCTGGCTGACTGCCTGGCCCTGCCCCGCGCAGCGCTGGCCCGCCGGCTGGGCCCCGATCTCCACCACCAGTTGGACCGGGCCGTGGGCCGCCGCCCGGAGCCCCTGCCCGAATGGCAGCCGCCCACCCCGCTACCGGGGGCGACGGGAACTGGAGCGCGAGACTGAGCAGGTGGACCGCCTGCTGCCCCTGCTGGAGCGCATGCTCCATGAACTGCAGGGCCTGCTGCGGGGCCTGGATGCCGGGGTCCCACGCTTTGAGCTACGGCTGGAACCACCCCCGCCGCCCCGCCAGCCGGCTGCAGGTGGGCCTGTCCGAGCCCGATCGCGACCCCGAGCGCCTACTGCGGGTGGCCGACGAACGCCTGGCCCGCGAGCCACTGGCGGCCCCGGTACGGGCCATTGCACTGCTGGCCGACGACATACAGCCGCTGCGGCCGGAGCCGGAGGCCTTGCCCGGCACCCGGGCGGCCCACGACCAGCGCCCCATGCGGGTGCTGCTGGAGCGCTTGACCGCCCGCCTGGGCGAGGCCAGCGCCCACGGTCTGGCCGTGCACCCGGAGCACCGCCCCGAGCACGCCTGGCGCCGGGTGAGGCCGGGCGAAGCGGGCCCGGAGGCCATCGCGAAGCCCCGGCCCACCTGGCTACTGGAACGGCCACGCATCCTCGGGCAGCGGCAGGGACAGCCCGTCTTCCGCGGCCCCCTGTTGCTGGAGCACGGGCCGGAACGCATAGAAAGCGGCTGGTGGGACGGCGCCGACGTCGCGCGCGACTACTACGTGGCCCGGGACCGCAGCGGCGCCCGGCTCTGGGTCTTCCGCGAGCGCCGCGGCCGGCGCCGCTGGTTCCTGCACGGGCTGTTCGGCTGACCTGCCTCCTCCGGCGCGCCTATTTCATGATCCGCCGCCGCAACAGCCAGGTGGCCAGCGACAGCCCGACCACCGCGTAGGCGGTAATCACCCCCAGGTGCAGCACCACCAGGGTGGGCCATTCGCCGATGAGCAATGGCCGCACCACCGCCACCGCGTGCGCCAGCGGCAGACACCAGGCGCCGGCGACCACGGCCCCGGGCAGCTCCTGCAGCGGGAAAAACACCCCGGAGAGCAGCAGCATGGGCGTCATCACCAGCGTGAAGTAATAGAGGAAGAAGTCGTAACTCCGCGCCAGCGCGGTAACCACCATCGCCATGGCCGCGAAACAGAACCCGGTGAGCAGCACCACCGGCAGGGCCAGCACTGCCCGCGGGTCCGCCACCAGCCCCAGCAGCGAGGCCACCACCAGGATGGCCGTCGCACTCATCAGCGCCTTGGTCGCCCCCCAGGCCACCTCACCCAGCACCACGTCGTCCACCGCCAGCGGCGCCCCCAGCATCGCGGCCCAGGTCTGCTGCTGCGAAAATCGCGTGTAGGCCGAGTACATTGCCTCGAAACTGGCCGTGGTCATGGCGCTGGAGCAGATCACACCGGAGGCCAGAAAGACCATGTAGGGCAGGCCGTTCACCTCCCCCACCAGGCGGCCGAACCCGTAACCCAGCGCCAGCAGATAGAGCAGGGGCTCACCGAAATTGCCCATGATCGAGGGCACCATCAGCTTGCGCCACACCCGCGTATTACGCCGCCAGACCGGGATGAAGCGGAGGCTGAGTTGCGGCAACCCGCCCCCGATCCCATTTGGCGTCTGTTTCTGGTTCATGGCCGCTCAGTCCCTCAGTCCATGGCCGGTGAGGCGCAGGAAGACATCCTCCAGGTTGGCCCGCCGGTGGACCCAGCGCAGTTCCGGGTACTCGGCCAGCGCCGCCAGCAACACCTGCTCGTCCGCCGCATACAGCCGGACAGTCTCGCCGGAGTCCTCCTGGCGCACGCCTTCGGGCTGCAGGCCGTACTGCCGCCACCGCTCCGCATCCCGGCCATCCAGCTCCACCACCTGATTCTCGATATGTGTCCGAATGAGCGCACCGGGGCTGTCGCAGGCCACCACCCGCCCGCGGTCGATGATCGCGAGACGGTCGCACAGTCGCTCCGCCTCCTCCATGTAGTGGGTGGTCAGAATCAGCGTCCGCCCGCGGTCCAGCAGGGCCCGCAGACGCTGCCAGATGTGCTGCCGGGCCTGCGGGTCCAGCCCCGTCGTAGGCTCGTCCAGCACCACCATCTCCGGGTCATTGATCAGCGCCCGAGCCAGTGTCAGGCGCCGCTTCATGCCCCCGGACAGGGCCTGGATGGCCGCCCCCTCGCGCCCCTCCAGGCTGGCAAAACGCAGCAGTGACTGCACCCGCTGATCCAGCGCCGGCCCCCGCAGACCAAAGTAGCTGGCGTAGGTGTAGAGGTTCTCCTTAACGGTGAAGTCCGGGTCCAGGCTGTCCACCTGCGGCACCACGCCCGTACGCGCCCGTACCTCGCGGGCCCGGGCCGGCACCGGCAACCCCAGCACCTCCAGCTCACCCCCACTGGGCGGTGTGTGCCCCAGCAGCATGCGCAGGGTCGTGGTCTTGCCAGCGCCATTGGGTCCGAGCAGGCCGAAGCACTCCCCGGTTTGCACCGTCAGGTCGATCCCGTCCACCACGGTGATCTCGCCATAACGTTTCACCAGGCCGAGCGCCTGAACCGCCGGGCGGGGCTCTTGTGGATCCATGCCACCATTCACCTTGCAGAACCTCCTGTCATGATCCACGCTGAAACAAGACTTGTACAAATTTTGATACACCTTACCCGTCCCGCGCTCGACGATCATGGAGTGTCGTCTTGAGACAGATTGCACGGCGCGTCATCTGGGCGATCGCCTTACCCATCATCGCATTCCTGATCCTCTCGGGTTTCCTGGTCCATGAGCGACAGGAGCGGGCGGCGGATATCGAGCAGCGCATGGCGTTACTGGACCAGGCGGAGCGTGCCGCCCCGCTGATCCATGCCCTGCAGGAGGAGCGCGGCGCCAGCACTGCACATCTGGTCGCCCCCGATGACCCCGGCCTGCGCCAACTGGTTGAGGATGCCCGGGTTCAGACCGATGACGCCATCCAGGCACTGGAACAGGTGCTTTCCGACGCGCCCGAGCAAGCCCCCTGGATGACGCGATTGAGGCAGCACCTGGCAGGGGTCCGCGAACACCGGGACGCCGTGGACCGCCTGGACAGCACCGCGAGCTGGAACCTGCACGTCTACACCCGCGTTGTCGAGCATTTGATCGAGCAGGTGGATGAACTGGCCGGTGCCGAAGACCAGGAACCCCTGAATGGCGGCCTGGATGCCTTCCTGGCCCTGATCCACCTGCAGGAGCATGCCGGCAAGGAGCGCGCCATGGGGGCGACGCTGATCGCCCGCGGCACCCCGTCCAACTTCCTGCAACAGGACTTCCTGCGCCATGTGTTCCTGCAGCAGGAGTACCAGATGCGGTTCGATCGACTGGCGGCGTCCGACTACCGCCACCAACTGGAAAATCTGCTGGATTTTGAGGCGGAAGACCAGCTCATGGCCCTGCGCAGCCAGCTCATGGATTCCGCCCTGCCCGAGCAGAACCCGGCACTGGCCCGCGCCTGGTTCGAGCTGGCCACCCAGCGCATCAATGCCATGCAGAGACTCTCACTCCGCATGAAAGAAGAGATGGTCAGCGGGATGCGAGAGGAGGCCGGGGCGCTGGAGCAGGCCAACCAGCAGGTCTACGCCGCCACCGCGGGCCTTCTGGGCATCACGGTCTTGCTTTCCGTCGGCATCGGGCGCGGCCTCTACCGCCAGGTGGAGGCCCGCCGCCAGGACGCCGAGCGCATAGAGTACCTGGCCACCCACGACCCGTTGACCGGGCTGCCCAACCGCACCGCCTTCCTTGAGCGGCTGGACCAGTGCCTGGCCTGCGCCCGGGCGCAGGGGCACAAGGTGGGGCTGCATCTCGTCGACCTGCAGGGCTTTACCGAGGTCAACGCCACCTGGGGCGACGAGGTGGGCGACCGGATACTGGAGGCACTCGCACGGCGGCTGGAGGACGCGCTGCCACCGGGTGTCATCATCGCCCGGCCCTATGGCGACGACTTCGCCATCATCCAGCCCCGCATTGACTCGGAAGACGAACTGCCCGGCGTGGCCGAGAAAGCGCGCGCCATGGCGGAGCGGACCCTGCAGATCGGACCCCGCCGCATCAAACTGCGCGGCCGGGCCGGCGCGGCCTGCTTCCCGCAGCACGGAAAGAGCACCAACGGCCTGATGACCGCGGTCACCCTGGCCCTGCAGGAGGCCAAGCGGAAGGATGGCACCTGCGTCTACGTTCGCGGCATGTACGATCGTTTCCAGGACCGCCAGGCCATGGCCCGGGACCTGGAACATGCGTTGGAACGGGATGAGCTGTTGCTCAACTACCAGGCCAAGATCGACTTGGCCTCCGGCGACGTGGCCGGGGCCGAGGTGCTGCTGCGCTGGCACCACCCGGACCGGGGCGCGGTGCGACCCGACCACTTCATACCGGAGGCGGAACACTCCGGGGCCATCGTACCCATCGGCCGCTGGGTGCTGGAGACCGCCTGCGCCCAAGGCCGGCGCTGGCTGGACGAGGGGCGCCCCCTGAAGCTGGCGGTGAACCTGTCAGCCGCGCAGTTCAGCCAGGCCGACCTGGTGGACCAGATCAAGGCCGCCCTCAACCGCTCCGGCCTGCCGCCCCACCTGCTGGAGCTGGAGATCACCGAAACCACGGTGATGATGGACATGGAGAGTTCGGTGCAGACCCTGCAGGCCCTGCGTGATCTGGGGGTCTCCCTGGCCATCGACGACTTCGGCACCGGCTACTCTTCGCTGACCTACCTGCGGCGGTTCCCGGTGACCGTGCTCAAGCTGGACCGCAGCTTCGTGGACGGCATGGAGCACGGGGGCGACCCGGCGGCCATCGCCGCCGCGGTGGTCCAGCTGGGGCAGGTGCTCTCCCTGTCCGTGGTGGCCGAGGGCGTGGAGACGGAGGCCCAGGCCGAGGCCCTGCGCCGACTGGGTTGTGACATGGCGCAGGGGTTCCTCTACAGCCGGCCGCAACCGGTGGAGCAATTCCAGGCCAGCCTGCCACCACCCGGGCCCTGATCGCCTCCCCTGTATCAACCGCCCGACAGCTCCAGGAAGAACTGCACCACCAGCATGCCGGCCATCAGCCAGAGCAGGCCGCGCAGCCAGCCCCGGAAGCGGTCTGCCGGCACCCGCTCGCGCAGGGCCATGCCCGCCCGCAGCCCGCCCAGGCTGACCAGCGCCAGCGGGAGGGACCACAACAGCAGTTCCAGTCCCAGGTAGCCCAGTGCTGCGAAGGTGGCCGCCTGGGTGATCTTGCTGACGAAAAAGGCGAGGTTGATAGCCTGCACCAGCACCAGCGGCGCAACCTTCATCTCCAGGAAGTAGATCATGAGCGCCGGGCCGCCCACGTTGACGGTGCCGCCGAGCACTCCGGCACCGATCCCGAAACCGGCGCCGGAGGCCTGAGGATGGCGCGGAATCCAGGACCAATCCAGGTCCCGGAAATAGTGGCTGGTCAGGTAGAAGACCATGGTGGCCGCCAGCAGTAGCCGGAAGGGGTTCGGGTCCACCGCCACCAGCCAGAGCGTGCCCAGGGCCGCACCCAGCGGCATCCAGACCGCGATCGGCCAGAACCGGCCAAGGCTCGCGGCCCAGTCGCCACCCCGCAGCATGCTGTAGCCATTGACCAGGATATTGGCCGCCAGGGTGAGCAGGATGGCGGTCTTCACGTCGGTCATCAGCGCCAGCAACGGCGTGGATACCAATGGAAATCCCACGCCGAAGGTGCCGTGCACCAGCCCGCCCAGCAGCACCACGCCGAGCGCCAACAGCATGTAAAGGACGGGTATGTTCTCCAACCGGCCGGGCCCCCAATGCCCTCCCCGGCCGACGGCACCGGGTCAGCGCCGCCGGGACGGTTTCTTTCTGCGCCGGCCCTGGGGTTTGCGCCCCTTGCGCCGGTCGTGATCGTTATCAGGTTCGTGTTTCAGGCCCACCGCCTGGCAGAGCGAGGCGATCTGGCCCTTGCGCAGCGGCCGGTGATGGCCCCGGCGCAGGTCCCTGGGCAGCTTGACCGGCCCGTAACGGACGCGCAGCAGGCGGCTCACCTTCAGCCCCTGCGATTCCCACAGGCGGCGGACCTCGCGGTTGCGGCCCTCGCGCAGGGTGACGTGGTACCAGGCATTACCCGGCTTGATCTCGTATCCCAGCGCCGCGTGGTCCACCACTGGGGTGATCGAGGTGAAGGCCGCCTCACCGTCCTCCAGGGTGACGCCACGCTTGAGCGTGCTCAGGATCTCGTCGGTCACCTCGCCGAAGACGCGCACCGCGTACTCCCGCTCGATGCCGCTGGAGGGGTGCATCAACCGGTTGGCCAGCTCCCCGTCGGTGGTGAACAGCAGCAGCCCCTGACTGTTCAGATCCAGCCGGCCGACCACCACCCAGCGGCCACCGGCCTCCGGCAGGTTGTCGAAGACCGTGGGCCGCCCTTCCGGGTCGTTGCGGGTGCAGACCTCGCCCTCGGGTTTGTAGTAGAGCAGCACCTGGCGTTCCGGCTGGAGCTTGTGCCGGGCCACGGGGCGGCCGTCCACCTGCAGCCGGTCCTCGGCACTGACCCGGTCACCCAGCTGGGCGGGCTTGCCGTTGACCTTGACCCGCCCCTCGGCGATCCAGGCCTCCATCTGGCGCCGCGAGCCGACGCCGGCCCGGGCCAGTACTTTCTGCAGCTTTTCCGTATCGGTTGTTTCAGACATGGCGGTATTATCGCCCGGCAAGGCCGGGCGCCCAAAGGGTGAATGGGTTGGCGGGCGCGCTCAGGCGCTGGCGACGTCGGGGCGGCCCAGGGCGTGCTGCTCCAGGCGCTTGATTTCGTCGCGCAGCTGCGCGGCCTCCTCGAACTCCAGGTTGCGGGCGTGCTCCCGCATCTGCTTCTCCAACTGCTTGATCCGCTTGACCGCCTCGGCCGGTGTGTAGCGGCCGTACTCGGCGGCCTCCTCGGCTACCCGGGCAATGCGCTCGCGCGGCGTGCCGGGGGCCGGTACCCCGCCCCGCTCCATAATATCCGCCACGTCCTTGCTCACGCCCTTCGGGGTGATGCCATGGGCCTCGTTGTGCGCCTGCTGCTTGGCACGCCGGCGGTCGGTCTCATCGATGGCGCGGCGCATGGAGTCAGTGACCGTATCGGCGTAGAGGATGGCCTTGCCGGCGAGGTTGCGCGCCGCCCGGCCGATGGTCTGAATGAGCGAGCGCTCGGAGCGCAGAAAGCCCTCCTTGTCGGCGTCCAGGATGGCCACCAGCGACACCTCGGGGATATCCAGCCCCTCGCGCAGCAGGTTGATGCCGACCAGCACGTCGAACTCGCCCAGACGCAGATCGCGGATGATCTCGGTGCGTTCCACCGTATCCACGTCGGAGTGCAGGTAGCGCACCCGTACCCCGTTCTCGTGCAGGTACTCGGTGAGGTCCTCCGCCATGCGCTTGGTCAACGTGGTAACCAGCACCCGCTCGTCGCGCCTGGCCCGATCGGTGATCTCGCCGAACACGTCGTCCACCTGGCTGAGCGCCGGGCGCACCTCCACCTCCGGGTCCAGCAGACCGGTGGGCCGCACCACCTGCTCCACCACCCGCTGGCTATGCTCCCGCTCCCAGGGGCCGGGGGTGGCGGAGACCAGCACCGACTGGGGCGCCAGTTGCAGCCATTCGTCGAACTTCAGCGGCCGGTTGTCCAGGGCCGAGGGCAGACGGAAGCCGTAGTCCACCAGGGTCTGCTTGCGGCTGCGGTCGCCCTTGTACATGCCGCCCAGCTGCGGGATCGTTACGTGGGATTCGTCGATGAAGACCACCGCGTCTTCGGGCACGTAGTCGAACAGGGTCGGTGGTGGCTCGCCAGGGGCGCGGCCAGAGAGATGCCGCGAGTAGTTCTCGATGCCGTTGCAGTAGCCCAGCTCGTACATCATCTCCAGGTCGAACATCGTCCGCTGTTCCAGCCGCTGGGCCTCCACCAGCTTGTCGGCGGCGCGCAGTTCCGCCAGTCGGTCGCGCAGCTCTTCCTTGATGGCGTCGATGGCCCGCAGCACCTGGTCGCGCGGGGTGACGTAGTGGGTCTTCGGGTAGATGGTCAGGCGCGGCACCCGGCGCAGCACCTCGCCGGTGAGCGGGTCGAAGCAGGAGAGCTCCTCGATCTCGTCGTCGAACAGCTCGACCCGCACGGCCTCGTCCTCGGAGTCGGCGGGAAAGATGTCGATGACCTCGCCCCGGGCGCGGTAGGTGCCGCGGGTGAAGTCCATGTCGTTGCGGCTGTACTGCATCTCCGCCAGCCGGCGCAGGATCTGGCGCTGGTCGATGGTCTCGCCGCGCACCAGGTGCAGCAGCATCTGCATGTAGGACTGGGGGTCGCCCAGGCCGTAGATGGAGGAGACCGAGGCGACGATGATGGTGTCCTGCCGCTCCAGGATGGCCTTGGTGGCGGACAGCCGCATCTGCTCGATGTGCTCGTTCACCGAGGCGTCCTTCTCGATGAAGGTGTCGGAGGCCGGGACGTAGGCCTCGGGCTGGTAGTAGTCGTAGTAGGAGACGAAGTACTCCACCCGGTTCTTGGGGAAGAACTCGCGCATCTCGCCGTAAAGCTGGGCGGCGAGGGTCTTGTTGGGCGCCAGCACCATGGCGGGGCGCTGCAGCGCCTGGATGACGTTGGCCATGGTGAAGGTCTTGCCCGAGCCGGTGACGCCGAGCAGGGTCTGGTAGCGCTCGCCGGCGTTGAGGGCCTCCACCAGCGAGGCAATGGCGGTGGGCTGATCACCGGCGGGTTGGAAGCGGCTTTGGAGCTGGAACCTTGCGGTCATGGGTGCTTTAAGACCTGCGTTTGGGGTGGTATGCACCCGCTCGCCCACCCGATGTGCACGATCGGGCGCGAGCGGTTAGAATTACGCGGCTAAGACTCAGCGAGAAACGGAGGCAACTTTGGATATCAAACTGGCGAATCGGGTTCAACGCGTGAAGCCCTCTCCCACTCTGGCGGTGACCGCCAAGGCGGCCGAGCTGCGCGCCGCGGGCAAGGACATCATCGGCCTGGGGGCCGGCGAGCCTGATTTTGACACGCCTGAGCATATCAGAGAGGCGGCCATTGCCGCGATCAACGAGGGTGAGACCCGCTACACCCCCGTGGACGGCACTCCGGCGCTGAAGAAGGCCGTCATCAACAAGTTCAAGCGCGAGAACGGCCTGGACTACGACGGCAAGCAGGTGCTGGTCTCCTCCGGCGCCAAGCACTCCCTGTACAACCTGATGTGCGCCCTGCTGAACGAGGGCGACGAGGTGATCATCCCGGCGCCCTACTGGGTCTCCTACCCGGACATGGCCAAGCTGGCCGACGCCGAGCCGGTGATCATCGAGGCCGGTCAGAAGCAGGGCTTCAAGATCACCCCCGAGCAGCTGGAGGGCGCCATCACCGAGCGCACCCGCCTGTTCGTGATCAACAGCCCCTCCAACCCCACCGGCTCCGCCTACACCAAGGATGAGCTGGCTGCGCTGGGCGCGGTGCTGAAGAAGCACCCGGAGATCGTGGTGGTGACCGACGATATCTACGAGCACATCCTGTTCGAGGGTGAGTTCGTGAACATCGTCAACGCCTGCCCCGAGCTGAAGGACCGCACCGTGGTGGTCAACGGCGTCTCCAAGGCGTACGCCATGACCGGCTGGCGCGTGGGCTACGCGGCCGGCCCCGAGGCGCTGATCGGCGCCATGAAGAAGATCCAGTCCCAGTCCACCTCCAACCCGGCCTCGGTCTCCCAGGCCGCTTCGGTGGCGGCGCTGGACGGCGACCAGGGCTGCATCCCGCCGATGCTGGAGCAGTTCAAGAAGCGCCACGACTTCGTGGTGGACGCCCTGAACAAGATCGACGGCGTCGAGTGCCGCCCCTGCGAGGGCACCTTCTACTGCTTCCCGAACATGCAGGGTGCTATCGACAAGCTGGACGGCGTCAGCAATGACGTGGAACTGGCCGGCTTCCTGCTGGAACAGGGCGTGGCCCTGGTGCCCGGTTCCGCCTTCGGCCTGGACGGCTATGCCCGGATCTCCTTCGCCACCAGCATGGAGAACCTGGAGAAGGCCATGGCGCGGATCGCCGAGGCGCTGAACTGATCGCCACCGGCACCCGATCCGGCTGAAGGCCGGGTCGATGCGTAGAGACCCCCGGGTGCGGCTCCGCCCCGGGGGTTTTTGTTTCATGACCCGTCGTCTCCGGGAGATCGCCGCGGGCCTCCGGCCCTCGCGATGACGGGGTGTCGCAACCAGTTCGTTCCCGATTCGGGGCCGCGTAGCAGAGGTGGTGCTCGCGAATATATGTTACGTTATAACATTCTACTCTTGGCCAGACTTCCACTGACGAATGGAGCGACCAACCATGCAACGTCTGCCCGTCACCGTACTCTCCGGCTTCCTGGGCGCCGGCAAGACGACACTGCTCAACCACATCCTGGGCAACCGGGAAGGGCTTCGGGTGGCAGTGATCGTCAATGACATGAGCGAGGTCAATATCGATGCCGACCTGGTCCGGGGCGGAGAGGCCGCACTCAGCCGCTCGGACGAGCAATTGGTGGAGATGACCAACGGCTGCATCTGCTGCACCCTGCGCGATGACCTGCTGCAGGAGGTCCGTCGCCTGGCAGAGGCACGGCAGTTTGACTATCTGCTGATCGAGTCCACGGGTATTTCGGAACCGATGCCGGTGGCGGCCACCTTTGAGTTCCGCGACGAGATGGGGCAGAGCCTTTCGGATGTAGCGCAACTGGACACCATGGTCACGGTGGTCGATGCCGGTGCCTTGCTGCGGGACTACAGCAGCGAGGACCTCCTCCAGGATCGCGGCGAGTCACTGGGAGATGAAGATGAGCGCAGTGTCGTTGATCTGCTGGCGGACCAGATCGAATTCGCCGATGTCATCGTGATCAACAAGGCGGACCAGGTGGATCAAGAGCAGTTGCGACTGGTGCAGGGCGTGGTACGCGCCCTGAACCGCCGCGCTGAGCTGATCACCACGGAGCATGGGCGCGTCTCGCCGGCCAAGCTGCTCGGCACCGGCCGGTTCAGCTTCGAACGCGCCGCCGAGGCGCCTGGCTGGGCCGCAGAGCTCGCCGGCGAACCGCACACCCCGGAGACGGAGGAATACGGCATTCAGAGCTTCGTATTCCGAGCTGACCGCCCTTTCCACCCCGAGCGCTTTTACCGGCTGCTCCACCAGGACTGGCCGGGTGTGGTTCGCAGCAAGGGGCACTTCTGGCTGGCCACCCGAATGGATTTCGCCGGCCAGCTTTCGCAGGCAGGCGCGGCGATGACCCACGGCGCAGCAGGCATCTGGTGGGCTGCGGTCCCCCCGGCAAAGCGTCCCACCGACGCCCCCTGGTGGCAGGAACACATCGTGCCGTTCTGGGACAGCCGTTTCGGCGACCGGCGCCAGGAGATCGTGCTGATCGGCATCGGCATGGAGGAGCCCGCGCTGCGCCAGCGTCTGGAGGCCTGCCTGCTGACAGATGAGGAGATGGCCGAAGGCCCGCAGAGCTGGCAAGACTTGCCCGACCCCTTCCCGGAGTGGTCCCTGCAAGGTCTGGAGGCGGAAGCGCAATGAATCCGACCGGCTGCCCACCATCGACCCGGCCTGGCGCGCGGCAGCGACCCGGCGTACCGGCTTCCCATGGCCGGTACGCCTTCTCTATTCCCCTTCCCAGCCAGACAGGGTATCCGCCTGCTGCTCACTCTGGGGCATGACCTGAAACGGGGTCCGCTGCAGAAAGTCCTCGATGAAGTGCTGCCCTAGGTCGTGGCGACCCAGCCGGGCCAGCACGGCCGCATGGTAATAGCTGCGGCCCGCCACCACGTAGTTCTGCTGCTCCGCGCTCAGGCCGGCCAGGTAGGGGTCCTCGGCGGGGCCGGTCTGTTGCAGCAGCGATTCGTACAACTCAGCGGCGTTATGCAGGGTCATCCACTCCACCTCCCCCGCCTGGGCCTTGCGCTGGGTCCGGGGGGCCTGGTACTCCACGAAGGGTCGGTTGTCGGTATTCAACACGCCGTTCGCGAACAGCCCCGAGGCGCTGGCGTTGCCGGCGTAGAAACGCAGCAGGCTGGCGGCGATCAGCGGGCGGTCCAGCCGCTCGTCTTCGGCGAGCAGGCGACCGTGGTCGATCAGGCGATCGATATCCAGCGGCGCTGCCCGTTCCTGCCCTACCAGCGCAATGATGGGCTGATCCGGCAATAAGTCCCCGCGCCAGACGAGCACCTGCGGGAACACGCTTTCCATGGTGCGGGCGATGGAGGCCAACTCCTGCTTTGACACCTGATAGAGCGGAATCCATTGCACGTACTGCCCGCCGGGCTGTAAACGACTGAGGGCGGTCTGGTAGTGCTCGCGGGTATAGAGGTTGCCCGTACCCGCTTTCCAGGGTGTAAACAGGTCACTGATGATCACGTCGTACTGGTCCGATGAGCGGGCCAGGCAGTTACGGCCATCCTCGGCGTGGATGGTCACCCGCTCGTCATCGAACAGACCGTTGGCCCAGGGCTCGAAATGGTCCCTGGCGGCGCGTACCACCTCGGGCAGGATTTCGCAGACCACCACCTGCTCCACCGGGAACTGCAGGGAGGCCCCCGCGGTGATTCCCGTGCCCATCCCCAGGTAGAAGACCCGCCGGGGCTCCGGGTGAATGGCCAGGGGTATGCTGGTCTGATTGCGCTCTGCCTCCAACGCCCCGGTGCCGCCAAGCACGTAGTGATTATTCACCCGGATCAGACGGTGGCCATCGCGCTCCACCACAGCCACGGTGGCGTGTGCGCCCTCCTCCATCGCGATCAGGGACTCGTCATGCGCCTCACGCAACGGAACGGGATGGGGCAGCAGGATCTGCAGGGCCGGTAGCGCAGCGGCCGCCACCACCAGGGCGGGCACCAGCACCCGGGCATACCGGGGCTCCCCCTCCCAGCCGACCCGCGCCGCCAGCAGCAGATAGACCGTACCCAGAACAAGCAGCGTCAATCCGGTGCCCAACCAGGCGATGAAGACAAACCCGGCGGCCAGCGCACCGAGCACCGCACCGACCGTGTTGACCATCACCAGCCGCCCCAGGGTATCGCCCGCATGCGCCCGCCGATGTTCCAGCATCCGCAGCAGGTAGGGCAGCACCGTCCCCAACACCACGCCGGGCAGCAACATGATGGCGGCGGGGTAATGCTTACCGCGCCGATATAGGCCCACCAGCCCAGTCCGGCCCCGACATAGTCCAGCCCGGCGGTGCCCAGTTGGAAGGCCCAGGGCGCGGACGCCGCCGCCAGGGCCCCACCGAGCAGCAGGACGAGCAGGACACGCTCCGGGGGCCATTGCCGGTTGGACGTCAGCGCACGCGCCACCGCGGCGCCGATGGAGAGCGCGATCAGGAACAGGGTCAGCACCAGCGCGTAGGTGTAAACCGAGTTCTGCAGCACCTGCGCGAACAGGCGGGTCCAGACGACTTCCACCGCCAGGGTCGCGAAGCCTGAGAAGAAGGCCACCAACCAGATGGTGGTACCGGACCAGGCGACTGCCTGCCCGTCCCCGGCGCCGCCCGAGCCGTGGTTTGTGCTATTACGGGCTTGCTTCGCGCGTCGCGCTCGCTTGCGGCTCCGCTTGGCCTCGGCTGCAGCGGCCCGCTGCTGAACCCCGACCAGCGTGAGCAGGATGGCCATCGCGCCCACGAACAGGTCCAGCCCCACTGCCAACAGGTAGGCCTGGGAAAACCCCAGCCAGTTCGGCAGCACAAAGCCGGCGGCCAACGCCCCACTGGCCGAACCGGCGGTGTTCACCGCGTACAGTGCCGTGCCCGTGCGCGCCAGCCCCTGGCGTACGGACACCATGTGTTGCGCCATCAGCGGCAGTGTGCCACCCATCAGGAAGGCCGGCGGGAAAAGCAGCGTGACGGCGATCGCCGCCTTCAGGGCCAACTCTGCCACCGGCGCCCCGCCCACCCAGGCGTAGGCCCAGGGGTAGAGGGCGTGGTAGGCATCCAGCAAGAAGAAGTGGCTGAGCGCCGTGACGGCCACGAGGATCTCGACCACGCCGAACACCCGCAGGGCACTGGAGAAGCGATGGCTGAGGCGCCCCCAGAACCACCCGCCCAGGGCAATCCCGGAGAAGAAGATGGCGATGGCCAGCGCCGCCGCCTGGGCCGTGCCCCCCAGCAGCAGGCCCAGCTCGCGTACCCACAGTACCTGGTAGACCAGGGCAGCAAAGCCCGAGACGAAGAACAGGGCGTAGAGCAAGGCGGGGCGTTGCAGGGGTGAGGGCATGGCTACAGGGATTCCGTCGCGGAAAATTCGCGATGTTATAACATATCTTACCGGGGAAGCTGAACAAACTGCCATGCCCGGAGCAAACGGCCGGAGGATGTCACGCCGTACAATTTTTGTATAAAATCAGGACACGCTACCGCCGCCGGGAGCAGCGCCATGTCGTCGCCGATCCATCTTGTCTGGTTCAAGCGGGATCTCCGCGTGGCGGACCATGCGCCGCTCCACCATGCAGCCCGCGCCGGCCCGGTGGTGCCGCTATACATTATCGAACCCGGCTACTGGGCCCTGCCCGACACCAGCCTCCGGCACTGGGATTTTCTCCGTCACAGCCTTGCGGAGCTGGAAACAACCCTGCGCGCGCTCGGGCAACCGCTCGTTGTTCGGCAGGGAGATGCGACCGCCGTCTTGGGGGAAATCCTCGCCACCCTGCCCATCGCCGCCGTGCACAGCCACCAGGAGACCGGAAACAACTGGACTTACCAGCGCGATCGCGCCGTCGCAGCGCTCCTGCGGCAACGGAAGGTTCCCTGGCACGAGTACCGCCAGCACGGGATAAAGCGCCCCCTGCCCCGGCGGGACGGCTGGTCACGCCAGTGGGAAACACTGATGGGCGAACCCTGCCTGCCGGTCCCGAACACCCTCCAGCCCGCCCCCAGAATAAAGAGCGAGACACTTCCAGACCGCCCTCCTCCTCTGTCCGGCGAGGAGCGCATCCGCGTCCAGACTCCAGGGCGACGCGCCGCAGAGGCGGTGTTACAGGGCTTTCTCACCGACCGCGGCCGCCGCTACGCCGGCGGCATCAGCAGCCCGGTGTCTGCCTGGACTGCCAGCTCCCGGCTGAGCCCCCACCTGGCCTACGGCACGCTCTCGCTTCGCGAGGTGGTGCAGGCCAGCCGCGCCCGCCGGAGAGATTTGAAGGGAACTCTGCCGCCGGGGAACACCCGCAAGTACTGGCTGCGCTCCCTGCAGCAATTCGAGAAGCGGCTCCACTGGCACTGCCACTTCATGCAGAAGCTGGAAGATGAGCCGCGCATCGAGTTTGGCAACATGCAGCGGTCGGCGGACGGGTTGCGTGAAGATGCGTTCAATCCCCGCACTTCGAGGCCTGGCGGGTCGGCCAGACCGGCTTCCCGCTGGTGGACGCCTGCATGCGTGCGGTCAACGCCACCGGCTGGCTGAATTTCCGCATGCGCGCCATGCTGGTCTCGTTCGCGGCCTACCACCTGTGGCTCCACTGGCGCGAGCCGGCACTGCACCTGGCGCGCATGTACACCGACTACGAACCCGGCATCCACTATTGCCAGATGCAGATGCAGTCGGGCACCACCGGCATCAATGCCCTGCGCATCTACAACCCGGTGAAGCAGTCGCGGGAGCACGACCCGAAGGGGCAGTTCATCCGGCGCTGGGTGCCGGAGCTGGCCGAGGTGCCGGACGACTGGCTACACCAGCCCTGGGACATGCCCGACCGGTTGCAGGCACGCAGCGGCTGTCGGATCGGACAGGACTACCCCATGCGCATCGTTGACCACGAACGGGCGGCCCGCCAGGCCCGCGAGCAATTCCGGACCCTGCGTCGGGATGCGCAGGCCCGGCAGGAGGCCGAGGGCATACGGCAGCGCCACGCCAGCCGCCGCCGGGGCCGGTCCCGCACTGGTCCAAGCCCGCAGAAAAGGGATGACCGGCAGCTCTCGCTGTTCCCCGATGGGGCGGGAAAGCATGGCTCATAAGAAGCCTCACCTGCCGGAGAAGCAGTGCGCCACCTGCGGTCGCCCCTTCTCTTGGCGAAAAAAGTGGGCGCGGGATTGGGCGGAGGTCCGTTACTGCTCCCAGCGCTGCCGGCGCACCCGCCGGAGACACGCCGGAGACAGAGCCACCGAGAAGCCGGACCCCTAACCCAGTCTGTCCATGAGCCAGCTGTCCAATGCCTCCAGCTCTTCGCCACAGACCTGATGGCCCATGTCGTAACGCTCCCAAACCACCGGGTGTCCGCCGTCCGCCAGGGCGTAGGCGGCACGCTCGGCCCGGCCGTAATACATCACCTCATCCTCGGTGCCATGGGCCATGAACACCGGGGTCCCGGCATTGGCCGGATCCCGGAAGGCCTGCCAGCGGTCGACCAGAGGCAGGTAACCGGACAGGGCCACCACCCCGGCCAGGCGTTCAGGGAAACCCAATCCGGCGTGCAGCGCCATGGCCGCCCCCTGGGAATAGCCCACCAGCACGATGCGTTCCGCGGGGATACCACGGCGAATCTGCTGCCTGATCAGCCCCTGCACCTGCTCCGCCGCAGCGCGGATACCCGCCTCATCCTCCGGGGCGTCCGGCCCCAAGGCCAACTGGTCGAACCAGGCGCGCATGAGCCCGCCCTGGTTGACGGTCACCTCCCGCACTGGCGCATGGGGCACCACGTGGTTCAAGCCGATGCGGTTGACCCGGCGCAGCTGGGGCAGCAACGGGTCCAGGTCCGCACCGCTGGTCCCCAACCCATGCAGCCAGATGATGCTGGCCCTCGCCTTGTCCAGGGTCATCCATTCCGAGACCAGCAGACCGTCGTGGCCGCGCACGGCCTCCGGGTCCTCATAGGCGCCCGGGCCCGGTTGCTGCCGGGACTGTTGTTTCATTTGTTCAGTGACCATGGTGTCCTCCACCATTGTGGTGTTGCTGGTCAATCATCGACTGGGTCAGGTCATTCAGTACATCCCAGTCGATGTCGTCGTAGGTCAGCACCCGACCCTCCTCCAGTTCGTCGGCGTGGGCCTTGGCCGCGTCACGCTCGCCAAAGGGCACCAGGGCCGGTCCCATGGAGGCCATGCGCGGATCACCGATCACGAAGTGCGCCTTGCGGGCCACGATCAGCGCACTGTCGTCGGGCCGTTCCCATTCGGTCTGCATCAGATCATGCACATAGGCCTGGCGGATCCGGGTGGCATTCTCCGGCTGCAGCACCCAGGCGAAGAGGTCGCTGGTAGAGCAAAAGCCCACGCTGCGATTGCCGTCGTCCACGCAGACCTGGCCCTTGGGGCCGGGGTATTCCACGATGGTCATCCCGCAGACCGCGCAGCTCTCGTCCGCAGCAAAGGGGCGGGGTGAGCAGTTGGCCGCGGAGTCACCGCGCGAGCCACCGCAACCGCTCAACCCCACCAGGGGCAGGCCGGAGAGCAGCAGTAACAGGGTGCGTCGATTCAACATAGGGTCATCACCTCAGGCCGTGCGCCGACGGAACAGGCACAGGGCCAGCAGGAAGGGTGCGACGGCCCAGGCCGCCAGCACCAGGAACATGGTGGTCAGGGAGTAGGCATCGCCGGCGATGGAGGCGAGACCCGCATACTCCCGTGCCGCCTCGAAGCCGGTGAGATTGATCAGGCGGAAGACATCGGTGGGGTTGAAGAGCAGCAGCGCCTGAAAGACACCGCCGGGCACCCCGCCCTCCGTGCCCACCAGGAGCGCCAGCAGTACCAGGTCGTAGACCAGCACGAACAGGAACCAGACCACCAGGGCCAGGCCCGCGGCCTTGGCCTTGTCACCCACCACCACGCTGATCAGGTAGGCGAGGCCGATGAAGGCCCAACCCAACAACAGGGCGCTGGCGATGAACAGGCCAAAGCCCATGACCAACTGCCCGGTGTTCACGCCCTCGCCCAGCACTCCGATCACCGCCCCGGCCACCCCGAAGCCCACCAGGGTGGACAGGCCGAGAATGGCGCCGTGCCCCAGGAACTTACCGGTGATGAGCTGCGAGCGTGACAGGGGGTAGGTGAGCAGCAGCAACAGGGTGCCCTGCTGGTCCTCGCCCACGATGCTGTCGTAGGCCAGCATCAGTGCGATCAGCGGGATCAGGAACACCGCCAGCGTCGCCAGGCTGATCACGGTGGTGGCCACCCCGGTAAAGCCCACGTGGCCGGCGGCGGCCGCACCGAACCAGGCCAGGCCGACGGCAAACAGCGCGAACACCACGGTGATGGCCAGCACCCAACGGTTGCGCAGGCCGTCGCGGAACTCCTTGGTGGCCACGGTCAACACGGCATTCATGATTGCCCCTCCCGCAGCGCGAGCTGCTTGTCGAAGTGCACGTACAGGTGCTCCAGGGTCGGAGGCTCCCACTCCAGATCCCTGATGTGGCTGCCGCCGAGCAGGCCGCGCAGGGCATCCAGCTTGCGATCGTCGCCGGTGAGCAGTTCCACCGACTGACCGTTCACGGCGCGGGTGGAAAAACCCTCCCCTTCCGCCTGACGTTGCACCCCCTGCGGGTCCGTGGTCCGCACGCGGATCACCTGGGGCAGGCCGGCCTCGTGGCGTAGCTGGTCCAGCGTGCCTTCGGCGAGCAGGCGCCCGCCGCCCAGGATGGCGGCCCGGTCGATGTGGCGCTCGATGCCCGGCAGCACGTGGGAGCAGAGCACGATGCTGACGCCTTGGCCGCGCAACCGGTCCACGGTCTCGTAGAAATCGCGGGTGGCCATGGGATCCAGGCCGACGGTGGGCTCATCCATCAGCAGCAGCCGCGGCTGCCCCAGCAGCGCCTGCGCCAGGCCGAGCCGCTGGCGCATGCCCTTGGAATAGGTTCGCACCCGACGCTGCACCGCGTGGCCCAGCCCCACCTCTTCCAGCAACTCGTCGGCACGCCGCACAGGCACGCGCTTCAGCCGGGCAAAGTAGTGCAACACCTCGCGCCCAGAGAGCTGCTCGTAGAAGCTGACGTTCTCCGGCAAATACCCCAGCCGCTCGCGCAGATGAGCGGAATCCCCGCCCGACGGGTCGTGGCCGAAGACGCGCACCGCTCCGGCCGTGGGCTGAATCAGCCCCAAGATGAGTTTCATGGTGGTGGACTTGCCGGCGCCGTTGTGGCCCATCAGGCCCAGCACCTCGCCCTCTTTCAGCTCTAGGTCCAGCCCTTGCAGGGCCTTTACCGCACCGAAATGGCGATCCACCGATTGCAATTGCACCACGGCGTTCACTTGAGCACCTCCAGATCGTGCGGGGGGGCGATCAGCGGCGCGCTGTCGCGCACCCCGCTGGGGCGTAGCACCGGAAATTGGCGCTGCCCCCAGCGCAATAGCTGCACCGCCGGGCTGTTGGTCAGAATCTTGGCCATGGGGTATTTCCACAGCACCCCGTCCATGGCGTCATTGGGCTCGTAGGGTGTGTCACCGATGCCGTCGCCGGCCAGGTCCCAGCCCATGTAGTCACTCCAGTAATTGCCCCGGCCCTCGTGGGACCTCCTCCTCCCGGTTGGCCACGTACATCACCTGATGCTGGTTGGCGATAAAGGAGTTGCCGTGGAACTGGTTGTGGTTGGAACCCGCCGTGAGGTGGATACCGATCTCCGTACGGGCGAACAGGTTGTCGCTCACCGAGTTGCCGTGGGAGTTGTAGATGAAGATCGCCTTGCCCTCGGAGCCGAGGGTGACCCCGTGTTCCTGCGTGGAGCCGCCGGCCCACCCGGTCACGCGGTCCACCAGGTTATCCTCGATGGTGCTGTAATTGACGAAGTTCAGCAGGATCCCGTAGTTGTGATCGCGCAGGGAGCGGTTGCCCACCACCTCCAGGTGGTTGGACATCATCAGTGCGTAGCCGCTGCGGGTACGGGTGGTGGTGTTGTCCACGATGCGGCCGTGGTGGGAGTACATGTAGTGGATGCCGTAGCGCAGCTCCGAGAAGTGATTGCTGCGGAACTCCACCTCGCGGCTGGTATCGATGTATACCCCGTCGCGCGCGTGCCGCACGGTGTTGAAGGCCACCAGCCCGCCGCTGACATTGTAAAGGCGGATGGCGTCGCCCCGGTCCTGGGAACGGACCGTCGGGTCGCCGGTGATCCGGTTGTTGACGACAGTGGGGTTTTCGCTGTGCCAGACCCAGACCCCGAAGGCCACGTCCTCGAGGGTATTTCCCTCCACGTGCAGGTTATGGCTGCCCCGCGCGGCATGAATGCCGGAGTTCATGTCGGTCAGGTTGAAGCCGGAGCGGCGCAGGGTAAGGCCCTCGATGCGCACATCGGAGGCCTCCACACGAATGACGTCCCCCTCCCCCGCCGCGTCGATCACGGCGCCGGGCTCCCCCTTCAGGGTCAGGGGTTTGTCGACAGTGATGCCACCCTCGTAAGTACCGGGGGCCAGCGTCAGGACGGCACCCAGCTCGGCGGCATCGATATGGTCCTGCAATGCGCCGTCGTCGGGCCCAATCGTCTGGGCGGCGGCCGTCGGCAACAGGGCAAGACAGAGCATCAGACCCCAGGTAAGGAGGACTGATGTGAGTAATCGGTACATGATGACCTCGCTGATCAGAGCCAGCGGGCCCTGCACTCAGGCAGGGCCCGCCCGGGTGGCTCACGCCTCGACCAGCATCCTGCCGGACATCTCCATGTGCAGGGCGTGGCAGAACCAGCTGCAGTAGTACCAGTGCACCCCGGGCTTGTCGGCCACGAAGGTCACCGAGGAGGTCTGCTGCGGGTTCACCTCGAAGTTGATGCCGTGGTTGACCAGCGCGAAGCCGTGACTCAGGTCCTCGATCATGTCGAGGTTGGTCACCACGATGGTCACCTCGTCGCCCTTCTTCACCTTGAACTCGGTGATGCCAAAGCTCGGCGCGATGGAGGTCATGTAGACGCGGACCTTGTTGCCGTCGCGAATTACCTTGTTGTCCCGCTCGAGGGTCACGCCATCTTCCTTGGCCATGGCCACGGTGTCGGCGAAGAAGGGGTCTTCGCGGTCGTAGATCTTCACCGGGTCCAGCTGGTCGGCGCGCACCATCAGGGCGTCGTGGGGCTCGGCGTAGGTCGGCCCGTCGTGCACCAGCTCCATCTTCTCGCCGGAGATATCGATGAGCTGGTCGTTCTCCGGGTGGAGCGGGCCCACGTTGAGGAACCGGTCCTTGGAGAACTTGCTGAGCGAAGCCAGGTACTTGCCGTCCACGTCGCGGCTGCAGGCCAGCGACGCCTTCAGGTGACCGATCTGGTAATGCACGTCGATGCGGTCGCGGATGTAGTTCACATCGGCCCCGTCATAGGAACGGATGGCATCGGCGATGTTCCACTTGACCACCTGGCTGTCGATGAACAGCGAGGTGTAGGCGTTGCCGCGATCATCGAAGGTGGTGTGCAGCGGGCCCATGCCCACCTCGGGCTCGGCCACCACGGTGTCGCGCGGGTCGGTGATGGTGCCGTCGAACCAGTCGTCGACGCGGGCCCACTCCACCACCGAGCAGGTGGGAGAGAGCTTGCCGCTGACCACGAAGTACTTGCCGTCCGGCGGCGCGGTGTTGAAGCCGTGCGGGCTACGCGGGATGGGGATGTACACGGTGTAATCGGACCCACCCTTGTCCGCGCCACGACCATCCACCACGGGCACGTCAGAATCCCCGATGGTGGTGTAGTCGCCGTTGGCCACCGCCTCCTCGATGCGGGCCACGTTGAAGATGACCGCCCAGTCGCGCTCCGGGCCCATCATCTCTTCCTGGGTAACACCCCGGTTGGAGTTGTAGCAGGTGGCGCCGACGTACTTGCCCTCGTAGTCGGTGTCGCAGTTGTCCATGTTGCCATCGACGATCACCTGCCATTTGATGTCCATGGTCTCGGCGTCGAGGCAGGTCATCAGCGTCCAGTACTCGCTGGGATCCTCCAGGTGGCGACCATCGTTGGGCGTGGGGATGATCATCTCGCCGGCCGCAAAGACCCGCTCGGTCTTCGGCACCCGCTGCAGGGTCAGCCCGTGAATGGAGGCGGTGTTGGGGATGGTGACGATCTTGTCCGTCCGCATGATGTCGAGACGGATGCGGCCCACCCGGGTGTTGGCCTTGTCGTTGATGAAGCACCAGCGACCGTCGTAGCGGGCGTCGGTGTAGCTCACCTTCGGGTGGTGGGTGTCACCGTTTAGGAAGACGCCGCTCTCGCCCAGCACGCGCTTGCTCTCGTTGGTGATGCCCCAGCCGGTGGCGCTGTCAAAGTTGAACACCGGAATGCGCAGCAGCTCGCGCATGGAGGGCACGCCGAAGATGCGCACCTCGCCGGAATGGCCGCCACTCCAGAAGCCGTAGTACTCATCCAGCTGACCAGGCCCCACCTTGTGCGAGTTGCTGTTGCCCGGGGCGGCGCTGGTCTCGCCACTGCGCACCAGCATGCCGGTGCCGGTGGCCCCGGCCGCGCCCACTGCGCCCACGGCAGCCGTGGTGCCGAGGAATTTACGGCGACCCGGGTTCTGTAGCCCCCCGGTGTCGTCGATCGTTGCCTTTTTCGTGTCCATCTCACTCATCGTCATAGCCCTCTCGGCTCTGGTACATCGATCAGATGCCCCCGCGGTGGTTTACGTGGTTCGGGGCACTTCCACTTTCGGGAAGGCGCCTTGGCCCCTCCCCTCCGCTTGTCGCGCCGCCTTTTCCCGGCGTTTGCGACGAACGATCATTGGCGGGCACTTGCGGTCGTTCCAGTACGTCACCTGGCAGTCCAGGCAGTAGTGGCACTCGTTCGCATTGATGCGCCCGTCGGGGTGAATGGCCTGCACCTCACACTCGTTGGCGCAGATCTGGCAGGGCTGGCCGCACTCTTTATGCCGACGCAACCAGTCGAACAGTCGGATGCGCGCCGGGATGGCCAGCCCCGCACCCAGCGGGCAGACGTACCGGCAGAAGGCCTTGCGCATAAACACCGAGATGCCGAGCCAGGCCAGGGCGTAGAGCACGAAGCCCCACTCGCGCATGAACTGCATGGAGATGGCCGTCTTGAACGGCTCCACTTCGGCGTAGCGCTCGGCCTCTACCAGCGAATGCAGGGAGATGGCGAACAGACCAAGCAGGATGATGTATTTCAGCGCCCAGAGCCGCTCGTGCACCGCGAAGGGCATCTCAAACTGCGGCACCCGCAGCTTGCGCGACACCTCGTTGATGAGCTCCTGCATGGCGCCGAAGGGGCAGAGCCAGCCGCAGTACACCCCCCGTCCCCAGAGCAACACCGTCACCGCGACGAAGCTCCAGAGGATGAACATGTAGGGGTCCATCAGGAACGTGGACCACTGGAAATCGGTGAACAGGGCATTGGTGAAGGTGAAGATGTTCACCACCGACAGCTGCGCCAAGGCGTAGTAGCCGATAAAGCCCACGGTGTAGACCAGGAAACCGTGGCGTATCCAATACAGCAGGCGCGGCCGGCGCGCGAGCACATCCTGGAAGAGCAGGATGAAGGTCAGGAATACCAGGCTGACGGCCAGCACGGTGATGCCGAACACCCGGTCCTCCCACACGGTCAGCCACAGGGGACGGTCATCCTCCTCGAGGCTGGCCGGCGGCTCGGGGATATCCAGGAACTGCTCCGGCACCTGGTAGCTGGCCTCGAACCGGGCATTGATGCGGTCCAACGCGCTGACCTGCCGGCGGACCAGCAGTTCCAGGTCCATGTCGCCGGCCGGGTCGAAGCGGGCATCGGCACGGATGATGAAGATTTCCTTTTCACCCAGGTCCGGCGCGCTGTTCGTGTCCAGCCGGTGCAGCCGGATCAGGTCGCGGTCGTGCCACTGGATGGTCTGGTCGCCCTAGATGAGTTGCATGCGGTCGAAGACGCCGCCGCGCACCCAGCCGTCCCCTTTGAAGGAGTAGTCGCTGTCAGCGCTGGCCATGACCCCCAGCAGGTGCTCACCCTCATCCAGCCGATCCATGAGGCGTTCGTACTGGGTGTCACCCAACAGATTGCGACCGATGGTGGGCACATTGAGGTAGCCGAAGTAGATGTCGATGAAGGTCTCGTCCTCGGCACCCTCGGGGGCGGTGTCCACGCCCTCGGCCTCGGTTCCCTCGAAGGCCTCATCCACGTCACCCCGCGTGATCTGCAGGCGACCCAGCGCGCCCATCTCCTTCAGGGCGGCCCAATCAGCCTCTTCAAAGACATCCTCGCGTACCGTGGCCGGTTCCCGCAGGGTGGCCACATCCACATCGACAATGCCGTGCTCGCGGGCCACCAGCCGGGCCGCGCGCATAATGGAGTCCCCCATCACCACCACCGTCACGGTGGCGCTGGAGACGGAGTCGACGCTCACGTAACCCTCGCGCTCGCGCCGGGACAGGCCCACGCGCACACGGTCGGTCACGTGCTTGCCGACGTACTGATCCATGAAGTCCACCAGGCGATAATCGGGGACCCCAATCAGCACGATGGGTTCGGAGTGCTCCAGCAGCTGCACGCCGGTGATATAGCCATCCAGGTCCAAGCCCACCCGCATGTTCACCGGCTTGCCGGAGTAAGCACCGATCGGCGCAAATTCAATGGTCTCGAAGGCGTAACCGATCCGTTCGCCCTCTTCATAAAGCGGGTACACCGGGGGCTCTCCCTCCGGTGCACCCACCTCGTCGGCGCCGGGCAGTATTTCATCCAGCCAATCGGCCGCGCCCACCTGCCAGGGCAGGATCATCAGGCACAGGGCAAACAGCCAGCCCAACGTCTGGCGGGTTCCTTTCACCACGGCAGCCTCCGAGTCCTTTTGGCCCTAGTCGCAGTCCTGCTCGGCGAAGTACGCCGCGATGTCCGCCAGCTCCTGGTCATCGAAACGCATGACCTGAGGCGCCATCTCTGGGTCGTCGCGGTCACCGTCGCGATAGGCCTTCATTGCGGACAACAGATAGGCTTCGTGCTGACCGGCCAGGTTGGGATAGCGGGGCATGGAACTGCGCCCGCCGGAGCCGTGGCAGGCCACGCAGCTGGCGACCATTCCGGCACCCCGCTCGGGGTCCCCTGCCGTCGCGAAACCCGGGATTGCCAGCGCTATGCCGAATGCCGCCGTTACAACAAGTTTGTGGACCATGTCCTGCCTACCTCTCTGGTTATGCGGTTACCAGGGCGGAGCACGGTGTCCCCGCCTTGGCCCGTAGTTAATATCCAGAGAGGCCACTCGGTCTTTGCGGCAGGACAAACAGCCGTGTGACAACCTGTCGCAGTGGCAATCAGCTACCGCTCAGAAGCCGTAAACGGTTTAGGGAGGTAAGGGTGACGCGACACCGGCCCACACGGACCAGGCCGTCACGCTCCCAGCCGGAGAGGGTCCGGCTGACGGTATGCAGGGTGGTGCCGCAGAGTTCTGCCAAGTCCTGGCGGGTAATGCTATCCGCCAACCTTACACCGTCTGTGGTCGGTGTTCCGGCCTGTTCCGCCAGTCGGAGCAAACACTGCGCGAGGCGCTGGGGTACCTGCGCTGTGGAGGCCTCACAGAGTCTCTCCACGGTCTGCTCCTGATAACGGGCGACAATTTCCAGAAGGTTGGTCTGCAGCGTCGGCAGCCGCTTGAGTTCCTCACGCATCGCCTGGGCGGGCCACGCCAGCACCACACTGCCCTCCCAAGCCCGCGCGGTAATCGGGAAGCGGGCGGCCTGCTTACCGATCACGGAACAGGCAGCGCATGGTTCGAAGGGGCGCAGAATTCTGACAACCACATCCTGCCCCTGCGGTGAACCACGCAACAATTTGATGGCACCCGCGTAAAGCAGATAAAAGCTGTTGGCGGTCTCACCGGCATTGAACAGAGTCTCCCCCGCCTCAAGCTGATGCGGCTGGGCGCGTCCCAGCACTTCGCTGATCTGGCGGGGCGCCAAGCCATTGAAAAGGGGACTGGCCGATAGCTCATCAGCATACGTGTGGCTTTTCGTCAGCGGCATGGTGTCCATCACTCCTGTAAAATTCATTTTGTGCACATTTTATAGAACACTTTATCCTGCAATTTGAGCCAGAGCAAAGACTGGAGCAGTTGATCGCGCTTATACAGTACCGAACGCCGGCCAACGAACGCCCGGGAGAACCCCATGCAGATAATCAACGCCTCCGCCCTGAAGCACCCCTTGCTACATGCACCGCGGGAGCTCATGACAGAGCTGGACTTTAACCTGGGCACCATCCCAACCACCGTGCGCCTAAGGTTGTACTACGAGCTTCATGGCCACCGGATCAGCCATGACCAAAGTCACTTTCTGCAGACACCGCTGCAGGATGAGCCTGGCCTGGTGGACCTGGAGGATGAGCGGGACCCCGATCAGGCACTGCAACAGCTGGTAGGTGACTTCATCCAGCGCTACCAGGAAGCGGAACAGGCAGGCCATCGGCCCTCAGCGGGCTGGTTAATGCCGAACCGGGATTTCGCATGAAAGGCCATGAGCAGACGAGGCCTGGCTGGTAACCGGCACGGTCCGCACGCTTGACAGGTAGCGTTGCGTGAGTAAAATGCCCCACACAACGCAGCGCACAGTTCCCCGGTAGCTCAGTTGGTAGAGCAAGTGACTGTTAATCACTGGGTCGGCGGTTCGAGCCCGTCCCGGGGAGCCATACAGAAAAAGCCCAGGCCTTATGGCTTGGGCTTTTTTGATTCCGGCATTTCTCCTGAACCCCGCCGGAGCCCCCCGTCAGTCGACACCCGCCGTTCCCATCTTTGACCCGCTCCATAACGCGACAGGGCGCCACCGGCCCTGCCGATGGCGCCCTGTATGTCGCTGAGGCTGTTTGGCCTCGGAATTACTCGCTCAATGCGGCAACCGCGGCCAGCCGCTCGGGCTGCTCCAGGCCAGCAACAATCGGGGCGGAGACAGCCAGCACCGCGATGAATCCGGCGAGTACCAGCACATGCGCCGGACGAACCCGGGTGATGGGTTCCTTGCGCTGAATGGAGCATACCCCGCCCGGGCAAAGCTGCGCCCGCTCCTTGAAGAACATGTTGTACATCTTGCAGCCGATGCAGATCCCGAACGCGGTCTCGAAGAACATCAGCACGATGCAGACCAGGCACGCGGCCAGGACAACCGGACCCGCGCTGTTCAGCCCGAACACCAGAAACATCACCACGGTGGCAATGCCTAGCCCAAGTGCCCAGGCGAACCGCTTCTGTGGCGCGCCGACGTACTCGGGCTCCTGGTTGCCGACCAGCAGGCGCCCCAGGACCAGCGAGGGCGCGAAGCGCGGGTTGACCAGCACCCGGATGGCGAAATCCAGGAAGAAGGCCAGTACTACCATCCGCATCGGGGTAAAGTTCCCCAACTGGAAGGCCTGAAGGAAGGCAATCAGCGCCGCGACGAACAGGATGCCCGCGCCAGCACGGGCCTCGCGCTCGTTCAAGACGGGAACTGCGTATTCCTCCATCCTCTCACCGAACTGAAACAACTTTCCCATCACGATCCTCCGAAAATGCTTTGGCGTCAGGCTAAAATATTCATCGCTATTATATGACTAGTTATGAATATTACAACGCTCACTTCCTCTGCGCCAGGCCTCGTACCGCCTAATCAAAGGCGTGGCGAATCACGTCCCGGTAGTTGCGGATACGCTGCACGAAGTGCACCGGCTCGTAGCCCCGGGCATAGCCGTATCGCAGGTTCGGGTAGTAGCGCTCGTCCGCCAGCAGGGGCAGCACCTCGCTCATTTCCTGCCAGTCGTCCGGGTCTCGGTCCAGATCCCGCGCCAGTTGCCGGGCATCGAGCAGGTGGCCGCGGCCCACGTTGTAGCTGGCCAGTGCCAGAAACAGGCGGTCCGGTTCCGGGATCTGCTCCGGCAGACGCTCGTAGCGATCCGCCAGGTAGCGGGCACCGCCCATGATGCTCTGCTGCGGGTCCAGCCGGTTGTTCACCCCAAGTGATTCCGCCGTGTTTTGGGTGAGCATCATCATGCCTCGCACCCCCGTGGGGCTGCGGGCCTCCGGGTTCCAGTGGGACTCCTGGTACGATAGGGCCGCCAGCAGGTCCGCCGGCATACCCGTCTCCTCCTCCGCCTGTTCGAAGTAGGCCTTGTACTCCGGCAGCGTATCCTCGATGCGCCGGCTCAGCGCCCGCATGTCCACGAAGTCGAATTCGCTCACGTAGGCGTAATAGCGCTGCTCCATGGCCGCGATGGCTTCATCCCCCTCGCGACTGTTCATCCAGGCAAACGCCGCTTTCGCCAGGTCATCGAACCCCTCGGCAATGTACCACCCCAGGTTCTGACCCTCTGTCAGGTCCATCATCACCTCGAGGGCAGGCAGGTAACGGCGGTTCAGGCGCACGATGGTGGAATCTGCCACGGTGCAGTCCAGGCGGCCCTCCGCCACCGCGCGCAGTAACTCCTCGGAGCCGCGCTCATCCTCCTCGAAGGCCAGGTCGGTATGCTGCTCTGCCAACTCCTCGAGGGCCTCGGCATAACTGGAATGGGCAGTCACTTTCAGCCCCACGTCGGCGAGATCCGTCATGCTCTTGGGCCTGTTGCTCATATCGCGATGGCAGACCACCTGCTGCGTGACCTCGGTATGGGCCGGCCCCCGCTCGAACCGGTCGTTGCGCGAGTCCAGGTGCGTCAGCCCGGCGGCGGCCAGGTGCGCCCGGCCCTCCTCCAGGTAGGCCAGCACCTCTGCCGTGGTGTGCAGGTCCACCCAGTCCACGGACCAGCCCTGCGCCTCGGCAAAGGCCTCTACCAGGTCGTGCTCCGGGCCGACTCGGCGCTCGTGGCGATCGACATAATAGGCCGTTGCTGAGTTACGGGTGACCACCCTGAGTTCACCGGTTTCCTGCGGGTCGGCGAGCGGCTCTCGTGGTTCATCATCAGGCCCCTGGCCGCAGGCGGAGAGCAGCGCCGCCAGCAAAATCGGCGCAAACGCAAGCAAACGTCGCATCGTCAATCTGTTCTCTGGGTGCACGGCAGAACAGTCTAACCCGCTTTGACCGGGAGAGGATCAACCCTGACTTTTTCCGAGTTTTTTACTTGGTTTTTGCCTTACAATAGTGCGCATCGCAATTGGCAACGCCGGACACGCTTACCATGCCGCAGCAGCCGCCCATCCCCTTCGACAACCCCTATGCCCGCCTCCCGGACCGGTTCTATTCCCGGGTTCAACCCACCGCCGTGGCGCAACCGGAGCTGATAGAGCTCAACCAGCCCCTCGCCGAGGCACTGGGCCTCCAGCCGGACCTCCTCGACGCCGGTCCGGGCGCGCGGATATTCGCCGGCAATCGCATCCCGGAAGGCGCCGAACCGATTGCCATGGCCTACGCTGGCCACCAGTTCGGGCATTGGGTCCCCCAACTGGGTGACGGGCGGGCGGTGCTGTTAGGCGAGGTAGTAGACCGGGGCGGGGTCCGCCGGGATATCCAGCTCAAGGGCTCCGGCATCACCCCCTACTCCCGCAGCGGTGACGGCCGCGCGCCGATCGGCCCGGTGGTGAGGGAATACCTGGGCAGTGAGGCGATGCACGCCCTGGGCATACCCACCTCCCGGGCGCTGGCAGCCGTCACCACCGGCGAGCCGGTGTGGCGCGAGACGGTCCAGCCCGGCGGGGTCATCACCCGCGTGGCCACCAGCCACGTGCGGGTGGGTACCTTTGAGTACTTTTACCACCGGGGTGATCAGGAGGGTGTCCGCACCCTGGCCGACTACGTGATCGACCGGCACTACCCGGAATTGGCTGGCCGGCCACAGCGTTACCGCGAGCTGCTGACGGCGATCATTGCCCGCAAGGCCGACCTGGTGGCCCGATGGATCAGCGTGGGGTTCATTCACGGGGTGATGAACACCGACAACACGTCCGTGGTCGGTGAGACCATCGACTACGGGCCCTTTGGCTACCTGGACACCTACCACCCCAAGACGTGCTACAGCGCCATCGACCGCTTCGGCCGCTACGCATTCGATGAGCAGCCCCGGATGGCCCACTGGAACCTGACACGGCTCGCGGAGACGCTGCTGCCTCTGCTGAGCGACGATGAGGATCGGGCGCTGGAGATCGCGCGGGAGGCTCTGGACGAGTTCCTGCCCCGCTTCGAGGCGGCCCATCACGCCAGCCTCCGCGCGAAACTGGGGCTGGCAAAGGCACTACCGGGAGACGTAAGCCTGGCGTACGACCTGTTCGAGCTGATGGCGGAGCAGCAAGCGGATTTCACCGCGGTATTCCGCGCCCTTTGCGAGGCGGGTGCACCCACCGAGGCCCCCGAGCGCTTCGCCGCACCCGCCCGCCAGCACTTTCGAAATAAGGGGCCGTTCGATGCCTGGGCAAGGCGCTGGGCGGATCGGTTGCAACAGGAGGCGCGCACCAACGGCGCACGTCAGGCGGCCATGCGGGCGGTGAACCCGAAGTTCATCCTGCGCAACCACCTGGCGCAATGGGCGGTTGATGCCGCAACGGAACGGCACGACTTTGCGCCCATGAAGCAACTGCTGGACGTGCTGCAACGGCCATTTGATGAGCAGCCAAGCGCCGAACACCTGGCCGCACCGCCATTGCCCGAGCAGCGGGTTTACCAGACCTTTTGCGGCACCTGACCTGGAGATGCCGCTGCCAGGCGCTGTCAGCCCCCCAGCTGCGTCAACAGACCGACCAGCCCCGGCATTATGCCGATGAGAAGCACCGCCACCACGGCAAGAAGCCAGATCAGTGGGCTCGAGTCACCATCGTAATGCTCGTTATCCGCCATCACCTACCTCCTCGATCAGGGAAGACAAGCTGCGCCCGCCGCCACGGCGACGGGCGCCGGGCGTAATGCCCTCCAAGGAAAGGGCACCCTTCCCCATTTTTAGTAAGGTTGGCCCCGGCTTGCAACCCAGTGGGCAACGCGGTATTAGCGGTGGTATTCCCCCTCTCGCTCGGGTTGGTACAGCACCTTCTCGATCTGCACTTTCAGACTGCCGCCACCCGGCCGCGGCCATTCGATCTCATCGCCCTCGGAAAGCCCGAGCAACGCACTGCCGACCGGGGCGAGAATCGATACCGTCTCGCTGCTGCCGGCATCCCGGGGGTAGACCAGGGCCAACTCGAAACGCTCACCCGTCGAAACCACCCGGAAACGGACCTTCGAGTTCATCGTCACCACGTTGGGCGGCATGTCCTCCGGCTCCACCACCTCGGCACGGTCCACCTCGGCCTGGAGTTCGGCCTTGCCCGGGCAATCCCGGGGGGAGGTGGCGTCCAGCAGTGCATCCAGCCGATCGGCGTCGCGGCTGGTCACGAAAATGGGCGGTCTTGTGCTCATTGGATAAACACCCTCAATCCTTTAATCGCCTGGCAGCCAGCCAGAAAAACCAGGACCCCGGCCTGGGGGGGCCGGGGTCCTGGTGGCGTCATGAGAATCGCCGCCCCGGGACCGGGGCGGCGCGCTACTGTCAGATATACGTGTTTAACAGACCGGGTGCAAGCGACCGGCGCCCCGCACCGCCGCTCCCAGGCCCATGCGACCTTTCGCCGCATCCTGCTAGACTGGCTCTCCCCCTGAGACGCCAAAACCAAAATGTTCAGAGAAAAGCTGGCGCGACACCCCCTGGCCGTTATCGTCATCGCCCAACTCTTCGGCACCTCGCTCTGGTTCAGCGTAAACGGCGTTGGGCACGCATTGGGCGAGGCCGTGAATCTCAGCGATGCCGGCCTGGGGCTGCTGACCATGGCGGTGCAGGCCGGCTTTATCACCGGCACCCTGCTCATCGCCACCACCGGCCTCGCCGACCGCGTCCGCGCCAGCCGGCTTTTCGCCGTAGCGGCGGTGGCCGGCGCGATGGTCAACGCCGCCTTCATCCTGGTGGCCGGTGACCTGCAGGCGGGCGTGATCGCGCGCTTTCTGACCGGGTTGTGCCTTGCCGGCATCTACCCACTGGGCATGAAGCTGGTGGTCAGCTGGACACCCCGGTATGCCGGCGCCGCTCTAGGCTGGCTGGTCGGGATGCTCACCCTCGGGACCGCCCTGCCCCACCTGCTGCGGGGGGCGACGTTTGAACTCCCCTGGCAATGGCCATTACTGCTGGCATCGGGTCTGGCGCTGGTAGCCGCCTGGCTGATCCTCACACTGGGTGACGGCCCGGAGCTTCCGGGACCGGCCCGCGGTGGCCGCCCGTGGGCAGGCCTGGCGGCATTCCGTCGCAACAATTTCCGGGCGTCAGCTTTCGGGTACTTCGGCCATTGTTGGGAGTTGTACGCGTTCTGGACCCTGACCCCGTTCCTGGTCGCACGCGAGATCCAGCGGCTGGGCCTGGACCCCGCCTGGCTGCCCTGGCTGGCGTTTCTGGTGATCGGCCTGGGCCTCCCAGGCTGCGTCTGGGGCGGGCGGATCAGCCGCTGGCTGAGCAGCTTCAACGTGGCCCGCATCACGCTCGCCATCTCCGGCACCCTGTGCCTGCTCTACCCGCTGCTGGGCGCCGCGCCCCCGTGGCTCCTGCTGGGGCTGCTGGCTCTCTGGGGCCTGACGGTGATCGCCGACTCGCCGCAGTTCTCTGCCCTGGCCTCTGCGACGGCACCGCGGGAGCGACTGGGCGCCGCGCTGGCCATCATGAACGCGATCGGTTTCGCCATGACCATTCCGGCGATCGCGCTGACCACCCACTTCTGGACGACGCAGGAACTGCACGTGATCTGGTGGCTGCTGCCCGGACCGATACTCGGCCTGATCGCCCTGCACCGCATGCAGCGACAGGCACTGAAGGAGATCTAGACGGTGACAACTGCCCGGTCAGGGCTCGGGCGTAATCGGCACGCCGCGCCGGCGCCACCACCGGGCCAGCAGGCCGTGGCGGGGCGCGAACAACAGCGTTAACAGGAAAATCGCAGTGGCCACCAGCACGATAGCGCCGCCCGAGGCCACGTCAAAGAAAAACGACAGGTACAACCCGACCACGGCGGAGACCACACCCACGCCCACGGACAAGCCCATCATCGTGGTCAACCGCTCGGTCAGCAGGTGGGCCGTGGCCCCCGGGGTGATCAACATGGCCACCACCAGGATGATCCCGACCGTCTCCAGGCTGGCCACGATGGTCAGCGTCAGCAGCAGTATCAACCCGTAATGGATGGCGCTGGTGCGAAACCCCAGCGCCTGCGCCTGCAGCGGGTCAAAGGTGTAGAGCAGCAGCGGCCGGTAGAAGAGCCAGACCACCAGAAAGGCGATAATGCCGGAGACCAGGGTCAGCAAGAGTGCCGAGTGCTGAACCCCCAGCACGTTACCGAACAGGATGTGCATCAGGTGGGTGCTGGAGGCGATCTTGCTGATGATCACGATGCCCAGGGCAAACGCCGCGGTAAACATCAGCCCCATGGCCGCATCCGACTTGATGCGGGTATGGCGCTCGATAGCGCCGATCCCCAATGAGGTGAGTGCGCCGGTGATAAACGCCCCGATAAAAAAGGGCCAGCCCAGCAGGTAGGCGATGGCCACGCCGGGCAACACCGCGTGGGATATGGCGTCACCCAGCAACGACCACCGTTTCAGCACCACATAGCAGGAGAGCATGCCGCACACCGCCCCCACCAGCACGGAGGTGAGCAGTGCCCGCTGCATGAACCCATAGTCAAAGGGGCTTGATAGCGCCTCCGGCAGCAACCCGACCAGCGCCAGCAGCGCCACCAGCAGGGCATCGACAACGGCCAGCCCCACCCCTTCGAGCCAGGCGATCATAGCCAGGCCTCCCGGCGCGGCTGCGGCTCCTCGGACGGCCCCCGCCAGCCGGCGGCGGCCATCCGCGCCAGCATTTCGTCCACCAGCATCTCCTCCGGATCACCCATCCCGATGACCGTGCGGTTCAACAGCAGCACCTGGTCTGCGTACTCGCGGGCGCTGACCAGGTCGTGGGTGACCATCACCACGGTGCGCCCGGCAGCCCGTTCGCGCGCGAGCACATCCAGGATCAACGCCTCGCTGGCCGCGTCCACCCCGGCGAGGGGTTCATCCAGCAGCAGGACCTGGGCCTGCTGGGTCAGGGCCCGTGCCAGCAGGACCCGCTTTTTCTGCCCCCCGGACAGCGCACCGATCGGCCGGTCCGCGTACGCGGCCATGTCCACCGCCTCCAGCGCCGCGTCCACCGCCAGCCAGTGTCGAGGCTCGACCAACCTGGGCGGCATCAGCCGACGCCAGAGCGGGTCGCTGCGCATGTGCCCGTAGCGGCCGGTCATGACCGTGTCGCGGACCGAAATCGGGAAATCCCACTCGATGGCCTCCTGCTGGGCCATGTAGGCGATCGCACCGCGGCGACGTTGCCGTGCCGGCGACTCCCCCAGTACGGACACTCGCCCCCGCAGAGGGCGCATGGATCCGACGAGTATCCGGAAAAGGGTCGACTTGCCTGCGCCATTCGGTCCGATGATCGCCGTCCACTGCCCTGCCGGCAGGCGCACGTCCACGTGCGCCAGCACCGGCTCGCCCTCATAGGCGGCGTACAGCTTGTCGGCCTGGACAGCGATCGGTCCGGCATTTGTCCCGTCACGGGCTGGGGTCACGCTTACTGCTCCGAGAGATGCTCCGTCAGAAGGCGCGCATTGTGCCGCATCAGGGAGAAATAATCCTCTGCGCCACTGCCCTCCTCGCCCAGCGAGTCCACGTAGAGGGGCCCCGCCACCTGGACGCCGGTATCATCGGCGACACTGCGCACATGCCGGTCGGAGATAGTGCTCTCCCAGAAAATGGCGCGGGGCTCCATCTCGCGCACCAAGTCCACGATGCGCATGATCTGACGCGGCGACCCCTCGGTCTCGGCATTGGTGCCCCAGACCCCGTCGTGAACAAAGTCGTAGGCATCCGCGAAGTAGACAAAGGCCGCCTCACTGGTGATCAGCAGTCGCTGGCCCTCCGGGATTCCGGCGAGTTCCTCGGTCAGTTCCTCGTGCAGTGCGTGCAGGCGATCGGCAAGATCCTCGGCACGTGACTCAAAGGCGTCGGCCTTTTCCGGGCGGATCTCGGCCAGAGAGCGGGCGATAACCCGGGCGTACTCGGCCGAGGCGCGCGGGTCCATCCAAAGGTGCGGGTCCGGGTCGCCCTCGAAATCTCCGGTGACGATGGGCCGCGTTTCAAAGCCTGATTCCTCGGCCACCGGAACCACCGGCACACCTTCACCCACCGTGGCTCGGACCTGCCCCATCCACTGCTCCAACTGGTAGCCGTTGTAGAGGACCAGGTCGGCCTGCTCCAGCGCCATGAAGTTATTGGGGATCAACTCCCATTCGTGGACCTCGGCCCCGACAGGGGTCAGCACCTTGATCTCCACGTCGTCACCGGCCACCTCACGGGCCAGGCCGCCCAGAATGGAGAAGGTCGCCACCACTTGCGGACGCTCGCCATCCGAGGCGTTTGTCCCCCCGCAGGCCGCTAAGCCCAACACCACGACCACCATCACCGCCACCCGCACCCAGTTCATACTCGGCACACCTCCAGATCGAACGCGTTTAAGAATCATTCCTAATTCTAGCGACAACGCTGAACCGTGCCAACCGCCGGCGGGGGCAGTGGCGCTGGTAGCCTTTTCCCGGCTACCACGTACCGGTGTTCTCCATCGACGCCCACGGCTCCTTGGCCGGCAGGGCCTCGCCGGCCTGCAGCAGCTCAATGGAGATACCGTCCGGTGAGCGGACGAAGGCCATGTGCCCGTCACGGGGGGGCCGGTTGATGGTGATGCCGCTATCCATCAGCTGCTGGCACAGCGCGTAGATATTCGGCACCCGGAACGCGATGTGCCCGAAGTTCCGCCCGCCGGTGTAGCTCTCCGGGTCCCAGTTCCAGGTCAGTTCCAGCATGGGGGCCTTGTCGGCACTGCGCGCCCGCTCTTCGTCATCGGGCGCAGCGAGAAAGACCAGCGTGAAGCGCCCCTTCTCGCTCTCCTTGCGGTTGATTTCCACCAACCCCAGCTTGTTGCAATAGAAATCCAGCGATGCATCGAGGTCGCTGACGCGCACCATGGTGTGAAGATATTGCATGACACTGCCTCCCCGTTAAGCGATAGCGCCATGCTGCGCCGTCCGGCGCGACGCTGCAACCGAACCGCGTCAAAGCACCCACCAGCCCGGTGTGTCATTTGCCACAGCACCGTGTGAGATGCCAGCCCTGACCTGCCCTGTCACTGCAAATCACTCCCATTAAAAACGAAAGTGTTCTATAAATCATTGGCTTAATAAATCACATCGAGTTGGCCTGTTTCCTGCTCAATCCTTGGAAATACAACCAGTACAACCAGGAAGCAGGAGCAAGCGATGCCAGCGTCATCCCGTACCCGCCACGCCACCTACCCCATCTCACTCGGGCTGCTCACCGGAGCCGTCCTGCTAGGCCCCCCCGCCCTGGCGGACGCCGGGGGCAGCCTTGCGCCCATCGTGGTGACCGCCCCTGTAATGACCAGCCCCGGGGAACTGGAGACCGACCCGCGGACAAGCCGCCTGCCCCTGCCGGCGCAGGACGGCGGCAGCTTCCTCAAGTCCATCCCCGGGTTTACCACCAGCCGCAAGGGGGGCACCAGCGGCGACCCGGAGCTGCGCGGGCTGGGCGGCGGCCGCCTGAACATCCTTATGGACGGCAGCCCGGTGTTTGGTGGTTGCGGACAGCGCATGGACCCGCCCACGGCCTACATCTACCCCGCAAGCTACGACCGGGTACGGATCTACAAGGGCCCGCAGACCGTCCGGTTCGGCCCGACCCTGGCCGGCGTGGTGGACTTTGAGCGGGACCCGCGGCGGTTTGACGAGCCCACCGTCACCGGCCACGCCAGCATGACGGTGGGCCGTTTCGACCGCACCGACCTGATGGCTGACGTAACCGCCGGCAGTACCGAGGGCTACGCGCGCATCATCGGCACGCTCTCCACGCAGGATGACTACCGCGACGGAGACGGCGACAAGGTGCACTCGGAGTTCGAGCGCTGGAGCGGCACCGGCATCCTCGGCTGGACACCGGATGAGTTCACCAACGTGGAGTTTGCCTACGAGCGCAGCGACGCGGAGGCGGCCTACGGCGACCGGATGATGGATGGGACCACCTTCGACCGCACCGGCTACAGCCTCACGGCCCGCCGCGAGGCCATCACCCCCTGGCTGGAGTCCGTGGAGTTCAAGACCTTCTACAGCTATGTCGATCATGTGATGGACAACTTCCGGTTGCGTAGCGAGCCTGAGCAGACTGTGAGCTTCCCCGACCGGCGTACCACCGGCGCCAAGGTGGATGCGGAACTGGTGCTCGCCGACCAGACCTGGATGACGGTAGGGCTGGATTACACGGAGGATGAACACCGCCGCGGCCGTCGGACCACGATGGGGGGTGAGAACACCCTGCAGGAGGTGCTGAGCACCGACTACCCCCGCAATGACACCGCCGAGTTCCGCGATTACGGCGCCTACGCCGAGCTGGAACACGGCCTGACAGCGCGCGACCACCTCTTCTTTGGTGCCCGGGTGGACCGCAACCGGGCGGAGGCGGAGTCCCCTTACGGCGGTGCCACCCCCGGCACCACGGACCACAACACCCTGTGGAGCGGCTTCGCCCGCTACGAGCGGGACCTGGCCGACCTGCCCCTGACCTTCAACATCGGTGTGGGGGCCGCGGAACGCGCGCCGGATTTCTGGGAGCGGATGAAGGATTTTGATCTGGAGACCGAGCGCCTGACCCAGCTGGATGCCGGCGCCCAGTGGCATGGTGAACAGGTGTCCGCGACGGTCTCCGCGTTCTACGGCGAGTTCAGCAACTACATTCTGATCGGCGCCGAGTCCGGCGATGCCGATGCCCGCAACATCAGCGCCTCTCACTACGGCCTTGAGGCAGACCTCACCTACCGCTTCACGCCCGCACTCTCCTCCACCGCAACGCTGGCCTGGGTGCGTGCCGACAACGACAGCGACGGCGAGCCGCTGGCTCAGACCCCGCCCCTGGAGGGCACCCTCAGCCTGGACTACGACGACGGTAGCTGGTTCGGTGGCGGCGTGGTCCGCGCGGTCGAGCGCCAGGACAGGATTCACGAAGGTTTCGGCACGATCTACAGTGTGGATACCGGCGAGACCCCCGGCTTCGCCACCCTGGGGCTGTACGCCGGCCACCGCTTTACGCCGCAGACCCACGCCACCCTCGGCGTGGACAACGTGTTCGACAAGCAGTACCGCGAGCACATCCAGGGCGGCAGCCCCGATCTGGACCCGAATGGCCGGTTCGACCCGCTCAATGAACCGGGCCGTCAATACTGGATGAAGGTGGCCACCCGCTTCTGATCTGCACGCCACCCCGCCGGCCACATCCTCAGAAGGACCAGTCCGGCGGATCCTGGTAGAGACTGACAAACCCCGCCGCCGAGAGCGGCGGGGCGAACCAGAACCCCTGGGCGTATTCACAGCCCAGATCCCGCAACAGGGCGGCCTGCTCGGGCATTTCTATGCCCTCGGCCACCACCTCGTGTCGGAAGCTGTGGGCCATGGCCACCACGGCCTGGGACAGCACCTGGTCCTGGTGGTCGCGGGCCAGGTCGCGCACGAAGGCGCGATCGATCTTCAGGGTGTCTACCGGCAGGGTCTTCAGGTAAGCCAGCGAGGAATAGCCGGTCCCGAAGTCATCCACCGCAATCTCCAGTCCGGCATCGCTGAGCTGGGTGAGCAGGTGGCGTGCCAGCCCGACGTCCTCCATCAGCGCCGACTCGGTCACCTCCAGGGTGAGCGCCCGGGCGGGCACCTGCCAGTGCGCCAGGGCCGCCAGCAGCCAGTCCGCGAACCCAGGATCCGACAGCTGGGCGGGCGAGACATTCACCGCCAGCTTGAACGTTTCATCGATCTGTCCCGATGCACGCCACGCCGCCAATTGCCGACAGGCCTCGTCCACCACCCACTGCCCGAGCACCCCCATCTGACCGCTGGCCTCGGCCACCGGCACGAACTCCCCGGGCGATACCTGCCCCCGTTGCGGGTGGTTCCAGCGCAGCAGCGCCTCGGCGCCGATCACCCGCCCGTCCCGGAGATCGATCTGAGGCTGGTAGACCAGGTGCAGTTCGCCCCTGGCGGTGGCGACCTTCAGCTGGTGCTGCATGGCGCGCAGGTCCGCCAGGGCGGATTCCTGCTCCGACGAGTAAAGGCGGATTCGGCTACCACTCCCCGGCTGCGGCAACGCCAGTGCGGCCCGCCGGACCAGGTCCTCTCCGCGGCTGCCATCCTGTGGCGCCCGGGTAAGGCCCAGGCGCCCCTCCAGGGCGAGCCTCAGCCCGTTCATCTCCTCCACCGGCTGCAACCGGGCCAGGAACGCCTCGGCGGCCACCTGCAACGCGTGATCCGGTTGGTACGGCCGGGTCACCAGCAACAGCTCGCTGCCCCCCCAGGCCCCGACACGCCAGTCCGGCGCGGACTCGACCAACCGTTCGGCCAGGCGGCGGAACAGGGCCTCGGCCACCGGGTAGCCGTGCAGCTGCGCGACCTCGTCCACACGGTCCAGCACAAGAAAGCAGACGGCGACCGACTCCCCCCGCTCCAGCCGCTGGTCGATCTCCTCCAACATGGCCTTGCGATTCGGCAGCGCTGTGACCGGATCCTCCAGCGCAAGGCGCTCCAACTCGGCGGTGCGGGCGCGCACCATTTGCTCCAGTTCCTCGGAGTGGTCCACCTGACGGCGGTAGGCGCCGTAATCCTCGAGGGCGTTCCCAATCCGCTGCAGCACCTCCTCGTGGTCGAACGGCTTGGTCAAGAAGTCACGAACACCCTGGCCCAGCGCCCGGGTGCGGGTCTCCCGGTCATTTTGCGCCGTTAGCACGATCACTGGCGGACACCGGTCGGCCCAGCGCGCCTTCAACCGGTCAAAGACCTGGTGGCCGTCCATGTGGGGCATTCGGATATCAAGCAGCACCAGGTCCGGCGACCAGTCGGCCACCGTCCCCTCCACCTGTCGGGGGTCGGTGATCGCACGGATATTGTCATAGCCGCCCTCGGCGAGCATGGCGCTGAGTACCGCGACATTGCTCGGAGGGTCATCCACCACGAGCAGGCGCGCGTCAGTGCATGTTTCCTGCTCCCCCATCCAACAGCCCTCCTCTGCATCCCAATCGGATCAAGTGCACCACTCCTCCAGAATCTGGCGCAGACGGGCCATGTCCAGAGGCTTGGTAAGGTACTCGCGAAAACCGGCGTCCAGCCCCTGCCGGATCTGGCTCCGGAGGGCGTAGGCGGAAAGGGCCACTACCGGGATATGCCGGGTGGCGGCGTGGCGCGATAGCACCTGCAGCGCCTCGAAGCCGTCCATGCCCGGCAGATCGATGTCCATCAGGACCAGGTCCGGCTGCTCGCTGAAGGCCCACTCAATGCCGAGCTCCGCCGACGGCACGCAGGTCACCTCCACATTGGGCAGTTCGTCGCACACCGCACGCAACAGCTGCTGATTGGCGGGGTTGTCCTCCACGTACAACACCTTGCGGCGCCGGCGGGCGCAGGACCTCGCCTCACGCCGGTCATCAACGGCAGCGCACGATTCAGACGACTCCGCGTGCGACTGTGGCTCATCCTCCGGGAGACGGATCCAGAACGTGCTTCCCCCCTCAACGGTGCCGTCCGGTTCCCTTCGGCGGTAGCCCACGGCCCCTCCCATCTGCTCGGCCAGCCGCTGGGTGAGCGCCAGCCCGATGCCGGTCCCCTCGATGCCGGCCTGGTCTGCATCCAGGCGGCTGAAGGGCTGGAACAACTCCGCCTCCCGCGCATCAGGAACGCCAGGACCGGTATCGTTCACGGCAATCACGCTCTGGCCGTCCTGCCAGCGCTCCCAGGTCAGCCAGACCCGGCCATGCTCACGGTTGTACTTGATGGCGTTGGAGAGCAGGTTGAGCAGCATCTGTTTGAGGCGGGTGTAGTCCGCCCGCACCGTAGGCCAATCGGTCAAGTCGGCCGGCGGCTCCACACTGACCGTGCTGGCGCCCGCCACCCCGGCGATAGTGTCCAGGGCTTCCCGGGCGACGTCGGCCACGGAAACCGGCTCCAGCGACACCTGCATGCGGCCGGACTCAACCCGCGCCAGGTCCAGCACGTCGTTGATGAGCTCCAGCAGGTACTTGCCGCTACTGTGGATCTGCCGGACCTGCTCCCGCTGCCCGTCGGGCAGGGGTTGGCGGCGGCTGTTCTGCAATAACTGCGAAAACCCGAGGATGGCGTTGAGGGGCGTGCGGAGTTCGTGGCTCATCGCCGACAGGAAGTCGGTCTTGGCGCGGTTCGCCCGCTCCGCCTGGTCGCGGGCCTCGGCCAGCTCGCGCGTCACCTGCTCCCGCTCGTCCAGTTGTCGGCGCAGGTTGATCAACAGCGCGCAGGCCGCCGTGAAGGGCTTCAGCCACTCGACCGTCTCCTCGCTGTAGCCATGCTGCCCGTTGGCGATGGCGTACATGCCGATCACCACGCCATCGGAGAGGATCGGCACACCCAGGTAGTTGTCCAGCGGCGGGTGCCCCGGTGGCAGCCCCGCGCCACGGGGATCACCCGCGGGATCCCGACTGATCACCACCTCGCCCTTGGCAAAGCTGCGGCCGAGCAGGGTGTCGGCACGGCCCAGACGCATCCCGCCCTCCTCCAGCCGTGCGAGCAGGTCGCGGGAGGCGTCATCCCAGGTCATGTCGGTGATGGCATTGATCTTCAGTTCCGGCCCCTGATCGGTCTCGAGCACCTCGCCGATAAACGCCTGGCCGCTGTCGGTGAGATCCAGCAGGGCATCCAGCAGGAACCGCCAGAGCTGGTTGCCCGAGAGCAGCGCCTGGTAATCGGTGAGCCCCTGGTGCAGCACCTTGAGCAGACGCCGCTGGCGCTCGGCCGCCAGTGCCCGCTGCTTCTCCCCGGTGCGATCCTGGGCCATTCCGACGATCCGGGCGGACTCCTCGGCCCCGCCCTCAATCCGGTTGCCGTCCACCGCAACCCAAATTTCGCGCCCGTCGTCGAGCACGAATCGGTGCTCCACCGCGAAGCGTTCACCGCGCTCCACGACACCCTGTAGTGCGGCCCTGATGGCCCCCCTATCGGCTTCCGGGACCCGCTCCAGCAACGAGTCGACCGTTTGCTCCTGCCCGTCGATCTCGCGGGCCAACACGGCCTCTCCCTCGTTAAGCCAGGTGATGTACCCGCTGTCCAGGTTCAACACCCAGGGCACGGCCCGGGCAAAACGCTGGCTCAGTTCCAGCACCGACTTCCTGGCCTGCAAGTCACGGGTTGCCCGCCAGAGGTCGCTGATATCGTGGGCAACCGTGACCACACCATTGACGTTACCCTGCGCATCGTAGAGCGGCGATTTGGCCAGTTCGAATCGGGTATTCTCGTCGTCCTCCAAAGGATTCACGACTACGCTCTCTGGTTGCCCCGTGCCCATCACCCGTTCATCTACAGCACCGGTAATCCGGGTAACCCGCTTCGGGAAGATATCCCGCGGACGTTGCCCCTCCAGGTCGCCCGGGGCCACCCCAAGCACGCGGGCACAGGCATCGTTGGCCAGTACGTACTGCCCCTGGGTATCCCGCGCGTAAATCGGGTTGGGACTGCCGGCCAGCACGGAACTCAACAAAGCCCGCTCCCGCTCCGCCGCCCGCGACGCCGCATGTACCCGGGAGAGATCGGTCAGCACGCCCAAGAATTCACGGCTGCCGTCGGGCCCCTCCACTTCGCTGACTGCCAGGTGCACCGGGATCTCGTGCCCATCGCGATGGCAGGCTTCCACCTCGCGGCCCGTCCCGATGATCCGCTTCTCGCCTGTCTCGAGGTAACGTTGGAGAAACCCGTTGTGGTGCTCGGCGTACCGCGCCGGCATCAGCATCGAGACGTTCCGCCCCAGGACCTCGTCCTGCTCGTAGCCGAGCATAGCCAGCGCGGCCGGGTTGATGGCCTGGATACGGCCCTGTTCGTTGATGCGGAGTATCCCGGCGGCGGAATCATCCAGCAGCGCCGCGTGCCGGATATTGATCATCCTCGCCGCATCATGCTCTTCCTGGAGCCGTTCACGCGCTGCGTGGAGCCGGATCAACTCCTCCACCTGACCGGCCAGCCCTTTCAACCATCGCCGTTCCTGCGCCGTCCAGATACGGGGCTGGGTATCCACCAGGCAATAAGTACCCAGCACCAGGTCCGAGCCCAGGGTGAGCGGCCAGCCGGCGTATGCCCGAATGCGCGGCTCCCCGGTCACCAGCGGGTTGTCTGCGAAACGCGGGTCCAGAGAAGCGTCCTCGATGAAGAGCGGTTCCGCATCGCCTAACGTGTAGGCACAGAAGGACTGCTCCCGGGGCGTTTCATCGAGACCCAGCCCGGCGCAGGACTTGAACCACTGCCGGTTGGCGTCCACCAGGGAGACCAGGGCCACGGGTACCTGGAAAAGGTCACGACCCAACTCGGTGATCCGGTCGAACGCCTGGTCCGGACCGCTGTCGAGTAGCTTCAGGGCATAAAGCTCGGTGAGGCGCTGTGTTTCATTGTCGGGCTTGGGGGCTGCGGCCATCGGCTGGGGAGACGTCCCGTTGTGACAACTGGTCAGACAGTTTATCGAAAAACCCTACAAAGGGGAGAACTAGGCGCAGATTTCGTGAACCTAGTAACATGCCAGGACATCCGCAAAACGGCGCACTGGCGCCAGGAGGGAATGCTCATGAGCCGTCATTTCGAACAGGCCGAGGGGCTGTGCGAGAACGTCGACGCCGCCACCGAGGGGTTCCGCTATAACCACACCATGCTGCGGATCAAGGACCCGAAGGTGTCGCTGGACTTCTACACCCGGGTGCTCGGCATGCGCCTCGTCCGGCGGCTGGATTTCGACGAGATGAACTTCACCCTGTACTTTCTGGGCCTGATGGGCGACGACGAGGCCGCCCAGGTACCGGCCGACGAGAGCGAGCGGACGACCTGGACATTCAGCCGCCCTGCCATGCTGGAGCTGACGCACAACTGGGGCTCGGAGAACGACCCGGCGGTGCAGTACCACAACGGCAACGACCAGCCGCAGGGGTTCGGCCACCTGGCGATCAACGTGCCCGACATCTATGCCGCCTGCGAACGCTTCGAGCAACTGGGGGTAGAGTTCGTCAAACGCCCAGACGACGGCAAAATGAAGGGCATCGCTTTCATCAAGGACCCGGACGGCTACTGGATCGAAGTGGTCCAGCCCGACCTGATGGCCCGCATCGCCCGTGGCGAATGAGGTCACCTACCAGCTCTACATCCGCCTGAGCCGGGCCTGCCGCATCCAGGCCGGGCGGCTACCGCCCCGCCGCCTGCCCGCCGGCTGGTACGTCTACACCGGCAGTGCCCGGCGCAACCTGGCGGCCCGGGTGGAACGCCACCTGCGCCGGGACAAGCCGCGGCGCTGGCACATCGACTGGCTGCTGACCCGGCGGGAGGCCAGAGTGATTCACGTGGTGTTGAGCCGGGCCGCGGAGTGCCCGCTAAATGCCGAAACGGGGGGCGAGGTGTTGATACCAGGGTTCGGTGCCAGCGACTGCCGGGCCGCCTGTGGCAGCCACCTCCGTTACCTGGGCAGTGAGCGGCCCGCGGCCGTACCCGCCGAAAGCCTACACCGCCGCCAGCCCGGGCTGCGGGCCCTGCGCACCGCTCTGGGGGCGGAGGAGTAGGCGTCGGGAACGCTGCCTACACCCCGTTTTCGCCGTTGGACGCACCATCGAGTTTCAGGGCCACGTGCATCACGTTCGGGTCATCCGGCGACGTCGACCCCTGGAAGCCCATGGCCTCGTTAATCCGCAGCATCGGCCTGTTCTCGCGTAGCACCTCGCCGTAAACCTCGCGGATGCCGCGATGGCGGGCATACTCGACAATACGGCGCATCAGTAGCGGACCGAGCCCCATGCCCGTGACGTTGTTATCCACCATGATGGCGTACTCGGCGGTCTCGTTATCGGGGTCCGCGCTGATCCGCACCACCCCCCACAACTCCACCTGGCCCGGGAGCCCCGGGTCGGTGACTGCCAGGGCCATCTCCCGGTCATAGTCGATCTGCGTCAGCCGGGCTGCCATTTCGTGGGGCAGCGTGCGGATGGTGCGGAAGAAGCGCAGCCGCAGTTGCTCCGGGGGCGTGCGCTCCACCATCTTGGTTAGCGCCGGCTCATCCTCCGGCAGGATGGGCCGCAGCAGGAAGGAGCGCCCGTCCGGCAGCTCGAGCGTCTCCTCCAGCTCGTTGGGATAGGGGCGAATGGCCAGCCGCCGGGTGGGGTCGCCGGTGTAGGGCGGTCGAATGACCACCCGCGAGTCCAGGGCAACCACCCCGTCATCCGTAGCCCAAAGCGGGTTGATCTCCAGCGATTCGATGGCCTCAAAGTCGATCACCATCTGCGAGACCTTGATCAGCGTGAGCGCCAGCGTATCCAGGTCCGCCCCCCGCAAACCACTGTTGGAGAGCATGGAGAAGATGCGCGTCTGGCTCATCATCTCCTGCGCCAGGTGCATGTTGAGGGGCGGCAGCCCGTAGGCCACGTCGGCGATCACCTGGCTCTCCGTGCCACCGTGACCGAACCGGATCACCGGTCCGAAACGGCCACCCGGTATCACGGCAATGGCCAGCTCGTAGGCCCCCGCGCGCGGGGTCATGGGCTGCAGCAGAAACCCGTCCGCGCGCCCCCCGGGCTTGACCTGCTCCAGACGCTCCAGCATGGCGCGGGCCTCCCGCTCCACCGCTTCCGGCGTCTCCAGGTCCAGGGCCACGCCACGCACCTGGGACTTGTGGATGATATCGGGCGACATGAGTTTCAGCGCCACCGGCCGGGCCATGTCCGCTGCCAACCGGCCCGCCTCGCCCGGGTCGGCGGCGCGATAGCTGGGCACACTGGGGATGTCGTAGGCCGCCAGCAGCTGCTGCGCCTGGTACTCGTTCAGCTGGTCCCGACCGGTGGTGAGCGCCGCGCTGATCAGCAAGCGGGCTGCCTCGGGATCGGTCTCGAAGGCCTCGGGGATGGAGGCGGGCGTCTCCATCAGCAGTTGCTGGTTGCGCTGGTACTGCACCAGGCGCATGTAGGCGCGGACGGCCTCCTCGGGCCCCTCGAAGGCGGGCATGGTCTGCTTGAGCCGCTCACGGGCCTCGGCCCCGGCCCGGGGTCCGGACCAGACGGCCAACAGCGCCCGCCGGCTCTTCTTGGCCCGCGCTTCCACGGCATCTACGATCGCGGCATTGTCCACCAGCTCGTTGGGCTGGTTGATCACCAGCGTGCCGCTGATCCCCTTGTCCTCGGCCAGCACCGCCAGCGCATCGCCGTAGGCATCAGCGTCGGCGTCGCCGCCCAAGTCCAGGGGGTTGGCAGTGGACTCCGGATCACGGGCCAAGGCGGCCAGCCGCTCGCTGCTCTCCGCCGACAGGCCGTCCAGGGTCCCGCCGTAGGCCTCCAACTCATTGGCGGCCAGCAGACCGAGGCTGCGGCTGTTGCCCAGTACCGCCAGGGGCCCCTGGCGCCCCGGTTTCCGCGTCGAGGTAAGGATCTCCACCGCGTTGAACAGCTCTTCCAGGTCCGCCACCCGGACCAGGCCCGCGCGGCGGAAGGCGGCCTCGTACACCGCGTCGTCGGCCGCCCCCTTGCTGCCCCGGCGGGGCTTGAGCACCACCACCGGCTTCACGCGCGCGGCGCGCCGGGCCGCGGACATGAACTTGCGGGCATCGTCGATGTACTCGACGTAGAGCAGTATCGCGCGGCTGTAGATATCGCTGGCCAGGTAATCCAGCACATCGCCGGTATCCACGTCCATGGCCCCGCCCAGGTGGATCAGGTGGCTCAGGCCGTGCCCTTCCGCCTGACACCAGTCCAACGCCCGCGTGGCTACTGCCGCCGACTCGGTCACCAGCGCTGCCCGTCCGGTACCGGGCCGGTAGGGCGCGACGCTGGCGTTCACCCCGGTCCGGGGCACGGTAAGGTCAATACAGCCGGGGCCCAACAGGCGCATCAGGAAAGGTTGTGCGGCATCCAGCACCGCTTGCACCTGGGCGCGGTAATCCTCTGGCGTGAGGTTGGGCGCGGGCTTGCTGACCACCACCGCGCCCCGGGTGCCCTTCTGGCCCAACGCCGTGATGTAGTCCGGAATGCGGTTGAAGGGCACATCCAGCACCGCCAGATCGGGCACCATGGGCAGGCTGTCCACATCCGGGTAGCTCAACACCCCGTGCAGGGCCCGCTTCCCCGGTATGACCGGCATCACCGGCCCACGAAAGCCCGCCCCCACCAGGTTACGCAGCAACAGGCTGTCGGCGTCGCTGCCGGTGCCGACCAGGGCAATGGCCCGGGGTTGGAGGAGGTAGTCGAGGTTTCTCACCGTCATGGCGTCACCGATCCCTGTATTCGCTGGCCTGGCAGCCCCGGAGGGGCCGCTCAATGAATGCAACCTACACCCATAGGGCCGCGGGGCCCAAGCCCCGGGGCGCACTGCTACCATTCTCAGTACCGGCGACCCCATGGCATCATCAAGGCTGCCCCGCCGCTCTTCTCACCGCTACCGCAGCGACAGGAGACAGCATTACTAATGAACGAGACCGAAGCGCGCATCCAGGAGGCCATGAACCGCCTGCTGGCGGAAATCAGCCCCGAGACCGACCTGACCGGCCTGCAGGACGATCACAGCTTTCACCAGGACCTGGACATGGACTCGGTGGATTTCCTTCGGCTAATGCTCGGCCTGGAACAGGCCTTGGGGGTCAAGATTCCGGACGGCGATTATACCCAGCTCTCCACGCCCGGGGGCTGCCGTCGCTACCTCAGGCGCCTGCTCGAACAACACGCCGAACCCGTACAAGGTCGGACCGACGCGCAGGTGCGGTGACCCGGCCCGCTTGAAATTCCGACGCTGCAGTCGTTAAATAGCCGCCCAAACTCCCCACCCCCGCGACGCATTCATGACTGCAGCACAATCCGTGGTACAGCATCCGACCCATGGTCGGTTCGAACCCAATCGCGTCCTTATTCACTACGGCGAGATTGCCCTGAAAGGCCGCAATCGCAGCCGTTTCGAGAAGGCGCTGCGCCACAACCTGCGGCATCGGCTGCGGGCGGCTGGCCTTCGCCCGGAAATCCATCAGGGCCACCAGCGCATCTGGGTGGACCTGGACGGCTTGGCCGCCAGCGACTGTGACGAGGTTATGCAGGCGGCCTCCGAGACCCCGGGCATCGTCACCTACCAGCCGGTGCACTTCCTCCCGGCCACCGGCCACAGTGACCGCCAGGCCCTGCTGGAGCAGGCGCGCATGCTGCTGGCTGACCTGGCCAACCGGGTGGATCATCCCGGCAAGGGAACGTTCGCGGTACGGGTCAAGCGGGCGGACAAACGCTTCCCCCTGCCCTCTGACCAGATCGCCGCACGCATCGGCCAGAGCATCATTGAGCACTCCCCTTGGGAGCGGGTGGACTTGAAACACCCGGACCAAACCTTTCACCTGGATATCTACCTGGACGGGATGTACTGCTACGGCACCCGCTACCGGGGCCTGGGTGGGCTGCCGGTCGGCCCCGGCGGCCGCGGACTGGCACTGCTCTCCGGCGGGATCGACTCACCGGTGGCTGCCTTCGTGATGGCCAAGCGGGGCTGCCGGGTGGATTTTCTGCACTTCACGGCAAGCCCGGCACAGCAGCGCAAAGACGCCGATCACGCCGTGATCCAGTTGGCGCGGCAGTTGTCACGCTATACGGGCCACTCCCGGCTGTTCATGGTGCCCTACGACCACTTTGACATGGCCTTGCATGGGGACCAGCGAGGGCACGAGGTGATCCTCTTCCGCCGTTTCGTCGCCCGCACCGGGGAGGCGCTGGCCAAGCGGCTCAAGGCCCTGGCCCTGATCACCGGTGACAGCCTCGGCCAGGTGGCCTCACAGACCATGGAAAACATGGTCAGCACCTCCCTGGCGGTGCGCATCCCGATCATGCGCCCGCTGGTCGGTCTCGATAAAGCGGATATCGTGGATATCGCCCGCCGGATCGGAACCTACGAGATGTCCATCCAGCCCTACAAGGACTGCTGTGCGCTGCTGGACCACCGGCCCCGCACCAGGACCCTGCCCTACAACCTCGAGAACATCGAGCAGCAGTTAGGGCTCACCGACCCGGCCCTGCTGCAGGCCACCCTGGACGATGCCGTCTGCCTGCAGTTCGCCGCGGGCCGCGACCTGGAGACCTGACGGGCTCACACCGTCAGGTCTATGTTGCCGCCGAGGCCCTGCTCGGACTGGGAAACCATGCCATCGGCCTCCACAGTTTCGCTGTCACCACCCAGCGACCAGGTGTTGTCCGACACCGTGGATACTGCGGCATGGGGGTTGGCAGCTGCGCTCTCCCCTGTTTCCTCTGCCCCTTCAAGGCCCTGCTCACCACCAGGCGCAGCCAGCGGCGGGGGCTCGGCGGGCGCCTGAGCCGGTTGCGCCGGCATATGGTTGGCCTGGGTCGTCTCCATCCCCAGCGTTGGCTCGACATTAGAGATGGGGGGTTGCGGCTGGGCCTGCGCCTGCACGCCGCCCTGTGGCTGCTGAGTCCCCTGGGGCGGCGCGGGGGGTTGCGCACCAGCCGGTTGCTGGGCCTGGGCGTTCTGCTGCCCCGGCGCCGGCCCTGCCCCCTTGCCCATCGGCGATGCCGCGCCCATGGCCATGGGGTTGTTGCCTATGCCGTTGATCATGGGTTGCACTCCCGGTTGCCAATACGGATGCGTGTCGTGGTCATGCCACGTCGCAGCCTGGGAGGAGCAGGTCCCATGCCAGTGAATGCCCGGATACCGGGAAAGGCGCCTTACGGCGGCATCCAGGGCGGAATGGATAGCTTGGGGAAGGGGCAGGCCAGGCCACCCTTGGTGGCAGCGCGTTGCTGACGTCTGGCGAGTGGTTGCCGGCACCCGGCAGCGAGAGGCCGGGTGCCGCTTTCGCCTGCCTGCCAAGGCTTGGCGACCAAGGGGTGCCAGCAGCCTTTGGGGCGAGCGTTGCGCTCAGCGCTCGGGGCGGGCGCGCAGATCACCGCTACGGCTTTCAGCGGCGGTGGCGCCGGTGCCGCCGGCACTATCGGCCGCTACGGCGGGTGCGACCTCTTCCACCTCTTCGGGGCCGAGCTGATCTGCATCAAAGCCGGGCGGTGGCCCATGGGGGCGCTGCTCCATCAGGTGCTCCACCACGGCCGGCTGGGTCACTACCGCCGCGGCAGTCCCGGGCTCGCGCACTTCGTAAGTGGTCAAGGCCATGACCAGGAAACTTAGCGCGACCAGCGAGGCCGCCCCCCAGCCCGGTGCGGGCAGAGTGGGCACCTCGGGGGTGTTCAAAGCGGCTGCTGCGTGCATGAGATCGTTACCTGTCGCCTGTGGGAAACGCCACGTTATCCGGGAATGTTAGCAAGGCGCCCTGACCGACACCAACGTCGTGAGACAAAAGCCGTATTTTATTGAGATGCACCGCACAATTTGGGCACACCATCCCAAAGACAACCGGGTGCAAGTTCACAAAGCAATTCATAACTGCTTTGTAATGCGTTGAGCTGTGGATAGAATCCACAACGCAGCGAGGCTCGCCTCGATTTACTCTCCCCCACCCCGGCATATCCAACAGAATGGCGCGCAAGGGCGTGGTTTGGCGATTGACAGCTTTGGAGAGCGTATTTGCTCAGGGGGTATCCCAACCTATGCACACGGATAATACCCGTGGTACCGGCATCAACCGCCGTCGTTTTCTGACCTGGTCCGCGGCCACCCTGGCCCTCGCCAGCGCGCCGATCCCACTGGTCCGCGCCGCCAAGGGCAAGGAACACCGCAGACTCGCCTTCCACAACCTGCACACCGGCGAAAAGCTGGACGTGACCTACTGGGAGCTAGGCGACTACCTCCCTGACGCCCTGGGCGAGGTCAACCATGTGCTGCGTGATCACCGCGCCAACGAGGTGCACCCCATCGATCCGGACCTGCTGGATACGCTGGATGCCCTGCAGAAGCGGCTGGATACCAAAGCCACCTTTGAGGTGATCTCCGGCTACCGGTCACCTGAAACCAACCGCCGGCTGCGTGCACAAGGGCGGAACGTGGCGGTCTACAGCCTGCACATGGAGGGTGAGGCCATCGATATACGCGTCCCCGGGCGCGACCTGGCCCAGGTGAGGGACGCGGCCCAGGCCCTGAGAAAAGGGGGTGTGGGCTACTACCCCCGGTCGCAGTTCGTGCACGTGGACATCGGCGACGTACGCAGCTGGTGACCTCAGCCCGCGCGCCGGGCGCCGCCCTGACCGCCTCCCGGGCCACCGGGAGGCGGGGGTGTCCAACAGTTGCGCAACGGCTGACGGGCCCGGTCCGGCATATCACGCGAGAATGCCAGCTCCATACCGGCTCCGCCCCGCAGTCCAAAAACCCGCCCCTGCCGTACCTGGTACATCCGCGCGATATCCGCGCAGGCCGACAGAAACCCGGCCGGGGGCTGACCCTTGCGGACCGCCGGCCCGTTCGCCCCGAAGCTGATCACAAACGCGACCCGGTGGTGGCGCACCACCAGCGCCACCGCCAGCACCCCGGCCACCGTTGCTGCCAGCCAGAACCAGAGCACGCCACTCCCTCCTAGACGCCCCGCGCCTCACCCATTCGCCGCCGATTACCCGATACGCCCCGGAAACGTGGTCCTTGCGTTACGATATCCAGCAACACTCTAAATTGTCATTCCCAGCCACCGGGGAGCCTCGCATGCGGATCATCGTCATTCTGTTACTGGCGCTTATCGTCGCGGTGGCCATGAGCACCCGCCCCGATGAATCGGCCCACATGGCCCGCCTGGACGCCGGCGGCCCGGAGGCAGTGCAGAACGTGGTGGAGGACGAGTTCGGCATGCGCCTGCCCGATGCCGCGGCGGATGCGGCCTGGCGGACGCTGCGCGGCAGGCTGGACTGGACCTATAGCGACCGCTACCTCTTTTCCACGCTAGCCGCACAAGACGGCGATGAACGGACGCTGGTCAGCGTCGGCCTGTTCAACACGGTATTCCTGCTCGGTGACCCGGAAGCCTGGCTATCGGAGCAACTGGACACCCTGCGGGACCGGGGGCTGCTGAATAGTCTGTAGCCCGGTGGGCCGCGGCAGCCAAGGGCCGCATCAAGGCCAGGGCGTTAGCCCCGCTCCGATGCGGCCTGGTCCGATTGCCCCACACTGAAACGCCGGTTCAGGTACGCGACGATGTCGTCCGACTCGTAAAGCCAGCGCACACTGCCGTCGTTCTCCTCGATCCGCAGGCAGGGCACTTTCACCCGCCCCCCTTCGCGCTGCAGCGTCTCCCGGTGTTCACCGGGCCGCTGCGCATTGCGCAGTTCAATATCCAGTGACAGCCGCTGCATGGCGCGGCGTACCTTGATGCAGAACGGGCAGGCCGGGAAATGGTAGAGGGCCAGCTTGCGGGTCTGCTCATCCACGGCCGCCTGCTCGTCGGGATCGCGCTCGACCCCCTTGGGCTTGAGCAGATGGCTGCCGGCAATCATGAATGGCGTCAGCACCAGACGCACTCCTCGGAAAAAATAACGGATCAGTATTCTCATGTGGCCAAGTGTGCCATAGACGCCCCGCCCTTGTCGGGAAGCTGATTCCGACTATTCGGCAAACCGCGCCCGCAACCGCTCCAGCTCCTCCTCGGACCAGTCATCTGGCTCCAGCAACGCCAGCCAGGCATCGATGTAATGCTGGGCGGCGATATCGTGGCCATAACCTGGTGGTGCGCTGCCGGCCCCCAGGTCCGCGAGCAGTTGCAGCATGGTTACGATCGGGTACCAGCGCAATTCCGGCGAGACATCGGGCCCGCGGGGTGCGCGCATCCATTCCGGTTCGCGGTAGAGCGACTCCGGCTCGAAAAAGGTCACCGGGTCGCTGGCGTACTGAATGAAGGCGATGCGGAACGCGCCCCAGTCGTCCTCACCCTGTTCGTCCAGCCCCTGGTACTGGTTCATGAAACGGACCACAGAACCGCTGCGGAACTCCGGTAGCCAGGCGGGGCTGCCTTCGTCCCGCCCCCGGGTGACGGTACGCCACGTCTCGCTCCGGAAGGGCGGGCCGCTCCAGAGCGCCCCGTCGAAGGGGTCCTCGATGATGTCGTAGACGTCGAACGAGCGATCGGAATTCAGCGCGCCCAGGCTGAGCCCGTGCAGGTAGAGCCGGGGCCGGTCCGCCTCGGGCATTTCGGCCCAGTGCCCGTAGACCTTCTCGAACAGCGCCCGTGCGGTTTCCACACCGTAGTCGCCCTCCACCAACAACGACAGCGGGCTGGGCAGGTAGGAGTACTGCGCCGTTACCGTCGCAACATCGCCACGCAGCAGGTACTCCACCGTGTCCTGTGCTGCCGGGTCAACCCAGCCACGGCCGGTGGGCGTGGCGATCAGCAGCACCTCGCGCTCAAAGCCACCGACCCGCTTTAGTTCCTCCAAAGCCAACCGGGCACGCTCCTCGGGGGTCTCCGCGGCATTCAAGCCGGCGTAGACCCGAATGGGTTCCCGGGCCGGACCGCCTGCAAGGCCCTCGATGTCGGCCGCCGACGGGGCCACCGTTACAAACCGCCGCCCACGCCCGCCCAGGTTTTCCCAGCTGATCAGCGATTCGGCACTGCCCGCCTTCATCGGGTCCTCGGGAGGCTCCAGGTCATCCTGGATGAGGACGTCCAGTTGCTGGTAGGAGTTGTCCGCCGCGCGCAGCGCCATGGTGAAGATGACACCGTCGATCACCGCCCAGAACAGCACCACCGCCACACTCACGCCCACCACGTTGGACACCCGGTGGGGCACGTAGCGGCGCAGGCGCCCGGCGAGGAAGGTAAAGGTCCGGTGGAACAGCCGGACCAGGAGCAGCAGCACGGCGAACACACCGGCGGCAATGAAGGCGATGCTGTAGATACGGACACCGCCCACCGGCTCCATGCCCATCAGTGAGCGCACGGAGTTCTGCCACCCGGCCGCCTCCCAGAGGAAGAGACCGGCAATGACCAGGCAGGCCAGTGCCGCCAGGCCTTTCACCGCCCAGGCCAGCCGTTGGCGCAGCGCAGGCAACTCCAGGTAGGCCCACAGCCACTGGCCGCCGAACCCCAACGCGTAACCGGCGGAGAAGGAAAGCCCCGAGATCACGCCCTGCACCAGGTAGGTCCGCGGCAGCAGACTCGGGGTCAGCGAAAAGGCGAAAAACAGCGTGCCCAGCAGCAGCCCCACGGTGGAGAACTGCCGGAAAAGCCGCAGCAGCCAATGCATAGGCGCTTCTCCTCCGGAGCGCTGGCCGCCCGGACCGGTCGACCCCGGCATCCTGCCGTTGCCGACCCGGTACGGGCAGGGCTCAGGCCCGGGTCGGGTCCAGCCGCGGCCGCAGCACTGCCTTCTCGGCCTCAACGATGAAGAACAGTGCCAGGCCGAAGATCAGGATCCGGGACCACTCGTCCCAGCCGATCCCCTCGGTGCTGAACAGGAACTGGAACGGCCCAGCGTAAGTGAACATCAGCTGCAGCACCAACAACAGTCCGATAGAGATGAGCACCGGCCGGCTGCCGAACAGCCCGCGGAAGTTCAACACGGACTCGAGGATGTACCGGCTGTTGATCAGGTAGAACATCTGGCCCACCACAAGGGTATTGATCGCCGCCGTGCGCGCCAGTTCCTGGGAGGCGTTCTGCCACTCCACCATCCAGAAGTAGTGGCCGAAGGTGCCGATCACCAGCAGGGCGGAGACAAACAGCACCCGCCATATCAGGAACCCTGACAGAAGTGGCCGCCCGGGCTCGCGGGGCTTGCGGTCCATCAACCCCGGCTCCGGCGGCTCGAAGGCCAGCGCCAGCGCCAGCGTGACCGCGGTGACCATGTTCACCCACAAGGCCTGCACCGGCTCCAGCGGCAGGGCCAACCCCAGCATGATGGCCGAGACGATGGTGAAGGCCTGCCCCCCGTTGGTGGGGAGAATGAACAGGATGGCCTTCTTCAGGTTGTCATAGACCGTGCGCCCCTCCTCCACTGCGTGGGCGATGGAGGCGAAGTTGTCATCGGCCAGCACCATCTCGGAGGCCTCCTTGGCCGCCTCGGTGCCCTTCACGCCCATGGCGATACCCACGTCGGCCCGCTTCAGGGCGGGGGCGTCGTTGACGCCGTCGCCGGTCATGGCCACCACGTGGTTGTCCGCCTGCAGCGCCTTCACCAGCCGCAGTTTGTGCTCCGGCGTGGTGCGGGCGAACACCTCCACCCCGCGGGCCTTCTCCTGCAGCTCGGCTTCCTCCATGCCCTGGATCTCGTGGCCAGCCAGGGCGTGTTCGCCGTCGCCGATGCCCAGCTCCTTGCCGATGGCACGCGCCGTGAGCGAGTGATCGCCGGTGATCATCCGCACCTGGATGCCCGCCCCGTGGCACTCGCCCACGGCGGTGATAGCCTCTTCACGGGCGGGGTCAATGATGCCCATGAGGCCGAGCAACACCAGCTCGCCTTCCACGTCTGAGAAGCTGAGGTCGCGACGGTCCGCCGGCATCCGCTTGGTGGCCACCGCGAGCAGCCGCTGGCCGCGGGCCGCCACGGCATCCATCTGCTCCTGCCACCAGTCCCGGTCCAGCGGCTGGTCCCCATCCGCGGTGCGCTGGCTCTCACAGACCGCCAGCACCCGCTCGGGCGCGCCCTTCATGATTATGAAACCGTTCCCCTCGTGGTCATGGTGCAGGGTCACCATGAACTTGTAAGAGGACTCGAAGGGGATGACATCGGTACGCGGCATGCGCCCGGCCAGCTGCCGGGCGTCCAGTCCGGCCTTGAGGGCGGCCGTCACCAGGGCCCCCTCAGTGGGGTCCCCCTCCATGCGCCAGCGGCCGTCCTTTTCGTAGACTTGGGCCTCGTTGCAGAGCAGTACCGCCTGGAGGATCTCGCCAAGTACCGGTTGGCTGTCGTCCGGCTCCACCTCTTTTCCATCCAGTTCGAAGTCGCCGTGCGGCTCGTAGCCCACGCCGGTGACCCGGTACTGGCGGTCGGCGGTCACCACCTCCTGGACGGTCATTTCGTTGCGGGTCAGGGTGCCGGTCTTGTCCGAGCAGATGACCGTGACCGAGCCCAGCGTCTCCACCGCGGGCAGCCGGCGGATGATCGCATTGCGCCGCGCCATGCGCTGCACGCCGATGGCCAGGGTGATGGTCATGATGGCGGGCAGCCCCTCGGGGATGGCCGCCACCGCCAGGCTGACCGCGGCGAGGAACATATCCATGGCCGCGTAGTCGCGGACCAGGTAGCCGAACAGGAAGGTGGCCGCGGCCACCGCGACGATCGCGATACTCAGCCAGTGGCCGAACTGCGCCACCTGGCGCAGCAGGGGCGTGGGGGTGCTCTCCACCTGCGACAGCATGGTGCTAACGCGCCCGATCTCGGTGCGCTCGCCGGTCTCGGCCACCACGCCCAGACCCCGCCCGAACGCCACCAGCGTGCCGGAGAAGGCCAGCGGCGTGCGGTCACCCAGTTCCGCATCTTCCTCCACCGGATCCAGGCCCTTGTCCACGGCCACGGACTCGCCGGTGAGCACCGCCTCGTCGATCCGCAGGTTGCGCGCCTCCACCAGGCGCAGATCGGCGGGGACCCGGTCGCCCGCCTGCAACAGTACGATGTCGCCGGGCACCAGTTCCTCGGCATCCACCGTCTGCCGGTGGCCGTCACGCAGGACCACCGCCTTGGGCGAGAGCATCCCGCGGATGGCATCCAGCGCCTTCTCGGCCTTGCCCTCCTGGATAAAGCCGATGATGGCGTTGATGAGCACCACCGCCAGGATGACGCCGGTATCCACCCAATGCTGGAGAAAGGCGGTGCCGATGGCAGCAATGATCAGGATGTAGATCAACACATTGTGGAACTGGAGCATGAACCGCTTGAAGGGGCCGTCCTTCTCCGGCGGCCGCAGGCGGTTGGGTCCGTGCGTCTCCAGCCGGCGGGCCGCCTCGTCACCCTCCAGACCCTCGCTACTGGCATTCAGGCGCTTGAGCGCATCATCGGTCTTGAGGCTGTGCCAGGCCACGTCCTGGGGTTCGTCGCCTTCCTTCCGGGGGTGCTGCTGCTCTGCTTGCGCCATCCCTACTCCTTTGCCCGAGGCGTTTCATATGCGCGCTGTGCGGTCTGAAACCAGCATAACCGCAAAGCGCTCCCGATTTAAGTGCACTGCAACATTTCTTTCCAAACAACCACATCCGCCTACCTTCCCCACATCGGATCGGAAAAAACCTTTGGCATCGTCCGGTCCGGGTGACAGACTGACTGCAGTCGCAAGCGACCGTGGCCATGCCGGATTGACCGGGCAAGGAGGCAAGCCGTGCAGAAGCGCATCAACCGCCTGCTGGAAGGCCAGGCGGACAAGAAGGAACGCAAAAAGACCCTGCAGGAACTCCGCCTGAAGCTGTTGCGCAGCCAACTGGCCTTGTCGGAGGCCGCAGAAACCCCGGTGGTGATCATGGTCACCGGCCAGGTGGGTAGCGGCCGGGGCGAGACGGTCAACCTGCTTAACAAATGGCTGGAAAACCGGGGCATGGAAACGCATGCTTTCGGCCCCCCGAGCGACGAGGAACGTGCGCGCCCGCCCATGTGGCGGTATTGGCTCAGCCTGCCCCCCGCCGGTCGTATCGGTATTTATGTGAACGGCTGGTACGGCGAGGCGGTGATCGACCGGGTGCAGGGCCGCATCGGCGAGCACGTGCTGGCGACGCGTATCGAGGAGACCCGCGAGTTCGAAAAGACGCTCGCCGCGGAAGGCGCCCTGATCCTCAAATTCTGGTACCGCATCTCCCACGACCGACAAGCCGAACGGTTGCACGAGCTGGAGTCGGATCCGGTAAACCGCTGGCGAGTCAACGAACTGTCCTGGCTGCGCCACGAGCAATTCGATGCCATCGACGAGACCGCCCGCCGTGTCGTCGAGGCCACCGACAGCGCCTGGGCCCCTTGGCACGTGCTGGAGGGCGGCCCCCCGGAGCGCCAGACGCTGCAGACTGCGGCCATCATCCTCGACCGCATGCAGGACCGTTTGAAGGGCCGGCGCGAGGAGGTGGAGAGCGCGCGTACACCGCCCAAGCGGCGCCCCGTGCCTCAGCCCCAGACCTTGCAGGGATTGGACCTGACCCGGTCCTTGGACAAGGCGGAATACAAGGAAGAGCTCACCCACTGGCAGGACCGGCTCAGTCAGCTGGTCCGCGATCCGGTCTTCCGGCGCGACTATGCCGTGGTGGCCGTTTTCGAAGGCCACGATGCAGCGGGCAAGGGGGGCAGCATTCACCGGGTGACCGCCGCCCTGGACGCGCGCCATTACCGGGTGATCAGTGTCGCCGCCCCCACCGACGAGGAGCGCGCACAGCCCTGGATCTGGCGCTTCTGGCGGCAACTGCCACCCCACGGCCGAATGACCATTTTCGACCGCTCCTGGTACGGCCGGGTGCTCGTGGAGCGGGTGGAGGGCTTTGCCGAGAAGACCGACTGGCAGCGCGCCTACGCCGAAATCAATCACTTCGAGCAGACGCTGCTGAAGAGCAATATCATCCTGGCGAAGTTCTGGCTGGCTATCGACGCGGATGAGCAGTTGGCCCGCTTCCAGGCCCGGTCCGAAACCCCCTGGAAGGAGCACAAGCTGACCGACGAGGACTGGCGCAACCGCGAGCGCTGGGATGACTACCAGGCGGCCATCAACGACATGCTGCGCTACACCGACACCACGGCTGCCCCGTGGAACGTGGTAGAGGCCAACGACAAGCGGTACGCCCGGGTGAAGGTGATCAAGCGGCTCTGCGCCGCGATCGAGGGGGCCATGGAGAGCGGCGGCTGAACCGGCCAACGGCCTCCTAGCCCAACAGCAGAACCATCAACCCGAGCGCCAGCCCGAGAAACAGCACCCCCGCGATAGCCAATGTACCCAGGCCCAGTTCCAGGCGGGTCAGCGCCCTGCCCGCCGGGGCGGCACCAGGCACCGCTGGCAGCTCCCTGACCGGCGGCTGGGGCAACGGGCGGGCTCCGGGCAGGAGCGCCACCAGGTCCCCTTCCGGCAGCCGCACGGCCTGCCAGCGGGCCGGGCTCCACCACCACCAGGCGGCTGCTGCCCCGAGGGCCAGCAGCACCGGCCAGGTGCTGTCCCAGGCCGCTGTGGCGTCCAGCGCGGCCAGGGCAGCGCCCGGCTGCTGCCACCCGGCCCACAGCCAGGGCACCAGCGCGCTGGCCAGCACCAGCGCCAGCACCGGGGCCCTGCCCCGGGCAGTCTCCCCGTCACTCGCATCGACCCGCGGCCGCACCAACCACAGCAACCGCGCCATCAGCAGCGCGGTGGCCAGGGAACTCAGACTGAGCAGCAGGGGCAGGGCCTCCGCCCAAAGCCCGGGCGCCATCTCCGCGGCATCTTTCATGGCTTTCTTGGCCAGAGCCCCAGAGGTCAGGGGCAGCCCCGCCAGCGCGGCCGCAGGCCAGAGCATGAGCCAGAATCGCGCCCGGTTATCGGCCCCCATGGCGAGGAAGAGCGCCCCCTTGGCCAGCCCGTGGTGCAGCGCCATCAACAGCACCGCGCCCACCGCCAGCGCCCAGTAAATGCCGGGCAGCGCCAGGCCCATGCCGATCAATACGGTCAACAGCCCCATCTGGCTGACAGTGGAATAGGCCAGCACGGTCTTGGCCCGCGCCTGGGCCAGCCCGACCGCCACCGCAAAGAAGGCCGTAAACAGGCCCGCCGCAATGACCCAGGGGCCCAACGGCGCGGCAACCTCCTCGCCCAGCGGCAGAAAGCGCAGCCACCCCATCAGCCCCGCCTTCACGATTACCCCCGAGAGGACGGCGCTGGCGGGCACCGGCGCGCAGGGGTGGGCCAGCGGCAGCCAGAGGTGCAGCGGCACCATACCCATCTTGATGCCGAAACCGAGCAGAAACAGCCCCGTGATCCAGGCCTGGTGGGGCACCTGGGCCAACTCCGGCCCCAGCCCGTGCAGCGCGGGATTCCCAAGGGCCCCAGCCAGCAACAGCAATGCGGCCACCAGCATGCCCTCACCCAGGACGGCCAGAACCAGGTAGACCCGGCCCGCCCGGCGGGACGCCGCCTGACCGTCGTGAATCACCAGACCGTAGGCGGCGAAGGTCATGGTGGCGTAGGCGAGGTAGAACCCTGCGGCATCCAGGCCGATGAACACCCCCAGGTTCCCTGCCATGGTCAACAGAAAGAGCGCGAGGAATCGGTCGCGGTGCGGGTCCCGGGCCATGCTGCGACCGGCAGCAATGGCGGCCAGCACCCAGAGCAGCGAGGCCAGCAGCAGCAAGGGGGAGGCGATGCTGTCTACCCCGAATTGCAGCCCCAGCAACAGCCAGGGGGCCTCCCACTGGAGCCCCGGCTGGAAGCCTGCCAGCAGCCCGGGCAACGGGGCAGTGGGCAGCAAGGCCCGGCTGTAGCCGCGCCAGGGCGAGAGCAGCCCCCCGGCCAGCAGCAGGGGCCAGAGCAGAACCAGTGGCAGCAGTAGCGACATGGCGCTAGCCTAGCCGCTCCGGCAGGCCGTCCGCCACCGCCCGGCGCAGTGTCTCGGTAACCTGGCGCCGGCCGGGAAGGCCCAAAACCTGGGCCGTCTGGGCCCAACCGCGGTGCTGCAGCAGGCGCAGGATCAGGCCGTGCCGGTCGGCGGCACTCAGGTATGCGGCCCGGGCCGGGTCAGCCAGTACCCAGCGGGTCCAGCGCCAGAGTGCCGGCAGGCAGGCCTCGAAGATACGCTCCCGGGCAGCGAAGGCGCGCAGGTCCTCCCAGTCTGCAGTCTCCGGGGCGGGCATGGGCAGGTCCGGGGCGCGCAGCAGCTGGTCGGCCAGTTCGGGCTCCAGCCAGCGGAGCGGATCTGCCAGCAGGTGGGGCAGGCCGTCGAGGAAACGGGCACGTGCCCGGCCGTGCAGGCCCTCCCCGGCGGCGCTCACCGGCCGTAACATGACCACGGAGTGTGCCCCGCTGGCGGCACCGCGGCGGAGGCTCACCCGCACCGGACTCAGGCCCTCCGCCTGCCAGAAGGCAAGCAGCTCATCGGTGGTGCCAAAGGCGGTCCCCAGGTAGTCCATGCCCTGCCGGCGGGCCAGGCCCAGCGCCTCCAGCAGCATGCGCCGGCCAAGGCCCTGTCGCCGGGCCCGGGGGTGCACGGCGATGCGCACGACCCGCAGGCCACGGCACTCCGGTGCATCGCGCAGCCCACAGTGGGCCGCCAGCGTCTCGGGCAGCATGTGGCCCATTGGGCGGGCCTGGCCACGCCAGACCGCCTCGGCAAATGGCGGCTCAAAGCCGCCCTCCTCGGCGACCAGCAGCGTCCCCACCACAACGCCGGCCGCCCGGACCACCCCGACCCGCACGTTGGGCCCGTCCAGCAAGTGCCGGAGGTCCAGGGGCCGGGTCCGGTAATGGGCCTGCACCAGCAGCCCGAAAACCTGCCCCAGCAGGGGCTCGTCCGCCGCCAGGGTATCGCGGTCCAGCCACTGCCAGTTCACCTCCATGGGGTGCTCCGGCACCGCGCCCTCGGGCTCGGCATCCAGCAGCAAGAGGCGGAAGACCAGCGCTTCCACCGGGTCATCGGGGGCCCAGCGGACCGGGGTGGTCAGCGTGACCTGCTGCCATCCCCGGGTTTCCCGGTCCAGCAGTTGGCTGAAGCGCAGGGCGAAGCCCCGGCCCGTTCCCTCGTAGCCGTGGACCGTGGAGGCAAAGGCCATGCGCGGATGGCGGCGGAGCAGCTCCGCCAGGACCGGCGTGGGAATGGCCGCAGCCTCATCCACCAGCACCAGGTCCGGCGATTCGTCGCTGTCCAGCACCGCCCGGGGCACCGCAAAACGGAGGGCCCGTCCTTCCCACTCGACGGTGGTACGGCTTCGGCGGCTACCGGGCAGACAGGCCGCGGCGTGGCGCAGCAACGGCTGCACGGCGTCAGCCCCCGGGGCGGTCACCAGGATCCGCTCCAGCCCGGTACGCAGCAGCCGCGCCGCCGCCAGTCCCAGGGCCGCTGACTTGCCGCGTCCCCGGTCGGAGGTCAGCACCACCGGCCGCCGCCGGTGGCCGCGGCCGGACGCCGAGCGCACCAGCCGGTCCACCGCCCGGGCCTGGTCCGTGGTCAGGGGCTCCACCCCCGTCCCGGGGTCCGCTGCCCCAGCATCCGATGCCCCTCGGTCAGGGACGCTGGCGGAGGGCGGAGGCGGGGCCGGCGTGCCCTCTGCCACCCACCCAGGCGTCGGGGCTCTCGCGCAACAGCCGGGCCAGGCGCTGCAGGTAACGCCCCGAGACGCGCTCCGGCGGCAGCGGATGCACGGCCAAGCGGGCCCGCTCCGGATCCGGTGCCCGGTGCCAATCCGCCAGTGGTGGCGTCAGCAGGATCAGGAGGCCGCCCCCGCGAACGGTGCCGGCCACCGCGCCGAACGCGTCCGGGTCGAAGCCGCAATGGGCATCGAAGACCAGCCCGGCGTATTCCCGGCCAAGTTCCTGCCAGACATCCTCCGCGCGACGCCCCGACGGTTGATCGCCCACCCACAGGTGGTCCCCGTCGCCCGCCCACTCCCGGAGCGCGAGGCGGGCGCGGTCGCGGCCCCACTCGGCATCGCCCGCCAGCACCAGCAGGCGGCGGTGCCGGCAGAGCCGGGCCTGCAACCGCCACTGCCCCAGGTGGACGCGGAAGCAGTCAGTCATGCCAACCTCCGCCTGCCGGACGGCTCAATAGGCGGTGGGCCGGGTAAGAATGAAGGCGGATACCGCCACCAGTGCCGTGACCTGGAGCGCCAGCGCCAGCGGTGGCAATGACAGCCAGAGCGCCAGCGCCAGGCTGAACACCAGCGAGAGGATAGCGACCACCTTGGCGCGGTAGGGGATGGCGCGGGCGGTCTGCCAGGCGCGGATGGACGGCCCGAGGCGCGGATGGTTCAGCAACCAGTCGCGCCAGCGCTCCGAGCCCTTGGCGAAGGCCCAGGCCGCCAGCAAGAGAAAGGGGGTGGTCGGTAACAACGGCACGACGACGCCAACGCTGCCGATGGCAACGCAGGAGACCCCGAGAAATCGCCAGAACAGCACCATGGCCTGCTGCCCCTGCCTCCGCTTCGACCTTGACCTGCATGCGTTAGATGCTTCCTGTTTGCAGTTTATACCCGATCACGTCCGTGCCCGCAGCAGGATCAGCTTAACATCCCGCCGGGTGCGCGCCTTTGCCTCGGCTGCGTATACCCCGCCGTCCGCAACCGCAATGGCTGGCGGGGTTCCCCAAAGTGGGGAATTAGCGGTTAGTATGCCGGTGAGGGCTGCCGACCCGCAGGTCGGCCGATACACCAAGGGCAGTCAACGGGGGACCCGACGTGAAGGCATTCTTCCATCCAAGCCAGGACAAGCACATCCCCAGGAGCTACCTCTCCCGCGGTCAGATGCGCACACCGCTGGAACTGCCGGAGCGCACCGGCCATATCCTGGAGGGGCTGAAGGCGCTGGACATCCCGGTGGCGGAGCCTGCCGATCACGGGATGCAGGCCATTGCCCGGGTCCACGATATTGGCTACCTGCGCTTTCTGGAGTCCGCCCACCGGCGGTGGCAGGCCATTCCGGATGACTGGGGCGACGAGGTGATGTCCAACGTGTTCGTCCGCTCGCCCAACCCCATGAAAGGCATCCTCGCCGAGGCCGCCCGTTACCTGGCCGACGGCAGTTGCCCGATCGGCGAGCACACCTTCGAGGCCGCCTACTGGTCGGCACAGACGGCGCTGAGCGCCAGCGACGAGTTGCTACGCGGCGCCAAACGGGCCTACGCCGTCTGCCGGCCGCCGGGCCACCACGCCCGCCGCGATGCCGCCGGCGGCTTCTGTTACCTGAACAACGCGGCCATTGCCGCCGAAGCCCTCAAACCGCAATACCCCCGCATCGCCATCCTGGACCCGGACATGCACCACGGCCAGGGCATCCAGGAGATCTTCTACGACCGGGAGGACGTGCTGTACATCTCCATCCACGGCGATCCCACCAACTTCTACCCGGTGGTGAGCGGCCACGAGGAGGAGCGCGGCACCGGTGCCGGCGAAGGCTACAACATCAACCTGCCCATGCCCCACGGCTCGTCGGAACAGACCTATTTCGAGCGCCTGGAAGAGGCCGTGCACGCCATCCGGCTCTACGCACCGGACGTGCTCATCGTCACCCTCGGTTTTGATATCTACAAGGACGACCCGCAGAACAAGGCGGCGGTCAGTTCACCGGGCTTTAACCGCATGGGCCACACCCTGGCCGAACTGGCGCTACCTACGTTGATCATCCAGGAGGGGGGCTACCACCTGGAGACGCTGGCGCGGAACACCCACGAGTTCTTCAGCGGTCTGGGCGATCCGCGCTGATAATCACCTCGTGCATCTCCATCTCGCTGGGCCCGTCAAACGCCGACTTGGGCATGGGGTTGGCGTGGGCCTGGCGGAAATCGTCACTCCCCACCCACTGGTCAAAGGCCTCGCGGCTCTCCCAGGTGGTCTGCACCAGGTAGGGGTGGCCGTCACGGGCCGGGCGCATGATGCGCATGCTGATGAAACCGGGGTTCTGCTCGATCTGGCCGGCACGGTTACGAAAGCGGGCCTCGAACTCGGACCGGTAGCCCTCGGCAACGGGGACGCGGTTGGTGACAACGAACATGGCAACTCCGGGCTGGCTGCGACGCGTGCCCGGTGTCGACGCGGTACGCGCCTGGGGGAAGGGGAATGGCGGAGAGGGAGGGATTCGAACCCCCGGACCCCGCGAGGGGTCAACGCATTTCGAGTGCGCCCCGTTCGACCGCTCCGGCACCTCTCCGCGGCCTTGACCGACCATACCGCGCGGTTGCCCGCGCATCGGGTCGTATCCGACCATTGCAGCCCTAAGGCTGTACCTCAACGATCGAGGGCCGTAGTCTAACACCAAGAATGGCAATTGAGTAGGAACCACCGGATGCGGAACAGACCGGTACGGCTGCTGGCAGGCGTGCTGTTACTGGCCCTGGTTGCCCTGGCCTGGCTCCTTTGGGAGCGCGCGCGCCAGCCCGCCCCCATGACAACGCTGGAGCGCGTGCTGGAGGCCGGCGAGTTGCGCGTCATCACCCGTATCAGCCCCACCACCTACTACCAGAGTGACCAGACGGACAGTGGCCGTGCCGGGTTGGAGTACGACCTCGCGCGGGGATTTGCGGAGCGGCTGGGCGTGGACTTGCGCATGGTGGTTGCACCGGACCTTGAGGCCATCTTCACGGCGCTGGACGAGGGCGAGGTCGATGTGGCCGCGGCAGGGCTCACCTACACCCATGAACGCGGCAACCGCTATTGGTTCACGCCACCCTACAAGGACATAACCCAGGTCCTGGTCTACCGGGTCGGCACCGGCGGTGCCCCCGACGATCTGGGCGATATCGCGCCCGGTGAACTGGCAGTCATCGCCGACAGCAGTCACGCCGAGCGCCTTGAGGCATTACGCGACAGCGAGTACCCCGACCTCACCTGGCAGGAGATGCAGCACGCGGACAGCGAGGCCATGCTTTACGCCGTCTGGAACGAGGACGTGCGCTACACCATCGCGGATTCGCACGAGTTGAGCATCAACCGTGCCTACTACCCGGAACTGCGCAAGGCGTTCGAGATCACCAGTCTGGAGGGCCTGGCCTGGGCGTTCCCGCGCACCGAGGATTTGAGCCTCTACGACGAGGCCGCCCGCCACTTCACCGACCTGCGCATGGAGGGGCGGCTCTCCGCAATGCTGGAACAGCACTTCGGTTACCTGGGCCAGTTCGATTACGTGGGCTTTCGGGCCTTCAACCGGCACCTGGCGGCACGGCTGCCCGACTACCGCGCCTGGTTTGAAGAGGCTGCCGGGGAGTACGGGCTGGACTGGCGCCTGCTCGCGGCCATCGGTTACCAAGAGTCCCACTGGGACCCCCAGGCCATCTCCCCCACCGGGGTCCGGGGCCTGATGATGCTCACCTTGAACACCGCAGCCTCCGTCGACGTGGATAACCGCCTGGACCCGAAGCAGAGTATCTTCGGCGGTGCCCGCTATTTCGCCCGGGTACTGGCCAAGCTGCCGTAGGAACTGGAGGAGCCGGACCGCACCTGGATGGCATTGGCGGCCTATAATGTCGGCTACGGCCACCTGCAGGATGCACGCCGGCTGGCCCGGCAGCGGGGCTATGACCCGGATGACTGGCGGGTAGTCCGCGACCACCTGCCGTTGCTGAGCCAGCGCCACTGGTATACCCAGACCCGCCACGGCTACGCCCGGGGCTGGGAGCCCGTCCACTACGTACGCAACGTGCGGCTCTATTATCAGCTGCTGCAGCGCTTCTCGGAGCCCCAGCGCCGGCAGGTACCGGCGGGCGAACGCCTGGGCGAGGAGCCGGTGCCCGAGTCCCCGGCCCCGCTGCTCGACACCGTGCCGGACATAGTGACCGAACCACTCGCCCCCTAGCGGCGGGCACGCCGGCGGGCGCGGAAGAACTGCCGCAACCGATCCGACGCCTCCTCCGCCAGCACCCCGCCATGGACCTCCACTCGATGATTGTGCTCCGGCGCACGGTCCAGTGCGAACACGGACCCGCAGGCCCCGGTTTTAGGGTCACTGGCCCCGAAGACCACCCGGGCCACCCGGGCGTGGATGATGGCACCGATGCACATGGGGCAAGGCTCCAGGGTGACGTACAGGGTCGTACCCGGTAACCGATACGCCTGCAACACCCGTCCGGCTTCGCGCAGTGCCACCACCTCGGCGTGGGCGGTGGGATCGTGGCTGCCGATGGGCTGGTTACGGGCGGCCGCCACCTCGCACCGCCCCTGCACCAGCACCGCACCGACAGGCACCTCGCCGGCCGCCTCAGCCTCATCGGCCAGGGCGAGCGCCCGCCGCATCCAGAAGCGGTCATCCGCATCGCCGGCATCGGTGGGTGGGGCGTCCGGCACAGGATCAGTCCGCGTCACGACCGGCCTCGCTGACCCGCAATATCAGATTCAGCATTTGCTGGAGCGGCACATCCCACCCCACCACGCCATCCACCGGCCCTGCCTCATCCAGGGCCAGGGCCTCGCCCGTTCCCTCCGTGAGCACCAGCGCCGACAGCTCTTCGTCGGCGGCGACGGCGCGCAGGTGCTGGAGCACGTGGTTGGGTTCTGCGCGCAGCCAGTATTCATCGACAAGCAACAGCTGGGCAGGCTCCTGCTGCAACCAGTCCGCGCCCTGCTCCGGCGTCGCCACCTCGTGCAGCCGCAATTCCGGATGGATCAGGCACAGCCCCCGCAGCCGCCGGCGTACCTCGTCGTTTTCCGACACGAGGAGCAGTTGCAACTCGTCGTCCGCTGCCCTGCGCCGCGATGGTGAAACGGCCGGGGGGTCGCAGGCCACCAGGGGCATACCCGCTTCCGCCTCGTTCAGCAGGGGCAGTCGATCCTGGTCCGCGGTTTCACCCCGGTGCCGACCCGCCACTCGCCGCCGGGCCTGGTCAGCGCGCGGCAATACCAGGGTAAAGGTGCTGCCCTGCCCCGGCGTACTCTCCACCAGGAGATCGCCTCCCATGAGTCGGGCCAGCCTCAGGGAGACGACCAGCCCGATGCCCGTGCCTTCGATACTGCTGTGCTCCTGCCCGAGTCGATCGAAGGGGTGAAATAGGCTCTCCTGCGCCTTCTCGCTCAACCCCGGGCCCGAGTCCTTGACGTCCAGGGCTACCCGGTCGTCGCCCAGTTGCCGGGCCTCCACCCGGACCCAGCCGTCGGGGCGGTTGTACTTGATGGCGTTGGAAAGCAGGTTGATCAGTACCTGCTTGGCCCGGGTGAAATCCGCCATGATCGCCGGGGCAGCGTCCACGTCCGCCGCCAACTCGATCCCTTCGGCGTCGGCCCGGTTGGCGACCACCGGCAGGCACTCGTTCACCAGGTCCCGCGGCGATACGGCGCCGGTCTCGATACCGATACGGCCGGCCTCGATACGGGAGAGGTCAAGGATCTCGCTGATCAGTTCCAGCAGATGCCACCCGGAGTTCAGGATATGGTCCACGTAGGTGCGGCCCGCGCTCTCCGGCGGCAGCACTTGATCGTCCTGCAGCAATTGGCCGAAGCCCAGGATGGCATTGAGCGGCGTGCGCAGCTCGTGGCTCATGTTGGAGAGGAACTCCGTCTTCGCCCTGTTGGCCGCCTCCGCCTGCCGCCGCGCCAGGTCCAACGCATCTTCCGCCTGTCGCCGTTGGGTGGTCTCCTGCGTCAGGCCGAGCAGGCGCTTCTCACGACCCTGTCCCACCAGGCGCCCCCGGGTCTGCAGCCAGGCCACCTGCTGGTCCGGGCGAATCACCCGGTACTCCAGGTCCAGTTCGTCCCCGGTTCCGCGTTCGGCCGTGAGCACAGCCTCCACGGTGGACCGGTCCTTGGGGTGCACGAAACGTAAGAAGGCCGGCAGGGACGGCTTGAAGGCATCCGGCCGCGCGCCCAACAGGTCCCAGAGGGTATCGCCCCAGTCCATCACCCCGGTAACCGGGAAGATCTCGAACCAAGCCACACGGGCCAGCACCTGGGCACCCAGTAGTCGCTCTTCGCTGTCGCGCAGCGCCTGCTCCCGCTCCACCTGTTCGGTCACATCCTGCTGCACGCCCACGTAGTGGGTGAGCGCGCCCGCCTCATCGTGGACCGGTTCCAGGAAGAGCCGGTTCCAGAAGCGCTCACCGTCACGCCGGCAATTGCGCAGCAGTACCGAAACCCGCTCCTGGGCGCTGAGCCCAGCGGAGATCCGGTTAACCGCCTCCGGGTCCGCGTCGCTGCCCTGCAGGAAGCGGCAGTTGCGCCCGATGATCTCCTCCTCCGGATAGCCCGACAACTCCTCGAAGGCGCGGTTCACGTAGACCAGCGGCAGGTCCTGCCGGGTTGCATCCGCGATAGCCACCCCGCTGCCAATGGCATCCAGCGCCAGTGACTGCAGCCGTAGCCACTGGGCGTCGCGCAACCGCTCGGTGACATCCAGGCCCATGGTGCAGACGGCGTACATGGCCCCATCCTCGCGGTGCAGCGGGAAGCGCTCCACCAGGAACTGCCGCGCCGGCTCGCCCGCCTCGAGGGCCAGCGACTCCTCTCGCTCCTGGGCCTGGCCGCTACGCAGGGTCTGCCAGTCGTGCTGGTCGAGCAGGCTGACGGCCTCCCCGGGCAGCACCTCCTCGGCGGTGCGCCCCACCACCTCGTCGGCCTCACGCCCCAACAGGCGCAGGAAGGTGCGATTGGCAAAGAGGTAGCGCCCGGCGGGATCCCGCAGGGTGATGAACAGGGGTGTGCGATCCAGTATGGCCTGCTGGCGCCGGCTGAGCTCCCGTACCCGCCCTTCCGCGCGCCGGATAGCGGTGTTCTCGAAGAACGTAAGGACAGCCCCATTGTAGTCGCCATCCTCGGTGCGGCAGGGGTGGATACGCATGAGGAAGTGGCGACGCTCCTCGTGGTTGCTGCCCTCCTCCTCGGTGACCGTCAGCTGGGTGGAGAGCTGCGCCTCGACCAGCTCGCCAGTACGCAGCACATCCCGCAACCGGGCCTCGAAATCGGGGATCAGGAGACGGGGCTCCACCGAGGAGATCGGCTGGCCCACGTGTTCCGGCCGGATGGCGAACACCTGGTCCGTGGCCGGGTTGTAGAACTTGATCCGCAGTTTGTCGTCCACCGCCAGCAAGGGGTCGGCCAGGCTGTCCTTGACGCTCTCCAGGTCCGCGTAAGCCTCGGCGAGCTCCTGGCTCTTGCCGTTGAGCTCGTCGTTGACGGTGGTGAGTTCCTCGTTGGTGGACTGCAGTTCCTCGTTGGTGGTCTCCAACTCCTCGTTGGACGACTGCAGCTCCTCGTTGGAGGACTGCAACTCCTCGTTCGACGACTGCAGCTCCTCGTTGGTGGTCTCCAGCTCCTCGATGACCGTTTGCAGGTGCTCACGGGTGGCGGCCAGTTCATCCTCGAGCTCGGCGACCCGCTGCTCCTCTTCTTCCCCACCGGTGACCGGTTCACCGTCACTGGCTTCGGTCGCGGTCGGGCGGTGCCCCGCCTCCGGGTCGAACGTGACCAGGTAGAGCGGGTCATCGCCCTCCCCGGGCACAGGCCGCGCGGTCATGCGCACGGGGGAGCGCCCCTCCCCGATGCGGATCCGCCGGCTGCTGACCGCATGCTCGCCCCGCTTGGCCCGAGCCACCAGGGCCGTGATATCCACCCGCAGGTCGTTATGAATGATGTTGCGGACGGAGAAGTCGGGACGCCCGCTGGGGATACGCAGGTAGTCGCCCAGGTCACCGAAGATGTGGTGGATGCCGAGGGATTCGTCCAGCAGCAGGGCCGGCGGGGCATAGGCCTCGGCGGCGACCCGCAGCATACGCAGTTCGGCGCTCTCCGGCGGGTTATTCCTGCGCGCTACGCGCTGACGGTTCTGCTCGTCGTAGACACCTTCCCGACCAAGCCCGCCGGTGCCGCCGGCCGGGACGCGGGCCCGCCGGGGCCCGCCCCGGCGCCGGTAGATCTTCCAGCGATAGTCCAGCGGGTGGAACAGGTTTTCATCCCGGTCGAGGTTTTCGGACTTACCGAGGAACAGCAACCCGGAAGGCCTCAGCGCGTAGGCGAAAACAGAGAACAGCCGCTGTTGCACCTGAGGTGTCAGGTAGATCAGCAGGTTCCGGCAGCTGATCAGGTCCATGCGCAGGAAGGGCGGATCGTGAAGCAGGTCCTGGCGGGCGAAAACCAGCATCTCGCGCAGCCGCTTGGTGACCCGGTAGTTGTCGCCGGAGCGCGTGAAGTAGCGGCGCTGGCGCTGCTCGCTCAGCTCGTTTATGACGGCAGGCTCGTACAGGCCGGCTCGGGCCTTGGACAGTGCCAGGCTGTCCAGGTCGGTGGCAAAGACCTGCGCGGTGATATCCTTGCGGTCCAGCTTTTCCAGCACTTCATCCACGAGCATGGCGATGGAGTAAGCCTCCTCGCCGGTGGCACAGCCGGGCGCCCAGGCACGGAAGGTGCCCCCCTCCGGGGCCTTTTCCAGGTACTGGCGCAGTTGGCTGCCCAGGGCCTCGAACGCCGGCCCGTCGCGGAAGAAAGAGGTGACCGAGATAAGCAGGTCGCGGTAGAAGGCGTCGACCTCCTTGCCATCATTGCGCAGGAGGCTCAGGTACTCCTGGGTCTCGTCGACCCCGCGCGCGGCCATTCGTCGGGCGAGGCGCCGGCGCACTGTCCGTTCCTTGTAGGCACTGGGGTCGACGCCGCTGGCCTGGTAAACCACGTGCTGGATCTGCCGCCAGATCTCGGCGTCGCTCTGCTCGTCCGCTACCGGATGGCCAGTGTTTTCCTGCGCTAGCATGCGCACCAACTCGGCGGCGATCTGGGTAGGGGGCAGCACCCGGTCCACGCAGCCGGTGCTGAGGGCGGACAGCGGCATGCCGTCGTAGGCGGCGGAATCGGCGTCCTGGGCGAAGGTAATCCCGCCGGCCGCCTTTACCGCTCGAACCCCGCTGCTCCCGTCCGAGCCGGTGCCGGAGAGCACCACCGCCACCGCGCGGTCGCCATAAGCGTCGGCCAGGCTCTGCAGCAGCACGTCCACCGACGGCGACGGGCCAGGCCGCCGCCCCGGCTCCACCAGCCGGAACCGGCCATCCTCAAGCTGCACATCGTAGCTGGCCGGTGCCACGTACACGGTGTCCGCGACCGGCTGCCGGCCATCGCTGAGTTCCCGCACCGCCAGGGCCGTCTCCCGCGCCAGCAGCTGCGTGAGCATGCTTTCATGGCGGGGGGAGAGGTGCTGGGCGACCACGAAGGTCAGCCCGGTGTCCGCGGGCAGCGCCTTGACCAGGGCCCGGAGGGCATCCAGGCCGCCGGCCGAAGCGCCGATCCCGACAACCGTCAAGGGACGGGGTGCTTCGCCACCTTCGGGTCGGTTCTCGTGTTCCGTCTGCTCATCGCTCAAACCGTCCCTCCTCGCCCGCCCACGCGGATCACATCACTCCCACTCGATGGTCGCCGGGGGCTTGCCGGAGATGTCATAGGCAACCCGTGAAATCCCGGGGATTTCATTGATAATACGCCGGGAGACGTGATCAAGGAACTCGTAGGGCAGATGCGCCCAGCGGGCGGTCATGAAATCGATGGTCTCCACCGCGCGCAAGGCGATCACGTACTCGTAGCGCCGGCCATCACCGGTGACACCCACGGACTTCACCGGCAGGAAGACGGCAAAGGCCTGGCTGACCTGGTCGTAAAGGTCGTGGGCACGCAGTTCCTCGATGAAGATGGCGTCGGCCTCGCGCAGCAGGTCCGCGTACGCCTTGCGCACCTCGCCCAGGATGCGCACTCCCAGGCCCGGCCCGGGGAAGGGGTGGCGGTAGACCATGTCCGCCGGCAGGCCGAGCTCCAGGCCGATGCGCCGCCTCGTCCTTGAAGAGCTCGCGCAGCGGCTCCACCAGTTTCAGCTTCATGTCCTCGGGCAGCCCACCCACATTGTGGTGGGACTTGATGACATGGGCCTTGCCGGTGGCGGAACCAGCCGACTCGATCACGTCCGGATAAATGGTGCCCTGGGCCAGCCAGTCCACGTCGGTCAGGCGGGCGGCCTCCTCGTCGAACACCTCGATGAACATGTTGCCGATGATCTTTCGCTTGCGCTCCGGGTCATCCACGCCCTTGAGCGCGGTCAGGAAACGGTCCTCGGCGTCGACCCGGATGACGTTGACGCCCATGTGGCGGGCGAAGGTGGCCATCACCTGATCGGCCTCGTTCTTGCGCAGCAGGCCGTTGTCCACGAAGACGCAGGTCAGCTGGTCGCCGATGGCCTTGTGCAGCAGGGCGGCCACCACCGACGAGTCCACCCCGCCGGACAACCCCAACAGCACTTTGTCTTCGCCCACCTGCTGGCGGACCCGCGCCACCAGGTCGTCAACGATATTACCCGGCGTCCAGTCCGCCGGGCAGCCGCAGATCTCGTGGACGAACCGGGAGAGAATGCGCGCCCCCTGCGGGGTGTGGGTGACCTCCGGGTGGAACTGTACCCCGTAGTAACCCCGCTCATCGTCTCCGATGCCGGCAATGGGCGAGCTGTCGGTACTGGCAATGCGCTTGAAGCCCTCGGGCAACTCGGCGACCCGGTCACCGTGGCTCATCCAGACGTCCAGCAGCCCCCAGCCCTCGGGACTGGCGTGGTCCTCAATGTCCCGCAGCAGGTTGGAGTGGCCGCGGGCCCGGACCTGCGCGTACCCGAACTCCTTGTGCTCGGAGGCCTCCACCCGGCCACCCAGCTGACCGGCCATCGCCTGCATCCCGTAACAGATGCCCAGCACCGGCACGCCGGCCTCGAATACCGCCTCGGGCACCCGAGGGCCGTTGTCCACGGTCATGGACTCCGGGCCGCCGGAAAGGATGAAGCCGGCGGCGCCAAAGTCGCGTACCGCCTGCTCCGCTGCGTCCCAGGCGTAGATCTCGCAGTAGACACCGGACTCGCGCACGCGGCGGGCGATCAACTGGGTGTACTGGGAGCCGAAATCGAGGATAAGAATACGGTGGGCGTGTATGTCCTGAGTCATTGATAGATCCGCTGGAACGAGTGCTGGCGCGTGGGGGCGGCACATGCTAAAAGAACCGCCGACAAGGCGCCACAGCATACCGCAAGCGGTGCCCCGAGCGCACCCGCGCCCCCGGCCGGCGCCCCGACCACAGGATCGCCAGGAGACCCACCCGCCATGAACCTGGTCAGCTTCAACGCATACCGCAGCCTGGGTGTCCCGGGCGTGCGCTACATCAAGCCGGAACACCTGTTCCGGGAGCAGGCGCTACTTCGACACGCCGACTGGGTGCTGTTCCCGGAGACCTGGCAGGTGAACAGCCTGGTCTACGGCCTGGGCGCTCGCGTCTTCCCGGCGCTGCCCGGCTATCACCTGGGCTACGACAAGATCGAGATGACCCGCGCCTTCTGGACCGTCTGCCCGGCCCACGTGCCCGAGACGCTGATCCTGCCGCCCACGGAGACCAGCCTCGAGGCAGCAGAGGAGCAACTCGGTTACCCCATGGTGGGCAAACAGCCACGCAACGCCCGGGGCCAGGGGGTGTTCCTGCTGGCGGACCGCCAGGCGCTACAGGCCTTTGCCGCGCGGGAGGACCGTCTGTATCTTCAGGAGTATCTGCCGATCGACCGGGACCTGCGGGTGGTCTGGTTGGGCGACCGGGTGATCTCCGCCTATTGGCGCCACGGCGCCGAAGGCAGCTTCCACAACAACGTGGCGCAGGGCGGGCGGATTGAATTCACGGATGTCCCGTGCGCCGCCCTGGAGCTGGTCGAGCGGATCGCCACCCGCCTGGGGCTGGACCACGCCGGCTTCGACCTGGCCCGGGTGCACGGGCACTGGTACGTGCTCGAATTTAACCTGCTGTTCGGCAACGAGGCCCTGAACCAGGCCGGCATCCGCCTTGGTGGCTTTATCCACGACTGGCTGCGCCGTCAGAGTGGCAATGACGGACCGGACAACTCGCCCACACCCTGGCCCATCGCCAGCTGAACGTCGCCCGCCCGGCGACGACCGGGAGGGAAACGATGCCCCGCAACGAACCCGAACTGGAGCACAGCCACCACCCCGACGCGATCCGCGCGCGGCTGGCCGAGGACAAGCACCGCGGCTATCTTCCCGACGCCATTCTGGGCGGCATCGACGGCTGTATCACCACGCTGGCACTGGTGGCCAGCGTGGCCGGTGCGGGGCTGCCCGGCATGGTGGCCTTCGTACTCGGGGTGGCCAGCCTGATCGCCGATGCCCTGAGCATGGCCGTCAGCAACTACCAGGCAGTCAAGAGCACCGAGGAGGCGCGCCACCGCCTGCGGCAGCAGGAGCAACGCCACGTGGCGGCAGACCCGCACGGCGAGCGAGAGGAGATCCGGGCCATCTTCGAGGCCAAGGGATTTGATGGCGAGGCGCTGGAACACATCGTGGAGACCATCACCCGCGACCACCAACTGTGGGTGAACACCATGCTGATGGAGGAGCACGGCCTGTCCCTGCACGGCCCCTCGGCCATCACCTCGGGCCTGACCACGTTCACGGCCTTTGTGCTGGTCGGTTTCGTGCCCCTCGCCCCCTTCCTGATCCCCTTCCTCACCGGTGGGGAGTACTTCATCGCCAGCGCAGTATGCACCGCCCTGGCCCTGTTCGGGATCGGTTACGCCAAGGGGGTCATTCTGGACATGTCGCGCCTGCGCGCGGGGCTGGAGACGCTGCTGCTGGGGGGCGCGGCCTCGGTGGCCGCCTACCTGGTGGGACGCGTGCTGGAACCGATGCTGGTACAGGCATTCTGACCCCGGCGATTCCGTGCTCGGGGTTCAGGCCAATAAAGGGTAAGGACCGGCGGGCCACGCCAGGCGGCCCGCCGGTCCGCCGCGTTCAACCCACCCGGTAGTTGGGCGCTTCCTTGGTGATGCTGACGTCGTGGACGTGGCTTTCGCGCATGCCGGCATTGGTGATACGCACGAACTCGGGGCGGGTGCGCATCTCCTCCATGGTGGAACAGCCCACGTAACCCATGCTGGCCCGGATACCGCCCAGCAGCTGATGGACGATGGCCACCATGGAGCCCTTGTAGGGCACCCGGCCCTCGATACCCTCCGGGACCAGCTTGTCGACGTTGGCCGTCGGGTCCTGGAAGTACCGGTCGGCCGAGCCCTGGGTCTGGGACATCGCACCCAGCGAGCCCATGCCGCGGTAGGACTTGTAGGACCGGCCCTGATAGAGCTCGACCTCGCCCGGCGCCTCCTCAGTACCTGCAAGGAGACTGCCGACCATGACGCAGTGGGCCCCGGCGGCCAGCGCCTTGGCCAGATCGCCGGAGAAGCGCACGCCCCCGTCGGCGATCAACGGCAGATCGGTGCCCTTCAGCGCCTCGGCCACGTTGGCAATGGCCGTGATCTGCGGCACACCCACCCCGGCCACCACCCGCGTGGTGCAGATGGAACCGGGCCCGATGCCCACCTTGACGGCGTCGGCGCCGGCCGCTTTGAGATCCAGCGCGGCCTGCCCGGTGGCGATGTTACCGGCGATGACCTGCAGGTCCGCGTAGTGCTGCTTGATCCAGCGCACCCGGTTAAGCACGCCCTGGGAATGGCCGTGGGCGGTGTCCACCACCACCACGTCGACCCCAGCCTCCACCAGGGCCGCCAGCCGCTCTTCGGTATCGCCCCCCGTGCCCACGGCCGCGCCCACCCGCAGCCGACCGTACTCGTCCTTGCTGGCATGGGGGTAGTCCTTCGCCTTCTGGATGTCCTTCACGGTCACCATGCCGCGCAGGTGGAAGGCGTCGTCCACCACCAGCACCTTCTCAATGCGGTTGCCGTGCAGTTTCTCCAGGATCTCGTCCCGGTCCGCACCCTCGGTGACGGTTACCAGCCGCTCCTTCGGCGTCATGGCCACGGAGACCGGCTGATCCAGACGGGTCTCGAAGCGCAGATCGCGGCTGGTAACGATGCCCACCAACTCACTGGCGTTGACCACCGGCACCCCGGAGATACCGTGGGCGCGGGTCAGTTCCAGCACCTCGCGAATGGTGGTATTGGGGTCGACGGTGATCGGCTCCTTGATGACACCGCTCTCGAACTTCTTGACCCGACGCACCTCTTCGGCCTGCTGGGCCACGGTCATGTTCTTGTGGACGATACCAATACCGCCCTGCTCGGCCAGGGCGATGGCCAGGCGTGCCTCGGTAACGGTGTCCATGGCGGCGGAGACGATGGGGGCCTGCAGCCGGATACCCCGGGTCAGCTGAGTGCTGAGGTCCGCCTCACGCGGCATGACATCGGAGTGGGCAGGCAGCAGGAGTACGTCGTCAAAGGTGAGGGCTTCTTGAGCGATGCGCATACGTGGTGACACCTTCTGGCTGGGCGGCCTCATTACAAGCCGTGCAAAGGTTAGCCGGCCATTATAAGGCGCGGGCGCGGCGTCGTAAACGGCAGCGCCCGTTGCGCTCGCTCAGAGGGGCTGGAAGCCCACCAGCGTCATGTCGTCGCGGCGCGGCTCCGGGCCACGGTAGCGCTCGAGTTCGGTTTCCAGCCGGCGGATCTGGTCCTCCATGGGGAGGTGGGCGTTGCGGGCGATCAACCGCCGCACGCGACGCCGGCCCAGCAAGCGCTTCGGCTCACCCCCCATGTGGTCAGGAATCCCGTCCGTGAGCTGGTAGAAAGACATGCCGGGCCTCACCGGCACGCGGTGGTCCTCGAACGGCTTGCGCGGCACCAGGCTGTAATAGCCCAGCCCCGCCCGGTTGCCCTTGATCTCCCGCGCCTCGCCGTCCTCAACGTAAATGAGCGGCAGCCCGGCGCCGGAGAAGGTCACGCTGCGGTCCTCCTCGTCCCACAGGCAGACGCTGGCGTCCAGTCCGTCGTCCGATTCCGGCGCCTCGCCATCCTGACGCAACCGGGCGCGGACCATCTCGTCCAGCGCGGTGAGGATCTCCGCCGGGCTGCGCAGGTCGCGCTCGTGCAAAATGCGATCCAGCGCCGAGGCCACCACGAGGGTAATAAAGGCCCCCGGCACACCGTGGCCGGTGCAATCCACCACCACGATGAGGCTGCGACGTCCGAACCGCTCCAGCCAGAAGTAGTCGCCCCCCACCAGGTGAAGCGGCTCCCAGCAAACGTAGATTTCCTTGACGGCATCGCCCAGGGCGGACTTGTCCGGCAGCATCGCCGTCTGAATCCGCCGGGCGTAGCGGATGCTCTCCAGGACGAGATGGTTCGCCTTTTCCAATTCCCGGTGGGTCTCGCCCAGGCGCTGGTAGGCCGTTTCGGTCTCCTCCTTCTCGGCCGCCAGCTCGTGCATCGCGTCTTCCAGCTTCCGGGTCCGGTCCTGGACCCGCTGCTCGAGCTCCTCGGTCAGGGCCCTGAGCTCGTCCTCGGCCTGGTCCCGTTCGTTAAGCCCCCGTTGGAACGCCTTTAGCAGGTCATCCAGCGACCCGACAATCTGGCCGAGCTCATCTCGCTGATGGCCGGGCATGGCGGGCACGGGCCAGGCGCCCGGCTGGTGCGGATCCACCTCGCCGATGGCCGTGTTGAGGCGTAACAGGGGTCGGGTAATGAGGAAGTGGAAGATGGCCACCACCAGAAGGGAGATCGCGATGGCCTTGGTAAAGTTGACCCCTGCATTGACGGCGGTCCGCTGCATGAAGCCGCTGGCAATGACGTCGGGGTCCAGCCGGACCCGAAGCTCACCGACCTCTTCCGTCCGCCCGACGATATCCTGCCGGATTAACGGCTGCTCCCAGTGGGCGATGTCGTCGAAGAGCCGGCCGGTGACCCCGTTGGCGTCCCAATGGCGGGGACGGTCGAATAGGGCGAGGCGGTCCCCGAAGTTGTCGTAGAGTTCCACCCGCTGGATAAACTCGTACTCGGAGAGCCCCCGCACCACCTGCCGCGCCGCGTCAGCGTTCATCTCAAAGGCGGCGTCCACGGCGCTGCCCTCCACCATGGCGAGGGTCTGGCCCATGTGATCCCGCACTTCGGTACGCATGGTGCGCCAATCCGCGAAGATTTCCACCGCCGCCGCCAACAGCCCCAGCACGAACACCACTACCAGGGTGGTGAGCGCCTGCTTGAAGGTCAGCCCGCGGGAAATGGCACGCTCCCCATTCGCGCCTCCCCGCATCAAACCTCCGGGTCCGACTGGTTACCGCGCTCCTCCGCCTTGGCCAGCATCACGCGGTTGCGGCCAGAGAGCTTGGCCTGATAAAGGGCGTCGTCGGCGCGCATGATCGCCGTGTCCAGGGATTCATGGGTGCTGCGCAGGGCGGCCACGCCGATGCTGACCGTCAGATCCAGGTCCACGCTGCCGCTCCCGTCCCCCTGCTGCTCCCAGGGGATTCGAAGCGCGGCCACCTCTTCACGAATCCGCTCTGCCAGCGTCATGCCCCCACGCAGGTCCACTTCAGGCAGCACGGCGAGGAACTCCTCGCCCCCCAGGCGGCCAACAGCGTCGGACTCCCGCAGGTTCCGATGCAACACCTCGGCAAAGGCCACCAGCACGGTATCCCCGGCAGCGTGGCCAAAGCGATCGTTGATCCGCTTGAAGTGGTCCAGGTCCATCATGAGCAGGGTGAGCGGCGTGAGGCCCTGGCGCCGTCGGCGCGCCAGCTCACGCTCACCCACCTCCAGCACCTGCCGGCGAGAGTACACGCCGGTGAGGTCGTCCATCATTGCCAGCCGGTGTAACTCGTCGGCCAGCTGCTCCCGGGCCTGGACCTCCTGCTCCAGCGCCTCGTTGAGCGTGCGCAGGGATTCCGCCTGCGCCTCCAGTTTCTGGTTGGCCTGCTGCAGGTCCAGTTGCATCCGGTCGCTCATGCGCAGCAACCGCGTTTGCGAGCGATAGCTCTGGCGGTAGGCATTGGCCAGCTCGCGTACCCCGTCAGCCACCTGGTCCAGCTTGTCGACCATTTGATCAGCGTGCTGCAAGAGCGCCTCTTCCTGATCGAACAGAGAGAAGCGGGGGCCCTTTTCGTTGTTACTGGCGCTGGACCAATTACCGGGGAGTTTCTCGCGCGAGCTATTCATGGGCTTGACCTGTTGTCAAATGGAAGTGGAGGCATCATCCCGCTCATTGAGGCGAAACTCGGCGCACTCGAAATCTTCGGAGAAGTCCTCGCCGAACTCTTCCATGGTGTCGTCCCCGGCCTGGTAGTACCAGTCCACGGTGATCTCCCGGCCGCGTTCGGCCGCATCCTCCAGCATCTGGAACATGTTCATCAGCGCCTTGGCACTGCTGCTGTTGAAATAGGCCATCTCCAGCGCCACGTGGAGCGCCGGCCCCTGGTCCTCCGCCACAAAGGCGCTGAGCTGCTCCATGATGGGCCCGAAAAAACTGGCCGCATCCTCCGGGTAGGATTCGCCGGACATCTCGAACCGGCCGGCTTGCGGGTCGAACAGCACCCGAGGTGTGCGGTCCGTGGCTTGCTGATTGATCGCATCCATTGTCATCTCAGATATAAGCCTTGAGACAAAAAAATACGCGCTGGGCGTCCAGCTCGAGGAAGTCGAACTCGATGGGTTCGCTAGCCCGACGGGCAATCTCGATAAGGCCGATACTGGCCCCCTTGCTGTCTTCCTCAGGCGGCTCCCGCAGCTTCGTCTTGTAGTATTTACGGAGCTCGTCGCGATCCATGCGGGCCAGCTCACTCAGCCGTGCCTCCAACTTGCGCGCATCGGCCGGCGTCACGGTGTTACCGCAGACCACGAAAAACCGCCCCTCGTCGCGCCCCACCGTGACCATGCCCGAGCTCAGCGCCAGGGGCTCTGCCGCGCCTTGCTCCTCCCGGTCGGCCGAGTAGCGGATGATGTTCTGCACCTGCTCGACGAAAACCGAGAAAACCTTGCGCGTCACCTGGGGGTCCGCGTCATCCAGGCGCATCTTGTGCCGCAGTGCCTCGCCCAGCGCGGTGAGAATGCTCTCCGTCACATACCCGGTGAACGAGAAGATAATCCCCTTACCTGCAAGGTCATCGCGGAATCGCAGGTAGTCATTGGCCAGCATGCCGCCCCCAAATACACTTGGCATCATATAATCCCGCACTTTAATTGGTTTTATTGGCAGATCTATGCCGGATCAGAACACAGAATATACCGCAACCACCGGCCGATGACAGTCCGGCAAACCGACTTGGACCGGACGCATAGATTTTGCGCGTGCCCGGAAGGTTAGAACGGAAAATCGGGGCATCAACCATAGTCGTCCCGTATGGACTGCATGGCACCGTCAGCGCGCATTTCGTCCAGTGCCTCTTGCAGGGCCTCCAACGTGGCCGCCGGCGTATCCGGGTGGCACGCCAGGTAAAGATCCACCTGCCGGAAGACGTGCAAGGCGTCCACCTCACCGGCACCTTCCCGCTCGGCCAACCAGGGCGCGACCCGCCCACCGGTTGCCCAGAGGTCGATCCGTCCCACCGAGAGTAAACGCGCATTCACGCTGTCCCGGCTGACCGTGGCCACGTCAATTCCGCGGGATTCCAGGTACTGCGTGGTGGCATCGTCTCGGAAACCGCCCACCCGGTAATCGTGCAGGTCCTCGAGGTCGTTGATCTGGATATCGGCGTCAGGCCGGGCAAATACCGCCCAGTCGTTGTCCGCCAGCGGCCCCACCCAGGTAAAGGCATCCTCGCGCTCGTCGGTCCGGCTCGTGGAGTAAACGCAGTGGCCGGCCTGGCGCTGGGCCATGGCGTAAGACCTGGCCCAGGGTTGCATCCGGAAGGTGGCATCCACCTCTGCCCGCTCCGCGGCCTCACGCAGGATCTCCGTGGAGATTCCGGAAACCCGGCCACTGGGGCGCTCGTAGTTGAAGGGTGGGTAGTCTTCGGTGTTGAAGACCAGCGGTTCCGTCGCCAGTGCAGCACCCCCCACCATACCCAGTAACGCGACTGTAAACCGCCCGAGTTTGATCCTCACTGTGACTCCCCCACTGGCACGCCTCCCCGCGACTGCCACACCCCTGACCATAGCAGCCCTAACGCTGTAATGCCCACGACAATTCGTGCGCCATCGCGCAAAACCCGAGCCGCCCGCCCGTGTTGCCCAATCGCCCTGCGGGGCCCCCTGGGCGGTGGCACCAACGCAGCGTCTCGGCGGGAAACCTCGGGCTACCTCCAAATAGTCATAACACCCGATACCCGTGCCACCCAAGCCCCAGCAAACGCATTAAAAATCTAAAAATCAGCAACCTGGAAGGTCAGAAAAAATAACCCGTTTGGGATATTGCTGAGTTTTGCACACAGTTTTTAGCGCAATCCACGATATTTACCCCCTCCTCTCGCCGAAGTTAGCTTGCTATGCAGTTTACGTAATGGGTCACGCCCAGCCACCGCGCAATCGCAGCACGGAACACCCTACTGTCCTGTTGGCCGGGCGTGGCTGTTTTCCCGGAGATCACCGGAGAACACCGATGAAAATCATGATCGCCTACGACGGCTCCAGAAACGCCAAGCTCGCCCTCGCCCAGACCGTGGATATGTTCAAGGGGCTGCGCCCCAAGCTCCTGTTGATCGGTGTTGCGGAGGAACCCCGCGATTCCACCGAGCGGAATGTTGAGCTGTTCGAGGAGGAATACAACGAGGTGAAACAGGCCCTTGAGGAGGGCGCCGAGTTCGTCACCGAGCAGAAGCTGGAGAGAGATCATCCTGGCCGAGGGTGACCCGCGCAAAATGATCCTCGCCGCCTCGAAACGGCGCGAGCCCGACCTGCTGGTCATTGCCCGCCACAGCAACAAGCCAGACGGCGGGATCATTGCCCAGTCCCTCACCTACTTTGTCGACGAAATCGACTACATGACCTTCGGCAGTGTCAGCGCTTTTCTCTCGCGGCGGGTGGAGTGCCCCCTGCTGATCTATCCGGCCCCGTGATCCCCCTTAACTAATGCCCCCAACCACCTCGGGAGAGCACGATGCAAGTTGCTGACATATTTAAATTTCGCAGTCGGGAAATCAAGGCCCTTCACCTCACCTGGATTGCCTTTTTCATCACCTTCTACGTCTGGTTCAACATGGCGCCGCTGTCCACCAGCATGTTGCGCAGCGTGGACTGGCTAACCCAGGATGACATACGGCTATTTGCCATATGTAACGTGGCCCTGACCATCCCCGCCCGCATCATCGTGGGCATGGCGCTGGACCGGTTCGGCCCACGCCGGGTGTTTTCCATCCTGATGATCCTCATGGCGATACCGGCGCTGTTCTTCGCCTTCGGCAACACCATGACCCAGTTGCTGATATCACGACTGGTGCTCAGCTCCGTCGGGGCCAGTTTCGTGGTAGGCATTCACATGACTGCGCTTTGGTTCCGGCCGCGGGATATCGGGTTTGCCGAGGGGTTCTACGCCGGTTGGGGCAACTTCGGCTCCGCCGCCGCGGCCATGACCCTGCCGACCATCGCCCTGACCATGTTCGGCGGGGAGGATGGCTGGCGCTGGGCAATGGCGGTGAGTGCGCTCGTTATGGCCGGCTACGGCGTCTTCTACTGGTTTGCGATCACCGATGGCCCCCACGCCACCTCCCACAAGCGCACCCGTAACGCGCTGGCCATGGAGGTGAGCACCTGGGGCGACATGATCAAGCTGATCATCTTTACCATCCCGCTGGTGGGGGTGCTCGGTCTCTTGGTGTGGCGCGTGCAGAACATGGGTTACATTACCCCGACCGGCGCGACCATTCTCTACCTCGCCATCGCGGCGATCGTGATTTACCAGGTCGTGCAGATCCTGCGGGTGAATATCCCGATCCTCAAAAAGGGCGTGCCCAAAGATGACAAGTACCACTTCAACAGCGTCATCGCCCTGAACAGCACCTATTTCGCCAACTTCGGTGCCGAACTGGCCGTGGTCTCGATGCTGCCCATGTTCTTCGAGGAGACCTGGGGTCTGGGCGCGGCGGCTGCGGGTGCGATTGCCGCGTCCTTCGCCTTCGTCAACCTGGTGGCCCGGCCGATGGGCGGCCTGGTCTCGGACCGCATGGGGAACCGCCGGTTCGTCATGCTCAGTTACATGTTCGGGATCGGGATTGGCTTCGTGCTCATGGGGCTGCTGGACTCCAACTGGCCCCTGATCGTCGCCATTGCCATCACCATGATGACCTCGTTCTTCGTCCAGGGCTCCGAGGGCGCCACCTTCGGGATCATCCCGTCAATCAAACGGCGCATCACCGGCCAGATCTCGGGCATGGCCGGCGCCTACGGCAACGTGGGCGCGGTGGTCTACCTGACGATTTTCACCTTCGTGACGCCCACGCAGTTCTTCTTCATCATCGCCACCGGTGCCTTCATCAGCTGGGTGATCTGTCTGCTGATGCTGAAGGAGCCCGAAGGGGCCTTCGCCGAGGACTACCACGTCTCATCGGTGGATCGGATGATCGAAGAGGAGGAGCAACGCAAGGCCCGGCAGGAAACCTGGACCCGCTAACGCCCCTCCGTACCTTGCCCGAACGCATGGAGCCGCCCCAGGGGCGGCTCCATGCCGGTTCGGCCCGACCGCCTCAGGCCTGTTTCTGGTGCAGGCCGTGCTGAACGGCCCAGATGGCCACCTCAACCCGGGAGTGCATCCGCAGCTTCTTCAGTATGCTCTTGACGTGCACCTTGACGGTGCCCTCCGTCAGGTCGAGATCCCGCGCGATCAGCTTATTGGACTGCCCTAGCGCCAGGTGATGCAGTATTTCGTTTTCCCTGGCGGTCAGCGCATCCAGTGCCTGTTCTGTCGGCGAGTGATTCGCCTTGGTGACGGCCTGGGCAAGGACCGCCGCCAGGGCCGGCGAGACCACCAGGTCGCCCTGGGTGGCCCGCCGGAGTTCCGCCACCAGCATTTCCGGTTCCATGTCCTTCAGCAGGTAGCCGTCGGCCCCCGCCCGCAACGCCGCCTGCACGTCGTCCGCGGCGTCGGAGACCGTCAACACGACCACGCGGACCTTGAGCCCCGTGGCCCGGATGGCCTCCAGGGTCTGCACCCCGCCCAGCCCCCGCATGTTCAGGTCGAGCAAGACCAGGTCCGCACTGGCCGAGGGGAGCCGCTCCAGTGCCTCTTCTCCGCTCCCGGCCTCACCCGCCACTTCCAGGTCCGGCTCCAGCTCCAGTAACTGACACAGACCCCGGCGCAACAGGGGGTGATCATCCACGAGAAAAACGCGTTTCGGCGCGGCACTCGAATCCATTTCTTACCTACCCGTTCTGAATTTGTTCATTTTCGAACTCGGAGACCCGGGACATGGACTCCGGGCGGAAGGGGAGCATGACGCGCGCGCCGCCGCCGGCGCGGTTGCCAAGGCGCAGGATGCCACCCAGGCCCTCCGCCCGTTCCCGCATTATGGAGGTGCCGTAGTGGTGGGCCCGCTGTTCCTGGCTGGTATCGATGCCCATGCCGTTATCCAACACCTCCAGGACCACATCGTTGTTCTCACCCGGTGCCACCACCACGTCCGCGCTGGTGGCACCGCTGTGGTTGATGACGTTGGCCAGGGCCTCCCGGGCGATCTGCAACAGGTGGATCTCCTCGTTGGCATTGAGGGGCCAGTGGCTCAGTCGATAGTCCAGGCGGATACCGATGCCGCCCCGCTCGGAGAACTCCCGGACGGCCTTGGTGAGCCCCGCCTCGAGCCCGGGCGAGTCCATACCGAGCCGGAAGGTGGTGAGCAGTTCCCGGAGCTGCTGGTAAGCCGAATTCAGCCCCTCGCGCAATTCTGACAGCACAGGGGCCATTTGCGGCGCGGTCTCATGCTGGCGGCTGATCGCCTGCATCCGCGCCACCTGGATTTTCATGTAGGACAGCGCCTGCGCCAGCGAGTCGTGCAACTCCCGCGCGATCACCGCGCGCTCCTCCATCAACATGATGCGGTGTTCACTGTCCAGGTCGCGCTCCCGGGCACGGGCCGCGGCGATATGCCCGGCGACCGTCTCCGCCAAGCGCAGCTGCCAGCCGGTGGGCTGGCTGCCGGGGCGGTGGGCCACTAGCAGCGTGCCATAACGCACCTCGCGGTTTTCCAGCGGCAATGACAATACCCCCGATGCCACCTGACTGCTACTGCCCTGCACGCCGGCCCGCAGGCAATTCTCGCACAAGGGGGCGGTACAGAAGCCGGGGCGGGCCCCTTTGTCGGTGGTCAATGTCTCGAAGGCCTGACGGGCGCCCGGTTGGGAAAAGCACAGGGTAAGCGGCCCGAGTTCGGTGACCCGTTCGAGGGTTTCCAGCATGGCCTTGAGGTGGCTGGGCTCCATCGCACCGGCGCTCAGGTCCCGAGTGGCATTGTAGATCAGCTCCAGGGCGCTGTTACGCCGCCGCAGCTCCGCGGTCTTTTCATCGACTCGGAATTCCAGGCCGCGTTGCATCTCTATGAGCGAATCGGCCATGCGGTTGAAAGTGCGGGCGTATATGCCGAGCTCGTCGCGGCTGTCGATTCGGGCGCGGGCCTCCAGATCGCCCCGGTTGAGGCGATCGGCCGTGCGGGTCAGTTCGCGAAGCGGCAGCGCGAGTCGGGTTTGCAATCGGTAAAGCCCGAAGAAGACCAGGCCGGTGAGCAGCGCAATGCCCAGGCCGTGGGCCACCTACATGCCGAGCATCCGGTCTTCCGCGGCGTGCTGGGCCGCGACCACCAGGTCATCCACGGTCTCCACGAAGCGGTCCACCCGGACGACATACGCCTCGACGTCCTCGGGACTGGGGTTGTCGGCGATGATCGGCTTGAGGTCCTGTTCCCAGCGCTGGAGGACGTTTTCCCAGGCAATGCGCACCTCGTCATCGGCCCGACCGGAAATCGGCCGCAACAGCTCTTCACTGTGCAAGCGCTCCTCGAAGGCGGCCACCTCATCGGCCAGCGTCCGCCCGCCTCGCTCGCGACCGTCCAGCAGGTGGGTGGCGATACGGTAGGACTGCATGCGCAAGGAGCCGGCCACGTTGATGGCCGCCGCGTCATGTTGCGCCGTGTTGGCCACGAAGGCGGAGTAGAACATCCCGAACATCGAGGCGGCCGCCACCGCCAGCAGAACGGCAAACAGTGACCCGGCCAGGGACAGACGCCTATGCTTGCCGCCGAGGAGCATTATTCGCATAGAAACCTCGTGCTACCCCTAAATAGTCCCGCCGGTTTTGCCGCCCACCGCCTGACTCAGCGGCGCTCCAGTTTGCTTTTTCTATTCAACAGCTTAGCAGATTACCCCCGACTACCTCTTGCGGGGTATTTGCCTGGCTTTTCCGAGTGTTACGCCCGGTTATACCCCATTTACCGGCCCCCGGCCCCCGTTTAGCTTTAATCCGCAGTAACCCTCAAAGCAAGGTCGTTTGCGATAGGAGGTCATAGTGGCCGCGAACAAAGACATCGAGAAATGGGACCCGGAAGACCAGGAGCAGTGGGAAAGCTACGGCAAGCGCGTGGCCAACCGGAACCTCTGGATCTCCATTCCCAGCCTGTTGATGGGCTTCATCATCTGGATGATGTGGGGGATGATCACGGTCCAGATGCGCAACCTCGGCTTTCCGTTCGAGGATACCCAACTCTTCACCCTGGCCGCTATCGCGGGCCTGACCGGCGCTACTCTTCGCATCCCCGCCTCGTTCATGATCCGCATCTCCGGCGGGCGATACACGATCTTCCTGACCACGTCGCTGCTGATGATCCCGGCCCTGGGCACCGGCCTGGCGCTGCAGTCACAGGAGACGCCGCTCTGGGTCTTCCAGCTGATGGCCTTCCTGTCGGGGATCGGCGGCGGCAATTTCGCCTGCTCGATGAGCAATATCAGCACCTTCTTCCCCAAGCGTAAACAGGGCCTGGCCCTGGGCCTTAACGCCGGGCTCGGCAACTTCGGCGTCACCACCATGCAGATCCTGATCCCGGTGGCGATGACCGTGGGGATTTTCGGCGCGCTGGGCGGTGATCCGATGGTCCTGGAGCGCTCCAGCGGCACCCTGATCGGGCGCATCGAGGCGGGCACCGAGACCTACATCCAGAATGCCGGCCTGCTCTGGCTGGTAGCGCTTATCCCGCTGGCTTTCGCCAGCTGGTTCGGGATGAACAACCTGCGCACCATCTCGCCGAACCCCGGCAGCGCCTTCGAGGCCTTCGGCAAGATCCTCGCCCTGTACGGGGTGGCATTCGTGGCTGCCGCCATCGGCCTGTATCTCTTCCTGCCCCGCCCCGTGGGCCTGGGCGTGCTGAATATGTGGGTTGCCCTACCGCTGGTGATTGTCATCACCCTTGGCCTGATGCGCCTGATGCCGGGGGAGCAGATCCGCCCGAACATCAAGAAGCAGTTCGCCATCTTCAGCAACAAGCACACCTGGTCGATGACGGTGCTGTACATCCTGACCTTCGGCTCCTTCATCGGGTTCTCCGCCGCGCTGCCCCTGTCCATCGAGGTCATTTTCGGCTCCATGATGGAGACGGCGGCCGACGGCTCAACCACGCGGGTGGACAACCCGGATGCCCCCAGCGCCCTGACCTACGCCTGGATGGGGCCCTTCGTGGGGGCGCTGATCCGGCCCCTGGGTGGCTGGCTGTCTGACAAGGTGGGCGGCTCCATCGTGACCCAGGCGATCTCGGTGGTAATGGTGATCGCCTCTGCAGCCGCCGGCTGGGTCATGATGATGGCCTACAACTCCCCCGACCCGAACACCTGGTTCTGGCCCTTCCTGCTGCTGTTCATCGTGCTCTTTGCCGCCAGCGGCATCGGTAATGGCTCCACCTTCCGCACCGTGGGCGTGGTCTTCGACCAGCACCAGAAGGGGCCGGTGCTGGGCTGGACCTCCGCGGTGGCCGCCTACGGCGCCTTCGTGGCCCCCCGTGTGATGGGCGAGCAGATCGAGGCCGGCACGCCGGAACTCGCCATGTACGGCTTCGCCGTGTTCTACGCCCTCTGCCTGGTCATCAACTGGTGGTTCTACCTGCGGAAGAACGCCTACATCAAAAACCCCTGACCCCTTGCCATTGCGTGCAATGACCGGCGCCCACCCGCGGGGTGGGTGCCTGGAAAAACAGCGAATCGATGATTCGATTTAGCGAGGAGACCACACCATGAGTTTCTTTCTCGACAAACTGACCTTCTTCAAGAGGGTGCAGGATGAGTTCTCGGACGGCCACGGCATCGTCACCGACGAGCCCCGCCGCTGGGAGGACGCTTACCGCAGCCGCTGGCAGCACGACAAGGTGGTGCGCTCCACCCACGGGGTGAACTGCACCGGCTCCTGCAGCTGGAAGATCTACGTCAAGAACGGGCTGGTCACCTGGGAGACCCAGCAGACCGACTACCCGCGCACCCGGCCGGACATGCCCAACCACGAGCCCCGGGGCTGCGCCCGCGGCGCCAGCTACTCCTGGTACATCTACAGCGCCAACCGGCTGAAGTACCCGATGGTGCGCGGCACGCTGCTGCGGATGTGGCGCGAGGCCCGCATGGAGCATCAGGACCCGGTAGACGCCTGGGCCTCCATCGTGGGCGACGAGGAGAAGGCCGCGCTCTACAAAAGCCGCCGTGGCCTGGGCGACATGGTGCGGACCGACTGGGACGAGGTAAACGAGCTCATCGCCTCGGCCAACATCCACACCATCAAGGAGCATGGCCCCGACCGGATCATCGGCTTCTCGCCCATCCCGGCCATGTCCATGGTCAGCTACGCCGCGGGCTCACGCTACATGTCGCTGCTGGGCGGCACCTGCATGAGCTTCTACGACTGGTACTGCGACCTGCCCCCCAGCTCTCCGCAAACCTGGGGCGAGCAGACCGACGTGCCCGAGTCGGCCGACTGGTACAACTCCGGCTTCATCATGATGTGGGGCTCCAACGTGCCGCAGACGCGGACGCCGGACGCCCACTTCATGACCGAGGTGCGCTACAAGGGCACCGAAATCGTCACCGTCTGCCCGGACTACTCCGAGGCGTCCAAGTTCGGTGACATGTGGCTGAACCCGCAGCAAGGCACCGACTCCGCGCTGGGCATGGCCCTGGGCCACGTGATTCTCAAGGAATTCCACGTGGACAACCCCAGCGACTACTTCCGCGACTACGCCCGCCGCTACACCGACATGCCCTGCCTGGTCCGCCTGGACAAGACCGACAAGGGCTACCAGGCCGGCCGCTTCCTGCGCGCCTCCGACTTCGACAAGGCGCTGGAGCAGGACAACAACCCCGAGTGGAAGACCGTCGCCTGGGACGAAAAGAGCGACTCGCTGGTGGTTCCCCACGGCTCCATCGGCTTCCGCTGGGGCGAGGACGGCCGCTGGAACCTGGAGGAGAAGGCCGCGGGCGGCAAGGAGACCGAGCTGCGCCTGTCCAACCTGCAGAAGCACGATGAGGTCGCACAGGTCGGCTTCCCCTACTTCGGCGGGCTGGAACACGAACTGGGCCGGTTCACCAGCAACCCCCAGGACGAGGTCATCTATCGCAAGGTGCCCGTTCGCAAGATCAAGCTGGCCGATGGCGAGGAGGTGCTGGCCGCATCGGTCTTCGACCTGATCACCGCCCACTACGGCGTGGACCGCGGCCTGGAGTGCGAGAACACGCCCACCAGCTACGACGACAACAAGCCCTATACCCCCGCCTGGCAGGAACAGATCACCGGCGTGGATCGCAAGAAGGTGATCAAGGTGGCCCGGCGGTTTGCCCAGAACGCCGACAAGACCCAAGGCCGATCCATGATCATCCTCGGTGCCGGTCTGAACCACTGGTACCACATGGACATGAACTACCGCACCATCATCAACATGCTGGTGTTCTGCGGCTGCATCGGACAGAGCGGCGGTGGCTGGGCGCACTATGTGGGCCAGGAGAAACTCCGCCCGCAGACCGGCTGGCAGCCGCTGGCCTTCGCCCTGGACTGGGCCCGCCCGCCCCGTCACATGAATTCCACCTCGTTCTTCTACGCCCACACCGACCAGTGGCGCTACGAGAAGCTGAACGTGGCGGACATGCTCTCGCCGCTGGCCAACAAGGAGGACTTCCAGGGCAGCCTGATCGACTTCAACGTCCGTTCCGAGCGCATGGGCTGGCTGCCCTCTGCCCCCCAGCTGGGCGCCAACCCGCTGCAGGTCGTCCGCGACGCCAAGGCAGCGGGCAAGGATCCGAAGGACTTCGTGGTCGAACAACTGAAGAGCGGCCGGCTCCGCATGGCCTGCGAAGACCCGGACAACCCGGCCAACTTCCCGCGCAACCTGTTCGTCTGGCGCTCCAACCTGCTCGGGGCCAGCGGCAAGGGCCACGAGTACTTCCTCAAGCACCTGCTGGGCACCCACCACGGCGTGCAGGGCAAGGACCTGGGTGAGGAAGGGGGCGAGAAACCGCTGGAGGTGGTCTGGCGCGAAGAGGAGGCCCGCGGCAAGCTCGACCTGCTCACCCTGGACTTCCGCATGTCCACCACCTGCCTCTACTCGGACGTGGTGCTGCCCACCGCGACCTGGTACGAGAAGAACGACCTCAACACCTCCGACATGCACCCGTTCATCCACCCGCTCTGCGAGGCGGTCAACCCCTGCTGGGAGTCCCGCTCCGACTGGGACATCTACAAGGGGCTGGCCAAGACCTTCTCGCAACTGGTGGAGGGCCACCTGGGCAAGGAGACCGATATCGTCACCCTGCCGCTGCTGCACGACAGCCCGGCAGAGCTGGCCCAGCCGCTGGACGTGAAGGAGTGGTACAAGGGCGAGTGCGACCCCATCCCGGGCAAGACCATGCCCAACCTGGTCCCCGTGGAGCGGGATTACCCCAACGTCTACGCCCGGTTCACCGCCCTCGGCCCGCTGATGACCGACATCGGCAATGGCGGCAAGGGCATCGCCTGGAACACCGAGCACGAGGTGGAACTGCTGGGCAAGCTCAACGGCAAGCACCTGCAGGAGGGTGCCGCCAACAAGGGGCTGCCGAAGATCGAGACCGCAATCGATGCGGCCGAGACCATCATGAGCCTGGCGCCGGAGACCAACGGCGAAGTGGCGGTGAAGGCGTGGGCCGCCCTGTCCAAGCAAACCGGGCTTGACCACACCCACCTGGCGCTGCCGCGGGAGGAGGACAAGATCCGCTTCCGCGACATTGCCGCCCAGCCGCGCAAGATCATCTCCTCGCCCACCTGGTCGGGCCTGGAGTCGGAGCATGTCTCCTACAACGCCGGCTACACCAACGTCCACGAGTTGATCCCCTGGCGGACGCTGAGCGGCCGTCAGCAGCTTTACCAGGACCACCCCTGGATGCGCGCCTTCGGCGAAGGTTTCGTCTGCTACCGGCCGCCGGTGAACATGCGGACCACGCAGACGGTGCAGGGCGTGCGCGGCAACGGCCACGAGGAGATCGCGCTGAACTGGATCACCCCGCACCAGAAGTGGGGCATCCACAGCACCTACACCGACAACCTGCTGATGCTCACGCTGTCGCGCGGCGGGCCCTGTGTCTGGATCAGCGAGATCGATGCCAAGAAGGTCGGCATCAAGGACAACGACTGGATCGAGTGCTTCAACAGCAACGGCTCGCTGGTCGCCCGTGCCGTGGTCAGTCAGCGTGTCCGCGAGGGCATGGTGATGATGTACCACGCCCAGGAGAAGATCGTGAACACCCCCGGGTCCGAGATCACCGGCCAGCGCGGCGGTATCCACAACTCGGTCACCCGCGCGGTCATCAAGCCGACCCACATGATCGGGGGCTACGCGCAGCTCAGCTACGGCTTCAACTACTACGGCACCGTCGGCTCCAACCGCGACGAGTTCGTGGTCGTGCGCAAGATGGACCGGGTCGACTGGCTCGACGGTGACGACGAAAGCATCTATCAGGCGGAGGAACAGGCATGAGAGTCCGGGCGCAAATTGGCAAGGTCCTGAACTTGGACAAGTGCATCGGGTGCCACACGTGCTCGGTGACCTGCAAAAACGTATGGACCTCCCGCGAGGGCATGGAGTACGCGTGGTTCAACAACGTGGAGACCAAACCCGGCGTGGGGTATCCGAAGGACTGGGAGAACCAGGACCGCTGGAACGGCGGCTGGACGCTGAAGAGCGGCCGCCTGCAGCCCAAGGCGGGCAGCAAGTGGCGGATCCTGGCCAACATCTTCTACAACCCCGATCTGCCGTCCATCGACGACTACTACGAGCCGTTCAACTTCGACTACCAGCGGCTGCAGAACGCGGCCCCATCGAAGTACCAGCCGGTGGCCAAGCCCTTCTCCGCCCTGACCGGTTACCCCATGGACAAGATCGAATGGGGGCCCAACTGGGAGGAGATCCTGGGTGGGGAGTTCGAGAAACGCTCGCAGGACTACAACTTCGCCAAGGTGCAGAAGGAGATCTACGGGCAGTTCGAGAACACCTTCATGATGTACCTGCCGAGGCTGTGCGAGCACTGCCTCAACCCCACCTGCGTGGCCTCCTGCCCCTCCGGCGCGATCTACAAGCGGGAGGAGGACGGCATCGTCCTGATCGACCAGGATAAGTGCCGCGGCTGGCGCATGTGCATCAGTGGCTGCCCCTACAAGAAGATCTACTACAACTGGCAGAGCGGCAAATCGGAGAAGTGCACCTTCTGCTTCCCCCGCATCGAGGTGGGTCAGCCAACGGTGTGCTCGGAGACCTGTGTCGGCCGTATCCGCTACCTGGGGGTCATCCTCTACGACGCGGACCGCATTGCCGAAGCCGCTGCCACCGGCTCGGAGCAGGACCTCTACGAGCAGCAGATGTCGGTATTCCTGGACCCGCACGACCCGGAGGTGATTGCCGAGGCGAAGAAGGCCGGCATCCCGCAGGCCTGGCTGGAGGCGGCCCAGCGTTCCCCGGTCTACAAGATGGCCATGGACTGGAAAGTGGCGTTCCCGCTGCACCCGGAGTACCGGACACTGCCGATGGTCTGGTACGTGCCGCCGCTCTCGCCGATCCAGTCGGCGGCCGACTCCGGCGCCATCGACAACGAGGGGCTGATCCCGGACGTGGGCTCGCTGCGGATCCCGGTCAAGTACCTGGCCAACATGCTCACCGCCGGCGACGAGCGCCCGGTCATCAAGGCGCTGGAGCGCATGCTCGCCATGCGCCGCTTCAAGCGCAGCCAGACCGTGGACGGCGAGCCGGACCACGAGGTCCTGAAGCAGGTGGGCATGGACGAGGCGATGGTCGAGGACATGTACCAGATCATGGCCATCGCCAACTACGAGGACCGATTCGACATCCCCGGGGCCAACAAGGAGATGGCCGCCGAGGATGCCTACGGCGAACGGGCCGGCTGCGGCTTCAGCTTCGGTGACGGTTGCAATGCCGCCAGCAATGGCGCCACCAAGACCGACATCTTCGGCGGGCGTCGCGCCAGCCGGCGGGCCTATCCCCAGCGGGTGGAGTTCAAGAAGCCGGAGAGCAGCAAGGAGGACGTCTCATGAAGACGCTGAAGGCGATCTCACTGCTGCTCGACTACCCGTCACCCGTTATCCAGGAGCACGCCGAGGAGCTGGAGGCGCTGTTTGCCGTTGATGGCGCCATCGATCCGGAGACGCGCCGGGGCCTGACCGCCCTGGTGCGCCGGATGGCCGCCACGGACCTGCTCGAGCTGCAGGCGGAGTACACCGCCCAGTTCGACCGGGGCCGGGCCCTGTCGCTGTACCTGTTCGAGCATGTGCACGGCGAGTCCCGGGACCGGGGTCAGGCGATGGTGGACCTGATCGGCTTCTACGAGGAGCAGGGCCTGGTCATCGACAGCAAGGAGTTGCCGGACTACGTGCCCCTGTTCCTGGAGTTCTGCTCCCGCCTTACCCGCCCGGCGGCGCTGGGCTGGCTGGTGGAATCCCAGTACCTGCTGCAGAAGCTGCACGGCCGGCTGGAACAACGGGAGAGCGATTACCAGTGGCTGTTCAAGGCGCTACTGGACATCGCCGGCCTGGAGACCGCCGACGAACAGATGCAGCGGCAACTCGGGGAAGAGGAGCGCGACGACACGGCAGAGGCACTGGACCGCGTCTGGGCCGAGGAGCCCGTAACCTTCGGCCCGACCGCGGGCGGTTGCGGAGGTGCCAAAACCAATCAGGGGCAGGCCGTACCGGTGTCCTGGTCGACCATCCCCCGCAAGAGTGCCTGAACTTGAGGAGTCACCACCATGTTTGCCACCTACCTTCATGATTTAGCATTCGCGGTGTTCCCCTACATCGCCGGTACGGTGTTCCTGATAGGGAGTCTGCTGCGCTTTGAAAAGAGCCAGTACACCTGGAAGAGCAACACCACCCAGCTGATGTCCGGCGGTGATCGTTTCCGCCTGGGGATCAACCTGTTCCATATCGGCATTATCGCCCTGTTTTTCGGCCACCTGTTCGGGCTGCTCACGCCCCAGGCCGTTTACAGCGCGGTCGGCCTCACCGCGGGCGGAAAGCAGATCCTGGCCATCGTCGCCGGCACCATCTTTGGCCTGATCACCCTCGTCGGTGTGGCCATCCTGCTGCACCGGCGGCTGACCGATCCGCGGGTCCGCAAGACCAGCTACCCCATGGATTCGTTCATCCTGATCCTGCTGGCGCTGCAACTGGTGACCGGGCTGCTGACCGTCCCTGCCTCCATGGGCTCGCTGGACGGCGGCACGATGCTGAAGATCGTCGCCTGGGCCCAGGGTCTGGTTACCTTCCAGGCGGATGCGGCGGCGACCATCTACGACATCCACTGGATCTACAAGATCCACATGTTCCTGGGCATGCTGATGTTCCTGGTCTTCCCCTTCACCCGGCTGGTTCACATCTGGAGCGTGCCCTACGGCTATATCTGGCGCGCTTACCAGGTGGTCCGTGCCCGGGCCGTGTCCTGAGCCCTTCTCGCTGGGGGGTGGTGGCGCGCCGCGCCCCACCCCCGCCTAGGAGACGCCAATGAGCATAGAAGTCAACGGAGTCGCCATCAGCGACCAGGCCATCAACGTGGAATCCGCCTACCACAAGCTGGCCGATACCGATCCGCGCGAGGCGCAGGAGCAGGCCGCACTGGCCCTGACCATCCGGGAGCTGCTCAGGCAGCGGGCCACTGAGGTGGGTCTGGAAGTACCCGAGGATGAGACCGGGCTGGATGCGGTCATCGACCAGCTCTTGGAGCAAGAGGTGGAGATCCCCGAAGCCGACGAGGCCACCTGCCGCCGCTGGTACGAGCAGAACCCGGAACGGTTCCGCACCCCGGACCTGGCCGAGGTCCGGCACATCCTGATCGCCGGACACCCCGAGGACCTGGAGGAACGCAACCAGGCCCGGACCCTAGCGGAACAGCTCATCGAGCAACTGCAGGCCGATCCATCGGCGTTTGCCGACCTCGCCCGGGCCCACTCCCGCTGTCCCTCGGCGGACAGCGGCGGCCTGCTGGGGCAGGTAAGCCAGGGCGAGACGGTGCCGGAGTTCGAGGACGCGGTGCTGCGGCTGCCCGTCGGGCTGTCCCCACAACCGATCAAGACCCGCTACGGCTTTCACGTGGTGGAGGTGTTGCAGCACGTGCCCGGCACTGCGCTACCCTTTGAGGCGGTGCAGGCGCCGATCGCCGAATACCTGGAGGCCGTGTCCCGCCAGCGCGCCATGAGCCAGTACATCCGATTGCTGGCCGGCGAGGCGGACATCAAGGGCATCAAGCTGGATGCCTCGGATTCGCCCCTGATTCAATAGGAGCTTGAAAACCCCATGCAGATCAAGAGTTTTGACGACCTCAAGACCGCCGGCCTCCAGCAGGAAAACCCGCAGCGGCTCCTGATGGTCCTGCTGCGCGCCGAGCCGGACGATGACACGCGACCCAGTGCCGACGAGAAAGTCATCGAGGGGAGCGGTCACCTGGTGCCGGTGATGGCCACCGACCGGGAGCTGACCCCGGAACTCCGGCTGGACGTGCTAGCCGAAGAGGCGGACAAGGTCGGCCAGCCGTGGGATCTGATCCTGGTCTCCAGCCTGTCGGCCGAGGGCCGCCTGCCCAGCTCCGAAGAGGCGGAGCCCTACCTGAAAAAGATGGCCGAGGCGGTGGAGCACGGTGCCGACCTGTCCGGTTACGCGGTCTTTGACCGCGCGGGCAGCCCGGTGCGCCTGCAGAGCAACCTCGGGGCGGAATAATAACCGCCCCTCGGCTCCGGCGCCGGCTCAGGCCAGCGTCTTTAGCCAGAACACCATCGGCTTGGCCGTTTCGGTGCCGTCACCACCCAGGTCGGGCCAGGTGAACTCGGTGCTCAGTTCCGGATGCCGGCGGTATCCCCGCCGGTTCCAGAACGCATCGAGGGGCTGGTAATCGCGCGGGCGCCGGGGGTGGTCTTCAGGCCGTCCCACCGCGCAGAAGGTAGTATGCGTGAAGCCGCCCAGTGCCCGCGCATGGCGCTCCCGCTCCTCGAAAAAGCGAACCCCCAGGCCCTGCCCCCGGTACTCGGGCAGCAACATGGATTCCCCCAGGTAGAAGATCCGGTCTACCGGCATGCCGTAGGCCTCGAAGGGGTTGCGGACCTCTCCTGTCTCGTCCTGCAGCGGCAGGCCGGTGGTGGCACCGACCAGTTGGTCGCCGTCGTGTACCGTGACCAGGATGCTGTCGGGCGAGTCCACGTAGGTGCGCAGGTAACGGCGCTCGTAGGCCTCGCTGCCCTCGTACAGGTAGGGGTACTCCCGGAAAACACGGATCCGCAACGCCGCCAGGGCGTCGATATGATGAGCGATGCTCGCCCCGCTGGTCGTGTCCAACTGCAAATGCTCAATCATCCCCAGTCCCCGTTGTCGTTGCGGGCCATCTCCGCCCGGGCAGTATTTACCCCGACCTGCCCGGGTTCAAGTGACAGCGGTATGTCAAACAAAGCCCATTAACAACCAGACCACCACAAGACCGTAGGCGAGCCGTGGCAGCCATTCGCGCCACAGCGCGCGGCGGAGGGAGAGGCGCTCATCCAGCGCCAGAGCCCGGTGAGCGAAAAGCTCCGGCAGCCGCCCTCCCTGTTCCGCCGCTTCCAGTAGCCTGCGATCCGCCCGGTCCGACAGGCACCCGGCCGTGTCCAGTGCAGCCACCACGGGGCTGCCAGCGCTCACCTCCGCACTGGCGCGCCGCAATGCTCGGTCCCAGGGCGCCTCCACCACCTGTACCGCATGGGCCAGGCCCCGGCCTGCCGGCACGCCGGCCGACAACAGGACGGAGAGCAGCCGGTAGAGCTTCCAGCGGCTGGTCAGCGGCAGCGCACCGGTCGCGGCACGGAGCCGGCGCAGCACCCGCATCAGGGCGTGGCGGCCACGGACGAACAACAACACCAGCACACCCACCAGGGCCAGGGGCTGCCCCACTCCGACCAGGTAACCGGCCGGCCCGATGTGCCCGGCAGCCAGGGCCGGCAGGGGCCGCAGCAGCAGGACGAGCAGAAACACCGCGGCCGGGTAGAACAGCCGCGCCCGCACCGCGGTCCAGGCCCGTTCATCCCGGACGACCCACTCACCCAACTCGCGCAACGCCAGATCGACCCGGCCGCACGCCTCCAGGGCCTCCACCCAGGCGCGCTCATGGGGCGCGAGCATCCCGCCACGAACCAGCGCCCCGGACAGCGCACGCCCCGCCCCCGCCGCGGCGGCGACTTTTCGCAGCGGGCGCTCGCTTGCCGGGTGCGCCTGCCGCAAGGCATTCACGGCCTCGCGCGCCGGGAGCCCGCTCTCCAGCAGGGTTGCCAGGTCCTGTAGCAGCGTGGCGCGGGCTCGCACCGGGCGCATGGGGGTTAACCGGTGCCGGTAGGGGGCGGGGCTGTGAGCGGGGTGCCCATCTCCCGACCGAAGGGGGGCAGGCCGCTCAGCAGCGCCTTGCCGTAACGGTGGGTGATCAGGCGGCGGTCGAGCACTGTGACCCGGCCGCTGTCGCTCTCGGAGCGCAGCAGCCGCCCGCAGGCCTGTACCAGCTTCATGCCCGCGTCCGGCACGGTGATGTCCATAAAGGGGTTGCGCCCCCGCGATTCCAGCCACTCGGCCAGGGTTGCCTCCACTGGGCTGTCGGGCACCGCAAAGGGGAGCTTGGCGATGATCACGTGGCGACAGAGCTCGCCGGGGAGGTCCACCCCCTCGGCAAAGCCGGCCAGTCCGAAGATGACCGATGCGCCGCCCGCCTCCACCGCCCGGGCGTGGGCGGCCAGCAGGTCGGCGCGGGGTTGCTCCCGCTGACGCAGTACCCGCGCCTGGCAATCCGCCGGCAGAGCCTCGAAGACGGCGTCCAGTTGCCGGGCGGACGCGAACAGCACCAGGGTGCCGCCGGGTTCGGCCCCCAGCAGCCCGGGCAGGACACGGATCAGTTCGTCGGTGTGGCCCTCGGGGTCTCGGGGGTCGGAGTCCATCCGCGGCACGTGCAGCACCGCGCGGTTGCGGTAGTCGAAGGGCGATGCCAGCGAGATGTAGCGCGTGCCGTCGTCCTCCTCCAGCCCGCACGCCAACCGCATCCGGTCGAAGCGGCCCAGGGCCGTGAGGGTGGCGGAGGTGAGCACGGCCCCGGCGGCCCGCGACCAGAGGCCGGCACGCAGCATGGCGGCGGCGGAGACCGGGGAAGCGGCGACCAGGTAATCCGGTCGGCCGTGGCCCAGGGCTGTCACCCAACGGGCCACCGGCGGCGCCTCCGGCGGCTGCTCGCGGGCGACCAACCGCCAGGTGGCGGCCAGGTGCTCGACACGGGAGGCCGCCTCGCCCAACTCCGGCGCCAGGCGTTCCGCCACGCTACCGGGAGTGACGCCCTCGTCCGCGGTGACCTTGGCAAAGGCCTGACCGATGCGCCCGAAATGCTTCTCCACATCAGCACTGGCATCGCGCAACCCGGGCACCAGGTCGCCCATCGGCTCGGGCAACTCACCGGCGGGAAAGCGCCATACGCCGTCCCGGCTGTTCTGTCGCCAGTCGCGGCGGATCATGCCCTGCATTTCATGCAGCATGGCCGACAGCTCATTCACGGAGCGCTCCAGCGCCTCCAGATGGCGGCCGGCGTCCTCCGGCAACAACGTGATGGCCTGCCCGGCCAGGCGCGGCAGCTTCTCCAGCCATTGGACCGAGCCCTGGAGCGGTGCCTCCGCCCGGAAGGCGTCGGTCGCGCGGGCTGCCAGATGGTGCGCCTCGTCAAATACGTAGAAGACCTGTTCCGGCGGCGGCAGAATCACCCCGCCCCCCATGGCCAGGTCCGCCAGCACGAGGTCGTGGTTGGCCACCAGTACGTCCTGCTCTTCCATGCCCCGGCGTGCGACGTGGAAGGGGCAGTCGCGGACGTGGGGGCAACCGCGGCCGGTGCACCCATGCCGGTCGGTGGTCATGGGGCCGTGTAGATCCGCGGCGGGGGCTGGCCGCCGGTCCAGATCACCATCCCAGCGGCCGTCGAGTAGATCCTGGTAGAGGGCCTGAAGCGCATCCAACTCGCCGGCTTCGGGCTTACGCGGCCAGTGCGCCGGGCCTACTGATGCGCTGCCCAGGTCCATCTCACCCTGTGCCGCACCGCCCACCAGCTGCTCCAGGTTGCGGGTGCAGACGTAACGCCGCCGCCCCTTGATCAGTGCATAGGTGAAATCCAGCCCGGAATTGCGTTGCAGCGCCGGCAGATCGCGGTCGACGATCTGCTCCTGCAGCGCGACCGTCGCCGTGGAGATGATGAGCTGGCGCCCCTCGGCACGCGCCACGGGGATACCCGCCAGCAGATAGGCCAGGCTCTTGCCCGTGCCCGTGGGACCCTCGATGGCCAGCAGGCGGCGCCCGTCACAGTCGCCGGCCAGGGTGCGGGCCACTTCGGCGATCATCTGACGCTGCTGCGACCGGCTGCGAAAGCCCGATACATTCTCCCCCACATTGCGCAGGGCCTCGCGTATTTCTTCCTTTACCGCTTCTTCAAGCATGCCTGGATTGTGCTCACCGGGATGACGGGGGAGGCAGTTTGCAAAATATTGTACCTATACTGTTTACTGCAGGTGCGCTAATCATCCACAAAAAAGGGCTAGACAGGAGGAGTGTTTACCCCATGCAAAGACTCGACGATAAAATCGCACTGGTTACCGGTGGCTCCCGCGGTATCGGCAAATCCATCGCACTGGAGTTGGCCAAACTGGGTGCCAAGGTGGCCATTAACTACCATGGCAGCAAGGACAAGGCCGATGCTGTCGCTGAGGAGATCCGGGCCCTCGGCACCGAGGCGCTAGTCATCCAGGCCGACGTCGGCGAGGCCGAGTCCGCGCGCAATATGGTCAAGCAGGTGCTCGACCAGTGGGGCCGGCTGGATGTGCTGGTGAACAACGCCGGCATCACCAAGGACACCACGTTCAAGAAGATGACCGACGAAGCCTGGCACGCGGTCATCAATACCAACCTGAACAGCGTGTACTACGTCACCAGTGCGGCCCTGCCCTCCATGCTCGAGAACAACTTCGGGCGAATCATCAACATCAGCTCGTTTGTGGGTCAGGCAGGCAACTTCGGCCAGACCAACTACGCGGCCAGCAAGGGTGCGGTTATCGCCTTCACCAAGAGCCTGGCGAAGGAAGTGGCCCGCAACAACATCACCGTGAACGCGGTGGCGCCGGGCTTCACCGCCACCGAGATGGTGGCGGCCATCCCGGAAAAGGTGCAGGAGAAGATTCTCGCCAATGTGCCGCAGCAGCGTTTCGGCGAACCGGAGGAAGTAGCCCGCGGCGTGGCCTACCTGGCCGCAGAGGGTGCCTACATCACCGGTCAGCAGCTGAACATCAACGGTGGCGTGTACATGTAAGCCGGCCGGGTTACCGCACAGGCAGGGACCGCTTTCGACCCCCGGCCCCACCGCCACGGCGGTGGGGCCGGCAACGCTATAGGGTCACTCGGTCAGAATGTGTTGCCGGTTCTGTTCCACGGTGGCCGGGCCCACCCCGCTGACCCGGGTCAGGTCGTCGGCCGTGGCAAACGGGCCGTTCTCTTCCCGATAGTCGATGATCGCCTGTGCGCGGGCCTCGCCCACGCCCGAAAGGTGCTCAGCCAGCTGCTCGGCAGATGCGGTGTTGATATCAATACCGCCCGATGCCACGGCGAGGGCGGACAGGGAGGAGAGCGCAAGAGCGGTGAAAAAGCGGGTAACAACATGTCGTTTCATGGCCTTTGAACTCCTTTCTTCCGTTGGCCTGTACCGCACCAGCGTGCGGTGATCCTGGGTCCCACATCCGATGTGGGAGTTTTAATCTAGCACCGCGAATCCCCCGGGACAAGCCAGCCGACTACACGCTGGCGACGTCGTCCCACTCCTCCTGCGTGAGCATACGATTGACATCCACCAGGATCAGCAACCCCTCCTTGCGGCTGACCACGCCGTAGATGTAGCGCGAGGACTCCTCGTTGCCCACGTTGGGGGCGGTATCGATCTCGTGCTCGGCGACGTTCACCACCTCCGCCACGCTGTCAACCATGATGCCGGCAATGTGGGACCCCGCCTCAATGACAACAATACGGCTGTTCTTGTCCGGTTCGCGCTCGGGCAGCCCGAAGCGCAGCCGGGTGTCGATCACCGTGACCACTTTGCCACGCAGGTTGATGATACCCATGACGAAGGGCGGTGCACCGGGCACCGGCGCGATCTCGGACAGCGGGAGCACCTCCTGCACCTGCATGACGTTGATGCCGTAGGTCTCGTCGTCCAGGCGGAAGGTCACCCACTGGCTGGTGGGCCCCTGCTCGTATTGCTGCTCGTCTTCTTGCTGCTGCGCCATGTCTCACGTCCTCGTGTTCTTGTCTATTCCCGGCGCTGCGGGTGGTTTATATCTACCATGTCGGCGCCCACGCCGAAAACTCAAGTCCGGTGTTCCTCCAGCAATTCCGCGAAGGCGTCGGTGTCCATCAGCGCGCAGAGGTGCTCGCGCACCGTGCCGGCCAACCACCGGCGTTGGCCGCGACTGGTGCGCCATTGCACCTGGTCCGGTTTCAACCGCATCACCTCGCCCACATCCCGGCAGGCCAACGCCCACTCGCTGTCACCTACCACCAGCAGCTTCCGGGGCGACAGGTCTTCGTCGGACAGCCGGTTGCGGTGCCGGTCCAGCACCAGGGTAGCCGTGTCCACCACCTTCACGTTGCGCCCCCGGTAATGGAACAGGCCGCGGAACCAGTCCGGCTTGCCGGGCGTTGGGGCAACCTTCCGCGGATACGGCACCACACTGTTCAGCTTGACCAGGGGGACAGCCAGCCGCAGCCCGCCCACATAGAAAATGAGCGCCTGGAAATCGGGGCGGGCCCATTCCGGGATCGGGTCATGAGGCCCTTCGGGTTCTGGCTCTGGCGCCGGCGCCCGCCGGGCCGCGACCGATGGCGTATCAACGGCAGGGACCGCCGCTGGCGGGGACTCCTCGGGCGTCTCCGCGGGCGGGGCTTCCGCCGGGGCAGGCTTCACCGCCGGCTCTACGGGCTCCGGCGGTGCCACGGTGGGCAGGTGCGTCACCGGCCGGGCCGGGGTATCCAACACCGGTCGGGGTGGGTGCGGGGCGGGCTCCGGCTCCGGGGCTTCTTCCCGCCCGGACGCCTCTTCGTCGCCCTCCGGGATAGCCGAGAGCAGGTCCTCCAGATAGCTGCTGAGGGCCTGGTCCTGGCGCACCAGCGCCGGGTCCTCTCCGTTCCGCCGGTCAGCCATGCTGCACCTCCGGCCGGTCATCGTCCGCCCCATCGGTATCCAAAGTGTCCAGCAGTTTGCGATAAGCAATACTGCCGCGGGCCCAGGGTTGCATCACCGTCAGCGGCCGGCCCGCGCGGCTGGCATCGCGGAACTGGGTATCCACCGGGATCGCGCCCTCCCAGGCCTTATCACCGTAGACGCGGCGGATCTCCTTGAGCGACTCCACCGAGGCGCGGGTACGCCGGTCATAGAGCGTGGGTACGATGGTGTAGGGTAACGGCCGACTGCGCGAACGCTGCACCATGTCCAGGGTCCGGATCATCCGCTCCAGGCCTTTCAGTGCCAGAAACTCGGTCTGCACCGGTATCAGCAGGTGGCCGCAGGCCGCCAGGGCGTTGACCATGAGCACGCCGAGCATCGGCGCGCAGTCCAGGAAGGCGAACTCGAAGTCATCCTCCAGCGTCGCCAGACCCCGCTGAACCACGAGCCCCATACCCTGCCGGCTGCCCAGCTGACGGTCCAGGGTCGCCAGTGCCGTGGAGGCGGGGATCAGCTTCAGCCCCTCCACGCCGGTGTCGTGCAACAGCGCCCGCGCCGGGGGTGCCTTGCCCGGTGTGTCGAACAGATCGTAAATGCTGGGCTGCACGGTCTCCGGGTCGTAGCCGAAGTAGGCGGTGAGCGAGCCGTGAGGATCCAGATCCACCAGCACGCAACGGCGGCGCTTGAGCGCAAGCAGGCCGCCCAAACTGACTGCGGTGGTGGTCTTGCCGACCCCGCCTTTTTGATTGGCGACTGTCCAGATCCTCATGGGCTTGGCCGTCGGTTCTCCGTGTGCCTGGAATTCAGGCCATATGATGCAAGCAGCGGGCCAACCCCCGGGGCTCAGCGCAGCCGGGCCAACTCCTCGCCCACCTGGTCCAGGGGAAGGACGCGGTCGGTGAGCCCCGCCTTGGCCACAGCGGCCGGCATGCCGTAAATGACACTGGTGGCTTCGTCCTGGGACCAGATCGGGCTCCCCGCACGCTTCATCAGCTTGGCACCCTCGCAGCCATCGGCCCCCATGCCGGTGAGCACGACACCCAATGTCTTGCCGGGGCAATACTTGGCCGCGGAGGCGAAGGCGATATCCACGCTCGGCTTGTAGAACTGCTCAGACGACGCGTCAAAAACACGAACCGTCAATTTACCGCCGCGCTCCTCCACTGCGGCCTGTCGGCCACCGGGTGCCAGCAGCGCCTGCCCCGGGCGCAATTCGTCACCGTTTTGGGCCTCGCGCACCTGGATTCGGCACAACTCGTTGAGGCGTTCGGCGAAGGCGGGCGTGAAGCTCGCCGGCATGTGCTGGATGATTAGCACTGGCAGCGGGTAACCCGCCGGCAGCTGGGTCATGACCCGCTGCAGGGCGACCGGGCCGCCGGTGGATGTCCCGATCACGACCAGCTTCAGGTCCCCGGCGCGCACCCGATGCCCGCGATCAGCACGGGGCGGCGGGGCCTCTGCCGGCGCGGCGGCTGGTGCGGATGGTGTTGTCGCACGCGACCGCGCCGTTGCAACGCCGGTTTTTTCCGTGCCGGCCCGGGCCGCGGGGGTTGCCGGGCGCTGCGCTTCGCTCCGGGCCGGCGGCGGGCTGGTGGGCGCGGAGGGGCGCGGGGCACGACTGGCCGGCGCGCCGCGGCCACCGCCCAGCGCGATCACGCGCTCCTGCAACTGGCGCTTGACCTGCTCCATGTCGCCGGAGATGTCCGCGAACCGCTTGGGAATGAAATCGGACGCCCCGGCATCAAGGGCATCGAGGGTCTCGCGGGCGCCGTCGTAGGTCAGCGAGGAGAACATGAGCACCGGGGTGGGCTGCTGGCGCATGATCTCGCGCACGGCAGTGATGCCGTCCATCTCCGGCATCTCGATGTCCATGGTGACCACGTCCGGGCGGAGCTTCTGCACCTGCGCCACCGCCTCCCGTCCATTGGCCGCTTCCCCCACCACCTCGATGCGGGGATGCTCCTGCAACATGGCCTTGATACGGCGGCGGAAGAAGCCGGAGTCATCCACCACCAGCGCGCGTACTTTCACCCATTACCTCCCAGTTCCCGATGCAGGGACGTTCATGTCTCGGTAGTCGCAGTCTACCGTATCAGGCGGGTTCAGCGGGGCCGGACCGGGGGGCATTGGCCGACGGCACCCGGTCAGAGCCGGGTACCGTAAGCCTTGACCAGACTGGGGATGTCGACGATGAGGGCGATCTTGCCGTCGCCGGTGATGGTGGACCCGGCCAGGCCCGGCAGCCCCTGGAGCATGGCACCCAGGGGTTTGATGACCACCTCCTCGAGCCCGATGACCTCGTCCACCACGAAGCCCACGGCCTGGTTGCCGAGGATCACGGTCACCACCTGGCGCTCGTCGTCGCTGCCGGCCTCGTGCATGCTCCGCACGGTGCCCTCGCCCATCTGCTGCAGCCAGCGCTCGAGGAAGAACAGCGGCATGGCCTTGTTGCGCACCATGACCACCAGCCGCCCGTTCACCACGTTCGTCCGCTTGTGGTTGAGTTCGAAGATCTCGCGGACCACGGACATGGGCAAGGCGAATTTGCGCCCCCCGACCTTGACCATCAGCGTGGGCAGGATGGCGAGCGTCAGCGGCAGCTGAACCTTCATGGTGGTGCCGACACCCATCTCGGAGTCGATATCCACCGTGCCGTTCAGACGCGAGATGCTGTTCTTGACCACGTCCATGCCCACCCCGCGCCCGGAGACGTCAGAGATCTCCTCCTTGGTGGAGAAGCCGGCGGCGAAGATCAGGTTGTAGCACTCTTTCTCGTCCAGCCGGTTGGCGGACTCTCGGTCCATCACGCCCTTTTCCACCGCGATGTTACGCAGCTTCTCGGCATCCATACCCCGGCCGTCGTCGGCGATGGTGAGCAGGATGTGATCCCCCTCCTGTTCGGCGGCCAGCAGGACTGTGCCGGCGCGGGGCTTGCCCGCTGCCTCACGCTCGTCCGGGGGTTCGATGCCGTGGTCCACGGCGTTGCGCACCAGGTGGACCATGGGATCGGCCAGGGCCTCGACCATGTTCTTGTCCAGGTCGGTGTCCTCGCCGCGGGTCTCCAGCTTGATGTCCTTGTCCATGTTCCGCGCGAGATCACGGATCAGGCGGGGGAAGCGCCCGAAGACCTTCTTGATCGGCTGCATCCGGGTCTTCATGACCGCGGTCTGCAAGTCGGAGGTAACCAGTTCCAGGTCTGAGACCGCCTGCCCCATGCGCTCATCGCCCAGCACGCCGCGCAACGTGGCCAGCCGATTCCGGACCAGGACCAGCTCCCCGACCAGGTTCATGATGTCGTCCAGCTTGGCGGTATCCACGCGCACGGTGGCTTCCGGTTTGGGTGCGGGTGCCTTGCCGGCACCCCCACCGCCCGAGGACTGCCCCCCCGTACCACCGCCCCCTTTCTGGCCACCGGAACCGCCACCCGCGGCCGGCTTGGCGGGCTGCGCGGGTTGCTCCGCCCGGGCCTTGGGCGTCGGCTCCCGGGGGGCGGCAGGCGGGGCCTCGGAGGCCGATGCAGAACCGCGGTCCGCCTTGTCGTCCGCCGCTCCCTTCCCGGGGGCGCCGCCCTTGCCGTGCAGCTCATCCAGCAGGGCTTCGAATTCGTCGTCGGTGATCTCGTCGCTGCTGCTGGCGCCCTGGTCGGTACCGGCGGGATCTGCAGCGGGCGCGGACTGCTCGTCCTCCAGGGCGTCGAGCAACTGCTCGAATTCCTGGTCGCTGATGTCGCCCTCTTCCCCCTGACCGGGGGCACCCTCGGCGTGCCCCTTCCCTTGTGCCGGCGGGTCGGCGACGGCCGTGTCGCCCTGCGGGGCGCCCTCCCCGGCCAGCCGTTGCTCGTCGGTGATGTTCAGGGCCTCCAGGTCGCGCAGCAGTGCCGGGTCGGCGGGCTCGGGGTCCTCGCCGTTCTCGATGCTGTTGAACTGGTTGACCACCACGTCAAGCGCCTGCAGCACCGTGTCCATCAACTCCGGGGTGACGGTGCGATCGCCATTGCGCAGCAGATTGAAGACGTCCTCGGTGCGGTGACAGACCTCCACCAACGGGTCCAGGCTCAGGAAGCCCGCACCGCCCTTGATGGTGTGGAAACCGCGGAAGACGGCGTTGAGCAGATCGCGGTCGTCGGGACTCTGCTCCAGGTCCACCAACTGCTCGCCGAGGTTCTCCAGGATTTCCCGGGACTCCACCAGAAAGTCCTGAACGATGTCGTCTTCGATGTCGATCCCCATGCCTGCCCCCTGTGATTCATGCGGTGCCCTGCTCAGCCGGCAGGAGCCGGGCGCGTGTCCAATCAGAAGCCCAGGCTGGACAGCAGATCGTCCACGTCGTCCTGGCCCTTGACCACATCCTCACCCTTGCTGGGCATTTGTGGCCCTTCGCCCCGCATATCGGTTTCCTTGTTCTCTTTGCCCTTATCGGCCGTTTTCCGGGATTCTTCACCCCGGCTCTTGCCGGACAGGGCCACCATCTGCACCAGGTTCTCCTCGACCTCCTCGACCAGCCCGATCACCCGACGGATGACCTGCCCGGTGATGTCCTGGTAGTCCTGGGCCATCAGGGCCTCGGAGAGCTTGTTGTGCAGATCGGACGCGGACAGCCGGGCGCGCCCCAGGAAGCCGTCGATGTCCCGCGAGAGTTCGCGGAACTCTTCGGCGGAGAGCTCCCGGCGACGGAAGGCGCGCCAGCGCTCGGCCAGCTCCGCGGACTGGTCGCGGAGCTCGTCGGTGAGCGGCATGGACTCTTCGATGATGCCCAGGGTGCGGTGGGCCGCCTGCTCGGTCATGGTGATGACGTAGTTCAGGCGCTCCCGGGCGTCGGGGATCTCGGTGGCGGCGATGTCTGACAGCCGCGTGTCCAGCTTGAAGGACTTGATCGCCTCGTGCAGGTCGCGGGTCAACTGGCCCAGCTGCTGGAAGAGCTCGGTCTCGCGCAGGTGGGTCAGCTCGTCCACCACCGCGTCGGCCTCGCCCTGGTCCCCCCGGTCAACCGCCTGCATCAGGCGTTCCGCCGCCTCGCGGTAACGCGCCAGGCTATCCTCCTGCGGGTGATTGGCCTGGCCATCGCTCATGGATTCTGCGCTCATGCGTTCACGCCCCCTCGGCGTCGATCCGCTCGAAGATCTTCTCGATCTTCTCCTTGAGCGTGACGGCGGTGAACGGCTTGACGATATATCCGTTCACGCCGGCCTGGGCGGCGGCCACGATCTGATCACGTTTGGCCTCGGCGGTGACCATGAGCACCGGCAGGTCCTTGAGATCGGGATCGGCTCGCACTTCCTTGAGCAATTCCAGCCCGGTCATGCCCGGCATGTTCCAGTCGGTGACCAGGAAGTCGATGCCGCCGCGCTTGAGGATAGGCAGGGCCGTCTTGCCGTCGTCGGCCTCGACGGTGTTGTTGAAACCCAGATCCCGCAGCAGGTTCTTGATGATGCGTCTCATCGTGGAGAAATCATCCACGATGAGGATCTTCATGTTCTTGTTCATGGCTGTGACAGTCCCCCTATTACATCCGGCCCGTTAGCACACAGAGGCGGCGTTAGCCGCGGCTCAGCCAGTCCTTGAGCAAGTCGCGCAGCTTGACGACGATACGGCCGTGAATCTGGCTGACGCGCGACTCGGTGATATTGAGCACCTGGCCGATCTCGCGCAGGTTGAGCTCTTCGTCGTAGTACAGGGCCATGATGAGCTGTTCCCGCTCCGGCAACTGGCGGATGGCCTCGGCCAGTGCCTGCTGAAAGCCCTCGTCGGTGATCTCGGCAAAGGGCTCCGGGTGGTCGCCCGGTAGCTGGTGCGGTTCGCCGGTCGCCGGATCCTCCTGATCGATACTGAAGACGCGGGATGTGGAAACATCCTGCAGGATCTGGTGGTACTCGTCGAGGGTGATGCCCAGTTCGTGGGCCACCTCGTGATCGCGGGCATCCCGCCCGGTGCGGTGCTCAATGGTCCGGATCGCTTCGGCCACCGAGCGGCCCTTGCGGTGCACCGAGCGCGGGGTCCAGTCCAACCGCCGGATCTCGTCCAGCATGGCCCCGCGGATGCGGATCCCGGCGTAGGTCTGGAAGCTCGCCCCTGGCCGGCATCGTACTGCTGGGCCGCTTCCAACAGCCCCACCATGCCCGCCTGGATCAGGTCGTCCAACTGCACGCTGGGCGGCAATCGGCCGGCCAGGTGGTGGGCGATGCGCTTGACCAGCGAGGCGTGCCTCACCAGCAGGTCATTCTGGCTCTGCGCCGCCACTTCGGCGTACATGGCATGTCCGTTCATCAGGACACCTCCCCGGCACTGTATTGCACCAGGCGCTCAACGAAGAACTCCAGGTTGCCGACCATCTGCGCCGGCATGGGCCACTTCTGCACGCGCATGGCCATGTCCTTGAAGGCCCGCGCTGCCGGGCTACCGGGGAAGCTGGTAACCACCGGCTGCTGCTTCTGGACGGCGCGCCGCAGGCAGTCATCCTCCGGCACCATGCCCACGTAATCGATGGCCAGGTCGAGGAAGCGGTCGGTGGCCGCGGAGAGCTTGCGGAAGAGCATCCGCCCCTCCTCCGGCGAGCGCACCCGGTTGGCCACCATGTGGAAGCGCTCCACCCCGTGATCGCGATTCAGCACCTTGATAAGCGCGTAGGCGTCGGTGATGGATGAGGGCTCGTCGCAGACCACCACCATCACCTCGCGGGAGGCCTTGGCGAAGCTCATAACGCCATCGGAGATGCCCGCCGCGGTGTCCACCAGCAGGTAGTCCAGGTCGTGGCTGAGCTCGCTGAAGCTGCGGATCAACCCAGCGTGCTCTGCCGGGGTGAGCTCGGCCATGCGCTGGGTACCCGACGAGGCGGGCACGATGGTGAAATCGCCGGGGGCACGCAGCAGCACCTCGTCCAGCGTGGCGGTACCGTCGATCACGTGGGAGAGGTTCTTCCGCGGCGACAGCCCCAGCATCACGTCCACGTTCGCCAACCCCAGGTCGGCGTCCATCAGCATGACCCGCTGATTCCGGGCACTGAGCGCGGCCGCCAGGTTGACGGACACGTTGGTCTTGCCGACGCCACCCTTGCCGCTGGTTATGGCGATGACCTTTACCGGTCTGGGATTAGCCATGCGTCTCAGTCCTGCTGCCTGATCGAAACCCGTGTTATTCACCAGCATGTCGCGCGCCACCCAGGCTCAACGCCAGGGCCTCCTCGTCCACCTCCTGCTGGTACTCGTCCACCAGGGCGCCGGCGCGCTCGACCAGTTTATCACCCCTGGCGATCTCAAGGTCTTCCGGTACCCGCTGCCCGGTCCCCAGCCAGGTCACGGGCAGGCGGCTGCGCAGCGCCACGGTCAGCATACCGCCCAGACTGGTCGCCTCGTCCAGCTTGGTGAAGATGCAGCCCTGCGGCTCGGCGGCGGCAAAGGCGCGCATGGATTCGGTGAGCGTGCTCAACTGGGTGGCTGCCGACAGTACCAGGCAGGTGCGCAGCCGGCGACTGCTCTCCCGCAGGGCCGTGAACTGTTCGGCAAGACGCACGTCCCGCTGGCTCATGCCGGCGGTGTCCACCAGCACCAGGCGCTTGTCCTGCAGGCTGTCCAGCACCTCGGCGAGTTCCTCGCCGCTGGCCGCGTTGTAGACCGGCACCTGCAGGATACCGGCGAAATTCCGTAACTGGTCCTGCGCGCCGATACGGAAGGTGTCGGTGGACACCAACGCCACCTGGTCCCGGCCCTGTTTCAGGGCGAAGCGGGCGGCCAGCTTGGCCACGGTGGTGGTCTTGCCCACGCCTGTGGGACCGACCAGGGCCATCACGCCCCCCTGCTCCAGGATGTCATCCTCGGCGATGGCGACATTGCGCTCGATGATCTGCAAGGCGTGGGCCCAGGCCTCCTCCGGGTCGGCCTCCGCCTGCACGTGATCCGCCAACCGGCGCGCCACGTCGCTGCCCATCCCCATGTCAGCCAGCCGCTTGAGCAACCCGGCCCGGGCCGGGTGCCGCTGGCCCATCTGGCTCCACTCCATCAGGCTCAGCTGGCTCTCGAACAACCCGCGGAGCTGGCGGATCTCCTCGCGCATCTGGTTCATGGCCGGGTCCTGCGCCCACTCCACCCGCGGCGTGGGGCTCGCCCCGCGCGTACGCCTTGCTGCCGGCCGCCGTTCTCCGGACGCCGCGCCCTCCCGCTGCCGGGCCTCGCGCGCGGACTCGGCGTGGGCCTGCTGCAGGTCGGCGAACAACTCGTCCTCGTCATCGTCGCCCACGGTGATATCGAGCTTCCGGCGGGGCGACGTACCCCCGTCAGGCGCCGGGTTTTTGTCACTGTTCAGGCGGGCGGGATCGGGGAACCCACCGCCCGTTCCCGTCGAGGGGGCCTCCTGCTGCTCCTCCCGCCGCGCACGGTTCTCGCCGATCGCCCCCAGCGGCAACCCGCCGGGCCGCCCCAGGCCGCGCCCCGGCTCACCACCGTCGGCGGCCTGTTCCACCGCCTGCTTGTCGTAATCGATGGCCGAAATGACCTCCACGCCCCCCTCCACCTGCTTGGTGGAGAGGATGACCGCATCCGGGCCGTGCTCCTCGCGTACCTTGCGAATGGCCTGCCGCATGTCCTCGGCGAAAATGCGCTGGATCTTCATCGCCTGCCCTCTTGTCCTTTACTGGCCACTGCCGACCTGCTGTTGCTGGCCCACGGTGGCTACGATGCGAACCTGGCGGTCATCCGGAATCTCGTTGTACGAGAGCACGTGCAGGCTGGGCACGCTGTGGCGGATAAGCCGCTGCAGCCAATTCCTCAGTTGCGGCGAGGTGAGCAGGACTGCCGGCTGGCCGGACATCTCCTGCTTGCGGGTGGTGTCCGCCAGCGACTGCTGGAGGCGCTCCGCCAGGCCCGGCTCGAAGCCGCCCGACGATTCCCCGCCGCCCTGTACTGCATTAAGCAACATCTGTTCCAGTTGCGGATCGAGGGTCATCACCGGCAGCTCGCGGGTCATGCCGGCGATGTTCTGCACGATCTGCCGGCCCAGGGACTCACGCACCGCCTGGGTAAGCTGGGCCGGGTCCTTGCTGCGGGCGCCGTACTCGGCCAGCGTCTCCACGATGCTGCGCATGTCGCGGACCGGGATGCGCTCCTCCAGCAGGTTCTGCAACACCTTCACCACCACCGACAACGGCAGGGTGTTGGGCACCACCTCCTCCACCAGCTTGGGCTGGCTCTGGCCGAGGATATCCAGCAGCTTCTGCACCTCCTCGTGCCCCAGCAGGCGGTGGGCGTTCTGTTGCACCAGCTGCGACAGGTGGGTGGCGATCACCGTGCTGGTGTCCACCACCGTGTAGCCCAGGGTCTGGGCGTAATCCCGCTGCGAAGACTCGATCCAGACCGCCTCCAGGCCGAAGGCCGGGTCCTTGGTGGGGATACCCTTCAGCTCGCCCTGCACACTGCCCGGGTTGATGGCCAGCTCGCGCCCCGGCTGCACCTCTGCCTCGGCCACGGGCACGCCCTTGATGGAGATCCGGTAGGCGTTCGGCCCCAGGTCCAGGTTGTCGCGGATATGCACCGGCTGCACCAGGAAGCCGAGATCCTGCGAGAGCTTCTTGCGCACGCCCTTGATTCGAGTGAGCAGCTGCCCGCCCTGGTTGCGGTCCACCATCGGAATCAGGCCGTAGCCCACCTCCAGGCCAACCACATCCACCGGCGGCACGTCATCCCAGCTGAGCTCGCGCTGCTCCGGGGATTTCTCCTCGGCCTGCTCGCCGGCAGCGGCGGCGCTGCCCTGCGCCTCGGCCTCGGCGGTCTCCTTCTGGCGTTGAGTGATCAGGTAAGCGGCCGTCAGGCAGACGGTGCCGAAGAAGGCGAAGGGGAGCAGCGGCATGCCGGGAATCAGGCCCAGGAAGAAGATCACGCCACCGACCACCCACAGCACCCGCGGGTTGCTGAAGAGCTGGCTGGTGACCGCATCGCTCATCTTCTGGCTGTCCGCCACCCGGGTAACAATGATCGCCGTGGCAGTAGACAGCACCAGCGAGGGGATCTGCGCCACCAGGCCGTCGCCGATGGTCAGCAGCGAGTAATTGCGCACGGCATCGCCGAAGATCATGTCGTGCTGCAGCATGCCGATGGACAGCCCGCCGATCAGGTTGATCACCAGGATCAGGATGCCGGCGATGGCGTCGCCGCGCACGAACTTGCTGGCCCCGTCCATGGAACCGTAGAAGTCCGCCTCGCGCGCCACATCCTCGCGCCGCTCCTTGGCCTGCTTCTGGTCGATGATGCCGGCGTTCAGGTCGGCGTCGATGGCCATCTGCTTGCCGGGCAGCGCGTCCAGGGTGAAGCGGGCGGACACCTCCGCCACCCGGCCCGCGCCCTTGGTGACCACCACGAAGTTGATGATGATGAGGATGGCGAACACCACCAGCCCGACGGCGTAGTTGCCGCCGATGACGAATTCGCCGAAGGACTCGATCACCCGGCCGGCGGCGGCGGTGCCGGTATGGCCGTCCAGCAGGATGATGCGGGTGGAGGCCACGTTCAGCGCCAGACGCAGCAACGTGGCGATGAGCAGGATGGTGGGGAAGACCGCGAAGTCCAGCGGCCGCATAGCGTAGACGGTGACCAACAGGATGGACAGCGACAGGACGATGTTGAAGGTGAACAGCAGGTCCAGCCCGATGGGCGGCAGCGGCACCACCAGCATCATCAGCAGGGCCACCACCAGCAGGGGCGTGCCAAGGCCCAGGGGGCCGACGCTGCGCAGGTTGTCCATCAGGGTGGCGTTCATCGTCTCTGGTCTGCTCCTGCTCGCGGCCCCTTATCGGGCCCTGGTCGCCGGGTTTCCGTCACCCGCCCCGTCATCGCTCTGACGCCCCGCTATCCGGCGCCCCCTTGTCGGCGTAGGGCCGGAACTCCTCCGGGATGTCCGGCGCCGGGCGGCGCGGTGCCTCGCCTTGCCCGCCCCGCGCGGCCCGGAGCTGGTAGATGTAGGCCAGCACCTGGGCCACGGCCATGTACAGGCCGGCGGGGATCTCCTGGTCGATGTCCGTAGTGTGATACAAGGCCCGTGCCAACGGCGGCGCCTCGAACAGCGGGATGCCGTTTTCACTGGCGATCTCGCGGATGCGCAGCGCCACCTGGTCCTTGCCCAGGGCGATCACCCGTGGCGCACGCATCTTCAGCTGGTCGTACTGCAGCGCCACGGAGTAGTGCGTGGGGTTGGTCACCACCACGTCCGCCTCGGGCACCTTCTCCATCATTCGGCGCTGGGCGGCCTCCCGCTGCAACTGACGGATCTTGCCCTTGACCTCGGGCTTGCCCTCGGTCTGCTTGAATTCGTCCTTCACCTCCTGGCGGGTCATGCGCAGCTTCTTCTGGTGGTCCCAGAGCTGGTAGGGGACATCGACCGCCACCACGACGATCAGGGAAGCCGCCAAAATGAAGAAGGCGATGAAGAACAGCTCGATGGCGTGCGCCATGGCCGACTGCAGCGGGGCCAGCGCCAGCGAGCGCAACTCCTGCTGGAACAGGTAGAAGAACAGCGCCGCCACCGAGCCCACCACCAGGATCTTGGCGACGCCCTTGGCCAGCTCGATCAGCGCCTTGGGGCCGAATATGCGCTTGATGCCCTTCACCGGGTTCATCTTTTCCGGCTTCGGGATCATCGGCTGGGCGCTGAAGGTCCAGCCCCCAAGCGCTACCGGCCCGATCAGGGCCACCAGCATCATCAGGCCGGCGAAGGGGGCGACGATCAGCAGGCCCCGGCCCAGGGCCTCGTGAACCCGGGCGATGGGCTCCTTCGGGTCGAAGATCTCCTCGCGGCCAGGCTGGAAGGACCATTCCAGCAGACCGACGATCCCTTCGCCCATGTAGCCGCCGAACATCAGCATCCCCAGGGCGGCGAACAGCATCAGCAGCGTGGTGGTCAGCTCGCGCGAGCGCGGAATCTGACCCTTCTTTTTCGCGTCCTGTAGCCGTTTCGGGGTTGGCTGTTCGGTTTTCTCCTGACCGTTTTCGCTCTCCTCGGCCATGAGCACCCCCGTCTTCCCCGCGCCGGTGCGCTAACTCCCTTGCCCGGCCTGGCCGCCCCGTTTCCGCCAGCATTCCGTCGCCGGCGGGCCCGGTGGGGGTAGGTGCAATTTATCTGCCAGCGTGGACCGGGAGGAGGCGGTCAGGTCGTGATGGTGAGGATATCGCGGACGACGGCGAAGGCGTTGGACCACATCATCGCCATGCGGGTTGGCAGCACCGGGAGGACCAGGCCCAGCACCAGCACCGGCCCCACCAGCATGGTGATCGGCAGCCCGACGGAAAAGACGTTCATCTGCGGGGCGGCGCGGGTCATCACGCCCAGTGCCAGGTTGATGATGAGCAGCACGGTGACCACCGGAAGCGCGATCAGCACCGCACCGGCGAACATCTGCGCGGCCCATGAGGCCACCTCGAAGAACGCCTCCCGCCCGACCCCCTCGGCGGCGATGGGCATCGCGGCAAAGCTCTCGGCCGTCAGCTCAATGAGCATCAGATGCCCGCCCATCCCGAGGAATACCAGCGTGACGATGACCAGCATCACTTGGGAGAGCACCGGTACCGACATGCCGGTCTGCGGGTCAACCATGGTGGCAAAGCCCAGGCCCATGGCCAAAGCCATGCTCTCCCCCGCCACGACCACCACGTTGACGGCCATCAGCAGCATGAACCCCATGATGAGACCGATCAGCACCTGTTGGACGCTGATCATCACCCCCTCGGCGGAGAGCGGATCCACCGCCGGCACCTCGCCCACGGCCGGCAGGATGGCCACCGTGAGCGCCAGGCCGAAGAAGACGCGGATACGGACCGGCATCAGGTCATTGCCGAAGACCGGCGCCACCATCACCATGGCGCCCACGCGCATCAGCGGCCACATCAGGCTGCCGACCCAGGCGGTGATCTCGCCGATGGTGAGCTCCACGCCGCGCTACCCTGCTGGTCAGCCGATGAAGCCGGGGATGCCCCGGAACAGCTGTTCGGTGAAGTCGGTGAGGATGGTGTGCATCCAGGGCGTCATGATGAACAGCACCAACGCCATCACGCCCAGTTTCGGCACGAAGCTCAGTGTCTGTTCGTTGATCTGGGTGGCAGCCTGGAAGAGACCGATCAGCAGACCGGTGATCAGCGCCGCCAGCAGGATGGGACCGGCCAGCAGCACGGCCACGGTCAGCGCCTGTTTACCCAGTTCGATGGCGAGTTCCGGCGTCATGGCTTAGTCCTCCGCGTCGGTACTGTGGCAGCGGTCATATGAAGAAGCTGGCGGCCAGGGTGCCCATCAACAGCGACCAGCCATCGACCAGCACGAAGAGCAGAATCTTGAAGGGCAGGGAGATGATCATGGGCGAGAGCATCAGCATGCCCATGGACATCAGCGTGCTGGCCACCACCAGGTCGATCACCAGGAAGGGCAGATAGATGATGAAACCGATGGTGAAGGCGGTCTTGAGCTCGCTGGTCATGAAGGCGGGCACCAGCACGGTGAAGGGGACGTCCTCGGGCCCCTCCACCTGGTCGTAGCCGGCGATCCGCAGGAACAGCCCCAGGTCGGACTCCCGCGTCTGAGCGACCATGAAATCGCGCATGGGCTCGCTGGCCGCCTCCAGGGCCTCATCCGGGGCCATCTCCTCGGCCAGGTAGGGCTGCAGCGCCGTGTCGTTGACCTCCTGAAAGACCGGGGCCATCACGAAAAGGGTCAGGAACAGCGCGAGTCCAATGAGCACCTGGTTGGAGGGCGTGGACGCCGTGCCCATGGCCTGGCGCAGGATGGCCAGCACGATGATGATCCGGGTGAAGCTGGTCATCATCAGCAACCCTGCCGGGAGCAGGGTCAGCAGCGTCATGAGCACCAGCACCTGGATGCTCAGGCTCCAGGTCTGGCCGTCTTCACCCTCGGTGATGGTCAACGCCTCCAGGCCCGGCGGCTGTGCCAGGGCCACGGCCGGGACCAGCAGCCCGGCCAGGGCGATCAGGATCAGGAATGTACGTCGCGCCATCATTTCTTCTCGTGGTGGTGTTGCTGCATCACCCGACGCAGCCGCTCCGCGAACGGGCTACCCTGCATGTCCGGAGCGGCGCGCTTGGCGTCCGCCTCCAGCCCCTCAAGGGGCTCATCCAGCACATGCAAAGTCTGTACCCGCCCCGGAGCCACCCCCACGAGAAGCTGGGTGGAACCGACCTTTACCAGTACGACTTTCTCTCTCTGGCCCACGGACAGGGCGCCGAGGACCCGCATCTGCCCGTTGGCCGACCCGCCGACACCGCCCATGCGGCGCAGTGCCAGCATCAGCCCGCCAATCAGCGCCAGCACCACCAGCAGCCCGACGATGACCCGGGCCAGACCGGTGATATCCACGCTGGGCACGCCCCCCTCCTCCGCCCAGGCCAGGCCCGGCAGCAGCCAGGCCATCAGCCCGACACCGGCAACGCCGAGTTTCCGACACCCGGCGGACAGGAGGGCACGAGGCGAGCGACGAAAAACCATCAGCGCAGCTTCTTCACCCGTTCGGCGGCGCTGATGACATCCGTCAGGCGGATGCCGAAGCGCTCGTTGACCACCACCACCTCACCGTGGGCGATCAACGTGCCGTTTACCATCACGTCCAGTGGCTCGCCGGCCAACCGGTCCAACTCCACCACCGAGCCCTGGTTGAGCTGCAGCAGGTGGCGGATGCTGATCTGCGTGCGGCCGATCTCCATGGACAGGGTGACGGGGATGTCCATGATGACTTCGAGGTTGGCCTCCTCGTCCCCGAGGTTGGGCCCGGCATCGGGCTGCAACTCGTCCAGCTCCGCCTTCTCAGCCTGCCAGTTCTGTTCGCGGCGAGCCTCGTCAGCCTCCCGGCGGGCCTGGCGTTCGGCCTCGCGCTGCTGTTCCGCCTCCATCATCGCCGCTTCGGCGTCGCCGGCGTCGGAGGCCTCCGCCGCAGCGCCGCCATCCGACACACCTTCCTCGTCGCCCTGCTCCTCCATGGCCCTGGCCCACTCCTCGGCCATGGCGTCCTGGTCCACGTCACCGTCGGACGCATCCACCCTGCCCGGTGTCCTGTTCAGCCTCGGCGCCGGCGGCGCCCTCCTCAGGCAGCGACTCCTCATCCGACGCCTCCGGTTTGCGGCCGGCCTCGCTCCCCTGCTGCTCTGCCAGGGCATCCTCCCAGGCCGCATCCACGCTGTTCTGATCCTGCTTGTCGTCACTCATGGCTGTTCACCGCCCTTTTTACGGCTTCGCGTCTTCCTGTCCGTCCGACGCCGCGCCGTCCCGCTCTCACCGGCGCGCCTGGACTCCGAGTAGTCATCCCGCTCCGGCTTGGTTTTCTCGTCCGTCTGCGCCCCGCCGGCCGGCGCCTTGTCGTCGCCTCTCTCCGCCTTGTCCTCTTCCTCTAGCCAGGGCATGGCATCCTGATCACCACGGGGCTCGACGCGCTCGGTAATCTTGATCGCGGCGTTACCGTTGCGCACCCCGTACCGGCCTCGGAAGACCGGCATGTCCTCGGCGTACAACGTGACCCGCTCGGGGAGCTCCAGCGGAATGATGTCACCGGCCTTCATGTTCAGGACATCGCGCAGGCTCACGTCCACCTCGGTGAGCAGGCTGGAGAGCCCCACCTCGGCGAATTTCATCTCTTCGCGCAGCGAGCGCGTCCAGCGCTCATCCACCTCGTTGCGGTCCGACTGCACCCCGGCGTCGAGCAGCTCGCGGATCGGCTCGATCATGGTGTAGGGCAACGTGACGTGGATATCCCCGCCACCGCCGTCCAGCTCGACGTGGAATTTGCTGACCACCACCACTTCGCTGGGGCTGACGATGTTGGCGAACTGCGGGTTTACCTCGGAATGCATGTACTCGAACTCGGCATTCATCACCGGGTTCCAGGCCTCCTCCAGGTTCTCGAAGGCCTGGTCGATCATCATCCGGATGACCCGCAGCTCGGTGGGCGTGAACTCGCGCCCCTCGATCTTGACGAAGAAACGGCCATCCCCCCCAAAGAAATTGTCCACCACGATGAAGACCAGCTTCGGATCGATGATGAACAGCCCCGTGCCGCGCAGCGGATGGACCCGCATCAGGTTCAGGCTGGTGGGCACGAACAGGGTGTGGACGTACTCGCCGAACTTCATCATCTCCACGCCCACCACCGAAACCTCCGGCGTGCGGCGCAGCATGTTGAACAGGCCGATGCGGAACAGCCGGGCGAAGCGCTCGTTGATCATCTCCAGCGTGGGCATCCGCCCACGCACGATCCGCTCCTCGGCGGTGAAGTTGTACGAACGCAACTCGCCAGGGTCGGCATCGTCCTCCGTATCGACGGCGCCATCATCCACGCCGTGGAGCAGCGCATCGATTTCGTCCTGGCTGAGTATGTCCTGGGCCATCGGGTTTACCCCTATTGCATGACAAAGCGGGTGAAGTAGACCGCCTCCACCTCTTGCTCAACACCGCGATCCGCCAGCACCCGGTTGATCTCGTCCAGGGACTCCTCGCGGAGTGCCTGCCGGCCGGCGCGGGTGTTGATCTCCTGCCAGTCCTGATCGGCAAAAAGATCGAGAAGATTATTCCGGATCACCGGCATGTGCCGCTCAATGGCCTCCTCCACGGAGGCGTACCGGGTCTCCAGTTGCACCTCCGCCTGCAGGTAACTGATGCGGCCGCTGCGCTCGAAGTTGACCGTCAGCGCCGGATCGAGCTCGATATAGACGGACTCTTCCAGTGGTTCCTCCACCGCTGGCTCATCGTCTCCTGGCCCTCCGATCATGCCGGTGAGATACGCGGCCACCGCACCCCCCACGGCCAACAACACCACCAGGATCGACGCCAGCAGGATGACCACCAGTTTGGACATCCCCTGCTGCTTGCTTACGGCTTTTGCCATCGACTGCCTGTCCTCCCGACAGAAATCCGTCTTTGCGGTATTAGCTGCAAAACCAGTGCCAGGCGGCACCAGCGCTTGGCCCCCAGTTTAACGGAATCCCCCCATCGTCACAGCGGCGCGCTTGACACTCCCATCTAATGCAAATAAATTGCATGATCTCAACGCAACACTGTTGCATTCTCGCACGCGCTGGCGTGCACGTCCCACCACCATCATCCATTTGGGGGGATCCATGATGATGATCAGAAAAGCACTCGGCGCCCTCGCCTGCGCAGCGGTGCTGGCCCCGTCCATCGTGCTGGCGGAATCGGCCGGAGGCGATGAGACGACGTCACAGATGCAGCGGGACCCGCTGGACCAGCCGGGCCTGCGCAGCCAGGCTCTGCCCCTCGGCGGCAGCCGTGACCAGGTGGATTCCGGCACCGCGTTCAACCCGGCGCTGTCGGTAATCCTCGACGGCGTGTACTACTCGGAGATAAGCGGGGAGTGGGATAGCCCAGCCGGCTTCGACAGCGGACACAGCCACAGCCACGGCCATGGGCACGACCACGATCTGGACGAGGGCTTCAACCTGCGCGAGACGGAGCTCGCCTTCTCCGCATCGGTGGACAACTACTTCGATGCCATGGTCATCCTCGCCCTGGAAGGCGATTCCGGTATCGAGGTAGAAGAGGCCTATCTGACCACTCAGAGCCTGCCGGCGGGCCTGCAGGTGAAGGCGGGCAAGTTCCTCTCCGACATCGGCTACATCAACAAGCAGCACCCGCACGACTGGGACTTCGTCGATCGCCCGCTGGTCAACGAGTTCCTGTTCGGTGACCACGGCCTGCAGGAGAAGGGTGTGCAGATCTCCTGGACGCCGGCCACGCCGGTCTACACCCGGTTCGGTGTGGAGATCCTGCAGGGCGAATCCAGCGGGATTGCCAACTACGAGGGTTCGGGTAGCCATACCATCACCGGATATGACACCGACGCAAGTGACCCCGGCGAGGGACGTCAGCGCAGTGAGGTAGACTTCGGCCTTGAAGACAAATCCGGCCCCCGTCTCTTCACTGGCTTCTTCAAGGTCGCCCCGGACCTGGGTTACGACCACGCCGCTCAGTTCGGTCTGTCCTACGGCTACGTTGATACCTTCCAGAACGTGGAGACCCACGGTAGCGGGCGCGCCGATGTCTGGGATGGCGATGGTTGGTTCGCCGGCCTCGACGCCGTCTACAAGCACGACAGCGGGGGTGCCTACGGTCACGGCAACCTGCAGTTGCAAGCAGAATACTTCATGCGGGAACTCGACTTGGAATACACCAACGTCGTGCCAACAGGCTGGAACCGTGATGGCGGGGAAGTCGCCGATCAATTCTCCGACCGTCGCCGCCAGGACGGGCTCTACATGCAAGCCGTGTACGGCTTTGCCCCCCGGTGGGAGGTCGGGGCGCGCTTCGAGGCCCTTGGTCTCACCAATGACTCGGTGGTCCCAGATCGGGACGCCGGCGAGTTCGAGAGCTTCGGCACCAGCTACCGCTACGGGCTGAGCACCACCTGGCGGCCCACCCACTTCTCCGCCCTGCGGGCGCAGGTGAACTACAACGACTTCGCCAAGGACAACGGGCACACCAACCGCGGTGCCGAGGTGATGTTGCAGTACAACCTGAGCCTCGGCGTGCACGGCGCCCACCCCTTCTGATCAGACCGGGTTGATCTGTTGCCCCGGCGGGCTGCCACGCCCGTCGGGACAACCGTATCCCAACGCCTTCCAACGCGAGGAGACACAGAATGTACCGCTGGATACTCGCAATTGCCCTGCTGTTATTCGCCGGTCTTGCCCAAGCCGGTATGAACGTGGTCGCCACCACCAGCAACATGGGCATGCTCGCCCGCACCGTCGGCGGCGAGCACGTCAACGTCACGGTGCTGGCGCCGCCGGATCGCGACGCCCACTACCTGTCCGTCCGCCCCAACATGATGACCCACCTGCGTCGGGCCGACCTGGTGGTCTCTGTCGGTGCGGAGCTGGAGATCGGCTGGCTGCCCCCGGCAATCGACGGCGCCGCCAACCCGGCCGTGCGGCCCGGGCGCAGCGGTTATTTCGAGGCGGCCGCCCAGGTGGACCGTATCGGTACGGACGTCGTGGCCGACCGCGCCCAGGGTGACGTGCACCCGGAGGGCAACCCCCACGTCTACCTGGACCCGGTGCGCATGGCGACCATCGCCGAGGTGCTGGCCGAGCGAATGGGCGAGCTGGACGAGGCCAATGCCGATGCCTACGCCGCCAATGCGGAAGCGTTCGCCGACGCCGTGGCGGCCCGTATGGACGACTGGGAGGCCCAGGCGGCGCAGAGCCCCGGCGCCCTCCTCTACCACGAGGACGCCGACTACCTGCTGGAGCGTCTGGGCGTGGAGCTGCTCGGCTACGTGGAGCCCCTGCCGGGCGTGGAGCCCACCGCCTCCCACCTGCGGGACCTGGTCCGGCAGCTCGAGGGCAGCGATGGCGTCATCCTGCGCGCCGAGTTCCAGCCCGAGCGCGGCCCCGCCTTCATGGCCGAGCAACTGGGCTGGCCGCACCACGCCCTGCCCACCGGCGTCCCGGTGGACGGGGATCAGGAGGACTACCTGGCACTGATTGATCGCTGGGTGGAGGCCATGGTTCCCTAAGCGGCATGAGCGAACCCCTACTCGACATCCGCAACCTGCGGGCCGGCTACCGGACTCCGGTAGTCGGCCCCTTTTCGTTGCAGGCCCGCGCCGGCGAGATCATCGGCCTCACCGGCCCCAACGGCTGCGGCAAATCCACCGTCCTGAAGGCCGTGACCGGCGAGGCCCGCATCTTCGACGGTCACATCGAGCGCGACACCGCCGCCGGCATCGCCCTGCAGGCGCAGAGCCCGGCCACCCGCGGCGAGATCCCGCTCACCGGCGGCGAGCTGCTGCGGCTGATGGGGCATGACGGCCGCGGCCTGCCGCCACGGCTGGATCGCCTGACCCGCCGCCGGATCGACCGGCTCAGCGGCGGCCAGCGCCAGATCCTGGCCGTCTGGGCAGTCCTCTACAGCGGCGCTGGGCTGATCCTGCTGGATGAGCCGGGCAACAACCTGGACCGGGAGGGCACGGAACTGCTGGCCGACGCGCTGACCGCACTGCCCGCCGACCGGGCCGTGCTCATGGTCAGCCACGAGCAGCACCTGGTGGAACGGGTCTGCCACCGGGTCGTGGACATGGAGGCCTCCGCGCCATGATGGAACTGCTCTTCGACCCGCTCTTCCGGATGCCCTTTTTCACCGGCCTGTTGCTCTCGGCCCTGTTGCCCGTGCTGGGGCTTTACCTGCGCCTGCGCGAGGAGTGGCTGGCCGCTCTGGGTTTCGCCCACGTGGCCGGGGCGGGGGCGGTGGCCGGTAGCCTGGTCGCTGCCCCGCTGCTGCCGGCGGCCCTGCTCACCGCCCTGGTGGCGGTGGGCGTGAAAGGACTGATGCGCCGTGCCGGCAACGACGTCTACGCCCTGCTGATCGTGCTGGGCTGGAGTGCGATGCTGCTGGGCGCGTCACTGAGCCATCACGCCAAGCTGACCGGCCAGGCGCTGATCGACGGCCAGCTCTATTTCACGGGCGTGGATCACCTGCAGTTGGCGCTGGGCCTGGCGGTGCTGGGCGCCATCGCCCTGCCCTGGCTGTCCCCCCGGCTTTTGCGGGAACGGATCTTCCCCGGCCATGACCGCGCCAACCACCGACCGGTCCTGCGCACGGTACTCGCCTTCGAGGCACTGGCCGCAGCCGGCATCGCGGTGGCGGCCACCGCCATGGGCGTCATGTCCGCCTTCGCCCTCATCTTCATTCCCGCCTGGGTGGCCTACCGCCGGGCGGCGAGCTGGCGCCGGGCAATCGCCTGGGCGATGGGGCTGGGGGTGGTCTGTTACCTGGCCGCCTTCGTGCTGGCCATGGGGGCGGACCTGCCTTTCTCGCCGGTACTGGTGGCGCTACTGGCCGCGGTGGCCGCGCTGCGCCTGCCGGCGGGCGGCCGCTAAGAAGACTTGCCTGGTGGCGGGCACGCCCCGACGACGTGCCCGCCCCAGTCCGTCAAAGATCCACCGGCTCGATGGCATCCACCCGGCGCAGACCGCGGGGCAGCAGTGCGCCGCGCCGGCCGCGCGGGGCCCGGTAGGCGGCCAGGTCGTCCGGCTTCAACGTCATGCCGCGCTTACCCACGGTCAGGCTGAGCCCCTGCCCGGGTCGCACCACCGCAAGCCCCGTCAGCAGTTCCTCGCGCGACTTTACCGCTGCGGCCGGGATACCGATGATCTTGTTGCCCTTGCCCTTGGCCAGCCGGGGCAGTTCCTCCAGCGGGAACACCAGCAGGCGCCCGCTGCTGGAAACCGCCGCCAGCTCCGCGCCCTCGTCATCCCCCGCCGGCACCGGCGCCAGGATCTGCGCCCCCTGCGGCACGGTGAGCAACGCCTTGCCGGAGCGGTTCTTGGCGTACATGTCGGCGAGCGCGCAGACAAACCCGTAACCGGCATCGGTGGCCAGCAGCCAGAGGCTGTCCGGATCACCACAGAGCACCTGCTCGAACCGGGCGCCGGTGGCCGGGGAGAGCCGCCCGGTGAGTGGCTCGCCCTGCCCCCGGGCCGAGGGGAAGGTGTGGGCGGGCAGTGAGTAGCTGCGCCCGGTCTGGTCCAGGAAGACCGCCTGCTGGTTGGTCCTGCCGGCGGCGTGATCGCGGTACTTGTCACCCGCCTTGTAGTTGAGCCCGGGCGCATCCACATCGTGCCCCTTGGCGGCCCGCACCCAGCCCTTCTCGGACAGCACCACGGTAATGGGCTCGCTGGGCATGAGGTCGGTTTCATCCAGGGCCCGCGCGGCGGAGCGAGTGACCAAGGGCGAGCGCCGGTCATCGCCGTACCGCTCGGCATCCGCCTGCAGTTCCTCCTTGATGAGATCGCGCAGTTTTTCATCGGAGCCGAGGATGGCCTGCAGTTCATCGCGCTCCCGCTCCAGGTCGCCCTGCTCGCCGCGGATCTTCATCTCCTCGAGCTTGGCCAGATGGCGCAGCTTCAGCTCCAGGATGGCCTCGGCCTGGCGCTCGCTGAGCCCGAATCGCTCCATCAACACCGGCTTGGGCTCATCCTCCTCGCGGATGATGGCGATCACCTCGTCGATGTTCAGATAGGCGATCAGCAGACCTTCGAGGATGTGCAGCCGGTCCTGCACCTTCTCCAGCCGCCAGCTGAGCCGGCGGCGGACGGTGTCGGTGCGGAAGGTCAGCCACTCGAGCAGCAGCTCGCGCAGCCCCAGCACCTTGGGCCGGCCATCCAGGGCGATCACGTTCAGGTTGACCCGGTAGTTCTTCTCCAGGTCGGTAGTGGCGAACAGGTGCTCCATTACCCGTTCCACATCCACCCGCTTGGACCGCGGCGTAATCACCAGCCGCGTGGGGTTTTCATGGTCGGATTCGTCGCGCAGGTCCTCGACCATGGGCAGCTTCTTGCCCTGCATCTGCGCTGCGATCTGCTCCAGCACCTTGCTGCCGGAGACCTGATATGGGAGGGCGGTGACGATGATGTCGCCATTCTCGCGCTCGTAGCAGGCGCGCATGCGCAGCGTGCCGTTGCCGGTTTCGTAGATACGGCGGATGTCCGCCTGCGGGGTGATGATCTCCGCCTCGGTGGGGAAATCGGGTGCCGGCACGTGGTCCATCAGCGCATCGATGTCGGCCTCCGGCTCATCCAGCAGGTGGATGCAGGCGGCGACCACCTCGCGCAGGTTATGGGGCGGGATGTCGGTGGCCATGCCCACCGCAATCCCGGTACCACCGTTGAGCAGCACGTTGGGCACCCGGGCCGGCAACAGCCCCGGCTCTTCCATGGTCCCGTCGAAGTTGGGCACCCAGTCCACGGTGCCCTGCCCCAGCTCCTGCAGCAGCACCTTGGCGTAGGGGGCCAGGCGCGCCTCGGTGTAGCGCATGGCGGCGAAGGACTTGGGGTCGTCGGCGCTCCCCCAGTTGCCCTGACCGTCCACCAGCGGGTAGCGGTAGGAGAAGGGCTGGGCCATCAGCACCATGGCCTCGTAGCAGGCCGAATCGCCGTGCGGGTGGTATTTGCCCAGCACGTCACCCACGGTGCGCGCACTCTTCTTGTACTTGGCCAGATTGGACAGGCCCAGCTCGGACATGGCGTAGACAATGCGTCGCTGCACGGGCTTGAGCCCGTCACCGACGTTCGGCAGTGCCCGGTCTAGAATGACGTACATGGAGTAGTCCAGATACGCCTTTTCAGTGAACTCTCGGAGCGGTCGGGTTTCAAAGTCCAGACTGTCGGCGCTGCTCGCCATGCGCGTCTCCCTGAAACAACGGTATGGCCCGGCTGGATGCTGGTATCCGGGGCGACGTTAACGTCGGGTATTTGGCGGGCTGGCATTCGGACCCGCCCGTGGGGCGCTTCATTTTGCCCGCTGACCGGATACACGGCAAACCGGCTTGGGCACCAGGGCCAGGCCAAAACCGCCAAAAAACGGGCAAAAGCAGATTGTTGCGCCGCAGCAAATTGCGCGCTATGCTGCAGCGCACCAAGAATGTGCCGGGAGGTCCGTATGCATTCATACAATCCACACGCGCTGAGCCTGTCCGATCTTCTGGTCAGCGGCCTGCTGGCGGCTGCCATCACGCTGATGGGCATTCTCGCCTTTGAACAAGACGGGCGCTCCGCTCATCCGGGCCTGGCGGTGGCGGACGAGACGGGGCTGCTGAGCGCCTCCGGCCACCTTTGGGAGACCTACCCCTGGCTGCAGCCCCCCATGGAAAACCTGGCCCGGCTCTGGGCCGCCGGTCGCCACGAGACCCTGTCCGGCACCGAGAGCCAGGAAACACCGCCGGCAGAGACCAAGCCGCTTTACGACCTGATCGCCGAGCACTACCCCATGGGCATGGAGCGCGCCCGGCAATTCGCCGGCTGGATCGAGGGCGCTGCGGACACCTACGAAGTACCGGCGGAGTTGCTCGCGGCTGTGATCGCCGTGGAATCGTCCTTCCGGGTAGACGTCCGCTCGTCGGTGGGCGCCGTGGGCCCGGCGCAACTTCGCCCGGAGTACTGGAGCGAGTTGGGGTACAACCTGAACGATCCCGGCGAGAACATCCGCGCCGGCGCCCGGGTGCTGTCCAACTACTACCGGCTGTGCGAAAGCGATTGGGACTGCGCGCTACGCGCCTACAACGTCGGGATCACCCGGGTGATGAACGGCGGTGGCGGCGCAGCGGGTGAGCGGTACGTGAGTCGGATCAGCAGCGCTCCGTTCGTCGCCGAGGGTGGCGGCTGGTAAGCGCTCAGGCGATCGCGCCACGCCGGCGGCGCAGGCGCAGCATCCGAACCAGCCAGTACAGCGCTACACCCACCAGCAGGTGTTTGAGGGTATGGCCGCTTACCCAACCGCCGGTGGCTTCGAACACCGGTGCGTCCATGTTCTCCAGTAAAAGGGCCAGCAGGTACCAACCCGCGGCGGCGATCACATCGCCACCGCGGGTGTAGCGCCCGCCCCGCATCCCGATCCAGACGACCGCCACCAGAATGGGTACCGCCTGCACCAGCAGGTAAAGGCGCAAATCACCCTGCCCCGCCAACTCCGTGATCAACCAGTGGGTCGCACCAGCCGCACCGGTCAGCAGCAGCAACGGTAACAGCCAGGGGGTGGCCCGCGCCGGCAGACGCTCCCCCAGCACCGCCGAGAAGATCGCCATGAAGGCCAGGCTGATCGGCAACCGGTCCCAGTAGAGCCGCCAATGGTCCGGGTCCAGGTGGTAATAGGTGGAACCGAAGGCGACACCCAGCGTGGCCAGAAACAGCGCGTAATAGGGCCAGGCGTCGGTGGCGGGCCGGAAAGCGTGGCGGGCCTGAAGCCGGCGCGTCTGGGCCAGGCCGTACAGCCCCACAAGCAGGAACACCCCGTTTGAGACCACGTCGCCAAAATGGGGAATGCCCAGCACCTGCCGGCGGTCGGCGAAGTCGTGGTAGGCCTCCGGTTGGGGAAAGGGCGGCACCCAAAGCCACGCGGCCACCACCAGTGCGGCACAGAGCAGGGCCAGCCAGAGCCCGCCGCTGCGCCTCAGCACGCCCTTGCCTGCCCGGCTGGACACGCTGCCCTCTCAGGCGGCCCGCTTGCGACAGAAGGTCAGCCCGTCCGCAACGGGCGCCAGCGCCAGATCCACCCGGTCGTCATCGGCCACGTACTGATTGAAATGCCGGATGGCCTCCGTGCTCTCATCCTTGACCTCAGGGTCGGCCACCCGGCCATACCAGAGGGTGTTGTCCACCAGGATCAGCCCATTGGGCCGGACCAGCTCCAGACAGCGCTCGTAATAGTCCACGTAGCCGGTCTTGTCGGCGTCGATGAAGGCCATGTCCCAGGCCCCGGCCTGGTCCGCCGCCAGCAGCTCGTCCAGGGCCTCCAGCGCTGGCCCCAGGCGGACCTCGATACGCCCCTCGACACCGGCTTCCTGCCAATAGGGTCGGGCGAAATCGATGTAGCGCTGCTCCATTTCGCAGCAGACCAGCCGCCCGTCCGCCGGCAGGCCCCGCGCCAGCCACAGGGCGCCGTAGCCCGTAAAGGTGCCCACCTCGATCACCCGGCGCGCGCCCATTAGCCGCAGCAGCAACTGCATCAGCGCCCCCTGCTCCGGCGCGCTCTGCATCTGGGCGTTAGGCAGCTCCGCTGTGGCCTCGCGCAGGCGGATCAGTACGTCGTCCTCTCGCACCCCGACGTTCTGCAGGTAAGTGCCGAGTTGCTCATCGAGCCCGATACTGAATCCTGTCATCTGGCATGCTCCTCTAAACGCCACTTCGCGTCCGATCAGGCTAGTCAATTCTTCGGATATTGAAAGATGGCAGAAAAGGGACTAGCGTTTCACATATTAAATTACCAAAATTGGTGTAGCTGATAGCCCGAAACCGACATCCAAGGATGGGTTGTGCTGCATTAATTTCCTGCACACGACTTAGTGAACCCCACGGAATTTGATAATGCAGGACTTCACTTCACTGTTCCACCAAGCCACCGCGCTCAAATACCCTTACCCCTACCAAACCCGCCTGGCCACGGAGCCATGGCCGGAGGTTGTGCACATTCCCACCGGTTTGGGAAAAACTGCGGGCCTCACCCTGGCATGGCTTTATCAGCGGGGTATTCGTGCCGATGGCGTCCGCGTGGCGCCAAACCCGGATGCACCCAGGCGTCTGATCTGGTGCCTGCCCATGCGGGTGCTGGTTGAGCAGACCGTCACTAACGTTCGCACCTGGCTGCATCGACTCGGCCTATTGGGAGAATCCGGTGAGACGGGGAAGATTGCGGTTCACACCGTAATGGGCGGTGAACCGGACCTTGCACGAGGGGCCTGGGCCGCACATCCAGAACAAGAGGCGATCCTGATTGGCACTCAGGACATGTTGCTCTCCCGGGCACTGATGCGGGGGTACGGCATGAGCCGCTACCAGTGGCCCGTGCATTATGCCCTGCTGCACAACGATGCCCTCTGGGTCTTCGACGAGGTGCAGCTCATGGGCCCGGCACTACCTACGACCACCCAGCTTGAAGCCTTCCGCCGCGATATCGGCACTGCCGCACCGTCACACAGTGTATGGGTCTCCGCAACACTGCGGAATGAGTGGCTAGAGACTGTGGATTTCCGGCCGCACTGCAAGACCGGGCTGAAGCGGCTGGAACTCGACGAGAAGGATCGGCAGTCATCCGGGGTTCACGCCCGTGCATACGCCCCCAAGACGCTGCAAGCGGCCACCACCCGACTAACGGACGGAACGCAAAAGGGGCATAAGGAGTACATCCAGAGCCTGGCCGCCGAAATCCTCAGCGCACACCACCCCGGGGAGCAGACACTGGTCATCGTCAACCGGGTGGAGCGCGCCCAAGCGCTGTACGATGCGCTGGCAGGGTCAGACGCAGAACGGCTTCTCCTGCACGCCCGCTTCCGCCCCGCGGAACGCTCCGCGCTGGAGCATCGCATCCAAGAAACGCCTGGTACTGAGGGCCGCATCGTCGTGGCCACCCAGGCCGTGGAGGCCGGGGTCGACCTGGACAGCCGAGTCCTGTTTACCGAGTTGGCCCCCTGGGCCTCGCTGGTACAGCGTTTCGGCCGTTGCAACCGGGCCGGGCTGTTCGAAAACGCACAGATCCGGTGGATCGATATGGCCGAAGAGGTTGGCAGCTTGGCCCTTCCCTACAGTGCGGAAGCGCTAGCGGCCGCGCGCGTGCAACTGGAAGCCACCCCTTCCGCCAGCCCAGGGGATCTGCCACCGGTCACCGAACCGCGCCCTCTCAGCCAAGTACTGCGCCGCCGCGACCTGCTGGAGTTGTTCAACACCGACCCTGACTTATCCGGCTTTGACGTCGATGTCTCCCCTTACATTCGAGATGCCGGCACCCCCCAGGTCCAGGTCTTCTGGCGCGATCTGGAGGGCACGGATGCAGCAGACGAGCCCGCTCCCGAACGCGGGGAACTGTGCCCCGCCTCGATCACGCAAGTGCGAGCGCACTTGACCAAAAACCTGCCCGCCACACGCCGCAAGGCCTCGGGGCGGGACAAACCACTGGCCTGGCGCTTCGACCCACTGGGAGGCAACCACCGTGAAGGGGCATGGGTCCGGATCCGCACCGCCGAAGAGACCCGGCCTGGGCAGACTCTCATGCTGGATGCTGCCGACGGCGGCTACGACCTGGAGCAAGGTTTCCTGCCCGGTGCTGTTGGGCCGGTGGCACTCGCACCAAGGCAGCGCAGCGAGGCCGAGGAAGGCTTCGGTAGCGAACGCATGACCGCTATCGGCCGCCGGGTCACCTTGCGAAAACACCTCTCAGACGTCGCCGCTGCCATGACGGCGCTCGCTGAGGCACTTGATCTCCCTCAGGCACAACGCGAGGCCCTCGTCCCCGCCGCACGCTGGCACGACGTTGGCAAGGCGCACGAAGCCTTTCAGCGCGGCATTGGGTTCATCCCGGACTCACCCGACGGCCCTTGGGCAAAATCCGATCATGGCGGTCGCCCCGACTATCACCTTGTGCAGGCTGACGGTAGCCGTGAAGAGCGACCCGGCTTTCGCCACGAACTGGCTTCCGCCCTGGCCTGGCTGGAAGCGGGAGGGCCGGAATTGGAGCCAGCGCTAAGGGACCGTATTGCCTATCTGATCGCAGCCCATCACGGCCGCGTCCGGCTTGGACTGCGGGCACTTCCGGGCGAAAAAGAGCCGCCGGACCCAAGCACCCTCTACGCCCGGGGCGTCTGGGCCGGTGACCGACTGCCTGCCCTAGAGTTCGATGGCATCCGTATGGAGCCGGTTCAACTGCGCCTCGACCTCATGCGGCTGGGCACCGGCGTACAAGGGCCCTCATGGGCCGAACGCACTCGGCGCCTTCTCGATCATCACGGGCCCTTCCGACTCGCATGGGAGGAAGCCCTGGTACGCATCGCAGACTGGCGGGCCTCGCGAGAGGAACAGCAAGGGGGCTACCAATGAGTACACCGTTGCACCTATCCGGCTGCACCCCCATTCCCCTGGCCGGCTACCTCAAGGCTTTGGGCATCCTGCGGCTGGTGGCCGAACAGGCCGATCCGGATGCACGTGGCTGCTGGCAGAACGAACAGTTCTTGCTGGAGAGCCGCCTGGATGAAGAGGGCCTGCGGCACTTTTTTCTGGAAGCCTATGAGCCAACCCCGGTCCTAGCACCCTGGAACGGCGGAAGCGGCTTTTACCCCAAGGACAACAAGGCCGGCATTGATCCTCTTGCCCAAGCGAAGGCACGTCGCCTGCAACCGGTTTGTGACACCATCAACACCATTCGCGGAATCCTAGGCAGAGGAGAACACGAGGAACGACCAGCCGGCGAGGATAAAGCCGCTCTTTTAAGAGAATTAAGGGCCGAGCTCACCGATAACGCTGTGGGATGGCTGGACTCCGCTGTGCTGCTGACCGAAGACCATCCGCGGTACCCGCCCCTTCTGGGCACTGGCGGCAACGACGGCAGGCTGGACTTTACCAATAATTTCATGCAGCGGCTGGTTACCGTGGTGAACCCTGAAACCGGTGCACCCCGCCCAGGGGCAACCGAGTGGTTGGACGAAGCACTTTTCGCCACCCGTCAACCAGGCATCCCAACTGCCAAGCTTGGACAGTTCTCCCCTGGAGAGGCTGGTGGGCCGAACCAGACCAGCGGCTTTGAGATCGACAAGCCGTTGGTCAACCCCTGGGATTTCATTCTGATGCTGGAAGGCGCGCTGCTCTTTGCCGCCACGGCGACAAAGCGGCTGGAAACCGCAGGAGCGGGCACCCTGAGCTACCCCTTCACCGTTCGCGTAACCGGCGCGGGCAGTGGTGGCGCTGCACTTGAGGATGAGGGAAACGCCCGCGCCGAATTCTGGGCACCTCTCTGGGAGGCTCCGGTGGGCCTTCGCGAGTTGCACGGTGTCCTGGCCGAAGGCCGGGTCACCTTGAATCGCCGCCCCGTAAGGGATGGACTGGAGTTCGTTCGAGCGGTCTCACACCTGGGCGTGGAGCGCGGCCTTTCAAGCTTCCAGCGCTACGCCTTCCTGATGCGCTCCGGTAAAGCATACTTCGCCACACCCCTGAACCGCGTCACAGTAGAACGCAATCCCGCCGCAGACCTGATCGACGAGCTCGATGTCCATGGCTGGCTGGATCGCTTCCGTCGTCACGGCCGGCGGGACGGCGCCAACCGGGTCGTTTCTCTGGCTCGGCGACTGGAAGACGCCATCTTCGAACTGGCCACCCGCCGAGGCGACCACGGGCCCGTGGTTCGTCGCCTACTGGAAATCCTGGGAGAAATCCAACTCTACCTGGCACGCAGCCCCAGTGCGCGGGATGTGTCCAAGGGAGGGTGTCCGCCGGTGCCATCGCTTTCCGCCGATTGGTTCCGTCGGGCCGATGACGACAGCCCCGAGGTAGCCGTGGCCGCAGCTCTGGCCGGGCTGCACGGCCGCAACAGGTACGGCGACTACCGAATACCCATGCGCGCACACCTGGCGCCCGAACGACCTGGACGCTATCCGACCTGGGCTGCAGACGACACTCACACGGTCACCTGGGCCGCCGGTGCCCCGCTAGCCGACAACCTCGCCGCCACCCTTCACCGCCGGTTACTCCAGACCAGCCAACGGGAGCTTCCGGATAAACCCCTATTCCCCTCGCGCACCGCCCCCTTGGCCGACGTGGCCGCTTGGCTCGCCAGCGACCTGGATGAACAACGGCTCTCCAAGTTGCTGCCGGGGCTAATGCTGGTGCGAATCCCGCGTGGGGCCCACTCGGCGCCACGGGATGCCCCGCTCCCTGCCGCCTACCGGTTACTCAAGCCGCTCTTCTGCACCAACGAACAGCTCCACCGAGCCGGAGTATTGCCACCGGAACGGACCTTGCCGCTGAAGGCCGACCTACTCCGGCGCTTGGAAGCGGATGATGTCGCCGGCGCCTTGGAACTGGGCCGGCGTCGACGTCGTGCCGCCAGCATCGGCACCGGCTTCCAGCGTGTCGCGCCGGGAACAACCGACGGCCGCCGCCTTTTGGCGGCGCTCATCGTGCCCATTTCCGACACCGCACTCAGAGCCCTGTTGTCCTCCAACAGAGCTGAGACTACACACCCTCAAATCACCGAGAACGCCTGACAGGAGTTACACCATGGCCGTGAAGCTCAATGCCCTCACCAACGCACCCCGCCTACTTATAGAGGCGGACCTGAAACCGATCCAAGGCAGTCGCTTCCAGCCCACCGGCTTCCCTGATCTTGGCGCCGCCGAATACCCTGCGCCCGATGGCAACGGCCGTATGCTACTGGTGGAATCCGCCCAGAGCATGGCCAACCGGCTGGAGGCAGTCTGCTGGGACGATGCCAGTGAGGACTGGGTTGGGCCACTGCAAGGGCTGCCCTATGTGCGGGTGCAGAACAGCAACGGGGAGACCCTCACAACCTCCGTGCTCGAAGCACATCGTCTGAACTCGCCGTACATCCTGGAGGGCAAAGACACTACCGTCCTGAACATGCTCAAGGACGAACTGGCCGGAATGGAGCAAGGACGGGTGGATATCCGAAAGCTCGCCGAAACCCTGGTGCGGGTAGATACCAACGCCGCCCTGCACGGGGTTTTCCTCGCCAAGAAAGAACTCGCCGGCGGCCGCCTGCGCCTGCCCCGCGCCCTGTCAGCCTTCATTGAGGCAGAGGATGTAAAGGTTGCCCCCAGCGGGGGCGTAAAAGTCGATACGGTGGCCCCCAGCGGTGACACCTCCAAGGGCTTCGGCAACGTCCCTTACGCCCGCGACGAGTACGTCGCCCCGAGCATCACCGCCTACTTCAACCTGGATCTGGCGCAGATCCGTGCCTTCCGCTTGGGCGAAGCGGCTGAACGCCTGCTGATAACGCTGGCACTGTTCAAAATCCGACGCTTCCTCGAAACTGGCCTTCGGCTGCGTACCGCCTGCGACTTGGAGTGCCAGGAACTGCGGGTAACCCGGCCGGAAGGATTTGAGGTGCCACCACTGACCGATCTGAAGGGTGAACTGCCGGGGCTCATCGAGGCCGCAGCTGGTGTAGGCCTGTTTAACGAGCCGCGGATCACCGAAGTGACCTACAGGAAGTAACCATGGTTGCCATTGCCTTTCGCTTCCCGGCTGGGCGTTATCACGCTACCCCTTGGGGGCGCCACGTCAACGAGGCCGAGGTGGAGTGGCCGCCGTCACCTTGGCGCATCCTGCGTGCCCTGTTAGCGACCTTCCACCGCAAGGGTTGGGAAGAGCGCTATCCAGTGGAGCAACTAGACGCTCTCATCGAGGCGCTGTCCCATAAGCTACCCACCTACCGGTTGCCGCCCGCCATTCGCGCCCATAGCCGCCACTATATGCCTCAGGGTCGCCTTAAGGGTGGCCGAGAGGACACCTCACTGATCTTCGACGCCTTCGCCCGTCTCAGTCCGGAGGCCGAGCTGATTGTGGATTGGTCGGTGTCACTCACCGACGAGCAGCGCAGCCTGCTTGACGGGCTGCTTGGCGACCTCGGCTTTTTGGGCCGTGCGGAGAGCTGGGTGGAGGCACGGCTGCTCGACGCCCCGAATGAAACACCCAACTGCCGACCTTCGGCGCTGGCAGTGGACCCCGAGACTGGCGAGGCGTTGGAACCGGTACGCTTGCTCGCGCCGATTTCGCCTGCCGAGTACGGCCCCTGGCGGTCTGAGGTGGTCACCGCCCATGGCCTCAACGCCCAGCGACTTAAGAAGCCGCAGCAACGGATCCTGGACTCCCTGCCGGAAACGCTGGCCGGCGCGTTTCGGGTGGACACCGGCGACCTCCAGCAGGCAGGCTGGAGCCTGCCCCCTGGTGCACAATACGTTACCTACCAGCGACCTTACGCCACCTTCGCGCCGACCCCCGCTGCGCGGCGCCAGCGCCAACGCCGGACAGCAGCCACCACCGCCCGTCTGGCGCTGGCCGGCAAACCACTCCCTCGTCTGGTCGACGCCATCCGAATCGGCGAGATCAGCCGTCTGGCTGCCATCAAGAAAGCGGAACAAGTTAACGCTGGCCACATTCCCCCCGTTCTCTCCGGCCACAACCTTCCCGCGAACAACCGCCATGGCCACGCCTTCTACCTGCCAGAGGACGCTGACGGGGACGGCCACATCGACCATATCCTGGTCCATGCCCCTGCCGGTCTTTCTGCAGAGGCCATCCGGGCTCTGGACCGTATTACTCGGCTTTGGGACCGGGATGGTGGCGACTGGCAGGTGCTGTTCGAGGGTGCTGGGACGGTGGCCGGTGTTTCCGATTCTATATACCTGGGCAGAGGGCATGTTTGGCACTCGGTAACCCCTTACCTTCATCCATGGCACGCCAAGAAGCGCTTCGGCATTGCGGAACAGCTCGCCCGTGAATGCCGCGAGCGAGGCCTGCCTGAACCGGAGGACGTATCCGTGGTGCCCCGTGTGAACGTCGGCGGAATGAAGTATCGCCCTGTGCACTTTCACCGCTTCCGGTCCACCCGCAAGCGACTGCCCCAGCCCGATACCCGTGGGCATTTCCTGCAGATCACTTTTCCGAGCACGGTGGAAGGACCATTGGCATTGGGATTTGGCTGTCATTACGGGCTAGGGATATTCCGGGCCACCGAAGATCAGACGTAACAGCACACACGTGCACGCCCAGCTGCAACTGGCACTCGGGATGGTGATACTGCCTCACCCATCACCTCACAGCCCTGATATATACTATTTTAAAGTTGCGAAGACGTCGGTGGGCCGCACCCCGTAACCGGCGTCGGGCCATCGGGCCGGTGCGACGGCTTACGATGAACCCCATCCCCGAACCTTCACCGAGCCAAGGCATTTCGGCCGTGGAACCGTTCAGCACGGCCTGTTCGTAGTCAGGCAGAGTGGGGCTTCAATGAGGCCACGGCATTTCAGCCGTGGAATCAGTACAAGCGGATCGGCACCAAGTCCCACCGATCCGGCGTCTCGCTTCAATGAGGCCACGGCATTTCAGCCGTGGAATCACCGCCCCATCGCCGCGGACAGCGCCCGGACTGCTAGCTTCAATGAGGCCACGGCATTTCAGCCGTGGAATCACCCCGACCTGGGGTGGAGGCAGGAGAGCACCGCGGTGCTTCAATGAGGCCACGGCATTTCAGCCGTGGAATCTCGCAAACAGGGCAGACCGCCGCCCGTGCGGGTATTGCTTCAATGAGGCCACGGCATTTCAGCCGTGGAATCAGGCGGGGGATATTGACGGGTTGGAGGGGGGGGTGGCTTCAATGAGGCCACGGCATTTCAGCCGTGGAATCGCGATGCCGCGCAGGGCGTCGGCGAACACGTCGCGGATGGCGCTTCAATGAGGCCACGGCATTTCAGCCGTGGAATCAGCACCGAGTTCCAGGACTTGGTCAGCCGCCGCCGCGGCTTCAATGAGGCCACGGCATTTCAGCCGTGGAATCCACCAGCAGCATGTCCTCGATGCGGTGTTCGGCCTCGCTTCAATGAGGCCACGGCATTTCAGCCGTGGAATCGACCGACAGATGCCCTTCCAACTCAATACCAGCGTAGGTGCTTCAATGAGGCCACGGCATTTCAGCCGTGGAATCTCTGGTATCCGTCGGGCCGGGCCCACGGGTTCAGGTCTTGCTTCAATGAGGCCACGGCATTTCAGCCGTGGAATCTTGACTACGACTTTAAAACCGACACGTATGTAAATGAAGCTTCAATGAGGCCACGGCATTTCAGCCGTGGAATCTCGACGCATGTATCGACTATCAGGCTCCCGACGCGTGGCTTCAATGAGGCCACGGCATTTCAGCCGTGGAATCGCAGAGCAGCAGAAAACGCTAATCGCTCGCTACAACGCTTCAATGAGGCCACGGCATTTCAGCCGTGGAATCGTTGTCCTCCCTTGCCACACGACCAGTCCCGCTCCTCGCTTCAATGAGGCCACGGCATTTCAGCCGTGGAATCATTGCAGTGCCCGTGGCGCCACTGCGGAGCCGTATGAAGCTTCAATGAGGCCACGGCATTTCAGCCGTGGAATCATCCCGACCTGCCAGGCCAAGTTCGACAACGAGGAGCTTCAATGAGGCCACGGCATTTCAGCCGTGGAATCAACCAAAAAGGAATCCCAAACTGGAACAGAAGAATCGCTTCAATGAGGCCACGGCATTTCAGCCGTGGAATCGAGGCGCTGACCAGATCGCAGAAATGAAAGGCGTTTCGCTTCAATGAGGCCACGGCATTTCAGCCGTGGAATCGCTGGTGGAACAGGTCGGCATCGTGCCGGACGTGTTGCTTCAATGAGGCCACGGCATTTCAGCCGTGGAATCGGCTGACCCGGAGATCACCGCCGAACAGGCCAACGCCGCTTCAATGAGGCCACGGCATTTCAGCCGTGGAATCCAGGGCAACGGTGGAACAGGTCCTGCTCGCCAGCATGCTTCAATGAGGCCACGGCATTTCAGCCGTGGAATCATGGTCCCTCCTCTCACAGTGCCCAGTCGTCGGAGCCGCTTCAATGAGGCCACGGCATTTCAGCCGTGGAATCAGGCATGAGCCACGACCAGCACGAACCACTGATCACCCAGCTTCAATGAGGCCACGGCATTTCAGCCGTGGAATCTGGCCTTGGATGGGTAATTGGTGCCCCGGGCAGGCGCCGCGCTTCAATGAGGCCACGGCATTTCAGCCGTGGAATCCTCCACGGTGCGCTCGCCGTCCAGCTTGCTGGCCTTGCTTCAATGAGGCCACGGCATTTCAGCCGTGGAATCGCGTGGGAGCCAATTGGCTGGGAGGCGGCTTGGTTCGCCGCTTCAATGAGGCCACGGCATTTCAGCCGTGGAATCGCTATCAACATCAACGCCCCTAACCTGTTCGGTGGCGAGCTTCAATGAGGCCACGGCATTTCAGCCGTGGAATCGTCCTGCTGGACCGTGGACGCCACCACCGGAACAAGCGCTTCAATGAGGCCACGGCATTTCAGCCGTGGAATCGGTTAGTTGGTCGTGGGGCGGTCGCTGGCGCCGGGCGGCTTCAATGAGGCCACGGCATTTCAGCCGTGGAATCCCTCCACCTTCTCCGCCACCGGGCCGTCACTGTCCCGCTTCAATGAGGCCACGGCATTTCAGCCGTGGAATCCCGGGCACACGTTATGCCGCGCGCGGGTGGGAGACCCGGCTTCAATGAGGCCACGGCATTTCAGCCGTGGAATCACCACAACGAGACAGGAGGGCACGACCCATGAAGCTGCTTCAATGAGGCCACGGCATTTCAGCCGTGGAATCGGCGGCGGTTGCGGTAGGCGCTGGCCGCGATGGTCTGGCTTCAATGAGGCCACGGCATTTCAGCCGTGGAATCCCGGCCCATCGGGCATATCGGCTCCCGCCAGATCGCGGCTTCAATGAGGCCACGGCATTTCAGCCGTGGAATCACCGTGGTGGTGGGCCCGGCCCTGCTGGTCACCTTTGCTTCAATGAGGCCACGGCATTTCAGCCGTGGAATCGGCCCTAGCCGCCTGTCCTGGCGCTTCCGCATGGGCGCTTCAATGAGGCCACGGCATTTCAGCCGTGGAATCCTGGCCGCGGAGATTGTAGGCGAAGGCGCCCAGCTGGGCTTCAATGAGGCCACGGCATTTCAGCCGTGGAATCCCCGTTTCTAGGTATGATGTCCTCCACGCTGTTTGCGCTTCAATGAGGCCACGGCATTTCAGCCGTGGAATCCCAGGACCACCACCGCGAAGGCCGCCACGTCCACCAGGCTTCAATGAGGCCACGGCATTTCAGCCGTGGAATCACCAAAATGTGTGCGTCAAGTGTACCTAACGGGTACGCTTCAATGAGGCCACGGCATTTCAGCCGTGGAATCGAGTACAAGGTAACCCAAAGGGAACGCACCGTGAATGCTTCAATGAGGCCACGGCATTTCAGCCGTGGAATCAGCGCCCCTCGCGCTGGCTGTGTGGCAACGCTCTTGGAGCCTCAGTGCGAGGGGTTCGCTCGTTTACTGCGAAGGCGTTAGGGCCAATGCCGGCCAACCCTCGACCGGACAGGAAAAACTCCCATATTTTTAATGATCTACGCCAATTCGAGCGCTCCCCGGCGTGACGTCCATAACCGAACCGCTCGCTCGTCCCGGGCAGCACAGCCTCGGCGACAACAGGCAACTTCAGATCCATGGACAGCGCTCAGACAATAACCGGTTCGCGGGCTACGGGCTCGTAATCCTTGCCCAGACTCGTAACCTTGGGGCTGATCTTGTCCGCCAAGCCGACTTCCATGGTCACCACGTGATCATGCTCGTGGTGAATAATGCCGTCAAGGAGGGCCACCAGCTCTGCATGACGCTGCCGAGATAACCGGCACTGAAAGACCGATAACTGTAGCCACTCCCCATACCCCTTCATGAGCTTGAAAACCCGACGCCACCGCTTGGGGCAGGAAATGTCGTACGCCACAATGTAAAGGTGTTCACTCATCGCGCGGCCCTCCCATCATCGGGTCATGAAGTTCGGGTAATCGGGTATCTCGCCCAAGAGAAAGCGGCCCAGCAAGCGCGCCTGTAACTCCAATAGCCGCCGATAGCTAATCCGGTAGCCGAACAAGGGATGGGTGATCTCCTGCGAGAGCCTACGTTCATAGACGGCGATGAACCGCTTCCGGCCATCCGGGGTCAGGTTTATGGCACTGCCTGCCTTCAAGAAATCAGTGGGTCGGACTTCTCCATTATTGATTGCGGTCAACACCGCTGAATCGGCAATTAGGGGCCGAAAGGGCTCCATCATGTCCAGAGCCAAGGCTGGTCGGCCGTATCGGGGTTGGTGGTAAAAACCCCGATAGGGGTCGAAGCCCACCGCCGTCAGGGTTACGCTCCAGGTCCTGGTCAAAAGGCTGTAGGCATACGACAACAACGCATTGACCGGATCGGTGGGCGGGCGGCGGTTCCGGCCACTGAACTCGAATCGGAACGTATCCCCCTCATCCTTTCGCCTTATCAGCCGGTTGAAATGGCCGAAGTAGGCCGAGGCAGCGGCACCCTCGACGCCAAGGAGGCTATCCAACCCGGACACACGTGTAGCCTGATCCGCCAAACGGCGCATATCCTTCAGAACCGGTTTGGGGTCTTCTTCGTCTACCCTCCAGTTGCGACGCATCAGGGTGCGAGCATTGAGTATCTTGGCGCGTACCAATCCACGGGCCACGCGTAAACAGACCTGTTCATCGAAGCTGCCCTGATACTGGGCCGTTCGCAATTCTACATTCTTGTGGCCCGTGCCCACGGTATGGCCCAGAAACCAGCCACCATAGGAATGCCAGGTCACGGGGATCTCCCGTCGCAGCAGTTCGTGCAAGGTGGGCGTGGTGAGGTAGACGTTTCCCATCAGAACCACCTGCGAGGTCTCCACTAACCGCGCCACGGCAGCAGGCTGGTCATCCACTTTCACTTCGAGGGTCTCGCCACGCTTTGAAACCTTTGCCTTGTTCGCTTGTACATAGAGCGGCAGGGCTTCTTCTCTGGCCACCGCAATGGGGCGCAACTGCCCCAGCCCCCGTTTCAAGAAATTGACTTCATCAGGCAGGCAGAGGGTGACCAGGGAACAACGGCTGCACTTCGGGCTGTCCTCCAGCGGAGGGGGAATACGCCCGGAATCGGCCAGTAGCCGCAACCCGCTGAGGGATGAACGCGTCAAAGCCACCAATTCATCATCGAACACCACATTGACCCGCTCGCGGGAGCCCGCGAAGTAGAGCATTCCCTGCTCGCAGGTGTAGCCGTGTTCTGTCAGCAACATGCCCTGGGCGCAGACCTGCACCCGTTCTGGATCGTAGGCTCCCTTTGCCACATGGGGCCGCCGACCCCGTTTGTAGTCCACCGGAACAACCGTTCCCCCTTCCGCCTCCACCAGATCCATTTTGGCGATCAGCCCGAGGGAGTTGGAGGATAAGGTCACCGAGCGGGCATGCAGTTTTTCTTCCTTGTCCAGAGCATCGGCCTCGGGCAGGGGCTTGCCTTTACGCTGGTCCACCCGGCGGTGCACATGCCGACCCTGAACGGTGTCGGCGGACTCCGCCCATTCGCCCTGCACCCATTCCAGGTACGCGAGGCGAGGACAATAGACAAACTCGTTCAGCATGCGCGCCGGCAACAGGGGCTGGTCACCGGAAAGTTCCGGGAAGGGTAAGGGCAGCTCCTGTTGGGCAGGGTGTGGGGTGTCCAATTCACACTCCTTGGCCGGAATGTTCACGACCGCTTTCTTCCCCTTATGCTTTTAAAGGTAGCAGGTGCGCCCATTCGTGCCTTTACCTACCCACCCTGATGTCCCGGACCTGAACTCAGCACCCCAACCCCGACCCGTGGACACACTCACTGGAAAGAATGCGGGATTGTCCCAATATCCACAATTACTGCCATTTCATCGCCCGGATGTTACTCATCCCGGACATTGCAACTTAAAATGGCGTTCAGCCATTCAAATTCAACAGCTCATAATGACCGTGGTTAGGCAGAGCAGGATGGGGAACCTGCTCATTCAAACCATCGGCTCCGCCATATTCCCCTTCTCCTCCAGCCACCGCCGCCGCTGCGAGGCGTTCCGCTTGCCAAGCAGCTGCGCCATCAGCGCTTCGGTGGCCTCGTCGTCGTCCACCATCAATTGCACCAGCCGGCGGGTATCGGGGGCCATGGTGGTTTCGCGCAGCTGCAGCGGGTTCATCTCACCCAGGCCCTTGAAGCGGGTGACGGCCACCTTGCCCTTCAGCTTCTCGGCAGCGATACGGTCCAGGATGCCCTGCCTTTCGTGCTCATCCAGGGCGTAGAGGGTTTGCTTGCCCACGTCGACGCGGTAGAGCGGTGGCATGGCCACGAACACGTGGCCGGCCCGGACCACGGCGGGAAAATGCTTGAGGAACAGCGCGCACAGCAGGGTGGCGATGTGGGCGCCGTCGGGGTCGGCATCGGCCAGGATGCAGATCTTGCCGTAGCGCAGGCCAGACAGGTTCTCGGAGCCGGGGTCTGCCCCCAGGGCCACGGCGATGTCGTGCACCTCCTGTGAGGCCATCACCTCCTCGGGCGCCACCTCCCAGGTGTTGAGGATCTTGCCGCGGAGGGGCATGACCGCCTGGAACTCCCGGTCCCGCGCCTGCTTGGCGGAGCCTCCGGCGGAATCCCCCTCCACCAGGAAGAGCTCGGTGCGGCCCGGGTCCTGGGCGGTGCAGTCCGCCAGCTTGCCCGGCAGGGCCGGCCCCTGGGTGACGCGCTTGCGGGCCACCTTGCGCGAGGCCCGCATCCGCCGCTGGGCGGCGGAGATGGTCAGCTGAACGATGGCCTCGGCGTCCTCCACGTGCTGGTTCAGCCAGAGACTGAAGGCATCCTTGACCACGCCGGAGACGAAGGTGGCGCACTCGCGGGAGGAGAGCCGCTCCTTGGTCTGGCCGGAGAACTGCGGGTCCTCCAGCTTCACGGACAGCACGTAACTCACCCGCTCCCAAACGTCCTCGGGGGTGATGCGCACGCCACGCGGCAGTAGGTTGCGGAACTCGCAGAACTCGCGGATCGCTTCCGTGAGCCCGGAGCGCAACCCGTTGACGTGGGTCCCCCCCTGCGCCGTCGGAATAAGGTTGACGTAACTCTCGGTGACGGCCTCACCGCCCTCCGGCAGCCAGGTCACTGCCCATTCGGCGGCCTCGTGCTCGGAGGTCATCCGGCCGACGAAGGGGTCGGTGGGCAGGGTCGGCCACTCCTCGAGGGCACCGCACAGGTAGTCCTTGAGGCCGTCCTCATAGCACCAGACGGTCTCCTCTTCCGAGGCCTCATCGTAGAAGCGCACCACTAGCCCCGGACAGAGCACCGCCTTGGCCCGCAGCACATGGCGCATGCGCGGCACCGAGAACTTTGGCGAGTCGAAGTACTTGGCGTCCGGCCAGAACCTCAGCGTGGTGCCGGTGTCCTTCTTGGCCACCTTGCCCACCTCGGTCAGGTCCGAGGTCTTGTCCCCGTGGGCGAAGCTCATCATGTACTCGACGCCGCCACGACGGACCCGCACCTCCAGCCGCCGGGACAACGCGTTCACCACAGAGACGCCCACCCCGTGGAGGCCACCGGAATACTGGTAGTTCTTGCCGGAGAACTTGCCGCCCGCGTGCAGGGTGCCGAGAATCACCTCCACCCCGGGGCGCCCCTGCCCGGGGTGCACATCCACCGGCATGCCCCGGCCGTCGTCCCGCACCTGCAGGCTGCCGTCCCGGAACAGCGTCACGTCCACGCGGGTGGCGTGGCCGGCCATAACCTCGTCGACACTGTTGTCGATGACCTCCTGGGCCAGGTGGTTGGGACGGGTGGTATCGGTGTACATGCCGGGGCGCTTGCGCACCGGCTCCAGCCCGGTCAGGACCTCGATATCCGCGGCGTCGTAACGGTTGCTCATGGACGGGGCGTTGCCTCCTGTTAAACGACAAGCGTGCTGGAGTGTAACGCCACCACCGGGCCGGCGCGAATAGCATCGCGTTGACCGCGCGGGGACCGCCGGGTTAGCTTTAGCCGTCTCAACGGCCGCGATGGCGCGGCGCTACACCGCTTCGCAAGCCCTGCAGGAAGCCCCATGGATACCCCCTCTGGTTCATCTGATACCGAATCCTTCGATTTCGAGGCTGCGCTCAAGGAGTTGGAAGGCCTGGTCGAGCGCATGGAGCGCGGCGAGCTCTCGCTGGAGGAGTCCCTGCGCCAGTTTGAACGCGGCGTGGAGTTGACCCGCGCCTGCCAGAAGGCTTTGCAGGACGCAGAGCAGAAAGTGGAAACCCTTATCGACCAAGGGGCGGACGCCCATGAGCAAGCCTTCGAATACCCCGAACATCGCGGCGCTTGAGCGGGTCGCCCCCACTTGGCGCGCGCGGGTGGAACAGGCGCTCGACTACTGGCTGCCCGAACCGGAGACTCACCCCGCCCGCCTGCACCAGGCAATGCGCTACTCAGCTCTGGCGGGCGGCAAACGGATGCGCCCCATCATGGTGTTTGCCACCGGGCAGGCGGTGGGTGCAGAGCTGTCCCAGTTGGAGGGGCCGGCCTGTGCCGTGGAGTGCATCCACGCCTACTCGCTCATCCACGACGACCTGCCGGCCATGGATGACGACGACCTGCGCCGCGGTCAGCCCACCTGCCACAAGGCCTTCGACGAGGCCACCGCCATCCTGGCCGGTGATGCCCTGCAGACCCTTGCCTTCCACATACTGGCCCACGACCGCACCGGCACCCAGAACTGCCGGGCCCGGCTGCGGATGATCGAGGCCCTGTCGCTGGCATCCGGCTCCCGCGGAATGGTGGGCGGGCAGGCCATCGACCTCGCCGCCACCGGCCAGCAGCTGGACATTGCCCAGCTGGAGGACATGCACATCCACAAGACCGGCGCGCTGATCCGTGCGAGCGTGCAGTTGGGCGCACTGGCAGCGGGTCCGGTGGACGAGGAGTTGTTGCAGCAACTGGACCACTACGGCAAGTGCGTCGGCCTGGCCTTCCAGATCCGCGACGACATCCTGGACGTGGAGGGCAACACCGAGGCCCTGGGCAAATCCCAGGGCTCCGACCAGCGCCAGGACAAGGCCACCTACCCGGCGCTGATTGGCATGGCCGAGGCCCGCGAGACCGCCGATCGGCTGATCGAGGATGCGCTGGAGTCGCTCTCCGCACTTGATCAGCGCGCCGATGTACTGCGCGGCATCGCCGAGTACTGCATTGGCCGCGACCATTGAAATCGCGATATACTATCGTTCGCATCTATCAACCGACGCGGATAGTCAAGAATCCGAGGACGTAACATCATGCCCGAGGCAGAAAAGCTCGCCACCTGCTCCATTGAGGATGTGCAGGCCCGTCAGGACAGCCGCCGCATCCCGATCAACAAGGTGGGCATTAAAGATGTCCGCCACCCGGTCCGGGTGGGCGTCAGGGACGGCGAGGAGCAGCATACGGTTGCAACCTTCAACATGTATGTGAACCTGCCTCAGCACTTCAAGGGCACGCACATGTCCCGCTTCGTGCAGATCCTCGAGGGGCACGACACCGAGATCACGGTGCAGTCCTTCCGCGAAATGCTGCACGAGGTGGCCGAGCGGCTCGAGGCGGAGTCCGGCCACATCGAGATGGACTTTCCGCTGTTCGTGCGCAAGTCCGCGCCGGTCACCGGCGTACAGAGCCTGATGGACTATCAGGTGACCTTCATCGGCGAGATCCACGAAGGCGAGCCGGAACTGGGCATCCGCGTGGTGGTCCCGGTCACCAGCCTCTGTCCCTGCTCCAAGGATATATCCCGCTACGGGGCCCACAACCAGCGCTCGCACATCACGGTCACCGCCCGCACCCGCGACCTGCTGTGGGTGGAGGACCTGATCGACCTGGTCGAGGAAGAGGCCTCCTGCGAGTTGTACGCGCTGCTCAAGCGCCCGGACGAGAAGTACGTCACCGAGCGGGCCTACGAGAACCCCAAGTTTGTCGAGGACCTGGTGCGCGACGTGGCCATCCGCTTGAATGACGAAGACCGGGTCTTGGCCTACAACGTCACCGCCGAGAACTTCGAGTCCATTCACAACCACTCTGCCTTCGCCGAGATCGAACACGACAAGACCGGCGAGCCCCGACGCTGACCCCGCGACAGCCTTCCCTGGCGCCACCGCCCGGGCAATAACGGGCGGCTGTGGTTACAATGGGCCAAACAGCAGCCCCGGCGAAAGGGATAGAGCGTCCATTGAGAAACCTGCTGATCGCGGCCCTGCTGGCTACCGTGCCGGTGGCCCACGCCACCGAGCACGACGCCAGCCTGGTCGACATCTACCAGAATGCCCTGGAATACAACGCCCGCTTTGCCGCAGAGCAGGACCGCCTGCGCGCGAGCCGCGAGGCCCTGCCCCAGGCGCGCTCGGCGTTCCTGCCCCAGGTGGGTATCGAGGCCCAGTGGGGTTACACCGATGAGCGGACCCGCCTGGACCTCGGGCTGGATGACACCGACATACCGGGTATCGGCCCCGCCTCCGGAATCACCGACGAGATCGGCATCTCCGACCGCTTCGATAGCGGCTACGAATCCCGCCAGGGGGCGGTGCAGGTGGTCCAGCCCCTCTACCGGCGGGAGAACTTCGCTCGCCTGGAGCAGGCCCGCAGCCAGGTCTCCGCAGCGGAGCTGGGGCTGGACCTGGCGCATCAGAACCTGATCCTGCAGGTAGCCGAGGCCTACTTCCAACTCCAATTGGCCAATGAGACCGTGCGCCTGGTGGAAGCCGAATTGGAGGCCGTGGAGGCGCAGCTGGCAAGGGCGCGCAGCAACCTGGAGGCGGGCATCGGTAGCCGCACCGACGTGGACGAGGCACGCTCCCGCCGCGACCAGGTCCGCGCCGAGCGGGTCAGTGCCCACAACGACCGGGACCTGGCCCGCGAGCAGTTGCAGCAGCTGGCAGGCCCGCTGCCTGGCCCTCTGGCCCCAATCAACCCCGAGTTCCGCCCCTCACCGCTGGACCCGCCGCAGCCGGACCACTGGGCGGGGCTGGCCGAGCGCTACAACCTCACGGTGCAGGTAGCCCAGCGCGACCTGGAGATCGCCCGCCAGGAGATTCAGTTCAGCCGCGCAGCCCATCAGCCCCAGGTGGACCTGGTGGGCCGGTACAGCCGCAGCTGGCAGGACGAGGGGCCGTTGGGCGTCGGTGACCGGCTGGACGTGGAAGGCGCCAGCGTCCGCGTGCAGCTCTCCATGCCACTTTATACCGGTGGCCGCACCCGCTCACGGGTGCGGCAGAGCGAGGCGGAGCGGGATGCCGCCCGGCAGGAGTTGACCGAGATCCGCCGCGGGGCCCGGCTGCAGGCGCAGGAGGCCAGCCGCAACCTGAATAGCGGGCGCGAGCGCATCATGGCCCTGGAACAGGCCCTGCGCTCCGCACGCAGCACCGAAGAGGCCGTGGCGGAGGGCCTGGAGGCCGGCATGCGCACCACCGCCGACCTGCTGCAGGCCAAGCAGCGTCATTACGCCGTGGCGCGCAACCTGACCGCCGCCCGCTACGCTTACCTGCTCAGCTACCTGGAACTGCAGGCGGCGGTGGGCCTGGCCATGGACGCCAGCACCGTCAACGAGGTGGACGATTTTCTGCTGGGCGCCCGCGAGCCCTAACCCACCGCCCCTCTGGTGATCGTGGGAGCTATGGGCCGGAGTCGGCGGTACGGACCTCGTTCACCGGCACGTCCACCGCCGGGAAACCCTCGCCGCCCCCGTGGGGCGTCTCCAGCGCCGAGACGGGGTCTTCACCCGGCTGCACGCTGCCCACCAGGTTCACGAAATCGTGCAGATTCTTGTCCGCCAGGTGCGAGGGCTGCACGTTCTGCAGGGCGCTGAAGATATTCGCCAGCCGCCGCGGCTCGATCTCGCCCCACTCCTTGAGCATCGCCTTGATCATCTGACGCTTCAGGTCCGGCTGCGAACCGCACAGGGTGCAGGGGATAATCGGGAAGGCCATGCGCTCGGCGTACCGCTCCAGGTAGGGCTCCGGCACGTAGGCCAGGGGCCGGATCACCACGTGCTTGCCGCTGTTGGAGCGCAGTTTCGGCGGCATGGCCGCCAGGCGGCCGCCGTAAAAGAGGTTCAGAAAGAAGGTCTCAAGGATGTCATCCCGGTGGTGGCCCAGGGCAATCTTGCTGCAGCCCATCTCCTCGGCCGCCCCGTAGAGGAGCCCCCGACGCAGTCGGGAACAGAGGGAGCACTTGGTCTTGCCCTCGGGGATCACCCGCTCCACGGTCGAATAGGTGTCCGCCTCCAGAATGCGATAGGGCACGCCCACCGATTCCAGGTACTCGGGTAACACGTGCTCCGGGAAACCCGGCTGCTTCTGGTCCAGGTTCACCGCCACCAGTTCGAAGCGCACCGGCGCCCGCTTTTGCAACCGCAGCAGGGTATCGAGCAGCGCATAGGAGTCCTTGCCCCCGGACAGGCAGACCATGATCCGGTCGCCCTCCTCAATCATCCGGTAATCACGGATGGCGGTACCGGTCAGATGACCGAGACGCTTCTGCAGGGTTTTCAGACCCATGCCCATGACGAGACCTCGCAAGATTGGAATACGGCGCGGCGGTTGCCCCCGTTCGACGGGTGCGGGGCGCGGGCGGTGCCCCTCCCGGCGCCCGAAAACCGCACATAGTAACAAAGACCGGCAATAAACCCTCGACACCGGGCGCCAACTACCCGATGATAGCGCCCCCAAATCAGCAACGACCCCACGGACTCCATGACCGAACGCCTTCGCAACATCGCCATCATCGCCCACGTTGACCACGGCAAGACCACCCTCGTCGACAAGCTCCTGCAACAATCCGGCACGCTGGACGGCCGCGGCGACGCGGTTGAACGGATCATGGATTCCAACGACCTGGAGAAGGAACGGGGCATCACCATCCTCTCCAAGAACACCGCCATCCAGTGGAACGACTGGCGCATCAACATCGTGGACACCCCCGGCCACGCCGACTTCGGTGGCGAGGTGGAGCGCGTGCTCTCCATGGTGGACTCAGTGCTGCTGCTGGTGGACGCCGTCGACGGCCCCATGCCCCAGACCCGCTTCGTCACCCAGAAGGCGCTGGAGCGCGGCTTGCAGCCCATCGTGGTGGTCAACAAGATCGACCGCCCCGGCGCCCGTCCCGACTGGGTGGTGGACCAGACCTTCGACCTGTTCGACCGGCTGGGCGCCAGCGACGACCAGCTCGACTTCCCGATCGTCTACGCCTCTGCCCTGCAGGGTTACGCCAGCGAGGACAGCACCGCCAGCGACGGTGACATGACCCCGCTGTTCCAGACCATCACCGAGTACGTCCCGGCCCCCGACGTGGACGCCGACGGCCCCTTCCAGATGCAGGTGAGTTCTCTGGACTACAACAGCTACGTGGGCGTGATCGGCATCGGCCGGATCACCCGGGGCAAGGTAAAGACCAACACGCCGGTTCGTATCATTAGCCGTAACGGCGAAGAGCGGAACGGCCGCATCCTGCAGGTACTCGGCTTCCGCGGGCTGGAGCGGGTCGAGGTGGACGAGGCGCGGGCCGGTGACATCATCGCCTTCACCGGCTGCGAGGGGCTCAACATCTCCGACACCCTCACCGATCCGGCGGCACCCGAAGCGTTGCCCCCGCTGACCGTGGACGAGCCCACCGTCAGCATGACCTTCCAGGTGAACACCTCGCCCTTTGCCGGCCGCGAGGGCAAGTACGTCACCTCCCGCCAGATCCGCGAGCGGCTGGAGCGCGAGCTGATCCACAACGTGGCCCTGCGGGTCGACCCGACCGACGACCCGGACCGCTTCCGCGTTTCCGGTCGGGGCGAACTGCACCTGTCCGTGCTGATCGAAAACATGCGTCGCGAGGGCTACGAGCTGGGTGTCAGCCGGCCCGAGGTCATCGTGCGCGAGATCGACGGCGTCAAGCAGGAGCCCTGGGAGCAGCTCACCGTGGACGTGGAGGAGCAGCACCAGGGCGGCGTCATGGAGAAGCTGGGCGAGCGCGGCGGCGAGCTGCAGGACATGGTGCCCGACGGCAAGGGCCGCGTCCGGCTGGACTTCATCATCCCGGCCCGTGGGCTGATCGGCTTCCGCACCGAGTTCATGACCGCCACCTCCGGCACGGGGTTGATGTATCACGTCTTCGACCACTACGGCCCGGTAAAACAGGGCGACTTCGGCAGCCGCCACAACGGCGTCATGGTCAGCATGGCCCAGGGCAAGGCGCTGGCTTACGCCCTGTTCAACCTGCAGGACCGGGGCAAGCTCTTCCTTGGCCACGGGGTCGAGGTCTACGAGGGCATGATCGTGGGCATCCACGCCCGCGACAACGACCTGGTGGTGAACCCGCTGAAGGCCAAGCAGCTCACCAACGTCCGGGCGGCCGGCTCCGATGAGAACCTCATCCTCACCCCGCCCATCGACCTGACCCTGGAGCAGGCGCTGGAGTTCATCAACGATGACGAGCTGGTGGAGGTCACCCCGGAGAACATCCGCCTGCGCAAGAAACTCCTGAAGGAGCACGAGCGCAAGCGCGCCGCCCGCTGACCGCCATGCGGGTCCCGGTCACCCCGGCCGGGACCCGCCGTACCGCCCCCCTAGCCCCCGAACCCGCCCAGCCCCTCCCGCCCGGCACACGGTCCGCTGCTCAGTGGTAAGATGTACGGATACGCATGGTATTTCCCAAACAACACTCAGGTTGCCAGCACACAAGACTATGGACGAGAAAACCCGTACCGAGTTGGAGGCCGCTGCCTTCCGCGCCCTGGTCGAGCACCTGCGCGAGCGCACCGATGTGCAAAACATCGAGCTCATGAACCTGGCCGGGTTCTGCCGCAACTGCCTGTCCAAGTGGTACTTGGCTGCCGCCGAGGAGCGCGGGCTCGACATGGACTACGACAAGGCGCGCGAGATCGTCTACGGCATGCCCTACGACCAATGGAAGGCCCGCTATCAGCGCGAGGCCACGCCCGCGGAGAAGGCGGCCTTCGCCCGGACCGAGGCCGGAGGCGGGCAAGGCTGATCGCCCAAGGCGACGGGGAAGCGGCATGACCAGCGACAAGGGCAGCCAGAACAGCGCGGACAGCCAGCGCCTACAGGAGCGGCTGCGGCACAGCGGGTTGCGTAATACCCGCCCGCGACGCCATGTGTTGCATGTCCTCGCCGTGGCCGAGCAGCCCCTGAGCAGCCGGGAGATCCACAGCCGGATGGGCGAGGAGGCCTGCGACCTGGTGACGGTCTACCGCTGCCTCGCCGACTTTGAACGGGTGGGCCTGGTGCAGCGCCACGAGTTCGGTGACAGCAACGCGCGTTTCGAACTCAATGACCAGGCCGGCCACCACCGGCACTACGTGGTCTGCCGCGTCTGCCACGGCAAGGAGCCGATGGATGTCTGCCCGCCCCATTGGCTGGAGGAAGAACTGCGCGCCCGCGGCTACAGCGACATCAGTCACAGCATGGAGTTCTTCGCGGTATGCCCCCACTGCCGTGACGATGGCCACCCGGGAGCGCCGCAACGGCAATGAGCGCTGAATCGCTGTTGAACGGGGACGACTACCAGGCCAAGCGCCGGGTGACGCTGGTCGGCTCCCTGGTCAATGTGCTGCTGGCGATCGGCAAGATCATCGCCGGTGTTATCGGGCACTCACAGGCCCTGATCGTGGACGGCGTCCACTCCCTCTCCGACCTGGTCAGCGACGCACTGGTACTCTGGGCTGCCCGCGTGGGCAGCTACGGCGCCGACCTGGATCACCCCTACGGCCACGCCCGCATCGAGACCGCCGCCACCGTCGGCGTCGGCGCCCTGTTGCTGCTGGTGGCGGGCGGCTTCACCTACGATGCCGCCATCCGCCTGATGAACCCCGAGGACCTGCTCACCCCGGGCTGGATCGCACTGGCGGCCGCCGTCTTCTCGGTACTCGCCAAGGAGGGGCTCTACCATTACACCAAACGCGTCGCCCGCGTGGTCCGCTCCGACCTGATCCACGCCAACGCCTGGCACCACCGTTCCGATGCCCTGTCCTCGGTCGTCGTGATTATCGGTGTCGCCGGGGCCATGGCTGGCGTCCCGTGGCTCGACGCCCTGGCCGCGCTGGTGGTCGCGCTGATGATCGGGGCAGTCGGTTGGCGGCTGGCCTGGCACTCCGCCCGCGAGTTGGTGGATACCGGGCTGGACCCGGATGAGCTGGCCTACATAGGCCGAATCATCGACAGCGTAGACGGGGTCGAGGGGCACGACGATCTACGTACCCGCCGCATGGGTTCCGACACCCTGGTGGACGTGCATATCCGGGTCGCCCAGGACATCAGCGTCTCGGAAGGCCACCGCATCAGCGATGCCGTCCTCTACCGACTGTGCCGGGAGGTGGATCACGTGGCCGAGGTGCTGGTACACGTGGACCACGAAGGCCTCCCCGAGGCCCGGCGCAGCGCCAAGCTGCCGCTGCGCCGGCGGGCCGAGGCCGAGCTCCGCAGCGCTTGGGGGCAGCTGCTGGATGACTACCCCCACAACCGCGCGATCCTCCACTACCGCGATGGCCACCTGGACGTAGACCTGATCATCACGGGCCTCGATGATGCCCCACAGGCCGGTCGGCTGCCCGCCCTGCAACAACAGTTACAGGAGCGCGCGGAACATATCCCCTACGTGGGGCGCATCCGCCTGCTGGCCCACCTGGGTAGCTGACCGATGGACCTCGGGCCACTGGTCAAAGCCCTGGCGGACAGCCCGTTATGGCTGGCCGCCGGGCTGTTCGTCATCGTGATGCTGGAGTCGTTGCTGGTGATCGGCTACCTGATCCCCGCGGCGAGCATCGTCTTCGTGGTCGGTGCGTTGGCGGCATCCGACCCCCTATTGCTGCTCCCCGCCTTCGCCGGGGCGGCCTCCGGCGCCCTGGTGGGCGGGGCAGCGAACTATGCGCTCGGTTACCGGTTGCGTGACCGAACGCCCCGGCTCTGGCCCTTCAGCCACCACCCGGGGCTGCTGGAGCGCAACCAGGCCTTCCTCGCCCGCCATGGCGCGCTCAGCCTCATCGTCTGCCGCTTCGCCAAGCCAATGCGCTCTACCCTGCCCGCCGTGGCGGGCATGCTGGACATGGACCGGCGGCTGTTCTTCATCAGCAATCTGCTCTCCGCCCCCCTGTGGGCAGTGGTATGGCTGGGGCTGGGGTTGGGCGCGGGCACGTCGCTAGAGGCCGCACTGGGCGAGGCGGGCCGAGCAGCGCTGCCGTTTCTGGCGGCCGCCGTGCTACTGGCGGGGCTCGGCTGGCTGTGGGGGCGGCGCCGCCTCCGCAAGGGCCTGCCCAGCGGCGCGCGGCATTGGCGGCTGGCGGTGATTGCCCTGGTCACGCTGGGCATGGTGGTCTCGGTCCTGGAACTGGTGGCCTGAGGTCAGACCATCAACGGCGGCTCCTCCATGGCCGCCACCTGCTCCCGCAGCGCCAACAAGTGCTCCTCCCAGTACCGATCGCTACCGAACCAGGGGAAGGCCTGCGGAAACGCCGGATCGTGCCAGCGCCGCGCCAGCCAGACGGCATAGCCCATAATCCGAAGGGTGCGCAGCGCCTCGATCAAGTGCAGCTCCCGCCGATCAAAGTCGCGGAATTGCTCATACCCCTCCAGCAGGTCGCAGAGCTGTTCCGTGCGCTCCGCACGCTCACCGGAGAGCAGCATCCAGAGGTCCTGCAGCGCCGGGCCGGTGAGACAGTCGTCCATATCCACGAAATGCGGGCCCTCGCCGTCGCGCCAGAGAATGTTGCCGGCGTGGCAGTCACCGTGCAGCCGGATCGCGCGCCAGGCACCGGCATCGGCGAACCGGGCCTCCAACAGCATCAGCAGGTGGTCGGTCACGCCCCGGTAGGCCTCCTGGATGTGCACCGGTATCAACCCCGCCTGGAGCAACCAATCCCGATGGTCGCGGGCCACGCCGGTCTCCCGGATCGCCGGGCGGTGGTGGAAGTCGGCGGCCTCTCCGACGGTGTGGATGCGGGCAAGGAACTGCCCCAACCGAAGGCGCACCTCCGGGTTATCCAGAGCGGGTGCCCGGCCACCGCGGCGCTCGTAGACGGCCAGACGGAAGCCTTCGTGCCAATGCAACGTGCGACCGTTGATCCGCATCGGGGGCACCACCGGGATTTCGGCCGCGACCAGTTCCTCACACCAGGCGTGCTCCTCGAGGATGGCCTCGTCACTCCAGCGCTCCGGCCGGTAGAACTTCACGACCAACGGCGCGGCCTCCTCCAGGCCCACCTGGTAGACGCGATTCTCGTAACTGTTCAGTGCCAGAAACCGCCCGTCCGGCAGGAAACCGAGGGCCTCGATGGCGTCCAGCACCTGGCCGGGCCCCAGGGCTGCGTAGGGGTGATCGACGGGCGCGGGCATCAGGATGCCGGCGGGTCGCCGCGCAGTTCCGCCTCCAGGCGGTGCAACGCGGCCATGGGATCGTCGGCCTGGGTGACCGGCCGCCCCACTACCAGGTGGGTCGCGCCACGGGCCAGCGCCTGCGCCGGCCCCAGCACCCGGGTCTGGTCCCCGCGGGCGGCCCATTGGGGCCGGATCCCCGGCGTGACCCGCAGGAACGCCCCTCCGCAGGTTTCCCGAACCAGACCCGCCTCCTGTGCCGAGCAGACCACGCCGTCCACCCGTGCGCCCTGGGCCAGGCCGGCCAGGCGCCGCACCGCCCCGTCCGCAGGGCCTGCCAGTCCGATCTCGTGAAGGGTCGCATCGCTGTGGCTGGTCAGCACCGTCACCGCCGTGAGCAGCGGGCGGTCATTGGAATCTCCCAAGGCCTCGCGTGCTGCCTGCATCATCTCGCTGCCGCCCAGCGCATGGACGTTGACCATCCACACACCCAGTCGCGCGGCCGAGCGACAGGCACCCGCCACGGTGTTGGGGATGTCATGAAATTTGAGATCGAGAAAAACGCGGTACCCTCGCCCGACAAGCTGCTCCACCAGCCGGGGCCCTTCGGCGACGAACAGCTCCTTGCCCACCTTCAGCGCGCAACGCGCCGGGCTCAGCCGGTCGGCCAATGCCAATGCCGGGCCCGCCTCCGGGTAATCCAGGGCAATGATCAACTTCGGGTCAGACACCAATCACTCTCCCTCTACCCCGCGCAGGGGGCGAATGCTGCCCCAGCTCTTGCAGCCGGGGCACTGCCAGAACAGCGTCCGGGCGGTGAACCCGCACTGGCCGCACAGGTATTGGGCCCGTACCGCCAGGAGGGCTGACAGCACGTGCTCGACCGCCTGTTCCAGCCGCTGGTCCTCCGAGGGCCGCTCGGCGCCCTCGGTAAGTTCCACCAGGCGGAGCAGCCCTCGCACCGAGGGCTGCGAGTGCAACTGCCCGGCCAGCCACTTCGCGGCCACGTCGGCCCCCGATTCGGCACAGAGCCAGTCGACCTTTGCCAGGACCACCGGCGCGGGCGCCTGGCTGGTGGCCAGCAGGCGGTCCAGGAAGGCCGGGTACCGCTCCAACTGGTTCAGGCTCGCCAAGGCCGCGTGGAGCCCCTCCAGGACTTCGCCGATAAACTCCGGCGCCTGCTGGGGTACCTGTTCGTACAGGCGCACCGCCTGTCTCGGGTTACCCATTTCCAGGTGCAGCGCCCCGGACTCGATGCTGGCACGCACGCAGCGCGGGTCATGCGTCAAGGCCCGCTTGTACAGGGCACGCGCGCGGCCGAGGTCGCCCTCGGCCCGCGCCTCCCTGGCCATCTCGCAATAGAAGTGCGCCACCTGCGGGTGCATGTTCTGCGACACGCTTTTCTCAAGGCGGAGTGCCGCACCGATCGCCTGGTCCCACTCCTTCTCCTGCTGGTAGATGGCCAGCAGCTGGCGCAGGGCCGGCTCCACGTGGTGGTTGAGTTCGATGACCTCCTCGAACAGGGTCTCCGCCCGGTCCAGCAGGCCTGCCCGCATGTAATCCTCACCCAGTTCCAGCAACGCGTAGGTCCGCTGCTGACGACTGAGGGCGGGACGGGCAATGAGGTTCTGGTGAATGCGGATGGCGCGATCCACCTCGCCGCGCCGTCGGAACAGACTGCCAAGGGCCAGGTGGGTCTCAACGGTGTCACTGTCCACCTCCACCATGCGGGTGAAGACTTCCAGCGCCTTGTCGCGCTCCTCGTTAAGGAGGTAATTGAGCCCCTGGAAATAGGCCTCGGGCAGTTGCCGGGAGTTGGTGCTCGAGCCACGGGTGGCGCTGCGACGTCCAGCGAACCACCCGGACATCGCCGCCACGGGCAGCAGCAGCCATAGCAACTCCAGCATGGGGTTTGCTCAGCGCCCTTCCTTCAGCGGCAGGCGACGCAGTTCGTTGAGCTCTTTCTGGGCGTCGTTGACCTGGCGCTTGAGCTTCCGGATCTCGCGCCGTTTGCGGAAGACCACCACCTGGCTAGCCAGCACACCCAGGATCGCCCCGAGGATAAGGGTGACGACAAGCACAAAGGAAAGGGGCAGATCGGCCTCGCCGAAGAAGAAGTCCACCACCACGTCGTCGGCGTTGAGGGTGGCAAAGCTGAGCCCCAGGGCGGCCACGATGAGAACAAAGACTATTATTATTGGCTTTCGCATGGTGTCTTACCCTACCCTGGCGTATTCGATGCCGTTCAGGACTGAATGGGGTTGTGCCGACCCTCGTTTACACGGTCGCGCAACTCCTTCCCTGGTTTGAAGTGTGGCACGTATTTGCCAGGCAGTGCCACCGGTTCGCCGGTTTTCGGGTTCCGGCCGATACGCGGGGGACGGTGATGGAGGGAAAAACTGCCAAAACCCCGGATCTCGATCCGCTCACCACCGGCCAGGGTTTCGCTCATCTGCTCGAGCAAGGTTTTTACGGCGAGTTCGACATCCTTGTGAGCCAGATGATGCTGTTTACTCGCAATGACTTCGATCAGTTCGGATTTGGTCATTGGCTGTCTGCCTGAATCCCGGGTACTGAAGCAAAAACGGCGGGACCCCGGTTACCAAGGCCCCACCGACGACAATGCAGCGCACGGGCGGCCGTGGTGGCCACCCGTCAACGTTGCGGGACGACCGATCAGCGGTCGTCGTTCTGCTCGCCCAGCTGCTCCTTGAGCAGGTCACCCAGGGCCGTGGTACCGGCGGGACCGGTGGGCCGGGCGTGATCCTGCACCAGGCGCTGCTCGTCAGCCTGGTCCTTGGCCTTGATGGAGAGGTTGGCCATGCGGTTGCGGCGGTCCACGCCCACGAACTTGGCCTCGATCTCCTCGCCCTCGTTCAGCACCGTGCGGGCGTCCTCGACGCGGTCGCGGGCAATGTCGGAAGCGCGGATGTAGCCTTCCATGTCGCCTTCGAGCAACACGGTGGCACCCTTGGCCTCCACGTCCTTGACCGTGCCCTTGACGATGGAGCCCTTGGGGTGGTCCGCCAGCCAGGAGCCGAAGGGATCCTGGGCCAGCTGCTTGATGCCCAGCGAGATGCGCTCACGCTCGGGGTCCACCGAGAGCACCACGGCCTCGACTTCCTCGCCCTTGCGGTAGTTGCGCACGGCTTCCTCGCCGGCCTCGCCCCAGGAGAGGTCGGACAGATGCACCAGGCCGTCGATGCCGCCGTCGAGGCCGACAAAGATACCGAAGTCGGTGATCGACTTGATCTGGCCGGAGACCCGGTCGCCCTTCTGATGGGTGGCCGCGAACTCGTCCCACGGGTTGGGCAGGCACTGCTTCATGCCCAGGGAGATACGGCGACGCTCCTCGTCGATGTCGAGGATCATCACCTCCACCTCGTCGCCGATGGCGACCATCTTGGCGGGGTTGACGTTCTTGTTGGTCCAGTCCATCTCGGAGACGTGCACCAGACCCTCGACGCCCTCTTCGATCTCGACGAAGGCACCGTACTCGGTGATATTGGTGACACGGCCGGGGACGCGGGCACCCTCGGGGTAACGACCGGCGATGTTCTCCCACGGATCGGCGCCCAGCTGCTTCAGGCCCAGGGAGACACGGTTGCGCTCGCGGTCGAACTTGAGCACCTTGACCTCGATCTCCTGGCCGACCTCGACCACCTCGGAGGGGTTCTTGACCCGACGCCAGGCCATGTCGGTGATGTGCAGCAGGCCGTCCATGCCGCCCAGGTCCACGAACGCCCCGTAGTCGGTGAGGTTCTTGACGATGCCGTTGAGCACCTGGCCTTCCTGGAGCTTCTCGAGCAGCTGCTCGCGCTCGGCGGAGTACTCTTCCTCGACCACGGCACGGCGGGAAACTACGACGTTGTTACGGCGCGGATCGAGCTTGATGACCTTGAATTCCAGGTCGCGCCCTTCCAGGTAGGTGGTGTCGCGCACCGGCCGGATATCCACCAGGGAGCCGGGCAGGAAGGCGCGGATGTGGCCCAGATCGACGGTGAAACCGCCCTTGACCTTGCCACTGATCTGGCCCTTGACGGCCTCGCCCTTGTCGTAGGCGTCTTCGAGGTAGCGCCAGGCGTAGGCCCGCTTGGCCTTCTCGCGGGAGAGACGCGTCTCGCCGAAGCCGTCTTCCACGGCATCCAGGGAGACCTCAACCTCATCACCCTCGTCTACTTCGAGGTTGCCTTCCTCGTCGTAGAACTGGGAGACGGGGATGACCGCCTCGGACTTCAGCCCGGCGTTGACCACCACGTGATCGCCGTCGATGGCCACGACCATGCCCTTGACGATTGCGCCGGGGCGCATATCGGTGTTGGCAAGGCTCTCCTCAAACAGTTCTGCAAAGCTTTCGGTCATTGCTCGATGTGTCCCGGACCGCGTACGGACCGTTCGGTTGTCTGAAAACCACGAAAGGCCTGGTCACCCGGCCCTGAACCGGTCTGGACCACGCCTTCCCCCTTAACGACCGCGATATCGGATTATCGCGATACTCCACTGCGTTTCATGTGCCGGCGAGACGCGCTCGCACCTGCGCCAGCACCCGCCCTATCACTTCATCCACGGGCACGCCCGTGGTGTCCAGCTCGAGGGCGTCTCTGGAGGGCCGCAGGGGCGCGGCGCTGCGCTCGGCATCGCGACGGTCCCTCTCGGCAATCTCCTCCGAAAGACTCGCAAGCGTAACACCCACCCCCTGCTCCTTCAACTGATTGTAGCGCCGGCGGGCCCGCTCCTCCGCGCTGGCTGTCATGAAGATCTTTACCTGCGCGTCGGGGAAGACCACCGTACCCATGTCACGACCGTCGGCTACCAACCCCGGGGACTGCCGGAAATCGCGCTGGCGCTGCAACAGCGCCTCGCGGACGACGGGGATGGCGGCCACGCGGGAGGCCGCATCGCCGACCTGCTCGGTGCGGATCTGCCAGGTCACGTCCTCCTCGGCCAGCTGGATATGCGGCTCGCCCTGCTCATCCTGCAGAAAGGCAACCGGGAGGCCTGCCGCCAGATCGGCCAGGGCGTGCTCATCGTCAAGGGGCACGTCCTGGCGGCAGGCGTGCAGTGCCGTCAGGCGGTAGAGCGCTCCGCTGTCCAGCAGGTGCCAGCCCAGCTCGGCGGCCACGGCCCGGGCAATGGTCCCCTTCCCGGACCCGGATGGGCCGTCGATCGCGAGCACCGGGGCCTTGTTGTCAGCCTGTCCTGTCATGTTGGTTCGCTCCTTCCCGGGCGCCTCATTGGCGGGCCACGGCGACCCCGGCTTCGCGGGTCAGTTCAACAAAGCCGGGGAACGAGGTGTTCACATTATCGCAGTCTTCGATGTGGATGACGTCGCGGGCCCGGGTGGCAGCCATGGTGAAGGCCATGGCGATCCGGTGGTCGCTGTGGCTGTGCACCCGGCCGCCGCCCCACTCCGGTTGACCGACGATGCGCATGCCGTCCGGCCGCGGCTCGGCGGTCACGCCCAGGGTGTTCAGACCGTCGGCCATTACCGCGATCCGGTCGCTCTCCTTGACCCGCAGCTCTTCCGCGCCAGTCAGCAGCGTCTCGCCCTCGGCACAGGCGGCGGCGATAAACAGTGCCGGAAACTCGTCGATGGCCAGCGGCACCAGGTGCTCCGGGATGGCAATACCCTTCAGCGGCGCGCTGCGCACCCGCAGGTCAGCCACCGGCTCACCGCCCACGACCCGCTCGTTCTGCACCTGGATATCCGCACCCATCAGGCGGAGGATGTCCACCACACCGGTGCGAGTCGGGTTCATGCCCACGTGCTCCAGTGTCATATCGGAGCCCTCGGCGATGCTGGCCCCGACCAGGAAGAAGGCAGCCGAGGAGATATCCGCCGGCACCTCGATCTCGCCCCCCTGCAGCCGGCCACCGCCCTCGACACAGACCCGGCTGCCGTCCCGCTCCACGCGGTAACCGAAACCGCTCAGCATCCGCTCGGTGTGGTCCCGGGTGGGGGCCGGCTCGGTGACGCAGGTCCGCCCACTGGCGTACAGCCCAGCCAGCAGCAGCGCCGATTTGACCTGGGCACTGGCCACCGGCAGTTCGTAGTCGATGCCGTGCAGCGGCTGCCCACCGCGCACCGTCAGTGGCGCGGTACCCGCCCCGGCACTCTCGATCACCGCCCCCATAGCGGTGAGCGGGTCGATCACCCGGCGCATGGGGCGGCGGGACAGGGAGTGATCCCCGGTCAGGGTGGCGTCGAAGGACTGCCCGGCCAGCAGGCCACAGAGCAGACGCATGGACGTGCCCGAGTTACCCAGTTCCAGTGGGGCACCGGGCGCCTGCAACCCGCGCAAGCCGACCCCCTGCACCGTGACCCGCCCCTGGTGAGGGCCGTCGATATCCACCCCCATGGCGCGGAAACAGCGGAGGGTGGCCAAGGCGTCCTCGCCCTCCAGGAAGCCGCTGATGCAGGTCGCTCCATCGGCCAGGGCGCCGAGCATGATGGCACGGTGGGAGATGGACTTGTCGCCCGGAACGCGCAGCCTGCCACGCAGGGCCCCGCCGGGTTGCACATGAAATTCCACGGTGTTCTCCAGAAACTAGTGTTTGTCTTCTAGCAGCGCGACGAAGCGATCGCGGCGCGCCTTGGCGTGACGGAAGATACCTTCCAGCGCGGCTCCGTCCCCCTGCTCCACCAGGTCGGTCAGCCGGTTCAGGTCTTCGGTATAGCTGCGCAGTGCGCGAACCAGCGCCTCCCGGTTGGACAGGCAGATGTCCCGCCACATCACCGGGTCCGATGAGGCGATCCGGGTGAAGTCGCGGAAGCCGCCCGCCGCGTATTCGAAGATCTCCTGCTCGCCCTCCCACCGGGACAGGGTATCCACCAGCCCGAAGGCCAGGGCGTGGGGCAGGTGCGAGGTGGCGGCCAGCACGTCGTCGTGGTGCTCGGCGGACATGGAGGTCACCCGCGCCCCGGCTGCCTCCCACATCCGACGGGTGCGGTCCACTGCCCACTCGGCACTCTCCGCCACGGGCGTGAGGATGACCCGGCGGTGGTTGTAAAGCCGCGAAAAGGACGCCTCCACGCCGCTCTTCTCCGTGCCGGCGATGGGATGGCCGGGCACAAAGCCGGCCGGCAGGTCGCCGAAAGCAGCGCGGGCATCCTCGATGACCGATGCCTTGGCGCTTCCCCCATCGGTCAGCACCGCGTCCGGCGCCAGGTGGCCGCGGATCTGCTCGAAGACCCCGCGCATGGCCCCCAATGGCACGCAGACCACCACCATGTCGGCACCGGTCACCGCCTGCGCCGGGTCGGTGGTGTAGTGGTCCACGACGCCCAGCGCCTCGGCGCGCTGGAGGGTATCGGCGTTGCGCCCGCAACCGACCACCTGGTCCACGGCTCCGGCGTGGCGCAGCGCCCGGGCCAGGGAGCCACCGATCAGGCCGACGCCAATGACACAGAGGCGATGAATCAAGGCACGATCAGTCATGCCGGCGCAGTGATGAGCTGATCCAGGGTATCCAGGAAACGCCGGTTCTCTTCGGGCAGCCCGACGGAGACGCGCAGGTATCCCGGCAGTTCGTACCCCCCCACCGGGCGCACGATGACGCCGGCCCGCAACAGCCCCTCGTTGACCGATTGGGCACCGCCGCCCACGTCGAAGCAGAGGAAATTGCCGGCGGAGGGCAGAGCCGCGAGCCCCATGCGCTGCAGTTCCTGCTCCATCAGGCGCAGTTGCTCGGTGTTCAGCGCGATCGACCGCTCCAGGTGCGCCGCATCGTCCAGCGCCGCCAGGGCCGCCGCCTGGGCCACGCCGTTGCAGTTGAAGGGCTGGCGAACGCGGTTGAGCAGATCCGCCACGTCGGGGTGGCTCAACGCATACCCCACCCGCAGGCCGGCCAGCCCGTATGCCTTGGAGAAGGTACGGCTGACGATCAGGTTGGGGAACTCGTCCAGCCACCGGCTCGCGTCCGGGATATCGTCAGAGAGGGCGCGGGCGTACTCGAAATACGCCTCGTCCACCACCACCAGGACATCCGTCGGGACCTGCTCGATGAAACGGCGCAGCGCACCCTCGCCCACCCAGGTACCGGTCGGGTTGTTGGGGTTGGCGACAAACACCACCCGGGTGCGCTCGCCGATCAAGCCCTGCATGGCCGCCAGGTCGTGCCCGTGGGGCTGCCCGCTGTCACCCCCCAGCGCCGGCGCCACCCGCGCCACCGCACCCGCCGCCTGGGTAACAATGGGGTAGACGGCGAACGCATGCCGGGAGAAGACCGACTCGCGATCGGGGCCCAGAAAGGCCTGGGCAATCAGTGCCAGCACGTCGTTTGAGCCGTTGCCCAGCGTGATGCACTCCGGCGCCACCCCGTGCTGGGCGGCCAACCGCGCCTTGAGCTCAAAGGCGTTCCCATCCGGGTAGCGGTGCACCTCGGCCACCGCCTCCCTGGCCGCGGCCAGGGCCTTGGGCGAGGGCCCCAGCGGGCTCTCGTTGGAGGCCAGCTTGATGACGTCACTGACACCGTACTCACGGCGCAGCTCCGAGATGGGCTTGCCCGGCTCGTAGGGCGCCAAGGCCCGTACGCCGGACACGGCCAGGCGGGTCCAATCGGTCCGGTTGTCGCTCATGATCTGATCCTCTCCCCTGGCCGCGCAGGGTGCCAACACGGGCACCCCGCAGACAGGGCTTGTCGTGGTGTAACGACCCGGCTCCCCCGGGGGGTCACAGCGCCCTGGGGTAGGAGCCCAGCACTCGACAGAGGCTGGCCTGCTCCTGGATCTCCGCCAGGGCAGCGCGCACGGCCTCATCCTCCGCGTGGCCGAGCAGGTCCACGAAGAAGACATACTCCCAAACCCCCTGCGGCGCCGGCCGCGACTCGATCCGGGTCATGTTCAGGCCATGCCGGGCCAGCGGCTCCAGCAACCGGTAGAGCCCGCCCGGCTGATTGGCCCGGCTGATGACCAGCGAGGTCTTGTCATCGCCGCTGGGCGGCGGTGACTCGGGACCCACCACCAGGAACCGGGTGGTGTTGCCGGGTTCATCCTCGATGTGGGTGGCCAGCACCGGCAGCTCGTACAGCTCGCAGGCCGCCTCGCTGGCGATGGCGGCCGCCCCGCCCTCCGCGGCCGCCATGCGCGCGGCCTCGGCGGTACTGGTCACCGGGACCTGCTCCACGCCCGGCAGATGGGTGTCCACCCAGGCCCGGCACTGGGCCAGCCCCTGCTGGTGGGAGTAGATCCGCTGTATCCCGCTCCACTCCGTCTCCCGGCTGGCAAGCGCATGGTGGATCGGCAACTGGACCTCTCCGACCACCTGCAACGGCGAGTTCAGGAACCGGTCCACGGTATGGGTGACCACTCCTTCGGTGGAATTCTCCACCGGCACCACCCCGTAGTGGGCGGCCCCGGACTCCACCTCGCGGAAGACCTCCGCGATGGTGCTCAGGGGCGCAGTGCCCATGGAATGGCCGAAGTGCTTGAGCGCCGCTTCCTGGGTGTAGGTGCCCTCCGGCCCCAGGAAGGCCACCCGCAGGGGCAGCTGTATGGCCAGGCAGGCGGACATGATCTCGCGGAACAAGCGGGTGACGGCCTCATTGCCCAACGGCCCGGGGTTGGTCTGACGGACCCGCCGCAGTACCTGCGCCTCCCGCTCGGGGCGGTAGAAATCGCTCGTATGGCCGGCCTCGCGCTTCACCCGCGCCACTTCCTCGGCCATCCGGGCGCGCTCGCTGACCAGACGGAGGATCTCATCGTCCAGCGCATCAATGCGCGCCCGCACCTGCTGCAGGGCGGCCTGATCGTCCAGTGGCGCCTGTTCCTCACTCATGCTTGCAAAAGCCTCACTCGATCACCCGCACGCGCAGCACCCCCTCCACGGCGCCTATGGTCTCGACCACCGCTGGGGGGATGGCACCCTCCACGTCCACTACCGTGTAGGCCAGCTCGTCACGGGACTTGTTGTACATGTCTTCGATATTCAACCCGGCATCGGCCAGCGCCGTGGAGATCCGGCCGAGCATATTCGGCACGTTGGCGTTGACCACGCACAGCCGATTACCCTTGCCGCCCCGGGGCATCACCACCTCGGGGAAGTTCACCGCGTTGCGAATGTTGCCGGTCTCCAGATATTCGCGCAGCTGGTCGGCAACCATGATGGCGCAGTTCTCCTGCGACTCCACCGTGGAGGCCCCCAGGTGCGGGAGCGCGATCACGTTGTCGCGCCCCTTCAGGGCGTTGCTGGGGAAGTCGCAGACGTAGCCGGCCAGGTGCTCTCGGTCCAGCGCCTCCAACACCGCCTGCTCCTCCACCACCTCGGAGCGGGCGAAGTTGAGCAGGACCAACCCCGGGTTGGCCGCGGCCAGGCGACTGCCGTTGATCAACCCCCGGGTGGCCTCGTTGAGCGGCGCATGAACGGTGACCATGTCCGCCCGGCTCATCAGTTCGTCCACGCTGTGGGCCTGGTCCACCCGACTGGAGAGCTGCCAGGCGCGGCGGACGGTGATCTCGGGGTCGTAGCCCACCACGTTCATGCCGAGGGCGATGGCGGTGTTGGCCACCTCCACCCCGATGGCGCCCAGCCCGATTACGCCCAGGGTGCGGCCGGGCAGTTCGAAACCGGTGAAGCGCTTCTTGCCCTGCTCCACCGCCGCGTTGATCTCGGCATCGGTCCCGTCGAGGTCACGGGCGAAGGCCCAGGCCTGGCAGATATGACGCCCGGCCAGGAAGAGCCCGGCGATGGTCAGCTCCTTGACCGCGTTGGCATTGGCGCCGGGGGCGTTGAACACCGGGATGCCCCGGCGGCTCATCGCCTCCACCGGGATGTTGTTGACACCGGCGCCGGCGCGCCCGACGGCCAGCACGGCCTCCGGCACCTCGCTCTCCTGGAGCTTGTGCGAGCGCAGCATGACGGCATCGGGATGGGCGATATCGGACGAAGTCTCATACTGATCGCGCGGAAACCGCTCCAGCCCCTTCACCGAGATGTTGTTAAAGGTCAGGATCCGGTACATGGGACACCCCCTCAGGCATTGCGCCGTTCAAAGTCCTGCATGAACTCAATGAGCCTGTCGACGCCTGCCTCCGGCATGGCGTTGTAGATGCTCGCACGCATACCGCCGACCGAGCGGTGCCCCTTGAGCGTGGTCAGGCCCTGCCGCTTGGCCTCGTCCAGGAACGTGGCATCCAGCTCCGGCTTGGCCAGCACGAAGGGGACGTTCATCCAGGAACGGCAGTCAGGGTCCACGGGGTTGCTGTAGAAGGGAGAGTCATCGATCGCCCGGTAGAGCTTCTCCGCCTTGCGACGGTTGATCTCGCCCATGGCCTCCAACCCGCCGTGGCGTTTCAACCACTGGAACACCAGACCGGCGATGTACAGCGCGTAGGTCGGCGGGGTGTTGAGCATGGAGTCCGCCCCGGCCTGCTTGGCGAAATCCCAGACCATGGCGGTGTCGGGGCGGGCTTCGCCGATCAGGTCCTCGCGCACGATCACCAGGGTGATGCCGGCCGGGCCGATGTTCTTCTGGGCCCCGGCGTAAATCAGCCCGAACCGGGAAACATCCACCGGGCGGGAGAGGATGGTGGAGGACATGTCCGCCACCAGGGGCGTATCTCCCACCTCCGGCACCGCGTGAAACTCCACCCCGCTGATGGTCTCGTTGGGGGTGTAATGCAGGTAGGCCGCGTCATCAGACAGCTGCCAACCGGAGCGGGCGGGAATGCTCATGAAGTCGCTGGCCTCGCCGCTGGCCGCGACGTTGACCTCGCAGTACTTCTTCGCCTCGGCGATGGCCTTCTTGGACCAGGCACCGGTGTTGATGTAATCGGCCCGGCCCCGCCCCCGCAGCAGGTTCAGGGGGATCGCCGAGAACATTCCGGTGGCCCCGCCCTGCAGGAAGAGCACCTTGTAGTTGTCCGGGATGTCCATCAGCTCCCGCAGGTCCGCCTCGGCCTGCTCCGCGATGCTGACGAACTCCTTGCCGCGGTGGCTCATCTCCATGACACACATGCCGGAGCCCTGCCAGTCCAGCATCTCGTCCCTGGCCTGACAAAGGACCTCTTCCGGCAGCATGGCGGGGCCGGCACTGAAGTTATACACGCGGGACATCGGCAGTCTCCTTCTGGTGCTGTGTGTCAGATCCGAAAGGGATTAGAGGGCCATATCACTCCGAGGGCTCCGGCGCACTGCCGGATTCAGGCCCGGCCTCATCGGCCTCGTCATCGTCCTCGTCGCCCAGGGCCTCAATGCGCGCCAGGCCCACCAGGGTCTCGTCGGTATCCAGGCTGATCAGCTTGACCCCCTGGGTGTTACGGGACAGCCGGGAGATGTCGGCCACCGGGGTTCGGACCAGGGTCCCGTGGCGGGTGATGAGCATGATCTCGTCTTCATCCACCACTTGCACCGCACCGACCACCTCGCCGTTGCGGTCGCTGGTCTGGATGCAGATGACGCCCATGCCGCCGCGACCCCGCCGGGGGTATTCCTCCACCGGGGTACGCTTGCCAAAGCCGTTGGCGGTGGCCGAGAGGATATCCCCCTCGCCGAGGATCAGCAGCGCGATCACCCGCTGGCCCGAATCCAGCCGGATGCCACGGACACCGGCGGCGGTGCGGCCCATGGCGCGCACCTCGCTCTCCTCGAAGCGGATCGCCTTGCCAGCGTCCGAGACCAGCATGACGTCGCGGCTGCCGTCGGTGATGGCCACATCCACCAGCCAGTCGTCGCCCCGCAGATCCAGGGCGATGATGCCGTTGCTGCGCGGCCGGGAGAAGTGGGACAGCGGCGTCTTCTTGACCGTGCCGTTGCGGGTGGCCATGAAGACGAAGTGCGCCTCATCGAACTCCTGCACCGGCAGCACGGCGTTGATGCGCTCGTCCTTCTCCAGCGGCAGCAGGTTGACGATGGGCTTGCCACGGCTCTGCCGACTGCCCTGGGGCAGCTCGTAGACCTTGAGCCAGTAACACTTGCCGTGGCTGGAGAAGCAGAGCAGCGTGTCGTGGGTGTTGGCCACGAACAGCTTGTCGACGAAATCCTCTTCCTTCATGGCCGTGGCGCTCTTGCCCCGCCCGCCGCGACGCTGGGCGCGATAGCTGTCCAGCGGCTGCGACTTCGCATAGCCATTGTGCGAGAGCGTGACCACCACGTCCTGCGGGGTGATCAGGTCCTCCAGGGTCAGGTCCAGCGCCTGGGGCATGATCTGACTGCGGCGCTCATCACCGTACTGCTCGCGGATGGCCACCAGCTCCTCGCGGATGACCTCCATCAGGCGGTCGCCACTCTCCAGGATATGGATCAGCTCGGCGATCTGATCCAGCAGCCCGCGGTACTCTTCGAGGATCTTGTCCTGCTCCAGACCGGTCAGCCGGTGCAGGCGCAACTCGAGAATCGCCTGCGCCTGGGCCGCACTCAGGCGGTAACCGTCCTCTCCCAGCCCCACGCCGGGCTCCAGGTCGTCCGGGGTGGTGGCGTCGGCGCGATCGAGCATGTCGGTGACCATGCCCGGCGCCCAGGCCCGGCCCATCAGTGCGGTCTTGGCCTCCGCCGGGCCGGGCGAGGCCTTGATCAGGGCGATCACCGGATCGATGTTGGCTAGCGCCACCGCCAGCCCCTCGAGGATGTGGGCGCGGTTGCGCGCCTTGCGCAGCTCGAAGATGGTGCGGCGGGTGACCACCTCGCGGCGGTGGCGGACGAAGGCGTCAAGGATCTGGCGCAGGTTGAGCAGCTTGGGCTGGCCATCCACCAGCGCCACCATGTTGATGCCGAACACCGTCTGCAGCTGGGTGTGCTGGTAGAGGTTGTTGAGCACCACCTCGCCCACCTCGCCCCGGCGCAGCTCGATGACCACGCGGATACCGTCCTTGTCGGACTCGTCGCGCAGTTCGGTGATGCCCTCGACGCGCTTTTCCTTGACCAGCTCGGCGATCTTCTCGAGCAACCGCGCCTTGTTCACCTGGTAGGGCAACTCGGTGACGATGATGCGCGGCTTGCCGGACTTGTCGTCCTCTTCGATCTCGGCCCGGGCCCGCATTACCATGCGGCCGCGGCCGGTACGGTAAGCCTCGTGGATGCCGGCGGTGCCGTTGATGATGCCCGCGGTGGGCAGATCGGGCCCCGGCAGGTATTCCATCAGCCCGTCGATGTCGAGGGTGTCGTCATCGATCAACGCCACGCAGGCATCGATGACCTCGGCGATGTTGTGCGGGGGGATGTTGGTGGCCATGCCCACCGCGATGCCGGAGCCCCCGTTGACCAACAGGTTGGGCACCCGCGTCGGCAACACCGTCGGCTCGCTCTCGGAGCCGTCGTAGTTGTCGAGGTAGTCAACGGTCTCTTTTTCGATGTCCGCCAGCAGCTCGTGGGCCAGGCGGGCCATGCGCACCTCGGTGTACCGCATGGCGGCGGCCGCATCACCGTCGATGGACCCGAAGTTACCCTGACCGTCCACCAACATGTAGCGCATGGCGAAGGGCTGCGCCATCCGGACGATGGTGTCGTAGACCGCGGAATCGCCGTGCGGGTGGTACTTACCGATCACGTCACCGACCACGCGCGCGGACTTCTTGTACGACTTGTTCCAGTCGTTCCCCAGCTCACGCATGGCGTAAAGCACGCGCCGGTGCACCGGCTTGAGGCCATCTCGCACATCCGGCAGCGCCCTGCCCACGATCACGCTCATGGCGTAATCCAGGTAGGACTGCCGCATCTCGTCTTCCAGGTTTACGGGCAGTATCTCTCTAGCGACGCTCGCCATCCGGGATCTCGACTCGCTGCAAAACAGGTCTAAGGCGCACAACGCCACCCCGCGGCCCGAGTGGCCGGGGGCAGGCTGCGCGCCCGCGTAAAGGCGGTCATTCTAGCACAGGAGCGGGGGGCACCCGCGCCTGCAGAGGGGGTGGTTACTCGGCGCCCTTGCGGTAGGCCCGCTGCACGACGATGTCCTCTTCCGGGACATCCTGGTGCATGCCACGGTTACCGGTCCGGATCTGGGCAATCTTGTCCACCACGTCCATGCCGTCCGTGATCCGCGCGAACACCGCGTACCCGAAATCGCGCGTGCCGTGGTCGAGGAAGGCGTTGTCGGCCAGATTAATGAAAAACTGCGACGTGGCGCTGTCGCGCTGCTGCGTGCGGGCCATGGACAGGGTGCCGCGCTCGTTCTTCAGACCGTTATCAGCCTCGTTCTTGATCGGATCACGGGTAGGCTTCTGCTGGAAGTCCTCGTCGAAGCCACCCCCCTGAACCACGAAGCCGGGGATCACGCGGTGGAAGATAGTGCCATCGTAAAAACCATCATCAACGTACTGGAGAAAATTCTCCACGGTGATGGGTGCCTCTTCGGGGAACAGCTCCAGGGTGAGCTTTCCGTGGCTGGTCTCGAATACAACCATGGGGGTCTCCGTTTGCTGGTTTTGACTATCCGGGTGATCCATCTCGCCGCCGACGGCCTTCGCCACGGCAACGGACAGACCGATAAAAAACATGAAAGTGATCACCTTACCGGCTGCGCGCAGTGCCATTATGATTCTCTCTAAACCGCGTGACCCCTTAGAATACCCCAGCAGCACGCGCTTGGCAGCCGCACACGCCTGCCGCTTGCGTTAGACTGCGGCCGGATGCCTCACCAATCAAGCTAACCGGAAGGCCCTTTTGGACTTCACCAGCCAGGTCATATTTTTCGGCAGCCTGCTCCTGCTGATCAGCATAATCGCCAGCGTCATATCCAACAGGATTGGTGCACCGCTGCTGCTGGTCTTTTTGGTCATCGGCATGCTGTTGGGCGAAGAGGGTCTGGGGGGGCTGGGCTTTGACGACTTCCAGACCGCACACCTGATCGGCAGCCTGGCCCTGGCCGTTATTCTGTTCGACGGCGGTCTGCGCACCCGTACCAGCAGCTTCCGGGTGGGGCTGCGTCCGGCGGTTGCCCTCGCCACCGTAGGGGTCGTGATTACCGCCGGGCTGACCGCCCTGGTGGCCCGCTACGCCATTGGCCTCGGCTGGCTGGAGGCAGCCTTGATCGGCGCCATTGTCGGCTCCACGGACGCCGCTGCGGTCTTCTCCCTGCTCCACTCCAAGGGGCTCGAGCTCAAGCAGCGGGTGGCCGCCACCCTGGAGATCGAGTCGGGCAGCAACGACCCCATGGCCATCTTCCTCACCGTGGCACTCATCGAGTTGCTGATGGGCCAGCACGCGAGTCTTGGTTGGGGCATGGGTCTGGAGTTTGTCCAGCAGATGGGCCTGGGGGCGCTGATCGGGGTACTGGGCGGCTTCCTACTTGCCTACACCATCAACGGCCTGCAACTGACCCCGGGCCTGTATCCATTGCTCGCCCTGGGGGGCGGGCTGGTGATCTTCGGCGCCGCTGCCGTGGCCGGGGGCAGCGGCTTCCTGGCCGTCTACCTGGCCGGGTTGATCGTGGGCAACCGGCGCATCCAGGCAGCACAGAACATCCAGCGCTTCAACGATGGCATGGCCTGGCTGTCGCAGATCACCATGTTCGTGATGTTGGGGGTACTGGTCACCCCATCCGAGCTGCTGCCGGTCGCCCCGAAAGCCGCCATCGTGGGCCTGGCGCTGATCTTCTTGGCCCGGCCCCTGGCGGTGTTCACCTGCCTGGCCCCCTTCCGCTTCCCCTGGCGGGAGCAGCTGTTCATCGCCTGGGTGGGCCTGCGCGGTGCCGTCCCCATCATCCTGGGCATCTTCCCACTGGTGGCCGGGCTTGCCGGGGCCGAGCAATTCTTCAACGTGGCCTTCTTCGTGGTGCTGCTCTCGCTGGTGGTCCAGGGCTGGACTATCGCGCCGGTGGCACGGCTGCTCCGCTTGGAACTGCCGCCGGATGCCGGCCAGACGGAGCGGGTGGAACTGGATGTGCCGCAACAGGCGGACTACGAGTTCGTCTCCTACCGCATTAAGGCGGATAGCCCGGCACTGTACAAACCCGTCCACAACCTTCGGCTCCCCAACAGCGCCCGCGTGCTGACCCTGTTCCGGGGCGGCACGCCGGTACACGAGGAGCAGGGCGACATCCTGCGCCCCGGTGACCAGATCTACCTGCTCAGCCTGCCCGAGGACCTGCCGGCACTGGACCGCATGTTCGTCGCCCCCGCGGGTCCGGCGCACCTGGAGGAGCAGCGCTTCTTTGGTGAATTCACCCTGGACGGCGACACCCGGCTGGGCGACCTGGCCGCGGTCTACGGCTTCAACCTCCCGCCCCGGGTGGAGCCCGGCCAATCCCTGAGCGATTACCTGCTGCACCTGTTCCGCGGCAAGGCCGTGGTCGGCGACCGGGTCCGGCTGGACCACCTGCAATTCACGGTGCGGGAAATGGAGGGTAACCGCATCGTAAAGGTCGGCCTGAAGCTAAGCTAGCGGTGACGGCATGGGTGCATGCGCGCCCGAGGGCAAAAACAACCAAGATTCCGTTGTTTTTGTTGAATAGCATTCACACCAGACAATACTTGAGAGTCGAACCGCTCCCCCCCGATCAGAGGCCCGGCCCCGGTGGACAACATCTTCGTAGCCCGCCAGCCCATCTATAACCGCGAGTTGGAAGTCGTCGCCTATGAGTTGCTCTACCGCGGCGACCAGCCGGGACACGCCGGTGTAGTGGACGGCGACCAGGCCACCAGTCAGGTGTTGGTAAACACCTTCACCGAGATCGGCCTGGAGCGCCTGGTGGGTGATGTCCCCGCCTTTGTGAACCTGACCCGGCCCTACCTGACCGGCGAATACGAACTCCCTTTCCCTCCCGGCCAGGTCGCGCTGGAGGTCCTTGAGGACATCCGACCCGATCCACCGCTCGTCGAGGGCATTCGGCAGCTGTCCGACCAGGGCTACCTGATCGTCCTGGATGACTTCGACTACCGGCCGGAGTTCGACCCGGTGCTGGACTGCGCGGACCTGGTCAAGCTGGAGGTACAACAGGCCTCGGAGACCGAGCTGGCACGGACGGTGGCGCAGATGCGGCGCTTTAACGTGCAGTTACTGGCGGAAAAGATCGAAACCGACTGGCAGTTTCGGATCTGCCGCGATCTGGGCTTTGATTTCTTCCAGGGCTATTACTTCAGCCGCCCCAACCTCGTCTCTGGCAAACGGCACGCCAACAGCAAGATCGGACTGATGCCGTTGCTGGCCAAGCTCAACGATGAGGATGCCGATTTCGCCGAACTGGAGACCCTGATCGCGCAGGACCAGGTGCTGGTCTACCGGCTGCTTCGCTGCGCCAATTCCGCCGCCGTCGCCCCCCGTCGCCCCATCGAATCGCTGCGCAACGCATTGCTGATGCTGGGCACTCGCACCGTGCGCACCTGGATTCTGCTGATCTCGCTGTCCGCGGTGGACGACAAGCCGCCAGAGCTGTGCCGTATTGCCCTGGCGCGGGCCCGCATGTGCGAACTGCTGGCACGCGAGTTCCGGACGGCAAGCCCTACGGCCTGCTTCACCGCCGGCTTGCTCTCCCTGCTGGACAGCCTGCTTAATCAACCCATGGAGGAGGTGGTGTCATCGCTGCCCCTGACCGACGAGATCAAGGAGGCCCTGCTGCACCGGGCGGGCCCGCTGGGCCGGGTACTGCAGTGCGTCTGCGATTACGAGCAGGGCCATTGGCACGCACTGGATTCCACACCGGCAGAAAGCAGCCTTGCCAAGGCCTATCTCCAGGCGCTGACCTGGGCCGACGACATCATGGACGTCATCACCCCCACCCGTTCCCCTCACAGCCTCGCCGGCACTTAAGTGCGCCCCCGGCCGGGGGCTTGTCGCCGGCCGCCCCATGCTGCACTTCGGAAACACGCCACCTTGACCTCCCTGCAAAGGGCTACAAGACTGAATTCAGGAGACCCCGCGTAACGGGGCGCGAAGGACACCCCTGATAACGGCACCAGGGCGCGGGTTGCCCTCGGGGCCAGCCCCAAGAAGAACGATTTAAAACACAGATGGAGGAGAGCCATGAGGTATCGAACCATCCAGACGGTTGCTGCCGCCGGAACCCTGGCCCTGATCGGGGGGCTGACCTCCGCCGCCACCGCCCAGGACGTGACCCAACTGCGCTGGGCCACATCGGCCACCGGCTCGGCCGGGTACGCGGTGAAGGTGGATTTGATGACCATCCTGAACCGCGAATGGGAGGGCTATAACATCACCGTTCTGCCCACCGCGGGTGCCGTGGCCTCGGTGCGCGGTTACGCGCTCGAGGAATTCGACGGCTACTACGGGGCCGACGTAGCGTTTGCGGAACTGGCCGATGACTCGGGCCGCTTCAGTGGTTTCCGTGACCAGATGAAGCGGGAACCGGTCCAGTCCTTCTGGGCCTACACCATGGAAGTCGGCCTGGCTGTCCGGGCGGACGAACTCGATGACTACGATGGCTGGGCAGACCTGGCCGGCGCGCCGGTCTTCACCGGACCAGCTCCGTGGGACGTGCGCGCCCAGCTAGAGCGCGCCATGGGCGCCGTGGACGTAGGCCACGAGTACACCGAGATCGACCTGAGCATTGCCGGGTCGTCGCTCAACGAAGGCACCATTGACGCCTTCATCGCCTACACCAGCGGCCAGACCAGTGTCGCCCCCTGGGTCAACGAGGCGATGCTGTCCGCCGACACCGGGATCCTCAACCCCTCCGAGGAGGAACGGGCGGCCATTGAGGCCGCGGGCATGGAGGTGGTCACCGTCGCGGCGGACCGCTTTGACACCGACATCGGCGTCGACGAGGTGCACTTCGTACCCTTCTTCTACGGCTTTCACCTGGGCCCCGACGTCCCCGAGGATGACCTTTACGAGATGCTGACGATCATCAAGGAGAAGGCCGGGGAGCTGCGGGAGGCCAACGAATCCTTCGCCCAGGTGGACGATGACATGGTAGGCCTGCAGCACCGGGGCGTGGCCGCCAGTGGCGGGAGCGTACCGATACACCCCGGCCTTGCCCGCTTCCTGCAGGAACACGATGCCTGGGAAGAAGAGTGGGACGACTGGGTCTACCGGTAAGGCCCGCCGACCCTGCCGGGCTGAACCGGACGGGCGGCTAGCGCCGCCCGTTGCCTGACCATTCATCCCTCTGCCCGTCGCCTCCGCTGGTGGAGCGCGGCGGGCCTTCCCGGACCGGGCCAGGCAATGAGCCAACAGCAAGCGACGAGCAAGGCGGGCGCACCCCCTCAAGTCGACGCCTCGCGCCGGCGGAGCCCGGTGCACCAAGGTTGCCACATCCTTTCCCAACTGCTGTTCTACGGCCTGTCGCTCTATTTCTTCGGCTATCTCAGCATCTATTACTTCACCGGCGCGGGGGGCGCCACGCTGCTGGCCGTCACCATGGTGCCGATCGCGGTGGCGATCGCCTTCATCAACGACCTGCGCCACGACAATCTCTACCCCCTGCTGCCGCCGCTGATCGCCACCCTGATCGGTATCGTCTACGCCGGGGCGTTGGTCTACGCCTCATACTACCTCGTCACCGAGTTCGAGCAGATCCGCGTTTACCGGGTGGGGTTCTGGAATGACGCCGACAAGGTGGCCGGTGGCATCGTGGTGGCGCTAACCCTGGAGTACACCCGCCGACGCTACCTGGCCCTGGCCATCGTGATCGCACTGCTCATCCTGTATACCGCCTACGGGCAGTTCGTACCCGGCATGTTCAACCACCCGGGCATGAGCTGGAACCGCATTTTGACGGCCACCAGCCTGGAGATCTCCACGGGGGTGTTCGAACGCCTGCCACAGCTCGGCCTGACGCTGATCGGCTCGTTCATGCTGGTGCTCGCCGCCCTGCGGGCCTTCGGCTGTATCGAGTCGATACTGGCCGGCAGCTCGCGACTGGCCACCCGCGCACCCCGGCTGCTGCCGCAGGCTGCGGTAATAGGCAGCTTCTCGGTAGCAGCGGTATCCGGCAGCGGCGCCGCGAATGCGGCGACCACCGGCTCGGCCACCATCCCGGTCCTGATCAGGGCGGGTTTTCCGCGGGTAAAGGCGGCCGCCGTCGAGACCGCCTCGTCCCTGGGGGGGCAGCTGATGCCGCCGCTGATGGGCATTGGTGCGTTCCTGATGGCCGAGTACATGCGCGTCAGCTACTTCGACGTGGTGGCGCGGGGCTTCGCCCCGGCGATCCTCTACTTCATCGGTGTCAGCGTGGCCGTCTACCTGCTGGCTGGACGCTACATGCAGCGGGAAGTCGCTCCACGCAAGGAGCCCATCAACTGGGTGGACATCGTCAATCTCTCAGCCTACGCGCTCGCCGTGATCGGGCTGATCTGGTTCATGGGCGTGGAGCGGCGCGCGGCCATGTCATCCGCGCAGCTGGTGTTCATGGGGCTGTTCCTGGCCCTGGCGAGCCTCTTCCTGGCGCGCTTTTTCTGGGCACTGCGGAGGCAGTTCGGGCGGCTTTTGACCCTGGAGCGGCTCCGGACCCTGTTCCGGCCCTTCATCCGGCTGATCGAGACCTTTTCCACCAACACCGCCGAGCTGACCGTCCTGCTGGCCACCCTGGGCATCCTCACCGCCACGTTCACGATCACCGGGGTCCCCACCAAGGTCGGTATCCTGCTGATGGAGACGGCCGGTGCCCACCTGTCCCTGATGGTGCTGGTGGCCTTCGCGTTCGGTTACCTGGTGGGCATGGGGCTGCCGGTCGCCCCCACGTATATCATCGTCGCCGTGGTGGTGACCCCGTTCATGATCCGAGCGGGGGTGGACCCCTGGGTGGCGCACTTCTTCGCCTTCCTGGTCGCGGCCTTCGGCGAGCTGTCGCCCCCGACCTCCCTGGTGGCCGCCGTCACCTCGCGGATTGCCGAAGCGCCCTTCGTGCAGACCATGATCTCGGCGCTGGGGCTCTGCGTGCCGCTGCTCATCCTGATAGTAGGGGTGTTCACCCGGCCCGGTCTGGTCTTGGAACCGGGCGTGGCGCAATTGCCCGCATTCGGCCTGCTACTGATCGGCACACTGGGGGTCATTTTCACATTCCAGGGCCGTTTCGAGGGGAGCCGGGCCAGGGATTGGGGCTTTCGTCTGGGGCTGGGCCTGCTGAGCCTGGTGGTCGTGCTGTATCCGGATGAGCGCGTGGGGTGGGCGGTCGCGGTGCCGGTACTGGCGCTGGCCGGCTGGGGCCTTTGGCGCACCGGGCGCGTATTGCAGGCCCGGCCGCTGGCACCCAGCGCTGATGCTGCAGGGTAAAGCGCCTCAGGCGGGTCGCGGGTCAGAAGCCGACGGCCTGACCGTCCTTGCGCGGATCGGAGCCGGCCACGTAACCGTCGCCCAGGCGCTGGATGATCTGGGCCCCGCCGAAACCGAAGGCGGCCTCCGGCGCCTCCACACTCAGCTCGTGGCCCAACTCCGTCAGCCCCCGCACGGTCCGCTGCGGCAGCGTGGCCTCCACCGCCACCTGGCGGCCGCCCAACACCCGCCAACGCGGGGCATCGCAAGCGGTCTGGGGGCTCTGGTCGAAGTCCACCAGCCGCACCGCCATCTGGACATGCCCCTGGGCTTGCATGGGGCCGCCCATCACGCCGTAACTGGTCAGCGGGGTGCCGTCGGGGTGGGTCAGGAAACCGGGGATGATGGTGTGAAAAGGCCGTTTTCGCGACCCCACCTGGTTAGGATGGCCCGGCGTCAGGACAAACCCCGCCCCCCGGTTCTGCAGACTGATCCCGGTGCCCGGCACAACCACCCCGGAGCCGAACCCGAGGAAATTGGACTGGATGAACGAAACCATCCGGCCTTCGGCATCGGCGGTGGTGAGGTAGACCGTCCCCCCGGGGCTCGGCACACCGTACCCCGGGTCCCCTGCCACCCGCCGGTCGATCTGGGTAGCGCGACGGTCCAGGTAGGTGGGGTCCAGCAGGGTCTCGGGCGGCACCGTCATGGCCGCCGGATCACCGACGTAGGCCTGGGTGTCCGCCAGGGCCAGTTTCATGGCCTCGATCTGCAGGTGCAGCCCGGGCACGCTGTCCGGGGCCACTTCCGGCATCTCGGTCCGTTCCAGGATACCCAGGGCGATAAGGGCCGCCAGGCCCTGCCCGTTAGGCGGCAGCTCGTGGGCCTGACGCCCCCGGTAGCGGACAGCCAGGGTGTCCACCCACTCCGGCCGGTGACCCGCCAGGTCCGCCTCGGTAAGCGCCGCGCCGTGCTCCCGCGCGGCACCGGCAATGCGCCGGGCCAGCCGCCCGCGGTAGAACGCCTCACCGCCCGACTCGGCGATATGGCGCAGGGTGTCGGCGAGCGCCGGGTGGCGGAAGCGCTCCCCCGCGCGCGGCGGCCGCCCGTCCGGGAGAAACGCCCCGGCAAAGCCGGGCTGGTCACCCAACCTGTTAGCCCCGTTGGCCCACAGGGTGGCGATGACCGGTGAGACCAGAAAGCCCTCTTCCGCCAGCACCACCGCCCGCTCGAACAACCGCTCGAAGGGCAAGGCGCCGAACCGTTTGGACAAGGCCACCCAGGCGGATACCGCACCAGGGGTGGTCACCGAGTCCCAGCCCACGGCGGGCATGGCATCGTGGCCGATAAAGTATTCCGGGCTCCAGGCCGCCGGGGCGCGGCCGCTGGCATTGAGGCCGTGTAATCTTCGACCATCGTGCACAATCGCGAAGGCATCGCTGCCCACTCCGTTACCGGTGGGCTCCACCACGGTCAGGGTGATGGCCGCGGCCAGGGCCGCATCCACCGCGTTCCCGCCACGGGCCATGGCGTCCAGCCCGGCCTGTGCGGCCAAAGGGTGGGACGTGGCCACCACGTTGTCCGCCAGCACCGGGCTGCGCCGCGACGTGAACGGATTCTGGAACCGCATAGGGTGCCCCTCCTCCAGCTACACCGATTTGACCAGCCCGCCATCCACCCGGATGACGCTGCCGGTAATGTAACCGCCCCGCTCGGAGACGAGGAACGCCGCGGTGTCACCGAACTCCCCCGGGGCCCCGTAGCGGCCTAACGGGATCTGCGCCTGCGACTGGCGTTGCACCGTTTCCAACGGCAGGCCCTGCCGCTCGGCGTTTGCCTGGTCAATCTGCCGCGTCCGGTCCGTGGCCACCCGGCCCGGCGCCAGGCAGTTGACGGTAATGCCATCGCCACCCACCTCGTTGGCCAGCGTTTTGCTCCAGCCCACGATGCTGCTGCGCAGCCCGTTCGACAGCCCCAGGTTGGGAATGGGCTGCTCGACACCGCTGGACACAACCGTAAGGACTCGCCCCCAGCCCCTGCTCCGCATGTCCGGCAGACACAGCGCCGTCAGCTCGAAAACCGGTAACACCATGGCTTGGAACTGTGCTTGCCAAGTGGCCCTGGCCGCATCCGCGATGGGCCCCGGGGGCGGACCGCCGCTATTGTTGACCAGGACATCCACCGGCCCCAACTGCTCCGCCGCGGCGGAATGGATGGCCGTCGCCGCCGAAGGCTCGCCCAGGTCCGCGGCGTGAACGGCCACCCGCCCCGGGCCCGTCTCATGCAGGGTGTGCGCCGTCTTCTCAAGGCTTTCCTGGTGGCGGGCACAGACCAGCACGTTCGCTCCCTCACGAACCAAGGCAAGGGCAATCGCCCGCCCCAGCCCCCGGCCGGCACCCAGCACAATGGCGTTGCGGCCTTGCAGCCCCAGGTCCATATCCCCTCCCGGCGATCAGCCGTTATTGTCTCCGCCCTGCAGCATCCAGGCTCTCGGATTGTGCTCGAACCCTAACTTTCGATAGTAGTCATTGGCCTGGGGCGCTGCGAGCAGCACGATCTGACACTCGGCCCCCAGACGCTGGCGTGTCTCGTCGATCAGGCGCCGACCGATGCCGCGACCCTGGAAGGCCTCGTCCACCGCAAGATCGGCCAGGTAGGCCACGTAGTCGTAGTCAGTCAGCGTCCGGGCCACCCCCACGAGGCGATCGCCGCACCAGGCGGTTATCATGATGCTGGCGTTGTCCAACATGCCCCGGAAGATATCCGGGCGGTCCACCGGCCGGCGCGGGCCCAGCGTGGTGCGGCGATAGAGCGCGATTGCCTGCTCCGGGGTGGGCCTGGCATCGTCGCGGTAGGTGATCTCCATTGAACCCCCTGTGGCTCGGCAGCTACCCGACACTCTGCCCCAGGCCCTGCCGCGAAGTCACCCGTGGGAGTACCGTGCATGAGCCCCCTGGTCCGTTACACGCTGCTGCAACTCCCCGGCCTGCTGCTCATCGCCTGCCTGGGGTGGTGGGCCTGGTCCGCCGGCTGGGTGAGCGGCAGGACCGCCGGCACGCTCTTTCTCGTCTGGCTGGTTAAGGACGTGCTGCTCTACCCGCTGTACCGACCGGCACTGGATCACGACGCCCCCTACGGCGGGCAGGCCCTGATCGGCGGTACCGCCCGGGTGAGCACCGCGCTCGCCCCCGTCGGGCGGGTGCATATTCGGGGCGAGAGCTGGCGCGCCCGCAGTATCGACAACGCCCCGATCCCTCGCGGGGCGAAAGTGCGCATCGTCGACGCCGAGGGCCTGACGTTGCAGGTACGACCAGCCGATGCGGATGCAGACCGGCGTTGATCAGCGCAGGCGGTTGTAGCCGTTCAGCGCCGCCACCCGGTAGGCCTCGGCCATGGTCGGGTAGTTGAAGGTGGTGGTCAGGAAGTACATCAGCGTATTGGCCTCTCCGGGCTGGGCCATGATGGCCTGGCCAATGTGCACAATCTCCGCGGCCTGGTCCCCGAAACAGTGGATGCCCAGCAGTTCCAGGGTCTCGGGGTGAAAGAGCAGCTTCAGCATGCCCGCGTTCTGGCCGGCGATCTGCGCCCGGGCCAGGTCCTTGAAGAAGGCGTGCCCGACCTCGTAGGGCACCTTGGCGGCAGTCAACTCCTGCTCGGTGCTGCCCACCGAACTGATCTCCGGGATGGTGTAGATACCGGTGGGAATATTCTGAACCAGCCGGTAATCGCAGCGGCCATTCAGCATGTGCGAGGCGGCAAAGCGCCCCTGGTCAAAGGCCGCACTGGCCAGGCTGGGGTAGCCAATGACATCGCCCACCGCGTAGATGTGGGCCTGGGCCGTCTGGTAGTTCTCGTTCACCTGCAGCTGCCCCCGGCTGTTCGGCTCTATTCCCAGTGCCTCCAGCCCCATGTCCTCCGAGTTGCCACTGCGCCCGTTGGCCCAGAGCAGGATGTCGGCCTTGATCTGCTTGCCGGAATCCAGATGGACACGGACGTGGTCGTCGTGGGCATCCACCCCGGTGAAGGACTCGTCGTGACGGATGATCACGCCCTGTTCCCGCAGGTGGTAGCTGAGCGCATCGGAGATCTCGTTATCCAGGAAGGTCAGGAGCCGCTCGCGGTTGTCGATCAGGTCCACCTTGACCCCGAGCCCGCGGAAAATGGAGGCGTACTCGCAACCGATCACGCCGGCGCCGAAGATGGCGATGGTCCGCGGGGTGTGCGCCAGGGAGAGGACCTTGTCGCTGTCACAGACCCGGGGGTGGTCAAAGGGCACGCCGTCGGGGCGGTAGGGACGGGAGCCGGTGGCGATCAGAAAGCGCTCCGCGTGCAGGCGCACCACCTTGCCCTCGGCACCCTGCACCTCCAGGGTGTGCTCGTCGATGAACCGGGCCCGCCCGTGGATCACCGGGATATCGTTCCGGCTGTAGTAGTTCGCCCGCAGCCCCACTTGCCGGTTGACCACCTGCTGGGCGAAACGCAGCACCCGGGGGAAGGACAGCCGCTTCGGGGCGCCCACGTCGTGAAACAGCGGGTTGGTGTTGTACTCCATCATCCGGCGCACGTTGTGCCGCAGCGCCTTGGACGGGATGGTGCCCCAGTGGGTGCAACCACCCCCCACCTCCGAGTGGGCCTCCACCACCGCAACTCGCTTGCCGCCCTTGGACAGCGTCAGTGCCGCCCCTTCACCGCCGGGCCCGCTACCGATCACGACGGTATCGAACTGCTGCTCCTTCATGGCAATACCTTCCCCTTGCCGGCTGTTGCCCGGAGTGTAGCCAAGGGGCGGCGACCGGTGTTCCGGGCGCGTCAGATATCGAACAGCGCACTGACCCCCTTGCCGACGAAATCGCTCACCACGCCACGTTCGGTGACCAGCACGTCGATCAGCTCCGCGGGAGTGATATCGAACACGGGATTCCAGGCCCCTGCCCCCTCGGCGGCCACCCGCCGCCCGTTCATATAAAGCAGTTCCTCCGCGGGGCGCTCCTCGATGGGGATATCCTCCCCACTCAGGCAGTCCAGGTCGATGGTGCTGGAGGGGGCCACCACCATGAATTTCACCCCGTGCGCCTTGCAGGCCAGGGCCAGCGCGTAGGTGCCAATCTTGTTGGCGGTATCGCCGTTGGCCGCCACCCGGTCGGCGCCGACAATCACCCAGTCCACCTCACCACGCTGCATGAGCAGCGGCGCCGCCCCCTCGGCGATCAGCTTCACCGGGATGGCGTCGGCCACCAGTTCCCAGGCGGTCAGCCTTGCCCCCTGCAGCCAGGGGCGGGTTTCGTCGGCGTACACAGCGGCCAGGCCCTTGCCGGCCCAGGCACTGCGGATCACCCCCAGCGCGGTGCCGTAGCCCCCGGTGGCCAGCGAGCCGGTGTTGCAATGGGTCAGCACGCGGGCACCCGCGGGGATCAGCTGGGCCCCCAGGTGGCCCATGCGGCGGTTGGCCGCCAGGTCCTCCTGGTGAATGGCGACCGCCTCGGCCTCCAGCACCTGCAGCGGGTCGGTCGGATCACTGTCGATCATCCGCTGCATGCGGTCCAGGGCCCAGAACAGGTTGACCGCGGTGGGCCGGGCAGTGCGCAGGCGTGTCAGGTCGTTGGCCATGGCCCCCCGCCAGTCCTCCGGCTGCCGGCGCAGCGCCGAGCGGGCCGCAAGCACCACACCGTAAGCAGCGGCAATGCCGATGGCCGGCGCCCCCCGCACCACCATGTCGCGGATGGCGTCGGCCGTCTCCGGGGCGGTACGGCAGTCGAGCCAGGTGGTCTCCACCGGCAAGCGGCGCTGGTCCAGCAGCCGCAGGTGGTCACCCTGCCAGTCCAGGGCGCGGACGGTGTCGTTGCGGGGCATGGGCACTCCGATTCGGTTGCATCCTTGATGGCCCATTGTATCGCCTGGGCTGGGTATCGCCTCGGCTGGCGGACGAACGGGGTTCGGCAATTTCCCGGGGCGGCCCGTTGGTGCCACAATAGCCGGCATCCGACGCGACACCCGGAGAAAGACACGATGCAGAAGGTCGACAGCCTGGTTTCCGCCCGCTGGGTGATCCCCGTTGAGCCGGAAGGCACCACCCTGTCCCACCATACCGTGGCGATCCGCGACGGGCGCATCATCGACTGCCTGCCCACCGCGCAGGCGGAGCAGCAGTACCAGGCCGATCGGCACCAGCAGCTGGCCACCCACGCGCTGATCCCCGGGCTGGTCAACGCCCACACCCACAACGCCATGAGCCTGATGCGGGGCCTGGCGGACGACCTGCCCCTGATGACCTGGCTGCAGGACCATATCTGGCCGGCGGAGGGCAAGCACGTCTCAGCGGACTTCGTGCACGACGGTGCCGAGCTGGCCATGGCGGAGATGCTGCGCGGCGGCACCACCTGTTTCTCCGATATGTACTTCTTCCCGGAAGTCACCGGCCGGCTCGCGGACCGGGTGGGGATGCGCGCGGTGCTGGGCATGATCGTCATCGACATGCCCACGCCCTACGGCAGTGGCCCGGAGGACTACCTGGACAAGGGCCTGGCCCTGCACGACGCCTGGCGCAATCACCCGCACATCAACACCGTCTTCGCGCCCCACGCCCCCTACACCGTCTCGCCGCAGTGGCTGGAGCGGATCCGCGTGCTGGCCGATCAGCTGGACACCCGCATCCACATGCACGTGCATGAGACCGCCGGCGAGGTGATGGAAAGCATCGCCACCACCGGTCAGCGCCCGCTGGAGCGGCTGGACCGGTTGGGCCTGCTGAACCCGTCGCTGATCGCCGTACACATGACCCAGTTGAACAGCGACGAGTTGGACCGCATCGCGGAAACCGGTGTCCACGTGGTGCACTGCCCCGAGTCCAACCTCAAGCTGGCCAGCGGCTTCTGCCCGGTGCACGAGATGCAGCGCCGCGGCATCAACGTGGCTATTGGCACCGACGGAGCGGCCAGCAACAACGACCTGGACCTGCTGGGCGAGGTGCGCACCGCGGCCCTGCTGGCCAAGGCGGCCAGCGGCAATGCGGCCGCCCTGCCCGCCCACCGGGCGTTGCGCATGGCCACCCTGGACGGGGCCCGCGCCCTGGGACTGGAGGAGGAGATCGGCTCGCTCACCCCCGGCAAGTACGCCGACCTGTGCGCCATCGACCTCTCCGGCCTGGAGAGTGAACCGCTCTACAACCCGGTCTCGCAACTGGTCTACACCAGCCAGCGGGACAAGGTCAGCCACGTCTGGGTGGCGGGCCGGCTGCTGCTCAACGAGCGCCGCCTCACCACCCTGGACGAGGCCGACATCCTGGTACGCACCCGGGCCTGGCAGGCCCGAATCGCCCCGGAGGCCCCCCATGACTGAATCGGCAACCGACACCACCCGACGCAACGTCCACGCCCACGAGGTGGCCAAATTCGATGCCGCCGCCTCGCGCTGGTGGGATCCGGAAGGCGAATGCAAGCCGCTGCACGACATCAACCCCCTGCGCCTGGATTACGTCGCCCAGTGCCTGGGCGGACTGCAGGGCCGGCGCATCCTGGACGTGGGCTGCGGCGGCGGCCTCCTAGCCGAAGGCATGGCCCGGCGGGGAGCCGAGGTCACCGGCATCGACATGTCCAAGCCCGCACTGCAGGTGGCGCGGCTGCATGCGCTGGAGATGGAAGTGAAGGTGGATTACCGCCAGATCACCGTGGAGGAATTGGCGGAATCGGACGAACCGCGCTTTGACGCGGTCACCTGCCTAGAGATGCTGGAGCACGTGCCGGACCCGGCCTCCGTGGTGCGCGCCTGTGCCCACCTGGTCAAGTCGGGCGGTCAGGTGGTGTTCTCCACGCTAAACCGCAACCCCAAGAGCTATCTCTTCGCCATCGTCGGCGCCGAGCATGTGCTGCAACTGCTGCCCAAGGGTACTCATGACTGGCAGCACTTCATCCGCCCGTCGGAACTGGACAGCTGGGCCCGCCAGGCAGACCTGCAGCTTTGCGGACTAAAGGGGCTCACCTACAACCCGCTGACCCGGCAGTACCGGCTGACCGACGATACCAGCGTCAACTACCTGGCCCACTACCAGCGTGGTCCGGCACCGGCCGGGGCCGGGGCGTGATGCGGGGTCGCGAGGTAGAAGGGGTCCTGTTCGACCTGGACGGCACCCTGCTGGACACGGCCGCAGACCTCTCCGATGCCCTGAACCGTGTACTGGTGAAGGAAGGCCGCTCCCCCCTGCCCGATGCCCGTATCCGGCCCACGGTGTCGCACGGTGCCGTGGTGATGCTCTGCCACGCCCTGGCCCTGGCCCCGGATGACCCCCGCATACCGGGGCTGCATGAGCGGATGCTGCAGCACTACGAGGCGCACATCGCCGAGCGGACCCGCCCGTTCCCCGGCATGGAGGCGGTGCTGGAGCGGGTGGAAGCGCAGGGCCTGCCCTGGGGGATCGTGACCAACAAACCGGAGCGGCTCACCCGGCCGCTGCTGGCAGCCCTGGGCCTGGACCGGCGGGCCGGGGCGGTGGTCTGCGGCGACACCGCCGCAAAGCCCAAGCCCCACCCGGCGGCCATGCAGGCCGCCTGCAGCCAGCTGGGCGTGGACCCGCAGCACTGCCTGACCGCCGGCGACGCCCTGCGGGACATCCAGGCCGGCCACCACGCCGGCTGCATGACACTGGCCGCCCTGTTCGGCTACCTGGGGGCCGGTGACCACCCTGTCAGCTGGGGCGCGGACGGCCTGATCGCCAGCCCCTCGGACATGCTGCGCTGGTTGCCCTGAGCAGGCCGCGCCGGGCCGCGATCAAATCAAGTCCCGCGGGATGCTGCGCGAGATATTGTGCGCGTGGACCCGCTCATCGCCCTCGTAGGCGTCCATCTCCGCACGCAGGTGGAACTGGCCCGCATCGGACGTGAGTACGGTGCGGGTCTCCACCCGCACCCGCCAGTCGTCCCGCCACAGCTCACGCACCGCCCGGGTCTCGCCGCGCACCGAACCGTACTGGTTGCCGGTGTGGCTGTACCACTCCACGGTGCGGATACGCATGCTGAGGCCAATCTCGTCCAGCTGAAAGGCCCCTTCGTCCTTTTTGACCTCCAGCGTGGAGCGGTCGGACGCCAGGTCCCGGGTAACCGTCCAGCCGTAATCACGCGGCTGCAGCAGCGTCATCGCCGGTCCGGGGCTTTGTACCGCTGGCCCGGGCCGGCGCAGATTCTCCTCCTCGGCCGCCGACTCCCGCACCGGCAGTTCCAGGCAGCAGCCCTCGGTGAGGAAGGTGAGCCGCGGCGACTCCGGCGCCGGCCAGACCAGCGGCCAGTAAGAGGTGGAGATGGAGACCCGCAGGCGGTGCCCAGCCGGGATACGCTGACCGATGTCGTTCAGCTTCACCCGCACGCTGTAGAACTCGCCCGGCTCCAGCGGCTGGGGGTCGTCGTGGCCATTGCGGTGGGTGAGGTTGAGCAGCCCGTAGGTCAGGCGCGTGGCCTCATCGTTGGCCGCCACCTCCGACAACCGCACTGCCACCTGGGCCACCGGCTTGTCGGCCGCCACCATCAGGGTGACCGCCGGCTGCCCCAATAACTCCAGGTCCTGCTCCAGCGGGTCACTGGTGAAGATCAGCGCGCCGCCGTCCTCCTCGCGCTGATCATGGGGCAGATCCGGGGTGGCGGTGAACGAACACCAGCGCCCGGCAAACAGCCCCACCGACAACGGCGACTGCAGGGTCAGATCGGTGTGTTCCGCCGGCCGGGCGCTGCTGTCGCCGATCTGCCCCGGACGCAATGCGAGGCACTCGCGGCGCACGCCCGGGCTGGGCCAGCCGGGCTCCGCGACCCAGCGCCCGGGCCGGTGCCGCGCCCCGGTGATCGGCGGCATGGTGTCCTGCACCCAGGCCCGAAGCATGGGTTCCGACTCCACCCCGTTGGGTGCCTCCTTGAGCCAGCGGTCGAACCAGCGGAGCACCTCGCCCAGAAAGTCGATGGCCGGCCCCGGCACCCCCTGGTGGGGGTACTTGTGGCCCCACGGCCCCACCAGGCCCATGCGCGGACCCGGCAGGTTCTCCAGCATGCGGAAAACCGCGTTGGAGTAGCCGTCCGCCCATCCCGAGACCGCCATCACCGGGATCTGTACCGAGTTGTAGTCCTCGTTGATGGAGCCGTGCCGCCAGTACTCATCCCGGCGCTGGTGGCTCAGCCAGTCCTCCAGCCAGAAGCCGCTGCCGCCCATGCGCTTGTGCCACTCCTGCCGCCAGTTGTCACCGACAATCGCGGGGTCGGGCGGCAGCGCGGAATGGCTGTACATGGCCGAAGCCCAGGAGAGGTTGTCACCCAGCAGGCAGCCACCCATGTAGTGCACGTCGTCGGTGTAGCGGTCGTCGGTGGAACAGACGGTGACGATGGCGCCCAGCTCCTTCGGCTGGCGGGCGGCCAATTGCAGGCCGTTGAACCCGCCCCAGGAGATGCCGATCATCCCCACCCGGCCATTGCACCAGTCCTGTTCGGCCAGCCAGCGCAGAATGGCCTCACCGTCATCCAGCTCAATGGGCAGGTACTCATCGGTCAGCAGCCCCTGCGACTCGCCACTGCCGCGGATATCCACCCGCACGCAGGCGTAGCCGTGACCGGCCAGGTAGGCGTGGGTGGCATCATCACGCGGCCGGGTGAACTCCCGCTTTCGGTAGGGGATGTACTCCAGGATGGCCGGCACCGGATCGTGCACGGCGGACTCCGGGATCCACGCCCGGGCCGCCAGCTGCACCCCGTCCGGCATGGGGATCCACAGGTTCTCGACCACCCGGACACGTTCGGGCAGTTCACTCAGGGGTATCACCTGCGGTTTCTGCGGCATCAGGCCACCTCCGGCTTCTCGATGCGGAAATCCAGCCCGTCGCGGATCGCCTCGAAACGGGCCTCGATGTCCTTTTCATTCTCGCCGCCCAGGAACACCAGCGCCAGACAGTAACTGTAGCTGTCCTGATCCCAGAGCCGGGAGAGCCAGGCGCCCTCCCGGGCGTGCACCTCGATGCGCGTGCCCGGATAACGCCGCTCCAGCGCCCGCACCTCCGCCTCGGTGGGCACCCGAGTGACCTTGCCGTCCTCGAACGCCCGCACAAAGCACTTGGCGGCCATGGGCGACGCCCCCTGCCGCTGGGGGAACTCCGGGGCCCGGCCCAGGGCCAGGTCGACGGCCACCTCCTGGTGCGAGACGCCATCCACCTGTTCGAACAGATAGCAATGGGATTGCGACAACCGGGTATTCACCTCCAGCAGCCAGACGTGATCGCGCGCACGATCCCAGTAGAACTCGATATTGAAGGGCGCATTGTCGTAGCCGATGTGCTGCATGAACCGGCGCGACTGGTCGATCATGCGCTGCTGCACCGACGCCGGCAGGGCCGAGGGGTACTGATAACGGCGAAAGGAGATGCCGTTGGCCTCCGGTACCGAGTCAATCACCCCGTAGACATGAATTTCGCCCTGGTAACCGTAGCCCTCCAGGGTGCACTGCTCGCCGCCGATAATGCCCTCCGCCAGGCAGTGACCACCACCCACACCGCGCACGGCCTCCGGGAGGTCCACGTGGTCGAGCAGGTAGTCGAAGGGTTCGGCGAAGCGGCCAATCTCTTCACGGAGCCGCCTCCGGGCCCGCTCGAAATCCTCCGGCCCGTCGATGCGAAAGCCCAGGTAGCTGGAGAAGGACTTGATGGGCTTCACCCAGAAGGGGTACCCGATCTCGGCCTCCAGCCGCTCCCGCGCGCCCTCATCGAAGGGGTCGAAGGCCGCAAAGGGCGGGCAGGCCTCGGGAATCACCCTGGCCTGCTCCACCCGGGCCCAATACTTGTGCTCACAACAGAGGACGGCCTCCAGGGAGGCGGAGGGCAGCCCGTACTCCCGAGCCAGCAACGGCACCGTGGTGCTGACCGGGAAGTCGATGTAGTGGATCAGCCCGTCCACCGAGCCCTGGAACCCCTTCAGTCGCGCATGGACCTTCTCCATCAGGTGGGGGATGTCGTAGTCATCCCGCTCCACCAGCTCAGACCGGTCCAGAAGACGGTGAAAGGTGTAATCCTCCGCGTGCCGGACGCGCTTGAGGAAGGCGTGGTTTTCCTCATTCAGGCCGAATACGAAGATGTTCTTCTGCGCCATGCCACCACCCCCTCTCTAACGTCACATAAATGACTCGCTATCTATCAAGCTGGGATTCGCGGTGCGCCATTTCAAGGCGCTGCGTCCCCAGGCCGCACCGTGTTAGATTAGTCGCCCTATTTACCGACGACGCGTGCCGCCCCGTGCAACCACTGGACTACTGCCGCAGCAAGGCTGCGCCGCCCGGCTCCAGCCTCCACTACGCCCTGCTTTTTGCCCGCCCCGACCAGCGCGACGGGCTGCTGGCGCTGCACGCCTTCCATGCGGAGGTGTCCGCCATACCGGCGCAGGTGAGTGACCCCATGGTGGGGCAGGCCAAACTGAGCTGGTGGCGCGAGGAGCTGGACCGCATCTACCGGGGGCAACCGGAACACCCGGTGGGCCACGCGCTGCTGCCGGCGGTTCAATCCGGGCTACCCCGGGACCGGTTCCAGGACATCATTACCGGCACCGGGATGGACCTGGAGTACGGTCTCTACCCCAGCTTCCGGGAGTTGTCCGCCTACGGCCACCAGGTGGGCTGCGCCATGGCCGAACTGGCCATGCGCCACGCCGGGTATACTGACCCGCAAAGTGCACGCTTCGGCCATCATCTGGGCATGGCGTTGATGCTCACCGGCCGGCTGCGCCATCTGGGACGGCACGCCCGGGCCGGACGGCTCTACCTCCCGGAGGACGAGATCCACGCCGCCGGGCTCTCCCGGGATGCCCTGCTGGACCTGCCGGCGGATCACCCCGGGCTGCAGACCCTCCTGCAACAACAGGTGGACCGGGCGCGGGACTTCTTCCGCCAGGCGGACGACGGCCTGGCCGACAGTGACCGCGCCGCGCAGCGCCCGGCACTGGTACTGGCCGCGCTCTACCAACGGCTGCTGGACGAGCTGGAGCGCCAGGGGCTGCCGATGCTGCAGCGGCGCGTTCACCTGACCCCGCTGCGCAAGCTCTGGATCGCCTGGCGCACGGCACGCAAGACACCCAAACCCAACTAGATACCGAGGCAAAAGCGGCATGAGCAACCCCCTCAGCGGCAACTACAAGGCGTCCCCCGAGCACTTCCAGGACCGCGTCATCATGGTGACCGGCGCCTGCGGCGGGATTGGTGGCGCCGTCTGCCGCCAACTGGCAGAGGCCGGCACCACCGTGGTTGCCCTGGACAAGGACATGAAGAGCCTGGAGCGGCTCTACGACGACCTGGACGGCCGAGGCCCCGCCGAGCCCGCGCTCTACCCGATGAACCTCCAGGGCGCCATGCCCGAGGACTACGACGAGATGCGCGACCGGCTGACCGAGAACTTCGGCCGGCTGGACGGCCTGCTGCACTGTGCCGCCGTGCTGGGTCGCCCGGCGCCGGCGGAGATCTACGACCTGGAATCGTGGTTCATCACCGTGCACATCAACCTGCACGCCCCCTACCTCGTCACCCGCGCCTGCCTGCCCCTGCTGCGCAAGTCCGAGGACGCCTCGCTGCTGTTCACCAGCGCCCGCGAGGGGCGCGAGCAGATGGCCTACTCCGGTGCCTACGGGGTCTCGGCCGCCGGGGTAGAGGGGCTGATGCGCATCCTCGCCGCGGAGATGGCCGACACCACCTCCGTGCGGGTCAACAGCCTGGACCCGGGTCCGGTCCGCACCCACCTGCGCTACCAGGGCTACCCGGGCGAGGACCAGAGCAAGCTGCCCACCGGCAACGACGTGGCCGGCGCCTTCACCTGGTTGCTCGGGCCGGAGAGCCGCGAGGTGCACGGCCAGGCCCTCACCGTCAGCCGCTGACCGGCCCGCATGACCCAGGCGCTCACCGCCCCCCGGCTGCAGACCATCTATCGGCGCCTGCGCGCCCACCACGGCCACCTGGACTGGTGGCCGGGCGATGGCCGCTTCGAGATCGCGGTGGGCGCCGTGCTCACCCAGAACACCGCCTGGACCAACGTGGAAAAGGCCATCGCCCGGCTGCAGGCAGAGGACCTGCTGGCGCCGCGGGCCATGCTGGACTGCCCCACCGACACCCTGGCCGAGGCGATTCGCCCTTCCGGCTACTTCAACGTCAAAACGAAACGCCTGCGGGCGCTATGCACCGCCTGGCTGGAGAACGGGGGCGAGCAGGGGCTGGCGGGGCTGGACACCGACACTCTGCGCGAGCGCCTGCTGGCGGTGCACGGGGTGGGCCGGGAGACGGCGGACGACATCCTGCTCTACGCCTTCGAGCGGCCGGTGTTTGTCATTGATGCCTACACCCGCCGCATCCTCTCCCGGCTGGGGCTGGTGTCGGGGGATGAGGGGTATGACGTGCTGCGCGGGACCATTGAGCAGGCACTGGGGCCGGACGTGGCGCTGTACAACGACTACCACGCCCAGATCGTGGCCCTGGGCAAGGATACCTGCCGGCCGAAGCCCCGTTGCGGGGCCTGCCCGCTGGCGGCCGATTGCCCAACCGCCGATCAACCGGGGTCAGCCTGACCCTCAGATAAAGTCGAACAGGGACAGGCCCTGCAGCCGGGTATAGGTCTGCTGGGCGGCCTGCAGGCCCACCAGCTCCTGGTTGAAACGGCCGCTGGCCTCGGCGTAGTCCAGATCCTCCAGCTTCGACTTGGCCGATTTCAGGTCGAGCAGCGCCCCCTCGTTGGCGTCGCGGCTGGAGTCCAGCGCGTTCATACGGGCACCCAGCTCGGACCGGACCCGGACGACGTTCTCCATGCCCTGGTCAATATCGGTGAGGAAGCGGTTGATGGCGTTGTTCATGGCCGGGCCGTCGCCGTCGTCTTCCAACGTGCGGATCAGGTTATTGACGGAATCGAACACGGACTGGGACTCGGAAGCGGAAACGTCGAACACATCACCGCCAAGACCGAATTCGTCGCCTGGCTCCGGGGTGCCATCCATTTTCACCTGAATGTCCTGGCCCCGATCAGCCTTGAAGCTGATGGTCATGCCGGGCTCATAGGGCCCTTCTGCGATAAGATCATCGAGGCTCTCCGGTTCATCGGCCTCGGCCGGCCAAACCTGGTACTCCAGTTCACCGCCAGCGCCTTCCACAAAACGGATCTGGTATTCCTCATCCGGCTCCAGGCGGGCCGGTGAGGATCCCACGGTAATGACCCCGCTGCCCTCGTTGTCCTCTCCTTGGCTGACTTGATATTGCCCATTCCCGTTCGGGATCTTCATGAAGGCATCGAAGCCGGAGTTATCCACCGCAATGGTGCGGGAGGGGCCGATGCGGACCTCTCGCTGGCCCTGGTCCCCGTTGTATTCCACCTTGCCGCCGGCGGTCTTGGTGAAGGGCTGGGTGCGGGTCTCGGAGCCGGCGAACAGGTACTCGCCGTTGCCGTCGTCGGTGTTGGCCAGCTGCACCAACTGGTCCTGCGCCTCGCGCAGCTCCGAGGCGATATAGGCCCGGGTCTCCCGGTCCTGGGAGCCGTTGGCAGCCTGCACCGACAGCTCGCGCACCCGCTGCAGGGTGTTGCCGAACTCGGACAACACATTCTCCGACAGCCCCAGCCGGGTCTCGGCCTGGTCGGCGTTGCGGTTGTAGCGCTCGACCGTGTTGATGGCCTTGTCCAGCTCCAGGATGCGCGAGGCCCCCGCCGGGTCATCGGAGGGGTTGAGGATCTGTTTGCCGCTGGCCAGTTGCGCCTGGGTCTTCGACAGCGAGGACTGCTGCGAGAGGATGTTGTTCACGCCCTGGAGGGCCAGTTGGCTGGTGGATAAACGCATGGCTGCTTACCTCTGCACCGCGCCCAGTAGGGTCTGGAACAATTCATTGGAGACGGAGATGACCTGCGCCGAGGCAGCGTAGGCCTGCTGGAAGCGCAGCATGTTGGCCGCCTCCTCGTCCAGGTTGACGCCGGAGAGCGCCTCGCGCGCCTCGACGGACTGGTCCAGCAGGGTCTCCTGGGCATCCCGGTTGGACTGGGCGCGGCTCGTGTTGGCGCCCACGTCCCCGACCAGGCTGCTGTAGGCCTCCTGGAAGGTGCTGTTGCCGCCGTCCATGGTTTCCAGATCTTCAAGGCCGACCATGGCCAGGGCGTTGCCGTTGTCACCCACGGCGTTCTGGTTGCCCTTAATGGTGAAGGTATCGCCTTCTCTGGGTTCACCGGAGATCGTGAACTCACCGTCCAAGCCATCGAGATCAAGGTCATCACTCAGGCTGAATACCTTACCCTGCTCCATATCGAACCCATTCTCCGGATCATCCGGGTTGTACGGCAGAAAGATATCTTCCCCGTCTACCTCGACGCTAAACCCCGGGCCTTCACCTTCATCCTGAACAAATTCGAGCTCAATTTCGTCGTCAAAAGGCAACGAATCATTCGCGGCAGTCAGTTGAACGGGACTGATTTCGCCCGTGCCGGTGTTAGAGGACTGGCCGTCATCACCAACGCCCTCGCCGGAGATCAGTGCCGAGGCGGCCGCAACTTGGTTGGGGCGGCTCAGGCGGGCGTCGATGCTGGCGGCACCGTTGCGGGTCGGTTGCACCTCGAAACGGTCGCCCTCTGCATATTCATCGGCATAGTCCTCGGAAACATCAAAGGTCAGCCCGTCCATCGAGAACTGACCGTCGGCGATTTCATTCTCGCCGAACGTTTCCGAATCTCCGGTGGAGAGGTTCGTGACCGTCCACTCATCACCATCGAACTCCATCCGGTAATTCTGCCCGGTCAACTGACCGATATTGTCCCGGTCAAAGCTGACCTCGGGCTGACCCTCCGTGGTGTCTGAGACAGACACCGACGTCACCCTCGGCGGTGCCACGCTGAACAGATCGGCACCCGGCTGCGGCTCACCCGAGTCGAACTGCACGCCCAGGTTGTGCTGCCGGTTCATTTCCTCGGCCACGGTGATCGCGATGCGCCCGAGATCATCGTTCACCGGGTTGAGCACGTCGTCGCGGAACTCCATCAGCCCGCCCAGCGACCCGCCGGAGATGTTGCGGGTGACATTGGTGCGGCTGCTCGGGGTCTCCACGAAGAGGTCGAACTGCTCCGGGTCGCCATCGCTGGGGGCAATATCAAGTTCGTTCGCATTGACGCCGTTGACCACCGGCTGGCCACTGCCGATTGCGACGTTCACCGCCCCGTCGGCCTGCTCCACCACGCGCACGTCGGTGATCTCCGCCATCTCGCGCAGCAGCTCATCGCGCTGGTCCAGCAGGTCGTTGGGCGGCTGCCCGACGCGGTTGCCCTCTCGCACGATCTCGCGGTTCAGGTCGGCCACCGCTTCGGATAGCTGGTTCAGCTCGGTGACCTTCTGCTTCATCTGCTGGTTCACCTCGCGCTCCAGTTCGGCGGTGCGCTGGTCCAGGGTGTTGAAGCGGGTGGCCAGGCTGTCGGCGGCGCTCAGCACCTGCTGCTTGGCGGTGGTGGAGTTGGGATCGTTAGCCAGGTCATCAAGCGCGGCGAAGTAGTCCTGCAGAGCCGGGCTCAGGCCAGCGTCGGCGTCCGCCAGCAGGTTGTCCACCCGGCCTGACAGGCCGGCCATGGCGTCCAGGCGCTCGAACTCGGAGGTGTTCTTGCGGACGTTCTCGATCAGGTTCTGGTCGGCGAGCCGGCGGACCGTGTCCACCTGGGTGCCGTTGCCGACAAAGCCGGCACCGGTGCCGGAGGGCGGCCGGGTGCTCTGCTCCACCCGCTGGCGGCTGTAGCCGTCGGTGTTGACGTTGCTGATGTTGTGCGACGTGGTCGCCAGCGACCTTTGCGCCGCCATCAACCCCGAAATGCCTGTCTGCATTGTGCCCGCCATGCCTGGTTACTCCCTCAAAAGGCCGCCTTGCAGCCCTTCAGATACTGTTATCGGCCATCGCACCGCCAACTTGACCGGCTGCGTCACCCGGCACCCGACTCGCCGCTGTCGGCCATGCGCAGGGGGTTGTCATCCACGTGCCGCAGGTGCTCGCTGTTCATCACCCGCTCCAGCTTCTCGGCGTAGCGCGGGTCGGTGGCATAGCCGGCATCCTGCAAGGCGTGCACAAAGGCGGAGGGGTCCTGCCCCTGGGCCAGTGCCTCGCTATAGCGCGGGTTGCGCTGCAGGAAGTCGGCGTAGTCGCGGAAGCTGTCGGCCACCCCCTGGTAGGCACGGAAGCTGGCCTGCTCACGCTGGGCCACGCCGTCACGGTATTCCAGGGTGGGCACAGTAACGCTCTCGCCCTCCCAGCCGTGGGACTTGATGTTGAAAAGGTTGTGGCTGCTGCCCTCACCCTGGTTTATAACGTGCTGCCCCCAACCGGTCTCCAGCGCCGCCTGGGCGATCAGCGCACGGGGCGAAACGCCCAGTTCGGCCGCCGTCTCCTTCGCCGCCGGCAACAGGTCGTTCACGAAGGCTTCCGGGCTGTCCCAGGGGGGGCCGCCGGCCGACGCCCGCAGCTCGCCCGCCGCCCCAGCGGCATCATCCACGGCACCGTCGCGTTTTTCCGCCTCTCTACTCGGCACCTCGGACTCGATCTCCGGCATCTTGAGACCACTCATCGCCGGCACCACGTCCTCGCGCTCGGCATCCGCACCGTCCATCAACGGCTGGGCCCGCTCCGCCGGGGTGGCCCGGGCGGGGATGGCCTGGCGGCGGTAGTCCTCCAGATCCCGGGGGGCCGGGTTGCCGCCCTCATCGTCCAATCCGGCGTGCTGCAGCATCTGCCGCTCCACCATCTCGGCCAGCCCCAGGCCCTGCCCCGACCCGGCCATGTCCATGCCGATCTGTTGGTCGAAGACCTCCATGTACTGGTCCTCGGCGTTGCCGCCGAACAGGTCGTTGCCCGGGGTAGTTGAACGCATCTGCTTGAGCATCATCTGGATGAACAGGCTCTCGAACTGCTCGGCCACCTGCGAGATGGACTCCCGCGATGGGTTCTGCAGCCCCTGGCGCAACTTCGCCGTGCCCGATGCCGGGTCCAGGGCATTGTTGGCGTGTACCTGTGCCGTCTGGTTATGGATGCTCATCGCGCCTGACCTCAGATGATGATCAGTTCCGCCCGCAGGGCCCCGGCGCGCTTGAGCGCTTCGAGGATAGACACCAGGTCCCCCGGGGCCGCGCCCACCTGGTTCACCGCGTTGACGATCTCGTCCAGCGTGGTGCCGGGGCCGAAGACGAACATGGGGTTCGCCTCCTCCTCGATCTCGATATCGGTCTGCGGTACCACCATGGTCTCGCCCTCGGTGAAGGGATCGGGCTGACTGACGAAGGGCGCCTCGGTGATGGTCACCGTCAGACTGCCGTGGGTAATGGCCGCCGGACGTACCTTCACCTCGCTGCCGATCACCACCGAACCGGTGCGCGCATTGACGATCACCTGCGCCGGGGCATCCCCCGGTGTCACGCGGATCTCTTCAAGAAAGCTCATGAAGCTGACCCGCTGGTTGGGCGTGCGCGGCGCCTGGACCTGGATCGAGACGGCGTCCTGCGCCTGGGCGGTGTTCGGCCCCAGGTTCTCGTTGATGGCCTCGGCCACACGGTGGGCAGTGGTGAAGTCCGGGGTATTGAGGTTCAGCACGATATCGCCCTGCTCGGAGAAGGGGCTGTTCACCTCCCGCTCCACCGTGGCTCCGTTGGGAATGGTGCCGGCGCTGGGGATATTGACGGTGATGCTGGAGCCGTCTGCCCCCTCGGCACCGAAGCCGCCCACCAGCATGTTGCCCTGGGCCATGGCGTAGATCTCGCCATCCGCGCCGCGCAGGGGTGTCATCAACAGGGTCCCGCCTCGCAGGCTATCCGCGTTGCCCAGGGAGGAGACGGTGATATCCACCTCCTGCCCCTGGCGGGCAAAGGGTGGCAGTTCGGCGGTGACCATCACCGCCGCCACGTTGTCCACCTGCATGTTCACGTTTTCGGGGATGGCGATACCCTGGGAAGACAGCATGGAGCGGATGCTCTGGATGGTGAAAGGCGCCTGACTGGACTGGTCGCCGGTGCCGTCAAGCCCCACCACCAGGCCGTAACCCACCAGCTGGTTGCTCCGTACGCCCTGCACCGAGGCGATGTCCTTGATGCGCTGCTCGGCCTGGGCCACGCCGGTGAGCAGCAGCACCAGGGCCAGGAGCAGAGCGGGTAGCGTTACCCGTAGTACCAGATTGAGCTGTCGCATGATCCCCCCTTGCACTGCCTTCACAGCGGCCACCAGCGGCTGTTGAACACGCGGGTCAGCCAGCCGGGCCGGTTGCTCTCGGCCAGCGCGCCGGTGCCGGTATAGGCGATCTGCGCATTGGCCACCCGCAGCGACGACACGGTGTTGTCGGCACCCACGTCGTCCGGCCGCACGATGCCGGAGATGGTCACGTACTCGGCGCCCTGATTGAGGGTCAGCTTCTTCTGCCCCTCGATGACCAGGTAGCCATTCGGCATGGTGTCGGTGACGATGGCGGTCAGCGTGCCTGTAAGTTCGTTGCTCTGGTCCGCCGCGCCGTCGCCGCTGAAGCTGCGGTCCGCCTCGGCATCGAACTCCAACGGCACGCCGCCCCGGGTGGCCTCACGGCCGGCCCAGGTGGGCGCTGGCAGATTGGCGTTGCTGCTCTTGTTCATGGAACTGCTGGTGGACTTGCTGGCGTCGGTGTTCTCCTCGAAGAGCACGGTGATCACGTCACCCACTCGGCGGGAGCGCCGGTCCTCGAACAGACGTTGTTCGCCCCCCGCCTGAAAGATGGCGCCGTTGTTCTGACGCTCCGGCTCGGCGATCTCGGGCAGCGGCAGCGGCTCCGGCGCCTGATCCGGCACGGAGGCGCACCCCGCCAGCACCGCGGTGGCGAGCACCAGGAACAGCAGTTTGACTAGCCGGTTATCCATGGCCCGCCCCCTAGATATTGTTATTGATGAACTGCAGCATCTGGTCCGTGGACGAGATGGCCTTGGTGTTGGTCTCGAAGGCGCGCTGGGTCTCGATCATGTTCACCAGCTCCTCGGCAATGTTCACGTTGGAGCTCTCCAGCGCCCCCTGCATGAGGGTGCCCACGCCATCCAGCCCGGGGTCGGAGATCTGCGGCGGCCCGCTGGCCGCGGTCTCCTGGAACAGGTTGCCGCCCATTGGGTCGAGGCCGGCCGGGTTCACGAAGTCCGCCAGCTGGATGTTGCCCAGCTGCTGCGGCTCCGCCTGGCCCGGCAGCTTCGCGCTCACCGTCCCGTCGCGGCCGATGGTGACGCTGGTGGCATCCTCGGGGATATTGATCGGGGGCTGCAGCTGGTAACCGGACGAGGTCACCATCTGGCCCTGGTCATCCACGTTGAAGCTGCCGTCCCGGCTGTAGGCGATCTCACCGTCGGGCATCAGGATCTGGAAAAAGCCGTCGCCCTCGATGGCCACATCCAGCGAGTTCTCGGTCTGCTGGATATTGCCCTGCATGTGGATCTTCTCGCTGGACATCACCCGCACACCGGTACCCAGATTGAGCCCGGTGGGCAGCAGGGTGTCCTGGGTGCTCTGGCCGCCCGCCTGCCGGACGTTCTGGTAGATCAGGTCCTCGAAGTTGGCCCTGTCTTTCTTGAAGCCGGTGGTGTTGACGTTGGCCAGGTTGTTGGACACCACCTGCATGCGCGTCTGCTGCGCATCCAGGCCGGTCTTGGCCACCCAAAGTGCTGGATTCATGGCATCTGCCTCCGTGGTGTCGAATTCCTGCCGTTACCGGCTTACTTGCAAGCTCCGGGCCATTCAGCTGTTGCGCAGCAGCTGGGCGCTGGTCTGGTCGTTCTCTTCCGCCGCGGACATCATCTTCACGTAGGTCTCGAACTGGCGGGCGTGGTCGATCATCTTCACTAGCGCATCGACCATGTTGACGTTGCTGCCCTCGAAAGCGCCGGAAACCAGACGCACCCCGGCGTCGGCCTCGGCCTCCTCTCCGTCAGCCAGGCGGAACAGGCCGTCCTCGCCCTTCTGCAGGTTCTCGTTGCCTGGATCCACCAGCTTGATGCGGTCCAGCTCTACCCACTGGTTGGGGTTCTGGCCGGCCGGGATGATGCTGATCGTGCCGTCATCGCCGATCTCGATCTCGTCGGCCGGCGGCACGGCCACCGGGCCGGCCTCACCCATCACCAGGTTGCCGTCACCGGTGGTCAACAAACCGCCGTCGGCGATCTGCAGGTCACCCCGGCGGGTGTAGGCCTCGTTGCCATCCGGGCCCTGCACCGCCAGCCAACCGTCACCGTTGATGGCCACGTCCAGGTCCCGGCCCGTCTGCACGATGCCGCCCTGGGTGAAATCGCTGCCCACCGTCAACTCCTCGGAGTAGACCCGGGAGTCATGGCCCGGGCCGCTCACCGGCGCAGACATCAGGGCATCCAGATCGGCGCGGAACCCGGGGGTGTCCACGTTGGCCAGGTTGTGGTTGTTGTGGTGCTGGGCCTCCAGGGAATGCTTCGCCCCGGTCATGGCCAGGTAAACCATGCGGTCCATGGATCTTGCCTCCCCGCCCTGGCCGGGCGGAGGGCCCGGCGCGGCGGTCATGCCTCATCAGCGGATGTTGAGGATTTCCTGGGTGATCTGGTCTTCGGTGCTGATCATCTTGGCGTTGGCAGAGAAGTTCCGCTGCGCGACGATCATGTTGACCAGCTGCTCGGAGATATCGACGTTGGCCTGCTCCAGCGCGCCGGATTCGATCTGGCCAAAATCCGAGGTGCCGGGTTGACCGATAACCGGGTCGCCGGCCTCGAAGGTCGCTTCCCACTCGGTGTCACCGACCGGCTGCAGATTTTCCTGGCTGGGGAACTTGCTGATGCCCACGCGGCCCAGCACCTCGGACTGGCCATTGGTGTAGCGGGCGAAGATGGTGCCGTCGCTCTCTACATCAAGGCTGGAGAATTCACCGGCGGCGAAGCCGTTCTGGTTGATGTCGCTGACGGCGAAGGGGGAGCCGAATTGGGTGATCTCGGAGAGATCAAAACCAACATTCATCTCATTGACGTCTTCATCACCGAAATTGAAGGTTTGATCAAAGGTGCCATCCCCCTGCAGCACGCCGTCTCCGTCAAATGACAGAGACGGATCTTCGCCTTCAGAAGTTAACTTCTGAAAATCAAGTGGATTTCCATCGTCATCTTCAATCGGGTTGCCGTCTTCATCGAGAATTTCTGAACCGGCCACTTGCGCATACACATCCCATTCGTTGGCACCGACTTTCTGGAAATAGAAGTTTGCCGTGCGCTGGTTGCCTTGCGAATCAAAGAAGGTAGTGCTGGTCGACTCGTTGTAGGTCGACGTATCTTCAGGATTAAAGCCAATAGGTTCGTCGTCGTCGTCCAAACGCGGTTCAGCTCCAGCATCCAGGTTGGCCAAAATGCTCGCCGTATCCGTGGCACTGGGCGAGACGTTGCCGGTCTGCACACGGAGCTCCTGGGTGCCATCACCTTGGATCTCCCCGTCCTGGGCCTGGTAACCGGTCAGCCGCTTCCCCGCCGAGTTGGTGATCCAGCCATCCCGATCCAGCTGAAACTCCCCGGCGCGGGTATAGGTCACATCCCCGTCGTCGCTCATGCGGAAGAAGCCGTTACCGCTGATCCCCAGGTCCAGGCTGTTCTCGGTGAAGTCGAACTGCCCCTGGCTGAACTGCTGGCCGACGTTCTGCAGGCGCACGCCCTGCCCGATGGACAGGCCGGTCACCCCCAGGTTGCTGAAGGAAAACAGGTCGGCGAACTCCGCCCGGCTCTCCTTGAAGCCCGTGGTATTGCTGTTGGCAATGTTGTTGCCCGTGATATCCAGGTCTGATTGCGCTGCGTTCAGGCCGGTCAGCGAGGTTCCGAATGACATGATGCTTCCCCTTTTTATTGATCGCTGTTACTGCACTCGACGGATGTCGGACAGGGCCATCTCGCCCAGACCGTCCAGGTTGACCCTCGGGCCCCGCTCGCCCTCCCCGGCCAGCGTCACGCTGAGCACGGGGGCGGCATTCATGATCGGCAGGCCCTTTTCCTCGCCGTCCACCTGCGTGGTGGCGCTCACGCGGTAGTCACCGGGAGGCATCTCCCGCCCGTCATCGGACAGCCCGTCCCAGGCGAAGGGCAGGTCGCCGGCTGGCTGCTCACCGGTGGAGAGGGTCCGGACCCGCTCGCCGGCGGCGTTGTGGATGCTGATGTTGGCGTTGCCCACCGCTGCCGGAAGTTTGACGATGCCCGTCAGCTCCCCCTCAGCCGGCAAGCGCCCCTGATCGGTCTCCACCAGCACGTCACGGCCGACAAGAGAGGCGGCCTGCAGCGCCTGGTTGGAGCGCATGTCGCTCTGGAACTCGGAGAACGACTTCTGCAACTCGTCCATGCCCGAGGCCGTGGTGAACGAGGCGATCTGCGACATGAACTCGCCGCTCTCCATGGGGTTCATCGGGTCCTGGTTCTGAAGCTGGGTGATCATCAGCTTGAGAAAGTCCTCCTGCCCCATCTCATTACCCATCTCGCGCTGGGTCGGCTGTTGCCGTTGGCTGTCACTGGCTTCGGCGCCGCTCACGTTCATGGTGATTCCCTCCGTCTAGTGCCGGTGTCCGGCTGCCGCCCGTTACTGCTGCCCGAGTCGCAGGGTCTGCAGCAGGAGTTCCTTGGAGGTATTCATTACCTCCACGTTGTTCTGGTAACTGCGCGAGGCGGAGATCATGTTGGTCATCTCCTCCACGGAGTTGACGTTGGAGCGGTACACGTACCCTTCATCATCCGCCTCCGGGTGATTGGGCATGTACATGGGCTGCACCGGGGCGTCGCTCTCGACGATCTCATCCACCTGCACGCCCACATTGGTGCCATCGGGCTGACCGGGGTTGCCCATCACGCTGCTACTGCCCTGCCCCTGCTGGGCTGCCTGGAGCACCGAGGCGAAGACCGGCTGACGCGAGCGGTAGGCCGCCTCCGGGCTTCCCGCCACCGTCTCCGCATTGGCCAGGTTGCTGGCCACGGTGTTCAGGCGGGTCTGCTGGGCGTTCATGCCCGAGCCGGATACGTCAAAGACCTTGAATAAAGACATGTGTCAAATCTCCGTCATTCGCCCCGGATCGCGCCGAGCAATCCGGTGATCCGGTCACCGAGGAAGGTCAGCGAGGCCTGGTATTGCACCGAGTTCTCGGCGAACTTGGCCTGCTCCACGTGACTCTCCACGGTGTTGCCATCCAGCGCCGGACCATGCGGCACCCGGTACAGCGCTTGCGGGTCACCGTCCAGCCCACCGCCGGGACTGACATTGAAGTGCTTCTCGTGGGTTGCCTGCATGGGCCCGGTCCCACGGCTCTCGGCGGCCTGCATGGCCGCCTGGAAGTCCATGTCCTTCGCCTTGAAGTTCGGCGTGTCGGCGTTGGCGATGTTGGACGCCAGCATCTGTGAGCGCTCGCCGCGCAGGCGAAGCGCCAGTTCCTGGGTTCCGAAGGCTTTATCCAGCGAAAGGCTCATTGCTCACCTCACACGTGTTTCCTGTGAGAGATGAAGCAAACGACATGCCAACTAGAAACAGGTGGGGAATAAAGAGGGTTCGGTGAAGGGCTGCAAGGTGGCCGGCCAAGGTTTTCCGCTCAGCGGCAACCCCCGACCGGATTCCAGGCTGTCAGGGCCGGCGGTAAACCACGCCGCCATCCAGCCGATGCATTTCGAAATCCCCGGCGTACCCGGAGAGGAACTCGGAGGCACCGATGATCAGCCAGCCACCCGGTCGCACACTCTGCGCCATACGGTGGATGATGTCCCGGCGGGAGTCGGTGGAGAAATAGATCAGCACGTTGCGGCAGAAGATAATGTCGAACCGGCCCAGCGAGGCGTAGCTGTCCAGCAGGTTGTGCAGCTTGAAGGTGGCCCGCCGTTTGATCTCCGGGCGCACCTCCCAGACGTCATCCCCCAACTCACGGAAGTAGCGCTGCTGGCGCTCGGAGGTCAAACCACGCCGGGCGACGCTGGCGCGGTACCGCCCCTGGCGGGCCGCCTCGATCATCCGGGGGGCGATATCGGTACCAACGATCTCGGCATCGAAGCTGCCCTTGCCCGTCTGGTTGAACTCGTCCACCGTCATGCTGATGGAGTAGGCCTCCTGTCCGGAGGAACAGGCGGCGGACCAGACGCGCACCGAGCGCTGGTTCTGCTTCACGTACGCGGGCAGGATGTGCTCCTTGAGCACGCGAAAGGGGTAGCCGTCACGAAACCACTGGGTCTCGTTGGTGGTCATCGCCTCAATCACCCGGGCCTGCAGCGTGCCGCTGCCCGGCCGGCGCAGGCGTGCCACCAGTTCGCCCAGGTCGGACACCCCCTGGTCGGCCATCAATGGCCCCAGGCGGCTGGCCACCAGGTACTGCTTGTTATCGCCCAGCACGATCCCGCTGGAGGTCTCCAGAATCTGGCGGAATGCCTGGTAATCCTGCTCTTTGATGGCTGAAACGCTCAAGCTGGGCTCCTTGCGTGTTCGACCCCTGAAAGCCGGCCCTTCCCGGTGGCCGTGACGGCGTGCCGGCGCAGTATAACACCCCGACCGCCACACGCCGACGCTGCCCGGGGCCTCGGCATCAGCCCGCCGAGACTGCCTGCAAACGCGCCTCTACCTTCTCGGCGAGTTCGTTCGAGCGAAACTTGGAGAGGAAGTCATCCGCCCCCACCCGCTCGACCATCTTCTCGTTGAATACGCCGGACAGGGAGGAGTGGAGCAGGACGTTCAGCCCGGCGAGTCGCTGGTCATCGCGGATACGACTGGTCAGGGTGTAGCCATCCATGCGGGGCATCTCCACGTCGGAAATGACCATCAGCAGCCGCTCCAGCGGCGAGCCTTCCTCCTCCGCCCAGGTCTGGAGCAGTTCCAGCGCCTCCTGGCCATCGCGCACGGCCGTGCATTGCAGGCCCAGGTCCTCCACGGTATGGACCACCTGCCTGCGGGCGATCACCGAGTCATCCGCCACCAGTACATGCCAGTCATCGGCCCCCGCCAGCGCTTCGTCGGCACCGCCCTCAATCTGCCTCGGGTCCAGACCACCGGCGGCGTTGAGCTCCGCCAGGACCTTCTCGACATCGATGATCTGAACCATCTGCCCATCCAGGCGGGCAATGGCGGTCAGGTAGGTACCGCCCGAGCCCTGGGACGGCGGCGGCAGCACGTCCTCCCACTTCATGTTGACGATGCGGTCCACACCGCCCACCAGGAACCCCTGCACGCTGCGGTTGTACTCGGTGACGATCACGTAACCGCCCCCCTCCACGTCCAGGCGCGCCCCGCCGATGGCCATACTCAGATCGACGACCGGGATGGTCTGTCCCCGGATATGGGCAATGCCCCGCGCTACCGGATGGCTGTTGGGGACGCGGCTCAGCTTCGGCGCCGGAATGACCTCGCGCACCTTGAACACATTGATGCCATATCGCTGCGAGCGCCCCATGTGAAACAGCAACAGCTCCATCCGGTTACGCCCGGCCAGCTGGGTCCGCTGATTTACCGCGTGCAGGATCTGCGACATGACTTCCCCCAAGATACGAAAGACGCCCGATGCGCCCGTGCTCTTAAAGTCATCGGACAAGGGCGGCCGGACTTGAGCCCCGCTGTTACCGAGCCTGTTTTTCCGACCTATTCCAACAGACATTATCATGTTTGGACACCGGGCCTGCTACGGGCACCCCGCTAGACATAGGCATGGATCATGCTTGCTTCCCTTCAGCAAACGCCCGAACGGGCCTGAAATGGGGAAAATCCACTCATGCTGAACGTAAGAATGTCGATAAGGCGCATTGGCATGACTCTGGTGGCAGCCATTTTTCTGACGGCCCCATGGGCGGCGCAGGCGGACCGGCAGCCGCTCGAGGATATCCGCGCCACGGCGGCGGAGTGGGCCCAACAGGCCTACGCAGAGCACGGTGACACGCTGGAGGTGGAGATAGGCCGGCTTGACTCCCGGCTCCGCCTGGCCCGCTGCGACGGCGAGCTTGAGGGGTTTTCCCCCCACGGCGATCGCGGTGTCGGCAATCTGACGGTCGGGGTGCGCTGTACCGGCACCCAGCCCTGGACGGTCTACGTCACCGCCCGGGTGGACACCGAGGTGGAGGTGTTGGTGGCCGCGCAGCCGCTGCGCCGCGGCGAGCGCATCCGCCCGGGCAGCCTGACCCTGGAGACCCGGTCGCTGTCCTCGTTGAACCGCCCTTACGAGACCGAAGCGGACCGCCTGATGGGTATGGAGGTTCGCCGTTCCCTGCGCCGGGGCGACCTGATCAGCCAGACGGCACTGGCGCAACCGCAGCTGGTGCACCGCGGCCGCACCGTTACCCTGCGGGCCGGCAACGGCGCCGTGGCCGTCACCGGTCGCGGCAAGGCCCTGGAAAACGGTAGCATGGGCGATATCGTCCGCGTGGAATCAGGCAGCTCCGGCCGGGTCATCGAGGGCCGGGTGGTCGGCGAATCGCTGATCGCTGTCGGCCAGTAGGCCGGATCACCGGGCACGGAATTCGCATGTTCTCAAACCGGCAGGAGAAGGCTAAAGTCTTCGGAATACCTGCCGACATATTATCCAGAGTGGGCGTCCGGCCGCTGACCACAGGGCCGGGTAACGTGACCTGGACGGAGAGACGACAATGACCGACCCCATCAACAACGGCAATCGGCTGCCCGGCTCCCCCGGCCTGAACCCCGGCGGTGCAGGCAAGGCGGGCAACGCGAGCCGGCAGGAAGGCGCCGCCGACCGGCCAGCCACTGCCGACAACCGCGGTGCGGATCAGGCCAACGTGTCCGATCGCCTGCAGGCCGTGCGCCAGCAAATCGACGCCACGCCCGAGGTTAATCAGGAGCGGGTCGAGGCGCTGAAGGAGCGCATCGCCAACGGTGAGTACCCGGTGGATGCCGACAAGATCGCCAGCCGGATGGTCGAGTTGGAGAGCCTGCTGCAGCGCTGAGCATCGGCAACGGATGACGGACTGACATGACCATGACCGCCGTAGAGCCTGCCATCGTCGACGCCCTGCAACGCTGCAACGACTGCGCGCAGTCGGTCATGGCGGTGTTGCGGCGCGAGCGCGCACTGCTGGATGAGCGCGACGCGGAGGGCCTGACCGCGCTGATGCCGGAGAAGCTGGAGGCACTGTCCGCCCTGGAAAAGGCGGAGCAGCAGCGGGCGGAAGCGGCCAAGGCGCTGGGCTACCCGGCCGGGCCGGAAGGCATGCAACGATTGCTGAAAGACCATGAGCAGCCCGAACTGGAGGCTGCCTGGCGCGCCCTGACGGATCAGCTGCGCACGCTGCAGACCACCAATGAGGCCAATGGCCGGCTGATCCATCGCAGCCTCGAGCAGACCAGCGAGGTGCTGGCCATTCTCACGGGCGGCGGCGCGGGCACACCCGCCACCTACGGCAGCGACGGCATTCAGGGCAGTCGCGTTACCGCCGGCCAGGGCGGCGTCGGCCGCAGCATCACCCGCGCCTGACCCCCCACCACGGCGCTGTTTTCAGCGCGCCGGTTCGATAACCCGCCCCGATTCCCTGCCGTCGGTGAACGTCGGCAGGCGTGTATTGTCTCTGCAGTACGAGCTATAGTAAGTCATTCATTCGCAGTTCCCGGAGGCCGCATGGTCGAGATCAACGCGAACCCGACAATCGCGCAGCAGGTCGCCAACTCAGGCGCCACCCAGGAAGCGCGGCGTAACGACCCGGCGAACACCACCCAACAGCAGGCGAACCAACCCGTTGCTGACACCGCCAACCCGGTGAACAACACGCCCGGCAACGAGGACGCCCGCCCGGTCGAGCCCAACTCGGGCAGTGACCAGGTGACCCTGAGTACCGGCCAGGACCCGGTCGACGATGTGGACTCGGGCGCCCAGAACAGTGAGGCCGCGGCCGCCCTGGCGGACGAGGTCAGCGAGGCGGTGGCCGAGCAACCGGAGGCCGCCCTGGCCGCCGCCAGCGCCGGCTTTGAAACCAGCGAGAGCGAGCGCGCCGAGCGGGCCATCGCCGCCCTGTCCTGAGCCCCTTTCCCGGTGACCTGACGCAAAAAGCCCCCAGCGGCCATGCCGTGGGGGCTTTTTGCTGCACGGGCCCGGTGCAGAACCGGGCCGGTCCGGGTCGCTTTACTTGACCTTTTCCTTGATGCGGGCGGACTTGCCGCTGCGCTCGCGCAGATAGTAGAGCTTGGCGCGGCGCACATCACCACGGCGTTTGACCTTCACGCTCTCAATGATGGGGCTGTAGGTCTGGAAGACGCGCTCGACGCCCTCACCGTGGGAGACCTTGCGCACCGTGAAGGCGCTGTTGATGCCCCGGTTGCGCTTGGCGATCACGACGCCCTCAAAGGCCTGCAGACGCTCACGGCCACCCTCTTTGACCCAGACCTGCACGGTCACGGTGTCGCCGGGACCGAACTCGGGAATCTTGGCCTCGCGGGCCTCCATCTGCTCCTTGTCGAGCTGCTCGATGATGTTCATGCCTGTACCCTCGGTTCTCGATTTACCGGTCCGCTGTCCGGTGCTCATCAATGAATTCTTCCAGAAGCCGGCGGCTATTATCGTCCAGCTCCTGCGCCTGCAGCAATTCCGGCCGCCTCAGCCAGGTCCGCCCCAGGGCCTGTTTGCGCCGCCAGAGATCCACCTTGCCATGATCGCCCGACAACAACACCGCCGGCACCTGCCTGCCCTCCCAGCACTCCGGCCGGGTGTAGTGGGGGCAATCCAGCAGCCCCTCGGTAAAGCTGTCTTCCTCGGCGGAATCCTGGTGGCCCAGCGCCCCCGGGATCATCCGGGTGACTGCATCCACCAGCACCATGGCCGGCAGTTCGCCCCCGCTGAGCACGTAATCGCCGATGGACCACTCCTCGTCCACTTCGGATTCGATCACCCGCTCGTCAATGCCCTCGTAGCGCCCGCAAATCAGTATCAGGCGCTCTTCCGCCGCCAACTCGCGCACCCCGGCCTGGTCCAGCCTGCGCCCCTGCGGGCTCAGGTAGATGACCCGCGTGGGCAACTCACTGGCCGCCCGGGCCTTGCGCAGCGTGGTAGCCAGTGGCTCCACCTTCATGACCATGCCGGGACCGCCACCGTAGGGCCGGTCATCCACCGTACCGTGGCGATCGGTGGCATCGTCGCGCGGGTTCCAGAGCTGCAGGTCGAGTAACCCCCGCTCCACCGCGCGCCCGGTGATACCGTGCTCGCCCACCTGGGCGACCAATTCCGGGAACAGCGTGACCACGTCGACCCGCCTTAGCCGACCCGTGCCGCGTGGCCCCTCACCGTTGTCCTGTGCCCCGGCGGTCAAAAGTCGGGATCCCAGTCCAGTTCGATCACGCCGGCCTGCAGGTCCACCCGGCGGACAATCTCGCCGTAGACGAAGGGCACCAACCGCTCCCTGTCACCCTTGAGGACCAGCACGTCATTGGCGCCGGTGGCGAACAGGTGGGCTACCTGGCCCAGCGTCTCGCCCTCGGGCGTGCGGGCTTTCAGCCCCTCCAGGTCCGCCCAGTAATACTGCCCTTCCGGTAGTTCGGGCAGGTCACCGCGCGGGATGCCGATCTGCAGACCGATATACTCGCGGGCCTCGTCGCGGTCGTTTACACCCTCAAAGGCGGCGACGAGCCCCTTGCCCTGCGCACGGCCCCCGGTGCGCTCCACCGGGGCCCAGTCTGCGTTACCGCGGCGCAGGTACCAGCGGGGATAGTCCAGAATGGCGCCTCGCGGCTCGGTGTGGGAAAACACCTTCACCCAGCCCCGCACGCCATGCAGGCCAACCACCTCGCCCATCAGCACGATGTCGTCGGCCATCCCCTACTGCCCCGGGCAGCGTTACTCGGCAGCCGCAGTCGCGCCCTGGGCCTCGGCCTTGCGCAGCAGCTTGGCGGCACGCTCGGACGGGCGGGCACCCTTGTCCAGCCAGTGACGCGCACGCTCCAGGTCCACCCGCAGGGGCTCTTCCTGGCCGGCAGCGATGGGGTTAAAAAAGCCCAGGCGCTCGATGAAACGGCCATCACGGGCGTTGCGGCTGTCCGTCACCACGATGTGGTAGAAAGGGCGCTTCTTGGCTCCGGTCCTCGCCAAACGAATGGTTACCATTGCGTAAACCAACCTCTTCAACTGAACAAAGCCGCGCCCACCTGGGAGCGCAGACACGGCTACGGCAAACTTGAGTAAGCCGGGCATTGTACCGGTTTTGCACGCAAAGTGAAGAGCCTGGATTGCATCGCGGAATGCCGGCGGCAGACGCCCCACTCGCGGTTCTATGAACTACTCCCGCCAAGCCTTTCAGGCTATGGCGTGAGTTTCGCGCTTCACGGGGCGTGCCGAATCATCCGGGGGATGATTCGGTCTTACCGCCCTCCACGCCTCGG